>ERZ1673703.22-NODE-22-length-211276-cov-23.264325_pt1 | contig 211276 bp, 209 predicted proteins | sample MGYA00580233_ERZ1673703 | MGnify/ENA primary metagenome ERZ1673703 (study PRJEB41218, sample SAMN15661748) | gut metagenome | host: Homo sapiens | place: Canada: London | collected 2015-08-20/2019-03-30 | study: EMG produced TPA metagenomics assembly of... | reverse complement strand
TTTCCTGAGTAGTCAGGAAACACGCTAAATAGAACGCAATTAAGCTATGTAAAAGCCTTTTGATAGACATTACTACTACGTTTGCTGTATTTTGGAAATTTCAGAGTTCTTGGGATATAAGGAGAAAAAATCGGTGAGAAAGCACATAAAACCACTATTGGAGCAGGGAAGACTGGCTATGACTTTACCAGACAGACCAAACAGCAAAAATAAGAAGTATATTACAATCAAATAAATCTATAAACACAAAGCATTATGCAATGGAAATCAGCCATTATGGAGATTAACTTCTCTGTAATGGCTTTTTTGTCCCAAAACGCTAGAAAGTCCAGCTAATAAATGTCAATAGTTAAATGCTTAATTTTTATAGATAGCTCCTAAGCATTTTTACCTTTCTTTACACGGGCGTGTTAGCTACAGAAGCATTAGAAAGACTGATTTAAGTAATTTTGCGCCGATTCAGTTATAGCAAGTCCGCCACAGCTTGTCTCCTTAAGGCTGGCGGGAAGCTGGTTGCCGATTCGCCGCATACTGTCAACTACATCATCAGGAGCAATTGCACTTTTAATTCCTGCGAGTGAGAGCTGTGCAGATGTCACCGCATTGACTGCACCGTAGGAATTTCTCTTTATACATGGAACTTCTACAAGTCCAGCAACAGGATCGCATACAAGTCCGAGAAAATTTTTAAGTGAAAGAGTAGCCGCATTGATGATGGCAGAAGAATCACCGCCCTGTAAGAAGGCAAGAGCACCGGCAGCCATTGCACTTGCAGAGCCAATCTCAGCCTGACAGCCACCGGCAGCACCTGCAATAAAAGCATTCTCGGCAATAACTTTGCCAATACCGGCAGCCACATACATAGCCTTTACCATATCGTCTTCTGCTACATCAAAATCTTCTTCGTAGCTTAACAGGACAGCAGGAAGAACACCACATGAACCGGCTGTCGGTGCGGCAACAATGCGCCTCATGCAGGCATTGGATTCACCCATTTTTATTGCCTTCTCCATTACCTTTCCCATAAAAGAACCACAGATATTTTTGCCGGATTCATTGTATGAATGAAGCAGCCAGCCATCGCCACCCGCTTTGTTGCTTGCAGAGCGCAGAGTTCCATCATACATATTGTCCGCATTTTTCATGGCAACGTACATTTCTTTCATCATATTAAAAGAGTCCGATTCTGAACGGTCATTTTCGTACATATCAGCTTGTTGGATAATCTCCCAGATTTCCAGATTATTATCGGCAGATAATGTAATTAAATCGTTAAGTGTGTGATATTCAAACATATACTATACCTCTTACCAACTATTTGTTATTAGAATTATATAAATTGCATTATGTTACATATCAGTTTTTGATTTTCAGTAGATTAATTTATTATATCGACTCTAATTACCACTGAAATAAGTAACTTTAAGCACGCCCTCGACATGCTCAAGCCATGAAATACCATCCTGTGGAATCGGCTGGTCACATTCAATAACCATAACAGCATTCTGTCCTCTTGCAGAGCGGTAAAGCTGCATTGTAGCAATATTGACACCTTTGTGTGCCAGCATGGAAGTTACTTCCGAAACATGTCCGGGCTGGTCCAGATTGTGTACAATCAATGTAGGATTGTCGCCAGAGAAGTTCGTGCTTATTCCATCTATCTTGTCAATATTTATGCGGGAGCCGCCAACAGATGATGCCTGTATTTCTATGGATTTGCCGCTTGTGCCAGTCAGATGAAGTACAGCAGTATTAGGATGAGCCTCCTCAAGTCGGGCCTCTCCAAAAGAAATTCCGATGTCACGTTTACGTGCAATATCGAAGCTGTCTGCTATATGGTAGTCATCTGGTTTCATGCCAAGAAGTCCTGCAACAATAGCTTTTTTAGTGCCATGTCCCTCGCCGGTAGCAAGAAAAGAGCCGTACAACTGTATTTGAGCCTCTTTAAGAGGTTCACCTAGAAGCTGTCCAGCTATGTAGCCTATTCTGACAGCACCGGCAGTATGTGAACTTGACGGACCGACCATAATCGGACCTACAATATCAAATAAATCCATGAAAAGCCTCCTATAAAACTGAATCTATTCTCCAAATCTTCTAAGAGCGGGAAATCTGGGAGTACAAAGTTATTATGCTCATTGTAGAGCATTTTAATAAAAAAAGATAGTTTATAAAATAAGGAATAAGAAATGAATTTTAATGATGAGTTCATATCGGAAGAAGCAGTAAATGTTATCGCATAGGCACAGAAGTTGTGGTATACTGTGTCTATGCGAGATTAAAGAAACTTACAAATCGGAAAGTTGTGGAGGTAAACAAAATGAGTGATAGCAGGTTAAAGGGTATAGCAGTTATTTTATTTGGAATACTTTTAAGTGCAAGTAGCGCAGAAATGAATCAAACTGTATTGGGAAGTTTTGGCGATTTTCCATTTGCTCTTATCGGGATAATTGTTGGAATTGTTGGACTTGTAATGGTTTTCGAAAGCAATAAAGAATAACAACTTATACAACAGAAATAGAGATACTCAAATTGAAAATTGATTGTTCGTCAGCAGAGTATCTTACGATTGATGAAGGATTATGCGTTCAAATTATGCACATAGGTTCTTTTGATAATGAGCCAGCAACCGTTGCTCTTATGGATACTTATATAGAACAAAATGGGTATGTCAATGATATTAACAAAGATAGATTGCACCACGAGATTTATATGTCTGATGCAAGAAAGGTTGCTCCAGAGAAATGGAAAACTGTAATTAGACATCCGATTAAGAAAGCGTAAAATCGGAATTGAACCAAATCGCTGCGCGATGGCCTGCCAAGGCTGTGGCGCAGTTTTTCTATTCCTAAATAAAAAAGCAGTGGAAACCAAGTCCTACAAGTAGTATTGTTAAGTCACCACAACCAACAATCAAACAGGATCGACATTACCACTGCCTATGAAAAGATTAACACCTAACCGTTCTTTTAGCAAGCGGTTTTATTATTCCAATGCACCTCCATGTAAGCAGTGATACCTAAAATTACTTACTTTACATGGAGGATTTATTATGTACGAAAAATATTTTAAACAACTAAAAGAAGAATGTCTGATTCGCAACCGTTCTTCTCGAACTGCAGAAGCTTATATATCAAATATCGCTTCTTTTATGAAATGGACTGGTAATAAACCTATGGAAGAACTCTGCCTTCAGGATGCCAGAGAGTTTATTCTTTTCAAAAGAAAAAGTGGCGTCTCGGCAACTACATGTAACTTTTACAATTCTTCCATTGCATTTCTATATAAACATGTACTCCATATACCTTGGGATCAGGATGTTGTTCCCAGAATGCGAATTGATGCACGACTTCCAGAAGTCCTTTCACTTAATGAAGTGGAAACGCTAATTGATACTGCTTCACATATTCGAAACAAAGCTATCATTGCATTACTCTATTCATCAGGACTTAGAGTTGGGGAACTGGTAAAGCTTAGGGCTGAAGATATTTACATGAGCAGAATGCAGGTTTATGTACCCAAAAGCAAAAATCATCGTGACCGTTGGACAATACTTTCAAATCGGGCACTTGAGCTTTTAAAGCAGTATTGGAGAAGTTACCCTGTTAAAAGAGATTATCTGTTTGTTTCTTTGGATGAACCTCATGAACCGCTAAAAGTAAGTGGTGTCGAGATTATGCTTCGAGCTGTTGGAAAAGATGCAGGATTAAGTGTTCATCCACACACGCTACGCCATTCCTTTGCAAGTCACATGATTGAACAGGGCGTTCCAATTAATTATGTTCAGTCTATGCTTGGACACCGCTGTCTGGAATCGACACAGGTTTATATTCACATTTCCAATCAAACAGTTATGGGAATTAAAAGCCCATTAGATCATCCACAAAAGAAAAAACGTGGCCGCAAACCCAAGAAAAAGGATGGTGATTCTAATGAGTAATGAAATCACCATTCAGGATGTTTTTCATCAATTTCTTCCGGAGTATAGTGAAACACATCTTTTTTCAACAGAACAGCATATGGCAGCGCTATGTATCTCTAAATGTAGAACTGCCGAAATGGGAGCAAATATCAGCGAATGTGAATCCTGTCACAAGAAGTACATTCATTATAATTCCTGTAAGAACAGACACTGTCCGATGTGTCAGGGGATGGAAGTCGACGAATGGATTGATAAGCAGCAGGAAAATGTACTTGATGTTCCGTACTTTCATACCGTATTTACAATCCCGGAAGAACTGTATTCTTTAGTGTATTCAAATCAGAAGCTTTTATATGATGCATTGTATCATGCGGCACATCTGACCATGACAGAATTGTCTTCTGACCCAAAACATCTTGGTGCAAAAATCGGATACATTTGTGTGCTACATACCTGGGGTTCAAGAATGAATTATCATCCACATCTCCACACCATAGTTCTTGGCGGTGGTCTGGATTCCACCAATCGTTGGAAAGATAAAGGAAAAAAGTTTTTCTTTCCGGTAAAAGTGATGTCAGCTGTATTTAAGAAACATTACCTGAAAGAACTCAAACTGCTTCATGAATCAGGAAAGCTGCAATACTTAGGGACATCACAAAAACTTAAAAATCATTATACTTTCAAGGAACTACTGAATACGCTTTATGCAAAAGAATGGGTTGTATATACCAAAGAAGCCTTTAATGGAGCTAACTCAGTGATTAAATATCTGGGCAGATACACCCATCGAATTGCTATCAGCAATCGTCGTATCATCAGTATGACATCCGAAACAGTCACTTATCTTGCCAAAGACTACAAAAATGGGGGCAAGATGATTCCTTATACTGTGAAAGGTACAGAATTCCTGCGTCTGTTTCTTATGCATGTACTCCCCAAAGGATTTGTTCGGATTCGCCACTATGGTATTCTTTCCTGCCGAAGTAAAAAAGATAAAATGGATTTATGCAGAAAGCTTTTAAACTGTACTCAGTACCTTTCAAAGTTAAGAAACAAGACCGTTGCTGAAAAACTTCAGATTTTATATCAAAAAGATATCTGTAAATGCGAGAAGTGTGGTGGCAAACTTTTATCATTCCGACTCAGAGGTTCTTATTCACTTACGGGATAAGCAGGACAATTAAATATGTTCGGAAAGCCTTCATAACAAGAAGGTTTATTTGTCGTGCACCGAGAGCAAGAAAAATCTGATTCATCATATTTACAGATTTGCAAAACCAGATATCTTTGGTAAAATAAAGGTATAGAAAGAAGATTGAAACTCCATAGTGTCTTGGCTACCGGACGCGATTTGGTTCAATTGGTGAAAATCAGTGTGCAGTCCAGAGGAATGGGCAGATACCAATAAAAGTGTAGTCTGCTTTTTCCTCTGTCCTGACGCCGATTGTTCACGAAATAATTGACCGAGCTCTTTAGAGCGAGGGATGCTTCTTGTCCGAAGGGCAAGAAGATGGAACATAGAAAGAATTTAAAAACTTGGAATTTAAGAGGAAGTTTAATTATGTCTATTGTAAAAAATGAATTACCAATTTTAGAGTTTGACACAGAACAGTTGGCAGTTCTTAATCCGACTCATGAAAACCTTGGTTTGAAACTTCCGAAGAAATGTGTGTTTGCTTTTCTTGGTGCGTACATAGATGAATATGCTAATAAGACCAATACCAAACAGGTGTCCACTTTTGTGAGTGCCACAAAGTATTATCCAATTTACATTACAAAGTATCAAGGTGAGGAAATCGTGCTTTGCCAAGCTCCGGTTGGGGCTGCACCAGCGACACAACTACTGGATTGGTTGATTGGATATGGTGTTCGTGAGATTATCTCGGCAGGCAGTTGTGGTGCTCTCGAAAAATTCCCTGAAAGCACATTCCTTGTTCCCAGTAAGGCTCTGCGTGATGAGGGAACATCCTATCACTATGCTCCACCTTCACGATTTATGGAAATAAGTGAAAAGGCAAGAAAAGCCATCAAAGACACTATTCGTAGACATTGTATGAAATATCAAGAGGTTATTACCTGGTCAACGGATGGATTTTATCGTGAAACCAAAGAAAAAGTGGCTTATCGAAAAAGTGAAGGCTGTGCAGTTGTAGAAATGGAATGTTCTGCTCTTTCTGCATGTGCTAATTTCAGAGGAGCAATTTGGGGAATGATACTTTATACGGCAGATAGTCTCGCAGATGTTGACAAATACGATGAGCGAAATTGGGGCGGTAATGCATATGAATATGCTCTTACACTGTGTCTTGATGCAGTTACGAAATTGTAAAACAGAGTGCAAAATTCCAGTTTGTAGAATTAAGAAAATCGGTATTTCGTGGGAGGTGTTATACAAATGAAACTGGCAGACTTATCAACTGGACCAGACTGGGGAGTATATGTTGGCTTTATAATACTTGCTGTACTTTCCATAGTTTTGATTTCTGGACATGGAAGTTGGTTAATTTCCGGATATAATACAGCTTCAAAAGAAGAAAAGGCAAAATATAATGAAAAAAAACTATGCAGAACAATGGGAATTGGAATGTCTGTTATAGCAATTCTTCTATTAATTATGGGAGTGTTTGAAAATATTTTACCGGCATTCTTTGTGTATATTGCATTGGGTATTATTTTAGCTGATGTAGTGATAATTATTGTCTTGGGAAATACAATATGTAGAAGGTGACAAATTCAGATTTAAATTATAGGACTATGAAGCGAGGTAGTGGATATGGAAAAAGACCCGTTTAAGGAATATTTGAGGGAGTCTGAACCGGATAAAGCTCATAAGGGTTATGCTTGGAGTACGGCAATCGGACTTCAGGCGGTGGACGGACTCAAACCATCTAAATATTTGATTGATACTGCCATTCAGAATATTGAAGGCAAAATCACGATGAAAGAAGCACAGAGCCTTATCGACAGCTATTATGAAGAAAGACCAGTGCATTTGTCCGATGATGAGCGTACCGAAGAAGCAGATAAGGTTTCGTCCCGTATCGCAGAAATTCTTTCCGAAACAGCGTTTTCATTTTCGCCAAATGAATATATCTCTATCCACCGTAAACTCTTTCAGGGTATTTATAAACATGCCGGAAAGATTCGAGATTACAACATCACAAAGAAAGAATGGGTGCTTGATGGAGCAACCGTTATGTACGGTAGTGCGTCCGAACTGAGAGCTACACTTGAATATGATTTTTCGCAGGAGAAAGATTTTAGCTATAAAGGGCTTTCAATGGATGAGATTATCCATCATCTTGCGGTATTCATTTCAAGATTATGGCAAATCCATATTTTCGGGGAAGGTAATACGAGAACAACGGCAGTGTTCTTTATCAAATATTTAAGGACACTTGGGTTCTCTGCGACCAATGATATTTTTGCAGAAAATGCGTGGTATTTCAGAAACGCACTTGTCCGTGCAAACTATACGAACCTGCAAAAAGGTATTCACGAAACAACAGAGTATCTAGAAGCATTTCTCAGAAATCTGCTTTTGAACGAGAAAAATGAGCTTCATAATCGAAATCTTCATATAAGTGGACTCTTGAACGAAGAGAAAGTGGACATTGGGGATACAAAAGTGGATATTGAGAATGGAAAAGTGGACATTCAGGACAAAAAAGTGGATATTGACAGTGTACTTTCCGAAAAAGGTAGTGATTTCTCGGTAAAAACGACGATTCATATCCATAGACTTTTTGAGAAGTTTGGCTTTGATGAGGTGTTTGGAAGAAGTGCGGTTATGGAACTTCTTGAGCTGAAAGGTTCAGGTGCTTCAAAACTTCTTTCCAATTTGGTAAAGGCAGATATTATTGAACCGGTATCCGGTCACGGAAAAGGGAAATATAAATTTAAGAAGTAGTTTATAAGACTTCCTTGAAATTATCGACATGGTGTGTAGACAATCTGATGTTTTGTCTTCGGCAGTAGGATAAAGAAGATAAGGAAACATAACAGAAATAGATTATAAAAGGTCTGTTGGGCAGTATAGCCTATGAAGCCTACAGAAAAAGGTTGCGTGAAGCCACATAAAAATGTATAATTAGGAGTAATGAATTTCATATTAAAAGATATTGGAGGTACTCATGTCACAGTCGGTTACGATAAAGAGTAATAAATATGGAATCAACTTAGTTTTAGATGCGGATATGCCATTTGCTGATTTGATTAAGGCAGTTGTAGAGAAGTTTAAGGCATCCGCCAATTTTTTTAAAAACGCAAAGCTAGCCATTTCGTTTGAGGGAAGGCAGCTTTCAGATGAAGAGCAGCAGCAGATAATTGCAGCGATTGAGGAGAATACCACAATTGAGATTTTGTGCATTGTGGAGAGTGGTACCGAGCAGGAAGCCATTATGAAGGAGCAGGTTGAGGCATTTAATGAGGCAGTGCAGAAGCAGTGTGAGAATGTTGCAACAGTCAGTGTTCCGGAGCAGTTTTACCGTGGTACGCTCAGGTCAGGCCAGGTGATTACTAGCGAGTCTTCGGTCACAATCATAGGTGATGTCAATCCGGGAGCCAAGATTATAGCTCAGGGCAATATCGTTATTCTTGGTGCATTAAAGGGCAATGTCCACGCCGGATGTACAGGGGACAGGAGCTGCTTTGTATTTGCACTTGATATGCAGCCTATTCAGATTCAGATTGGTGATTTGATTGCGAAGAGTCCGGACGAGCCTCAGCCAAAGCACAGGGTAAGGCGCAAGGAAAAGCCGGCACAGGAGCAGGCGCAGATAGCCATCGCAAAGGATGGATATATTTACATCGAACCAATTACTAAAAATATTTTAAATAGCATTTAGGAACGTAGGAGGAAGAAAGTTCATGAGCGAAGTAATCGTTATCACATCAGGAAAGGGTGGTGTGGGCAAGACCACAACCACAGCAAATATAGGTACAGGTCTTGCACAGTTAAATAAAAAGGTTGTTATGATTGATACGGACATCGGACTGCGTAACCTGGATGTTGTTATGGGACTTGAGAATCGTATTGTATACAATCTCGTAGACGTTGTTGAGGGCAAATGCCGTATACGTCAGGCCCTTATCAAGGATAAGAAATATCCTGATCTGTGTCTGCTTCCATCAGCCCAGACAAGGGACAAGGATGCTGTTACACCGGAGCAGATGGTTGAGCTTATCAATGAGCTTCGTGAGGAGTTTGACTATATTCTGCTTGACTGCCCGGCAGGTATCGAGCAGGGCTTCAAGAATGCCGTTGCAGGAGCTGACCGTGCACTTGTTGTCACTACACCTGAGGTATCAGCAATCCGTGACGCTGACCGTATTGTTGGCCTTCTCGAGGCAAATGAGATGAAGCGCATTGATCTGATTGTCAACCGTCTGCGTGTCGATATGGTTAAGCGCGGTGATATGATGAATGTGGATGATGTAACAGAGATCCTTGCAGTCAACTTAATCGGTGCAGTACCGGATGATGAGCAGATTGTTATTTCTACAAACCGTGGTGAGCCGTTAGTTGGCTCAGACAGCCTTGCTGGAAAGGCATATATGAATATCTGCCGCCGTATCATGGGCGAGGAGGTTCCTTTCCTTGATTTAAACCAGAAGCATGGTGTATTTGAAAAGCTAAAGGATATGTTTAAGAAAAATTAAAGGGGGATACGTACCATGGGTATAATGGATTTATTTAAAAAGAAATCTTCTGGTAATGTTGCAAAGGATCGCCTGAAGCTGGTGCTGGTTTCTGACCGTGCAAACTGCTCATCGGAGATGATGGAGATGATGAAAAGGGATATCATTGAGGTTATTTCCCGCTATATGGATATTGATGCGGAAGCTCTTGATGTGAAAATCACAGAGACCGAGTCTGATTCTAACAACGGAATGGTTCCGGCACTCGTTGCCAATATTCCTATCCGTGACATGAAGCATCGTCCGGATCCAAGATAGAGTAAATAAAATAATAGGATATGATAAGATATGAGGGTCAAAAGGTGTTTTGGCCCTTTAATTATTATATTGAATAAAAAGACTTGATTTGATATTAGAGTGTGATATACTTTAATACGTTACAAATAAATAAATTTTAGCAGAGTAGACACATGTGCGTTAAGTGCCGGATGAACAGGGAGTTGTCACCCGGACGAAAAGAAAATCTTGCGGTACATGAGTCGCATCCCGCTGCATCCGAAGATATTAATTATCTCCTGTTGTAGTTCGGTGAGGTCTGCAAAGGAGGTAATTTTTTAATGAAAAAATTCGTTACTTTGTTCACCGATTCTGCCCGAGAGCTTAAATCGGTCAGAACCATCACAACTATGGCAATGCTTGCTGCAGTTGCCGTTATCCTTGGATATTTCTCCATCGAATATGGACAGTTTATTCGTATCGGTTTTTCCGGTATTCCAAATGGTATCGTTGATTACCTGTTTGGACCGGTTGCCGGAGCTGTTTTCCACGGAGCGCTTGACATCATCAAGTATCTGATGAAGCCTACAGGACCATTTTGTCCACAGCTTACACTTGTTGTAATGCTTGCAGGTGTTTTATATGGATGTTTCTTTTATAAGAAAAAGCTTACCATATGGAGAGTGCTTGCTGCGAAGTTTGTAGTAATGCTCATCTGCAATGTCATTCTCAATACTCTGTGTCTGCAGGTACTGTATGGACAGGCAATTATGGCAATCCTTCCAATGCGTGCACTGAAGAACCTTATTATGTGGCCGATAGATTCAATTGTCTTTTTCGGCATTGCAAAGGCACTGGAGCAGATTGGATTGTTCCGCACATTCCGTAAACCGGAGCTTGTAAAGAATGCATAGCAACAGGTGAATGGACCGGGTACTCAAATGAGAGTACCCGGATTTTTTATTTATTGTAAAGAAATACGTATAATGTGGTATGTGTATCATGTTCTTTATAATGTATATAGATGATGAAAAGGAACATAGCAACAGAATAATGTACAGACAATATAATGCACAAAACATTACATTAAAATAATATTTTAAGCATTAAATGGCAATTTGTGTTAATAATTTTAAGGATAAACACTTTTAAACTGACAATTGTGAGGTATTTCGTATTTTTAATGAAAATTGTTGACACAATATATTGAACGTGATATTGTTTACTTGTTCAAAATAATACACAAAAGAAAACGAACAAACAACTACATATTAATTATGAATATTTAAGAGCAAAGACGCTAACCGGTGAAGCACTTTGCTCTTTTTTATTTATCAAAATCACAAGGATATTTAAATTAGGAGGCAATATATTATGAAATTAAAAGACACAGGATTAACAGCACAGGACATCAAAGACAAAGTAAAGAAGTATATGATTGAGACATATGAGCGTTTCGATTTCATCGCTGAGACTGCTGAGGGCATGTATCTGTATGATGAGAATGGCACACCATACCTTGACTTTTACGCAGGAATCGCCGTAAACAATGCCGGCAGCAGAAACCCTAAGGTTGTTGCAGCAGTCAAGGATCAGGTGGATGACATCATGCATACATTCAACTATCCATACACCATTCCACAGGCTCTGCTTGCTGAGAAGGTTTGCAAGACTATCGGAATGGACAAGATTTTCTACCAGAACTCAGGAACTGAGGCCAATGAGGCTATGATTAAGATGGCTCGTAAATATGGTATAGAGAAATATGGTCCAAACAGATATCACATCGTAACTGCAAAGGACGGCTTCCATGGCAGAACCTTCGGTGCTATGTCAGCTACAGGACAGCCTGGAAACGGATGCCAGGTGGGCTTTGGTCCTATGACATACGGTTTCTCATACGCTCCTTACAATGATTTAAAGGCTTTCAAGGATGCTTGCACAGAGAACACAATCGCTATCATGATTGAGCCTGTACAGGGCGAGGGCGGTGTTCATCCTGCAACACCTGAATTCATGAAGGGACTTCGCGAGTTCTGTGATGAGAAGGGCATGCTCCTCCTTATCGATGAGGTTCAGACAGGATGGTGCAGAACCGGAGCTGTAATGAGCTACATGAACTACGGCATCAAGCCTGATATCGTTTCTATGGCAAAGGGTCTTGGCGGTGGAATGCCAATCGGTGCTATATGTGCTACAGAGGAGGTTTCAAAAGCATTCTCAGCCGGTTCACACGGTACAACCTTTGGTGGACATCCTGTATGCTGTGCAGCAGCACTTGCAGAAGTAAACGAGCTGCTTGACAGAGATCTTGCCGGAAATGCAAAGAAGGTTGGTGATTATTTCGCAGCTAAGCTTGAGAAGCTTCCACACGTAAAAGAGGTAAGACATCAGGGACTCTTAGTTGGTGTTGAGTTTGACGATACAATCTCAGGTGTAGATGTAAAGCATGGCTGCTTCGACCGTCATATGCTTATCACAGCAATCGGAAGCCATATCATCCGTATGGTTCCACCGCTTATCGTAAGCGAGGAAGAGTGCGACAAGGCATTTGATATTATAAAGGAGACTGTTGAGTCACTTTCATAGAAGGCTTGAATTATATTTGAAGCAGGCAACAGAATATATTGCGGCAGATTTTACGAGCCGGATAAAAGGACAAGGGCGTCACGATTAGCTTCGTGCGCCCTTCTTTTAAACAATATCAACATATTATAAAGATGTATATAAGAAAAGCGAGGGGAACGAAATGGCACATCTTGTTATTACAATAGGATGCGAATATGGCGCTAAAGGAAACCAGATTGGCAAAAAGGTTGCCAAGGACCTGGGAATTAAATTTTATGACAGGGATACTGTAGATGAAATAATAAAAGAGGTCGGTATTCCGAAGGATATCATGGAAAAGGTTGAGGAAGGTATCACTATCGCCGGAAAAGGTGCAGAGGGTGATGTCAGAGGCTCTTTCTCCAAATATGCAGACCTCACAGAGCGTGCAATTCACGTCCAGAAAACCATAATCAGAAAATTATCAGACCGTGAGTCATGTGTGATTATCGGTCGTTCAGCAGACTATATACTAAAGGAACACAAACCGATTTTACGTATTTTCATCTATTCACCGGATGAAGTGAGGATTGAAAACGTAATGAAGAGCCACAATTTGTCGGAGGATGATGCAAAGCTTTTTATCACTGAAAAGGATAAGCGTTATCATAAGCGTCATATGGCGCTGACAGGAAGCAACCGAGGCGACAGACACAACAGAGATATGCTTATAGACAGCAGCCTGTTAGGAGTGGATGGCACAGCGGAGCTTATTGAGTCTCTGGCGAGAAAAGTGGTAGAGAATGAAAGTAAGACAGAAGCTGGAGGTGACAAGTAATGGAACAGAAAAAATCAGAATTTAACAAAGTCCTGAATGCCTGGGACGTACTTGTAATTGCATTTGGAGCCATGATTGGCTGGGGCTGGGTTGTCTCAACCGGAGGATGGATTGAAAAGGGCGGAGTGCTCGGTGCCGCAATCGGCTTCGTAATCGGCGGTATCATGATATTTTTCGTGGGAATGACCTACGCGGAGCTGACAGCAGCCATGCCTCAGTGCGGTGGCGAGCATGTATTCAGCTACAAGGCAATGGGTTCGACAGGCTCATTCATATGTACGTGGATGATTATCCTTGGATATGTCAGTGTGGCATGCTTTGAGGCGTGCGCTTTCCCAACAATCATCACATATCTGTGGCCGGGCTTTTTGAAGGGATATCTGTATACGGTAGCAGGCTTTGATATCTATGCTTCATGGCTTATTGTGGCGATAGTTGTGGCATTTTTAATCATGATGATAAACATTATCGGCGCAAAGACAGCAGCGATTTTGCAGACTGTGCTCACATGTATTATTGGTGGCGCCGGAATTTTGTTGATAATTGCATCGGTAATCAATGGAACAGTTGATAACCTGGATGGACAGATGTTTGCAGGCAGCTCTGCAGGTCTGAACGTAAAGGCAATTATCGGAGTGGCAGCTCTGTCACCATTTTACTTTATCGGATTTGACGTAATACCTCAGGCGGCTGAGGAAATCAATGTTCCGGCAAAGAAAATCGGCTCAATACTTATCTTATCAGTAGTTCTGGCAGTTGTGTTCTACGCACTTGTCATTGTTGCGGTAGGTCTTGTCATGGGCCCACAGGCAATTGTTGATTCAGAGCAGGCAACAGGACTTGTCACAGCAGATGCAATGGCTGCCGCATTCAACACAAAGATAATGGCAAAGGTTATAATAGTCGGCGGAATGTGCGGTATCGTAACCTCATGGAACTCATTTATGCTCGGTGGCTCGCGTGCCATGTACTCAATGGCAGAGTCATATATGATTCCGAAGTTTTTTGCAAAGCTTCATCCAAAGCACAAGACACCTATCAATGCACTGATTCTCATCGGATCTCTCACAATGCTTGCACCTTTTGCAGGCAGAAAGATGCTCGTATGGATCAGTGATGCCGGCAACTTTGGATGCTGCGTGGCATATTGCATGGTTGCTCTTTCATTTATTATTCTTCGCAAGAAGGAGCCGGATATGCCAAGACCTTACAAGGTTCCCGCATACAAGTTCTTTGGAACGATGGCGGTCATCATGTCAGGCTTCATGGTTGCAATGTACTGCATACCGGGAAGCGGCGGATCACTTATCATCCAGGAGTGGGGCATCGTGCTTGCATGGTGTGCGCTCGGCGTGGTATTCTTCGTCTTCTGTAAAAAGAAATACAAGGAGTCATTTGGTACACTTGTTGAGCTCATCTCAGATGAGGATGCTGCAACACTTATGCCGGAGGCAGATGAGGTTGAACTGGATAAGGTTATCGATGCTGCAATAGACAGGGTACTTGCCAAGAAAGCAAGCTAGGAAACAGAAAGGACAGATTATATATGGAAACATTTAATTTCTCGGTGCCACAGGACATCACAGTGGGAAAGGGCAGTCTTTCAAAGCTGCCGGAAATAGCCAAAAAGCTTGGAGGTAAGCATGCACTCATCATTTCAGGACCTCATCTTGAGAAGATGGGACTTGTAAAAAAGGCAGCAGATTATCTGGCATCAGTTGACATAAAAGCAGACACTTTTACAGATATAGAGGCAAATCCATCTGTCACAACAGTGGAGAAAGCCACAGCAAAATACCTGGAGTCGGGCGCAGACTTTATCGTGGCATTCGGAGGCGGCTCACCGATGGATGTGGCAAAAGCAGTGGGTGTAGTTGCCAAATATGGCGGAAGCGTCACAGACTATGAGGGAGCACACAAGGTGCCGGGACCAATCGTACCGCTCATTGCGATACCAACCACCGCAGGAACCGGCTCAGAGGTGACAGCATTCTCTGTAATCACAGACCATAGCAGAAACTATAAGCTCACAGTATTCAGCTACGAGATATTGCCAAAATATGCAATTCTCGATGCAGAACTCATCACAACAGCACCGGCAAGCGTAGCGGCAGCTTGCGGAATTGATGCATTTATCCATGCCGAGGAGGCGTATGTATCCACAGCAGCTTCGCCATTTTCTAATGCACTGGCAGAAAAAGCGATGGCACTTATCGGTAAAAATATCCGCAGATTTGTAGCAAACAGAAACGATATCGAGGCTGCTGAAGCCATGATGACAGGCTCGCTTTTTGCAGGAATAGCATTCTCATTTGCAAGGCTTGGAAATGTGCATGCGATGAGTCATCCGGTCAGCGCATTTTTCGATGTGCCTCACGGAGTGGCAAACGCAGTGCTGCTTCCTGTAATCGCAGAGTACAATGCACTTGCAGATCATGGAAAGTATCTGACCATCTACAATGATATAAGCCCGATTCCTGCGTATGCGGACGAATTTGAGCCGATGATGCTTGTAGATGCAATCAGGGAGCTTTGCACAGACATCGGAATCCCTGAGAATCTGACTATCGCAATCAACAATGCCAGCAAAACCGGAACAGTCACAAAGGAAGAGATAGAAAGCAAGATAGAGCCGATGGCTGTCGATGCCATGAAGAGCGGCAACATTGCTGTCAATCCAAGGGCTTCACGCCAGTGCGATATCGAGATGCTGTATCGCAGGGCACTGTAAAACTTATAAAATACAACATGTAAGGTAACTATTACGAATAGTTACCTTATATGATTATCAACAGTATAGTTAGAGAATTAAATGCAAACGGAGATATGAGTATGGATTATCTGTCACACAATGTATCTGAAAATTTAAAAAGAATACGGCAATCAAAGGGTATGAGCTTAGACCAGGTCGCAGAGCAGACCGGTGTAAGTAAAAGCATGCTTGCGCAGATAGAAAAGGGCACAGCAAATCCATCTATCGGAGTGCTTGGCAAAATCACAAGCGGTCTGCGAATTGAGTTTCAAAGACTTATAGATCCGCCGAGAGTGGACTATGCGCTCATATCTCCGGATGATCTGGTTCCGACAAAGGAGCTTTTGGGACAGTACAGGGTATGGACCTGCTTCCCATACGAGGACTCAAGGGAGGTTGAGGTATACCGTATCGATGTGGAGCCGGGCGGCGTGTATACAAGCGGTGGGCACGGCGAGAAAACACGCGAATATCTTACAGTCACAGACGGTGTGCTAACGGTCGAGTGTCACGACCATGTGCAGGAAATCCATAGGGGACAGGTGTATAAGTTTGAGACCGATCAGCCTCATTTGTATCGCAATGATGGTGATAGGGTGGCAAGCTGCATGTGCTTCTTTTTGGATTATACTAATATTCGGTGAGATTTTTAGCCTCTCCTCACCACAGCACTTTTCCCTCTAAAAGCAATACCGATGCTTATAATTGAATTCACACCATTATCGCGCAGCTCTGTGTCGTATTTCTTTGCTTCTATCTGTTGCAGGGCGCTGTCGGCTAATGCAGATAAATCGGTATGTTCATCTTTAGTGTGTTTAAATTCAAAGATAAATCCGGGCATTCCCTTTGTTAAAGGCATAAGCTGAATATCAAATCGACCGAGGCCTGATTCGCGGTTTGAGCGTATCTTGTAGCGGTTTCCAAGTATGGCACAAAGACCAAGCATCATTCCGTGATAGAAGCCTTCATTAGCTCCATCAATAGAAGAAATGCTTTTTACCATAAAATCCTCCAGCAGAGCCTGGAGTTTTTGCGTGTCCTTGGAAAAGATAGCCTGACTGATAGATATGGCAAGGCTATTTTGGTTGGTGCGGTTTAGAACCTCCTTTTCGTAAACAAAAGTAATTTCTTTGTTCGGAATAGCAACGTCACACATGAAATTTCCATCGCTTTGCGGATAAATATTGGCAACCTTCAGGTATCCGGCTACCAGAAGAAAGCTGTATATACTATATGGATTATTCTGAACCTCGGGATAGATAACACCGGTATCAATATAGGCTGCGATTTTTTCACCACAGAGCAGCTTATAAAGGTCTTTGGTAATTTCAGGCGTAGCTGCCTGGATAATTTCTCCGATTATCTCATTGCTGCCGGTGGATTGCCAGAATGCTTTCGGAAAGCAGTTGTCAGAGATATAATTGATTACAGACCATGGATTAAAGATTTCTGTATTGCCAAAACGATATCCATCGTACCATTCGCTGAGCTCATTATATTTATCATCTTTTCCATAGTATCGCAGCATGTCTTTTACCTCTTTTTCAGTAAAACCAAAATAAGAGCTGTAGCCATCATCGAGAATAGAATAGGTTTTCAGATTGTTCATGCCGCTGAAGATACTTTCCTTTGCTACACGCAGTATTCCTGTAAGAAAGCCAAAGGCAAGGTGTGGATTGTCCTTGAGTCCTCCTGAGAAAAAATTGCGCATGAAATTTACAATTTCCGGATAGAAATTGCAGGTATGCCCCTGCTGGATGGGTGTGTCATATTCATCAATGATAATGATACATTCCCTTCCATAATGCTTATGAAGTAGTAATGATAAAAGCTGCAGACCCATCTGACAATCGACTTCATCCCCGCTGTCTCCGGCAAGAAGATGATATTGTTCTTTTTCGTAAGCGGTTAAAACAGAACTTGTCTCAAGCTCGTTATGTCGTATAAATTCTAGAGATATAAGCCTGCGGATTTTCTGAAAGGTTTCTTCCCAGGTCATGCTTTTAACATCTTTGAAGGTCAAAAAAATGACAGGATACTGTCCTTGGTGTTTAGTGTAGTAATCGCCGCATTGCCATATCTGTTTGTCTTTGAAATAAACAGATGTATCCTCGTTTGTTTTTTCAAAAAATACGCGCAGCATATCCATATTCAGAGTTTTTCCAAAACGCCTTGGGCGTGTGAAAAGAGATACCATTGGCTTTTTATCCAGAAAATCACGTATCATCAGAGTCTTATCTACATAATAATAGCCGGTGGTTGCAAGCTTAAAATCAGATACACCTATTGGCAGAGATTTATTTTTCGCGAAATGATTCATGTGTATGGTTTCGTCAGGGATTAACCATTTACGTCCTTCCTTTATTGCACCGGGCAATTCACCGTTTTTGCACATCTGCTGGATTCTTCGTACAGAAAATCCCATTGCTTTTGATGCATCTGAGCAAGATAAATATTCCATGTGGCACCTCCGCATAATAATTTAATAGCAATACTTTGATTATATTATATGTCATTATGCGAAATATAACAACTGTGATTTCACATGGATTTCGCATAACAATATGGAAATTTCGCATAGATTTCGTCTACAAACGAAATGCTATGTTATTTATCAGGTGTTATCCGCTGTTTTTTCATTGGTTATCCTATTGCATATATAGGTTTACCTATATATAATGATGTACGTTGAGAAACAAATTGTTTTAAAAAGAACATCCCAGGAGAACACAATGCAAACATTAAAGAAATTCATCAAATACTATAAACCCTACAAAACAGTCTTTTTCATAGACCTGCTTTGCGCAACAATAATCAGTGCCATAGATCTGGCGTTTCCGCAGCTGCTTCGCACGCTGACCAAAACCCTTTTTGCAGGAGCACCGGGAAAAATCATTTCTGCGCTGATTCCTATTACAATAGGCCTTTTGGTGGCATATATCATACAGACTGCGTGCAGGTATTATGTGACGTATGCGGGGCACATGATGGGAGCGAGGATGGAGCGCGACATGAGAAAGGAGCTTTTCGACCAATATGAAAAGCTTTCTTTTTCGTATTATGATCAGAATAATTCAGGACAGATGATGAGCAAGCTCGTATCCGATTTGTTTGATATATCGGAGCTTGCGCATCACGGACCGGAGAATCTTTTTATATCGCTTATAAAGATAATCGGTTCGTTCATTTTTCTGTTTATGATAAACCGTATGCTTGCGGTTCCTATGCTTATTCTTGTGGTACTTATGCTTGTATTTTCATATGGTCAGAATAAGAAAATGCAGGAAACCTTTATGGATAACAGGCGAAAAATCGGTGATATTAATTCGAGTCTTCAGGATACTCTGGCGGGCATAAGGGTGGTGCAGTCATTTGCCAATGAACGTATCGAGCAGGAAAAATTTAACAGAAGTAATGAAAATTTCCTGATTTCAAAGGATGCAAATTACAGATGTATGGGAAGCTTTATGAGCGGAAATGCATTTTTCCAGGGGATGATGTATCTTGTTACGCTGGTATTTGGTGGTTTTTTGATAGCACATGGAAGGATGGAGGCATCCGACCTTGCTATGTATGCGCTGTATATAGGCATCTTTATCAGTCCTATTCAGATACTTGTAGAGCTGACTGAGATGATGCAGAAGGGACTTTCGGGCTTCAGAAGATTCTTAGAGGTAGTGGAAACTGAGCCGGATATAGTTGATGCTGCTGATGCAAAACCGCTTAAAAATGTAAAGGGAAATGTCTGTTACGAGGATGTTTCGTTCCACTATAGTGATGATGATACACCGGTGCTTTCGCATGTATCCTTTGAGATACCGGCAGGAAAATCAATTGCGCTTGTAGGACCGTCAGGAAGCGGAAAGACGACAATATGCTCACTGCTTCCTCGGTTTTATGATGTAACTGATGGCAGGGTCACAATAGATGGAAATGATGTGAGAAAGCTCACACTTGAGAGCCTTCGCTCGCAGATTGGACTGGTTTCGCAGGATGTTTATCTGTTTGGCGGAAGTATAAAGGACAATATCGCCTATGGAAAACCGGATGCGACGATGGATGAGATTGTAGATGCGGCAAAAAAGGCGAATATCCACGATTTTATTATGGAGCTGCCGGATAAATATGATACGTTTGTCGGTGAGAGAGGCACCAGATTGTCAGGAGGGCAGAAGCAGAGGATTTCCATTGCGAGGGTGTTCCTTAAAAATCCGCCTGTGCTAATACTTGATGAGGCAACCAGTGCCCTTGACAATGAGAGCGAGCGCTTTATCCAGAAAAGTCTTGAGGAGCTGGCAAAGGACAGAACGACTATCACAATTGCCCACAGACTTTCGACAATCAGAAATGCGGACGAAATTCTCGTGGTAGCTGACTGTGGCATTGCTGAAAGAGGCACACACGAGGAGCTTTTGGCATTGGATGGAATATATGCGCGCTATTATGATATGAGCAGGTAGGATTAAGGAAACTTCCACTGATTTATGTTATTATAGCTGCATAAACTAACTATATAGGAGCAGACACTATGCAGGCAATGTTCATAGACGTAGACGGTACTTTAAGCAGTCCGTGCTACAAGGTAAACGGAAAATTTCAGATAGGAATGTCAGATGTGCAGTGGGCAGACTACTGCAGTAAGCATGGTGAGGATACATATGAGTGGTGCCGTCCTGTGATGCAGGTAAAGGAGTATGCCATGAAGGCAAAGGAAAAAGGCACGAAGCTGTATGTGCTTACCACATCAGGCACTAAAATCGAGACAGCTGCAAAGCGCAGATTTTTAGACAGATACTATGCAGGTATGTTTGATGACATCTATGCGGTGGAGCATGATGATGACAAGGTCAGGTTCATTCTCAAAAAAGCAGCAGAGCTTGGGATTGAACCGTCGGACTGTGAGCTTGTGGAGGATACATACCGTATACTTTTGCAGACAGTGACAGAGGGGATTAAATCCACTCACATCACAACGATTCTCACAGGCGGATGCGAACGGTAACCAAAAATTTTCCACGGTCTATAAAGAAATAAAAAAAACATCCGATAAATATGTCAGGAAGCAAAATTTACATATTTCAAGGATGAAATATAAATAGAAAGGAGATCCTGTTATGCGTATAGATGCATATAATCAGATAGCCCAGTTGTATGGCGTATCAAGAACAACAAAGACAACAAAGACACAAAGCGCGTCGAGGATGTCTGATCAGGTATCAATTTCGCAGGCCGGTAGAGATTACCAGATTGCGAAAAAAGCAGTATCAGAGGCTTCGGACATCAGGGAAGATAAAGTCGCTTTGCTTAAGAACATGGTAGACTCCGGACAGTATCAGGTCAGTGGAGATGATTTCGCCAGCAAGCTGTTAGAGAGGTACAACTCTCTGTAATATGATAATCATATCATATATCAAAGGTAAAAGAGGATTTTATAGTGGCTAGTTTAGTGGAAGAGCTTATAAATGTGCTCACAGAGGAAGAAAAAGTATACAGAACACTCGCTGCAAATGGGGAGAAGAAACGTCAGATAATCATAGATGCCGATATCCCTGCGCTTGAAGCAATAACTGATTTGGATCAGCAGGCAGGCGATGAGCTTCTTATTATGAGCAATAAGCAGGTTTCACTTCTCACAGATATTGCCAATGTACTGGGTAAATCAGATGAGAAGATGACAGTCACAAGGCTGATTGGATATCTCGGCACACAGCCGGATATTCAGGCGAAGCTTACGGCAGCGCGCGACAGTCTGATTGAAGCAGCTGCACAGATGAAAGAAATCAACGATTTAAACTCACAATTACTTGCTCAGGCAATAGAGCTTACAGAGTTTGACATCACCCTGTTCAAGAGCATGAAACAGGCGCCGGAGACCGCCAATTATGACAGAAATGCATATAACACAGGCGATATCTTAGGCAGCAGCGGTTTTGATGCAAAGCAATAATCATTAACCGGGAGGACAGGAACATGGCAAATGGATTCGGAAGTTTTTACGTAGGTAGTTCCGGACTTAAAAACTCGCAGAATGCTCTTAATACAACAGCAAACAACATGGCCAATGTCAATACGACAGGCTATGTGCGCCAGCAGGTAAGATTTTCAGACAAACATTATATCACCAGAAATAACCCTACAGCAGGCACCAACATCCAGCAGAGCGGACTGGGTGTTTCCGTATCGGATGTGGCACATGTCAGGGATATATTCTTAGATAAATCGTATAGGCAGGAGAATGGTCGAAAGGGCTTTTACTCGACACTTTACAGCACCACATCATATGTGGAGGATATCATGCAGGAGATGAACGGTGCTGAGTTTAAGGAGAGTATATCAGAACTATTGCAGGCTTTTCAGGAGTATGGCAAGGATCCGACGAATTCAACGAATCAGAACCTTATCATCCAAAAGAGCGAGCTTTTTCTGACCAGATGCAATACGGTTTATTCTGATCTTCAGAAATACCAGTCAAATATCAACTTACAAATTAAAGACCAGGTTGACAGAATCAACGAAATCGGCGACAAGATTTATGCACTCAACCTTGAGATTCAAAAGACAGAGTCAGGCGGTGTAGAGACTGCCATGACAGCGCGCGATGCCAGGGACAGTCTGATTGATGAGCTCGCAGGTTACGCTAAGATAGAGGCTGAGGAGGATTCCACAGGCTACGTGCGTATCAAGCTCGAGGGACAGCAGTTTGTACAGGATAACAAGTGCAACCATATAGGCCTCACCGAGGAAAAGGGTACAGGCTTTTATACACCTTACTGGCCTCATATTACTACACAGGAGAGCTATATGCCGGTGTTTAGTGATGTTGCACTGCCGTCAGCGCTGGCTGAAAGAGTCGGCTGCACGCAGACCACCAACATAGCAACCAGCCTGAACAATGATATAGGAAGCCTGAAAGCACTCCTTGTATCAAGAGGCTCGGAGTATGGCACCTATGATTTCATGAGCGAGGAGAATTACAGTAGGGTGGAGGACAATGTGGTCATGGAGACACAGGCCGAGATATCATATCTGGCGCGAAACATCATGATGGCCATGAACGATATATTTTGTCCGAATACCACATACACAGCGGCAGACGGTACCACATACACGGTTTTGGATACGGCAAACTGCTCGGTAGGAGCTGATGGCAGCCTGCCACCGCATGAGCTCTTTGCAAGAGAAGGATATGACCGTTACACGCAGATGGAAATAGATGGCAAACAGTTTTATGTATACAATGATGAGACAAAGGCTAACAACTCATCATGGTACAAGCTTGGAAATGTTTCAGTAAATCCAAAGCTTGCGGCACAGGTGACACTGATGCCGTCATACAAGCAGGACGGAGCCGCAAATTATGGTCTTGCAGACCAGATTACAAAGGCGTGGTCAGCAGAGAATCTATACATCAACCCAAAGGATACGTCGAAGTGCAATTTTGAGGGATATTATGACAAGATAATCTCGCATCTCGGAACAAACGGCAGCATATATAAGGCATCATCAGATACTATGACATCGACAGCAGCTGCCATAGATAACCAGAGAAACCAGATAATGGGTGTGTCGAGTGACGAGGAGCTGACAAACATGATCAAGTATCAGTCGGCCTACAATGCATCAAGCCGTTTTATCACAGTAATCAGTCAGATGACTGAGCTCATAGTACAGCTCATATAGTTTTAGGATACGACAAGAGAGTATGAACAGGAGGAGTCGATATGGCTTCAACATTTTTTGGATTACATATAGGGTCAAGCGCTCTGAGCTCATTTCAGGTAGCGACCAATACAACAGCCAACAACATAGCCAATGTCAAGACGACCGGATACACCAGGCAGGAGGCTACCCTGCAGGCAAAGGATGCCATAAATGTCACAGCCCGCTACGGAAGCGTCGGCACAGGTGTTACAGTCACCTCAATCAAACAGCAGCGTGACCTGTACTACGACAATAAATACTGGGAAAACAATTCCTGCTACGGACGCTATGAGCAGAAGCTGTATTACATGGAACAGATTCAGAACTACTTTAAGGATAACGGCTCATCGGTTAAGGGCTTTTCGAGTGTTTTTTCACAGATGTTTTCAGACCTTGATACACTGCGCAGCAAGCCGTCCGACAAGACAGTGAGAAATCAGTTTATCAGCAGCGCGCAGAGTCTTTGTACATATTTCAACCAGATGAGTGACAATCTCTCAAAGCTGCAGGATGACTGCAACGAAGAAATCAGAAACAACGTAGACAAAATCAATTCAATCAGTGAGAAAATTTCACTGTTAAATAAGGAGATTAACCAGATAGAGACAGGAACCGGTGTCGAGGCCAGCTCACTTAGGGATGAGAGGGCGAATCTCATCGACAGCCTGTCCAAGATTGTTAATGTATCTTACAACGAGACAGAGGTGCAAAACACCAATGGAGACAACCTGGGCGGCACAAATTTCTCGCTCTATATAAATGGAGAGAAGGTTGTGGAGGGCAAGGATTACCGAAAGCTCATCTGTGAGTCGTCAAAGACGAAAAACAATCAGACAGACAACGATGATATGTACAAGATATACTGGGAAGATACTAAGATGGAGTTTTCCGCGACAGCTGGAACCGCAGGGGGAAGCCTGAAAGCTCTCTTTGAGGTGAGAGACGGTGATAATCTGGAGAATTTCAAGGGTAAGGTCACAAAGGCTGATTCGTATTCGCTCACAGTGGAGAATATATCAATAGACAATATAAAATCACTCAATCTGCCGGACAAGGACGGCAAAATCACTGTAAATAATATCAGCTACAGCTATGACAGCTGGGAGGCACAGGTGGATGCGCAGGGCAATATCAAGTCTGTAACATTTAATCTGAGCAAGGACAAGGCCATAGCAGACCCTGAAAAGACTGTGGCAGAGGGATATCTTTTAAATGCGGGCTCTGCAATAAATGCGAGGGGAATCCCTTACTATATGACACAGCTCAACGAGTTTGTCAGAAATTTTTCAGAGATGTTCAATCAGATAGAGAGCAAAGGACAGAATCTGAATGGGGATACACCACCTACATTTTTTGAAGCAATCACAAACACAGCCAAGGTATATGATTTCTCGGAATCAGAGGCTTACAGCAAGCTGCCTGATGGACAGACTGCCACAATAAACAGCAGCTCCAACACGTATTACAGGATGACAGCGGCCAATTTCTCCGTAAACAAGGATGTGATGAACGATGTATCGCTTTTTGCGACTTCCACAGACTATGTCAAGACAGATTCATGTGATATAGTTGATGAGTTAAAGAAGCTGCAGTCGGAGAAAACAGTATACAGAGGCGATAAAGCGGAATCATTCCTTGAGACAATCATCTCCAATGTGTCAGTGGATACGGAAAAGGCAGAGACCTACAACAAGCTCTATAGCAATCTGGAGCAGACTATTGCAAACCAAAGAACATCGGTATCAGGTGTGGATGAGGATGAGGAGGCATTAAACCTCGTGAAGTTCCAGTATTCATACAATATGGCATCTAAAATCATATCGGTTATGAACCAGATGCTTGATAAGCTCATAAACGATACGGGCGTGGCATAGAAGCAGGAGGCATAATATGAGAATCACAAACAATATGATAATGGGAAATACCAAGACCAATATCAATTCAACAAAGGTTTTGGTGGACAAATACAATACCCAGATGACTACTCAAAAGAAGATATCCAAGGCATCAGAGGATCCGGTTATCGCAATCAGATCGCTTCGCTTGTCGACCAGCCTGTCGCATCTTGACCAGTACAAGGACAACAATATCCCGGATGCTTCTTCGTGGATGGATGTCACAGAGACAGCCCTTAGCAACATGAAATCACTCCTCACAGATATCCGTACACAGTGTGTAAACGGCTCTACAGATACGCTCACAGCTGATGACAGAAACACTATATTACAGCAGCTTACAGCGCTGTCAGAGCAGGTGTATACAGAGGGCAATGCAGACTACGCAGGAAGAACGGTATTTACGGGCTACCGCACATCATCAAAGCTCACATTCCAGAAGGACACAAAGAGCACATATCAGATAACACAGGAGTTTTCTGCCGCTGATTTGTCAGAGAAGCGGTATTATACAAATGGCGTGACTGTTCCAAATAGTATAAATGCGGCAACACCTGACTGTACCACAGATGTCACAGAGCACAGCTTCCAGAGAATCCGTCTGGGCTACGGTAATACGACAGACGATGTGAAGCTTTCTATCGATGGAAAAGAGCTGACACAGGGCACAGATTATACTGTATACAAGAGTGTGTCTGATTTTGACCCATCAAAGCTCTCTGCTGATGATACGGCATATATACAGGAAACCGGTGAATTTGTTTTTGGTAAAAATGTAGCTGCTTCAATTAAGAATAATGAAAAGAAGCTGTCTGTCACATATGTAAAGACAGGCTTTGACAGCAGTGATGCTAGACCTGAGTATTATTACAACTGCAAGGATATTACAAATGCTGTGACACTCGATGCAGGTGGCAATGTACCTCATGATGCAGCAGGAGATATCATATACTCCGATCCATCAAAGGTAGTGGATTTTAAGTTTTCAAGTCAGGAAATCAAATACACAGTGGCAAACAGCACCGATATCACTGTCAATACACAGGCGAAGGACGTCATGGATACAGGCATCAAGCGCGATGTGGATGAGTTGATTGATGTAGTGCAGAATGCTGTCAATGCTCACGACAAGGTCTCACAGATAAAGAAGATGATGCAGCAACAGCAGTACTCTGACAAGGATTCACAGGCAAAGCTTAAGACATATTTAGAGGCTGCAGAGCAGGAGGCTGACTATGCCGACAACAATTTGCAAAAGACCTACAGCCAGTACATCACACGCTTTGATGATCATTTGAATAAGGTAAATCTGGCACTCACCAATTCGGGAAGCACAAAGAGCCGCCTCACTCTTATCAAGAACAGAGTTGAGGAGCAGCAGACGACCATAGAGGAGCTTAAATCGACCAATGAGGATAGGGATATTTCTGATATAATCATTGATTTTTACGCTATGTACAATGCATATCAGTCCAGTCTGACAGCGGCATCAAAGGCAAACTCACAGACATTGCTTGATTATCTGTAAGGATTTTAAAAACGGTACACAGCTACCGGATTATATAACGCTCGCGGAGCGGGCGAAAAGGAGGAAGCCATGAGGGCAAAAACGAGAATATTTGGGGAAATTGACATCCCACAGGACAAAATCATCACAATGGAGAAGGGGATGATAGGCTTTTCGGAGCTGAAAAACTACACTCTGATATACAATTCGGAGAAGGAGAATGATAAGAAGTCTATCATGTGGCTTCAATCGATGGATGATGGAGACATTGCATTTCCTGTCATGACACCGGATATCATCATGCCGGACTACAAGCCGACGGTCAACGAGGAGCTTCTTGCGCCTCTTGGAGATCTGAATGAGGAGAATATGTATGTGATCGTCACTGTAAATGTGCCTAGCGACATCACAAAGATTGCCTGCAATTTAAAGGCTCCTATTGTGGTCAATACCGACAGCAACAAAGCAGCACAGCTTATAGTTGAGGATGACTACAAGGTGCACTTCCCGATTTATGACATCATAAAAGGGAAAAAAGAAAGGGCGGGTGAATAGTATGCTGGCTCTTACAAGAAAAAAGGGTGAATCTCTGGTGATTAATAATGACATCGAGATTACTATTCTGGAAATCAGAGGCGACCAGATTAAGCTCGGTGTAAGTGCACCGAAGGAGGTGCCGATTTACCGCAAGGAGGTTTATACGCAGATACAGCAGGAGAACAGGAAATCTGCGGATGCACAGAATGCACAGGCTCTCAAGGAGCTGTTTGGATAGCTTAAGACAGAGAGTTATATGTCGAAAGTTGCGACCGAAACCAATTGAATGAGAGTTCTATCAAGGCTATAATTGAACCAGTACAGCGATATAACTTTTTCGCAGTGCTGGTTCTTTTCGATGTGCCAAAAGCGTATAGCGAATAAAATATAATTTCAGACAGGAGGACTTCAATTTGGAGAAAGTACGTTACATGATTTCCGATGCGGCAGCTGCTGTGGATGTGGAGACTCATGTGTTGCGTTACTGGGAGGATGAGCTGGGACTTGATGTGCCTAGAAATGAACTTGGTCACAGATACTATACAAGAGACAATATAAAACAGTTTTTGAGGATAAAGGAGCTTAAGGAGAAGGGGTATCAGCTTCGCGCAATCCGTGATATGCTTCATTCGGATGCACCGGGTGAGCCGTTAAATCCACCGAATCCTGCGGCTATGGAAAAATCCGTGCAGCCTGTAAATTACACGAATATCACAAATCAGACGGTGAAACAGGAGATGTCAGGGTATAATCCGGCATATCACGATGAACTGCCGGGATACAATCATACATATCGAAGCCGCACGGCAGATGAGCGTATGGATGAGTTTCGCGAGCTGATGAGCAATATCGTGGGGAGGGCCATAGCACTGAACAATGAGGAGCTGAGTCAGCAGATATCCACTGAGGTGCAGGAGCGGATATTAAAGGAAATGAACTATCTGATGCGCGAACAGGATATTGCGCAGGAGGAGAGATATAAAAAGCTGGACGCTGCCATACGAGGAAATCTGCGCAGAAAGGGGCTTTTTTCAAGGAAAAGGAACGCGGACATGCCTGCAGATACAAAAATAAGCGCTGCAGACACCAAGGGAAAGAAGGGACACGACAAGACGCATACGCATGAGCTTAATCCGGTGAGACTGTAGAGCATGCATGACAACGCTTACACTATAAAAATAATTACTGCAAAAAAACGCTTACAGCATAAAAATGATTACAATACAAAGACGATTACAACACAAAAAAAGACGACCCATAACAGGTCGTCTTTATTTCTTACAGTATGCTAAAAATTAGCCCTGGCTGATTGCTCCAGTTGGGCAAACACCAGCACATGTACCACAATCGAGACAAGAATCTGCATCGATTACGTACTGTGAATCACCAGCAGAGATAGCTCCTACTGGGCACTCACCAGCACATGTACCACAGCTAACGCATGAATCAGAAATTACGTATGCCATAATGAAATCCTCCTTATAAAATAATGATCATTATTCGCCGTTATTGGCTTATCTGCATTGTAGTACAAAACACAGAATAATGCAATGCCAAATAAAATTGTACTTACTTTTACACAATCTTATATAAAAATTACCAAATATTGAGTAAAACTTGAAATGCTATTGTTACTATTGTATAATAAATAGAAAACAATTCAGAACCTCAGAGAACAAAAGCTGATACGTCATGTTTACATGTAAGCAGCAGATTTTCCTGCTTTCGAGGTTGCTCTGAAGTGTTACAATAAAAACACATGATTATTTCAGAAAAACTGGTGTTTGCACATGGTATATTACTGTAGTATGTGCGGTGAGGATATAAAATGGAAACAAAAATTATAAAAATAGATCAGGACAATTTAGACCATAAGCTCATGCAGGAGGCAGGTGATTTGATTGCAGCCGGTGAGCTTGTAGCGTTTCCGACAGAGACAGTGTATGGGCTTGGCGGTGATGCTTTAGATCCGGAGGCATCAAAGAAGATATACAGTGCAAAGGGGCGTCCGTCGGACAATCCGCTTATCGTACACATATCAGATTTTTCGGATTTGGAGCGCATCGCAAAGACAGTGCCGGAGGATGCAAGGAAGCTTTCGGATGCTTTCTGGCCGGGACCTCTTACCATGATAGTGGAGAAGGGCGATGCAGTGCCTTATGCCACAACAGGCGGCATGGACACGGTAGCTGTCCGCATGCCGAATCATCCTATAGCGCTTGATCTCATAAGAAGAAGCGGCTGTCTTATCGCGGCACCAAGCGCCAACACATCCGGCAGACCGAGCCCTACAGAGGCTGCACATGTGGCTGAGGATCTAAGCGGCAAAATAGCCATGATTATAGACGGAGGACCGGTTGGCATAGGAATAGAGTCCACCATCATTGACCTGACAGAGGATACACCTATGGTGCTGCGCCCGGGCTATATCACACCTCAGATGCTTTCAAAGGTATTAGGCAAGGAGGTCGTCATAGATCCGGGAATCATAGCGGCAGATGACACGAGAAAGCCAAAGGCACCCGGCATGAAGTACAAGCACTATGCGCCAAAGGCTGACATGGCCATCGTGGACGGTACCAGAAAGCATGTGATTGCGAAGATAAATGAGCTTGTGGCTTCGCACAGGGATGATGGCAAAAAGATAGCAGTCATCGCAACAGAGGAGACAAAGCAGTTTTATGATGCAGATGTTGTCCTGTCGATGGGAAGCAGGGCGGATGAGGATTCGATAGCCCATGAGCTTTACCGTATATTAAGAGATTGTGATGAGCTCGATGTGGATGTGATTTTCTCGGAGAGCTTCTCCACACCGCGTATAGGACAGGCCATCATGAACCGTATGCTAAAGGCGGCAGGCCATCAGGTGATAGACACACATGTGAAGTATGACAAAATCATTTTTGTCGCACAGACCGGCACATGCAGGGAGCAGATGGCAAAGGGCATCATGAACGACTTTGTACTCAAGGTACCGATGGAGATTGAGGCGAGAGGACTTGTTGTCCAGTTTCCGGAGCCGGTCAATCAGAAGGCAGAGGCAGTGCTCATAAGCAATGGTATTTCCACGGAGGGCATGGTGTCAACGCAGCTTGAGGAATCGGATATCACGGAGAGTACTATGGTATTTACCATGGAGTCATCACAGCGCGAGCGCATTATAGAAAGCTTTGCCGATATCGACCCGGAGCAGGTCTTTGTGCTTTCACAGTATGTGGGCGATGAGCTTGAGATACTGAATCCTTACGGCGGCACACTTCAAAGCTATGGACTGTGCTATGAAAGCCTCAGAGCTACGCTTAAGAAGCTGGTAAAGCGCTTAAATGCAAATACATAAAAGACAAACAAATATAACACAATATAAGACAAAGGAGAACGAATATTATGGGTAAAGTAGTAGTTATGGATCATCCGCTGATTCAGCACAAGATTGGAATTATGAGAAGAACAGACACAGGCTCAAAGGATTTCAGAACACTCGTCAGCGAGGTTGCGATGCTTGAGTGCTACGAGGCAACAAGAGACTTGGAGCTTACAGATGTGGAGATTGAGACTCCTATCTGCAAGGCCACTGTAAAGGAATTAAAGGGCAAAAAGCTTGCTGTTGTTCCTATTTTAAGAGCAGGACTCGGTATGGTGGAGGGCATGCTCGAGCTCATCCCTGCCGCAAAGGTTGGACACATCGGCATGTATCGTGACCCGGAGACAGCGGAGCCAATCGAGTACTACTGCAAGCTTCCGGCAGACTGCGCCAACAGAGAGGTATTCGTGGTAGACCCGATGCTCGCAACAGGTGGTTCAGCAGTGGCAGCACTTGATATGCTCAAAAAGCGCGGCGTGAAAAATATCCACTTTATGTGCATAATTGCAGCTCCTGAGGGAGTAAAGAGACTCACAGAGGCGCATCCTGATGTGGATGTATATATAGGAGCACTTGATGATCATCTCAATGAGCACAAATATATCGTGCCGGGACTCGGAGATGCAGGAGACAGAATTTTCGGAACCAAGTAATAAAATGATGATAATTGTTGCCGATTACGCTGAGGATTATACAGAAATATAAAACGGTAAAGAAATAGGCAGTAATAGACAATAACAGACAGCAACGAGTGGAGGTGTATATATGGGAGCTTCGGAAAAGAGAAAGGATTATATCTCATGGGATGAGTATTTTATGGGCATAGCGATGCTTTCAGGCATGCGCTCGAAGGATCCAAATACCCAGGTGGGGGCATGCATAGTGGACCCGGAGCACAAGATACTCTCCATGGGCTATAACGGCTTTCCTCTTGGCTGCTCAGATGATGAGTTCACCTGGGCCAGAGAGGGAGAGGATAACAAGTATTTCTATTCTACACACAGCGAGCTCAATGCCATCTTAAACTACAGGGGCGGAAGCCTTGAGGGAGCGACCATATATGTCACATTGTTTCCGTGCAATGAGTGCGCTAAGGCAATCATACAGTCCGGCATCAGGGAAGTAGTCTACGACTGTGACAAATACGAGGGCACGGCCAGCGTGACAGCTTCAAAGAGGATGCTTAGGGCAGCGGGGGTTACAATTCGCAGGTATGAGCACACTGACCGTGAGGTGACGCTTGTGCTGTAATCGCCGGAAATAGTGATAATACTGCAATTGTTGTGTCAAATTGACGTGATTTAACATGAAACGCATTTATTTTTTATGCATTTTACACATAAAAATGTAGACAAAAGCAATAAAAATGATATAATAATTTGTATATGAAAAGAGATAATAAGAAAGAGGTAATGAATGCACTTATCATGGTTTTCCAGTTTGGAATCAACATGATTGTGCCGATATTTCTCTGCACACTGGCAGGTGTTTGGATTGGGAAAAAGACAGGAGCAGACTGGGTAACTGTTCCATTATTTTTCCTCGGAGCATTTGCGGGGGCAAACAATATATACCGCATGGTCAAAAAATTCCTAAAGTCAGAGGATGATGGCAGAGCCGTCAGACAGACACAGGTGAAGCAGGGGACTACAGACACAGAGATATCAGACAGTTTTAGCAGGGTAGAGAAGGATGTTAAAAAGAATAAATGACGCATTGCCGGGACTTGTATTTGGGATAGTTTTTTACGGGATTGTTGTGCAGCTTATTGGGGTATGGTTTGTCACAGACAAAATTTCATATTCTATCGGCTTATGGTATGGGATAGCTATAGCTGTTGGTATAGCTGTCAATATCGCCACAGTCATATATGACGCGACCGCCATATATGGACAAAAGGATGCCAATCGCAGGATCGTAGCAAAATCACTTTTAAGGTATATTGTTGTTGCGGTCCTGTTATTTATATTGGGACTATTTGATTTTGGAAATCTGATAATGGCCTTTGTCGGTATGCTGGGACTCAAGATTTCAGCGTATTTACAGCCTTTATTTATGAAGGTGACAGACAGATTTTCCGGGAGAAGTGATGCATCTTCCGCCGGCGAAATGGAGACAGAGTAGCAAAACCGCAGGTAAACTTAATAAGGAGGAGGTGATAATGTGAATCAGGCGATTTTACTGGAAAGTAACGCAGACAATATCGACTTTATGATTCATGGTATTTTTTCGATAAAGGTATTCGGTCAGGAGGTCTGGATTACCACATCGCATGCCTGTATCCTCATAGTGATGGCCATTATGGTCATATTCGCTATAGTGGCAAACAGGAAGCTTAAAAAAGCAAAGGAAGTACCGGACGGCTTTCAGAATATCATCGAGCTCATCGTAGAGATGCTCGACAAGATGGTTGAGGGAACCATGGGTAAGTGGGCTCCGAGGTTTGTAAACTACATCAGCACGATTTTTATATTTATACTGATGAGTAATATCTCAGGCTTGTTTGGTTTAAGACCACCGACAGCCGACTACGGAACCACACTGGCGCTTGCACTTATTACATTTTTCATGATCAGATTCAATAAGGCTAAGCATCAAAGCGCAAAGGATATCTGGACCGGTATGTGTTCACCACTGCCGCCGTGGCTGCCTATATGGGCGCCAATCAACATTATCAGTGAGATTGCAATTCCTATCTCATTATCATTGCGTTTGTTCGCCAATGTGTTGTCAGGAACTGTTATCATGGCGCTGGTATATGGTCTGCTAAGGTTTATAGCCATAGCGTGGCCGTCAGTACTGCATGTATACTTTGATTTGTTCTCAGGAGCAATTCAGACATATGTATTCTGTATGCTGACAATGACATACGTTACACAGGCATGTGAGACGGATGAGTAAAACTATAAGATGTATTTTTAGGAGGATTCAATTATGGATATCAATGGACAGGATTTAATCAGAGCATGCTCAGCAATCGGTGCAGGTTTGGCAGTTATCGCCGGAATCGGACCTGGTGTTGGACAGGGTATCGCAGCAGGACATGGTGCAGCAGCCGTAGGACGTAACCCGGGAGCAAGAGGACAGATTATGTCAACCATGCTTTTAGGACAGGCGGTTGCAGAGACAACAGGTCTTTACGGTCTCGTTGTTGCATTACTTTTACTTTTCGTTCATCCGCTCGGATAGTATATTACGGTTTGCCGCAGAGGATTACCGTGCGGCGATACAGCCAACGGAAAGGAGAGTAAAAGTTGTTAGCACAGGGATATACATTTTTGTTTAATCTGGATGCGCAGTTGCTCTTTGATACAGTACTTTTGGCAGTTGCAGTATTTTTCCTTTTCATGCTGATGTCGTATCTGCTTTTCAACCCTGCAAGGAAGCTGTTAAAGGACAGGCAGGACAGGATAGAAAGCGATATAAACACAGCTATTGCTGATAAGGAAAGTGCCGCAGCACTAAAGGCAGAGTACGAGGGAAAGCTTAAGGACATCGATAAAGAGGCCGAGGCTATTCTCACAGAGGCGAGACAGAAGGCGCTTAAAAACCAGAACAAGATTGTGGATGATGCAAAGGAAGAGGCTTCACGCATCATAAAGAGAGCCAGAGAAGAGGCAGAGCTTGAGAAGAAGCATGCCATGGATGATATGAAGCAGGAGATGATACAGATAGCATCGCTTATGGCACAAAAGGCTGTCGCAGCTTCAATCACCACAGACATTCAGGATACACTCGTTGAAGAGACACTTAAGGAAATGGGAGAATCAACATGGCTAAGCTAGTATCTAAGGTATACGGTGATGCATTGTTTGAGGCTGCCCTTGAGGACAACAGGCTATCCGGCCTGTCTGACGAGGTAACAGCAGTAAAGGAAATCATTGCTGCAAATGATGACCTCTCAAAGCTGATGGATCATCCGCAGATTGATAAAGAAGAAAAGGTCAGAATCATCGAAGAAATATTTGGGGGAAGAGTTTCAGCGGAGCTGGTAGGGCTTATGAGGATGATTATAGAAAAGAATCACTACAAAGAGCTTACCTTAGTCTTCGACTACTTTCTTGACAGAGTCAAGGAGTACCAAAATATCGGAACAGCATACGTCACATCTGCATTTGAGCTGTCAAAGGAGCAGAAGCTTGCTGTGGAGAAACGACTTCTTGACACGACAAAATACGTAAAATTTGAGATGCATTTTGAGGTGGATACCGCGCTCATAGGCGGTATGAAAATCAGAATCGGGGACAGAGTGGTGGATTCATCTGTCAGCAGCAGATTAGAAAGACTCACCCGCGATTTGACAAAAATACAATTGAAAGTAGGTGAATGCGCTCCATGAATCTAAAGCCGGAAGAAATCAGCTCAGTAATAAAGGAGCAGATTAAAAGATACGCTTCCCAGCTCGAAGTCGCTGATGTAGGAACAGTCATTCAGGTGGCAGACGGAATCGCACGTATTCATGGTCTTGAGAATGCGATGCAGGGAGAGCTTTTGGAATTTCCAGGGGAAGTATATGGAATGGTATTAAACCTCGAGGAGGACAATGTCGGTGCTGTTTTACTTGGACAGCAGCGCAATATCAACGAGGGAGATACAGTTAAGACCACAGGACGAGTGGTAGAGGTGCCGGTAGGCGATGCGATGCTCGGCCGAGTAGTAAATGCGCTCGGACAGCCAATCGACGGAAAGGGGCCTATCCAGTCGGACAAATATCGTCAGATAGAGAGAGTAGCATCGGGAGTTATCTCGAGAAAGTCAGTAGATACACCGCTTCAGACCGGTATAAAGGCTATTGACTCAATGGTTCCTATCGGACGAGGACAAAGAGAGCTTATTATCGGAGACAGACAGACCGGAAAGACGGCTATCGCGATAGATACCATCATCAACCAGAAGGGACAGGGTGTGAAATGTATCTATGTAGCTATCGGTCAGAAGGCTTCTACGGTTGCATCCATAGTAAATGAGCTCGAGGAGTTCGGAGCCATGAGCTACACGACAGTAGTGGCTGCGACAGCATCAGAGCTTGCACCGTTACAGTATATCGCACCATACTCAGGCTGCGCTATAGGTGAGGAATGGATGGAAAACGGACAGGATGTGCTCATAGTTTACGATGATCTGAGTAAGCATGCAGCAGCATACCGTACACTTTCACTCCTCTTAAAGAGAGCGCCCGGACGAGAGGCTTATCCGGGAGATGTTTTCTATCTCCATTCAAGGCTTCTGGAGAGAGCAGCGAGACTGTCAGACAAGCTGGGTGGAGGCTCACTCACAGCCCTTCCTATCATTGAGACACAGGCGGGTGATGTATCGGCATATATCCCGACCAATGTTATCTCAATCACAGACGGTCAGATATATCTCGAGACAGAGATGTTCAACGCGGGCTTCAGACCTGCCATAAATGCCGGACTTTCAGTTTCACGAGTTGGAGGCTCGGCACAGATAAAGGCAATGAAAAAGATTGCAGCACCTATCCGAGTAGAGCTGGCTCAGTACAGAGAGCTTGCAGCGTTCTCACAGTTTGGCTCAGAGCTTGATGCAAGTACAGCAGAGCAGCTCGCACAGGGAGCACGAATCAAGGAGATTTTAAAGCAGCCGCAGTACAAGCCGATGCCTGTAGAGAAGCAGGTTATCATAATATACGCTGCGACAAAGAAGTATCTTATCGATATCAAAATCGAGGATATTTTAAGATTTGAGGCAGAGCTGTTTGATTTCATTGATACCAGATATCCTGAGATTCCTGAAGCAATCAGGGAGAAAAAGGTGATGGACGATGATACGGAGCAGGCACTTATAAAGGCAATCGAGGAATGCAAAAAGCAGTTCCGTTAGACGGTTGGATATTAGTAGAAGGCAGGTGGTAAAATGGCTTCGATGCGAGACATAAAGCGCAGAAAAAGCAGTATTACAAGTACTCAGCAGATCACAAAGGCCATGAAGCTCGTTTCTACCGTCAAGCTGCAAAAGGCGAGAGCACATGCGGAGGCAACAGATCCGTATTTCAACTATATGTACAGGACAGTAAGCTCGATGCTTGCAAAGAGCGGCAATCTGGAGCACCCATACTTAAAGGCCGGTGATTCGCCAAGGAAGGCGGTAGTTGTTTTGACATCAAACCGCGGACTGGCAGGCGGATATAACAGCAATATAGTAAAGCTCATCACACACGGAGACTTCAAAAAAGAAGAACTTGACATATACGCTGTGGGAGCAAAGGGCGAGGAGTTGCTTACGTCAAAGGGTTATCATATAGTTGAGAGTGCATCGGAGATGATGGAGGACCCGACCTACGAGGATGCTGCGGCACTTTGCAAAAGAGTGTTAAAGGCATTTACAGACGGTCAGGTAGGGGAGATTTACCTCGCATATACCCATTTCAAAAACACAGTCACACAGGAGGCGAAGCTCATAAAGCTATTGCCGGTGGAGCTGGATGAGAGCGGGGCAGATGAGAAAGAGGACTCCAATATTCTCATGAATTTTGAACCGAATCCGGAGGAGGCTTTGGAGCTTATTATACCAAAATATGTGACAAGCCTGTTTTACGGAGCACTGGTGGAGTCGTTTGCCAGTGAAAACGGAGCCAGAATGCAGGCGATGGATTCTGCTACGAGCAATGCAGAGGATATGATCAGTGATCTGACATTGAAATATAACAGAGCGCGTCAGGGCTCAATCACGCAGGAGCTTACTGAGATAATTGCAGGAGCTAATGCGATAGAGTGATACACGCATATCCGGTCATGGGAAGACAGGCAGGTATGTCTGTGAATGGCCAAGAAGGCGAGTGTATCATATGAATTAAAAAAGAAGGAGAAACTATAAATGGCAGATAAAAATGTAGGTAAAATCATACAGGTTATCAGTGCCGTTCTGGATATCAAGTTTTCAGAGGGTAATCTGCCTGAGATAAACGATGCAGTCGAGGTACCGCTGAAAAACGGCGGAAAGCTGGTCGTTGAGGTTGCACAGCATCTGGGTGACGATACAGTCAGATGTATTGCCATGGGACCTACTGATGGTCTCGTCCGCGGCATGGACGCTATCGCAACAGGAGCACCTATTTCTGTGCCGGTGGGGGAGAATACACTTGGAAGAATGTTCAATGTGCTCGGAGAGCCTATCGATGAGGTTGAGCCTCCACAGACAGAGGAGAAATGGGCAATCCACAGACCTGCGCCTAGCTTTGAGGAGCAGGCTACATCGCAGGAGATGCTTGAGACAGGAATAAAGGTTGTAGATTTGCTCTGCCCATACCAGAAGGGTGGAAAAATCGGACTCTTCGGAGGTGCCGGAGTAGGAAAGACGGTGCTCATCCAGGAGCTTATCCACAACATCGCTACACAGCATGGTGGATACTCAGTTTTTACCGGTGTAGGAGAGCGTACACGAGAGGGAAATGACCTGTACTACGAGATGAAGGAGTCAGGTGTTATCGACAAGACCACCATGGTGTTCGGACAGATGAACGAGCCACCCGGAGCACGTATGAGAGTTGCTCTGGCAGGACTTACAATGGCAGAGTATTTCCGTGACAGAGGCGGCAAGGATGTGCTTCTCTTTGTGGACAATATCTTCCGTTTCACCCAGGCAGGTTCAGAGGTATCAGCGCTTTTAGGACGTATGCCTTCAGCCGTTGGTTACCAGCCGACACTGCAGACAGAGATGGGAGCTCTTCAGGAGCGTATCACATCAACAAAGAACGGTTCAATCACATCGGTTCAGGCCGTATATGTGCCTGCAGATGACCTTACAGACCCGGCACCCGCGACTACCTTCGCACATCTCGATGCCACGACAGTACTTGAGCGTTCTATCGCAGAGCTTGGTATTTATCCGGCTGTAGACCCGCTGGCATCCACATCGCGTATCCTTGATCCGCGTATCGTGGGACAGGAGCATTTTGAGGTGGCACACGCTGTCCAGGAGATACTTCAGAAGTACAAGGAGCTGCAGGATATCATCGCAATCCTCGGTATGGATGAGCTCTCAGAGGAGGATAAGCTCGTAGTAAGCCGTGCACGTAAGGTGCAGCGTTTCCTGTCACAGCCGTTCTTCGTAGCAGGACAGTTTACAGGACTCGAGGGCAAGTATGTGCCTATCGCCGAGACAATCAGAGGCTTTAAGGAGATACTCGAAGGAAAGCATGATGATGTACCGGAGAGCTATTTCTTAAACGTCGGAAGCATAGATGAAGTCCGTGCCAAGATGCAGTAATGTGAGGTGATTTCATGGCAGATAACATTTTTGACATAGAAATAATCACACCGGACAGGGTGTTCTACAAGGGAGAGACAGATTTCCTCGAGTTCAATACCCAAAACGGAGAGATTGGTGTATACAAAAACCATATACCGCTCACGACAGTGCTTGCACCGGGAATCGTGACTATCCATAACGGCGACGAGGAGAAAATAGCCGCAATCCATTCAGGCTTTGCGGAAATACTTGGAGACAAGGTCACATTTCTCGCAGAGCTTGCAGAGTGGCCTGATGAGATAGACGTGGACCGCGCACAGGCCGCAAAGGAGCGGGCAGAGCAGCGCCTTTCAAATCACACGGCAGAGATTGATGTGAAGAGAGCAGAGTTTGCACTCAGGAAGGCACTTATCAGAATAGATGTGGCACATCATATGTAATTATAAAATCCCGGAATCTGTAGGTAAGCGGATTTCCGGGATTTTAAATTTTTTATAATAGTATCATTGTGGTATAATTGAGACATGTAAATCGAAGTTTGCAGAGCATTAACTGAAAAAAATTTGAAGTTGAAAGGGAGAACATTGCAATGAACTTTTTTGAAAACACCCGTAAGCCGCAAGGCTTCGGCGGGAAATTGATGGCGAAGATGATGAACAGCGGTCACGCCAAGGTGTCGCAATGGGGATTCTCAAATATCTCCGCGAAGCCAGACGCTAAGGTGCTGGATGTTGGCTGCGGAGGCGGCGCAAATATTGCGACCTGGCTGGACAAGTGCAGAAACGGTCATGTGACAGGACTGGACTATTCGGAGGTCAGTGTGGCAGAATCTCAAAAGCTGAACGCTGCTGCCATTAAGCAGGGAAAATGCAGAGTGCTTCAGGGCGATGTATCGGCGATTCCCGTTTCTGATGCGGTCTTTGATTATGTCTCCGCCTTTGAGACAGTTTACTTCTGGCCGGGGCTGAAAAAATGCTTTTCCGAGGTAAATCGCGTTCTGAAAAGCGGCGGAACATTTCTGATTTGTAACGAGAGCGACGGAACGAATGCCGCAGATGAAAAATGGACAAAGATAATCGACGGTATGAAGATTTATAATCGTGATCAGCTTGCTGCTGCTTTGAAAAAAGCAGGTTTCACAGAGATAAAAACGTATACAAATAAGCATTGGATATGTATTGTCGCAACGAAATAGATAATTCCAGCTTGTCGAGCTGGAAAATTTGAATTTTACAATGAGATGTCAAAGAATTTTGACACGCATTTTAAGTAATGTCAAAGTCGTTTGGTAGACAACAAAGGTAGTTTTTCCTACACTAAAAGTGCAAGGGAGGTGTAGTGGCATGGAACATGATATTGGAAGTAAAATCAAGTCAGCCAGACTTGAAAAGAAGCTGACACAGGAGCAGGTTGCCGAATTGTTGGGAGTGAGTCGTCAAACCATCTCAAATTGGGAAAATGAAAAATCATACCCGGATATCATCAGTGTCATTAAAATGAGCGATTGCTACGAAGTCTCTCTTGACTATTTATTGAAGGGAGAACAGACAATGAAAACTTATTATGAATATCTTGAAGAAAGTACAAATGTTGTAAAAAGCAATACCAACAGAAACAAAATTATTACAATCCTGTCCTATATGCTTGTATGGGCAATTGCTATGATTGCGTTCTGGTTCTTTACAAGTGGAAGTGATGCGATGGGATATAGTTTAGTATACTTATGGATTCTTCTTCCTGTAACAACATTTATCGTTTCCTTCATAATCGGTAAAAATGATTTTTGGGCAAAAGGAAAATGGGCACTTACTCTATTTTTTGGAGTGATGTATATGCTTGCTGAATACGGCACATTCGCAATGGCAAATAACATTGCTTTTGACAAGCTGAATACTCCGGAGTGGGGACTTGTTGTTGCTGGAGTAATAATCTCAGCAATTGGTATGCTGATGGGTTCATTGCTAAAAAAGAAACGTTGCAAGTGAAACGAAGAAAATGATTAAAATCTCAGCTTGTCGAGCTAGAAGTTGTCAAACTGAAATGTAAATGGAGGGTTATGTAAATGAAAAAAATTGGAATAGTTTTACTCATACTTATTTCACTTACAGGTACATTGTTAGGATGCGGAAAACAAGATGTGAATAAGGACTTGGAGAGCATTGATGTGTCGGAAATCAAACAAATCGAACTTACAGGAACTACAGGTGGGAAAGACGGTAATTATTCGTATTTTTTTTCAGATAAAGAAGTTGTTGAGTTTATAGATTTATTGAATCAAGTGAAACTTGGTGACATAGTAGATGAAAACAAAGCATTATCAAGTGGAGCTGTTTCTTATTACACAATCTATTTTGCAACAGATGAAACGCTGACAATTAGTCCAGGAAAATATTTTGAAGTTGAGGACACATATTATGAATTTGATAATTATGATGAATTGTGGGATGAATTTATAGTATTTAACAGCATAAAGTAAGTTTCGGAAAATTCTGATTTGTAGACGGAGGTACACAACATGAAAAAAATCAGCTTAGTGGTTTTTCCGGCTTTAACAATAGTGTTAGAAGCATTACCACTGGGAGCAGTTTGTACTTTTGCTCCATCTCCAACAGAAAGAGTAAGAGAAACATTTTCATACTTTAGCCTTATACCGTTTGGATATGCAAATTTTACTCCACTTATTACAGCCATACTTACTGTTGTTATCTTGTTGCTTTCGTTGATTTCTTTGAAGAAAGATAGCGTTTTTAACGCCTTGTTTGTTCTTTCGATTATTACAGCAATTATTTCTCTTATGCCGTTGATGTATGGATTAAACAATTACTCCCTTGTAGGAGCCCTTATAACGATAGCCCTTGTAACAGAAAGCATTTTAGTTAAGGCACAACAGAAATAATGCGAAAATTCCAGCTTGCAGAATTAAGAAAATAGGAATATACGGAGAAAACAAAAATGGAAGATAATAAATCAACGAATGTCAAGAAAATGGTAAAATCAGGAATAACTTTTGGAAGTGCATTAGCTATGGTTATTAGTTATAAAAATTTAATGGTGTCAGGGACCAATGTTTGCTGGATCATGTAAAACGTCAGATGAACGAGGAGGTGTATTAAAATGCGACTATTTGATAAAAGGACGCCGCTTCAGAAAGAGTGGGATAAGCTGGAAGTACAGGAGCAGAGATTCCTTCAGAAACGGTTGGAAAAAAAGGAAAGTATCTTGAATCAAAAGCTGGAGGAGAAGATACCGCCTAAACTTCAGGGAACACTTGATGCCGCTTTTGCCAAAGCGTTTGCTCTGATTTTTGAGAAAGGAACCGGAATTATTGAAAAGACGTATCAACGGGAGAAGTTGGAGCAGGACTATCAGGTACGACAGTATACGGCGGATGTAAAGCAGGATTCCAAATCCCTGCGAGCCTTTTCTAAAAAAGCGAGAGATACAGGAACAAAGAATTTACTGCTATCCGGCGCATCCGGGATTGGGATGGGAGTACTGGGAATTGGTCTGCCGGATATTCCGGTATTTACAGGGATGATACTGAAGAATATCTACGAGACTGCCCTGCATTATGGATATAGCTACGAAAGCAGGGAAGAAAAGTATTTTATCCTGCTATTGATACAGGGAGCGGTATCCTATGGGGAAACGTTTTGTGAGATTGATGGCAAACTGAATGAATTTATCAGTTGTGGAACGTTGCCGGAAGAGTATCAGGAAAAGAAGCAGATCGGGGAAACAGCAGGAGCTTTGTCAAAAGAGCTGCTTTATATGAAGTTCTTACAGGGAATTCCTGTGGTCGGAGCAGTCGGCGGGGCATATGATGCGATTTACATGAAACGGATCACGGAGTATGCAGGGCTAAAATACCGGCACAGGTATTTGGATGCACAGAAAAGTGGAATGAAATAAATTGTTGCTTTGAAGAGCTGGAATTTATAGAGGTAGACTATTGAGAACATACGAGAATAAAGACGAACTTAAAAAAGAGATAAATAAAAGCTTTGCAAAGTATATTTTGGAATTTAATGATATTCCAGAATCTTTAAAGGATAAGAGGGTTGATGAAGTTGACCGAACTCCGGCAGAAAATCTTGCTTACCAAGTTGGATGGACAACGCTCGTCCTTAAATGGGAAGCAGATGAAAGAAAAGGTCTTCATGTCAAAACTCCTTCAGATGATTTTAAATGGAATCAGCTTGGTGAATTATATCAATGGTTCACAGATACATATGCGTATCTGTCACTGCAGGAGTTGAAAGATATGTTGAATGATAATATTAATTCTATTTATGCAATGATCGATTCGCTAAGTGAGGAAGAATTATTTAAACCACATATGAGAAAATGGGCTGACGAAGCAACTAAGACAGCCGTCTGGGAAGTATACAAGTTCATACATGTTAACACAGTTGCTCCATTCGGAACATTTAGAACTAAGATTAGAAAATGGAAAAAAATAGCACTATAACTTCAAGATTATGTAATCGTAAAAATCAAAAATGGACAAGGAGGAGCATATCCTATGGAAAATTCCGCTAAAATATGCTTTAATAAGGTATATAGCAGTAAATAACAATTGCAAGAGGAAAAGAAAATGTCTGGAAGAAAGAGGCAGAAAACCGGAATGATAGATAATGAAAATGAAAATAACAGCATGGCGCATGAGATTCAAACACCACAGCAGACAGTTGACGCGCAGCAGGTGGTTATCCCGCAGGAGAGCGAGCGCATCCAGCGAGCCGAGTGGATTCACGAGCAGGTGAAACTGCAGCGTGAAGCGGAGGACGAGGCCTGGGAGAAGATCATGGAGGAGCAGAAGCTGCTTACAGAGCGCAGACGCTCCATAGATGCCGATATAAACAGCAACAGGGAGCTGAAGCGATACCATGAGGGCTGCATGGAGGATATCACAGACCAGGTATATTCACTGCATGGCATATCGGTAGACAAGCTGGAGGGCATAAAAGAGTACAGGAATGCCCTGTTCCGCGGAGAAGCATTCATAGTGTTTTGCATATCAGTGATGATGGCTGCGATTGTGGCATATGCCTATGGACCGACTTCACAGCTGTGCCTGTATGTACTCATGTGTGTAGGTGCGGAGGGAGCGTTATTGTCCCAAAAGCGAAAGAATATACTGTTTTTCATCCCGCTTATCCTGATAGCGGTGGAGATGGCAGGCTACAAGCTGTATCCGCAGTATCTGGAGTATGTCACGATGGTGGGAGAGGCACTGGCACTGCTTCTTATGCTGATAGGCACTGTGGGATACTTTGTGCACAATCCATACCGCAAGGACAGAAAGAATATAAAGGCTGCAAAGTCAGACCTCAAGGAATTACATAAGGTTGCCAAAAAGAGCGTAAAGAAAAATAAAAAGAGCCGCATAAAGAACGAAGCAAAAGAAGCAAAGCTTGCGGCAAAGCAGGCAAAAAGAGAGACAAAGGCTGCCATAAAGGAGCAGAAGAGGCAGAATAAGCTCGCAAAGAAGCAGGCCAAGTACGAGCTTAAGGAGAAAAAACGACAGCAGAAGAGTGAGCGTGTTGAGCTTAAGCATGAGCTGAAGAAGACTCAGCTCATGGATAAGGTGAGAAGATTTACACCGAAAGAGCAGAATAGTGAAAGCACCCCTTCGGCAGAGAGCATAGATAACAACATTACAGAAAACAATATCATAGAGAATAACATCATTGATATAGAGCGCAAGGTCAATTAATCATGGATGAGCATTAGGCAGACAGCTGATACTTCTCCATCCAGTAATTAATCTGGATGAAATATGCGATAAGCTGCGGACCTGCCATGAGCTGGCCAAACCACGGACTGCCGTATTCTGCCGGTGCCTTTAAAAATTCGCGCGTTTTGTCAGCGTCAATGAGAGTACGCACAGGGGCGTTAGGGGAGTCTAATATCTCCTCCATTCCATTTATAAGGAGAGCTTCATATCCGGGATGATAAGTCTTTGGATATGGGCTTTTTTTTCTGTGCAAAAGCTCAGGTGGCAGGACATCTGAAAAAGCATCGCGAAGCAGAGTCTTTTCCACACCGTTTTGATATTTCATATGCCAAGGCACATTAAAGACATACTCAATGATACGATGGTCGGCAAAAGGTACACGGGCCTCAAGCTCGGAGTACATGCTGGTGCGATCCATGCGGTCAAGAAGTGTCTGCATGAACCATTTGATATTGAGATATCCGATTATGCGGCGGCTTTCGTCCTCACCGGCCTCGCCGTAAAGGAGAGGTGCTTTTGACCTGGACTCTTCATATCGAAAAGCCTGATAACCGGATAAATCAAGCTCCAAACCCACATCATCGCGCAAAAGGGCAAGGCGTGGAGCAACATCCGATGACCATGGAAAGCCATATCTTTCAAGCAGCTCTTTGCGGTAAAACCACGGATATCCGCCAAAGATTTCATCAGCACACTCACCGGTAAGAGCCACCTTGTTTTTGCGGCTGACGAGGCTGCAAAAATACAAAAGCGACGAATCCACATCGGTCATGCCGGGCATATCCTTTGCATCGACTGCGGCAAAGAGCGCCTTGAAGAGAGAATTCTCATCACACTCGAGATAGGAGTGGGATGTCTCATACTCCTCAAGCATACGATTGACATAGGGCAGATCCCTCTCCGGCTGGAAGGCGTTTGCCTTAAAATACCTGTCATTGTCCTTAAAGTCAAACGAAAACGTGTTTAGCGTTTTACCGCGCGTGTTCATATAGTTTGCGGCGATGGCGGTCACGATGCTTGAATCAATGCCGCCTGACAGAAAAGTACACACGGGCACATCGGAAACCATCTGTCTTTTTATAGCATCCTCCACCAGAAAGCGCGTGTGGGCAACGGTATCCCGATAGCTCTCGGTGTGCTCTCTACTTGTAAGCTCCCAATAGGTTTCGTCATGCAGTCCATCACGGGAGTAAATCATGAAGTGACCCGGCAAAACCTCAAACAAATCCTTAAACAGGGAAAGCCCACTCGTGTGCGCAGGCCCGATAGCAAGAAGCTCCTGCAAGCCCTGCTTATCAAGCTCAGGCTTTACTGCCGGGTGCGCAAAGCAGGCCTTAGGCTCGGAGCCAAACACCAGAGAATCATCGCGGATGGCATAAAATAGCGGTTTGACACCCACGCGGTCGCGGTACAAAAGCAGCCGGTTTTTAGCAGCATCCCATATGGCAAATGCAAAAATGCCGTTTAGGCGGCTGACAAAATCAGCGCCCCAGTGGATGTAGGCGTACAGAATAACCTCGGTGTCTGAGGTTGTGGAGCATACAAAGCCGTTTTCGGACAGCTCGGGAATCAGCTCATCCGTGTTGTAAATCTCACCATTATAGCAGATAGTGTAATCATAGCCATTGTGGGTGCGTGTCATGGGCTGGTCGCCGCACAGGATATCGCGGATGGCCAGACGGCTGTGCGACAGACCGATATGCTTTTTAAGGAAGCGGCCTCTTGCATCGTTGCCGCGGTGGGCGAGCACAGCACGCATTTTCTCAAGACGAAAGTTCCAGTAGTCGGTGTTTTCTTCAAAGTTCTCTTTAAAATTGCAGAATCCGGCAATACCACACATAAAAATTCATATCTCCGTAAAATCAGATTTTATTTATATTATGCTCAAAAGAGGATAGTGTTAATTAGGCAATTGGCAGTAAATATGAAAAAGTGTTTGACAAAAACAAAAATATGGAGTAACATAACGGTGTTATCCAAGATAACGTTGTTATGTTATCTAAAACATAAATCCAAGGCAGCATATCAGGGGGGAGTCCGGCACAATGGCAGCATCAGACAAAATGCACAGCAGCGAGACAAGAAAGCAGCTTATAAGCAGTGCGAAGGCAGAATTTACAGACAAAGGCTTTGCAAAGGCATCTTTGCGCAGTATATGTAAAAAAGCCGGTGTTACAACAGGTGCACTGTATTTTTTCTTTAAGGATAAGGATGAATTGTTTTGTGAGGTAGTTGGAGAACTGCTTGAGCATCTGAATACGATGATAAAGGAGCATCATGCATTTGAGCTGGAGGAATCGCAACTAACAGCCGGAGATTTTCATGACAGCACAAGTGATTATGAGGCTATGAAGCTTATAGTTCATGAGCTTTATCAGAACAGAGAAGAGACATTGTTGCTGCTTACCGGTGCGCAAGGCTCGACAATGGAGCATGTGACGGACAGGATAGTTGACATGATGGATGAACACAATGCCATTTTATGCGAGGCGATGTGCAGGGCAAACGGAGTGCCAATGGTTGATAAAAAGGTAGTGCACTGGATGTCGCATTCACAGATTGATATGTTTATTTTTATGGTGACACATATTGATAATGAAAAAGAAGCAATGGATTTTGCAGAAAAAGGAATGAAGTATCTGCTTGCAGGCTGGTATGCTATAGTAAAATCATAGCCTGTGGGTATTAAGTAGACAGGGTCTTTCGCATATATGACAAAAGGCGGAAGACCTAAAAAAATCCGGCATGGTTAGATAAAACTAATAGAGATAATACATATATAATTTAAGTAGCATACATATAACACAAGTGATACACGTATAATTCGGCTATCACAGAGAAAATCAGGCAACACATAGTGAATCAGGCAACGAAAATATAATCAAATAGGTTAATATTTTCCCTGAATATATCAAAGGGAAGCTTTAATAATAACACTAAATGTTGAAAGAGAGGATATCATATGTCAGAAGAAGAGAGAAAGTTCTTAGAAATAGTGGATTTGAAAAAGGGCTTCGGAAGCGGCGAGACGCGCCAGGAGGTGCTGCGCGGCATGAATTTTTCCGTGGCAAAGGGTGAGTTCTGTGTGCTGCTCGGACCGTCGGGCTCCGGAAAGTCCACACTGCTCAATATAATCGGAGGCATAGACAGCGCCGATTCGGGATATATCAGCATAAATGGTGACAAGCTGAAGGATATGAGCGAGAAAAAGCTCACACAGTACCGCAGAAAGCACCTGGGATACGTATTTCAGATGTACAATCTGATTGCCAATCTGAATGTAAAGGAAAACATAGAGGTAGGTGCATATCTGTCAGACAACGCACTGGATATCGATGAGCTGCTTCACACGCTGGGCCTTTACGAGCACCGCTACAAGCTTCCAAACCAGTTATCAGGCGGACAGCAGCAGCGTGTGTCAATAGGGCGTGCAATCGTGAAAAATCCGGATATACTGCTCTGCGACGAGCCGACAGGAGCACTTGATTACAACACCTCAAAGGAGATTTTGAAGCTCATAGAGGATGTCAACAAAAAGTACGGAAATACCATAATCATGGTCACACACAATGAGGCCATCAAAAACATGGCAGACCACGTGATAAAGCTCAGAGACGGAGCCGTGCGCCACAACGATATCAATACAAATAAGGTTTCGGCCGAAGAACTTGAGTGGTAAGGAGGGTTTGACCTATGAGCAGGAAAAAGATAAAAAATCCTCTGATAAAGCGCATACCAAAGGAAATTATCGGCGACTGGAAGAAATATCTCGTAGTATTTCTTTTCCTTGTGCTGACAATCGGCTTTGTATCCGGAATGTATGTAGCAAACAACAGTATGCTCACATCTGCGGATGAGGGAGTGAGTAAGTACAAGCAGGAGGATGGACATTTTGAGCTTAGGGATAAGGCTGACAGCGAGCTCGTTAAGGCTATCGAGTCAGGCGAGGTAAAAACAGCTTCAGACGAAAAAGACAGCGATAGCGACAAAACTCCGGTCACGCTCTACGAGAATTTCTATCGCAATGAGACTGAGGACTACAACGCAGACGGCAAAAAGGACGGAACCATCCGTGTATACACAAAGACCGAGGATATCAACCTCGCATGTCTCATTGAGGGCTCTTTTCCACAAAATGAGAACGAAATCGCCGTGGACAGAATGCATGCAGACAACGTGGGCATGAAGGTCGGTGACACAATAAAGGTCAGCGGAAAAGAATTCAAGGTATCGGGCCTTATCGCATATGTTAATTACTCCACACTGCATGAAAAGAAGACCGATATGATGTTTGATGCAATAAAGTTTGACGTGGCGATGGTGACAAAGGAGGGCTTTGACCGCCTGAACAAGAGCATTCACTATACATATGCATGGAAATACGAGGATGAACCGGCGGACGATATAGAGCAAAAGGATAAATCAGACGATTTTCTTGAGGCGATGGTGTCACAGGTGATGGCAGCAGGCAATGAGGTGGAGGACTACACACCACGCTACGCTAACCCTGCAATCAATTTTGCCACGGACGATATGGGCTCAGACAAAGCCATGGGAGGAGTGCTTTTAGACATTCTTATCGTGATAATCGCATTTATTTTTGCAGTGACCATCAGCAATACGATAGCAAATGAGTCATCAGCGATAGGCACACTTCGCGCGTCGGGCTACACAAAGGGCGAGCTGGTGCGGCACTACCTTTCAATGCCTGTCATTGTGACATTTCTGGCAGCGGTAGCGGGCAACATACTGGGCTATACGGTATTCAAGGATGTGGTAGTCGGCATGTATTACAATAGCTACAGCCTGCCGACATATCATACAATCTGGAATCCGGACGCATTTGTAAAAACGACACTTGCTCCGGTAATTATAATGCTGGTTGTAAATCTTATCGTAATAATCCGCATGATGCAGCACACACCGCTTCAGTTCCTGCGACATGACCTTAAGAAAACAAAGCGCAAAAAGGCAATGCGCCTTCCGAGATGGAGCTTCATGAGCCGTTTCAGACTGAGAATCATGTTCCAGAATGTGGCAAACTATCTGATACTCTTTGTGGGAATATTTTTCATCATGGTAATGCTCGCGATGGCAGTCGGCATGCCGGATACACTTGATTATTACAAGAAAAATACCGACAGTATGATGTTTGCAAAATACCAGTACGTACTCAAATCCTATGTCGATGCAGACGGAAACGTGCTTGAAACCGGCAACAGTGATGCAGAGAAATTTGACATGACATCGCTCTTAAGGAGAACAGATGAGTTTGACGAGGAGGTGTCTGTCTACGGAGTGGAAACAGACAGTGCATACGTAAAGCTTAAGGACATGGATTCGCTTAAGGATAACGAGGTGTACATATCGGATTCATTTGCAGATAAATATGGTATAAAACCGGGTGATACAATAAAGCTTGATGCACAGTACGAGAAAAAAACATACAAATTCAAGGTGAAGGGAACCTACGATAAATCCCAGAGCATCGCGGTGTTTATGCCGATAGAGCATTTCGCGGATACCTTTGATTTTGCAGATGGCAGATTCAGCGGATTTTTGTCGGATACAAAGATAAAGGATATCGATGAGAGCAATATCGCAACAACAATCACGATACGCGACATCACCAAAATGGCAGACCAGCTCGACCACTCCATGGGCTCATACATGCAGTACTTCCAGGTGCTTTGCATACTGCTCTCAGCCGTCATGATATATCTGCTCACGAAGCTCATCATCGAGAAAAATGAGACAGCCATATCGATGACAAAGATTTTAGGCTACGACAACAGAGAAATTGCAAGTCTTTATCTGGCCTCAACATCCATCGTGGTGGTTATATCAGATATCATTAGCGTAGTGCTTGGTGCAAAAGTAATGGACATTGTATGGCGCATAATGCTTCAGACCTTCAGCGGCTGGTTTTCATTCCATATGACACCTGTCGGCTATGTAAAGATGTTTGCGTTTGTGCTCATCGGTTACCTGATAGTGACAGTATTTGATTTCAGTAGAATAAAGAGAATCCCGATGGACATGGCACTAAAGAATGTGGAATAGGTAGTATAACTGTTTATGATTGAACATTAACCCTATTTGCGCGACAAATTAATCAAAGGCAAAATGTAGATAAATTTTTTATTTACTGATAAACTATTGTATAATTTCACCAAAAATGGTAATATTGTCTTATAATTTTAAGCTAAAGGAGTAGCAGTAGCAATAGGATTGGAGAGATGGTCATATGGAACAGAGTAAAACTAAAAAAAGAGGTACATTTGCAGCCAAAATCATAGTAATGGTGATTTTAGCTGTTATAGTTTCAAATGTAATTTGTATGGTATTTATTCTTGAAAGCTCCAAAAAACAAATTACAGACAGTGTCAAGCATACCATGGTAGATGTTGTTAATACAACGTCAAAAATCATGGAAAATGAGATTAGTAATTCAGGTGTTGATGATCTGGATTATGATGGTTATGCCAATAATCTTTCAGATGTAAAGCTTGAAGGCATGGACAGTGCATACATGTATGTGGTTCAAAATGATGGCACAATGCTTTATCATCCTACAAAGGAAAAGGTTGGACAGCCTGTTGAGAATGCTGTAATTAAAGGCGTTGTACAACAGCTTCAGGATGGCAAAAAACCGGGCACGACTGTTGTAGAATATGATTTCAATGGAACAACAAAGTATTCGGCATATACGATTTTGAACAATGAAAATATACTTGTGCTTACAGCAGATGAATCTGAGGCACTTGCAGGAATCACTACTGTAACAGGAGTTGCCGTTGGAATCATTGCTATTGTTGTGCTTATTGCAATTATTATCTCATTCATAATGGGACGCAGGCTTATGAGACCGCTTGTAAAGGTCAGTACAATAATTGAGGATGTTGCCAATGGTAATATTGAGGCAGATTTCAGTGTGGTCAAGGAGTCAAATGATGAGATAGGCCTGATTATAGAAAAGATGAAGGAGCTCACACAATCGCTTGGAAGTATAGTCGGAAAGATAAGAAATTCCAGTGATACGATGTCATCAAACAGCTATGAGCTCAATGACACAAGCAGTCAGACACTTGCTGCAAATAACGAGATATCCAAGGCAGTCGAGGATGTTGCAGAGGGCTCTACAGGCATGGCAGCATCTATTTCCAAGATTAATGAAAATCTTCTGGAGATGAGCAATGAAACAAAGGACATTAATGCCTCTGTTGATGAAATCAAAAACCAGACGGTAGCAGTGCAGGATAGCAGTAAAATCATGAATGATAAGATTAAATCCATGCAGGATAGCAGCCACAAGATGGATGAGGGTATCTCAGCAATTTCAAAACGCATAGAAACTGTAAATACTACAGTTGACAAGGTGAGCAATATTGTCTCTGTCATTGAGGAAATATCCAGTGAAACCAATCTTTTGTCACTCAATGCATCTATAGAAGCAGCCAGAGCCGGCGATGCAGGAAAAGGCTTCGCAGTAGTGGCACAGGAGATTCGAGTGCTCTCAGACAATACCAATACGGAGCTTGAGAATATCAAGCAGATAATATCATCACTGGTTGAAGAGTGCAGGTATTGTGTACAGGCATCCGGCACCATCGTCGAGGATAATGCCAAGCAGAAGGAAGAGATTAAGGCAGTACTCGATGAATTTGGCTCACTTGATGAGCAGATTCAAAAGACAGCAGAAAAAGCTGATGAAATCGAAGAGCTTGTCACTGCGATGATTGAGCTGAACGATGACATCACGAAGAGCAGCAACAGCCTGACAGACGTCAGCGCAGCAAATGCCGCAGCAACTGAAGAGATGAATGCCAATATCGAGGAGCTCAATGCGATGATGCACGGAGTTTCTGAAATGGCAGGACACATGAATGATGAGTCTGATGGATTGAAGGAAGCATTATCGTTCTTTCGTAATTAATTGTAGGTATTCATAAATGAACATTGACCTCCTTTGCGCTTTGAGTTTATCATTAAAGCAAAAAGGAGGTTTTTGTCAGGTTTCAATGTAAATCAGTCGTAAAAGCAGTAAAATGCTTTTGTGGCTGATTTTGGTATTTGGGGGATTATTGATTATATCAGCAAAAACACGTATTATATACATATACGAAAAAACTGTTACTGTTCACGCTTGAGAGTGGCCGGTAACACAAAAATCTTAATATATGATAAACAGAAGAATGAGGTATAAAATAATGACAGACAATTTTGAATTTAGAAGTATACACCCAGACGAGGTAGAACAGGCAATAGCAATAGAGCAGATATGCTTCCCACCGAATGAGGCATGTTCTCCAAAGGCAATGACAGAGAGAATTGCAAAGGTACCACAGCTATTTCTCGTGGCAATTGACAAATCAACCGGTAAGCTGGCGGGCTTTTTAAATGGTGTGGCAACAGACGAGGAAAAGTTCAGGGATGAGTTCTTCACGGACATCGATTTATGCGATGAAAATGGTAAGAATGTGATGCTTCTTGGCCTTGACGTGCTGCCGGAGTACCGTGGACAGGGACTCGCCAGAGAACTCGTGTACCGCTACAGTCAGCGTGAAAAGGCAAACGGACGAAAAAAGCTGTTTCTGACATGCTTAGAGCAGAAGGTAGAGATGTATAAAAAGTTTGGATTGCAGGATCTGGGGATTGCTGACTCTACCTGGGGCGGAGAAGAGTGGCATGAGATGGTGTTAAAGGTATGAATGTGATAATATGGTAAATATTTCATAGTTTATTCTTTGGCTACTGCATATAATAGTTATAGATACGACATAAATGTTGACAATGAAAATATAAAAATGGTACTATATATGCGGAGGTGAGACTATGTTGAAATCTTACTTGTTAGAGAATTATGGATATAATGAACCAATCTTTTTAAATGATTTGAAAATAGAAGAATTATCTGAGAATGCAGTGCGCCAGTCGGTAAAGAGACTTGTGGCAAATGGTTTTCTGGAAAGGTATGATAATGGCATTTATTATATACCCAAACAGGGTGGATTACTAGGTAAAAGTTATCTCGATCCATTTCTTGTTATTATGCGCAAATATGTGAGAAGTAAAACAGAAACATTTGGTTATGTGACCGGAATATCATTTGTAAATCAGCTTGGATTGACGACACAAATGCCAGCGATAATTGAGATTGTTACGAACAAGGAAGCTACTAATGGACGTACAATTACGGTAGGCAGTCAGAAGGTTAGAATTAAAAAAGCTGCGGTTGCTGTTTCAGACAACAATGCGGAACTTTTGCAGTTTTTGGATGGTATTGGTCAGACTGAGAAATATACGGAGTTGCCGATGGAAGAAACTATAGATACAATGCTCTCATACGTGAAACAGAAACATTTTACAAAAGAACAGTTATCTGAAGTATCGTCTGTTATAACCGGTGCAACTGCAAAGAAATTAATTGAATGGGGGATGATTTATGAATTTGCATCATGATAAAGAAGCATTTGCAGAACTGATTATCGGTGCAGCAAATGAGTTGGCTATTCCAACTAATGTAATTGAAAAAGATTATTATGTGACGATTACCCTGAAGGCTCTTGCCGAAAAAACTAAAGACATGGTGTTTAAAGGTGGTACATCACTTACTAAGTGTTATCAGTTATTGGACCGATTTTCAGAAGATATTGATTTGTCTTATACGGCAGAGTCAGGTATGCCGGGAGAGAGTAGAAAGAAACAACTCAAAAATAATATTGTTTCGACTATGGAGGAGTTCGGGTTCCCGATTAACAATCTTGAAACAACAAGAAGCAGAAGAAACTATAATTGCTACAGAGCAAGTTACCCATCCTTTTATGAACAGAATGGTATTTTGAAACCGGAATTGGTAATAGAAACATATGTAGCAATGTTGCCGTTTCCAACCACAAAACGTATGGTAGATAATTATATCTATCGTTTCTTAAGTGAAATCAATCGATTGGATTTGGCTGAAACATATGAATTGATGCCTTTTAAAATTACAACACAAACCATAGAGAGAACTCTGGTAGATAAGGTGTTTGCATTGTGTGATTACTATATGCAAGAAAAGACAGAGCGGCATTCCAGACATTTATACGATATTCATAAGATTGTAGAAACTATGGGAATCTCAAATGAACTACCAAATCTTATACCGGAAGTGCGTGCTGTGCGCTCGGAAATGATTGTCTGCCCGTCTGCAAAAGAAGGTGTATGTGTGGCTGATATATTGAGGGAGATAATCAATAGTCAGGTATATAAAAGAGATTACGAAGATATTACTATGGGATTGCTTTTTGTACCGGTAGGTTATGAGACCGTAATTCAGAGTTTGCAGAAGGTTTTGGATAGCGGGATGTGGGAATCTTAACTTTATAAATGGATTTTCTAATTTGGTACGAGAAATTTCGGGATTATTGATTATATCATCAAAACACGTATTATATACTTATACAAAAAATCGGTTACTGTTGATGCCTGAGAGTGGCATGAGATGGTGTTAAAGGGATGAATGTGATAACATGGAAAATAAAGTATCAGATAACGTTATAGAAAAAAACTATAGGGAGTGCCTTAAATTCAATGAAATCAATGAAAGTGGGGCCTGCAATTTTGACATGGCAACAGCAAAGGCTGCCCTTGAAAATCTGTATGAGCTATACAAAAATGGCATATCAACCGGTCGTTTCACAAAGGATAAGGACTATGTAGTAAGGTGTGCTGACATGGTAACATTGGCTGAGGAGAACAAGGACAGCTTGTTTTATGATGCATGGCGCGTATGGTTTAGATACTTTGTATCGATGGGCTATGCCGGATGGAATGAGCTGTGGGAGGCAGTATGAATAAACAAAAAATAGCAGAACTACGCGCCGGTTTGGAAACCGGCTTCATCAATAGTGGATACAATTCAAGCCTGGCTTATCAGCCGCAATTTTTGTCAAACAACCATAAAGAAGGCAAAAAAGTATTATCCTCAATAGAAGATGAGCTGATGTCCTGTGACAAATTTCAGATAAGCGTTGCTTTTATCACGATGGGAGGCATTACGCCGTTGCTCCAGACGCTTAAGGAGCTGGAGAAAAATGGCATTCCGGGAGAAATTCTCACCACAAATTATCTGAATTTCAGTGAACCAAAGGCGCTTGAGAAGCTTCACGGCTTGTCGAACATCACGCTCAAAATGTATGATGTGGAGAAGGCCGCTGAAGGCTTTCACACAAAGGGATATATATTCAAAAAAGAAGAGATTTATCGAATCATTATCGGAAGCTCAAACATGACAAGCGCCGCACTTACGAGTAACAGAGAGTGGAATACAAAGGTTGTATCTACAGAGCAGGGAGAGGTGGCAAAGCAGATTGTTGAGGAATACAATGAGCTTTGGAATTCGCGCTATGCTCTTTCCTTTGACAGCTTTTATGAGGAGTATAAAGAGCGCTATCAAATCATAAAAAGACAGCGTGAGATTGCAAAGAGCGAGGAAACTCCATCCATTGAAAAATACAGATTAAAGCCAAATGCAATGCAGGTTGGCTTTATCACAAATCTGAGAAAAATACTGGAAAAAGGTGAGGATAGGGCACTTCTCATATCAGCTACGGGTACCGGAAAAACATATGCATCTGCGTTTGCCATGCGCGAGCTGGGCTTTAAACGAGTACTGTTTCTCGTACACAGAGGCCAGCTTGCTAGACAGACAAAGAAATCATACGAAAAGATTTTTGATAAATCAGTTTCTATGGGACTTGTCGGTGCAGGGTACAGTGACTATGACAGGAATTATGTTTTTGCGACGGTACAGACCTTAAATCGTGATGAGCATTTGAGAAAATATGCACCGGATGACTTTGATTGCATAATTTTGGACGAGGCACACCACAGCTCGGCCAACACATACCAGAAGGTGATGAACTATTTCACACCAAAGCTGTGGCTTGGAATGACAGCGACTCCCGATAAGCGCGATGATGATATTGACGGAAAAAATATTTACCAGATTTTTAATTATCAGATTGCATATGAGATTCGTTTGCAGCAGGCTATGGAGGAAAACATGCTGTGCCCATTCCACTACTTTGGAATAACAGATGTTTCACTGCTTGGTGACAAGGAGATAAAGAGTAAAAAGCTTACAGAATCATCGTTCAACCAGCTTGTTGGTGATGAGAGGGTAAAGCATATCATTGAGCAGGCCAATTATTTTGGACATAGCGGCGACAGGGTGAAGGGACTGATTTTTTGCAGCAGGATAGATGAATCAGTCGAATTATCGAATAAGTTTAATCAGACAATAAATCCTGAGACAGGCAGATTTTTCCGTACAATTGCATTAAATGGAGATGCCACCGAGGAGGAGAGACAGAGAGCCTTTGAGCGGCTTGCGATGGATGAGGATGAAAACATGCAGCCACTGGATTACATATTTTCCGTCGAAATTTTAAATGAGGGTGTTGATATCGTGGAAGTAAACCAGGTCATCATGCTCAGGCCGACAGAATCGCCAATTGTATTTATACAGCAGCTAGGACGTGGACTTAGAAAAGCAAATGGCAAGGAATATGTTGTGATACTTGATTTCATCGGCAACTATAACAATAATTTTATGATACCGGTCGCATTGTCGGGAGACCGTTCTTACAATGCAGATACAATCAGAAAGTATGTTATCAGCGGAAATAATACGATTCCCGGCGCTTCGACAGTGCATTTTGATGAGATTGCAAAGGATAGGATTTTTGCGTCGATAGACAAAATAAAGGGCATGAAATCCATTATCAGGGAGAGCTATGTTTCTTTGAAAAACCGGCTTGGAAGAGTGCCGTATCTATTGGATTTTTATGAAAACGGAGAGGTTGACCCACTTGTAATAATAAAAGAGTACAAGACATATCAGGCATTTCTTGAAGCGGTTGAGAAGGAGCTTTATATCGGCAGATTAAATGAGCAGGAAAAAACAACTCTTGAGTATTTGTCGAAGACTATCCTAAGTGGCGCGAGACCGTTTGAATTAGAGATTTTAAGGCAGCTTATGAAGAAGCCTTCTATTTCAATTAATGAGATAAGAGAGATTTTCATACGGAGGTACGATTACAAGGTAAATATGCAATCCATTGACAATGCGGCAGATGTATTGCAAGGAAAGTTTGTCAGCAAGGATGATGAGTACAAGAGATTTTGCAGGATAGATATTTTGGAGGAGGACAGCAATAACATCTTCCATAGGATGAATAACTTTACCACCAGACTTCAAAATGAAGAGTTTAAAAAGCAGATAGATGACATAATAGAGGTGGGACTCAAAAGATATCATGATAAATATCAGTCCTCACTTAAAAATGAGAGTCCGTTTGTATTGTATGAGAAATACTCCAGGCGTGATGTAAGTCTGCTGATGAATTGTGGTAGGGATCTTTCTTCCACAATGTATGGAATGAAGCGTATAGATGATGATGTATTTATATTTGTCACGTATCATAAAGAGGAAAGCACAGACGAGCAGAAAAGCTATGTAGATGGAAAGCCGGATTACGCGGATGCATTTGAAGACAATATGATTTTCAGGTGGGATTCGCAGATTGGCAGGGGTGTGGACAGCTCATATGTGTCAGATGTGGTGAACACTAAAAGAAAGCATCTGCTTGTGAAAAAGAGTGATGCGGAGTCAAATTTTTACTATATGGGAGAGTTTGATATAGTTGATGTGTGCGCTGCCAGAAAGCGTGATAACAATGGCAAAGAGCGCGATATCACCAAGTTTGAGATGAAGATGCATCACCCTGTAAGAGAGGATCTGCTTCGATATTTGCAGAGTAATTTACAACAAGGCTTACAAAATAATACACAGGAGTTTAAGGCAATATGAAAACAATACGCGTAGTGGCTGCCGTCATAAGAGCAGTCAATAATGAAAATAAACCGGTTATCTTTGCAACCCAGAGAGGCTACGGAGAGTTCAAGGGCGGCTGGGAGTTTCCAGGCGGTAAGATTGAGTCTGGTGAGACACCGCAGCAGGCGCTAAAGCGCGAGATAATGGAGGAGCTGGACACGGAAATTGCTGTCGGAGAATTGATAGATACGATAGAATACGATTATCCTAATTTCCATCTCTCAATGGATTGCTTCTGGTGTGAGGTCATTCGAGGTGAGCTTATACTAAAGGAAGCGGAGGATGCAAAGTGGCTTACAAGGGAGCATCTGGCGGACGTAAAGTGGCTACCGGCGGATGTGACATTGATTGAGAACATTAGAGAGGCGATGTATTAAATCCAGGACAGCAAAGAGCATGGAAAGGTGACTAAAAAAACCATGCATCCGTCAATCATAGAAAAAGACTTTTTGTTATGCGGACGTTCGTTTTCCTTTACCTCGCCCTACGGTCATTCTCTTGAAGTCGGGCGACATGTGGAACACATTTAGGAGAATTTGAACCTACAAATGCAAGACGGTAGGGGTGTGGAAATCTCTACAGGATAGGCTCCTGGGGAACGAGGGGGGCACGCGTGCAAAATCGCGAAATGGAGTAGGGGGGATCTCAAATACAAGGAATGAAAATGCGACATTCTAATATATAATGTTATAATTTTGTAACATCACATCTTGACTTTTGCTATTTATATGTTATGATTAATGCACAAATGGAGGGATAATCATGAATGAATTATTAGGAAGCCGTATTAAGGCTTTGAGAATAGCTAAAAATTTAACACAGGAACAGGTTGCTGACCAAATCGGTGTGAGTAGACAAAAGTATGCACGTGTTGAAAGCGGAACTAATAGTATTACATTAGATATCCTTTCTAAAGTTGCAGAGATTTTAGATGTGACAGTTGGCGACATCACTAGAGTACTAGATGAAACACCGGTTGTAGCTTATCGCACTGGTGGTACAGAGTCTTCCTCAGAGAAGATCTTCGATATGCTGGATCTTTTTTATGCCAATAAGCATATGTATAACAAGCTTCAAAATAATAATATTAGATAAAGGAGGAGTATGTTATGCAGGAAAGCAGAAGAAAGGATATTCGAAGAACTGCAGCCGTTGTACGCGAAAAATGTAAGGTTAGTCGATACGGCATTATAGATTTATTTAAGGAATGTGCTCGATTAGGATATAAGCTTATACGATATCCACTCGGGGAAAACGCTGATCTTGGATTTACTATAAAAAAAGATCAGGATATTGTTATTTTCACAAATTCTAGTATTCGTTTGTCGAGAGAAATTTTTACATTGGCACATGAACTTGGACATGCAGTCCTTCATATGGAAGCTGATTCATCATTTATTGATGATAGTATTACTATTGCAGATAGAAGTACCGATGAGCGAGAGCAGGAAGCAAATTATTTTGCGGCATGTCTTTTAATGCCAGATGATGAAGTGGATCGTTTCTTTGATTTAGAATTGTCTGATATTGAGAAAAACGGATTGACTGCGATAGATATCGCAAAAATTATGTCTGAATTTAATGTCAGTTTTGACATGGCATTGAATCGTCTTGATAGCCTTGGAAAAATTACTGGTAATCAAAAGGCCCTATTGGATTGCCAACGTAATAAAACTAGAGTTGGTAATTTGTTGAAAAGTGCGGGCGGAAATGCGAGACTTAACCAGGCAAGCGAAGAGATAGATATTCCTTTTGAGTACATTGATTATGTAATTTACAATTATAATCATGATGCTATTCCGGTTGAGACGCTTGAAAAAGTGTTAGAATGCTATCAATTAAGCATGGACGATATTAGCGATAGATTGATTGAAAAGAAACATGAAGAGGATGATTTGAATGATTTGATAGGAGGTTTGGAAGATTGAGAGCCTCATTAGATACAAATGTAATCATTCATCTATATAGAGCCGAACTTCAAGGAATTTTATTTGATCTATTTGATGAAGGTGTTTTTATCTATGAGCAGATTCGTTCGATGGAACTTGAACATCATGGGCAGGACATCCTTACAAAAGTAGATTCGGATATTAACGCTGGTAAAATAGAACTTTTTACGGATCAAAAGCTTAAGGATTTAGCGGTTTATAAGATGTTTGAAAATAATGTGCGGGAAAACCGAATATTATATAATGCGGGTGATCTAGGAGAAGTGTATGCGATTTCTTTGGCACAAACTATAGGCGCATATTCATTGGTCACAGATGATACAAAGCAAGGTGGACCATATATGTCATTACTTCAATTAGATTATGATATAATGCCTTTTACTTTTGCAGATGTGCTTATTTTGAGATACTTAATGGGTATTGTTGATGCAGAGCAAACTGTGGAAGATTTTGAACTGGTGAATAACCAATCACAACTAAATTGGTCGTTCAGGAGTCAAATTTCAAAATTCATTAAAAGGTTTTTTAAGGAACCTTATCGTGAAGAAGAGAGACAATGGATTAAGGATTTGGCGACGAAATACAATATAAGCATAAAACAGAAATTGGCTGAATTAAGCAGCAAACTTACATAAAAATTTTTAGAGGACCTTTTCGCAGGTCCTTTTATTATACAGAAAATTTGGAAAGGAGGTTATGGCAGGAAGAAAGCCAAAGCCAACAGCAGTAAAGCCGGTTGGATGATGAGGCTGACCGGTTTTTCTTATGTGGGCAGGATTGAAAATTTACGAGATTTGGTGTACTATAAATTATACGGAAAAGATAACTTTTGGTTTCCGTTTGAGGTATCAGATATGGTTAAGAACAATATTGAATTAGACGTAAAAACAAAGTGCATAGAGCAAGGTAAGACCCAGGTAAATCTGGCAGAGGAGATAGAAACCACGAAGGCTTATGTGAATCGTGTGATCAAGAAGCAGGATGGTGTGGTGAATCAGACCTTTGTTAAGATGATGGAAGCGCTGGGGTATGATATAGAGTTGAGGTATGTGGAGCGAAAATAATATATGTCAGTAAATAGTAGACTGTGTAAAGATAACGGAAAGGTGGAATGCTACGCATGGAGGATGGTGCTAAAGAAAATACAGCGTTAAATATTCAGAAACCACTGGAAATTCTAGTGACAGATGAAGATAAGCATGGTACTGATATCGCATGCATGAGTGATTTTTTTGGAATATATATTGAGCAACTTTCAGCAGAACTGAGCAATCAAGTGATGCGTGGTGTTGTAGAAAAAATACCTGCAGCAGATGTACAAATTTTAGGGGAACTTGTACATGGTGTTGATGTTTTGCTGAGTGGGAAGTATGGATACATTCCAGATTTTGACAGCCTTCCAAATGATGTAAAAGATAAACTTAAAAAAGGTATTTACACATTGGGAGAGTCAAGACAGGTCGAAGATAATGTTAGAGCTGTGGTTCTTGATGAAAATGGTACGAGAATTAAAGATGTGACGTTAAAGAGGGTTTTGAATACTCCAGATACCTTGGAAATGTCCAGAAGTATAACAAGCCAAGTTCAAATGAGACAAATAGCTGCAAAATTAGATGAAATAGCAGAAACTCAAAGCTATCTAATTGAAATGGAACGAAACAATAACATTATTAAGCCTTTTTTAAATGCTCGTGATCTTATTCTTAGAGCACAAAATGCGAAAACGATAGATGAGCGTAAGCATTATATGATAGAGGCATCTAAAGAATTAAACGATGTGATAAATGCATCTAGGTTAGATCTGAAAACAAGTTCTGAACATTTGGCAAAGCTAACACGTTTTCCAATTTTAAGAAATTCAAGTCAAATTAAGAATTATATGGGATATGTGGCACAGGATTTACAGCTTACTACAAAGTATGTTGGAGTCCAAATGCATGTGCTTGATTATCTTGGAGATTACGAAACAGCAAATGAAGTACTTAGTAGCTACCAAATGATGCTATCGGATTTTGCGGATAGACCGATAAATAAGAAAAATCAGTCTACAGCTATCCTAATGCAGAATAATTCAACTTATTCTGAGCAAACTCAAGATTATTGGCTTAACTTCAGAAGCAATATAAAGGAAACTATTAAGACGGGAAGTTTGTTGCAAGATAGGGAAATGATTGTTGTTTCCATAGAGGATATAAAAGATGCGTGAAAATAAAAAGTGTTGGGCATGCGGAAAGTCGCTGACAGGAGGAGAAAAATTAGGACTGTGTGACGGCTGCTTAAATAAATATGGAACTCCTGCAGCGGCGGTTGCGGCTCTAGGTATAGGTATAGGAGCGAAATTCTTTATTAAGAATGGTGGAAAGATTGTAAAGAATGCATTGAAAATTTTGAATAAATAAATTTGAGGAGGAACCAATCTGGAAGATTTAATACAAAACAAAATAACTGATTTTTTTCTTGATGTTACAGAAAATGTTAACTAAATGTAACGAAAATATGATTATTATTGAGACAAGAAAAAGATATTACGCATGGTGTGAAGTACAGAAACAAACGATAGAAATGTTAAGCATTATGATAAAGCAGGTTTTGTTAAAATATGAGGCATAGGAATATATGAGAAAAGGAATGAGTCGATATGAAATAAAACAAATATTAGAGGAAAAAATAGAGTCTGAACCTGACTTGAAATATTACTTAGATAATGAATATACTATTAAGATTATCGATTTATTGGTAGAAGGTATTTCAGAAGCATTTGAAAAAAATAATGAGAAGTTAATAGATGATTTACTTAGATCCAGATTTTAGTTGTAAAATATTTATATAATTAAAATTCAGGTAAAGGAGATGAAGAGGGTGGCAGAAGTAAAAATAACAATAGAAAATTGCAATAATATTTCTAAAGGAGTAATTTCTTTAGAAGAGGAAAAACTTAATATAAGATATGGAATGAATGGAACTGGAAAGTCAACATTATCAACTGCAATTTTATTATTTAGTCAAGGCAAGTCTATGGACGATTTAAAGCCATTTGGAAGTGACGATGAGGTTATACCTAAAATTAGTATTGATGGGGATATTCAAAGTGTTAGAGTATTTAATGAAGAATTTGTTAATAATATGGTTTTTAAGGAAAGTACAGTAATTGATAATGCCTTTGATGTATTTATTAGAACATCAGACTATGAACAAAAAAGACAGAATTTGGACAATAGACTACTTAGGCTAAAGGTAGATATAGATGAGAAGCAACCCATAATTCAATTGAAAAATGATATTGCAGCTTTCGCTGGAAAATTAGAGCTTAATGCGGCTGGGGAAAAAATAAAGAATAATACCAATTACAAGGCTATTATTAAGAAAAATAATGTGTATAATATTCCAGACAGACTTAAAAAGTACTCTCCGATTATATCAGATGATCAAATTTGTATTAATTGGATAGATTGGAAATCAAGAGGAGAGACATTTGATACTAAAGGCATATGTCCATACTGTTCAGATGAATTAAATGCTGGATTTGCAGAAGAAAAACAAACATTTAAAGAAACATATAAGAAATCAGATGCTCAAAATTTGAAAAATATGTTGGATTTATTTGAAAATTTTCATAAATATATTCCAGATGACAAGTTTGATTCTATCATAGCCTGTATTAAGGAAGAAAAGGAAGAAAGTGCAATAAGTGCGATTTTGAAAACATTTATGAACGAATATGTTCATATTTCAACTCAGCTTAATAAAATTTCATATTTTGATAAAAATGTGTTTAAGAAAATCAATATTAATGATATAGATAAAGTTTTGGAAGATATGAAGTTTGAAAAAAGTATTTTTAATTTTTTCTCAAGTGATGGATTCTATGAAATAGTTGATGAGGTAAATAATTCTATTGAGGAGCTGAGAAAAGAGGCAATTGATATAAAGGTTGCAATGGGAAAACTGCAAAGTGTATTAAAGCAGACTGTTGCAACATCTCAAAAAGATATAAATAATTTCCTTGAGTCTGCAGGTATAACATATCAAGTTGGAATAAATCTGGATGAAAATGGACAAGCTATTGCAACATTGCAATATATACATAATAAGAAATTGGTTCAAGTTGATAAAATTAGGAAACATTTAAGCTGGGGAGAGCGTAATGCTTTTTCCTTAGTATTATTTATGTTTTATGCTATTAGTGAAAATGCAAAACTTATTGTCTTAGATGATCCTATTTCATCATTTGACACAAATAAGAAATATGCAATAATACACAGAATGTTTTCGAAACAGAGTGGTATTTTGCCAAGAAGTTTTTACAAGAAAACAGTATTAATGTTGACACATGATTTTGAACCAATTATTGATTTTGGAGTAGTAGGTAAGTTGTCAGAAGAGGCTCTTAATTCTAAATTTATTAAAAATAATCAAGGAATTTTAACTGAGAAAGCTATAGATTATAAACAGGATATAAAACCTGTAGTACAGGCATTGGCAGCTTACATAAAAGATGATACATTAGGAATTGTGCATAGAATTGCTTTTTTGAGAAAATATTATGAACATAATGGGATAGAAAATTATAAGGAGGCATATGATGTTTTATCTTCATTAATACATGGTCGAGATAAGTGCAAGTATGTTAATAATTCAGAAATGCCACAGGCAGAGATTCAAAAGGGGTGCACTGAAATTAAGAAATGGATACAGAACTTTGATTATGATGAATTATATAGGAATGTTTATAACGAAGAGAAATTAGCAGAGCTATATTTTGCAGAAACGAACGATTATTTGAAAATTCAACTATTTAGAGCTCTTTTTGAAGTGAATCCAAGTAGGGAAATAAAAGAAGAAGATGTATTAGTGAAGTTTATAAATGAAAGCTATCATATAGAAAATGACTATGCTTATTATTTGGATATGGTGAAATTTGAAACAGTTCCAGAATATATCGTGAAAGCTATTGATGATTATATGGAGAGGACTTATTCAAATGTGTGATATCCATATGATATCTAAATTTTTGAAAACATAAAATAATTATGTTAAAAGAAGAATAATTGCCATTAAAAGCTCTAGAAATAAAGCCTTTACATGAATAATAAGTTTCTCTGCTGGGATTCAGTGTATTCATATAGGCTGCGAGACTGACGTATTTTGTTATCTAAAATATGGCAGAAAAACTATGTAGATGGAAAACCAGATTACGCGGATGCATTTGAGGACAATATGATTTTCAGATGGGATTCGCAGATTGGCAGGGGCGTGGACAGCTCATATGTTTCAGATGTAGTGAACACTAAAAGAAAGCATCTGCTCGTGAAAAAGAGTGATGCGGAGTCAAATTTTTACTATATGGGAGAGTTTGATATAGTTGATGTGTGCGCTGCCAGAAAGCGTGATAACAATGGCAAAGAGCGCGATATCACCAAGTTTGAGATGAAGATGCATCACCCTGTAAGAGAGGATCTGCTTCGATATTTGCAGAGTAATTTACAACAAGGCTTACAAAATAATACACAGGAGTTTAAGGCAATATGAAAACAATACGCGTAGTGGCTGCCGTCATAAGAGCAGTCAATAATGAAAATAAACCGGTTATCTTTGCAACCCAGAGAGGCTACGGAGAGTTCAAGGGCGGCTGGGAGTTTCCAGGCGGTAAGATTGAGTCTGGTGAGACACCGCAGCAGGCGCTAAAGCGCGAGATAATGGAGGAGCTGGACACGGAAATTGCTGTCGGAGAATTGATAGATACGATAGAATACGATTATCCTAATTTCCATCTCTCAATGGATTGTTTCTGGTGTGAGGTCATTCACGGTGAGCTTATCCTAAAGGAAGCAGAGGATGCAAAATGGCTGACAAAGGAGCATCTGGCGGACGTAAAGTGGCTGCCGGCTGATGTGACACTGATTGAGAAGATTGGAGAGGAGTTGCATGAAACCAAGGACAGCAAATAGCATGAACATACAAATTTTCGGAACAAAGAAATGTAATGACACAAAGAAAGCACAGCGATTTTTCAAGGAGCGTGGGATAAAGTTTCAGTTTATCGACATGAAGGAAAAAGGCATGAGCAAGGGCGAATTTAATTCTGTCGCCCAGGTGAATGGCGGTCTTGACAATATGATTAACTGGGATGGCAAAGATAAGGATTTGCTGGCACTTATAAAGTACATAGCAGATGAGGACAAGCTGGATAAAGTGCTTGAAAATCCGCAGGTGGTTAAGACACCGGTGGTTAGAAACGGCAGGCAGTCAACAATCGGGTACCAGCCGGATGTATGGAAGACATGGAAATAACACTAAAGGAAATGAAAGGCAGGAAATTATATATGTATTATGTACCGGATGGCACAGAGCAGTGCGGTTATTATGAGTGTAAAGAGTGTGGAAGCAGGTTTCTGGATTTAAAAATTGCACCAACATTGGTATGTCCATACTGTGGAGAAGAGGCAGATATGGAGATAGGACCTGATGAGGAGATGCCAAAAGTTGTAGAATCTGCGAAGCTTATTCAGATGGTTAGAGGTGCTGAAGAGGTAGAGAAGATGGATAAGCTGTTATCGCTTGCTGTGACAGGTGGCGATTTTAACTGGATATAAGAATGCAGATATTTGTAGACGCAGATGTAAAGTAGCTGCCGGCGGATGTGACATTGATTGAGAAGATTGGAGAGGCACTATATGAAACCCAGGACAGCAAAGAGTATGGAGCTTGAAGAGACAAATGCAAGATGGAATGAATGCTTAAACAGTTATGAGAAAGTGAGGCGAGGCGTGTGTTGATGAATACATCGGAGTATCTATCCGTTATCGAAAATATAAAAAGTGAAATAAAGGCTGCACAATATCGTGCGACGATTCATGTGAATGCTGATATGTTGCTTTTGTATCATGATATTGGTTGTGTAATCAATGAGCATAAAGCGTGGGGTAACAAGTTTGTAGATAATCTTGCCACGGATATACGAAGTGCTTTTCCAAAGAGCAAGGGATATTCCGTCAGAAATCTGAAGTATATGGCAAAATTCGCTGAGACTTATCCTGATTGTGAATTTGTGCAACAGGTTGTTGCACAAATTCCATGGGGACACAATATTGTTCTTATGGATAAGATAGCTAATCCAGAGGAACGTAAATGGTATATTGAAAAATCAGCGCAAAATGGTTGGTCTCGAAATGTTCTTGTGCATCAGATAGAAAGTGGTTTATATCAACGGCAGGTTTTGGCGGACAAGGTCACAAATTTTGAAAATCGACTGCCATCACCTCAAAGTGAGCTTGCAGCGCAGACGATGAAAGACCCATATGTGTTTGATTTCATTTCGTTTAGAGAGGATATGTTGGAAAGGGATATTGAACAGGCATTGGTGCGGGATGTCACCAAGCTGCTTCTGGAACTTGGAACAGGTTTTGCATTTTTGGGGAATCAGTATCATCTGAACGTGGGCGGCGATGATTTTTATATTGACCTGTTATTCTATAACTTGAATCTGCGCTGCTATGTAGTCATAGAACTAAAAACCGGGGAATTCAAGCCGGAATATGCCGGGCAGCTGAATTTCTATCTGTCGGCAGTGGATGGCATATTAAAGAAAGAGCAGGATAACCCGTCCATTGGTCTGCTCCTTTGTAAGAGCAAGAACAACGTGGTAGCGGAATATTCGCTCAAAGATATTTCCAAACCAATTGGTGTGAGCGAATATAAAGTGACAAGCATTCTGCCGGATGAACTGGAAGAACAACTGCCATCCGTTGAAGATATCCAGAAACGGATTAAATAAAATTTAGTATTGTATAACTAAAATAGCAGCCTGTTGAAAAACCTTAGAATTAAATTTATGAATTCATATACTTGACATGAAAGGGTACTGGAAAACATATGCATCTGGCAGACGTGGAGAGGCATTATATGAAACCAAGGACAGCAAAGAGTATGGAGCTATATGATATATTGCTCAGGCGCGGGTATCCGGAGCCGTTTTGCGATGAGATAACGAAAAACCTAAATACGGACTGGACAGCTCAAAGGATGATAGGATATCTGTCACACTATAAAAAGCTTCCCATGGAAGAAATCGCCGATGAAATGATTGCGATACTCAGCGACCGCAATCGAATAATGCGAAAGCATGAGCTTGAGGAGACAAACGCAAGATGGAATGACTACTTAAACAGATAAAGTCAGGAGGATTCACATGAGAGTACTGAATATCGAAGATGATACATTTAAACACAATGATATATGCAAAGCTCTGTCAGGATGTGGGATTAAAGATGTCGAATGGTCCAATAATCTCGCGGATGGGTGGAAACAGATTAAAAACTCAATAGATAGTAATAATCCGTATGATATGATAATTACTGATATGTATTATCCCGGCGAGCCGGGCGGCAGAGAGGAACAATCAGGAGATGTTCTGATTGACAGAGTGATTAAGAACAAAATCACAATACCTGTAATTCTCTGCTCCAGCGTGAATCTCAAATACCCGGAAATATATGGCTGTGTTTATTATAGCAGGGAAAGAAACTGGGAGGCAGATATGCAGAAGCTTGTAAATAGTCTTGTGGCAGGATAATACTAATAAATCTCAAGCTTCTGATCAACCAGTGATTCACCTTCATATACAAGCTTAAGTGTGAAGAAATTTTCTTCATTTTCAAGCAGGAGCTTTAAGAAGATAGCGTCGCCTTCCCAGGTAGGAAGTGTGGGCACGATAGTTTTATCCACCCATTTGAGGTCACCTTCGTTGCATGTTATAAGCTTGCCGGAAAATTCATCAGCGGTGAAAAGACACATCAATTCAGGCTCCTGTTTATCACTTATAAAAGTTATGAGTGCGCGGAAACGGTATGATGTGAGTGTGAGCCCTGTTTCCTCTTTGACTTCGCGGAGCAAGCATTCTTCGGGTGATTCACCATTCTCGGCGTGACCGCCAACACCAATCCATTTTCCTTCATTTATATCATTTTCTTTCTTAATACGATGAAGCATGAGATATTGTCCATCGTGTTCTATGTAGCATAGAGTAGTTATTTTCATGATGTACCTCCGTCAGATGATTATAACATAAAATGTGCGGGGGAAGACAGGAAAAATATCTATCTGCATAGCAGCCTAAATTTTTCCTGAAAAATTTATAATAAGCTTATTTATTCCCGAATAAATTGCAGACACCCCCTGTAAAGTAGTATAATAACAACAATTAATAAAGCTAATTGCACAAATGGGAATTGGCAATAAGCATGAAATGAGGTTTACACTATGGACGTAAGAAAAATGAGAAACGAATTACTGGGAAAGCGCCTTGTGGCTGCGCTTGAGTCGCGCAACATGGAGGCTTATTATGTAGAGACAAAGGAAGAGGCTGTTAAGAAGGCACTGGAGCTGATTCCAAAGGGCAGCTCAATCAATATGGGCGGTGCCACATCGGTGAAGGAGTGTGGTCTGTATGAGGCTCTCTCAAACGGAGAATATCAGTTTTATGACAGGGACAAGGTGTCTACGCAGGAGGAAAAGCAGGAGATAGCGTTAAAGGCATTTACATCGGATTATTTCCTTGGAAGTGTCAATGCGATGAGCGAGGATGGCGTATTTATCAATATTGACGGAAATGCAAACCGCGTGGCTGCATATGCTTACGGACCAAAACATGTGCTTCTTATAGTAGGCATGAATAAGGTTGTAAAGACTGAGGCAGACGCTATGAGCCGTGCGAGAAATGAGGCAGCGCCAATCAACGCACAGCGCTTTGGCATCGACACACCGTGCTCTAAGAATGGCACCTGCTTTGACTGCAAGAGCCCGCAGTGCATCTGCTGTCAGATTCTGACCACACGCTTCTCAAGGGTGAAGGGACGTTTCCAGATTATTCTTGTGGATGAGAATCTGGGCTTTTAATATTAAATGCGCTTGCGGCTCGCAACTGTGAAGGTACTGAACAGTTACGACTTTTAATATATTTACCCTCATATCATTTTTATGCATTATACGGAAACGAAACATACGGTCAGGAAATACACGGACAGGAAACATACGGATAAGAAACATACGAAAAGGAAGTATACGAAATGGGATATTTAATCAGTGAGACAACAAAAGAGGAACGTGAGGCAATTGTGGCTGAGTCGCTTGGCAATATCGAGGCCACCTGCGATGGCTGCATGTCGGGGCTTGCCGAGATGTATCAGGACTATATTGACGGAAAGAAGGAGCTTCGTGAGATAAATATGGAGTTCAATGCCAGGTATGTGCACGGAGAGGATATGCCGGGGCGAAGCGGCTGTGGATATAAGTAATGTGAAGCGGCTTGGGATAATTACCGAAGCTTAATGATATCAGGGAGACGCAGATGATTTCATGCAGGGATGTTAACAATTTACAAATGGACGGATTGGAGCTTGTGGCGGGAGCGGCAGGGCTTGATAGGATAGTGTCATGGACGTATCTGGTGCAGACAAAGCCTTATAAGGATCATATGAATCCGGGCAACTTTGCGCTGCTTGTGGTAGATTACAAGAGATTTTCCATGGACGAGGCATATGATGCCATGGTTGAGCTGAATGAGCTGGGAATATCGGGCTTTGCGATTTCGGTTGTGGAGGACAGGGAAGAGACCCCACAGAGGATGAAGGACAAGGCTGATGAACTCAAGCTGCCGTTGTTTTATATCCGGTGGGAGGGAGCTACCTTTGTTGATATTGCGCAGAGCGTCGGAGAGCTGCTTTTAGAGACCAGTGTGGATAATAAAAGGACCGGGGACTACCTGTACAATCTGCTTTTTGGATATGAGGTAAATGATAAGTATATCGAGAAGATTTCTGCACAGCTTGGTCTGACCTTTGACCGGCCGTACAGAGTGGGAATCATCGTGATAGACCGCAAATACGGAGTGAATCTGGAGCAGGACGAGCACACATATACATACTATACCGACTGCCTGAACCGCGAGGTTATCCATATGAAGAAAAAGCCTATGTATATGAGGTTTTTAAACAAATTTGTGCTTCTTTTTGAGGAGACAAAGGATATGGAGACAGAGCATCAGATTGAAAGGATACTTGGGGATTTAGACAGTCGTGCACCATTCGCAGGGCTCATTCACAGTACATGCATACTCGGTGCTGCATACAGGAAGCCTGCGGATTTTGGCAAGAGCTATCAGGAGGCGAAAAATCTCATCCCCAAAAAGGATATTTTACCCAATCCGACCAACAAGAAGGTAATCAGTGCTAGCTCCATGGGCATATACAAGTATATGTTCAACAGTGGCAATCAGCAGGAAATCATGGATTATTGCAACGAGAAGCTAAAGCGGCTTGAGATGTATGACAATGCAAACGGCTCGTTTCTCATAGATACGCTGCTCAATTACTACATGTGTGGCTTTAATGTCGGAAAAACGGCACAGATGATGTACGTTCATCGCAATTCACTGCAATACCGTCTGAAAAAAATAGAAGAAATACTGGAAATCAGCCTTGATGACTCGATGGAATATCTGGATGTAGTTAACTGTATTCTTGTAAAAAGGCTTATGTTTAATTAGTTACTGTAAAAATGCACAAACAAATTGTGCAAAATTAACATTGTAAAGCTGCTTCATTAAGTTTATTATACGAACTAAGCAAAGGCGCTGGAGAAAATACTCCGGCGCCTTTTTATATTTCGATAATCAAGGAGGAAAAGATTATGATGAAGAAAAGTAAGAGATTTGCAGCATTGATATTGACAGGTGTAATGGCAGTGACAACATTGTTTGGATGTGGTTCGTCATCAGGAGGAGCTGCCTCAGATAGCTCAGCGGCAGACAGCTCATCAAAGAAGGTTTTAAAGGTTGGTATGGAATGTGCATATGCTCCATTCAACTGGACACAGGATACAGATACCACACCGGACGGCAGCAAGGCAGTCAAGATAGCAGGCTCTGATTACTACGCATATGGTTATGATGTAGCAGTGGCACAGAAGCTTGCAGACCAGATGGGAATGGACCTTGAGGTACATAAGGTTGAGTGGTCATCAATCGGTATCTCACTCGATGCAGGAGATTATGACTGTATCATCGCCGGTATGGGAAAGACAAAGGAAAGAGAAGCGTCATACGCATTCACAGAGCCTTATTACTATAGAAACAACTGTATTGTTGTTAAAAAGGGCGGCAAGTATTCAACTGTAAAGGGTCTTTCAGATCTCGCAGATACAGGCTGCAAAGTAACGACACAGCTTGGAACAGGCTGGATTCCACTTTTAGACCAGATAAAGGGTGCTGAGCAGTCAGGAAACTTTGAGACTACATCAGAGTGCTTCCTCGCAATATCAAACGGCAGCGCAGATGTATGTGTAATCGATGTTCCGACAGCCGAGTCAGCAGCACTGACAAATGATGATTTACAGATTATCGAGCTGGATGAGAATGATACATTCACAGGTGATGATGAAATGGTAAATGTATGTATCGCAACAAGAAAGGATGATACAGCACTCAGAGATAAAATCCAGGATGCCATGAATGCAATCGGCTGGAATGACAAGGCAAAGATGGATGAGCTGATGGATCAGGTTCTGACACAGCAGCCGGCAGCCAATTAGTTGTTAGAGATTTATCTGATTCACGAAAAGATGAAAGACTGTGGGATGATGTTATATCGCATCATCCCACAATAGTCTGATAAACCGGCGTAAGCTGGGGATTAGAGAGATAAAAGTGAGGTAGCAGTATGATGATAAGTAATCCAAGTAATTCGTTAGAATGGATGGTATTTCTGGCGCAGAAATATTCAAGCATGTTTATCAAAGGAACCTGGCTTACGCTGTACATATCGGTAGTTGGTACATTGCTTGGCTTCGTATTGGGATATATCGTAGGCATAGTAAATGATGTAAAGCTTAACGATGGCGACAACATCGTAAAAAAGGTCCTTATCCGTATAGTAAAGGTGATATTTACAGTTTATGTTGAAGTATTCAGGGACACACCAATGATAGTTCAGGCGATGATTGTGTACTATGGAATACGCCAGATGGGCTATGAAAACCTGACACCTGTATTTGCAGGTATTCTCGTAACTGTATTAAATACAGGTGCCTACATGGGAGAGACAGTCAGAGCAGGAATCGGTTCAATAGATATGGGACAGCGCGAGGGCGCATGGGCCATGGGAATGTCACCGTTTAAGACAATGCTCTATGTAGTTTTGCCGCAGGCATTCAAGAACATCATTCCTGAGATGGCAAATACATTCCTTTTAAATCTGAAGATGACATCAGTACTCAATGTTATCGCTGTGCAGGAGCTTTTCATGGCTGCCAAGACAGTCGGTGGAAACTACTACAAGTACTTTGAGTCATATCTGGTCATCGCGGTAATTTACTTTGTACTTTGCTTTGTATTTGATAAGCTCTTCAAGCTGATTGAAAAGAAGCTGCAGGGCAAGACAGACTATGCACTCGCAGTTGAGTACATGGACAATGAATAGGAGGCACAATATGAGTGAGACAGTAATTTCAATTAAGGATTTAAGCAAATCATTTGGTGATCATGAGGTACTTAGAAAGATTGATATTGATGTGCATTCCGGCGAGGTCATCTGTATTGTGGGCTCCTCAGGTTCGGGAAAATCAACACTGCTTAGGTGCATCAACAAGCTTGAGAAACAGACCTCAGGAAAGATTTTATATCACGATAAAGAGGTCAGAAATGTACAAAAGGATATCAATGATTATCGTTCAAAGGTGGGAATGGTGTTCCAGTCCTTCAATTTGTTCAACAATATGACAGTGCTCCAGAACTGTATGCTTTGTACAAGAAGGGTGCTTCATCTGCCAAAGCAGGAGGCCTTTGACAGGGCAATCACGCATCTGAAGGCAGTCGGCATGGCTCCTTATATCAATGCAAAGCCATCGCAACTATCAGGAGGACAGAAGCAGCGAGTTGCCATTGCCAGGTCACTCTGTATGAACCCGGAGGTGCTTTTGTTTGATGAGCCGACCTCGGCGCTTGACCCTGAGATGGTCGGAGAGGTGCTAAATGTCATGAAGGACCTCGCGAGGACAGGACTTACGATGATAATCGTCACACATGAGATGGCATTTGCCAGAGATGTTTCTACAAGAACTATTTTCATGGACTCAGGATATGTGGCAGAGGATGCAGCACCGTCAGAGCTGTTTACAAATCCTAAGAATCCAAGAACAAGAGAATTCTTAAGCAGATATCTGGCTGGCTAGATATGGTTGGCATTCAGAAGGAGGAAATGATAAATGGATAATTTTGTAGTAACCTTTGCCAGAGGATTTGGAACAGGCGGAAAAGCAATAGCATCACAGCTGGCAAAAGAGCTTGGAATACACTGTTATGAGAACCGTATTCTGACTCTTGCAAGCCAGCTGAGCGGACTTGACGAGAATGTGTTTCAGGAGGTAAATGAGAAGCTGCGTGAAGAGGGCGGATTTACGAGCTTTTTGCGAGATCTTCCAAGAGCAAAGGGATATATATCAAGAAATGAGAAGTTCAAATCAGATGACAGGCTCTTTGAGTATCAGAGCCAGATTATCAACGAGCTTGCAGACAAGGAATCCTGCGTCATAGTAGGAAAATGTGCCGACTATGTATTAAAGAACCGCCCAAATGTGGTGAGCATATACATTGAGGCACCGCGTGCATTCTGTGTGGAGCGTACCATAACCAATATGGGTGTGACACCGGAGGTGGCAAATGCCACGATTGAGAGAACAGATAAGTTCAGGGCAGACTATTACAAGTACTATACACACGGAAACTACTGGACCAATCCGGTGAACTATGACCTGACACTAAACAGTGAGCGTGTCGGTGTGGAAAACTGTGTGAAGACGATAGAGCAGTATCTGATCATAAAGGGCTTTATCAAGGCTGATATGATTAAGCCGGTGGGAGAACTCATATAAAAAGTATATAACAAAAAATTGCAGCTCGTGTATCGAGCTGCAAATTTTTTTATTATTATATAGATATGTCTATCCAAGCAAAGCCTTATCAGAAGCAAATTCCTCGCCGGAAACCTCCTCAAACTTCATGAGCAGATCCTCCACAGTGAGGTTTTTCTTTTCCTCGCCTGAGATATTAAGGACAACCTGTCCGTTATTCATCATGATAAGTCTGTTGCCGTGAGCGATGGCATCACGCATGTTGTGTGTGACCATCATGGCTGTCAGGCTGTTCTCCTTGATGATTTTGTCTGTGAGAGTGAGCACCTTTGCGGCTGTCTTAGGGTCGAGAGCAGCGGTGTGCTCATCCAAAAGCAGCACCTTCGGCTTCTGGAGTGAAGCCATGAGCAGTGTAACAGCCTGACGCTGTCCACCTGAGAGCAGACCAACCTTTGAGGTCATTCGATCCTCGAGTCCCAGATCAAGCTCCTTTAAAAGCTCGTGGAAATGCTCCTTTTCAGCCTTTGTGATACCCCAGCCAAGACCACGGCGCTTTCCGCGGCGCGCTGCAAGTGCGAGGTTTTCATCAATCTGCATGGTTGCGGTAGTTCCTGTCATTGGATCCTGGAACACACGTCCCAGAAATGATGCACGCTTGAACTCAGGAAGTCCTGTGACATCCACTCCATCGATGAGAATTGAACCATCGTCTACAGGCCATGTGCCTGCAACGGCATTGAGCATGGTCGATTTTCCGGCACCGTTTCCACCGATAACAGTGACAAAATCGCCCTCCTCAAGCTTTAGGTTTACACCATTAAGGGCATGCTTTTCATTGATTGTGCCCGGATTGAAGGTTTTATGTACGTTTCTAATCTCTAGCATTTATTTGCCCTCCTTTGTGTTAAGTGCTGCGGCAGAGCGTTTGCCGGCCTTTTTAAAGGAGGCCTTGCTCTTGCCCTTCAGGTAAGGCACCGCAAGGAAAATTGCCACGATGATTGCAGTGAAGAGCTTTAAGTCATCACTTGGCATCTGCAGCCACAGAACAATTCCGATTACAATGTAGTAAACAATTCCACCAAATATGACAAAGATAAGCTTTCCCATGAAATTCATGTGCTTTCCGAGGATTGCATCGCCGAGCACCTCACCGATGATAACTGCGGCAAGACCGATGACGATTCCACCACGGCCCATGTTTACATCGGAAAAGCCTGAGTACTGTGAAAGCAGGCCGCCTGAGAGCGCTACAATTGCATTTGAAAGCGCAAGACCGATGAGCTTCATGTTGTCGATGTTGATACCCTGAGCCTTGCTCATTGCAGGGTTGCAGCCAGTGGCACGGATAGCAGAGCCCTGCTCTGTTCCGAAATACCAGTAAAGCACCGCGATAATTACAACCGAGAAAATCACACCGACAATTATCGCATGTGTCAGATTACGTGATGAAAGCACCAGATTATATTTATCTGCGCTAAGTGCCTGGTTGGCGTGGCGCTGCATGATATTTAAGTTGATAGAGTAGAGCGCTATCTGTGTAAGGATTCCTGCCAGAATCGGAGGAATGCCGAGCTTTGTATGTAAGAGACCTGTGCAGAGTCCTGCGAGCAGACCGGCAATACATGCGCAAAGCAGTGAAACCCAGATATTGTAGCCGTTAATCGTCATCATAACGGTTACGGCACCGCCTGTTGCAAATGAGCCATCAACCGTCAGATCTGCGAAGTCCAGCAGTCTGAAAGTGATATAAACACCGAGTGCCATGATACCCCATATCAGGCCCTGGGCTATATTGCCCGGAAGGGCATTGGTGAATGCAACCGGATTTAAGGTTGCAAAATAATTCATTAGAATCATTTTATTAAATACCTCCATAGTGCAGCTGTTTATTCAGCTGAGATTTCCTCATAGCCGTCCGGAACTGTAATTCCAAGCTCCTTGGCGCGGTCCGGAAGGTACTCCTTAGTGAATTTAGGAGCGCTCTTAACTTCCATAGTTTTGACGTCTGTACCATTTACAAGGATATCGTAAGCCATCTCACCTGTTGTGTATCCAAGGTCATAGTAGCTGATAGAAAGTGTTGCCACACCACAGCCCTTAGCGATTCCTTCCTCGCCGGCGAAGATAGGTTTCTTAGCCTGTGAAGCTACATTGTTGATAGCCTCTGTACATGAAGCAGCAGTGTTGTCAGTTGGGATGTAGATTGCATCAGATGCATCACATGCGCTCTGTGTTACTGCAGCGACATCATTTGAATCAGAGAATGTGTACTCTTTTACTGTGTATCCCTCGTCCTCAAGGTATTTGGTAATAGTTGTTGACTGGTAGATACTGTTTGGCTCAGATGAGCAGTAGATGATACCGATGTTCTTTGCATCCGGGAAGAGCTCCTTGATGCATTTAGCCTGCTCATCGAGTGGAGCGAGGTCTGTTGTACCTGAAATATTCTTTCCTGTAGTGCCTGACCAGTCTGACATATCAAGAGCTGTAGCGTAGTCTGTGATAGATGTTCCAAGAATTGGAATAGAGTCTGTAGCTGCTGAAGCGGCCTGAAGAGCTGCTGTGGCATTTCCAAGGATAAGGTCATAGTCGTTTGTGACGAACGTGGTGCAGATTGTAGAGCATGTAGAAGCATCTCCTGCGGCATTCTGCTCGTCAAAGGATACCTCGTCTCCGAGCTTGTCCTTTAATGCGTCCTTAAAGCCCTTTGTAGCGGCATCGAGAGCCTCGTGCTGTACGAGCTGGCAGATACCTACCTGATATTTGGCATCTGAGTTCTTACCTGACTGTGTGCCACCGTTTGCTGAACCGGAATCTCCACATCCGGCAAGTCCAAGAGCCATTGTTCCGGCAAGAACAAGTGAAGCTAAAATTTTAGATCTCTTTTTCATGATAATTCCTCCTTTTGTCAGCGCTTTAAAGCGTTGATGTATCAATTAGATAAATTATATTAACTTATTAATGAGAAGTCAAGGGAAGATGAGGAAAAAGTAGGGTTTAATATATATAAATGATGGATAATAAGCCATTCTGTTTCGCTGGGTTAGGGGAGCTGTTTTAGGAATTTCAGCAGTTTCAGCTACTTTTTTATGGATTTTTCCGGCTGTTTCGCTGTGGTTAGGGAGCTGTTTTAGAAATTTCAGCAGTTTCAGCTACTTTTTTGGAGATTTTTCCGGCTATTTCGCTGTGGTTAGGGGAGCTGTTTTAGAAATTTCAGCGGTTTCAGCTACTTTTTTCCAGAATTTTTCCAGTTTTTGGACTGGATTGGGGAGCTGTTTTAGAAGTTTTATGGATTACAGCTACCCAAGGCCTGTCAGCTATCAACATATGGCTATTGTACACTATGCTAATTTAGTGTGGGGATATTATGCTAAAGAATAAAAATGATGGTTCATACTGGATTTGTGGGGAGGGTGTTGGCACAGAACAAAAAACTGTTTCGGGAGAAACGGAGTATACAGTTACATGTAGCAGTAAATTTGTGCCATATGAATTTCCTGCAAATGAATTTTCAAAATAAAATATGGCTGAAAGTAAAAAATCCCCGGTAGTAACTACCGGGGATTCTCTGTCTATTCAGCTACAACCTTGGCAAATTTCTTCTTACCACGTCTGATAATGAGACCCTCGCCCTTGAAATCGTCGAGAGTGTATTTTGTAGAGATATCAGTTACCTTCTCATCTGCAACGGAAACACCGCCCTGCTGGATATTTCTGCGGCCGTCTCCTCTTGAATCGCAAAGTCCTGCTTTTACGAGAACAGAGATGATATCAAGCTCTCCGTCAGGGAAGTCCTCAGCTGTAACGGTAACTGTAGGCATATTTGCATTGTTGGCTCCGCCTGCGAAAAGTGCATGGCTTGCCTCTTTAGCCTTTGCGGCTTCCTCCTCACCGTGAACAAGCTTTGTAAGCTCGAATGCCAGGATTTCTTTAGCTTCATTGAGCTGTGCGCCCTCCCAGCTTTCCATCTTGTCAATCTCTTCGAGAGGAAGGAAGGTAAGCATTCTGATACATTTAAGAACATCGGCATCAGAAACGTTTCTCCAGTACTGGAAGAACTCGAAAGGTGTTGTCTTGTTAGGATCAAGCCATACTGCACCTGACTGTGTCTTGCCCATCTTCTTGCCCTCAGAGTTTAGGAGCAGATTGATTGTCATAGCGTATGCGTCTTTTCCAAGCTTACGTCTGATAAGCTCTGTTCCACCGAGCATGTTGCTCCACTGGTCGTCTCCACCGAACTCCATGTTGCAGCCGTATTTCTGGAAAAGTGTGTAGAAATCGTAGCTCTGCATGATCATGTAGTTAAACTCAAGGAAGGAAAGACCCTTTTCCATACGCTGCTTGTAGCACTCAGCTGTAAGCATACGGTTTACTGAGAAATGAGCACCAACCTCGCGGAGCACATCCACGTAGTTTAAGTCCATCAGCCAGTCAGCGTTGTTTACCATGATAGCCTTTCCCTCGCCAAAGTCGATGAAGCGGCTCATCTGTTTCTTGAAGCACTCTACGTTGTGGTTGATAGTCTCTGTTGTCATCATCTGGCGCATATCTGTACGTCCTGATGGATCACCAATCTGTGCGGTACCTCCACCGATAAGCACGATAGGCTTGTTTCCGGCCATCTGAAGTCTTTTCATAAGGCAAAGAGCCATGAAATGTCCAACGTGAAGGCTGTCTGCTGTAGGATCAAAGCCGATGTAGAAGGTAGCCTTTCCGTTGTTTATAAGCTCTTTGATTTCTTTTTCGTCTGTTACCTGCGCGATAAGACCGCGGGCAACTAATTCGTCATAAATTGTCATGATTTTCCTCCTGATAAGATGAATCTGTATTCTGAAAAATAAAATATCCCCCTCATCCATTTAAGGACGAGGGGGATTTCTCGCGTTACCACCTTAATTTGCATCCTGCTCGCACAGGAATGCCTCCGTGAGTTGTCACACATTATTCGACATATGTGAAAATAGCCGATTCTGCTAACACTCCGGCACTATAACGTGTGCCAATACGTTGCGGCTTATTAATCGAACCGGGGATATTTAATCATCCGGTATGACGTTCGGTGCAAAGCTCCGGGATGTATTCCAGATCTGTTTCCTTGCGCCTCTCACCTGCCGGCAGCTCTCTGTAAGTATTGCAGAAATGTACTTGTTCCCATCAAAGCCTGTTGAAATGTAATTGTGCTTCAATTGACGATATTATAGCCGTTTAAGAAGGGGTTTGTCAAGGGCTGTAAAAAGCGGTGATTACTTTAACGGTATATACAGGTCGGAAGAACTATTGCAAAAAAGTATAAAAAAGTATAAAATAAAAGAAAAAGTATAAAAATTTATAAAAAACTATAAAGAACAATATAAAGTATAAAAAAATATAAATAGTTTTGAATTTCATATAATAAATTGAGGTGAATTTATGCAGAATCCATTTACTACAACCTTCAGTAAGACTCCGGAATACACATATATCCATACAGAGAAAACAGAGGAGATACTGGAAAACTTTATTTACGATAATCCGTCGGAGTCGGTATATAAGATAACCGGTGTCAGAGGCTCCGGTAAAACCGTTATACTTGCAAAGGTGGAGGAAGAATTAAGAACCAATGAAAGCAGATATATAAACTGGCTTGTTTTTGATGTAAATCCTGCAAGAGATATACTGGGACAGATAGCGGCAATGCTTGTAAAGGCCGGTTTTGGTTCACAGGATAAGAAAACAACAGGGATAAACCTCTCTGCAACAGTGATGGGAACAGGTGGTGGAATCGGCTATACGGCAGAAAACAATAATAATTTCTTTGATATCGGTGTAGAAGTTGAGACAATGATACAGGCTGCACAGAAAAAGGGGAAGAAGATACTTATAGGAATAGATGAGGTTTCAAAGTCCGAAGAGATGATAAAATTTGCGTCTGAATATGGCAGATGGCTCAGAGCAGGGTATCCGGTTTATTTTGTGTGTACAGGCTTGTATGAAAATATACAGGAATTGAGCAATGTCAAAAATCTTACATTTTTCAGAAGAGCGGCAACAGTTAAAACGGAGCCTCTTAATATGATACGAATGACTGAAATGTATAAGAGTAAGCTGGATATTGACAGTAATGAGGCTCGTGAAATGGCGAAAATTACAAAAGGATACGCATATGCATTTCAGGAATTGGGAGTGTTGTATTTTAAGAAAAAGTTGGATGAATTGTTAGAAGATATTTTACCAAAACTCAAAGCTGAATTGTTTGCATATTCTTATGAAAAAATATGGGAAGAGATGACTGAAATGGACAGGTTTCTTGCAGGACTTTTGACAGAAAAGGAAGAATACAAGCGTGAAGAAGTGCTTAAGCTTATGGGAGAGAAGTCAGGAAGCTACTCTATGTACAGGGATCGTCTTATAAAAAGAGGTATATTAAATTCCAGACAGGGCTATATCTCACTTGCACTTCCATATTTTGGTGAATATATAAAGGAGTATTGTTAGAATCTTAAAATGAGTGAATTATACAAGCTCCAAAAGCTTTTTAATTATTGCACTCTGACCTGTGGTGATGTATACTTTGAATAACAAACAAACTTTGGTTATGAAAGGGAGAAAAAATGAGCACATATAGCACATATTATACTATTATGAGTATGATTGACGGCTTTAAGTCGTTTATCAATCTGGCAGTTATGGTACTGACAATTGTTGCATCATGGATTATGTATGCAAAGGCAGGAGAGCACGGCTGGGCGGCCATTGTACCGTTTTACAGCTCATATGTAAAATTCAGGATTGCAGGGAAACAGAAGCTGTTCTGGGGATATCTTGTGGCAAGTATCGCAAGTATAGCAGGATGTATTTTATTGATGTATGAGATTATTGCCTCAGGACTTTCCGTTATGACATCCAGTTATATGGGGTCGTATTATGATTCTACCTATGGATATGCCGGAAACCGCATCGGGGCTCACATGGGCATGCTGATATTTGCGGTTATTCTGATTATTGCAGCAATGATTGCGGCATTGGTTATGAATATCCTCTGCTGTGTCGGACTGGCACATGCGTTTGGCAAGGGAGCAGGATTTGCCTGCGGACTTATATTCCTCAATGTGATTTTTATCTGTATTATTGCCTTCAACAAAAACATTGTTTATGTGGGAGATGGATACAATAGTAATAATAACTACTATAATCCATACGGTTCAAACGGATATGGTCAGCAGTATGGTCAGAACATGTACGGAAACGGAGCAAACCAGCAGTACGGTCAGAACATGTACGGAAACGGAGCAAACCAGCAGTACGGCCAGAACATGTACGGAAACGGGGCAAATCAGCAGTATGGCCAGAACATGTACGGAAATGGCACAAATCAGCAGTACGGCCAGAACATGTACGGAAACGGAGCAAACCAGCAGTATGGTCAGAATCCGTATGGCACAGCACAGGGCGGGGATGCTCAAAATTCCTACGGTACATCACAACAGCAGTCATGGAATGATGAGTATAACAACAAAGATTACGAATAAATAATAAGAATAAAGCACATGAATAAAAACTATAAATAAATGTTATAGTACAAATTTGTATCATTCTCTTGACATATAGTGTCAGAGGGCTATAATACAAAACAAGATTTAAATAAATATGTTCACCAAAATTCGTTGATGAGAACAAGGTCCGATTTGTATTTATTTTCAGAGAGCCTGTGGGCGGTGCGAACAGGCAATGATCAGATTGGAATATCCTCTCTAAGAAGCAGGCTGAAAGCATTAAGTGTGTCTGTAAACCACGCCGGTGTCCACCGTTATATGGAAAGCATATGCTGGTATGCAGAGTGTCACAGTAATACACTGTGGAATCAGGGTGGTAACGCGGATTATTTCGTCCCTTTTCAGATTATGTCAATCTGGAAAGGGATTTTTTAATTCCATAAAAGAGTTTTAGTGAGCAGAAAAATGTTAAGGAGGCTTACAATGAAAGCATTACAAAAAGTAAGTAAATTTTTATCAGACTACACATCGATAGTTGTCATAGCAATCGCCGTAGTCACATTTCTGGTTCCGAATCTGATGGCCTGGGTAAATCAGATGCTGTTTGTGGATCCGGTATCCAACAAGTTCACATGTCAGTCAATCATTATCGGAATCATCATGTTTAGTATGGGACTTACACTTACGACACAGGATTTCAAGATACTTGCACAGAGACCATTTGATATATGTGTAGGTGCAATCGCACAGTATCTTATCATGCCGTTTCTCGCATTTGGTATCTCAAAGGCATTGAATCTGCCTGACGGAATCGCACTTGGACTTATCCTCGTAGGCTGCTGTCCCGGTGGTGTTTCTTCAAACATTATGTCATACCTCTGCGGTGGTGATGTGGCATTCTCAGTTGGAATGACAACAGTTTCCACATTGCTCTCACCATTTATGACACCGCTTCTGGTATCATTTCTTGCAAGCGGAACACATGTCTCAATCAAGGCGCTTCCGATGTTTGTGTCAATCATTGAGACTGTAATCTTTCCTGTAGCGGTTGGATTTTTACTCAACTACCTGCTTGGAAAGAAAAAGGCATTTGCCGAGGCGCAGAAGGTCATGCCGGGTATTGCGGTGCTTGGCCTAGCATTCGTTGTAGGTGGTGTTGTATCATCACAGGGCTCAAAGTTCTTTACATCAGGAGTAGTAATTTTTGCGGCAGTTCTGTTACATAACGGACTTGGATATCTGCTCGGATACGGTGCAGGAAAGCTGGTAGGCATGAACACAGCCAAGAAGAGAACCATCTCTATCGAGGTCGGTATGCAGAATGCAGGTCTTGCCACAAACCTTGCCACCACTACAGCACAGTTTGCTTCAACACCTGAATCAGCCATCATCTGTGCAGTGTCATGTACATGGCATTCAATCTCAGGCACACTGCTTGCCGGAGCCTTTGCATTAAAGGACAAAATGGCTGCTAAAAAGGCAGAAGAAGCCGCTGAGACAAAGACAGCATAAAGAGAGTGAATACCTATTATAACCGATTGGTAAATTAAACAAAAATCATAGAAATTAAAAATAAATTATGTCTAAAATATTTATTGAAATTTGTTAAAAAAAGAGTAAACATAATATACAAATAAAATTAAGATAAACAAAAGAAAGAGGTAATAATATGAGTGGAATCTTAATGATGGTAATAGCCATTGTTGTGCTCGGTGGAGCATACTTATTATATGGCCGTTATCTGCAAAACAAATGGGGCATTGATCCAAATGCCAAGACTCCTGCCTACGAGATGGAGGACGGAGTAGACTATGTACCGGCCGATACCAATGTAGTATTCGGACATCAGTTTGCATCTATAGCAGGTGCAGGCCCAATCAACGGACCAATTCAGGCAGCTATTTTCGGATGGCTTCCGGTTCTGCTTTGGATATTAATTGGTGGTGTATTCTTTGGAGCTGTTCAGGATTTTGCATCTATGTACGCTTCAGTTAAGAACAAGGGTCGTACAATCGGTTACATCATCGAGGAGTACATCGGTAAATTAGGAAAGAAATTATTCCTGTTATTCTGCTGGCTGTTCTGTATACTTGTTGTTGCAGCCTTCGCAGATGTCGTAGCCGGAACCTTCAATGGCTTTGCTGCTGATAAAGCAGGTGAGGTTACAAAGGTTGTAGCCAACGGAGCAGTTGCAACTACATCAATGCTTTTCATCATAGAAGCAGTTGCACTTGGTTTCTTCCTTAAATACTCTAAGTTCAACAAATGGATTAACACACTTGTTGCAATCGTATTACTTATAGTAGCTATAGCACTGGGACTCAATTTCCCAATGTATTTAAACCTTAGCGTATGGCACATAATTATATTTGCATATATACTTATAGCCAGTGTTACACCTGTATGGGCACTGCTTCAGCCACGTGATTACCTTAACAGCTACCTGTTAATCTTCATGATCGTAGGTGCGGTAATCGGTGTATTTGTTGCAAATCCTGCTTGTAACCTTGATGCTTTCACAGCATTTGCAATCCCTGATGCAAACGGAAACCCACAGTATCTGTTCCCAATCTTATTCGTAACAATCGCCTGTGGTGCAGTTTCAGGTTTCCATTCACTTGTATCATCAGGTACTGCATCTAAGCAGATAAAGAATGAGAAGAACATGCTTCCTGTTTCATTCGGTGCCATGCTTATGGAGAGTATGCTTGCAATCCTTGCACTTATCGCAGTAGCATCATTCGGTAAGGGAGAGGCAGCAGCTCAGGGACTTACAACACAGCCACAGATTTTCGCAGGAGCTATCGCAAACTTCCTGTCAGTACTCGGTTTACCACACTCACTTGTGTTCACACTGATTAACCTTGCTGTATCAGCCTTCGCTCTGACATCACTTGATTCAGTAGCCAGAGTCGGACGTCTGTCATTCCAGGAGTTCTGGCTTGATTCAGACACAGATGATGACAATATGAGTCCATTTGTCAAGCTGATGACAAACAAATACTTTGCAACAATCATCACACTGGTACTTGCATTCCTGCTTACAAAGGTAGGCTATGCAGAGATATGGCCACTGTTTGGTTCAGCTAACCAGCTCTTATCAGTACTTGCACTTGTTGCCTGCGCAGTATTCTTAAAGAAGACAAAGCGTCAGGGCTGCATGCTCTGGATTCCAATGGTATTCATGATGGCAGTTACATTTACTGCACTTGGCATGACAATCTACAAGCTTACAAAGGCATTATTCTCTGTAGGACTTGACCTTGGAAATTCATTACAGCTTATATTTGCAGTATTACTGCTCATCCTTGGTGTACTTGTTGCAATTCAGGGTGTGAAGAAGCTCTGTGAGAAATCAGAAAGCAAGAAAGCTGCAGCTTAAAATGAGATAGAAGTTGCAATTAATAGAAATCAAAAGTCTCAGAATCCGCTTAATAAGCGAGTTCTGGGACTTTTTTATGTGAGGATGATGAATAAAAGAAGTGAAAAGGGAGCCTGATATCAGGCTCCCAATTCTCTGTCCTTTCCCATGAAAAATACTGCTAAAGATTCCGGACCAACATGGCTTCCGGTGCAGAAATCATAGGTGGTATTTATCACATCGCGCACCTTTATGCGCTTTTTAATCTGTTCAATCACATAGAGCGAATCTTCATATGCGTCAGCATGTGCCACTCCGATAATCTGATTTTCAGGGTCTGTAATGTTGTTGCATAACAGATTGACAAGCTCATTTAATACGGCTTTTCGGCCACGACATTTTCTGAACTGTACAATATATCCGTCCTTGCTGCCCCTTAGGATAGGCTTGATACTTAGCATGTTGCCAACCAAAGCGGTGGTTCCGCTTAATCTGCCGGTTCTTGCAATATACTTTAAATTGCCCACGGTAAACACACCGTTTAATCTGGCAGGATAGGTTTCTATCGTGTCAGCCACCTCATCAAAGCTCATGCCCTTCTCACGCATTTCGCTGGCATATATTGCGAGAAGTCCCTGTCCGAGGGAAGCATTTAATGAATCCACCAGGCGTATTTTTCTGCCGTTACTGCAATCATCAAGGACAGCATCGGCTGCGACACGGGCTGAGTTGTAGTTGCCGCTTATGTTTTTGCTGAGGGAAAAATACAGGATATCCTTGTCTGCCTCAATGATTTCCCTGAAGGTATCCTCAAAGATTCCGCTGCTGATAAGTCCGGTCTTTACCTCGGCACCTTCTCTTATCGCGTCATAGTATTCCTTACCCTTTGCCCGCTCCTGTTCCGGTGTGAGGTCAGGCTCAAAGCAGGTCATTTCCTTTCCGTTGACAAGGTTTACAAATGATAGCACCTTGATTTTATATTTTTTACATAGCTCTGCAGGAATGTTTGCCGCAGAGTCAACAATTATTTCAAACATATTTACCCTCGTATTTCTATAATAATGATATGATGGTCAAAAGGTATTTTGCCCCCTTTAATCATAATAATTAGTTAACTGTAGTTATGCATCACATACATTGCAATTATATGCCATTAATATATGTGGTTGCAAAGGATAGTATATGTAGTTTTTGATACTATGTCAATGACTTTTGCCATGTTTAGTAAAAATTTAGAATATTTAGATAGAGTTATCAGGGATGTAGTGTTATAGTAGAAATAATAGATATATAGATTCAATGAAACAGAGGAAAAATATGAGTGATATAAAATTAGGCTGTCACGTAGGCATGGCAGGAAAAGATATGTTTCTGGCATCAGCCAGGGAAGCAGCGTCATACGGCGCGAATGTGTTTATGCTTTACACCGGGGCACCACAGAACACGAGAAGAAAGGAAATCTTTGAGCTCAACATAGACGCAGGCTGGGAATATGCACATGAGCATGGGATAAATGAGATAGTGGTCCATGCGCCATACATCATAAATCTGGCAAACACCGTAAAGCCTGAGACATACGAGCTGGCAGTGGAGTTTCTGGAAAAGGAGATAGTAAGGACCGCGGCAATGAAGAGCCGCATACTGGTGCTTCATCCGGGAAGTCATGTAAATGCCGGTGAGCAGGCTGGAATCGCACAGATTGTAAAGGGACTTAACACAGTGCTCAATCAGAATGATGACGATGTGTTTATCGCACTTGAGACGATGGCAGGAAAGGGCAGTGAAATAGGCCGTTCCTTTGAGGAGCTTAAGGCAATCTATGATGGAGTGGACAGGAAAGAAAGACTGCGTGTCTGCTTCGATACGTGCCATGTAAATGATGCAGGATACGATATTGTGAACCATTATGATGATGTTTTTGCGGAGTTTGACAGGGTGATAGGACTTGAGCAGATAGCGGTATTTCATGTGAATGACAGCTTAAATCCTCTTGGAGCACACAAGGACAGGCATGCAAATATAGGCAAGGGAACCATCGGCTATGATACACTGCACCGCCTGGTGCATGATGAGACCTTTGCAAATGTACCAAAGATTCTGGAAACACCATGGCTTTGTGAGGAGGGCTCTGCGAAGAAGACTATTCCTCCTTATAAAGAGGAAATTGAATGGCTTCTTAAATAAGAAGGTGGCTAAAAATGTATAGAGAGGTTTGGTATTACAGACAGTAAGATAATGGAGGCATAATAGATGAAGGAAAAAACCTACGAGGGAACTAAAAAAACACAGAATGGTTTAAAGAGAATGTTTTTTTCAGCGCTTGCGATATTATTGCAGTCAGTTTTCATGGTCTATATGTTTACAAGGCTAAATGAATATGCGGCAGCGATAAACACGACCACAAGCGTCCTGGCAATCGTACTTGTGCTCGGACTGTACAATCGTGAGCAGACCGCATCCATGACTACACCATGGATTATACTGATACTGGCATTTCCGATAATGGGAGTGTCACTTTACCTGTTAGTCGGACTAAACGGCGCACCGAATAAGATGCGTGCACGGTTTGAAGAGGTGGATTCCATGCTTCTTCCATGTCTGCCTGAAAACGCAGACATACTATCCGATATGTATGAAAAGGTGCCACAGGCAGCGGGAATTTCAACATACCTGGCAAAAAATGCACTATATCCGGTATATCAGAACACGGATGTGACATATTATGATCAGGCGTCAAAGGGACTCGAAGCGCAGCTTAGCGATTTATCAAAGGCAAAGAAATTCATTTTCATGGAGTATCACGCCATAGAGGACAAGGAATCGTGGCACCGTATCCAGAAGGTGCTCACGGAGCGCGTGCAGGCAGGAGTCGAGGTAAGGGTGTTTTATGATGATATGGGCTCAATCTTTTTCATAGACAGGGATTTCTCGGAAAAGATGGAGAAGCTTGGCATCAAATGCAGGGTGTTCAACCCGGTTGCACCTGCCTTTAACATGTTTTTAAACAATCGTGACCATAGAAAAATCACGGTAATTGATGGAAAAATCGCATATACCGGCGGCTATAATCTGGCAAATGAGTACTTCAACGTGACACACCCATACGGAATCTGGAAGGATACGGGAATCAGGCTCGAGGGAGATGCTGTCAAGTCGTTTACCATCGCATTTCTCGAGATGTGGAATGCATCAGAGCGCAAGGTGCCGCGCGAGGTGGATGTATCGCAATATCTGCTGCACTATGATTATGAGGCAAAACAGAGTGGATTTATCCAGCCATATGCAGATAGCCCTCTCGATAACGAGCAGGTGGGTGAGGATGTCTATATCAGCATGGCAAACAAGGCACAGCGTTATTGCTGGTTTATCACGCCTTACCTTATCATTACCGATGAGATGAGCCATGCGCTGACACTTGCCGCCAAGCGTGGAGTTGACGTGCGCATCATCACGCCGGGCATACCTGATAAGAAACCAATATACAGCGTGACACGCTCCTTCTACAACCAGCTTGTGAAGCATGGTGTGAGGATTTTTGAGTGGACACCGGGCTTTTGCCATGCAAAGATGAGTGTGGCAGACGATATAATGGCAACCTGCGGTACCATAAATCTTGACTACAGAAGCCTTTATCATCATTTTGAAAATGGCTGTTTTATGGCGGATTGTGAAGTGGTGCATGAAATCAGGGATGATTTTATAAGGCTTTTCACTGAGTCAGCGGAGGTGACGGAGAAGTACAGGACCGGAAGAAGTGCAAGACGAAGGCTGGGGCAGTCAATTATGAGGCTGTTTGCAGGGCTATTGTAGACTGAAAATAATGTGTATCAGGGAAGTGAGAGCATATGAGTGATTACGACAGCAAAATCATCAGAAAGCAGATAAGAGTGTACGGCTCTGTGCAGGGAGTAGGTTTCCGCTACAGAACAGAGCACGCGGCAGAAAGCGTTGGCGCAACAGGCTGGGTGAGAAATGACCCTGACGGCTCGGTATTTATGGAAATACAGGGCACAGAGGAGCAGATAGACAGGGTATTTGCAATGGTGAGTCAGGGTACTTATGTAAATATAGAGAAAATGGATGCCAAATCAATACCGGTGGTTGAGGATGAACGGGGATTTCATACGAGAGAATCGCTTGGAGACTTCTGGGGACTATGGCACAGATAAACGGAGGCATCATATATGTTTTTTATGATGGGAATAACGGACGGCAGGAAGGACTTTGACTTCAATCAGGTCATTACCTGCGATGAATGTGGCAGGTATGGCAGGTATCAGGTGTATATGACATACATGGTGCTGTCACTGTTCTTCATTCCGTGTTTTAAATGGAACAGGCACTACTATGTGCAGACCACATGCTGTAATGCACTTTACGAGCTTGATCCGGAAATAGGACGCAGGATAGCAAGAGGCGAGGACGTGGAGATATTGCCACAGCATTTGCAGCGTGTAAACCCGCAGTATGGTTATGGCTTTGAAAATGGAAGTGGAAACACAACAAAAAGATGCAGCAATTGTGGATATACAACTACAGAGGACTTTGAATTCTGTCCCAAATGCGGCAGGAGGCTGTAATGTGTTTCACGTTCTAATGATAATATGCTTTTACGAATCGACTGCAATAAGGCAGAGGATGGAGCATAGAAAGAGTTTCACAAAATCGGTATTTGACGATTTGGTGGTAAAAATTATTCCTCTTCAACAAGTTTAACAAAATCATCTGGCAGAATTATCTTTGTTCCACCTGCCTGATAATCTTTTATATTTCTTGTGACAATATAATCCATATCTTTTCTGGATGCCACCTTTTCAACAACTGCATCCTCATAGTCACTGATTGCAGATGCAAGTGCATCCATGCAGTCATCCGCTGTAACCTCTAATATTCCAGTCAATGAATAAAGCTTTCCCATTATCATCTTTGCTGCTTCTATGTTATGCAAATGTTTCCTTATAAGATAATAGATGTCTGTTGCTGAACTTGCAGTAATGTACATTTCGATTGTATGATTTGCTGCCATAAGAAATATTTCTTCTGCACTTTTATTCCATGGCTCTCTTGAAGTCAGGGCATCTATTATCACATTTGTATCTGCAAGAATCCTCATCTATTTTGCACCAAGCCTTTCTTCTTTTGCTTCATTCAGGTCTGCATCCTTTGGTAAGATTCCAAACAGGGATTTTGCTACTTCTACTCTGTCCTGATGTGGATTTGTCAGTTTTGCCACTACCTTTCCGTTCTTTGTGATAAAAACATCTTCTTTTGCAGATAATAATAAATATTTTCCAAGATTATTTTTCAATTCAGTTGCTGTAATTGACATATCACCACTTCCTTTCTTCGTACTATTATTATACTCATTTTGTACGATTTTATCAATGTATTTAGCTGGAAAATATTACTCGGTGTACTAGTTGTATCCTCCACATTATTTGCCATTGACAACCCTATGGAGTATGCCCGGTTGGTCTTGGATAACGAGATGCAGGCTTGGGTGGATTAGGAAGATAGTTTAGATATATGGTAAATCAATCGCCTATTAGTGAGACAATAATTATTTTTACACAAACCAGCTTATTCGTGGTAGAATAAAACCACAGATAAGCTGGTTGTTTGTTTTAAAAAGAGAATCTTATGAAAACCAAACAACCGGAACTAAACAAAATCACAGCACTCTACGAGAGATTATCCCGTGATGATGAGCAAAGCGGTGACACAAAGCACCGGCGGTTATGAAAAGAAGGACAAAAACGGTAATCCTACATGAAAGTACACCAATGCACAGGACAATTACACCTGCTCCACTTACAGTAAAGCAAAGAACAAAGTGAATTGGAATTATCAGTAGATGCTTTAGAAAATGAAATTTAGGAGGAAAACACATGGAAACCTGGTATTACGATGTAGTGTCCATAGACGGAGACTATGCAAATCTAAAGAGATGCGATATTGAATCAGACGATCTGAAGCTTGTGGCAAGGGCACTGCTCCCACCAGAAATCATGGAGGGAAGCAGACTCAAATACGAGCTGATGCAGTATGAGATAATTCAGTAACTATTCAGAACCGCTGAGAACAAAAAACTGATATAGTTACAAACATAATTGTCTTGAATTAGGAGATATTAAGAATGCAGCAGAAATCTACGCAAAAAATACTGCTATTTGGTGTAGCAGCTCAAAAAGTGGAAAAAATAAAAGCCCTGTGCAAAAATCTTGGGATATCGGTGCAACAGGTGGAAAAATCAGATTACGGACAGAAGCTTGGTGCCATAGCCGGAATAACCGGATTCAAAAAGAATGGTTCAGGGTATAGCGGAGCCGATTTCCCGGCGGAGCTTTTGGTCTTTTCAGGTATTAATTCATCACAAATGGATATCTTTCTGGCGGAATATAAGAAGGCGGGTATCGAACCAATCGGATGTAAGGCCGTCGTGACACCGGATAATGTATTTTGGAGTGCCGATAAGCTGTTTCGGGAGATATTTAAAGAGCACTTGTTTATGAGCAGGTAAATTGTAAATGTTATTATAAAATGAAAGAAAAACCTCTATCGTGCAATTTCTAATAATTTTTTCTTTATATTTGTGAGATAACTTCTACTTACAGGAATGGTAACGTTATTTGGCAAAAAAAGTTCATTAATTCTTAGAGATAAAACTTTATTGATATTAACAATATAAGATTTATGAGCTCGAATAAAAAAAACTGGGAGTCGTTTTGATATTTCATTTAAAGAAGTTCTTTCGACAAATACATTTGATGTAGTATGAAAGATTACATCATGTCCATTTTTTTCTATATACATTATATCATTGTAAGGTATGCTAATAATATCGTTGCCCTTGTGATAATAATAAAATTCTCGACTAAATAAATGAATAAATTTATCGAGACAATTATTTATTGTGCCATAGTTAATTGGTTTTAAAAGATAGTTGAATGCTTGAACATCATAACCATCAAATACATATTCCTTAAATGCAGTAAGAAATATAATAATACCTGTGTAACCGCTTTCTCTGAGCTGTTTGCATGCATCAATTCCGGTGAATGAGTTATTGCAATTTAATTCGATATCAGAAAAGAATAAATCACATTTTAGAGTAGGCAAGGATTTAATAAATTTTTTATATGAATTAAGCCAAATAATATTTATTAAAATCCCTGTGTTAGCAGCCCATTTTTTTATTGAGTCTGAGAGTGTTATGAAATCACTTTCATTATCTTCAAGAATTGTGATGTTAATAATCATTAATTATCCTCCAATCAATTATCTAAGGGAAATAAAATAGAAACTGAGAAAATCTCAGTGCCGGGATCAAATTCTATGATGCCATTATATTTTTTTACAATCTCATTAATCCTTTTTATTCCGATGCCATGTTCGTTTTTATTAGAAGTTTTTGTGGTTAAAAGGTTGCCATTTCCTCCATAAAGATATATACCATTTGAACTATTTGATATAAATAGTAGTAGCATATTGTTATATGGTTTAATTTCAATTTGAAGTCTACGTTTAGTCATGTCTAACTTACAGTTGGCTTCTATTGCATTATCAAGTAAATTACTAATTAATGAACACAAATCCATATCTGAAATGTTATAATTAGCTGGAAAATGAATCTGATGTTTTATAGAAATATTATTATCTAGTGCTTTCGAGAGTTTTGCTGTCATAATACAGTCAATGGGGATTATTCCAGTTGAGATTGTATATGATGTCCTTTCTATAGAGTTATTTATCTGGTATATGTATTTTAAGGCGTCAGAATTTTTTCCGTTGTCTACAAGTTTATATAGAATGCTCATATGGTTCATGATGTCATGTTTAAATACCCTAAGACTATGGGTGGAATTAATTATTTCCTCATTTTGTCGAGCTTCCATTTGATTAATTGTAATACTCTGAATAAGTCTGTCATTTTTTTCTTTTTCTTTTCCAAGTCTATAAATATATATAGAAATATATACAAATAAAAATAGTGTAAGTCCGAAAATAAATAAGAGTAAGTGGAAAAAGTTTTCAGCGTATATTGACTGTTTTAATAAAATAATAAGTACAATCTCTTCTAATATGACACATATAGTAGAAATTATGAAATAGGAAATTTTATCAAGTTTTCCTAAAACAAACACCTGTGGAGTAAAAAGCAAAAATATGATTACAAACAAGGCAATTATGGATATATATATTAAGGAAAAAAGTATTCGCATATTTCCCAAATATAATACCTGCGAGAGATTTATATTATAAAACTTTATTGGTATTAATAAAGTCAAAGCATCTGAAGTTATTAGTATCAGGCAATAGATAAAAGAGACAAAAAAACTATTAAAAATAGGATTAACAAAAAATAATATTAAGAAAATAATATTAAGTAATAGTACAGATGTTAAAGAAATAATGGTAGATATCTTGCTTATATTCATAAGAGTAATTAATAGTGATTTACATAGTATGAATAATGTTTGTTCAGCCGTATGATAATGATATTGACGTTTAGTAAATTTTGCATTGCAAATTACAGCAAATAGAAACGATTCTAATAGATTTATTATAAATTCCCAAATTATGTTAAACATATATTCTACTCCTTGATTAGTGTAAGTAAATTATAACAGATGCTCTTTTTTTCTACAATGAGCAATAACACTATCAGCAAGCTATTCACAGCCAATTTTATGTCGTTTGCGCCAAATATCTTGTATAAATTCATAAATTGTGTAATTCTTAGATTAAAATAAATATTCAGAACCGCCTAGTGAATATTTGTAAAACTGTACGATGCTCGTGCTTTCACGAGACTGCGAAGTAAATTTTGATCATATCTATGGAATGGCTCTATTCGAGCTACCTTGAGAACAAGAAAATCTCTTAACAGAAAGGTATACATAAATGAAGAAAAATAAAATACTAATTGGTGTTATATCAATTATGTTTGCAGGAATAATTACATTGGGGATAATAGAATGTAACAATAGCAATACAAAGGATAACGATAAATTATTTATTGGAAATGGCAAATTTTGTCAAGCAAAAAGGTTGAATGGATTGGGTGCCATTTATGATGATGACTATATTTTTTTTGATTGTGAGAATCAAATATATGAATCGTATAATTATTCTAATAAGAAAAACGACAAAAAGCTTAATGTGAATTGCAGAAACTCAGCTTGTTCACACAACAATGATAAGTGTGAAGCATATGTTGAACTTGGTGAGTATTTTGTTTTCAATAGTAAAATATACAAATATTATAACAAAAGTAAAGTTGTATCAGGTGAAAATAGGTTGTATGGTTCTATTGTTGAGGAAGAATCAGGAAAAACGGTCTTTAAAAATTCTATTCCAACTGATATGTCATCAGAATTAGCAATTGATGATAGTGAGGCTATTTTATATGTTAGGGTATTGTCGGATGATATAGTAAAAGTAGATGGTGATAGACATGCCTATTTGTTGGACAAGAATTTTAATATTATATACTGTCATTACAATATTGGCAAATTTCCATGGGGAGCTATTTTGAATGGAAATTATTACTATATCAATGATATAAATGAAATTGTCAAGGTAAATTTAACAACGTTTGAGAGTAAATCAATAGCATCAAATGGTAAGGCTTTTATGGCGGATAACGATGAGAATTTTATATATTATTCAAATGAATTTAGCGAATTATATAAGTTGTCACCGGATGATGAAAGTTCTATAAAAATAGCAGATAATGCGCTTTTCTTTTCTGTACAGAATAAATATATATATGCCAGTGGTGGAGATAATGGTAACAAAATAATATATGATAAAAACGGAAAAATTATTGCCGATTATTCAGCTTGTGTAAATATGGGAGCTGATTCTGCCTTTCAAATAAATGATAAAATATATACAATATTTAATGGTGGTGTAGCTTATATGGATCTTGATGGGAAGAATTATGGTGAGATGATGCAATGAGATATGAAATTAAAAAAATATTATCATGTAAAATACTTATGATTTCTATGATTGTGGCTTTTATTTTTTCAATGGTAATTTCATATAATGCATATGCTAATGAGAAAATAGATTTAAGAGAGTTTTCTGCATATATTGGTGATTTTTCAGAACGAAAATATGATGTGATAGAGCAAAAAGTAATGGAGTTACAAAACAAATATGAAGAAACACAAAATGTAGATGTAATGGATGAAATGTTTGTTTATCTGACATTGGATAAAGATGCTTTAAATTGTCATAATGTTGTTGAATATAGGGATAGTGTTGTTTCTGATTCTGAAATTAAAATAAAAACTGAGTCCGGATATTATAAGAGAATGAACGAAACGATAAATAAATTATATGGAAAGAAGACTAATCTTGTAATTGGAGAAAGTGAGACTTTAAATGAAGTATATGATTTATTTTGCGTAACTGATATTGTAGATATTGTATTTATTATTGTAATTATTTTATTTTCTTCTTTTTTGTTTTTGAATGAACATAATAACAATACATTTTATATGATTAAATCATCATATAGAGGTGGGAAGTTATCTTATCGGAATAAAATAGTGGTAACATTATTTTTTTCGATAATGGCATCAGTGGTTGAAACTTTGGGAATGACAATATGGTCTGTTTTTTGGAATAAAATAGATCAATGGAATACATCAATTCTCTTAAATAACGCTTTCTTACATTCACCTTATAGTATTACTTTATTTGAGATGATAATTGGAGTAGTAATTATGAGGGCAATTGGTTTTTTTGTATTATCTAGTGTATTTATTTTTGTTTCTTTATTTTTTAAAAGTAATATTGTGCCGATAGCGATTAATACATTTATTGGTCTGGGAGGTATAGCAATTAATTATATTTTATCAGGAAAATATTTTGCTTTATCCGGTGGCACAATCAGAGAAGCTGAAAATTATGATATTCTTAGAAAGTATACACCGTTTCCATTGATTAGTGAAAGTGTCAATTATTTTAAGGAATATGAACCTATCAATTTAATGGGAGTTCCAATTCAGTTATTAAGTTATTCTTTAATAATTAATCTGGTTTTTGCAATTATAGTGATAGCGCTGGGTTACTATTTTTATAACACGAATTTTAGGGAAAGTTGAGTTCAAAAATATCATGCTAGAGTTAATTGATATAAAAAAAAGATATGGCAGTAAAGAAGTATTGCATGGAATCAGCATCAAATTTGAAAATGGTATTTATGGATTGATTGGACCAAATGGATCTGGTAAATCTACTATTATGAATATAATGTCAGATGTTTTGGATATGAGTTCAGGCAAAATTTTATATAATGGAACTGATATAAAAGAATTAGATGACAGATATAGGGAAAAAATTGGTTTTTTGCCACAAAATGTAGGTTATTATCCAAATTTCACAGCAAAAAAAACCATAGAGTATTTTGGGTATCTTAGAGGTGTAAATAAAAAAGAATTAGATTCAAACGTGGAACAGGTGTTAAGGGATGTTAATTTGTATGAGAATCGTAACGATAAGGTTAAATCTTTTTCAGGAGGAATGAAGCAAAGACTTGGAATTGCAATAACATGTGTAGCTAATCCGGAGATTATTATTTTTGACGAGCCGACAGTGGGACTTGATCCGGAAGAAAGGGCAAGATTTAAAAATCTAATTAGAAAATTATCTAAAACAAAAACTATTGTATTATCAACACATATTTTATCAGACGTAGAGGAAGTGGCTGACTATATAATATTGATTAAAGAAGGATGTCTGACAAAATTTGAGAAGATTGGTGGGAAGGATAATGAATAATGTTACCAAAATGGAATTATACAAAGTTCTTTCAAAACCTCAGGTATATATAATTTTTGTTGTTGGACTAATTATTCAAAGTATCATGGCGGGACAGATGAGAACAACTATGTTTAATGGATATCATAAGTCTGTGTATGAAAATTATATGAATGAAATGGAAGGCGAATATTCAATTGAAAAAAAAGAATACATTAATTCAGAATATCAGAAATTCCAAGCTATTATGGATGATGAGCAAAAGAATGAAATTGCATTTAATAATGGCAAAATAGATGGTAAGGATTATCATTCTATAATCAACGAAGAAAAGAAAGCTAAATATAGAATAGCAACTGTCAAATACATTGTTGAGAAAACAGAGTATTATGATAGTCTGGATAAAAGTGCACAATATTTTTATGATATTGAAATAAGTGATTATGTTGAAAATTTGAGGTTTAATGTTATACCTATAATAGTTATTTTATTGATTGTGGTACCTATGTATACAGATGATATATATGCAGGAACATTAGCTATGATTAAATCATCTAAAAATGGAAGAATGATATTGTTAAAATCGCGGCTGAACATTAGTTTATTAATTTCGTTGTTGATATGTATATTATTTGCATTTATTGAATTTGTGACAAAGTACATTATATTTGATTTAGGAAATCTGAATGCAGGGGTTGAAAGTCTGATGATTGAGAGGACTATGCATTTACCATATATTATATCGGACTTGTCTATATGGCAATTTATTGTTTTATTATATCTGTTCTATCTTATAATCTCGGTTATGATTAGCATAATTGGTTTATTAGTTTCTAAAATATCACGAGGAAATATAGAAGCATTTTCAATAATGAGCGTTATTATTGTAGGTGTTTCATATATTTTAAATATTTTGTGACTGATATGTAATGACTTTTCAATAAAGAGACTGAATATGCCGTTTGCAGACTTTGAAAGGGCGATGCAAAAGGCGGGATACAAGCTTCCGGAGCCTGTATAATAAAGTAAATGAAAAAAGGAACCAACGTCACAGGTTCCTTTTTATAGTTTGCGCGCCATGGGCGCACTCTAACGGGTGAAAGTCCCGAACACGCCCAGATAGTGGGAAGTGTATAGCTGAACAGCAAGGGTGTCCATCGTGAGATGGAATCTGAAGGAAGCTGTAAGCAAATCTCTGGTCCGACGGACAGAAATCACATATAAGGCTAGGCTATGAGAGATAAGTTGGCTATAAGCAACGAAGTCTAATAACTATCACTTTTGTAGTAGCAGAGTAAATGTGGCAGATATATGGAGAGAAAGAGCGTGCACCTTAAGCGTGGAGGTCTCATAGAGGTTCCATTAGCCTAGTAACAACGAACTGTGAGAAGTCAGCCGAGCCCATAGTAGTGAAGAAGTCTCTGTAATGGAGATGGAGCAAAGGGGCGAACAATCAATAAGTTTGAGTATGTCTCGAATTGCAGAAATGGCAACATCTGCCGTAACCAATCGGGAAAAGGGTGGTCAAATCAAGCGAGACGGAAAGGAAAGAACGCATGGACACAAGTAGTCTAATGGAGCAGATATTGTCTAGCGATAACCTCAACAGAGCATATCTGCAAGTCGTACGAAATAAAGGTGCAGAGGGAGTGGACGGAATGAAGTACACAGAACTCAAAGAACACCTTGCAAAGAACGGCGAAATCATCAAGGAACAGTTGAGGATGAGAAAATATAAACCTCAGCCAGTACGAAGAGTGGAGATACCAAAGCCTGATGGCGGTGTCAGAAACCTAGGAGTACCAACAGTAACAGATAGATTCATACAGCAAGCCATTGCACAGGTATTAACACCAATCTACGAGGAACAATTCCATGAACATAGTTATGGATTCAGACCGAATAGATGTGCACAGCAAGCAATCATAACAGCACTTGACATGATGAATGATGGTAACGATTGGATTGTAGACATTGACTTGGAAAAGTTCTTTGACACGGTAAACCATGACAAGCTTATGACTATCATAGGCAGAACTATAAAAGATGGAGATGTTATCTCTATCATAAGGAAATATCTTGTCAGCGGAATCATGATTGACGATGAATATGAGGATTCTATTGTGGGAACACCGCAAGGAGGAAATCTTTCGCCGTTATTGGCAAACATCATGCTCAATGAACTTGATAAGGAAATGGAAAAGCGAGGGCTTAACTTTGTGCGATATGCAGATGACTGTATTATCATGGTTGGAAGTGAAATGTCTGCAAATCGGGTAATGAGAAACATATCTCGATTTATTGAGGAGAAACTAGGTCTCAAGGTCAACATGACAAAGAGTAAAGTAGACAGACCAAGCGGACTTAAATACCTTGGGTTTGGGTTCTACTTTGACACAAGAGCACATCAGTTTAAGGCAAAACCACATGCAAAATCAGTAGCGAAGTTTAAGAAGAGAATGAAAGAACTCACCTGTCGTAGCTGGGGGGTTAGCAACAACTATAAAGTGGAGAAACTTAATCAGCTCATAATAAGTACAAAGAGACTAACCTCATTTGGATTAGTCTCTTTGTTAGATTACTACACCGAAAGGTGTGTTACTTGTTAAGTTGATTGAACCGCCGTGTACCGAACGGTACGCACGGTGGTGTGAGAGGTCGGGAAATTTAGTTAAATTTCCCTCCTACTCGATTATGATATTTATTGAGATAATATGCAGAGTGCTTTATGTTTAAGGAAAAATAAAAATTACCGATATAGTAGGAAGATAGGAAGAAGGTGAGCAATATGCTGGAAATAGTTGTTTGTGATGACGATATAGCAGATCTTGAGTGTGCAGTGAATATGCTGCATAAGATTTTTACAAGTCAAAAGATTGCTTATAATATAGAAAGATTTGTGTCTGCAAATGAAATGCTTGAAAATATCAGTAGCATTGATATCGGAATTTTAGATATTTCGATGGAAGAACTTAATGGTATTAAACTTGGAAGAAAAGTGAAAGAAAAATTTCCTAATGTAAAATTAGTGTACATTACTAGTTATGAAGAATATTGTATGCAGGTGATCAATGAAGTTCATGCATTTTCATTTTTATGTAAACCGTTGGATTATGATAAATTGAAAATGCAAATGTTGGATTTGCTCAATCAACTGCCGGATGTTCTAGTAGAAAAAAATTTTTTAAAAGTGACTGACAGTGATGGAAAAGAGTATATGTCTATAAAACTAAGGCTAAGTGACATTTTATATTTTGAATACATAAAAAGATCAAGGAAAGTACTGATAGTATTGTCTGATATCACTTATGAGTATGATTGTATTTTTGAAAAGCTGGTTGAAGAATTACAACCGTATGATTTTGTTGTGAATTGCAGAGGAAATCTGGTTAATTTAAGGCATATTGAAAAAATAAAGGGATTTATTATTTATATGGATAATGGGAAAGAACTACAGATTGCACAAAGGAGAAGCAACGATTTCAGAGAAGAAGTAAATAAATTTTTGCAGAAAAATTCATAGGAGATAAAAAATGAATACGGTTTTACTTGTATTGTGTAATGCACTTTCATGTTTCATAATAAGTACGATATTATTCCAGTTTATGAATGGAAAGTATAAAAAAAGCAGTCGAAATAGATATGTATATATTGTGATCGAGACTGGCACTGTAATATTTACATTTTGTATAAATATGCTCAATAATTCAATGTTAAATTTGGCGGTATGGGGTGTATTGACAGGGATTATAGCATATGTTCTGTATTATGAGGATATGGATAAACCTTTAAGACGTATTATTGAATGTGAAGCATTAGTATTTTGTATGTCTGTTTGCGAATCATTAGGAGTTATCCTTTTACAATGTATTTTGCAAGCCATAGATATAAAAAATGTGAATGAAACTATGCTTTATTGCCTTGAAGTGACATTTTCAAAAGTAATACTCATTTTTTTGTATTATACATTCATAAATAGGTATGTGAAAAAGAGTGATGTTCCTTATTCAAATACACGGTACATCATGTATGGAATTATACTTATATACAGTCTGATTAACATGAGCGTAATTGTAGAGAATTTTAAAAATGGAGAAGAAAATTATTTATGTGCAGTCAACATGGGCTGTATTGTTCTGGCGGATCTATACCTTTTATATTTTGTAAAAATGGCAGATGAAAAGAATTATTATGAAAAGCAGCTAATAGCTTTAGAGCAGCAGGCAAAGGTACAATACGAATATTATTTGACACAGACGGAAAAGTATGATCAAACCGTTCAAATATTACATGATGTAAATAAGCATATTAAAGCAATCGAAGGATTATATAGTGCAGAGAAAGAGCAATCGGCAGGTGAATATGCAGCAAAAATCAGAGAGTTGTTAAAGCCGCTCATTCCGGTTCGATATACAGAAAATCCTATTTTGAATATTCTTCTTACTGATAAAGAAGCTGTTATGAGAGAAAAAGGTATTTCAGTAACTATAAAGGTGGATAATGTGAATCTGAATTTCATTGAACCAATCGACATTACAACTATTTTTGGAAATTTATTAGACAATGCCATTGAAGCAACAGAAAAGCTGAAAGGTGATAAATATATTTGTATTAAAATTGGAGCATATCATAAGATGATAGTTGTTAGCATTGAAAATAATTGTAATGAAGTAAAGTGGAAAAATGGCTTGCCGGTATCGAATAAAGAAAAAGGTGGTGGAATAGGGTTGATGAATGTTCAGAGTAGTATAAAAAAATATGATGGAAATTTAACATTGAAGTATATTGGAAATAAATTTATTGCTGAACTATTTCTCAATTCATAAAAAGGGCATTTTATGCTCTTTTTTTGTGAAAAGTCTTACTTCGTGCAAAAAAATCGTACATGGTGCATAAAAGGTAAAATTTTATAAGATGCTTGTCGATAGAAAAAGAAAAAATAAGGAGGTTTTCAAGCATGAAAAAACTTAATGATGTAGCATTGAAATTACTTGCAAAAGCAGCATATGCAAACGCAGAGAAATAGGCAAATTCAGCGTATTATTATGAATATGGTGATTGATAATTTTTGAGATTTTTAGAATTGATGTAATAATAAAAGTTTGGTTGGAACAAGCAGTAACAATAGTTGTTGCTGCTTATTTGAGAGGATAATGTATGAGTGACAGTACACTTCACATCGGAGCACTTGCTTCAAACAATATTGTAAATGATGCGGGCAAATATGATGAATACAAGGAAAAGGTAAAGGATTTGACAAAAGAAATCCAAACCAGAAAAGACATTTTTGAGAAAATGGCAGAACCACTGGTATATGTATGTGACTGTTATCAAAAATTTAATGTAGTGACAGGGATGCCAAAGAGTACCTTCGGAGATTCTTTTGGCTATGATATGCAGAAAGATATATCCAGTCATATGAGCGATTTTTATGCTGGAAAGGTAAGCAGGGATGAACTTAGTTCCTATTTTGAGGAATGTTGTACTTCCATGCGTACCTATCGGACAAGCCAGCACCAGACATCTGGAACCAATGAATCAGATAATACACAGATCGTAAGTGAGATGTATGAGGTATTTGCAAAAGAAAATGCAAGGGCAGCAAGTCAGGCAAACTATCAGGAAGGAAAAGCATTGAATGAGAAAAACTATTCTGATAGTCATAGTGACTGGACTTATTATAATTCAGATTATTACTATCAGTGCAATGAAATCAATGCGGCATTGAGAAAATCTGTCCAGCAAATGACCGAAAAATGGAATTTGGATGAGATTGACTGTGATAAAATCGAAGCAAATTCCAGTCTTACATTAGACGGTGGTTTTGATTTTAACAGCACATGGAATTTTGAGTTTAGAAATCAGGCTGGCAGAAGTAGTCTGGCAAAGGAATCAGCGATACCGCCTGAGAATTTTAAGATGTTTTTCAAGGAACAGGTAACATCTTTTACAGAGGACAATAAATTTAATGGAAATCTGAAAATAACAATCGGAGAGAATAATTACGATTTAAAGGTCCCGTTTCAGACGCTACGCACCGGATCGGAAGGTGAAATTCGTAATGTCTGGGATTTAATGGAAGATTATTATCCGAAGTCAGAAGACACTTCTAAAGTTAAAAATTTCTTGGGGAATATGTCGGTGTTTACACGATGGTATGCATATGAAACAAGAATTAATGACATATTTGGTGATTACGAAGTGGCACATAAGGAGTCGAGTTAATGGGTATATCATTGCAAGGTATAGGAGCTGTTGGAAAAGAGCAATTAATTTCCTCATGCAGCAACGGAGAACCGAATTGGTCTTATATTCCGACAAAAGGGAAAATTTCAAAAACGCAGGTGGAATTTGTTAGTGAAATTAAAGAACTGGCACGACGATCAGCTACGACAACAAATAAGACAGAATCCGAATATATTTCCAGACAGGTTCTTAGTTTACGTGCAGAATATCTATCAGATGTTGCACCTGATAGAAAGCAATTATATGAACAGGCTAAAAATACTATAAAAAAACAAACTGGCAATTTGAAATGCAAAGGATGTGGAGAATTATCATTATTGGATTTTTTGGAGAAGGCAGAAGGAAAAAGCAGTAATTTTGCTGAAAAGAAGTTTGCACTGGCGGGAGGAGGAACATTGAATTGTCCAATTCTAACTACTGGTGGTTATGGTGCTGAAATTCGGTATCAGGGAGTAACGGTATTATCTAATCTTGGAAATGGCTGGGGCTATGAGATGACACCAGCGGAACTTGCAAAAAAAGATGAATTTTATTCTATTTATTGGAGCGAATATAATTTAGTAAAAGAGAGTGGAAGTTCAGAATTGAGAGAGATGCCGGATTATTTGGATCAGGATAGACCATTTTTTGAAGCTAGAGCATAAAATAAACTCTTTTTGACAAATATAAATCTTGATTCAAAGACAGTTTTGATCACGGAGAGGGAGGAGTTTTTAAATCAGCAAGGCTTTGAATTCTGTAATGAAACAGTATAAGGAGTTTATGACACCTGCGTATCTGGCAAATGGTCTGCGAAATACGGTAAATAATAATTCTTTAACGAATGCATTAGATCAGGACATTAGTGGGTTTGTAAAGCAGATTGCAAATGCAAATGCTGTAACTGGCAATGTCGGAAGTACATTTAATTATACCATTTGACTGTATGACTGATATATTTTGTGATTATAAAGTATCACATGATTAACATGGTATGAAAAATAAGAGAAAGACTATATGAGCATGATCAAAGAATTTATGCAGTTGCAATATGATCCGAACAACTTATCAGGTTATCTGTCATATAAGGAATTGTATGATTACATAAATGACAGAACAGAGAGGTGATTCAATTAAATGGAAATATCAAATAATTATAGCACAGCAAAAGTGTGGAACACATCGAATAAAAATGTTTCTAAATCTTCTGAAAAAAACAAATGGAAATTAACGGATTCTTTAAAAGAGAAGATTGTTGATCTGGCAAAAAAAGATGCACAGGACAATGTATATATGGGAAATACATTTATGAATTTGAGAAAGACGGAAGTAAGCAAAGTAGCCCCGAATAGAGCTGCTTTAATTGGAAAGTTTAGTCAATCAATGAATTCAGGTAATATGTCAGCAATGAAAGAAGTTGAGGAAGCAGACAAAAAATGGCTCTGTATGCTGTTTGGAATACCTTATGAGGCAAAATATCAGGGAACAGGGACAGGCTCGGCAATTCATGTATACAATGAAGATGGCGAAGAAGTTTTGACCTATACAGGGGGAGTAGGCTGGCAGGAAAAAGAAACAAAAGCAGAGTCACAGGTTCATTCAGCATTAAAAATGACATATTATGAGGCATTTAGTGAGGCGAGAAAAGCATTAAATAGTGAAGAAAAGACTGGTAGTGTAGGTGAAAACATAATATTGCAAGATAATTTTGATATGAAGGCATGAAGTATGCAATTAAAATAAGGTCTATAATTTGGAGAAAAAGGAGCAATATTGGCAAAGAGCCTTACAATTACAAGTCCTAGTGGTGAAACACATACAGTTAGTTGGGGAAAAGGAAATGTAACGACAACCAACTTGTTCATTGCAGAAAAAGCAGCAGGTACATGGTCTGTGTATATGACGGGAACTAATATTGCGTCGCCAAATCTTGGCTCGGCATTTATTGGAGGTACAAAATATTCATCTGTAAAAATGAAAGTATCTTATATTTTAGAAGATTAAAATTATAAAGTACAGGCAAATTACAATTATGATCCAGTGGATTAGGAGGCTGCTATGAAGATTCAGAGTAATATGTATATTAATAATCCCGATATGACAAGTAGAAATATTGAGAAAAAAGAAAATAGTTCTCATGCTTTGGTTCAGGAAGATGATATACAAATCAGTGATTCAGCAAGAAAGTTAGTTGAGACTGCTCGTAATAAGGTATCGGATTTTCATACAATGCATTTTTCATCTATTAATGGAGAAATAAGAGAGATACCAGCAGAATATAAATGTGAAAATTTATTCAAATTAGATTTGAAAGCAACTTCCATTTCTGGAGAACAAAGTGCGTTTGAAGGCTGTTCGGAAAATCAGTCAGAGGTTTTTGAAAAATGGCTGGACGAAAATGCTTCTGAATATTTGACAGAAGATGAAATGAAAGATTTAAAAGAGAAGATTAATGCAATGACAGCAGATGTAGATTCTTTGAATGCTCAGGAGGGATATAGAGGAACTTCTTATGAATCTGTATTTTTGTTAAGTGCAAGTGAAGCGGGGCTAAGAAAAGTAAATGAAATGTATGTTCCAGAGCAATTACAAGCAGGTTTTTCAGACATGATTGACGAATATGTTCATTTTAATGATTCAGCACGTAATTCCATCATGGAGAGAATGACACCAGATTACATGGTTGTTGGAATTGGAAGCAAAACAGAATCTTATAAGTACAAGTCAGAAATAATCTCAGATGAGACAGCTTTTTATACAAATGAGAAGAAAGAGATAAGTGGTATCTGCAATCAGTTTTTAAATGGTAAAACAGATCAAAAATTATTTTGTAATGAAATGAAAGACCGTTTAAATGATTACTATGGAAGCAGGTATGAATTAAGGAATCAGCCAGAAGCTGTTGAAGGCAGAGTAAGTAATATGTTGAGTAAATTACAACATATGTATGCACTTTAGGATTATGATGGAAATATGCAATGGTTATTGCTGAGTGTCAAAATTCAAAAGATGATATCAGTATGGTGGTTTGCAAATAAAGTTACATATCATATTGATGCTGAGAGAAATCCAACAGGTAGCATAGTTGGAAGAACTCCGAATAATGAAGGAGTCTGCCGTTTGCAGACTTTGAAAGAGCGATGCAAAAGGCGGGATACAAGCTTCCGGAGCCTGTATAATAAAGTAAATGAAAAAAGGAACCAACGTTACAGGTTCCTTTTTATATTGCAATTTTATAGTTTAATGCTCTAATCAACCAGTCCCTTATTCTTCCACTTTCCGCTCTTCCAGCGCAACACCATGCCGACGGCCCTGATGCACTCGTCACTTGCGAGTCCTATGTAGGCACCGACTGCGAGAAGCCCCAGATGAAGTCCGAAGAAGTATGTTCCACCGACCGCCGCAAGGTACATGAAAACAGCACCCATGACAACCGGGAATACGGCGTCACCGCTTGTCTTCAGTGCCTGACCATATACCAGATTGGTGACTCTTCCAAACTCCAGCACAATATCGATGGCGAGAAGCTTTGTGACAAGATTTATCATCTGTACATCATTCGTGAAGATCCGCACAATGTAGTTACCTAAAAGCGCAAATGTGATAGAAAGGCAGGATGCCGTAATCACACCGTAGATAGCGGCCTTGCGAGTGCCCCTATCACATTCGTCATACTCCTTTGCTCCGATATGCCAGCCGGTCAGGATGGCATTTGCCTGAGCTAAGGCAGCACCGATACAGTACGAAAAGTTAGCAATCTGTGTGGCATAAGAGCGCGCTGTGACGTTCATTCCGTCAGCATCCATCTGGTTCATGAATCGCACTACAAGAGTCATTGCGATATTGTAAAGCGCGGTTTCACAGGCAGACGGAAAGCCAATCTTTATAATCTGCCCGAGGATTTTTCCGGGAGCTATGCGCTCGGGACTGTCCTTTGCCTTTATGAGCACAGCGCCCATTGTGGCAACAATAATCAGATTGATAATACGTGAGATAACCGTTGCAGTGGCAACACCCATAACGCCCCAGTTCATTACAAATAGAAAAACAGCGTTAAGTATAAAGTTAATGACATTTCCAATAATTGATGCCCAAAGTGACTGCTTTGTGTAGCCGAAAACTCTCAGGTAGCTTGAATAAATCGGTATGAGAGCATTTAAAAAGCAGGCACCTCCAACAATGCGCAGATAAGTATTTGCCGAATCAAAAAGCGCCGGTGCAATGCTGACCATTTTAAGAATATTACCGGAAAAACCAGCCAGAAATACCGACATGAGCACACCTATTACAGCGTTAAATATAAGCCCAAGCTGCCTTGCCTGATATGCTATACCCGGTTTTCCGGCACCGATATTCTGCGTCATGACAGCAACCATACCGCTTGAGATAACACCAAACATGATGATGAAAACGGAGATATATGTATTTGCCGTGCCGACAGCACCAACCGCCTGGTCGCTCACGGATGACAGCATAAGAGTGTCAACCATGCCTGACAGCATGTAAAAAAGTGTTTCAAAGCATATTGGAATGGAAAGCTGTGTAAGTGTTTTTCTTTGAACCTGCATATAGATTACCTCATTTATAATGTATGTATACTTTGCGATATTAACAGAAAGAAGCAAACTTCTCATTATAAACTTCATTTGGGAGAGGAAGATATAAAGAAGAGAAGCTTGCATGCATCAATCAATATATTACATCATCACAAATAATTCTTGTATTATTTCAAGGAAAAATTGTACTATTTCTACTTTATCTATAACTGAGTCATTATTCATATTACAGTGTAGATTCATCAAAACTTTGAGAACAAATAAAAAATTGCACACCTTATGCATGTAATATGTTAAAATAAAAATAGTTGATATATCATTATTATAGTAAACAAACCGGATGGGGATTAAAAGAGACTAAGGAATATGTAGAAAAATGTATTTTGAATTAAAAGAAAACCGGCCACACGGCACACCGGAAAATCCGTTCAGCCAATACCATATCAGTGATGTAAATCGTGCATTCCAGATTCCGGTACACTGGCACGATGAGCTGGAAATTATATATGTAAAACGGGGCAAGCTGCATGTGACCATATCAGGTGAAAACTATATAGGAAGCCCAAAGGATGCATTTGTGGTATCTCCGGGCAGTCTGCATTTAATGGGCTCGCCGACAGGAGATGCAGATTATTACACGTTTCTGTTTCCTCTTGAATATATATCATTTCAGACGGACGATCTCATGGAAAAATCAATCCTATCCCCTCTCAAACGAGGCAGACTTATGATTAGTCCTCAGATAAATGATACAGCAGCAGATATATGCGAGCGGCTGATAGAGATAAATGCACAGATATCAGGGAAAAACGCAGAAAAAACAGATGTTGCAAATATAGAGGCGCAATTTGAGACAAAAATAACTCTCATCAAATTCATCCGGAAAATGTGGAGAAATGGTCTGATTCTGGAAAATGGCACAAACGGCACCAACACAATAGAAAAAGAAATGATAACGTATATCCGGCAAAACTATACAAGGGAAATTTCACTGAAGGAATTTGGTGCACAGTTTCATTTGTCAGAAAAATACATATCACGCTATTTTAAAGAGCATTTTCATATTACGCTGTCACAGTATGTCAATCATCTCAGGCTGGAGCATGCCAGACAGCTATTGGAGGAATCAGCAGCTTCCGTTACAGAGGTTGCGATGTGCAGTGGATATCAGAATGTGAGCTATTTTATACGCAGCTTCAAGAAAATGTATGGGGTATCACCTCTTAAATACAGAAATTTTCAAACTTTACCTTGACAAAGTGACAAAAAGAGCATAAAGTATATTAAAAGATTAATTTAACAGTGTTTCAAAACCGATGAGAAAGAAGAGTAGACCTTTCCGGATATCTCAGAGAGCTGCAGATGGTGGGATTGCAGTATGGATGGATTTGTTGAATGGCCTTTCGAGGGTGATCCGAAGCGTTTGATTGTACAGAGCATAGTTCCTTAACGATTAAATCAGTAGGCGTCACCGGGAACCGAACCCGTTATCATTTCGGCATGTATATTAGTACATGACAGAGTGGACAATTCGTCAAATTGAGTGGTACCGCGATAATAAGAATTTATTACCGTCTCAAGCATTAGCTTGAGGCGGTTTTTTGCATAAACACCCACATGATGAAATGTCATTAGCGCAAATTTGATTTGAGGCTATGACATCTGGCTTGTTGCGGCAGGTTTATGAGAAAATCGCGAACATCGGGAAACAAACACTTCACAAAGAAAGTGAGGAATTCAATATGAAAAAGAAAGTATTATCAGTAATTTTAGCAGCAGTTTGCACCATGGGCCTTATGGCAGGCTGTGGAGCAGAGGGCTCAAAGGGCTCTACACAGAGTGGCGCAAAGGGTGACAGCTACACAGTAGGTATTTCGCAGTTTGCAGAGCATGGCTCTCTTGACAACTGCAGGGAGGGCTTCTTAGAGGGCCTCAAGGAAGAGGGCATCGAGGAAGGTAAAAACCTTAAGGTTGATTACCAGAATGCACAGACAGATACCGGTACGGCAAGCACTATTGCAGACAGCTTCGTATCTGAGAAGGTTGATATGATTTGTGCCATCGCTACACCATGTGCAGCCAGCGCCTACAATTCAGCTATGAATGCAGACATTCCAACAGTATACACAGCAGTTTCAGATCCTGTTGTAGCAGGTCTTGCTAAGGAGGACGGCTCAAGTGTCGGAAACATCACAGGCTCATCAGACGTGCTTCCTGTTGAGGAGCAGCTTAAGATGATCAGGGAGATGATGCCGGATGCAAAGAAAATCGGTATTCTCTACACCACAAGTGAGGCAAACTCATGCAGCACCATTGAGGAGTACAAGGAGCTTGCAGATAAATACGATTTTGAAATCGTTGACACCGGAATAAACACATCAGCAGATATTGAGATTGCAGCATCAGATCTTGTTTCCAAGGTTGACTGCCTGTGCAACCTCACAGATAACACAGTAGTAAATGCACTCCAGACTGTTCTCGACAAGGCAAATGGAGCAAAGATTCCGGTATTCGGAAGTGAAATTGAGCAGGTTAAATCAGGCTGTGTCGCTTCAATGGGAATCGATTACTACCAGCTTGGAATCGAGACAGGAAAGATGGCAGCAAAGATTTTAAAGGGTGAGGAGAAAGCCTCTGAAACTCCGTTTATCACAGCTTCAAAGGCAGAGCTTTATGTAAACACTGCAGCAGCAGACAAGATTGGCATGACACTTGATGCAGATTATATCAAGGATGCAGCCGAGACATTTGATAAGATTGAAGTAAAATAGTTACGTTGATTTTTAAAGCAGGGGAGGATACACCGTGACACTAGTTTTAAGCGTTTTAGAGCAGGGCATGATTTATGCGATCATGGCTCTTGGAATATATATCACATACACCATACTGGATTTTCCGGATCTGACCGTAGATGGAAGCTTTCCGCTTGGAGCGGCACTTTCTGCGGTGCTCATCACAAAGGGAGTTAATCCGATACTCACACTGCTTGTGACATTTGCGGCAGGTGCGTTTGCCGGAATGCTGACCGGAATCATCCATGTGAAGCTCAAGGTGCGTGACCTTTTATCGGGAATTATCATGATGACAGCGCTTTATACGGTGAATCTTCGTATTGCAGGAAGAGCAAACCTGCCAATATACAATATGACCACACTTTTCGACAATGATTTTGTCAGAAATGTATTTAAGGGCGGCTTAGCACAGTTTTCAAATGTGATTATCATCCTTGTTATCACACTCGTGATGAAATTCCTGCTCGACTGGTACATGAGCACAAAGTCAGGATATCTGCTTCGCGCCGTAGGTGACAACGAGACTATCGTTACATCTATGGGTGTGGACAAGGGCATCACAAAAATCATCGGCCTTGCAATCGCCAACGGCCTTTGCAGCTTAAGCGGATGCATTTTTGCACAGCAGCAGAGATATTTCGACATATCAATGGGAACCGGAACAATGGTTATCGGACTGGCGAGCGTTATTATCGGAATCAGCCTGCTTAAAAAGGCAACATTTTTACGTGTGACCTCGAGTGTTGTTATCGGAGCGATTGTATACAAGGCCTGTGTGGCAATCGCTATAAAGCTTGGAATGCCGTCGAGCGATTTGAAGCTCATTACAGCGGTATTGTTCCTCATCATTTTGGTGCTTGGAATGGATAGAAACAAAAGAAAGAAGGTGGCATAATGTTAGAGCTCAACCATATCCACAAATTATATAATCCGGGAACAGTCAATGAGATATGCCTCTTTGATGATTTTAATCTGAAAATAGATGATGGACAGTTTGTTTCCGTTGTAGGAAGTAATGGCTCCGGAAAGACATCTATGCTCAATATCATCTGCGGTTCTATCCCTATTGACGGTGGCAGCATAGTGGTAAACGGCACTGACATCACAAAGCAGAAGGATTTTATCAGACACCGCCGCATAGGTCGTGTATTTCAGGACCCGTCAAAGGGAACCTGTCCTTCCATGACAATCCTTGAAAATCTGTCCATAGCTGACAATAAAGGAAAGACATACGGTCTGGGCCGTGGTACAAACCACAGCAGGATAGAGCATTATAAGGAGATGCTTGCCGAGTTAAACCTCGGACTTGAGGATAAGCTTCACACAAAGGTTGGGGCACTTTCAGGCGGTCAGAGGCAGACACTTGCGCTTCTCATGGCTACGATGAATCCAATCGAGTTTCTCATCCTTGATGAGCACACAGCAGCCCTCGATCCAAAGACTGCTGAGATTGTAATGCAGCTCACAGGCAAGATTGTGGCAGAGAAGAAGGTCACAACAATCATGGTCACACACAATCTGCGCTATGCTGTTGAATACGGAGACCGCCTCATCATGATGCATCAGGGCAAGGCGATAATCGACAAGGCCGGCGCCGATAAGAAGGCTATGCAGGTTGATGATATTCTTGGCACATTTAATGAGATCAGTATTGAGTGCGGAAACTAGGGTGTGCGAAATGTAAATATGAATTGAAAATGTCCTCCTGTGGGAGTATTGTATAACTATACTTCTACCAGGAGGACATTTTATATTTCAAGGATTATAGATGAGGAGATAAAAAAAGATGATTTACGCATATGACAAGGTTTATCTTCGAATTGCACAGCGAAGTCTTGGGGAGATGCTTAGTTATGCAGTGTATGACCTCGGATATGAGCTGGAGGATTATTATAAAAGATTTTTGCAGTCTGAATATAGTATGCGCTTTTCAAAAGGCGATTTATTTGTGATAACCGGGATGTCGGGCGCTGAACTTGCGATAAGGGTATTAGATATACCTGATGATGATATAATCATGCCTTCGTACAATACAGCTAAAAGCCAGGAATATTGGACAGGGTGGATATTAGCGTATTATCAATGGGAGAATGGCAGAACCTTTGAAATGATTGATAAAGATATACCTATTTGTAAAATCAGAAATATGTATAATCCTTATCATGAGATGGATATTTCATCTGCCATTTTGAAATTGAGAGAGATGAGTCAGGTATCAAGAGCGGAGACATATCTTAAAAAACTACGAAAAAGGGCTGGTATCAGTCAGAGCGTTCTTGCAGAAGAAACAGGCATTCCTGTAAAAACTATCCAACAGTACGAACAGCGCAGAAAGGATATAAATAAAGCACAGGTCGAGTATGTTGTCAGGCTATCAAAGGCATTGTGCTGTGAACCGCAGGATATTTTGGAGGAAAAATAAAAACTGTGATATAGTCGGTAAATTATACCCTCATCATCCCCGACATAATACATCCTCCGGCGGCACCACATTCCATAACCTCAGCAAGTCGCGGAACACTAATGTCTGGCATAGCATCATAAGCGGATGGTGAATCGGAAGCTGTGCTGTCATCGCTTGAAGCAATATTAATGCCGCCGATTGCATAAACCGGTATCCCAACCGCATCACAGACATTTTTGAGGAAATCAAGTCCGCGCGGAGGCAGTCCTTTTTTGCAGTCGGTTGCAAAAATATGTCCTGCCGTCATATATGTGGCACCAAGCTGTTCGGCTTTTATGGCATCTTCAACGGAGTGGACAGAGGTTCCGATAACCTTGAAGAATTGTTGATAATTGTCAGTGCTTTTTGACATACCTGTGGATATATTGCCGGACACATTTTTTTTGACATAAGCTTCAAGTATTGGCAATGGCAGATGTATATACGGATGTTCAAGCTCCATTGCTACATTTATAAAGCTGTGCAGCATGCACTGCACATCATATTTTTTACACAGAGCAATCACATCGCGTGCCAGAGACAGATATTCTGCCTCCGGCATATCCTTTTCCCTGAGCACAATTGCATGAGGATGGAGCTTACAGACGCGCTCGAGCTGTTCAATGAACGGACGATTGCAAAGGTGTCTGTTTGTGATAGCGATTATATTATCACTCTGTAAAGCATGTTTTGAGTTTTCGTATAAGAGTTTTTCTTTATTCATATTTGTTCCTACATATTCATATATACATATTTATGCCTGTTAAAATTAAAATGATTACTGATTCTAATTCAAGCATTTCGTTGTTTACAGGATTTCTACACGTAAATATAGTCGCTCATCACCGGCTGCAAACCATTGTCGAGCAGTGCATTAAATACCTCATCCACGCTTCTGCCATCAGAGATTTCAAACTGGTCATCGCCCTTGTCCTCTATATCGTCCACATGGCTTCCGATTCCGGTGCTGACACCGGCTGAAATCTTGGTGGCGGCGATATTTACAAGATTGTCACGCACACGCGCTACCTCTCTAGTAGATATGGTGATGCTTGCAAACGGCATGAAGAGCCTGTAAGCGCATACCACCTGAAGGAGCTGTGTCTCGTGGACATCCTTTGGATTGATACGGTCATTGTTTATAATAGGGCACAGACGAGGGCATGAGAATGCAATCTCGGCTCTTGGATATTTTTTCTGGAGCAGGTATGCGTGATATCCGGTGGCAAGCGCATCTTTCCTGAAATCATCGAGACCTAAAAGTGCGGCAAAGCCGACACCTCTCATACCACCCTTAAGAGCACGCTCCTGTGCATTTACACGGTAAGGGAAAATTCTCTTGTGTCCGGCAAGGTGAAGAGTCTCGTATTTGTCAGAGTTGTAGGTCTCCTGGAAAACGGTCACATAGTCAGCACCGCACTCGTGCAGGTATGCGTATTCGTCAGAGTTCATAGGATAAACCTCAAGACCTATAACCTTGAAATATTTGCGGGCAATTTTGCATGCCTCTCCAATGTATTCGACGTCTGACATTTTCTTGCTCTCACCGGTGAGAATCAGAATTTCCTGAAGACCGGTTTTGGCGATTGCAGCCATTTCCTTTTCGATTTCTGAGGCATTCAGCTTTGCGCGGTTGATTTTATTGTGACAGTTGAAACCACAGTAGATACAGTAGTTTTCGCAGTAGTTTGATATGTAAAGCGGTGTAAACATGCACACGCTGTTGCCGAAGTGCTTTCTGGTCTCAAGCTGTGCAGCCTGTGCGATTTCCTCAATAAATGGCTGTGCGGCAGGCGAGAGCAGAGCCTTGAAATCCTCCAATGTGCGGTATTCATGGGAGAGCGCAGCGCGTACATCGGCTGCGGTGTATTTGTCGTAGTCGTAGGCATCCATTTCGGCAACAACCCTGTCCATGATATCGGAGTCAAGCACCTCCATATCAGGCAGATATTTCATATGGTCTATTCTGTTTTTCTTCATGTCCTCGAGGATTACTTCGTTTACAATGCTGTCGTTGAAGTGGTCATCGTGGGAGATATTTGCATTGATATCTTTGTCATTTGTTATATTTGTATCGTTAGTCATTATGTGTTCCCTTCAAAAGCTAAGTGTCATTTATGATTAGTCGCGCAGATATCCTGTCAGAGGAGATGATGCGCTGGCTCCTTTGGTCAGAGTGCGTCCGAGTCCTGACAGATAAGCCATTCTTCCGGCCTCGATAGCCTTTTTAAATGCCTCTGCCATTATCTCAACATCACCGGCTGTTGCAATAGCGGTGTTTGCCATGACTGCGGCAGCACCCATTTCCATAGCCTCGCATGCCTGTGAAGGGCGGCCAATGCCTGCATCCACGATGATAGGCAGGTCGATTTCGTCAATCAGAATCTGGATAAATTCCTTTGTGCAGATACCTTTGTTTGAGCCGATTGGCGCACCGAGAGGCATGATGCAGGCAGCGCCGGCGTTTGCAAGGTCTCTTGCCACGTTGAGGTCAGGATACATGTAAGGCATTACGACAAAGCCCTCCTTTGCGAGAATCTCTGTAGCCTTTATTGTCTCAAAGTTGTCCGGAAGCAGATATTTGCTGTCGCGCATGATTTCAATTTTTACGAAATCTCCACAGCCCAGCTCGCGGGATAAACGTGCGATTCTTACAGCCTCATCGGCATTTCTGGCGCCTGATGTGTTTGGAAGCAGTGTGACATTGTCCGGAATATAGTCGAGGATGTTTGCCAGTCCTCCATCGTTTGCACGGCGCAGCGCGAGTGTGATAATCTGTGCATCAGCTTTCTCAATGCAGGCCTTTACCAGGTCGAGTGAAAACTTTCCCGATCCAAGGATGAAACGTGAGGTAAACTCGTGACCTCCTAAAACTAATTTGTCGTTTGCTAAATCTATATTTTTACTCATGATTAACTCCTTATATTTTTATTGATGGTGTAAAAAGTGTTTGTTTTTAATCAGCCCCCGCCCATAAAGCTTAAAATCTCTACCACATCGCCGTCGGCGATAGCAGTGCTGTCATACTCAGTCTTTGGAAGAATCTCTTCATTCAGCTCCACAACGATGTGCTTAGGGTTGTAATTGTTAGCTGAAAGATACTGCGAAACAGACATGCCGCATACATCTGCAGCTTCTTTACCGTTGATTTTTACCATTGTGCGTCTCCTTTCCGGATTGAGATGTGGAAAAAGCGGGGATTACCCCGAAGCAATACATTAAAAAAGAGTTCACAAAGCAATACACCCGTGGTGGTGTACCCCTTCATGAACTCTGTTCACTCTCAAAAATCCGTTATTAAACTATGTAAATATGTAAAATTAAAAGGGAGATACCAATAATTTTACAAACATGAGTATAGTACCTTGCACCGGCAAAGTCAACTGATTTTTAATAAAACCGCATTACGTTACTGATATGTAGTAACTGCATTACAACAATTTCCAACAAATTTTACATAACGCGGACAGTATATTTTCATTAGAATGATATGATTAAAGGGTCAAAAGGTATCATCGATGTCATAAATGAGGGGCAAAATACCTTTTGACACTCATATCATGTAATAAAAGGTAATAAAAATGGTATTGAATAATTTCTAAAAATTCTGACCGCTGATTTGATGGAGGAAAATAATGTTTGACGAAGAAATGATAACAAAATACAGATACATAATATTACTTCTTGGTACAGCAGCATCGTTTGTGCTTGGCTTTGCAGTGGCATTTGCACTTGCTAAGCTGTGTGGAGTGATGGTTGTAAAGGCAGTGCTCAATATCGCTTTCACGGCGGGCGGCATCACAGGAATGCTTGGATTTGTGTGCATATGTCTGGCTGAGCTTAGACGCATATAGTACATCAGAAAGCTGATGTATCGCGCGGTTTTGCGAATGTGTGTGGGGAATCTGAATAGTTACTGATTTCACATAAAAAGTGCATATTCGCATACAAACAAAACAAAATACAAATTTTATCGAAAAACTTACTTATAAAGTTTCTCAGCTCTTGAACTTAAAAATGATTGATAGTATAATTTATGCGATTGGTGAAAATAAGATTAAATGATAAGGAGGAAATCGCAATGATTACCTGGAACAACTTGGATACCCTGGAATCCTTCAAGGAGCTTTCTAAAGTGGGACGTGTTGACATAAAAGAGGCCATGTCAGGAGACAATGGCGCTAAGCGTGTCAAGGAATACAACATCCCAATGGCAGAGGGATTCACTTACAACTTCGCTGCAAAGCAGGTGGACGCAGATGTGCTTGAGGCACTTGCAAAGCTTGCAAAGGAGGCACAGCTTACAGAGAAATTTGAGGCACTTTACAATGGTGCTGTTATCAATACAGGTGAGAACCGTCTCGTTCTTCACCAGCTTACCCGTGGACAGCTCGGAGATGCTGTAGTGGCAGACGGAGTTGACAAGCGTAAATTCTACGTAGAGCAGCAGGAGAGAATCGCTGAGTTCGCAAACAAGGTTCACTCAGGCGAGATTACAAACGCAGCAGGAGAGAAGTTTACAACAGTTGTTCAGATTGGAATCGGCGGAAGCGATTTAGGACCTCGTGCTATGTACTTAGCACTTGAGAACTGGGCAAAGAAAAACAATACATTCAAGATGGAAGCAAAATTCATCAGCAATGTTGACCCTGATGATGCGGCAAGCGTGCTGGCATCAGTTGACGTAGCTCACTCTATTTTCATATTAGTATCAAAATCAGGTACAACACTTGAGACTCTTACCAATGAGTCATTCGTAAAGGATGCATTAAAGAACGCAGGACTTGATGCTTCTAAGCACATGATTGCTGTAACAAGCGAGACATCACCACTTGCAAAGAGCGATGATTACCTTGCAGCCTTCTTCATGGACGATTACATCGGAGGACGTTACTCATCAACATCAGCAGTTGGTGGAGCAGTTCTCTCACTTGCATTCGGTCCTGAAGTATTTGCACAGTTCCTCGACGGAGCAGCAGCAGAGGATAAGCTTTCAAAGAATGCAGACATCATGGAGAATCCTGAGATGCTCGACGCACTCATCGGTGTTTACGAGAGAAACGTACTCGGATATCCTAGCACAGCAGTGCTTCCATATTCACAGGCACTCAGCCGTTTCCCTGCACATTTACAGCAGGCTGATATGGAGTCAAACGGCAAGTCAGTTAACCGTTTCGGTGAGCCTGTAGATTATGTGACAGGACCGGTTATCTTTGGTGAGCCTGGAACAAACGGACAGCACTCATTCTATCAGCTCCTTCATCAGGGAACAGATATTGTGCCACTCCAGTTCATCGGCTTCAAGAACAACCAGCTTGACACAGATGTAGTCATCCAGGACAGCACAAGCCAGCAGAAGCTCTGCGCAAATGTAGCAGCTCAGATTGTTGCATTTGCATGTGGTAAGGCAGATGACAACAAGAACAAGAACTTCGAGGGTGGACGTCCTTCAAGCATCATCATCGGAGACCAGGTAAATCCTGCATCTCTTGGTGCACTGCTTGCACACTTTGAGAACAAGATCATGTTCCAGGGCTTCTTATGGAATGTAAACAGCTTCGATCAGGAAGGTGTTCAGCTTGGAAAGCTGCTTGCAAAGAAGGTTCTCGCACATGAGACAGACGGAGCACTTAAGGAGCTCAGCGATATGCTTAATATTTAGCACATCGAAAAATAAGTTAAGATACAGAAATATAAAAACGAGCCGCAATCCTGTGGGTATCAGGGTTGCGGCTCGTTTTGTTCTGCCATAAATCATCCGGGTTAAAGATGATGCATGACAAATTGGGTGAGATAATTTATTTAGGTTTATAGTTACTAATGTTGATAAATGTTATCATTATTTGTGTGCTTTGTGAAAGACAACATCATCCTTGATATTGCTGTCGTATTTGGTATAAGCATGGCCTTGGCTGTTCTTTCCGGCTGCATCACTGTCGTCCTTCTCAGGACCGTTCTCCATCCACCAGGCATAGGCTGCAGCGCCGATACAAACGGCAGCACACACGACAATTATTATTGCTTCAAGCATTTTAAATCCTCCGTTTTACTTTATCAGCATGACGCGGAGAAAATGTTTATTTAATGTATCTAAGTTATATTTCCTCCGCATATGCGCGAATTTTGAAATAATCAGCGAAGAAAATTAGTTTATGCCCATCCTTGTCGTGGATAAAACGGATAATAAAGCGCCGGCTCGTGTTTGTGAGGCATATGCGCATGACCACGATAGCGGCATATGCGAATAAAATAATATGTATTAACTGGAGTAACGCACCCAGCCAGCTTAAATTGGATGTAAGCCTGCCTAGAAAACCAAGCGAAGAGGTACGGATGCGGCATATGACTGCAGGAAAAGAAGGTATTTCCTCTATATACTGGCAATTCATGAGTGCCGACATATCTGACTCTGAATAAAGCTCTGCGCGTGAGTCCAAGACTTCCTGCTGTGGAAGCGCGGCCTTATCAGAAGAAGCATAAGAGCCCCAGACAACCCTGTGATCGTATGAACCGTATGCTGTGCGGTCAGGATCAAATTCGTCCAGATTTTTGTCGAGACTTAGAAAGGAGCAGAATATAAGACAAAGCAACAGTGGTAAAACCAGTATTTTCTTCATGAGAGTCCGCTCCTTTCCTTCCAATTTATGTTTCTATTTTCTTCCTTTAGGTTAAAAAAGTCAACTTGTAAGTAGATTTCTTTTCAAAAATATTGAAATTCTTAATGGGCTGTAATTGTAACCAAATGATTATCTTAAATCAATCATATACATATTGCATAAAAAATAATTGAAAATTTATGCAAGTTTGTGCATCACGATAATAGACATTTTTCATGGCACGTGATACTATAATTAACGTAAAAACCCCCCAATACATTATATATTTTTACTATCCCCATAGTAAAATACCTTCTCCTAAAGGACAGCAGAACGATGGCTGTTCTTTTTTTGTCCCAAAATAGTGTATATTTCGGGAAACAAGCAGATATAATATTGTTGAAATGATTTAGACATGATACAATCGGATTAGATATTAGATAGCACGCAAGAAGCGAGACATGCTGATAACAGCTCTCTTTCTTCAAGCCTGCAGACATTGAAGGCTCTGATGGCATAATTCAGAGTCACTGACACCAAATACTGTGATCAGATGATAGTTGCTTCACGTATGAGGAGGAAGAACATTTTAAGATTTAGGGTGTACTTCCGGCGAAGTGCACCCTTTTTTTAGTGAACAAAGAGATTTGTTCATATTAAATACGAGATATAAGGAGTAACGCATGGAAACGAGAATAGCCCTGATCGGCATTATAGTTGAAAACCCGGATTCGGTTGAGCAGCTTAATCATCTGCTGCATGAGTACGGCAGCTTTATTGTTGGGCGCATGGGTATCCCATACGAGAAAAAGAATGTGAATATCATCAGTGTGGCGATTGACGCACCGCAGGATATTATCAGTGCGCTGTCCGGCAGGATTGGCAGGCTGGATGGCATAGGAGTGAAGACCGTTTACTCTAATAAATAAAGCAGACCGGACTACAGGAGAAAGAATGACCGACAATACAGCAATAATAAAAATAATAGATGAAATTAAGGCCTGCCGGAATATCACGTTGGAGCAGCTGCATATGCTGCTTGAGACGGATGATATGCAGGCGGTTGATTACCTGAGAAAGAGTGCATCAGAGAAAGCCCATGAGACCTATGGCAATCAGGTTTTTATACGAGGGCTGATAGAGTTCACCAACTACTGCAAAAACGACTGCCTCTACTGCGGCATAAGGCACAGCAATACTCACGCGGACCGCTATCGCCTGAGCACGGAGCAGATTATGGCATGCTGCGAGAGCGGCTATGAGCTTGGCTTTCGCACCTTTGTGCTGCAGGGCGGTGAGGACCCATACTACACGGATGAGCGCATCTGTGAGATAGTGTCCGAGATTAAGACAAGGTATCCGGACTGCGCAGTTACGCTCTCTATCGGTGAAAAGTCAAGGGAGAGCTATCAGAGCTACTTTGATGCCGGGGCAGACAGATATCTGCTACGTCATGAGACTGCAGATGAAAAACACTACAGGAGGCTTCATCCGGCAGAGATGTCACTTGCAAACAGAAAGCAGTGCCTGTGGGATTTGAAAGAGATAGGCTACCAGGTGGGCTGCGGCTTTATGGTCGGCTCGCCGGGACAGACAGTGGAGACCTTGTACGAGGATTTACAGTTTATAAAGGAGCTTGAGCCTCACATGGTTGGAATCGGACCTTTCATATCGCAGAAGGATACGCCATTTGCAAACGAGAAGTCCGGCACCATGGATGAGACGCTTCGCCTGCTTTCAATCATCAGGCTCATACATCCAAAGGTGCTGCTTCCTGCCACGACAGCGCTTGGCACAATCCATTCGCTTGGCAGGGAAAAGGGCATACAGTCGGGCGCCAATGTCGTTATGCCAAACCTCTCACCTGTCAATGTCCGCGACAAATACAAGCTCTACGACAACAAAATCTGCACGGGAGATGAGGCAGCAGAGTGCCGCTACTGTATGGAAAACCGGATGAAGAGCATAGGCTATCAGGTGGTGGTGTCGCGCGGAGACTACGCAGATTTGTGATTAATAGTTACGATTAATAAATATAAAACAACACTAGGATATAGAAGGAGATAAAAATGTACAACGTAAAATCATTAAAGGCTGAGGAGTTCATCTCAGACGAGGAAATCAAGGAGACTCTCGAATACGCAGAGGCAAACAAAAATAATATAGGGCTCATTGATGAGATTATAGAGAAGGCAAAGCTCAAAAAAGGACTCACACACAGAGAGGCATCAGTGCTTTTAGCCTGTGAGATTCCAGAGAAGCTCGACGAGGTTTACAAGCTGGCTCATCAGATAAAGAAGGACTTCTACGGAAACAGAATCGTGCTTTTCGCACCGCTTTATCTGTCAAACTACTGTGTGAACGGCTGTGTTTACTGTCCATATCATATGAAAAATAAGCATATTGCGAGAAAGAAGCTCACTCAGGAGGAAATCGTAAAGGAGGTCACAGCTCTTCAGGATATGGGACACAAGCGTCTTGCAATCGAGGCAGGAGAGGACCCTGTAAACAATCCGATTGAGTACATTCTCGAGTGTATCAACACAATCTACAGCATCAAGCACAAAAACGGAGCTATCCGTCGTGTAAATGTAAATATTGCTGCAACTACAGTGGAGAATTACAGAAAGCTCAAGGAGGCAGGAATCGGAACCTACATACTTTTTCAGGAGACATATCACAAGGAAAGCTATGAGCAGCTTCACCCGACAGGACCAAAACATGACTACGCATACCACACAGAGGCCATGGACCGTGCCATGGAGGGAGGTATCGATGATGTGGGACTTGGAGTGCTTTTCGGACTGGACAAGTACAAGTACGAGTTTGCCGGACTTTTGATGCATGCAGAGCATCTTGAGGCTGTTCACGGTGTAGGACCTCACACCATCAGCGTACCGCGTATAAAGCACGCAGACGATATCGACCCGGATGTATTTGACAATGGCATAAGCGATGATACCTTTGCCAAAATATGTGCACTTATCCGTATTTCAGTGCCTTACACAGGAATGATAATCTCAACCCGTGAGAGTCAGGCTGTCCGCGAAAAGGTTCTGCCACTCGGTGTTTCACAGATCAGCGGCGCATCAAAGACAAGTGTCGGAGGCTATGCAGACCCTGAGGCTGAGAAAAATGCAGAGGCAACATCAGAGCAGTTTGACGTCAGCGACCAGAGAACGCTCGACGAGGTGGTAAACTGGCTTATAAAGATGGACTATATTCCGTCCTTCTGTACAGCCTGCTACAGAGAAGGCAGAACTGGAGACCGTTTTATGGCACTGTGCAAGAGCATGCAGATACTTAATTGCTGTCATCCGAACGCACTCATGACACTTAAGGAGTATCTCGAGGACTATGCAAGCCCGCAGACAAGGGAGCTTGGAATGAAGCTCATCGATAGGGAAATAGAAAAGATTACCAATCCAAAGGTTAAGCAGACCTGCTATGAGCATATACATGATATTGCAGACGGAAAGCGTGATTTCCGTTTCTAAAGGAGGAAATATGGGAAATTTGAATGAGACGCCCTCTGCCAACAGACTTCATATAGGTATATACGGAAAGACAAACAGTGGTAAGTCATCTCTGATAAATGCGGTTACAAAGCAGGAGGTTTCCATTGTAGCTGACGTGGCAGGTACGACAACCGACCCTGTGTACAAGCCGATGGAGATACATCCGCTCGGACCGTGCGTGATTATTGATACGGCAGGCTTTGATGATGACAGTGAGCTTGGTGAAAGACGTGTGGAAAAGACTCATCTGGCAGCAGAGAAGACAGACATAGCCGTTGTAGTGCTTGATATTGCAGAGGTCATTGCTGCAAAGAAGGCAGGAGTACCGTTTAAAAAGGCTTTTAAGGATGAGGCAGAGTGGAGCCTGCTATTTGCAAAAAAACATACTCCGGTTGTATTTGCCTTAAACAAGATAGACGAGATTTTGCTTTCCGCAGAGGCTCAGGAAAAGAGCAGGGGAAAGCTTGACAATGCTGCAATAGAGGCCGCAAAGTGCTGGGTTTATGAGGAAAACAGCGCTGTGATGGGCAAAAATGCAGACAATAGCTTTGAGGTTGTAGCAGTCAGCGCATTAAAGGGCAAGGGAATGGATGCCGTTATCTCTGCACTCACACGCCTTTTGCCTGAGGATTTCGGACAGGAATTTATCCTGGGAGACCTTGTTTCTCAGACAGACCTGGTGCTTCTTGTCATGCCACAGGATATCCAGGCGCCAAAGGGCAGACTCATATTGCCACAGGTGCAGACACTCAGGGAATTGCTCGATAGAAAATGCCTTGTGATGAGCACGACAACTGACAAAATGACAGATGCACTTGCAGCATTATCTCACGCACCAAAGCTCATCGTGACAGATTCACAGGTGTTTGGCTATGTGTACGAGCACAAACCAGCGGAGAGTATGCTCACATCATTTTCAGTGCTTTTTGCAGCATACAAGGGTGATCTGCCATACTATGTGGAGAGCGCAAGGGCAATTGATGCCTTAAAGCCATCCTCAAGAGTGCTTATCGCAGAGTGCTGTACACATGCGCCTCTTGCGGAGGATATAGGCAGGGTGAAGCTTCCGAACCTGCTTCGAAAGCGTGTCGGTGAGGAGCTTACCGTGGATATTACAAGCGGTACAGACTTCCCTGATAATCTTTCGCAGTACGACCTCGTTATTCAGTGTGGCGCTTGCATGTTTAACAGAAAATATGTATTATCAAGGATAGACAGGGCACGCACTCAGCATGTGCCGATGACAAACTATGGCGTGGCTATAGCACACCTGACAGGAATACTCGATAAGGTGAGCATGCCCTAGAAAAACCTTAAAAGCCGGGAGAAAGAGAAGCTATCGGTATGACGAAAACAAGTGATTTTGATGACAAAGTGAATTATAGTGGCGATTATAAAGGCAATTACAGCGGCGATTATAGAGACAATTACAGCAGCGATTATAGCGCCACCGGTTACGCTCGTCTGGCGAAGAGTCTTATTGATATAGTAAAGGAGCAGCAGGCGAAGCTTGGCTACAGGAAGGAAATAGTCAGACTGTATTATCCTCTTTCCACGCTCAGACATTTCTTTGAGTGTGCAGGGACTGATAATAAAATTGCAACCGGCATGATTTCAGAGCAGCAGATGCTTGAAATCCTTGCTCCAAACAACCTGCCAAAACAGCTTACTGACACCATAGGTGAGATAAAGGTCACCGCAAAAAATGAGCGCTTCTGCGTAGAGATACCACCTGAGGGCAGTGAGTATGTGCATGAAAACACAGCCGACAATGAGTTTATAAGTGAGCTGATTGCACTTGTCGGCACGCATGGCTGCACCATGGAGCAGATAACTGAGCTGTTTTACAAATACTCGGACGACATCGAGAAAAAGGAAATGCAAAACGGCGAGTTTGACTGTTACATCCGCTTCTTAAATGACCCATATGACACATATTATTACTGCTTCCATGATGAAGGCTGTCATATCATATATCATAGGTTTCTGCCGCAGGATTATGCGGACTTTGGATTTTAATGGATATGTTTCTTTCTTTTGGTGTTGGCCTTTGAATTTACTTTGAAGTTACACGGAGACATAGTTTGACAAAAATATAACAATCGTAATATAATGGCGGTTGAGAGTAGGGTTTATGTATAATACGCACAGCAGGAGATATACACATGGCAACATTTACCAGAAAAGCCATAATGCAGACTTTTTTACATATACTGAAAAACAAACCGCTTGACAGGATTACAGTCAAGGATATATGCGAGCAGTGTGAGATAAACAGAAATACATTTTACTATTATTTCAAGGACATATATGATGTGCTTGAGGCCATATTTGAGGACGAGGTCAGGCTTGTGATGGATGAGGCAAAGGAAGGCGTGACATTTCATGATGCATATGCCAGAGTCGCTGCCCTTATTCTTAATAACCGCGAGGCGATAATGCACATTTATGCATCGGAAAACGGCAGGGTATTAAGGACATATCTGGATGCCGTGGTTACGCAGGTGGTGCGCCGCTTTGTGTTGGAAAAGGCAGAGGGCTACAGCCTGGATGATAGTGACATTGCTTTTATCACGGCGTTTTACAGCAACGGAATCGTGGGCAGTACAATTAAGTGGATTGAGAGAGGCAGTATGATGAGCCGTTTGCCTGAGAACATTACGGCAAATGGCGTTGGACTGTCAAAAAGCCAATACAACAGAGATATTGTTAAGAGAATAGGTGACTCTTTCGATGCCACAATTTATGATATGATTGAGTGCTGTCTGTAGGCAGGCGGATATTGTATGACAAAATAATTCGAACAGATTTGACAGAGTGTCTGAATTTCAGACACTCTTATTTTTTTGTCCATTTTAAAGACGATTATGGTGGATTAGAATAGCAGACAAAAAGGAGGGAGATACTTTATGCACACATTGGTACGTGTGAAAAATGCATACACTGTCATGACAATATGCCTGATTGCATTGGGGGCAGCTTTGTTATTTGCGCCACAGCTTGGACTTAGGACTTTGTGCGTGGTGTATGGAGTGTTTCTCATAGTATACGGAGTGACAAAGCTGTCCGGATATTTTGCAAAGGATTTATTTCAGCTTGCGTTTCAGTTTGACCTGGCGCTTGGGATAGTTTCAATAGTGCTTGGAATCATAATTATTAAAAAAACTGAGTATATTATAGAGATATTGTCTACAGCAATAGGCATTTTTATGTTGGTAGATGGAGCGTTCAAGATACAGACTGCAGTGGAAGCAAAGCGTTTTGGCATCGAGAGATGGTGGCTCATACTCGTGATGTCGTTTGTAGTGGCATTTGTGGGAATACTGCTTCTTGTGACACCATTTGAGACCGCAGGCATGATAGTGAGATTAATAGGACTGAATTTGAGTCTTGACGGAATACTAAATTTATTTGTCGTCAGAAATACCGTTGAAACAATAAGGAGGAATACAAAGTGGGAAATTTAGGACATCAGGCAGCGAGACTTGCTGCATCAAAAATATGTGACAACATTGTAAAAGGACTTTGCAAGGACCCGGAGACAGAGGTTGTAAAGCTTATCGACATGTGGCAGAAATTTATGGGCGATGAGAAGATTGATTTAAACTATGACAGTGCGCGCAAGATGATCTGTGATAAGGACTGCACGCTCAACAAGTACATGCATCGTCTTATCAACGAGATAGATCCTCATGTATTAAAGACAATCGCACTCAATCTGGGCTTTGAGGCATTTGTTTACGGCACAAAAACCATCCGTAAAAATCGTGAAAAGTATGGCTGCAATGTGCCATGGCTCATTCTTATGGATCCGACAAGTGCCTGCAATCTGCACTGCACAGGCTGCTGGGCAGCAGAGTATGGCCACAAGCTGAACCTTACCTTTGATGAGATGGATAAGGTTGTAACACAGGGCAAGGAGCTTGGAGTATATCTGTATATGTTCACAGGAGGGGAGCCTCTTGTCAGAAAAGCAGACCTTGTTAAGCTCTGTGAGAAGCACAGTGACTGTGCATTTCTGGCATTCACAAACGGCACACTTGTGGATGAGGCCTTCTGCGCAGACTTAAAGCGTATCGGAAATCTGTACCTTGCAATAAGTCTTGAGGGCTTCTCAGAGGTAAACGACTTAAGACGAGGCACAGGTGTATTTGCAAAGGTTATGCATGCAATGGATTTGCTTAAAGAAAACGGACTTGTTTTCGGTACATCAATATGTTACACTTCAAAGAACTATAAGACAGTTACCAGTGATGAGTTTATCGACATGATTGTGGAAAAGGGCTGCCGCTATGCGCTTTACTTCCACTATATGCCTGTCGGAAACGATGCATCACTGGAACTTTTACCAAACCCTAAGCAGAGGCTTTACATCAAGGACCGTGTCCGTGAAATCAGAAATATGACAAGCGGCAAGGGAATTTTCACTATGGATTTCCAGAACGACGGCGAGTTTGTCGGAGGATGTATCGCAGGAGGAAGAAACTACTTCCATATCAATGCAAACGGCGATGCTGAGCCATGTGTATTTATCCACTACTCAGGAGCCAACATCCGTACACACAGCATGCTTGAGATTTTGAAACAGCCGCTTTTCATGGCATATCATGATAACCAGCCATTTAATGAGAATCACTACAGACCATGTCCTATGCTTGAAAATCCTGAGATCTTACAGCGGCTCGTAAAGGAAACAGGTGCAAAATCAACTGATTTGCAGTCGCCTGAGAGCGCGGAGCACCTGTGCAACAAGTGTAAGGAGTATGCGCAGGCATGGAAGCCTTGTGCCGATAAGCTTTGGGCGGAGGAAGGACACAGTAATTAATGATATTTGAAACACATGCCCATTATGATGATGACAGATTTAAGGACGACCGTGATGAAACAATAAAACGCGTCCATGAAAAAGGAGTTGCCCCGATAATAAATGTCGGGGCTTCTATTGGCTCTACCATGACTACAATAGAGCTTGCAAAGAAATATGATTTTATATATGCGGCGGTTGGAGTGCATCCAAGCGACATAGCTGATTTAAACGAGGAAACCTTTGCATGGCTTAGGGAACAGACTGCATGGGAAAGGACTGTTGCAGTCGGGGAAATCGGACTGGACTATTACTGGGATAAGGAGCCAAATGTGCAGGAAAACCAGCGCTACTGGTTTAAGCGTCAGCTTGAGCTTGCAGCAGAAGCATCGCTGCCGGTTATCATACACTCGCGTGATGCAGCACAGGACACCATGGAAATCATGACAGAGGCAGCAAAAAAGAATATCCGCGGCGTGATACACTGCTATTCCTATTCACCGGAGATGGCACTGGAGTATGTAAAGCTGGGGTATTATATCGGAGTTGGAGGTGTCGTAACTTTCAAGAATGCAAAGAAGCTGGTACAGACAGTGTCAGAGCTTCCGCTTGATAGAATTCTTCTTGAGACGGACTGTCCATACATGGCCCCGGAGCCACATCGAGGCACGCGGAATGATTCGTTAAACATTCCATATGTCATATCAAAGATAGCGGAAATCAAAGGCACTACGCCTGATGAGGTAGAGCGCATGACACGTGCCAATGCATTTGAACTGTTCACACGTGTAAGTGATTGAGCCACAACATGAGGGACGAAAGTCGGGAACCGCCGCCCTGCCATGGGGCACGGTACACTCCCGCGTGAGCGAATAGCGAAGCGGTTTAGATACTGTAGGATTATGCTTAAATACGCAGAAATGCCCAGCCATGGACGGCTGGGCAAGGCGTTATGCGCCATGGACGGTGCATAAAAGCCGGTTTCGTCAAGCATAGAAAATCTTTAGACATAATCCGTACAGAATCTTAACTGCGAAGCGTAGCTCACGCGGGAGTGTACGTGCCCTATGGCAGGGCGGCGGTTCATGCTTTTCGTCCCGGGCTTCCGACAAAACCGCGAAAATTCACGAATATAATTGAAATAAAGGCATTTCATGTGATAATATAAAAGATAAAGACAGCAGTTAGACTGTCGCATCAGATGAAACGACACAAGGAGCGCATACCATGGCATATTTGGGAAATCCTAAGAACACAATCGAGGTTTTGCAGAAATACAATTTCAATTTTCAAAAGAAATTCGGACAGAACTTCCTTATTGATACAGGCATTTTGGAGGAAATCATAGACTCGGCCGGCATCACAAAGGACGATATGATACTTGAGATAGGCCCGGGAATAGGTACGATGACACAGTATCTGTGTGAGTCGGCGCGCCAGGTAATAGCAGTCGAGATAGATACAAATCTGATACCTATACTTAAGGATACTCTGAGTGAATATGATAATGTAAAGGTCATAAATGATGATATATTAAAGGTAGACATAAATGCTCTGGCAGAAGAATATAATAATGGTAAGCCGATAAAGGTTGTTGCAAACCTGCCATATTACATAACGACACCTATTATTATGGGGCTGTTCGAGAGTCATGTGCCGATAGACAGCATTACAATTATGGTGCAGAAGGAGGTCGCAGACCGTATGCAGGCAGGTCCCGGCAAGAAGGATTACGGAGCTCTGTCACTTGCGGTGCAGTATTATTCGCACCCTGAGATAGTGGTAAATGTGCCACCAAGCTGTTTCATGCCACAGCCAAAGGTAGGAAGCTCTGTTATATCGCTCAAGCGATACGAAAAGCCGGTGGTTGACGTAGATGATGAAAAGCTGATGTTCAAAATCATCAGGGCATCTTTCAATCAGCGCAGGAAAACTCTTGCCAACGGGCTCAACAATTTCGGTGGTATGGGACTGACCAAGGAGCAGATACAGCAGAGCATAGAGGCTCTCGGAGTTCCTGTAAATGTGCGTGGTGAGGCTCTAAGCCTCGCACAGTTTGCGCAATTATCAAATATAATTGGTGCCGCAAAATAGAAAAAGCATGAATAAATCCATGCAGACAGGACATACTATCATCAGAACAATTCAGATGATGGAGGTAATGTCCTATGAAAAAACAACAAATTGCAGCAGCGGCATGTCTCGTGGCCGGAGCCATAGGATTTGCAGCGGTATATTCAACACAGAAACCCGGGAAAGACGAGATACCAACAGAAATTTCACAGACTTCGTCTATAGTTGAGCCTACAGAGAAAAAGACACCACAGAAAACTACAGAAAAAGTAGACTCAGAGACAAAAATGGGACAGGAAGAATCAGCTGCAGGGCAGCAGGAAAATCAGCAGCCCACGGAAAAACAACTGCATTTTGTCCCAGAAAATGTGACAAACTGGCCTGTAAAGGGAGATGTGCTTTTGCCGTTTTCCATGGACAAGACGGTTTATTTCCCGACACTCGACCAGTATCAGTATAATCGTGGCATGGTAATACGTGCAAACGAAGGAGATGCGGTATGCTCAGTTACCGAGGGCAGGATTATAGACATATATGACAGCGCAGAGACAGGCTGTACAGTAGTGCAGGATTTAGGAGACGGCTATACGGCTACTTACGGACAGCTTGCAAATCTAACCTGCAGTGAAGGCGATGTGCTTGAGGCAGGAGAAACACTTGGAGCAGTTGGAAAGGTGACCAGATACTATACTGTTGAGGGAACCAATGTGTATTTTGCTATGGAACAGGATGGAAAACCGGTCAATCCTATGGACTATTTCGGAGATATATAGAGGTGAAAAGTGGAGTTTAACGAATACAATGAGAGTGTGAAAAACTGGACAAATGGCATTCTTGACAATTACAGAAAGGACGCCGAGCTCACAATCAGATATTGCCATGAGCTGATAGATTACGGAGAAAAGACAGCAGATTCAAAGATCTTGGGCTTCGGATACTATCATCTTGCCATGACACTTTATTGCCTGAATGACTACGATAACATTTTTGATATCGTGGTCAGGGCGATAGATCATCTGGAGAAGGCGCAGAGCTGGAGCATGCTGGCGCGCGCATGCAATATACTTGGTATCATCATGTCAAGCGGAGGCAATCAGCCGGTAGCATATGACTATTATCTGGATGGACTGACGTACTGCAAGAAGTATGGCCTGTTGGAAGAACAGGGCATTATAAATGTCAATTGCGGAGCTTTAAATATCAAAGTGGGCAGATATAAGGAGGCCATGGAATATTTTCAAAAAGCCATGGAATACATAGCTTCCGCACCGGATGAACCTTCATATCACACCAGGATGATATCTCTTTATGAGAATATGATAAACTGCAAGGTACTGGAGAGTGACTTTACCGGAATAGATGAGATTCTTGAGATTGTGGAGAGGGAGCATCTGCCATATGCCGATGCAATCGACAGGCTTGGAATGCTTATCAGCAGAACCTTTTACATGCATAAAAGCGGACAGATTGAAAAACGTGACGAGTGTATCAGGCGCATTGATGGTGTAATCACGCAGGATATGCTTTTTATGGATCTGATAGAGGATTTCTTTGTGTATCTCGAGGTGCTTTTCGAGAGTGAAAAGATTGATGAATTCTGGCATCTGATGGAGCTTATGGAGCCGATGATAAACAATCTTAAGGTCACAAGCATGCAGATGAGACTTTTAGGTCTTAAAATCAGATTTTACAGAAAGCACCATATGGGTGCAGAGTATCTGCAGGCGGCAGGGCTGTACTATGAGCTTTCCGAGCGCAAGGAGCTTGAGGCCAGGGCTATGATAAAAGAGGTCATAGAGCTTAGGGCGAATTTCGAGAAGGTAAATCGTGCCAAGAAAAAAATTGAGAAGGAGAATAAGCTTCTTGCGGCGCAGTCTGAGACAGATCCGCTTACAGGCATGGCAAACAGGCGAAAGCTTAATATACAGGCGGATGAGATGTTTTCGCATGCTCTTAAATGTGGTCACAATTTTGCTCTTGAGATACTGGATGTGGATTATTTTAAGGAGTACAATGATAATTACGGGCATCAGGAGGGTGACAGATGTCTGATTGCAATTGCGGGCTGTATAAGCGAAGTTGCGGGAGCACATGGAGGTTTTTGTGCCAGATACGGCGGGGACGAGTTTGTAGTCATGTACGAGAATATATCAAAGGAAGATGCTAAAGAATATGTGGAGGAGCTTCGCCGCAAGGTTATGGAGCTGTCTCTGCCACACCGGTTTTCAAAGATGCTGCCTATTGTCACAATCACACAGGGCATGTATTGCGATGTACCAAAGGAAGAAAACAGAGTATGGGATTTTTTACATGTGGCAGATGAGATACTATACAGCGTAAAGACAGACAACCGTGGCAGCTGCAGAGTGGTCGACAGAGCAGAGTTTATGCTTATGTCAGGCTATGGCACTACGATTCAGGGGCAGGCCTGATATCATATTGTCATGTCATAAGCACAGCGTTGATTATTAAGATGGACAAAGCAGATATGGATGAAAATTATACATATATTGTAAGGTGTGCTGACGGCACACTTTATACCGGCTGGACAAATGACCTGAAAAAGCGCATAAAAGCGCATAACTCCGGGAAAGGTGCCAAATATACAAAGACACGCAGACCTGTGGAGCTGGTCTATTTCGAGCACTTTGCCACGAAAGAGGAGGCAATGAGCAGGGAGTATCATATAAAACAGCTCAAGCGCGCACAAAAGCAGGCTCTGATAGATGAAATGAATAAAAATAACAAAAGTATTTTTACACAAAACGGATAGTCGAAAATAACTAAAATGACCAAACGCCAGTGTGAAAATACTTATTTTTTTTACATTTTTTGTGAAAAACTGCCAAAAAACACCTGACGTTTTTATTAATATATACAGAAAAGACAAAATCCTCTTGCGAAACTGCACGAAACTGTACTATAATAATTCTTGTGAAAACGTTACCGCAAACATTACCGAAAACAACCAAGGATGTTTGCAAAGACAATTTTAATATTAAATCTTTTAGGAGGGTTTAAAATGAAAAAGAAATTAGTAACAGTATTACTCGCTTCTTCAATGGTAGCAACAATGCTTGCCGGATGTGGATCAGGAAGCGGAGACGGAACAGAGAAAGGCTCATCTGCAAAGGGCGGCGATGGCTCAGTTTATATGTTAAACTTCAAGCCGGAGACAGATCAGGCATGGCAGGATCTTGCAGAGAAGTATACAGATGAGACAGGCGTACAGGTTACAGTAGTAACAGCAGCTGATGGACAGTACAAGACAACACTTAAGTCTGAGCTTGCTAAGAAGGAGGCTCCAACAATCTTCAATATCGGAAGCACAGCAGACTGCGCAGAGTATGACAAATACATATATGACTTAAAGGACAGCGAGATTTACAAGCACCTTACAGATAAGTCACTTGCACTTGAGTACAATGGCAAGGTTGCATCAGTAGCTAACTGCTATGAGTGCTACGGAATCATCTACAACAAGGCAATTCTTGAGAAATACTGCAGCAACTACTCAGGAGCAGTTATCAAGTCAGTAGATGATATCAAGGATCTTGATACATTAGAGAAGGTTGCAACTGATATCAACGAGCATGTAGATGATATCAACAAAGCTTGTGACTTACATCTTACAGAGGCATTTGCTTCAGCAGGACTTGACAGCGGATCTAACTGGAGATTCACAGGACATCTCGCAGGTCTCGCACTCTACTATGAGTTCAAGGATGCAGGATGTGACCTCACAGCAGGACAGAAGGAAGTTACAGGTAAGTACATGGACAACTTCAAGAGAGTTTGGGATATGTACACAAATACATCAGCAGCAGACAAGGCTACACTTGATTCAGGAAGCTTAAATGCTGAGTCAGAGCTTGGTATGGAAGAGGCTGTATTCTACCAGAATGGTGACTGGGAGTACGCTAACTTCGCAGATGACAACGAGAACGGATACACAGTTAAGCAGTCAGACCTTTCAATGATGCCTATCTACTTCGGTGTAGATGACGAGAACGAGGGACTTGCAGTTGGTACAGAGAACCACTGGACAGTAAACGCTAAGGCAGATCAGAAGGATATTGATGCAACACTTGAATTCCTCAACTGGGTAATCACAAGTGATGACGGACGTGACGCAATCGTTAATAAAATGGGTCTTTCAGCTCCATTCGATACATTCACAGGTGACTATGAGTCAAAGAACGCTTTTGCTAATGTAGCATCAGAACTTGCAAAGGAAGGCAAGACATCAGTAGCATGGTCATTCAACGCAACACCTTCAGTAGATGACTGGAGAGCTGATTTCCTTGCTCCACTCACAGAGTACACAGAGCGTAATGGTTCATGGGATGACGTTGCAAAGGCATTCTCAGAGAAATGGGCTTATTACTGGGATCTTCAGAACGAGCAGTAAAATTCTCTAAAAGTTAGTAAAAAGTAGTAAAAGTGGGGTGAGTGGCAGTCACTCACCCCATATTTTTTTAAGAAAGGTATATTTGTTATGGAAAAGTCGATTAGAAAAAAATTTTGGATCTTCGCTTTACCGACAATGGCAGCATTTACAATAGGATTTATTGTACCGTTCGTATATGGTATCTTCCTTTCATTTTGTAAATTCTCCACTGTTACAGACTGGAAATGGGTGGGATTTAAAAATTACACAAGGATTTTTGTTGTAAACGGCAGTGTGGATACAACCTTTATTCATTCAATCTGGTACACAGCACTATTTACAGTAGTTTCGGTACTGATTATCAATATCGTATCATTTGCAATAGCAATGGCGCTTACAAAAGGAATCAGAGGAACAAATCTTTTCCGTACAGTATTCTTCCTTCCAAACCTGATCGGTGGAATCGTACTTTCATATGTATGGCTGATGATTTTTAACTCTATCCTGCAGAACTATTCAAAGACAATCGTAAGCTCAGAGTGGTCAGCATTCTGGGGACTTATCGCAGTAGTATGCTGGCAGCAGATTGGATATATGATGATTATCTACATCGCAGGTATTCAGAATATACCGGGTGAGCTTATTGAGGCAGCAAAGATTGATGGAGCCAACAGATGGCAGCTCTTAAAGAGCGTTATTCTTCCAATGCTTATGCCGACAATCACAATCTGTACATTCCTGACACTGACAAACGGCTTCAAGCTGTTCGACCAGAACTTAGCTCTTACAGGCGGTAATCCGGGAAAGATGTCAGAGCTGCTTGCCTTAAATATCTACAACACCATGTATGGAACAACAGGATGGCAGGGCGTAGGTCAGGCAAAGGCTGTTATATTCTTTATAATTGTTGCAATTATCGCACTTGCACAGAATAAGATTACTACAAGCAAGGAGGTACAGGACTAATGGCAAAACAGAAAAAAGCGCAGGAAGTCAGTGCCGTAAGACAGGCCAAGCACGGTTGGATAATCACATTATTATTCACTGTTTTATCAGTACTTTGGATTTCACCAATCTTTATGGTGTTACTCAATTCATTTAAGAGAAAAGCCTACATATTCAAGCATCCGTTTGGAATCAGCACAGTATCTATCACTGAGGGCTTTGAAGCCTTCAAGGATGGTATGTCAAGGCTTTTCTGTAGCACATTAAACTACAAGAATGGTCTCAGAATGACACATTTCTGGGACTGCTTTGGAAATTCACTTTTCATCACAGTCGGCTCAGTAGTACTTATTGTACTCTGCTGCTCAATGTGTGCATGGTACATAGTTCGTGTAAAGACTAAGGGCACAAAGCTTATGTATACACTTTGCCTTTTCTCTATGATTGTACCATTCCAGATGGTAATGTTTACATTATCAAAATTTGCAAATATGCTTCATTTATCAAATCCACTCGGTATCATCATTGTATATCTTGGCTTTGGAGCAGGACTTGCTGTGTTTATGTTTACAGGATTTGTAAAGAGTATCTCATTAGAGATCGAAGAGGCAGCTATGATTGATGGCTGTACACCATTACAGATGTATTTCAGGGTTGTATTTCCAATACTTCGTCCTACAGCGGTAACAGTAGCGATACTTGAGGCAATGTGGGTATGGAATGATTACCTTCTTCCATCACTGGTTTTAAACATCAACCAGTACAAAACCATACCAATTGCTATTCAGTACTTAAAGCAGAGCCACGGTATGATTGACTGGGGTGCAATGATGGCCATGCTCGTGCTTGCAATTCTGCCAATTGTTATCTTCTATATTGTATGTCAGAAGTACATTATAGAGGGTGTGCTCGCAGGAGCTGTAAAGGGTTAATATAGCTTACAAGAGGATATAGTTTATGTTATTTTAAGCCCTACACTTGTTAAGAAAACATGTGGGGCTTAAGCTAAATTAGCAGGTTTTGTAGTTGTGGATATATGATATAACGAGTGAAATAAATTATATCACATGGATATAATGTAAAAGGACGTATCGCTGTCCGGACGGGGAAAACAATGACAATTGTAGATATAGCAAAAGAATCGGGATACTCAGTAACAACTGTATCCCGAGTTTTAAATAACAGGCAGGATGTTTCTCCTGCAGCAAAAGAAACCATAATGAAAATAGTTGAGGCACACAACTTTGTGCCAAATACCAATGCAAAGAGGCTCAAGCAGACCATTTCCAGAAATATTTATCTGTTGGTAAAGGGTACCTCTAATATGCTGTTTGCAAACGTAGTCGAGGAAATCCAGTCGATAATAGACAGAACAGACTACTCTTTGAGCATCACATATCTGGATGAGGACAGTAATCTAAGCAGTGTGACAGACCGCATATGCAGGGAGCGAAAGCCGCTTGGCATCATATTCCTCGGAGGCAGCAGGGAGGATTTCTCGGAGGATACATCGTCATTTAAGGTGCCGTGTGTTATCGTGACCACATCGGCAGAAAACTGGAGCATGGAGGAGCTGTCATCTGTTTCCATTGATGATGAGAAGGCAGGGGAAACAATCGTCGACTATCTCATCGAGCATGGACATACAAAGATAGCAGAGATTGGAGCCAATCTGGAGCTTTCACAGACAGCTCGTCTGCGACATAACGGATATCTCAACAGCTTAAAAAAGCATGGAATCACACCTGATGAGCGTTACTATGAGAGAGCGCGATTCTCATATGACAGCGCATATCGTGCGATGAAAAAGCTTTTGGAAAAGGATATAGAAATCACCGCAGTCTATGCGATTTCCGATGTCATGGCAATCGGTGCCTTAAGGGCAATACTTGATAAGGGACTCAGGGTGCCGGAAGATATATCTATCACAGGCTTTGATGGTTCGACACTTGCAGAGTACTACAATCCCAAGATTGTATCTATCAGACAGCCGCACAAGGATATGGCGGCACGCAGCGTGGAGCTTCTTTTTAACATGATAGATTTGCATAAAGGCTCATGTCATGAGATAATACCATTTGAGCTGACAGAGGGCGAGAGTGTTGCTAGAATTGATTAAAGACTATATAATATCAGCTTGTTACATTCCGGACATACAATAAACGAGGAGGAATCGCGCATGGAAGTGAATAATAAGATGAAGCACACCATAAAGGTCGCATGGGCCAAAGGGTTTTCACAGTTTTTAGCACTAGCAGGAGCAATCCTGCTAGTGTTTGTGCTATTTAAATTTGATGCAATAATGGCACAGATAGTGAGAATAATAAACATACTTATGCCAATCATCATGGGGATTGTGCTGGCGTATCTCATAAATCCGATGGTAGAGTTTTATGACAGAAAGCTAAGCAATTCGCTTGGCAAAGCCATAGAAAAGAAGTGTGGAAAGAGACCTTCTATGAGAGGGGTGTCAATACTTATAAGTCTGGCCATAATAATAGCCATTATTGTAGTGCTAATCATGATGGTGGTGCCACAACTTGTAAGCAATATCACAAATGCGGTCAGTCTTTTACCGGATCAGATACAGGACCTTGTGAAAAAAATCACGGAGCTTGCCAAAAACAATGACAGGGCAAAGGAAATAATCACTGAGCTATACAATAACGGCATAAGCTATTTTACTGAATGGGTAAAGGACAATATGCTCGGACAGGTTACCTTTGTGATAAACGGTATTATGGGAATCTTTGGCACAGCGGTAAACTGCCTTGTTGCATTCATCGTTGCCATCTATGTCCTGCTTAGCAAGGATACCTTCAAACGCCAGACTAAAAAGCTCGTGAGCGCATTTCTGCCGGAGCGCCATATACAGGTGCTTTCAAGCATCTTAAAAGAGAGCGACAAGATATTCGGTGGTTTTATCAGTGGCAAAATCATTGATTCACTCATAATCGGAGCTATCTGTTTCGTGTGCTGCCTGATACTGCGCATGCCGTATGTAGCACTCATTAGCGTGATAGTCGGAGTGACCAATGTCATACCGTTCTTTGGACCGTACATTGGAGCCATACCAAGCACCATACTCATCATGCTCGACAGCCCGTCAAAGGGTGTGATATTTTTGCTGTTTATCATTATCTTACAGCAGGTGGACGGCAATATTATCGGACCAAAGATACTCGGTGAGTCCACAGGACTCTCACCTTTCTGGGTGGTATTTGCAATCTTCCTTGGAAATGGATTATTTGGAGTAGTGGGGCTGTTCATCGGAGTACCGACATGGGGTGTCGTGTACTACCTGATAAAGAGATATGTGAATTATCGTGTGAGGAAGAAAGAATAAACGTACTGTTAAAAAATAAGTTATAAATTTTGAAAATAGTACTTGAATACTGGAAAATATGTGTATATAATGTGTGAACGAGGCTTTGAAAAAGAGCTTGTTCACACATTTTTTTAATGGATTTTCTGCAGGGGTGAACCTGCTGGGAAAAGTTATTATGAATTTAATTTTTGGGGAGGGTATTTACACATGAAGACAGATATGACCAAAGGCAATCCAATGAAAATTATATTGCTGTTCTCGATTCCTGTTCTGATGGGAAATCTGTTTCAGCAGTTCTATAATATGGTGGACACGATTATCGTGGGGCAGTATCTGGGCTCAAAGGCGCTTGCGGCGGTTGGCTCGACAGGCTGTATTATGTTTCTGGTGCTTGGCTTTGCAAATGGAATAGCACAGGGCTTTGGAGTTATGGCAAGCCATGCGTTTGGTGCGAAAAAAGAGAAGCTTTTGAAGCATTATGTGGCGTTAGCTATCATTCTTACTGTGATTGTCTCAGCGGTGCTCACGATTCCTACAGTGCTTGCGTCGAGGCAGCTTCTTATCTGGCTCAATACACCTGATGATATACTTGTCATGGCTGATGCGTACATAAAGGTCATTTTTGCGGGAATTTTCTGCACCATGTCCTACAATGTGGCTTCCGGTCTTTTGCGAAGCATCGGAGACAGCAAGACTCCGCTGTATTTTTTGATTTTTTCATCTGTATTGAATATTGTGCTGGACATATTCTTTATCGTGGTGGTGAAGGCAGGCACGGCAGGAGCTGCTTATGCGACAGTTATATCGCAGGGAATTGCTGCAGTTTTGTCATTTATCGTGATGTTTAAGAAGTATGATTTGCTGCGCACCAGCCGTGAGGATTATTACATGGACTGGAGCGGAATCTGGCGCATGCTCTCAATCGGTCTGCAGATGGCACTCAACTATTCAATCACTGCTATTGGAACGATGATTTTCCAGGCAGCGGTCAATGTCTTCGGTTCGCAGGTGGTAGCTGCGTATACCGCCGCATCCAAGGTCAGCAATATCGCGACACAGACCATGCCTACACTTGGAACAGCCGCTGCGACTTACTGCGGACAAAATCTTGGAGCAGGAAGATACGACAGGATATTTAAGGGTATGAAGTCATGCTTTTTCATATGTATAGGCTGCGCAGTTTTAGCGGCAGCAATTAACTGCTTTGTCGGACCGTACATGATAGGCTGGTTTATCACATCGCCTACGGCAACTGACATTGACTGTGCTATGAAATATCTGAAAATCGCGAGTGTCTTCATGCTTCCTCTTGCATGGATTTTTGCATACAGAAACGGTCTGCAGGGACTTAACAAGGGTCTTGTGCCTATGCTTAGCGGTGCGATGGAGCTTGTGTCGAGATGGATTGCAATACTTGCCCTGTCAAAGCCATTTGGTTACGGCGGTGTGTGCTTTGCAGATCCGGCAGCCTGGCTTACAACAGGAATACTACTTATTGTGACCTACTATGTGTGGGAGATGCGCATGAGGAAGAAGATACAGATAAAATAGATTTCACACAAATTGGTTTATTCGTGGTACAATTAAGCCACGGATAAATCAATTTCATTTACAGAGATAAAGAGGCGGATTGCATGAATTATTATGAGCTTTCAAACACTGTCACCCCTGATACCATTGGATACAAAAATGGCTTATGGCAGAAAAGATATGTGCAGATTTACAGAGTATTGATTGTTGTATGGAGTGTTTTGACATTAAGCTTGTTGTTTGGAATGTTCCATAGGGATGACTATAGTTCAGGAATGATTAAATCATGTTTATTACTCTTTTTTGCAGGTATTATTTTTCTGGTGTTGATGCTGATCGCTGTTGTTAATATATCAGCGAAAAGGACAGAGAATTGGAGCCTTCAGGACAGGCATGATTACAATTTGGCTATGTACAGAACCAGATACAGGAATAATAGGCAGCTTCAGTCAGTTGTGTTGATAGTGATGGCTAAGCAGCAGCTTCTTATGTCAAACTATGATCTGGCCGCACAGGCTCTTGCAATGGTTGATATCAATTGTGTGAAGCTGCCATATTTAAGAGATTATTATTTTTGCAATGCTGCAGTTTTGTTCCTATGTGATAAGCCGGGCTGGCAGGAGTGGCTGGATAAGTGCTATGCTGTGCCGGCGAATCAAAAGCAGATGACGGACATGCAGATTGGTGCATTGTTTTTATCAGAAAATGCAAAAATGGATTTGTGTCAGGCAATTTACGCAGACACCAGGATAAAGCATAAGTGGCCGACAGCAATTGTAATTACTGCGATATTGGTGTTGTATGCAGGAATTTTCTATGGAGTAGGAGGCTTACTGTCTCGAGGATATCACTATAGATACTGGTTCGAGCTGTCGTCTGTTCTGATAACATACGCAGGCTGTATGGTCTTGTCGCTTTACTGGATAATCAGGTGGATATTATTCAGTGACAGCGTATCTAAAAAGTCAGAAGGGGTAAGGCTATTCAGAAAAGTAATACTCATAGTCATGTGGCTGTGTTTGATGGCTGCCATGGTTATTAATCTGATAATTTCATTCATCGGCATGGATACGGAGAAAAAGGCATATGCGAATGGTCTTATCTGCATGAGTACTTCGGATGGATATAGTACTGATGAATATTATAACATCAAGGTTGGACCTTTCCTGAGACGAAATTTGACATTTAAGGAAACAATAAAGTTTGGACTTATAAACGATGATGACAGCACCGGAGACAGTGGAAATGATGCTGGTGATAGTGGTGCAAATGACAGTGAAAACAGCACTGAGAATAATTCACAGTCATACAATGACGCTTCTGAAAATACAGAAAATGAGAATGCAGGAAATGAGAACGCTGACGAAAGCCTGGATACAGAAAGCATGGCCGTATATGATTACATGTCAGCTGCAGGGATACTCTCAGCCGGGGATGCCGGTATTATTCGCAACGGTTCCACAGCTAAAGGTACTTTTTATTCTGTTTTCGAAACCGGCGAGGCTGATGGAAATACGTATGAGAATAGGTTAGTTTATGACAGAGTTTCCGAAAATGGACAGTGTGATTTGTTTGTTTATGAGCAGTTGGTTAGTGGCTCAGATACAAGGCTACTGGGATTTTATGCTGTAAATAAAACCACAAATGAGGTTTTCTCAGCGGATAGAAACTCATGGGGTGGTGTGAGCAGCAGGGAATATCAGGACGCAACAGGAGAAAATTAGGCTGGTACATGTCACATAAACGATGTACTAGCTGGTTGTCTCCCTGCGGATCAGCACAGGCGCTATCTTTTTGTGCGTTGGCGCCAAATCGGGTTCTGGCTTTCTTTGCTTGCGGTTTTCCATCTGCTTAACGAGTAAATCCATGGCGGTTCTTGCGATTACATCTATCTGCTGGCCGATGGTGGTGATTGGAATTATGGCTTCGTTGGCAATTGGTGAATTGTCGAAGCCGACTATCTCATAGCTGTCCGGCAGGCAGCCGTATTTTTGTATGACAAGGTTCAAAAACATGTTGGCATATGTGTCGTTTGCCAGGAATACCCCTTTCTTTTTATCAGGATATTTCTCATCTATATTGTTAAAAATCACCTTCATCTGAGAAAATAAATCGTTGTACGAATCACCGGATACGTTCAGGCTGAGCTCATAGGGAATATTGTGCTCGGTACAGGTGTCCTCAAACGCACGGATTCTGTCGTAAGCCGGGACATACTTTGGTACATCTACATTGATATGGATGAGGATGTCACATTTGTCACGTATTAAAAGAGATGTGGCCTGAAGCGCACCCATATAGTTGTCGGAGGTGACACTGCTTATATGCATGGATTCTCGCTCGATTGCGACAATTGGAATGTGGTATGAAGCAAGCTTTTCAGATGAGAGAGTGTGACTTAGCACGATAAGACCCTCTATCTGATAAGCTAAAAGTTCATCAATGTAGTTTTCTTCCTCGGCCGCCCCCTTGTCACTCATAAAGATGAGAAACTTATAGTGATAGTTAGCGTAAGTGGCTAAAAGCTGTGTGAGCATCTCAGAGTAGTAGTGCAGGTAAAGGTTTGGCACTATTATGCCGACAAACTCGCTCTTACCGTTTGCGAGAACCTTTGCGAGCTTATTTTTCTTATAGCCGAGCTCATCAAGCGCACGGGAAATCTTTTCCTGATTCTCCAGTGTCAGAGAGTCTGGATGATTGAAATATCTTGAAATCGTTGTTTTTGAAAAGTGTGTATATTCCGCAATATCTGCAAATGTAAGCTGTTTTTTTCCCATGGGATGTCTCCTTATAAAAATTACTTATATTACAAATGTTTATAAACAGTATACAGCGCAATTTCCAAAATATCAACAAAAAAGTAACCGGTTACTTTTTTTGAGAAAAGTATTGACACAGCACAAATGATATTGTATTATCAAATTATAAAGTAACCGGTTACTTTACCGGTTACGCAAGAGCGTAAATTAAGTAAAAAAGACAAAATGTGAAAAAGAGTGGAGGTCACAGCAAATGAAAGAAAAAAAGCAGTCATTGAAAAGCAAAGTGACATATGTGAAGAAAAACTGGATGTTGTACATATTTTTCCTTATGCCGGCACTTTTACTGACAATTATATTCAAGTATGTTCCGATGGGCGGACTGCTCATAGCATTTAAGGATTACAATGTCATAAAGGGTGTGCTGGGGAGTCCATGGGTCGGGCTTGAATATTTCAAGAGATTTTTATCATCACCTGATTTTATGAACTACCTTATGAATACGTTAAAGGTAAGTATTTACGGATTGTTATGGGGATTTCCGGTACCGATTATACTTGCACTGCTTCTGAATCGTATTCGCAAAGAGGGCATCAAGAAAAAGATACAGCTTCTGATTTACGCACCGAATTTTATCTCAGTTATTGTACTTTGTGGTATGGTTCGTATGTTTTTATCACCAATCGGACCAATGAATAAGATACTCGGCATCAGCACAAACTGGATGACAATGCCGGCTGCATTCAGGACAATCTACATAGCGAGCGGCATCTGGCAGGGAGCAGGCTGGGCTTCAATCATGTACACAGCGGCATTATCCAATGCGAGCAAGGAGCTTGAAGAGGCAGCGAGAATGGATGGAGCAAACATCTTCCAGCAGATGTGGTATGTTGAGCTTCCGGCTATTAAGAATATTATAGTGATACAGTTCATCCTGCAGGCAGGAAATATTATGAGTATCGGTTTCGAGAAAGCCTATGCGTTACAGACAGATATGAACTTACCGGCATCGGAAATTCTTTCTACATATGTATACAGAATCGGACTTTTGAATGGAGACTATGGTTATTCAACAGCGGTTGGTCTTTTCAACTCGGTAATCAACGTAATATTGCTGATTATAGTCAATGCGGTTGTAAAGAAGCTAAACGATGGTGAAGGAATCTAGGAGGAAAGTGCAATGGAAAAAGATATGACGATAAAAATCAAATATTCACGGACTGATAAAATTGTTCTTGGAATTGGATATACACTTCTTGGGTTGTTTGTGCTTGCAATAATTGTTCCGTTAGTATATGTAGTGCTGGCATCTTTCATGGATCCGACAGTACTTAACAACCAGGGACTGAGCTTCAACATAAAGGATTGGACTATTGATGCATACAGACGAGTTCTGGAAAATGACATGATATGGCGCGGATTTTTTAATTCGTTTTTTTACTCAATAGCGTTTGCGGCAATCTCAGTATTTGTCACAATCCTGGCAGCATATCCTATGTCTAAAAAGGAATTTGTCGGAAGAAAATTTTTCAATGTGATTTTTATTATCACAATGTTTTTTGGAGGAGGAATGATTCCTACATTCATCCTTATAAATCAGCTCCATATGGTAAACACCGTATGGGCAATCCTCATTCCGGGCGCTTTCAATGTGTGGAATATGATTTTGGCGAGAACCTATTATCAGTCAGTGCCAAATGAGCTTCGTGAGGCATCAGCCATCGACGGAGCAAATGAAATACAGCATTTCTTTAAGATTATGCTTCCGGTTTGTAAGCCGATTATTGCGGTGCTTATGCTTTGGTCATTTGTAGGAATGTGGAACAGCTACTTTGATGCAATGATTTACCTGAATGACGCAAATCTCCAGCCATTACAGCTTGTACTGCGTTCAATTCTCGTGCAGAATACACCTCAGCCGGGCATGATTGCAGATATCCAGAGTACAGCTGAGATGGCAAAGGTTGCAGAGCAGCTCAAGTACGCTACAATTGTTGTATCAAGTTTACCACTTTTGATTATGTATCCATTTTTCCAGAAATATTTTGATAAAGGAATCATGGTTGGATCTGTTAAGGGCTAACAGAAAGGATGAGTATGGATATGAAAAAAAGAAGCTTCAAAAAATTAATTACACTTTCGCTTACACTTGCAATGCTGACAGGTGTGGCAGGCTGTGGAAAGCAGCAGAGCTTAAATGCCGAGACAAATCCGGACACACCGGTATCAGATGTGCAGTTTCCTCTGAAGGAGAAGGCTGAGCTGTCATTTATCACAAGTGCACCGGCCACATCCACACAGGATCCTAATGAGAGGACTATCTTCAAGAGAATGGAGAAGCAGACCAACGTGCATATCGACTGGACATGCTTCGTTTCAGACCAGTTCTCTGACAAGAAGAATCTGGCATTGGCGCAGTTTGGTAATCTGCCGGATGGACTGTTTAATGCAGGTATGAGTGATTACGACCTGCTCAGATATGCAAAGCAGGGTATTATCATTCCGGTTGAGAATCTGATTGACAAATATATGCCTAATCTTCAGGCAGTTTTTGAGAAATATCCTGAATATAGGACAATGTGTACCGCACCGGACGGACATATCTATTCATTTCCTTGGATAGAGCAGCTTGGTGCAGGAAAAGAGGCAATTCAGGCAATCGGAGATATACCTTATATCAACAAGAAATGGCTTGATTATCTGGGACTTGAGGTGCCGACTACTACAGATGAGCTCGAGCAGGTGCTTATCGCATTCAGAGATCATGCAGACGAGCTTGAGAAAGAGTTTGACATTGAGGGCGGTGTCATTCCTATGTCATTTATTATAAACAACGGTGACCAGGATCCAGCCATCCTCATGAACGGCTTTGGTGAGGGTTATGGTGATACAGGTGACCACTTTGCAGTAACAGATGAGGGAAAAGTCATCTATACTCCTACACAGGAGGGCTACAAGGAGGGTATCGAGTGGCTTCACAAGCTTGTCACAGAGGATTTGATTGACCCTGAGGCATTTACACAGGAGTGGTCAACATATGTAGCAAAGGGTAAAAACCACAGATACGGGCTCTGCTTTACATGGGACATTGCAAACATTGACAATAACACAGATTACGTCATGCTTCCTGCTCTCACAGGACCTGACGGAGTCAGAAATATCACCAGACAGAATAACAGTGAGACGAGTGGTTTCGACAGAGGACGATGCGTACTGACATCAAGCTGCAGGGATACGGCTTTGGCAGCCGCGTGGATTGATCAGATGTATGCTCCAATCCAGTCTCCACAAAATAACTGGGGAACATACGGCGAGAAAGATTCGTTTAACATCTTTGAGATGAGCACAAACGATGAGGGTGGACAGATGTTAAAGCATATGGATCTGGGCGATCAGTCACCGGTTGAGGTGCGTGAGGCGCAGTCTGTAAACGGACCGCTTGCTGTTTTAAACGAGTACTATGATGTTTATGTGACAGAGCCTGCAGATGCCAAGTGGCGTCTTGACAACATGCATGAGGCTTATCTGAAGGACATGAACAGTAAGTATGTCTATCCAAACGTGTTCATGAGCATAGATGACACCAACAAGGTGTCACAGTACGACACAGACATCAAGAAATATGCTGAGCAGAAAAAGGCCGACTGGATATTAAACGGCGGCATTGATAAGGAATGGGATTCATACCTTAAGAAACTTGATAAATATGGTTTACAGGATTATCTGAAGATAAAGCAGAAATATTTTGACAGCTATCAGAAATCCCTTGAGAGTACGTCAGAGGGCAAATAGGTTACTGTTCATAATTCTGTATTACCGGCAAAGCAAACAGAATTGGAGGATTTGAATGAGCGAATTATTGGAAAAAGCAAGAAGCTACGAGGCAAAAAAAATAGCTGCTACAGATAAAGAGAGTAAACCTTTGTTTCATATCAGTGCACCGGCAGGATGGATTAATGATCCGAATGGATTTTCTGTCTATAACGGAAAAATTCATCTGTTTTATCAGTACTATCCATATCTGCGTGAGTGGGGACCTATGCATTGGGGGCATAGTACGACAAGCGATATGATTAAATGGGAACAGCTTCCGTGTGCTCTGGCACCTGACGAGGAATATGATAAAAAAGGATGTTTCTCAGGAAGTGCCATTGAGGCAGATGGTAAGCATGTGCTTGTATACACAGGTGTCACAAGGATTAAACTTCCTGACGGCAGTGAGCAGGAGAGACAGAACCAGTGCATCGCATTTGGAGACGGACTTAATTATGTGAAGCATGAGAATAATCCTGTTGTGACAGGCGATATGCTTCCTGAAAACTGCAGCAGAATCGATTTCCGTGACCCTAAAATATGGAAAGAGGATGACACATATTATCTTATAGTTGGAAGCAAGGACTTAAACAATGTGGGCCAGGTAGTGCTCTGCTCTTCAAAAAACCTGACCGATTGGCAGTTTGAGACAATCCTTGCGGCAAACAGCACAGGCAAAATAGGTACCATGTGGGAGTGCCCGGACTTCTTTGGGCTGGAGGATAAGCATGTGCTCATCTGTTCACCGCAGAGTATGAAGGCAGACAAATATGAGTTTCATAACGGACACAACTCTGTATATTTTCTGGGGGATTATGATAAAGAAAATCATGTATTTATCAAGGAAGAGCCGCACACACTTGACTATGGCATGGACTTTTATGCGCCACAGACTACACTGCTTCCGGACGGACGCCGCGTGATGATTGCCTGGATGAAGTCGTGGGATGCATGTGTCGTTCCTGATTCGCAGGATTGGCAGGGCATGATGACACTGCCTCGTGAGCTTGAAATAAAGGACGGCCGTATCTGGCAGAAGCCGGTTAAGGAAATAGAAAATTATCGTGCAAACAAGTGTCATTATACAGATAAAAAAATAGACTGCTACACGACCTTTGATGGCATAAAGGGCCGCACTCTCGACATGACAGTGGAGCTTTCAGGCGAGGAGTACAATAACTTCACTGTTGAAATGGCATGCGATGATGAGTATGGTACAGTGTTTACCTACAACAGAGTCGCAGGCATGCTCGAGATTGATCGTACCTGCTGTGGCGTCACAAAGGATGTCGTCTGTGTCAGAAAAATTAAAATCGCAGATACAGACAGAAAGCTAAAGCTTCGTTTCATCATGGACAGACAGTCTATAGAGCTCTTTATCAATGACGGACAGCAGGTCGCAACCACAGCTATCTGTACACCTCTTCAGGCAGACGGAATCAGCTTTAACTGTGACGGAAGTGCTGTTGTGGATATTGAAAAATATGATATAATATGATATAATTTTATAATATGAAAGCATATCAGTAGAGCATACAAATAATAACCGGACAAATTATTGGTCCGGTTATTTGTAGAATAATATACAGGATATTTTGACAGGAAAGAAAGAGGTACAATATGGATGTAGTTGCATTAGGTGAATTACTTATAGATTTTACAGAAAACGGTACAAGTGCGCAGGACAATAAGCTTTTTGAGGCTAATCCGGGTGGAGCTCCATGTAACGTGCTTGCCATGCTTCAAAAGCTCGGTCATCAGACTGCTTTCATCGGAAAAGTGGGACAGGATGCGTTCGGAAGGCTGCTTGTTGATGCCGTAAAGGAGCAGGGCATCGACACAACAGGCGTGCGCTATGATGATAATGTCCATACCACTCTTGCATTTGTCCAGACCGCAGCAGACGGAGACAGAGATTTCTCATTTTACAGAAATCCGGGAGCAGATATGATGCTGACAGCGGATGAGGTGGATTTATCCCTTGTGAGAAACGCAAAAATTTTCCACTTCGGAAGTCTTTCAATGACAGATCAGATCTGTGAGAATGCGACAAAGCATGCAATAGCTGCCGCAAAAGAGGCAGGCGTACTGATTTCCTTTGACCCTAATCTGCGCAAACCGCTCTGGAAGAGCATGGACGATGCAAAAGAGAAGATAAGCTGGGGCCTGAGTCAGTGTGACATCTTAAAAATATCTGATGATGAGATTGAATTCATGACAGGCGAAAAGGACATAAAGACAGGTGTAAAGAAGCTCATAGATGAGTATCACATTCCGTTTATCTGTGCCACCATGGGCAAAAACGGAAGTATGGCATTTTTTGACGGACATATCGTGGAGGCAGCTCCGTTCCTGCGAGATGACACTGTCGAGACTACAGGTGCAGGAGATACCTTCTGTGCATGCCTGCTTCACGATGTGTTGGAGCATGGTATCAATGACCGGAAGGATGACGATGTGAAAAAGATGCTCACATTCGCAAATGCAGCAGCTTCGCTTATTACCACGAGAAAGGGCGCACTTCGCGTGATGCCTGAGAAGGGTGAGGTTGAGGCTGTAATTAAGTAGTTATAATTTAATACGACAAAAGAGATTATACTCTTCTTAATCTATGTTTAAAAACGTGATTAAGAAGAGTATATTTGTTTCTTGCAGTGCATAATTGTATTGGCTATAATATCATATATAAAACAATGATTTGAGACTATACAGGGAGTCAGATATGGTAAAAACGATTGGTATTGGGAAACAGGATTTTGCTTCTGTTATAGAAGATAATTGCTTTTTTGTGGACAAAACGAGCTTTATAAAGGAATGGTGGGATTCAAAGGATGATGTGACTCTCATCACGCGTCCGAGGCGTTTTGGAAAAACACTTAATATGAGCATGCTTAACTGCTTTTTTTCAAATCAGTATAAGGACAGGAGCGATTTGTTTGATTCATTGTCTATATGGGAGGATGAGGACTATCGAAAAATTCAGGGTACTTATCCTGTGATTTTTATGAGCTTTGCTTCGGTTAAGGCCGACAATCTGGGAGATGCAAAAATCCAGATAAAAGCACAGATAGAGGCTGTTTACAAAAGGCACAGATATCTGCTTGAGGGGGATACTCTGACAGCAGACGAAATAGCTGATTTTGAAGGAACAAATACCAGGATGGGTGATGCTGAGAGTGGATTAAAATTAAATATTTTGTGTGAGTATTTTCATCGTTACTGGGGAAAGAAGACGATAATTATCCTTGATGAGTATGATACTCCTATACAGGAGGCATATCTTCATGGATATTGGAATGAGTTTACTGCATATATAAGAAGCCTGTTTAATGCAACGTTCAAGACAAATCCGTATATGGAGCGTGCTATTATGACAGGAATCACGCGTGTATCAAAGGAATCAATTTTTTCAGACCTCAATAATCTGAATGTAATAACCACGACCTCAAGCAGTTATGCAACGAGCTTTGGATTTACAGAGAATGAAGTTTTTGATGCAATGGAAGAGTATGGTCTGTCCGGTGAAAAAGATACTGTAAAAAAATGGTATGACGGTTTTAAATTTGGAAATCACAGTGATATTTATAATCCATGGTCTATAACGAATTTTCTAAAGGAAAAACAGATAAGTCCATACTGGGCATCTACCAGCTCAAACGGTCTGGTAAATCGTTTGATCAGAACAGCATCTGCAGAAATAAAATCTATGATGGAAACACTTCTGGAAGGCGATTCTGTGGAGGTTAGCATTGACGAACAACTGGTGTTTGAACAGCTCGATAACGATGAAAATGCCATTTGGAGTCTTTTGCTTGCCAGCGGTTATTTAAAGGTTGATTCCTTAGAAAAAAGAGGTCTTACGCTTGAACCGTGGTATCATCTGAGCATTACAAATCTTGAAACCGTAAGTATGTTTTCAAATATGTTCAGAGGATGGTTTAATGCCTCTGTTTCGAATTATAATGGATTCATAAGGGCATTGCTTAGAGGCAATGTAAAGGAAATGAACATATACATGAATGAGGTCGCTTTATCTACCTTCAGCAGCTTTGACAGCGGAAAGCATCCTTCGGGAAAATCTGAACCGGAGAGATTTTATCATGGTTTTGTCTTAGGCCTGCTGGTCGAGCTTAGAGATAAATATGAAGTGCAGTCAAACCGTGAAAGTGGCTATGGCAGATATGATGTGATGATCATTCCACGTGATAAAAATTCGCAGGCTGTAATAATAGAATTTAAGGTTATTGATTCGCAAGAGGAGACATCACTGGATATGACTGCGGATAGTGCTTTGAAGCAGATTGAAGAGAAAAATTATGATGCAAAGCTTTTGGAACGAGGATATAAAAGAGAAGCAATTCAACATTATGGTTTCGCATTTGAAGGAAAGAAAGTATTGATAAAGAAGGCACAAATCTAAATGAAACAAAAATTATCAGTTGCACCAACATTCAAAAACTACGACAAGAAAAATCTCCCAAAGGACATTCTTGCGGGAATCATCATCATGGCGGTTTCGATTCCTATATCGATGGGCTATGCGCAGATATCCGGGCTACCGGCGGTATATGGCTTGTATGGCTCGGTATTCCCAATCATATTGTTTGCTCTGTTTTCCACATCACCGCAGTTTATATTCGGTGTGGATGCTGCTCCGGCGGCGCTTGTCGGAGCAGCAGTGCTTGGCATGGGAATAGAGGCAGGAAGCAAAGAGGCCATGACGGTTGTACCGGTGTTTACATTTTTTGTGGCACTGTGGCTTTTGGCATTTTACTTCATGAATGCCGGAAAGCTGGTGAACTACATATCTGCGCCGGTTATGGGCGGATTTATCACAGGCATATGTACTACAATCATACTGATGCAGGCGCCAAAGCTCATGGGCTCTGCGGCAGGAACCGGAGAGCTTTTTGAACTGTCTGAGCATATATGGGAGGCCTTACACCACATAAATGCAGCCGCACTTGTCATGGGGATTGTAGCGCTTGCCATTTTGGTTGTGAGTAAGAGGCTTGTTCCAAAGTTTCCTATGGCGGTTGTGCTCATGGTAACAGGCGCGCTTTTTACATATTTTGGACCGGTAAAGGAGTGGGGAGTGCCGACTCTTTCAGCAGTTGAGCCCGGCATGCCGCGGTGGTATATACCGGATTTCGAGGCAGTTTTTTCAGTTCAAAAGGCCTCAGAGGTAATAGTTTTAAGTCTTTCGGTTGCTGTTGTCATCATGGCAGAGACACTTCTGGCAGAAAACAATTTCGCACAGAAAAACGGATACAGAATAGATGATAACACGGAGCTTTTGGCATTTTCCATAGGAAATATGGCTGCGGCTTTTACGGGCTGCTGTCCGATAAACGGTTCAGTGTCACGAACTGCGATGAGCGAGCAGTACGAGGGTAAGACACAGCTCACAGGGCTTGTTGCAGGCGTTTCCATGATAGCAGTGCTTCTTTTTTGCACAGGCTTTATAGGATATCTGCCGGTTCCGGTGCTCACGGCGATTGTCATATCAGCGCTCATGGGTGCCACGGAGTTTCATCTGGCAAAGAGACTGTGGAAGGTCAGCAGGACAGAATTTTTCATATTTGTTGGTGCTTTTTTCGGAGTACTTATTCTGGGTACGATAAACGGAGTTTTGATAGGAATCATTTTGTCTTTTGCCGAGATGATAATCAGAAGCGCAAAGCCGGCCACCTGCTTTCTCGGTGTGCAGCCGGGACACAGTCATTTCCGCGATATCAGGGAGAGCACAAACATCCACGAGATTGACGGTGTGATTATTTACAGATTTTCGAGCGGCCTGTTTTTTGCAAATGCAAAGGTACTTGTGCGTGATATTGAGGACCACCTAAAGCATGATACAAAAGCTGTCATAATCGATGCCGGAGCTATCGGAAGTATTGATATCACAGGAGCTGACAGCATAGAGTCACTTTACCGCTCACTGAAACAAAAAGGTGTAAAGCTATACATAACAGAGCACATTGCAGAGCTCAACGAGCAACTCAGGAAGCTGGGCTTAGGTTATTTAATTGAGCAGGGCTGTGTCAGAAGGACAATACATATTGCGCTAAAGGATATGGGAATAAACAGACCTTATCCGCTTGAGGGTGGCGTAGATAACGAGGAGCGCAGTGCCTCAAGAAAGCGTGCTGACAACAGGGTGCAGGAGTTTGTCTGGGCGTTTGGCGCCGAGAGTGAGGAGCAGATTGAAAAGCAGATAAAGCTTCAGATAGAACAGCTCAAAAAGACAAAGGATATAGAGGAAATCATGCATGGCCGCTGGGCGCATATGGATGAGTTTGACCAGGATGAGTGGCTGGAGCATCTGGAGGAGCATCTGAAAGAAATCGTCAACATATCAGGAAAGGATGTGCACACGCTTGCGGCAGATATCGAGATGCACCGTCGCGAGGTGCATGAGCGTATAGCAAGAGAGCATCCGGAGCTTGCAGAGCGGTTTGCACAGAGGAGACACCTGCTTGATAAGCATCTGAAGGAGAGAAGGCCTGAGGTCTACAGGATTATCGTGCAGCTAAGGGAGGACAACAAGCATAAATGAACATAAACCAGACACTCAAACAATACTTTGGCTACGACAGTCTTAGAACAGGGCAGGAGGAGCTCATAAACGGCATACTTGCAGGGCACGATGTGCTCGGTATCATGCCGACAGGCGCAGGAAAATCGCTGTGCTACCAGCTTCCGGCGCTTATGCTTAAAGGAATTACGCTTGTCATTTCGCCACTTATCTCGCTTATGTCAGATCAGGTCAAGGCTTTAAACCAGGCAGGAGTGCATGCCGCCTATATCAACAGCTCACTGACCGAAAACCAGATAAGGATGGCACTTTCGTATGCCTCACAGGGGCGATACAAGATAATCTATGTCGCTCCGGAGCGCCTCAACACGCCGCGTTTTCTGGATTTTGCCTGCAACGCGGACATATCGATGCTGACAGTTGATGAGGCACACTGTATATCGCAGTGGGGACAGGATTTCAGACCGAGCTATCTGGAAATTGCCGGATTTTTAACGAGACTTCCAAGACGACCGATAGTCAGTGCGTTTACAGCGACCGCCACGGAGCGCGTGAAAAATGATATAGTGGCTTCGCTTGGACTTAACAATCCGGTTACTATGGTGACTGGGTTTGACAGACCTAACCTGTTTTTCAGGGTTGTTACAAGAAAGGGAGGCAGCCAGAAGGACAACAGTATAATCAATTATGTGAAAAAGCATGAGGACGAAAGTGGAATAATATACTGCGCAACGAAAAAGAATGTGGATAAGCTGTATACTCTTTTAAATGAGCAGGGTATTTCGGCGGGCCGTTACCACGCAGGGCTTTCAAATGATGAACGTAAGCAGAATCAGGAGGATTTTACATATGACAGAATCCGTGTGATGGTTGCCACAAACGCATTTGGAATGGGAATCGACAAGTCAAATGTGAGATATGTGCTGCATTACAACATGCCACAGAGCCTCGAGTATTACTATCAGGAGGCCGGAAGAGCGGGACGAGACGGTGAGGAAGCGGAATGTGTGCTGTTTTTCTCAAAACAGGATATCATGATAAACAAGTTCCTTCTGCAGAATAAGGCTTCAGCAGGCGATGTGGCATCCGACATGCAAAAGACAGCCAATGACAGGAGGAAGCTGCAGCAGATGATAAATTACTGTGAGACGGACAAATGTCTGAGGGAGTTTATACTTTCATATTTCGGAGATACAACGCCATGCATCTGCAACAAATGCAGCAACTGTGTGGTTGTGGAGGATGAAGAGGAGGAGACATACGTTGAAACCGGCAAAAAGCGCAAAAAGGCAGCACAGCTTGCAGGGCTTAACGAGCTTGGTGCTGCGCTGTTTGAAAAGCTGCGCAGCGTGCGTACAGAGCTTGCTGCAGAAAAGTCGGTGCCTCCGTATATCATCTGCTCCGACAAGACCTTAAAGGATATGTGCGCGAAGCTGCCGCGGGATAAGGAACAGCTTGCCGATGTGTACGGCATGGGTGAGCAGAAGATACAAAATTATGGTGAAGCGTTTGTGACGGCGGTAAATTCATTTGTTGCAGATAACCCAAATCCATCAGGCAGTATGTCTGGCGAAAGACTACAGACTATTTTAAGCGATGAGGAGGCTGCTGAAACCGGCAGCACGAGAAAAAAGAAGCTTCCGTTTTACATCGAGCCACAGAGGCTTGATGAGGTAGAGCTCACCGACAAATGCAGGCTTACAGAGCTTACGAACAAAATAAATGAGCTGTGCCCTGCGGATAAGGAGCACAAAAAGCTTGCAGCCTCGTTTATAAATGAGCTTCTCATTGCAGAGGGATATCTGGAGGAAGTTACAGAAGGCGAGAACAAGATAAAGCGTGTCACCGAAAAGGGGCGAAGCGTAGGAATAGATGAGGAAGAGCGCAAGGCAAAATTTGGTGGAAGCTATTACGCTATCACCCATTCGAAGCAGAGCCAGCAGGTGATAATAGAAATGCTGAAAAAACACTATAGCGGAATTAAACCACAGGAGTAAATGGACTTTAGATAAACTGGATATATAAATTTATATAAAATTGGATATATACTTGATGCCACATAAGAGTATTATATAGTTTAATTGTAATATTTAGGAGGCATTTTATGAGAAACGAAAAAGTTCAAAAACTCACACTTACAGCACTTATGGCAGCTTTATCATATGTCATATTCACATTTTTACAGATTAAGGTCACATTACCGGGTGGCAGCGCCACATCCTTTCACCTTGGCAACGCAGTCGTAGTACTTGCGGCTTTGCTCTTAGGCGGAGTATACGGAGGAATCGGTGGAGCAATCGGAATGACAATCGGTGATTTACTTGACCCGATATATATCACCGGAGCACCAAAGACATTTTTCCTCAAGCTTATGATTGGTGTTATCACCGGTCTTGTAGCACACAAGCTTGGAAAGATTACATATTCAACCGACAAGAAGCATGTATTTAAATGGACAGTCCTTGCAGCATGTGCAGGAATGCTCTTCAACTTTATTTTTGACCCGATAATAAGCTATTTCTACGATATGCTTATCCTCGGAAAGCCGATGGCACAGCTCAAAATCGCATGGAGCGTGACCACAACAGGAGTCAATGCAGTGATATCGGTGATTGCTGCAACAATCGTGTATATGGCACTGAGACCGGTGCTCATCAAGGCAAATCTGTTTTTCAAGATTGGCAAAGAAAAATAATAGTTACATAATATTTAGCATTAAAACCTGATTATGATGAGACGAGATGAAAATACAAATATATTCGACAGAGTAGCTGAAATAAGTTTATACCATCGGTTTCTTCGTTACAAGCTGACGTGTGAATACTAATGGACAAAATATAATCAATATATAATACTGCAGTTGACATAGCTTGTTAATTGTCATATTATAATTATAGAGAGGTCTCCATTAACCTTATGGTCTTGAATCGTAGAAGAGATGAACATTAAAGAAGGTCTCCATTAACCTTCGGTAATCAATCCGTAAAGAGATGAGCATTAACGAGTGGGAAGCTTAGGCTTCCCACATTTTTAATCTAAAATATAAAGGAGCAGTATTATGTTTATACTAGAGGGAAAGTTGACATTTATCAACATTGAACAAAGTTACCTCAAAAAGCTGCATGATGCATGCTCAGAGGTGTATTACAAGCCAAGCGGTTATGAGAATAAACCATACATAGGGATTTTGATAAACAAAAATGACAGAAAATATGTAATTCCATTATCCTCAGCGAAAGAGAAGCATAAGACATGGAAAAATGTCGATAAAGAATGCTATTTGGTTTATGAAATGGCAAAGAAGTCCAGTATGGCGCAAGGAGATATTTGGGTGGCAGCAGAAGAGGATGATGTAAAGCATATTCTTTCTGTTATGGATATTAAGAAAATGATTCCGATTGTGGATGGTGTTTACAGTAGGGTAAATATTAATCCAGATGACACAGATACCGATGATGTCAAGAAATATAAGGATTTGCTAAATAAAGAATATTCTTTTTGCTTGAAGGTAATTGATGAAGTTATCGGAAGGGCTAACAAGTTGTACGACAAACAGATGGCAACCGGAAAGGTGGTTAAGTTCTGTTGTGATTTTAAGGCATTAGAAGAAGTGGCAGATAAATAGTGGCGGATGGCTCGCATGAGCCATCCGTTTACAACTATATAGAGGGAGGTATTTAGTGTCGTGCAGTTGTCATATTTTATGATTTAACTGCCGCAACAAAATCATGTATCTTTTCCGGATTCTTCCCCGCTTTGTCATCATTTTCCACACCTGATGATACATCGACTCCGTCAGGATGCACGGCTTCAATTGCCATGCGCACATTGTCTGGATTTAAGCCACCTGCGAGCAGCAGCAGCTTTTCATCGCGGGGGATATTGTCAACCAGCTTCCAGTCAAAGGTTTTTCCACTGCCGGGTTCGATGGCATCAAACACATAGCCTGCGATGCGTGAATCGTTGTGATACTTTTCATAGCTGTCCATATCAGAGACATTGAAGGCTTTAAGAATCGGGATAGCTTTTGCTGCCTCCGCCTCTGTCTCCGGAATTTCCCCATGTATCTGGACATAGTCAAAGCCTGCAGCCTCAATCTGTCTTATCTGCTCTATGGATGGCGAAACGACAACCGCAACCCTTTTGATGGAAGCATCAAGGGCTGCCATAATATCCTTTGCCTGTTCGATGGATATATTCCTCTTACTCTTTGGAAAAAATAACACCATACCCGCAAAATCAACGTGATTTTCGTTGAGATACCGTGCTTCAGCAGGTGAAGTCAGACCGCAGATTTTTATTTTGGTGTTGGAATTTGTATCTAAATTTATTTTTGTATTTATATCTTTATTATTATATATATTCTGTGTATTCATATCCTAAGAATAGCATTGTTGCAGGTTAATCGCAAGTGGATTGACCATAAATTGTTGTCTGTTGTTCGCAAGCCGCGGGTACCATGGCGCACACACTATCCCACGTTCGCTACGCTACGCAGCTAAGAGACTGTACGAATTGTGCCAAAGGTTTTCTTAATTTGACGAAACCGTCGAAACTCGCCATCCATGGCTCGATTTCTCCTTGCCTCGGCGTCCATGCCTCGGCATTTCTGCGTTACATAGCACAATTCTACAGTCTCTAAGCAGCTTCGCTATTCGCTTTCGTGGAATAGTGTGTGCGCCATGGTACCCGCGGCTTGCGAATAGAGTACTACAAATAAGGGTTAATACGGATTGCATGCGCAAATATGAGATGTTATAATGCAATTGAATTAATAAAGACAACAAAACGGGAGATAACAATTATGTTAACAGAAGAGATTAAAGAATATATCGGAACACAGCTCAAAGCACTCACATCAATAGCAAGCCCTACAGGTTTCACAAAAAATGCCACAGACTATCTGATGAAGCAGCTTGAGGCTATGGGATATGCGCCACAGCTTTCAAATAAAGGAAATGTCAGCGTGGAAATCGGTGGAGTTGGAGCACCTTTGGTATTGGCAGCGCATGTGGACACGCTTGGAGCCATGGTTCGCTCAATAAAGGATAACGGACGTTTGCGCCCGACAACTATCGGTGGTCATCAGTGGAGCACAGCAGATGGAGAAAACTGCATGGTTTTTACGCGTGATGGCAGAATGTATACAGGCGTGGTGCTAAATACAGAGCCATCGGCACATGTGGCAGACGAAAAGGTTGAGACAAAGGAAGAGAATATGGAAATCCTGCTTGATGAAAATGTAAATGACAAGCAGGGCGTAGCGGCACTTGGCATCCAGACAGGGGATATTATCGCCATGGATCCACGTACGGTCATCACGGAGAGCGGCTATATCAAGAGCCGTTTCCTTGATGATAAGCTGTCAGCCGCCATCTTACTCGGTGTGGCTCATGCCGTAAAGGAGGAGGGCTGGAAGCTAAACCGCAAGGTCACACTGCTCTTTACGGTTTATGAGGAGGTAGGCCATGGCGGAAGCTTTGTACCGGCTGATACGGAGGAGATGATTTCCGTAGACATGGGATGCGTTGGAGCCGACCTCGGCTGTACGGAGCATATGGTTTCAATCTGTGCGAAGGACTCAGGCGGACCTTACAACTATGAGCTTGTTACAGAGCTTTCAAATCTGGCAAAGAGCGAGGGACTTGACTATGCAATCGATGTTTATCCGCACTACGGCTCAGATGTCGAGGCAACACTGCACAGCGGATATGATATCCGTCATGGGCTTATAGGTGCGGGAGTTTATGCATCGCATAACTATGAGCGCTCACACATGGATGGCGTGGAGAATACTTATAAGCTTTTGAGAAAATATATTACAAAATAGTATCATTGTGATACATTATTTCATGTATTCAAACAAAGTAGGAGAGAGGTAAATACACCATGAATTTAAAAAAAGTTCATCATATTGCCATTATTGGGAGTGACTATGAGAAATCAAAGCACTTTTATGTGGATCTGTTAGGTTTTTCTATTATTCGAGAAAATTACAGACCGGAACGTGATGATTATAAAATTGATCTTCAACTCGATGAGATAGAATTAGAACTTTTTATCATTAAAAATTGTCCGAAGCGTCCAAGTTATCCAGAGTCTTACGGTCTCAGGCATCTTGCCTTTGCTGTAGATTCGGTCGATGATACTGTAAGAGAATTGAATAAAAGGGGCATCATAACTGAGCCGATTAGACTCGATACTTACACAGGCAAAAGAATGACATTCTTTCATGATCCGGACAATCTACCCTTGGAAATTCACGAATAAAGTATTTCAGTTATTCTATTTGGAATACTTTTAAGTGCAAGTGGTGAAGAAATGAATAGAACTGTATTGGAAAAGTTTAGCAATTTCCCATTTCCGTTATTAGAGGAAAAAGTAGCTAATTTATTATTTAATGAAATTGGTAACTCGCAAGTTGTTTAATGGAGAATGTATGAAGAAGAGAATAACGCTTATTGTTTTTTCGGTGCTAATAATTGTTGCTTTATATGTGTTGTATTGTTTTAATTATATTCCACATAAAAAATATACAAATGCAGATTTCAATATAGAAGCTTACAAGAGCAATATTGATAAAGACAATGATGGCATAGATGACCAAACAGATATATTAAATAATGCAAATAATTACATAAAAACTAATCCAAAATATAAAAGCAAATATTACAACACAGGTTATCCAGATGATGAATATGGGGTTTGTACTGATGTAGTAGCTTTTGCTTTAAAAGATGCAGGATATGATTTGATGGTATTAGTAAATGAGGATATAAAAAACAATAAAGAATTATATGATATAGATGCCGTTGATAAAAATATAGATTTTAGAAGAGTTAAAAACTTAAAAGTATATTTCGATAATAATGCAATAAGTCTTACTACAGATATAAATGAAATAGAAGAATGGCAAGGTGGAGATATTGTTGTATTTAAAAAACATATCGGCATTATATCTGACAAGAGAAATCGAAAAGGTATATGTTTTGTTATTCATCATGCAAACCCATATCAAATATATTATGAAGAGGATATACTGGAACATCGTGATGATATCATAGGACATTATAGAATCAGTTAAACAACTCCCAGTTTTTGAAACTGAGAAATCGGAATTTATAGGAGGTAAAGCAGCATGAAATGTCCATATTGTGGTGAAGAAATGATAAGAGGATACCTGATGAGCTCACGAGACATTACTTTTGCAGTTGATAATGTGACAAAAGTTTTTCGTATTAAACAATCGGACGATTTGGAATTGAGTAAAGGTTCAGGCGGAATCCCTCATTGTGAAGCTTATCGTTGCAGTAGTTGCAAAAAGATTTTGATTGATTATGCGAATAGATAAATTCAAGTTTGCAGAACTGACCAAAAATACAAACAGTTCGTAAAAGCATATTTTTACGAACTGTTTTTTTTCGTATTTACGGCATTCTTTTTCTCAATAATAAAATAGGCAATGGCAATTCTTACCAGTATTTGATATTGTAAAGTTACCACACAAAACAATTCAATACAGAAAGACACCACCGCCCATGAAAAGACTACCATTTGAACGCTTTTCTGACAAGCGATTTTATTATGCTAATGCACCTCCATGTAAGCAGGAGTTTTCATTAACTACTGATATTTCACCCTGCTTATTCTTGTAGTAACCAATCGGCTATATCGTGAATTTCGATTCCTTCATAACTATATTGGGGATGTTTGGTTCTGGCAATAATCATTTTCGGATAAGCATCTCGAACCTGAAGCAGAGGAGAGTATTCTCTCTCAAATGTTTACTGCCCGGAAATGTTGTCGCTGACCTGAATATAAATCTTCTCGCTGCCTCTCTGGGCAACAAAGTCGATTTTCTTTTGATAGAGCTTGCCGACATAAACATCGTATCCACGGCGAAGAAGCTCGATGCAAACGATGTTTTCATATAGTCATCCGCTTTCAAAAACACAATTATTAACTCGACTTTTTGACAGGCAGTGTATCAACAATAATCTTTCCGATATATCAATATAAATATAGTTGAGTTATTAAAAAGATGTTATATTAGTCGAATTTCGAATGATCAATTCTGTTTCATATTGACAGAAAACATGAGGGCAATTAGGATGCTGAATTCTTTCAAGAATTTGTCTTGCAGCAGCAATACCTAGATATTTCTGAGGAGTGCTTATGGTCGTCAATGACGGTGAAATTCTGGAAGCAGCAGGGATGTTATCAAATCCAACAACACATATATCTTTGGGAATCTGGAAACCAAGGAACTGCAGTGCGTATATCAACTGGATAGCAGTCCAGTCATTTCCGCAGATGAATACATCTGGCAGTGATATCATAGCTTGCAAATTATTAACTGTGGTCTGAAAATTCCGAAAATCCTCCGGCGTTTGATGAAGAAGGCAATTCTTTTGATTAAGTGGAAGCTGATGTTCAGCAAGACACTCGGATAAGGCATTATAACGTTCCTGAAATCCACGGCTTACATTAGGGGAATAGAGGTCTCCAACAAAACCAAAGCTTTCAGCTCCTTTTTCTATAAGTTGATTAATTATTTTTTTTAGATTCTTTTTACTTTCCATTGTGACTACATCTATTCCGTTTAGTTCTTCAAACGGAACATTTGGCATATCTACAGATACAATTGGAAGATTAAATTGTGAGAGGGCATCGCATACAACTTTATCACAGATCTCAACAAGAATAATTCCTTTGATAGAAGAATCGGAAATAGTTTGTGGGAAATTGAGTTGTTTTAGATCACTGTCGGACATGATACTGATTGCCAGATGATAATTCGCATTTGAAAGAATCGATTCAATTCCTCGTAAAACGGTGGTCCAAAATTCGGAGTCGGAAGCGTAAGTTCTGGTAAGGAAAAGAATCGTCCCATTGCTGCCTGTTTCGGAGGCAGGTATGACAGGGGTGGCGAAAGTGGCATTTTTATAACCAAGCTTAGAAGCGGTCTTTATAACCAGATTTCTTGTATTTTCAGATACCTCAGAACTGTTTTTTAAGGCTTTTGAAACAGTATTTCTGGAAAGCCCCAGATGATCAGCAATATTTTGAATGGTACATTTCATAGTAAACTCCTTTTATATTGTATTTATATGCTTCAGATATAGTATAACACAAAATGCACGAATTGCAAACAATACAATGTAAAAATAAAATGCACAAAATGCACGGAAAAAGAAGAGAATAATATAAATAATGCACAAAAAATATGAGGCTAAAATATAGAAAAGAGGGAAAAAGAGAAAATACTGTGCAAAAACTTGAAACAATGCAAAGAATATGATAATGTAAATGCATGAAACGAAATGTGCAAATGGTGCAAAAAGGAGGGTAAAAATGAGGCAATTATTTTATAAACAAAAGGAGGGTAAAAATGGGGCGATTATTTTATAAACCAGAAAATGCCTGGGTTGGTGATTTGATTCCATATTATGAAAACGGAACCTATTATGGATTTTATCTTCATGATCCAAGAATACGTGATAAAGAATATGCCGAAGATACTACATGGCATCTGATTGAGACCAAAGATTTTGTTAATCTGGATTATAAAGGTGAATCAATTGCAAGAGGTGGTATTCATGATGCCAACAAGAACGCATATACAGGATCGGTTATCAAATGTGAAAAAGATGGATTGTATCATGTTTTTTATACCGCTTATAATGAGGATTTTAAACTTCGCGGTAAAACAATTCAATCTGTAATGCAGGCCACAGGGAAAAATCTGGAAAATTTGGAGACAGTAAAAGATTTTTTGTTTGTCTCAGATGGAAAACAGTATGAAGAGTTTGACTGGAGAGACCCTTTTGTTTTTTGGAATGACGAAGACCAATGCTATTATATGCTGTTGGCGTCAAGAGTGACGAACAGAGGAGATCTCAGGGGTGGATGCATTGCATTGTGTAAGTCCGAAGATTTAATAAACTGGACTTATGAGAAACCTTTTTATGATCCTAAAATGTATATTACTATGGAATGTCCTGAACTGTTTAAAATGGGCGAATATTGGTATCTGGTATTTTCAACATTTTCAGATCAGTTTACAACACATTATCGTATTTCGAAAAACTGGAATGGCCCATGGGAAATACCTGATGATGATGTTTTTGATACAAGAGCTGATTATGCAATCAAGACTGCTTCTGATGGTAAAAGACGATTTGCTTTCGGATGGATAGCGAGCAAATATGGAAATACTGATTTTGGTCCATGGGAATGGGGCGGAACAATGAATTTTCATGAAATAATTCAGAATTCGAAAAACGGAGAACTTAGAATTAAAGCTATTCCGGAAGTGCTGGATTATTTTTCGAAAGAGATTGAATTGAAAAAAGAAACTTTATATAACTGCAAGATGGTACAGGCGCAGGATGGAGTCAGCGTTGAAAGTGATACGCTGGGGGCTCTTTTATATCCTTTAGAAGGTGATACTTTTGCGTTGGATATGGTAATAAAGCCTGAGAGATACCATGAATTTGGAATTGCGTTACACGTGGATAAAGAACTCGAAACGGGTTATTTCTTACGTATGAACCCTAAAAATCAATTAGTTGCATGGGATATGTGGCCAAGAGGAGAACAGGGAAGATATCAGTGGCAGATAAAGGGAGATGTTCCTTATCAGATAGAAACTGCAAGAAAACTGCCAAAAGCGGAAGAATATCGAGTTCACATCATAAAAGAAAAAGATATCTGCGTAGTGTATATTAATGATGAAATTGTTCTTTCGACCAGGATGTATAATCATAAAGATGGTTATGCAGGTATTTATGTAGTACAAGGCAATGTAAAATTAATTCAATATAAAGAAAAAAGGAGCGAGTAATATGAGGAAAAAGATAATTAGTGCTATGTTGGCATTGTGTATGGCTGGTAGCTTATTAACAGGATGTGGGACGTCTGCTGATGCAGGAAAGAAAAGTAAAGACAGCGGGGACGTTACTACCGTAAAATGGTTTACGTCAAGACCGGTTGACGGAGCAATTGATCAGGTAATGCATGAAATCGCAGATGAATACAGTGAGAAGATGGGTGGAAAATGGAAGATTGAATTTGAAACTACAGCTGATAGACCATCATATTTGCAGAAACTGAAAACATTGATTGCAGGTGGAAATATGCCGGATATCATTGATATTGACGCAGATCCGTATTGCCAGGAACTGGTTGATGCAGGAATGCTTGTAGATGTAAAAAAATTCCTGAAGGATAATGGTAAATATGATAGTTTTTATCCGACTGCTCTGAAATATCAGGAATTTACAGACGGATCCATGTATACACTTCCATTGGAATATCATGTTGAAATGACCTGGTATAATAAGGAAATTTTTGACAAATATGGTTTATCAGTACCGAAAACTATGGATGAGTGGCTGGATGTATGTAAAACGTTGAAGGAAAATGGAGTAACACCAATTTCAGTAGATGGTGTTGACAGATGGCCGGTACAGAGATATCTGGCAATGATGCCGTTTAGAGAATCTGGTAACGATTATATTATCAATCTTCGTGATGGAAAAGAAAAAATGGCCGGAGATGAAGGTAAAGAGGCAGCAACATTCATGAAGAATATTGGACAGTATTTTAATGATGGATTTGCAGCAACGGATTATGCAACTGCACAGTCGATGTTCCTGGATGGAAAATCCGCAATGTACTACATTGGTGATTGGGAGATTGCAGCTATGCAGGACGCTTATAAAGCTGGAAAAATAGATTATTTCTATCTTCCAACTATCGAAAACGGAAAAACAGATGCAAGTGAATTTTGCGTAAACTCTGGAATCGGAATGGCATTCAATGCAAAAACATTTGATGCAAAAACCAAAGACTTTATACTTTACGTACTGGATAACTATGGTGAAAAATATGCAGCAAAACAGCAGATGTCACCAATCAAAACAGAACTTCCGTCAGATGTAGAATTCTCAGATCTGTATCTTAGAATTCGTGATGATATGGATAAAACAGGTGCGCAGTTCCTGAAACCATGGGATACATATCTAGATGCAGATACTAATACAACTATGCAGGATAATTTATTGCTTCTTGCATCCGGGGATATGTCAGTTGATGATTTCTGCAAACTGATAGATGATTCTATTGCAACCAACGCGAAAAACTAAGGATGTTTGATGTCTGGGAGAAGACTCTCCCAGACATCCTGTATTTAAAACCATGGAGGGCAATATGGGCGTAATTAAGAACAAAAAATGGTTTTTTATATTTTTATTACCTGGACTGTTATTTTATATTTTGTCAGTTTTTTATCCAATTGAAGAGTCTATTAGGCTAAGCTTTATGGAATGGAACGGAATCGGTGATAAAACTTTTGCAGGTCTGCAAAATTATGTTACAATGTTTCATGATCCAACATTTTATAAATCATTTTTAAACAATCTGATTTATCTTCTTGTTGTGGTAGTTATGCAGCTTGGAATTGGACTTATTTTTGCTGTATTACTGACTTTTATGAAAAAACATGTGACATTTGTTAAGACTTTATACTATGTTCCTTGTATTATCACAACTGTAGCTATCGCACAGCTGTTCAGAAGTATGTATGCAACAGAACCTATGGGACTGATAAATCAGTTTTTTCAGGCTATAGGAATGGAAGGAATGGTTACTTCCTGGCTGGCAAATATTCACACTGCACTTGTGGCAGTGTCAGTGCCAGAAGGCTGGAGATTTACAGGAATGTATATGGTTATTTTTTATGCAGCGTTAATTTCGCTTGATCCATCTGTATACGAAGCAGCAAAAGTCGATGGTGCAACAGATTTCCAAATTCTGTTAAAAATAAAACTTCCATTGATTAAGGATATTATTCTTCTGACTCTTACTATGTGTTTGACAGGTGCGCTGAGAGGATTTGATATTCCATTTCTTCTTACAAGTGGAGGACCGGGAAATGCAAGCGAGCTGCTCTCTACATACATGTATAAGAAAGCATTTTCCAATAACCAATATGGTTATGGTAGTGCTCTGGCAGTGTTTATCATTATTGAAAGTATGTTGGTGGTATTTATACTTCGTAAAATATTTTCAGAGCGGAAGGAGTGTAAAGAATCATGAAAAAGAAAATTGGAAAAATTGTATTTGCGATAGTTATTCTTGCCTTTCTGCTTATTCAGGTTTATCCTATAATATGGCTTTTTATGGCAAGTGTTAAGCCGACGATAGAATTGTCTACAACGCCGTTTGCTTTGCCGAAAGTGGTGACATTTGAAAACTTTATAAAGGTATTTTCAGATGGAAAAATAGGCATTTATATGTGGAATAGTTTAAAAGTAACGGGAATCTCACTGATTCTGATTATTTTTCTCAGTTCGACAGTAGGCTATGCATTGTCAAAATTCAGAATACGTGGAAAAAAACAAATTTATAAATTTTTTACGTTCGGAATCATGGTGCCAGTACAGATTACATTGATTCCACTGTTTATTTTCTATAGTAAAATGGGAATCTTGAATACAAGTTTTTCACTGATTTTACCACAGGTTGGATTTGCTCTTCCTCTGGCTGTGATGATGTTTGTAAGTTTCTATGATTTTGTTCCGGATGAGCTGGTTGAGGCGGCTATTGTAGATGGATGTAATCCAGGTGTTACATTTATAAAAATTGTGTTTCCATTGGCACGAAATACAATAATTACAATTGCATCCATGTATAGTATTCTTATATGGAATGATTTTATTTTTGCAAATACATTTATCAGTGACAGTAATGCAAAAACAGTTGCAATGGGATTGAAGGATTATGTGGGAGCATTTGGTAATGTAGACTGGGGTTTAACATTTGCAGCTATCGTTATATCTATACTTCCACCACTTATTATTTATTTTGCACTTAATAAATGGGTTACTGCAGGTATGACAATGGGAGCAACTAAAGGTTGATAAATAGAATGATATTAGGAGGATATGAAATGATATTTCCGGGAGATATCTCAAAGATGCCCTATCTGACACATGGGAAAAGCAGAGCAATTAATGCTGAGAACAGGACAGGAGAAAAAGGAAAAGGCGGGATGGCAGCCAGCCCGCTTGGACCTTCACGTAAGGGAAGCCCGTGTTTGAATAATATTCAACCGGGACAGGAAGAATTTTTGGCAGATATTGAGGGACCAGGTGTGATACAGCATATATGGATAACTGTTGACAGTAAGACCTCGGAAGGTGACTGTTTTGTACTGAGGGATCTGATTATGCGAATGTACTGGGATGGAGAAGAGAATCCGTCGGTAGAAGTGCCATTGGGTGATTTCTTCTGTTGTGGATTTGGACAGGAATGTATTGTGAATTCTGCTATTATAACTGTTGTTCCATCGCGAGGACTTAATTCTTATTTTGCAATGCCATTTCATAAACATGCTCGCATTACTATTGAGAATCAGCATAAAAATCCAATACCGGCTTTTTTTTATCAGATTGATTACTGCCTGTATGATTCGCTTCCAGAAGACACTTCTTATTTTCATGCTCAGTGGAGAAGGCAGGCAATTACTGAAATTGGAAAAGATTATGTTATTCTTGATAATGTAAAAGGAAGTGGCCATTATGTAGGTACTTATCTGGGACTTTCAGCTTTGCAGAGGTACTGGTGGGGAGAGGGTGAAGTTAAATTCTACATTGATGGAGATGAAAAATATCCAACAATATGTGGAACAGGAATGGAAGACTATTTCGGAGGTTCCTGGAGTTTCGCATCAAATGAAAATGGCAGAATTGTAGAACAGAATTATTCTACCCCATATTTGGGATATCCATTTTATTCCAGACATGATTCACTTGTTTGGAATCAATATCATAATGATGATTGTCCGCCAATGCGTGGATTTTACAGATGGCATATCCCTGATCCTGTATTTTTTGAGGAAAATCTGAAAGTAACGGTACAGCAAATAGGGGTTAGTCATAATGGATTGTTTGAGCGACAAGACGATCTTTCAAGTGTGGCATACTGGTATCAGAGTGAACCTCATCAGAAGTTTAAAGAACTACTACCGGTAGAGAAGAGATGGCCAAGATAAATGTTATAGGAAAAGTCCTGCATTACTTTTTACGAGTGAGGCGGGACTTTTGTGAGTGTTATTTGATCGGTTCAAAATCAACAGCGAGAGTGTAATATAAAGTGCGGTATCTTTAAGAAAGAAGTTTCAGGATTAAATATGGCAGAAATAAAGAACTCGGAATCAGATATGAGCACTCAGCAGAAAGCTGAGCAGGACAAAGAGAAAAGAAGAGAAGAAAGAGGCAAAAAGAGCAAAAAGACAGCACTACAGGGAACTGAATGAGCCACCAAAACTCACCGTGCTTGAGGAAGTGGGAAATGCAGTCACACATGGAATAGGAGCAGGACTGATTCAACATTGCTGCTGTGAATTGAGATTCCAAAGCGTTTTTGAAGGATATACATTTGACAAATTACAGATTTATTTTCAGCTACGATGGCACCCGCTATCACGGCTGGGAGAGCCAATAAAAGTTATAAAAAAGATGAAACAGACTGATAACTTCAAGTTTGCAGAACATGACCAAAATAAAACCAGTTCGTAAAATGACATTTTTACGAACTGGTTTTTGAGTTGCATTTTCAAATAATATTTATCTATTTTGCAATTAACCAAAATATCTGTCAAGAAGTCCCTTAAGGGCTCTTCCGTGTCTAGCCTCGTCACGAGCCATCTCATGAACTGTATCATGGATTGCATCAAGGTTGTTCTTCTTAGCACATTTAGCAAGGTCAGTCTTTCCTGCTGTAGCACCGAACTCACAGTCAACTCTCCAAGCGAGGTTGTCCTTTGTAGTAGCCTTCATGTTAGGCTCAAGGTCCTCACCGAGCATCTCTGCAAACTTAGCTGCATGCTCAGCCTCTTCGTAAGCTGCCTTCTCCCAGTAGAGACCAATCTCAGGATATCCCTCGCGATGAGCTACACGAGCCATGCAAAGATACATACCTACCTCAGAGCACTCGCCCTCGAAGTTAGCCTTTAACTGCTCGAAGATGTATTTCTTATCTTCATCAGAGATTTCAGGATTGTTCTTAACAGTTGAAGCATATACTCCAAACTCATGCTCTGCAGCAAGTGTTAAATCTCCCTCAACCTTCTTGAATTTATCTGCGCCAACGTGGCATACCGGACACTCTGCCGGTGGATTCTCTCCCTCATAAACGTATCCACAAACTGTACAAACCCATTTTGCCATAATAATGTTCCTCCTTTTAAAGATAGTAAATAAATGTTTAATTGTTGTAAAATTTGTCAGGCTCTAGGAAAGCTCATTCTTGCAATCCGGGCAAAGTCCCGTAAACGAAACTGAGCAGCTCTCAATGGCTAAATCAGTGGATTCCTGCACCTGTGTCATCAGCTCATCGGCGAAGTCCAAATCGATATCCATCACGCGTCCGCAGCCTCTGCATATAAAGTGATAATGAGGCGCTGTGTTGTAATCGTAATGGTCAGGACCGACTCCGGTCGAAATCTTGATGATCTCACCAATTTCCTCAAGCAAGGAAAGGTTTCTGTAAACAGTTCCAAGACTGATGTTGGGAAATTCTTTTTTGATATTCTGATAGATAGTTTCAGCAGTCGGATGATCGGTCCGGCTCGCCAGAAAGTTGACTATCGACTCTCTTTGACGACTATACTTAATCATATGAATCTCCTTTTAAATGAAATCAGGAATTGTTACTGATATCAATATACACGATAGTACTATAATTGTCAAGAGAAAAATAAGAATAATTCCTATTTTATTTTCACAAGATGGCTCGAATAGCTATAAATCAAGTATAAATTAATAACACACATAATATCACTGCTTCACTCATAGAATAGTACAAAACGCGCAGGCGGGTAAATAAGCATGAAGAGATTCGTTACATACCTGTATTTATATGATGGCAGAATGAAAGGAAATAATGCAGGCTTTATAAAAGTAGAAATAAACGGAGAAAAAAGTGCATTTCTCGTACAGATAAAAAATCTCGGAAAATACTCCGGAAAAGGAAAAGTGTATCTGGTATATGAAGCGGAAGCGGCCATAGAGGCAGGAGAGCTTACGGTAAAAAATGGTGAAGCGCGAGAGATATATAATGTAGATACCGAAAACGTAAAGGACAGTGGAAAGACATTTTTGCAGGTGCTCGGTGTAAGGATAGAGCTGGAAAATGCAGATGAAAAATTTCTGGCAAGCTGCTGGACGGATAACACGGAAGCAGTTATAGGAAAACCACTCAAGGTACAAGCAGATTTATCAAATAAGAAAAACCCTGTATCGATTCCTAAGCCTGAACCGGGCTGCCAGAAAGAAATCCATAGTCAAAATGTTGATGACAGTCAGGACAAAATCAGGCGCATAGACATATCAGAGCTTCGCACGCTTCCGGCCAAAAACTGGTACATAGTCAACAACAGCTTTCTTACACACGGTTACGCAAACTATAAGCATCTCGTCATTAAAACGGATCCAGATGGCAGGCAATATCTCGGAGTGCCGGGCGTGAGCGAGCCGCAGGAGCGCATGCTGGCAGGGATATTCGGCTTCACGGAATTTGAGCCGGCCGCCCCGGCAAATGCAGCGGATGTCGATAGCGGAGTATTCGGATACTGGTTCTGCCAGCTGTAGTTTTTATAGATTGTAAGAAAATGTCCTTTCCTCTGCACAAAACCACAGAAATTGTGTATAATTAAAGCTAACAAAAGAAAACTGTGGGAGGTGGCATTACATGAAAAATTATTCAAAGGATCCTGACAGACAGTATCATATCCAGGTCGCAAAGGGAGAGGTCGGCCGGTATGTTATCATGCCGGGAGACCCGAAGAGGTGTGTTAAAATAGCTCAGTACCTTGACAATCCGGTCTTGATAGCTGACAACAGGGAGTTTATCACATACACCGGCACATTGGATGGAGTGAAGGTCAGCGTAACATCGACAGGCATTGGCGGACCATCCGCATCTATCGCGATGGAGGAGCTGTACAGATGCGGTGCAGATACCTTCGTGAGAATCGGAACCTGCGGAGGCATGCAGACAGATGTGAAAAGCGGTGACATCGTGATTGCGACAGGCGCCATCCGCATGGAGGGCACATCAAAGGAGTATGCGCCGATAGAGTTTCCGGCTGTGGCAGATTTAGATGTCACAAACGCGCTTGTTGCGGCAGCAAAGCAGAAAAACTTTACGCATCACACAGGCGTGGTGCAGTGCAAGGATGCATTTTACGGACAGCACGAGCCTGAAAAAATGCCGGCAGGCTACGAGCTTATCAATAAATGGAATGCATGGAGGATGCTTGGCTGTCTTGCGTCAGAGATGGAGTCAGCCGCGCTTTTTGTCGTTGCGGCAAAGCTTGGAGTCAGGGCAGGCTCATGCTTCCTTGTGGTCGCAAATCAGGAGAGGGAAAAGCTCGGGCTTGAGAATCCTGTGGTACGCGATACGGACATGGCGGTTCAGGTGGCGGTTTCGGCAGTGCGAAACCTCATTCGCAAGGATTGCGCCGGAGAATAAGTCAGACATAAAACACAGAAACGGAGAACAGACATTGGATATAAATGAAATTTTAAAACACGTTGACCATACACTTTTATCCCCACAGGCTACATGGGACGAAATCAAGCAGATATGCGATGATGCGATAAAATATCACACAGCATCGGTCTGCATACCGCCAAGCTATGTAAAGCAGGCGTCAAAGTACCTGGGTGAAAGGGTAAAGGTCTGTACAGTGATAGGCTTCCCTAACGGATATTCGACCACTGCGGTGAAAGCCTTTGAGACAGAGGATGCCCTTGCAAACGGAGCGAAGGAGATAGATATGGTCATCAATATCGGCTGGCTCAAGGATAAAAGGTATGAGCTGATAGAGGATGAAATAAAGAAGCTCAAGTCTATATGCAATGATAAGGTGCTTAAAGTCATCATCGAGACCTGCCTTCTCACAGATGATGAGAAAATCAGGATGTGCGATATCACAACGAGCGCAGGGGCTGATTACATCAAGACATCTACAGGCTTTGGCACGGCAGGTGCGACCTTTGACGATATAAAGCTGTTTTCAGAGCATATCGGAGAGGGTGTGAAGATGAAGGCTGCCGGAGGCATTTCTTCGTTAGATGATGCAGAAAGATTTCTTGAGCTTGGCGCTGACAGGCTTGGGACAAGCCGTGTGGTGAAGCTCATTAAGGCTATGGACTGAATTTTCGTATACAATAAATAACCGGGGAATTATATATGGATAAAAAAACAATTGAAAAACTGATTGATACAGCCCTTGCACAGCTTGACTTTTCATATGCGCCGTACTCAGGCTTCAATGTCGGTGCGGCTCTTTTAGCAAAAAATCAGGCAGTCTACACCGGCTGCAATATAGAAAATGCAGCCTACACACCGACAAATTGTGCGGAAAGGACAGCATTTTTCAAGGCAGTGAGTGAAGGCGTGCGGGATTTTGAGGCAATCTGTATCGTGGGCGGAAAGAACCAAAAAGCGACAGGTTATACAGCGCCATGCGGAGTATGCCGCCAGGTTATGATGGAGTTTTGTAATCCGAAGACCTTTAAAATAATACTGGCGATTGACAGGGAAAATTATAGGATTTTTACGCTTGAGGATATGCTTCCACAGGGGTTCGGACCTGCGAACCTTGAGTAGAGAGACCTGTAGCTGTACCTTTAATGGGCTGTATAATTGGCGGTAATAGCTGCTGATTATATGGTCGTGTGAACATTAGCCGCCTCAACAGGAAGTGGGAAACCGGAAATGGGGGAAATATGGAGAGAGAAGAGAATATAAGAGACAATATAATAAAGCTGCCGAAAATAGAGCTTCACTGCCATCTGGATGGCTCATTAAGCCGTGAATTTGTCGAGAAAAGGCTTGGCAGGACGGTGCAGGAGGCAGAGCTTAGCGTGTCGGATGACTGCACAAGTCTCGCACAGTATCTGGAGAAATTTGACTTGCCGGGGCAGTGCATCCAGGATGAAAAGGGGCTTGAGGGAGCCGCCTATGATGTGCTTAAGGGCATGCACAGGGAAAACGTCGTATACGCGGAAATCCGTTTTGCACCGCTGCTTTCAGAGAATGAGCGCATGAGCTGCGAGCGCGTGATAGAGGCTGCACTTAAGGGCCTTGAGAGAGGTAAAAAGGATTTTGGCATAGAATATGGGCTTATTGTGTGCGCCATGAGGCATCACAGCGAGGAACAAAACAGACGCATGCTGCACACCGCAAGGGAATTTTTAGGCGCGGGTGTGTGCGCGGCAGACCTTGCAGGTGCTGAGGTGCCTTACCCTATGTCCGGCTTCATGGAGCTTTTCAAATATGCAAAGCAGTTCGGGCTGCCTTTTACAATCCACGCGGGAGAGTGTGGAAATGCACAGAATATCATAGACGCTGTGGAGGCCGGCGCGGCCAGAATAGGCCATGGAATAGCCATGAGAGGCCACGGTGATCTGGAAAGGCAGCTTTCAGCAAAGGGTATAGGCATCGAGCTTTGTCCGATAAGCAACCTGCAGACAAAGGCGGTGGCATCTGCAGACGAATATCCCATCAGGGAGTTTTTGGACGCCGGATTAAAGGTCACAATAAACACAGACAACCGCACCGTAAGCAATACAACTCTCTCAAAGGAGCTTGAGTTCATAGAAAAAACATATGGCATACGCGATGAGGAGCTGCCGCTTATGATGAAAAATGCACTGGACGTGGCATTTGCGGATGATGCCGTGAAGGAGCGGATTTTCAGACAGCTGGTACATCGTCCTGCAGATAATTAGGCCAATAACTTACATGAATTTCCATTTATTGCATCAGAAAATCTTGATGTCTAGTATAGTGCCGCGAGACGTATGGAGATTTAACATTTAACAGCAGCACAAATTTACGGACCGGAAAATGGAGGTATGACACTATGAAGAAATATAACAGAATTTTTGTGATAGTCCTGGATTCTCTGGGAATCGGCGCAATGCCGGACTCGGAAAGGTTTGGAGACACAGATGTAGACACCTTTGGGCATATACTTGAGAGGATGCAGACTCTGGACATCCCAAATCTTACAAGGCTTGGGATGCTCAATTTGCATTGTGGCGGTCAGATGCAGCCGGTTGCTGAGCCAATCGGCAGATTTACGCGGCTGGCAGAGGCGAGCAACGGCAAGGACACGATGACAGGCCACTGGGAGATGATGGGCATAAAAACCGAAAAGCCCTTTAAGACCTTCACAGAGCATGGATTTCCACCGGAGCTCATCGCTGAGCTTGAGAAGCAGTGCGGAAAAAAGGTCATAGGCAACAAGAGCGCCAGCGGCACTGAGATAATCGAGGAGCTCGGAGAGGAAGAAATAAAGAACGGTTCGATGATCGTATACACGTCAGCGGATTCGGTGCTTCAGATTTGCGGAAATGAGGAGACCTTTGATTTACAGAATCTCTACCGCTGCTGTGAGATAGCCAGAAAAATAACGCTCAAGGACGAGTGGAGAGTAGGGCGCGTCATTGCAAGGCCATATGTGGGAAAGAAAAAGGGTGAGTTCGTGCGAACCTCAAACAGGCACGACTATGCGCTTAAGCCGACAGGTCTTACGGCATTAAATGCATTAAAGGACAGTGGACTGGATGTCATTTCAGTCGGTAAAATCAATGATATTTTCTGCGGAGAGGGCATTACAGAGGCATTCCGCTCAAAGAGCTCGGTTCATGGAATGGAGCAGACCATTGATATTTGTGAGAAGGATTTTAAAGGGCTGTGCTTTGTGAATCTGGTCGATTTCGATGCACTGTGGGGACACCGCAGAAATGTGACAGGCTACGGAGAGGAAATTGAAAAATTTGACAAAAACCTGGGTATTTTAATGGAAAAGCTAAGGGATGATGATCTGCTCATACTAACCGCAGACCACGGAAACGACCCTACCTACAAGGGAACGGACCACACACGCGAGTATGTGCCTTTTATCGCGTATTCAAAGAGCATGAAGGGCGGCGGTGCAATTGAGGAGGAAGCCACCTTTGCGGTAATTGGAGCCACAATTACTGACAACTTCGGCGTAAAAATGCCGGAGGGTACCATCGGACATTCTATTCTTGAAGAGCTTTAAGGGGTAATATCTCAGGAATTTTTTAAACTTTAACAGAAAATATATGGAGAAAAAAATGAACAGTATATATGAAAAACTTACCACATGCCTTGCAAGTGTGCGTGAAAAAACAGATTTTGTACCGGAGACAGCCATAGTTTTGGGCTCGGGACTTGGAGACTATGCAGAGCAGATTAAGATAGAGACAACCATAGATTACAAGGATATCAAGGGCTTTCCAACATCCACAGTTCCCGGACACAAAGGCAGGTTTGTATTTGGATATGTGGATAGTGTGCCTGTTGTCATCATGCAGGGCAGAGTCCATTATTATGAGGGGTATCCGATAACAGACGTTGTGCTACCGACACGCCTCATGGGAATGATGGGCGCAAAAAAGCTGATACTCACAAATGCGGCAGGTGGTCTCAATACTGATTTTAATCCGGGAGACTTTATGCTGATTTCGGACCATATCGCGACAGCCATACCAAGTCCACTGATCGGAGCCAATATTGATGAGCTGGGCGAGCGTTTTCCGGATATGAGCGAGGTATACAGCCGCAGAATGAGGGAAATCGTAAAAGAAAAGGCAGATAAGCTGGGCATAAAGCTGAGAGAAGGAGTCTACGTACAGCTGACAGGTCCGCAGTATGAGACCCCGGCCGAGGTCAGGATGTGTAAAATCCTCGGAGGAGATGTCGTCGGAATGAGTACAGCCTGTGAGGCACTTGCAGCGCGTCATATGGGGCTTGAGGTTTGCGGAATCTCATGTATCACCAACCTTGCAGCAGGACTATCCGACAAAAAGCTCAACCATAAGGAAGTGCAGGAAACCGCAGACCGCGTGGCAAAGCAGTTTACAGAACTGATCACTGCTGTAGTGAGAGAGGTGTAAATGCTTAGAAACTTGACAATAAATCGTATCATAGCGTATACTTTAGAATCCTAACAGATGGGATGGAGGATTTCAATGTTAAATATATATTTAGGGGATATGGAAAATGCAATTTACCATCCTCCGGTGTATTTTGATAACACATATGAAGATGAATGGATAACGGATGAGCTGTCTGTCAAAATGATAAAAGATATAGATAAATCAGACGTCATTGGACCACATCTGGTACAAAGCCCGATACTGGGACCGATATCCACAAAGGAATTGTCCGGTGGAGTGAAAACTCTTATGCTGATGGCTTTTGATGATAGCGGAAAGATTTTTAACGCTTCAGCGTGTGGTGATAACTGCGCAAAGTGGATATTGAGAATTGCGGGCAAAAAGGATTTGACAATTAATCTGCATCATATAATGGATTTTGGTAAAGATTTTGAGGCAAAGATACTGAATACGGGAGAAATAGTTCACAGTATGGCTGAATTCATCAGTGTTGCAGGCAAATATGTATAGGAGAAGGTATGAAGGGCAAGCATAAAATTGTTGTGAAAAACAATAGACTTCATTATGAATTTGAAATAAAAAGAAATATTACGATAATAAAAGGGGACAGTGCTACAGGGAAAACAACACTCATAAATATGATCAGACAATTTGCAAACCTTGGTAATGCAAGCGGAATTGAAATTGAATGTGATGCCCAGTGCACAGTTCTTGAGGGAAACCTGTGGCAGATGCTGCTCAAAAATTTATCAGGAAATATCATTTTTATTGATGAAGAGAATCAGTTTATAAGACAGCAAGAGTTTGCTGAACTTGTAAAGGCGTCAGATAATTATTTTGTGATAATAACAAGAGAAAATCTGTACAATCTGCCATATAGTGTTGAAGAAATATATGGACTGTATTCTTCAGGAAAGTATCAGAACACAAAACAAATATATCAGGAGATGTATCATATATCAGAAAAGCAAACTCAATCCTACATATTTGCATGAGAAGAATAAAAATATAATTTTGAGAAATATAAAAAATAGTATAGATTTTTAAAAAAGTATGATAAATTGGCGCAGACATTGTTTCCTGCGCCAATTGTTATGTTAAATTATAAATGGACTCATTTATTAACAAGCCCGTAAATATAGTGATTACACCACTGCCCATGCAGCATCAGATAATCCCTAAGCAGTCCCTCCTGCACGAAGCCAAGCCCATTAAGAAGCTTCATCGAAGGCACATTTCCCGGGTGGACAACCGCCGTCACCTTGTGCATGCGAAGCTCATTAAAGGCGAGCTTGGTGCAGAAGCCGACTGCCTCAGTGGCATACCCCATGTGGTGAAACTCACTGGAAAATTTATAGCCAATTTCACAGCTTCCGTAGAAAGCCGGAGCGATATTATGTATACACACAGTGCCGATAATCCGGTACGGATTTTCTTTCTCAAAAACATAAAATCTGAAAAGCTGTGATTTGACAGCCATACTGTATTCATATCTGAGCACCTTCTGCAGGTGCTTCACAGTATAAAAGTCCGGCACACGGTCTATTTCATACATTTCGAAAAGCTCTTTATCCCTATTGTAAAAATCCAAAACCTGCGGGGCACAATCAGCGCGTAATACCTTAAGAAGCAGGCGTGGGGTCTCATATTGAAAAAACATATTTTCCTTCTTTCACATTTGGTGTATCATGTAATTATTCAAAACCACCTCACGCACATTCGCAAAAGCGCACGATACTCGTGCTTTGTCACTGCTACGCAGTTAATTTTGCTCATATGTGTGGGGTGGCTCTATTCGAGCCACCTTGAGAACAAGAAAAACTGCTGCTTACATGCGAGCATGACGCATCAGCTTTTCTTGTTCTCAGTGGTTCTGAATAGTTATTGTATTATAATAGATTATAACACATGGAGCAGACAAATATGACACAAGATGAAAAATATATGAAACAGGCAATAAAACAGGCAAAAAAAGCATATGCACTTGATGAGGTGCCGATAGGCTGCGTAATTGTAGCTGGTGACAAAATCATTGCACGCGGTTACAACCGCAGAAATACCGACAAAAATCCGCTCGCTCATGCTGAGCTCTCTGCCATCCGCAAAGCCAGCAAAAAGACCGGAGACTGGCGTCTCGAGGAATGCACCATGTACGTCACCCTTGAGCCCTGTCAGATGTGTGCCGGAGCAATAGTACAGGCACGCATTCCCAGAGTGGTAATAGGTGCCATGAATCCGAAAGCAGGCTGTGCAGGCTCAATCATCAATCTACTGCAGATGCAGCAGTTTAATCATCAGGTGCAGACAGATATAGGCATCTGTGGTGACGAATGCAGCACTATGCTCTCTACCTTCTTCAAGGAGCTGCGAAAGAAGCGCAAGCTTCAAGGGCAGTAAAGACGGCTATATGGATGGAACTTGCTTCTACATAATATACGTTATATACATTTTCTTATGAAAAAAATATCTACAGGTGTCAGAAATGGGATAAGAAATTGTGTATATAAGTGAAAGGAAGAAGTGAGCATGGATGATAGCGCAATAGTTGAATTGTTTTGGAAGCGTGATGAACAGGCAATTGCTGCAACAACAGAAAAATATAATGTATATTGTTTATCAATTGCGATGAATATTTTGGGAAACATTGAGGATGCAGAGGAATGTGTGAATGATGCATATCTGAATACATGGAATTCTATTCCGCCAAACAAACCTAAAATGTTATCGACTTATCTTGGAAAGATAGTCAGAAATATGTCATTCAATTTGTATAAGAAAAACAGAGCTAAGAAGCGCACAAATGGAAGCTTCACGTTAATATTGGATGAATTATCTGAGATAATCACTGATTCGAAAAATATTGAAGATGAGGGCAATGCCAGGTTCCTGTTAGAGAACATTAATTCTTTTCTTAAGGAAATACCGGCTGAGAAAAGACAAATTTTTGTGTGTCGTTACTGGTATTCTGACAGCGTCAGGGACATAGCAAAGAGATATGGCATGACTGAAAACAATGTTTCAGTTACATTAAAGAGGATAAGAAAAAAATTACATGATTACCTTGTTGAAAGGGGCGTTGATTTATGAATGCAGAGAAGATATTTGATGTAATGGAAAACATAGACGAACAATATATTATAGAAGCTCATCAAAAAAATGTTATCAAAAATAAAAAAAAGACAATTCGTAAAATAGTAGTATTTGCTGCGTGTTTTTCTTTAATAATAAGTATAACAGCAGTTGTTGGAATTGGCATAAAACGAAATTCGACATGTACTGTTTCGGCAGCGGAAATAGGGAAAGAGGAGGTACAGCTTGAGGCGACCATGCCAAGTATAATCTATTATGATCAGGATAAGGTGATAATGTATGATTATATTGGAATATGGGTTTATAATCTAAAAAAAGAAAAGCTAGTGGGATTTTGTGATTTCAGACCAATAGATATGACACAGATACAAGGTTATCCGTGTGTTTTCGTTGAAGCATCATCAGATGGCAGATACGTAAGATTTTACAAATCAGATGATTCTGTGAAGTTTTTGTACAATGTGGAGAAAGACACATATAAAGAAGTCAAAAGCTATGATAAAAAATTGAAATGGACATTCAGCTTAAAGGATGTAACCACTCAATATTCGATATCAGATTATTCAGAGACATATGAAGTGGCAAAGAAAGAATATTTATCATACTCCTTAGACATTAGCCCGGATTCGAATGAGGCGGTCAGGTATAAGGACTTGGTTATTGTAGTTGAAAAAAATGGTCAAAAAACAGAGTATAAGCCATTTGTCGTTAAAACCACAACGTAAGGCACGTAAGCCCCGGGTACCAGACGCGCATACGTACTCTTGCAGGGGCGCATAGCGAAGATGTTTAGAATCTGTAGGATTATGCCGGAAAGCCAGAAATGCCCAGCCATGGACGGCTGGGCAAGGCGTTATGCGCCACGGACGGCGCATAAAAGCCGGTTTCGTCAAGCATAGAAAACCATTATGCATAATCCGTACAGAATCTTAACAGCGTAGCGTAGCCACGGCAGGAGTACGTATGCGTGTCTGGTACCCGGGGCTTGCGTGCCGTACTCATCCCACAAGAAGTTGCAATAAATCTTGACAAAACCCTGCATTATAGCGTATACTTAAGACTCCGAGCAGCCGGGGTGGTAGCGGTACCTTGAACCAACAATCCGCTATAGTTGGGGTGATGCTTCGTAGAGGGCTTAAGCGGTGGAGCTGCCCTCCATAAGTGGCGTTGACGTCTGGGTCTTGCGCAATGGAAATCTATGAACCGTGTCAGGGTGGGAACACAGCAGCACTAAGTAGAAGCTTTCATGTGACGCGAGGCAGCCTGGAGGGAGTTAACTGTGGAGGTAACGTCTGTTGTGATGGTTCGAAGCGAGGCGCTCGGATTTTTAGCGTATAAACATCGTATGATAACATAGTTAATCAGCGGAAATTCTATTTCCAGGCTGATTAACTATGTTATCAGACGGTGCAACGGAAACCGAAAATTGTAGCCACGCAGTGGCGGAGAAGCCTCGTAAGAGGCGAATTTTCGGTTGTAGTGGCACGGGTTTATACGCGCGTATAAACATCGTATGATAACACAGTTAATCAGCGGAAAAAAGGAAAATCGAGGCATACAATGATTCAGGACATTGCACCACATACGTGGGACATAACATACAAAAACATACAGCCGGACCCGGACAGCAGGGTCCTTTTTTTTAGCAGGGGACAGCTTCTTGTGCAGCAGGCTGCGGACAAGCCTACTGACGAATCCAATCAGGATATTCATCAGATTAGCTTTCCAAGATATGAGGATATAAAAGCAGAATGCCACGACGCTAAATATCAGTATCTGTTTACACTTGACGATACTGCATTTTTCAGGGTGGCACTGTCACATGCTGACAAAATGCATATACTGGAAGTAACAGGTGGCAAATTCATAAACCGGCACTATATGCGCAGCGCGGCACCGAAGGAGTACGTGCTTGCCGCGATAACTGGATTTCATCTGGATGGCTGGTATGATAAGAACCATTTCTGCGGCAGATGCGCCAACAGGCTGGTAGAGGACGATGTGGAGCGCATGCTCAGATGTCCGGTCTGTGGCAACATGGTTTACCCGCGCATCAATCCGGCAGTGATAGTGGGAGTTACAAATGGAGATAAGCTGCTTTTGACAAAATACAATGGCAGAGAGTATAAAAAGTACGCACTTGTGGCAGGCTTTAACGAGATAGGTGAGTCACTTGAGGAGACTGTGAGCCGTGAGGTCATGGAGGAAACGGGACTGCGTGTGAAAAACATCAGATACTACAAATCGCAGCCGTGGGGCTTTACCGACAATATACTAGCGGGATATTTCTGTGAAGTTGACGGAACAGATGAGATTGAGGTTGACATGCAGGAGCTTTCGATGGCAAAATGGGTGTCAAGAGAAGAAATACCTACATCCCTAGAGGAATTAAGCCTGACAAATGAAATGATTTCTGTTTTTCGGCTTGACAAAGGCGATTTCTGAATGTATAGTAAAACAGTAGGAAATGAAACAGAGGTGCTATAAATGAAAATTTCAACAAAAGGACGTTATGCTCTTCGCCTTATGATGGATCTTGCAGAGAACAACACTGGTTCACCCATCAGCCTGAAGGATGTAGCGAAGAGACAGGATATTTCAGATAAATATCTTGAACAGATTATATCCATTTTAAACAAGGCGGGCTACGTCAGAAGTGTCAGAGGCGCCCAGGGCGGCTACATGCTGAAGATGGAACCGCAGAACTACACAGTCGGCATGATTCTCAGACAGACAGAGGGCAGCCTTGCGCCGGTAGCATGTATAGAGGATGACGAGATAGTCTGCGACAGACAGCAGCAGTGCGTCACATCTATTGTGTACAAGAAGATCAATGATGCAATCTCAGGTGTGGTTGACAATATCACATTGCAGGATCTGGTAGACTGGCAGAACGAGAAGAATGGAAATTATGTCATATAAAGAAAGAAGGTTATCATAGATGAGCAGATTAATTTATTTGGATAATGCGGCAACCACACAGGTATATCCGGAGGTTGTGGATGCAATGCTTCCTTACTTTACAGAGCATTACGGCAATCCATCAGCTATATACAGCTTTGCAGATGAGGCAGAAAGAGCAGTGGATCATGCCAGAGGAGAGGTCGCAGACCTTATCGGAGCCAAGAAGGATGAAATATATTTCACAGGCGGCGGTAGCGAGTCCGACAACTGGGCATTAAAGGCCACAGCAGAGGCATATGCCGCAAAAGGAAAGCACATCATCACATCAGCCATCGAGCATCATGCAATTCTTCACACAGCACAGTGGCTTGAGAAGCATGGCTTTGAGGTGACATATGTGGGTGTTGATGAGGACGGAAAAATCAAGCTTGATGAGCTTAAGGCAGCCATCAGACCTGACACAATCCTTATCTCAGTTATGGCGGCAAACAACGAGATTGGAACTATCCAGCCGCTTAAGGAGATCGGAGAGATAGCAAAGGAGCATGACATTTTGTTCCACACAGATGCAGTTCAGGCATTCGGACATATTCCGATTAATGTAGATGATATGCATATCGACATGCTCAGCGCCAGCGGTCACAAGCTCAACGGACCAAAGGGCATCGGTGTGATGTATATCAGAAAGGGCGTAAAAATCCGCTCATTTATCCACGGCGGAGCACAGGAGCGCCAGAGACGTGCGGGAACACATAATGTGCCGGGTATCGTAGGACTTGGAAAGGCAGTAGAGCTTGCAAAAGCCAACATGGCAGAGCGCAGCGCATATGAGACAAAGCTCAGAGATCACCTCATCGAGAGAGTGACAAGCGAGATTCCATATACACGCTTAAATGGACACAGAACAGACAGACTGCCAAACAATGCAAACTTCTGCTTCAGATTCATCGAGGGAGAGTCAATGCTTATCCTGCTTGATCAGGCAGGCATATGCGGCAGCTCAGGTTCAGCCTGCACATCAGGCTCACTCGACCCATCACATGTGCTCCTTGCAATAGGACTGCCACATGAGATAGCACACGGCTCACTGCGTCTTACATTATCAGAGAAGACTACTCTTGAGGATATCGACTATACAGTGGACAAGTTAAAGGAAATCATAGCAAGGCTCAGAAGCATGTCACCGTTATACGAGGATTTCGTAAAGAAAAACGGCAAAGCAGAAGCATAAATGATCAGGTCAAAATTATAGTGACTATCACAACATTAATATATACATGAAAATTAGGAGGAACTAAGGACATGGCATACAGTGAAAAGGTAATGGACCATTTTAACCATCCAAGAAACGTAGGAGAGATGGAGAATCCAAGTGGTGTCGGCACAGTAGGAAACGCAAAGTGCGGAGACATCATGAGAATGTATCTGGATATAGATGACAACGGCATTATTCAGGAGGCAAAATTCAAGACCTTCGGATGTGGCGCAGCAGTTGCAACAAGCAGTATGGCAACAGAGCTCGTAAAGGGTAAGACAATCCAGGAGGCGCTTGAGGTTACAAACAAGGCAGTTATGGAGGCGCTTGACGGACTTCCACCTGTAAAGGTACACTGCTCACTTCTCGCAGAGGAGGCAATCCATGCAGCACTCTGGGATTACGCAGAGAAAAACGGTATCAAGATCGAGGGACTTGAGAAGCCTGTAAACGATATCAGCGAGAAGGAAGAGGCGCCTGAGGAAGACTATTAATGAAAAAGAAGGTTGTAGTAGGAATGTCGGGCGGAGTGGATTCGTCAGTAGCGGCATATTTATTAAAGGAACAGGGATACGATGTCATCGGAGTTACAATGCAGATATGGCAGGACGAGGACGTATTTAAACAGTCACAGGAGGGCGGCTGCTGTGGGCTATCCGCAGTGGAGGACGCCAGACGAGTGGCAGCAGTGCTTGATATTCCGTATTATGTGATGAACTTCAAGGCTGATTTCAAGAAATACGTCATAGACTATTTCGTGTCCGAATATGAGCGTGCATACACGCCAAATCCGTGTATCGCCTGCAACCGTTATGTGAAATGGGAGTCGCTGCTTCACCGCTCGCTCGAGATAGGAGCAGACTATATAGCAACAGGCCATTATGCCCGCATAGCACAGCTTCCAAACGGCAGATACACCATAGCCAACTCAGTCACAGCGGAAAAGGATCAGACATATGCGCTTTACAATCTGACACAGGAGCAGCTTCGTCGCACGCTGATGCCTGTGGGAGAGTATGAAAAGCCACAAATCCGCCGTATCGCAGAGGAAGCAGGTCTGCCGGTAGCGCACAAGAGCGACAGCCAGGACATATGCTTCGTGCCCGATCACGACTATGCCTCATTCATCGAGAATGAGACAGGCAAAACCTATGAGCCGGGAAATTTCGTGGATGAATCGGGCAATATTCTCGGCCGTCATAAGGGCCTCATCCACTATACTATCGGACAGCGCAAGGGGCTTGGAATTACAGCCGCAACACCTTTATTCGTGAAGGAGCTGCGTCCGGCAACAAATGAGGTCGTAATCAGCACAAATGAGTCACTTTTCTCAGACACCTGTTATATCAGCGATATAAACTATATGGCACAGGAGCACATCACACCGGGCACCCGCAGCATAGGAAAGGTACGCTACTCTCACAGGGGAGCTGACTGTACACTTACACCTATGGAAAACGGCATGATAAAATGCGTATTTGACGAGCCACAGCGCGCCATGACACCGGGCCAGGCAGCGGTATTCTATCAGGATGGGCATGTACTGTGCGGTGGAACAATTGAAAAGATGATGGTAAATTAGTAGGACTTTTGAACAGTCGCGAATATATTATAATAGAGCAGACAGCATAAATAAAATGCCGTCTGCTCTATTAAGTTATGGGGAAGTTTAAACAATTATGGAATGCTTTGAAATAAAAATTTTATAAGCACTATCTTTTTAAGGACTTAAATTGTTATACATTATAGACAAAGAAAAATAGCAAGGTAACAGGACAATAAGGTGAGCACTGATTATTGGTTGATTCAAAAGATAAAAAAAGGAAATACAGAGGCCTGTGATGAACTGGTGTCAAAGTATTATAAAGATATTTTGAACTATTTTACATACAGATGCGTAAATAAAGAAACAGCAAAAGACCTGACACAGGATACTTTTTTGAAGTTTTTTGAACATATATATGAGTATCAATTTCAAAATAAGACCAAAAATTATTTGTATACGATTGCAGGAAATCTTTTGAAAAATTCATTTGCAGGGAAAAATACAGTTTCATTGGATGAATACATAGAAAATGTAGGAGAGATATGTGAGCAGGCTGATAAGTATAATGCATTGATTGATAGAACCGATTTTGCGTCGGTATTAAATAAGCTGCCGGATGATTTGAAGAAATGCATAAGTATGTATTATATGCAAGGGTATAAGCAAAAGGAAATATCAATTATGCTGGGAATATCATTACCACTGGTTAAGTACAAAATTAAAAGAGCAAAGAAAATATTAGAAAAAATTATGGAAGGGGAGGATTATGATGCTTAAGAAGCAGTGCACAAAACGAGAATATGATAAGGAAATCAGCCAAATCGTAAAAAAAGCAGGCAATGTCTTATATGAACAGGCTGAAAAAAACATGTTAAGTTATCATCAGTTTTTAAATATACAGCTAAAGCAGATTCAAAAACGATGGTGGGTGCTGCAGGCTTTTTTGCTGCTTATAATCTGCTTTTGGATTCATTCTGATAGAGATGGATATTACGTCAATAGAAGCCTTGGAATAGCCGGAGCTATGTTTATTATATTTCTTGTACCGGAGCTGTGGAAAAATGAAAAATATAAGTGCCTTGAGATTGAAATGTCATCCTATTTTTCTATAAGACAGATATATGCAGCGAGAATTTGTATTTTAGGAATCGTAGATATTTTTATGATAACGGTATTTGGCGTGGTTGTACATTTTGCATGTGATCAACCGGTGTATAGTATCGTTTTTCAATTCCTGTTACCAATGGTGGTAACAGCGAGCATCTGTTTTAAAACCTTAGATGGGAAAAATACATTGAACTCCGGCTGCGCAATCATAATGTGTTTTATATGGGTTGGCATCTGGTGGGGGATAACATCAATTGAAGGCATATATGACGCTGTCATATATCCGATATGGGCTGTGGTGCTTATGGCTGCGATAATTTATTTAATTATAACAATAAAGCAATTTTTTGATAATTGTAATAAATACTGGGAGGTTAGATTAAATGAAATTGGCTATAGAAAATGTTGAAAAAAAATTTGATGAGTTTATTGCTGTTGATAACTTATCTATTGAAATGGACAATGGTGTATATGGATTATTAGGGGTAAACGGAGCCGGAAAAACTACATTGATGAGAATGATCTGCACATTGCTAAAGCCATCAAAGGGACATATTTTGTGTGATGGGAATGATATCTTTCAAATGGGCGCAGAGTATAGGAAGATGCTTGGATATCTACCACAGGATTTTGGCTATTATCCGGATTTCAGCGTCAAGGATTATTTGCTTTACGTGGCATCAATTAAAGGGCTGCAGCCAATTGTTGCAAAAAAAAGAATGGAAGATTTATTGGAACAGGTTGGAATGAGCAGATACAGCAGGAAAAAGATGAAGCATCTATCCGGAGGTATGCTTAGAAGAGTTGGAATCGCACAGGCTATGTTAAATGACCCTAAAATCTTAGTGTTAGATGAGCCTACAGCCGGATTGGATCCTAATGAACGAGTCCGGTTCAGAAATTTAATAAGCGAATTATCAACGGAACGTCTGGTGCTGTTATCTACACATATTGTATCGGATATTGAGTATGTGGCAAACAAAATTCTACTCATGAAGGATGGAAGTATCAGGAAAAATGGAACGGCAGGTGAATTGTTGTCCGGCATGAGTGAAAAAGTATGGATATGTAAAACTGATAAGAGCGATTCTGTTTTATTAAACAAGAAGTATAAGGTATCCAATATAAAAATGGAAGAGGACGAGGCTGTCTTAAGAATTATTTCTTCAAATAAGCCAATTGAAAATGCAGTCGAAACCAAAGCAACGTTAGAGGATTTATTTCTTGACTATTTTGATGAAATGGGGGAAGAAAACAATGAAATATGAAATTAAGAAAATAATTGTGAAGCCTGTAAATAGAATAGTCTTATTTATTACAACCATGATAGTGATCGTGTTTGCTCTGCTTGCGGTAAATGATGTTTCTTATATTAAAGATGACGGAACCACTGTACATGGACATTATGCTGCTAAAGAGCTTACAGAGAAAAAGAACGAATGGAAGGGAAATTTGACAAAGGATACTTTGTTGAAGGTATATAGTTTTAATAAAGAAAACTCATCGCAGGAAGATGAAGATATTGAAAATGACGAGGCCTATTCAAAGATTCAGGGAATAATGGACATAAGAGACTTAATAAATGAGGCATTTTCTCCGGCGGATGAATATGATTATTATCGTATTTCTAAAATATCTAAGGATAGCTTAGAGCATTTTTATTCAACAAGAGAAAATGGGCTTGATGAGTATCTGGATGATGCCGGAACAAAATATTCAGGAGAGGAAAAAACATATATTTTAAATAAGTATGAAAATATGCAGAAACCATTATATTATGAAGCAGCAGAGGGATGGAAAACATTATTGAAGGCTGCATATTTTCCATCAATTTTAATTATTGTTATATTGGCGTGTGCTTTTTTGGTATCAGGTATCTTTTCAGATGAATTTAAATATAAAGCTGATAGTGTGTTTTTTTCTGCAAAGCTGGGACGAAGCAAGGCTATAATGTCAAAGATATATGCAGGGATAGGTACAATTACAGCAGTCTATTGGTTTGAGGTGATTTTGTTTACACTTATTGTCTTGGCAACACTTGGAGTAAACGGAGCCAACTGTTTAATACAGACTGATGCGGATAATTGGCATAGTATTTATAATATTACTTTTTTCCAGGAATATCTTATTACAGTCGTGGGCGCATATATTGGATGTATATTTATTTTATCATTGTCAATGCTCGTTTCGATATATACAAAGCAAGGTATTGTGGCAATTACTATTCCGTTTTTCTTTGTGTGCGTCTGCCCGTTTCTTGGAAGGATTCCTATTCTTTCAGAAGCTGTAAATCTTTTGCCGGGACAGCTTTTGCAATTAAACACTTTGTTTAAATACATTTATCTGTATTGTATAAATGGCAGGGTTGTCGGGCTGATAGAATTAGTTGTTTTAATTTATTTTGTTGGGAATTTGTTTGTAATTCCGAGAATGTATTTTTCTATGAGAAAAATAAGATAGTTGCTGGACAAAAATGGTTAGCTGGACAAAAGAGAAAAGGAGATAAAAGATGAAGTTGATAAGTGAATTAAATGTTGGTGGAATGCTTAGAGCAGGCTGCACTTGCAGCGAAGGAAGAACAAAAACTAGAGGTTTGTGGGATCCGTTTTGGAACTGTAATTGTCAATGTTCGCATGGAACATCAAATAGTAATGCAAATCATTACAAAGCAGATAGAAATTAGAGTAGTATTTAAAAACAAGTTATAAATTATAACCAGCTAACTGTTTTTATATAAAGTACAATTTTGTGCAAATAAAGTCAAAATTACTTAAAACTATAGGAAGGATAGTATGATTTTTAATCATATAAGAATATAAATGAATAATGAAAGATTTGGCGTAACATTTTCAACAGAATCTTCAGAGTACTATTATGACTCGGGAACCGGAAAAGTTATACAGTGCAGTTTATCTGAGAAAAATTTGATTGATAAAGTTCTTAATAATAAAATTTCTTTGGAAGAAGCAAAACAAAATAATACTGATTTTAAGAGGTTTATAGAAAAAGAAAATCTTTTTCTATGTCCAAAGCATAGAAAATTTAAAATTCCTACAAAGGATGAATTGCGAGATAAAATAATATCACATTGCGAACAAATTATTCTTGAACTAACGGAAAATTGTGATTTGAGATGTGGATACTGCATTTATAATGAACATCATACAAAATATAGAAGTTTTTCAGGAAAGAATATGGATTTTGAGACAGCTAAAAAATCAATTGATTATATTCTTACCAATTATAAGGGCGAAAAATTTGCACTTACTTTTTATGGGGGTGAACCATTAGTAAATTTTCAAGTTATGAAACAATGTATTGATTATACATTACAAAAGTATAGACAAATAAAAATAAATATATCATTTACAACAAATTTAACGTTAATGACAAGAGAAATTGCTAAGTATTTTGCCTCATTGCCTGCTGATAGTGTTGATATAATGTGTAGTATAGATGGGCCGCAAAATATTCATGACAAATATAGAAAATATCAGAATGGTGTCGGATCTCACCATGATACAATTCGTGGATTAGAGGTTCTACTTAAGGAATATTATAATATAAAAGAAAGAAAAACATTATCCATTAATTGTGTGGTTTCGCCACCATATGAAAGAAGTACTTTGTGGAAATTAAAGGATTATTTTGAACAAGAGTTGTGTCTTCCAAAAGAAATACAGTGTAATTATGCGTACATGGATTTAGATAATATGAAGGTGGATCTTGGAGATAAGGAGTTTATAGAGGATAATGACAATAGAATTTTACAATCTAGTCCGCTTGAAGAATGGGCAGTTGATAGAATGATAGCAGGTGATAGACAGAAAAGTATTTTTGATATAGTAAGTATAGATATGGGAAGAATATCTAATCGAATAAGAGAGAATGATGTTGTTAATCAAACTTTTTTACATGGAAATTGTATTCCCGGAAATCGAAGAACATATGTGACTGTAGATGGAAAGTTTAGAGCTTGTGAAAAGATTGGAGACTCTCCATATTTAGGGGATTGTGAAAGGGGATTTAATATAGATAAGATATATAAAATATATATTGAAGATTATAGTAAGTTATTTGAAAATATATGTGATAAATGTTGGGCGAGAATGCTTTGTTCAGTTTGTTATGAAAGAACTATGGATGAGAATGGAATCCTTGATTCTGTAGAAGAAAAAGTTTGCGATGGAGCACGTCGTATAATTAAGGATATGCTAATAAATTATTATCGATATATGGAACGCGATAGGAATAATTTACAGAAAATGTTAGAAAAATATGAGTATAAATAGAAATAAGAGAATTAAAAATGATTTGGGCTATAGAACAAGCATATAGATTTAATAAAAAATATATTTTTTATCTTTTTTTGAATGCATTTATTACTGGTGTTACACCAGTAATATTATTGCTTTTAACGCAGGAACTTATAAACTGGATTCAAGAAGGAAAGTACATAATTAAAGAAGGCTTTATGCTTCTTGTACTTTTGATATTTGCAGGACTTTGTTTGGAATTAGTGTCAAATTGGTTAAGTATGCTGATACAAAATAGTGATCTAAAATTTAATTCATTTTTGCATAATATGATATTAGAAAAAATAGCAAAATTTGATTGTAAGAAATTAGAAAAAAGTGAAACATATGATCTGCTAAATAGAGTAAAATATGATGATTGTAATAGTATTGTGGATTCTATAAAATCTCTTTTTGCGCTTGGGTCTTCAATTGTTTCCATAGTATCTTATGCAACTATGATAATTAAGTTAAACCTTGTTGTTTTACTAATGATTTCAATTTTTCCAATAATTCAATTTTATTTTTACAAAAAAATAAATATTATAGAATATAATGTTCGTGTAACAAATACAGAAAGTAGGAGAAAGGTTGGATATATATTTGAACTTTTAACAGATTCGTCGAAATTCAAAGAACTTAAAATGTATTCTCTATTTTCTTATTTTTCAAAATGTAGTAAAGAAAATCAACAAAAATGTGATGAATCTGTTATAAATATAAATAAAACAAAATGTAAACTATATGAATTATTTGTTATAATACAAAATGTTCTTGATTTTGTTGTTGTTTCATATCTCTTAACTAAGACAGTTACAAGAGGAATAATGATAGGTGATTTTGTTTTATACAATAATAGTATAAAATCTTATGGGGAATGTGTTTTAGATTTTTTCTCTAAATTTTCAGATTTACATAAACAAATGATAAATTTGATAGAACTGCAGACATTTTTTAACAGCGATGAAGAATATCATGCAATTCATGAAATACAGATTCATAATATAGAAAAAATTGTATTTAGGAATGTTTCATATTGTTATGAAAATAACGAAGTTATACATAATATTTCTTTTGAAATACAAAAAGGTGAAAGAATTTGTATGTTAGGTAAAAATGGGTCTGGAAAATCTACTTTGATTAAATTGATAATGGGGTTATATTCTGACTATGATGGAACCATACTGGTAAATGATATAGACTTAAAAAAAATAAATAAGGATTCATATAGAAATTGTATTAGTCCTCTATTTCAAGAATTTATAAAATATGAGACAACAATAAAAAATAATATTATGTATGGTGATCTAAAAAAACAATTTGATTTTTCAAAGATTATGAAAGAGTATTGTTTGGAGGAATTCATAGAATCTGAAAATGAACGTTTAGGATATCAGTTTAATGATGGCAGGGAATTGTCTATTGGGCAATGGCAAAAATTAGCAATAGCGCGTGCTGTTAATCGTAGTGCGGATCTTTATATTTTTGATGAGCCTAATTCGGCATTAGATGTTGTTACAGAAAAAAAGATTTTAAAAAGAATAGAGGATAGTACGGAGAAAAAAATTAGTATAATTATAATACATAGATTTAGAAAAATAATGAATAGTGAGTATAGAATCATGGTTTTAAAAAAAGGTGTGCTTGTAGAAGATGGAACACATGATAGTTTGATAAATCAGGAAGGTGAATATTATAATTTGATGAGTTCGCAGTAATAATATTGTAAACGCTCAATATTCCGACGCTAGATCTTAATTAACGCTTATAAAACAACCTTACAAATAAAGCTGCCCCTGTACGATAAAGACATTATACAACGAAAACTCATTAATTGGTAGACTTCATAAATATTTTTAGTATATTTTGAAATTTTTTCTGTTCTTACAGCAGAAACATTATCCATATATTTTTATTCCATCTTTTAGTATTTCCTGTGTCAGCTCAAAATTATCTTTCAATTGATTTATATCAAGTACATCAACTTTTTTGTGAAGTGCAGTTCTTATATCCTCCACTAATCCATAGAATTTTAGTCCGGTCGCATCTGTCGAAATTAAAAGATCAACATCGCTGGTTGGTTTTGCCTTTCCTTTTGAGTATGAGCCAAACAGATAACAGAAATTAACATTATATTTATCAAATACATCTGAGCATTTTCTTTTTATATAATCAATATCTACTATACCATTTTCTTCATCAATAGGATTAATTTCAGATATTTTTTCAATCATATATTTGTACTTTATGCTATCTGCCTTTTTTTCATCATTTTCATAAGATTTGTATGAACGCAAAGAAACTCCGAGTATATCCGCAGCTTGATTTTGTGTTAATTTTCTCTCAATTCGTAAAGATTTTAATTCTCCCATGCTTGCACCTCTGAATATAGAATAGTGCAAAAAATGCACTTTGTCAAGCTGGATAGTGCAAAATTGCACTTTTATTTTTAATTTTATGTAACTATTCTACCAATATGATTTTAGACCATTTGGAATCACGAGCTTAATGTGTAATAACACATAGATATTGCAACGAAACAACGTATACTCTTCTTAATCTACTATTTTTTATAAGATTAAGAAGAGTATATTTGAGTTTTGACTTGTTTTTTGTCCAAAATACCGTTATACTTTACTTAAAGTGTATAAAAAACAGAGATTAAGAAAAGTATAACGATATAATATATTTTGGGTGTAGGTGCAGGATGCTTGTAGGTAGAGAAAAAGAATTACATTTATTGCATGATATACAAAATGATGATAGCTCACATTTTGTGGCAGTATACGGGCGAATGAGAGAGGGAAAGACCTTTCTGATACGTGAGGCCTTTGGCTATAGATTTACATTTCAGCATGCCGGTCTGTCAGAGGGAGGAATGAAGGAACAGATATATGCGTTTACGTCATCTCTCAAAGATGCAGGGTATGATATGAAAAAGCAGCCCAAAAACTGGCTTGAGGCATTTGAAGCATTAAAGGATGTCATAAGATTGTCGAGTGAAAAGAAGAAAATAATATTTATTGATGAGCTGTCGTGGATGGACACTCAAAAGAGTGATCTTATGGTTGCTTTGGAGAATTTCTGGAATGGATTTGCTTCTGCAAGGAAAGATATAGTCCTTATAGTGTGCGCGTCAGCCACATCATGGATGCTCTCAAAGGTCGTACACAACAAAGGCGGATTGTATAACAGATTGACAGAACAGATACATCTGCGCACATTCTGCCTCAGGGAGTGTGAAGCGTATGTAAAAGCTGCCGGGCTGGCATTAAACAGAAATCAGATATTGCAGTATTATATGATTTTTGGCGGAGTACCTTACTATTGGGGATTTTTGAAAAAGGGATTAAGCCTTTCGCAGAATATTGATAGTATATTGTTTGAAAAGGATGCGCCCCTGCGCGATGAATTTAAGTATTTATATGCTTCTGTATTCAAAAAACCGGAGAACTATGTAAAAATAATAGAAGCTCTTGGGACTAAAAAGGTTGGAATGACAAGAGAAGAAATCATCACAGCGACCAAAATCCCTAATTCGGGAGATTTGACAACGAAGCTTGAAGAGCTTGAAAGCTGTGGATTTATTCGCAAGTACAATGCATTTGGGATGAAAAAGAAAAATGCGATATACCAGTTGATGGATTGCTTTACATTGTTTTATTTCAAATTTTTGAAATCAGAACAGACAGATGAGCATTTTTGGACGAACCAGATTAATACGCCCGCAGTGAATACGTGGCTGGGGCTGGCGTTTGAAAGAGTGTGCATGGAGCATGTAGATCAGATTAAGTTTAAATTGGGTATTTCTGGCGTGCTGACAGAGGTAAATTCGTGGTACTGCAAATCAGATCCTGATAATGGCATTTTCGGCTCACAGATTGATATGCTGATTGCCAGAAAAGATCAGGTGATTAATTTGTGCGAGATGAAATATTCGCAGTCAGAATATACCATAACGGAGAAAGTGGACAGGAGCATTAGGAATAAAATAAGTGATCTGAGAGTGGTTTACGGTACAAAGTATGCGATATACCCAACACTTATTACAACCTATGGTGTGGTGGAAAACTCGTATTCGCAGGAGCTGCAGTCGGTTGTTACGATGGATGATCTGTTTGCCTGAGATAAAACTATACGTTTAATATTTTTCTGCATAAGATCTGTTGACAAGTGAATAATAATAGCATAAAATAAAAGTACTAAAAAACATACGATTTTTTGTACGGAAATGAGGTGTTAAATATGTTAGCAGTAAAGAGCATGGATGTAAGAGAAAATTTTAAATCGTTATGTGATAAGGTTTTCAGAGGAGAAACATTGATTGTATCAAGACCAAAGAATGAAAACATAGTGATGATGTCGGAATCTGAATACAATGAGATTATGAAAGCCAAGAGAAATGCTGAATACCTTGCTATGCTGGATAAATCTATGGCTGAAGCCGAAGCAGGTGGTTTTATTACAAAGACAGTGGATGAGTTAGGAGCATACGAATAATGAATGTTGTATTTACTCCGACTGCATGGCAGCAGTACACAGACTGGCAGAAGGAAGATAAAAAGATCGTAAAGCGGATTAACGAGCTTATAAAGAGTATAGATCGTGATGGACTATTAGAAGGAATCGGTAAGCCTGAACCGTTGAAGTATAGGAAAGTATGTAGCAGACGGATAACGGACGAACACAGACTTACATATAACTTTGATAGTAACCAAAATCTCATAATATATTCCTGTAAATTTCATTATGAAGATTAGCACCGCATTAGGTGACTTTCTTTTTACTCAATAAGCTCATTATCTAAGAGAATATTATAACAGGGCATAAAAATAAAATATTAAAAACCCCATAAATTCCTGTTGACAGATAGGGATTCATGGGGTATATTTATATCAACAATTAATTCATACAAATACAGTATGAATATAGGAGATTAAAACAAAGCATTAACATTACAATGACATCAAGGAGGACACAAACATGTCAAACATTTATCAGGGAACATTAGGACTTATTGGAAATACACCGCTCGTAGAGCTTACACACGTAGAGAAAGCATACGGACTTGAGGCAAGACTTCTTGCAAAGCTTGAGTACTTCAACCCGGCAGGATCAGTAAAGGATAGAATCGCAAAAGAGATGATCGAGCAGGCAGAGAGAGACGGAAAGCTCAAGCCGGGCTCAACAATTATCGAGCCAACATCAGGAAATACAGGAATCGGACTTGCAGCAATCGCAGCAGCAAAGGGATATAAGATTATCATCGTTCTTCCTGAGACAATGTCCATCGAGAGAAGAAACATCATCAAGGCATATGGCGCAGAACTCGTGCTTTCAGACGGTACAAAGGGTATGAAGGGAGCTATCGCCAAGGCAGAGGAGCTTCATGAGCAGATTCCTGACAGCTTCATTCCGGAGCAGTTTGAGAACCCTGCAAACCCGGAGGCACACAGAAAGACAACAGGTCCTGAGATCTGGAACGATACAGACGGACAGGTAGATGCATTCGTAGCCGGAGTTGGAACAGGCGGAACAATCACAGGAACAGGTGAGTTCTTAAAGAGTAAGAACCCTGATGTAAAGATTATCGCAGTGGAGCCTGAGACATCAGCAGTGCTTTCAACAGGAAAAGCCGGAGCACACAAGATTCAGGGAATCGGAGCAGGCTTCGTACCAAACACATTAAATACAGAGGTATATGATGAGATTATCCCTGTATCAAATGAGGCATCATTTGAGTACGGAAAGATTATCGCAAAAGAGGAGGGCGTACTTGTAGGTATTTCTTCAGGAGCAGCTCTCTATGCAGCAATCGAGGTAGCCAAGAGACCGGAGTTCAAGGGCAAGACAGTAGTAGCACTTCTTCCTGACAGCGGAGACAGATATTACTCAACTGATCTTTTCAAAGATTAATAAAGTATATTATGATAGCGAATAAGACACCCCTGCGGTGTCTTTTTGCATATAATTCAATTGATTCTTTAAATACCATAAACTTTTCCTTTGTTTTTGGATTCTCGGGTTACTATTTACCTTTACATTTTTGGGTTTTGGAGTTATGAATATTTAGGGATAATATATTAGTTATATCTTGATAAAAATGCCAAAAAGGGATAATATATTAGCATGATTAACTTATATCAAAAAACATGGACAGAAATAAATAACGACATTGCACAAAAAATAGTACGCTTGCGCAAAAGAAAGAAAATCACTCAAAAGCAATTAGCTGCAAGGTCAGGTGTAAGTCTTGGTTCACTTAAGCGATTTGAGCAGAGCGGCGAGATATCCCTGCAATCTTTGACCAAAATTGCTATAGCTCTTGATGTGGAGAACGAACTTGAAGACTTGTTTAATAATGTGCCTTTTGCGTCTATCGAGGAGGTAATTAATGAACAGACTAAATAAGCTGGAAGTCTTTTATCATGAAAGACTCGTCGGAACGATTGCTTTGTACCAAAATCGTCTGGCTGCGTTTGAGTATGACAGTAACTGGCTGGCAAATGGATTTTCCATAAGCCCTTTTTCACTGCCTTTGGAGAAAAAAGTTTTTATACCAAAGATAGATCAGTTTCCGGGCTTTTAGAAACATCTCACAGAATACCAAATCTCGATTATGATATTCTGATGCAGCTTACACTCCAGCTTACCAAATCTATGGAAGAATGTGAAAAATTGTATAGACTTATGTGCTTTAATGTGTATGCGCATAACAGGGATGACCATTCGAAGAATTTTACTTATCTGTATGATGAAGATGAATGTAGCTGGAAATTGTCACCGGCGTATGACCTCACCTACAGTAATTCAATCGGTGGAGAGCATGCTACCACGGTAAATGGAAATGGTGTAAATCCGGAACTGGATGATATTCTCGCGGTTGCCAAAAAAATTGGATTAAATATGACAATGGCAAGGAAAACCGCACTGAATATAAGAGATTGTGTTAGTGAAATGCTTGGGGAGTATCTATAGTGCAGTGATAATATGTTATCACCTATAAATACCCATTTTCCGTTATAACTATATTCTATAATGGAAAATGGGTATTTTTTACTCTATTCCTAATTCGAAAAATGACGTATCTTCAGATGAATACCCCTCTCATCAGCAATCTGCTGACAAGTCTTTATATCCTCCTCGGGGAGTACATCCACGATAGAAAGCTGTGTATGCTTGATCATGCGGTTGCATTCCTCAGCAAAATCCAGCATAGCCTCATAAGCATTGTCAAAGGTTGGTCTTGTGACCTTATTGTATTCCTCGGCATTTGCAGCATTCAAGCTTATGGAAACCGAATCAATATACTCAGAAAGCTCCGGCACGATATCCCTTCCGTGATAGAGATTGCCTAGTCCGTTAGTGTTTACGCGGATAGGAAGCTTATACTTTTCCTTCACATATTTAGCTGTTTTCTCAAGGATATCCAGCGCGCAGGTTGGTTCACCGTAGCCGCAGAAGACGAATTCCTCATAGCCTGTAAAATCAAATGCATCGATTGCAGCTATTATCTCATCATATGTTGGGTCCACCGTATGCCATAATGATGTCGCATTGCCTATAGCGTCCTTCTGAGAGCGTATACAGAATGTACAAGCGCAGTCGCATTTATTTGTGATATTTGCATAAACTTCGTTCTTGTATGTATAGATTATATCAGCCATTATTTAGTCTCCTCCAATGTGAAAAATCTTCTCTTGAATCCGATTTTATCAAGTACCAGTCCAAGAATAACAAATATTATAGCACTTCCACCGCTTTGTATACAGCTTCCCGGAACAGAAACCGGAATTATTGCGATGAGACCGGTGAAGGCATGCTTTGTGAAGCCATATGTGATAAAGGCCTCTGCAATGGCATAGCCGGTTGCGGAAATTGCGAAAGCTATGATTGTCGATACTACATTTCTCACGGTCACAATTTTATCTGATTTGTTGGTAAACGGGATGGATATGAGTGCCTTTATGATGATTGTTGCAGGCGCCCAGATAGGTGCGGTCAGCAAATCTGCCATGCCACCGCCGATAGCTGCGGCTGTCATTGCATACGGCCATGGAAGGAGGCACGCTGCGATATAGATAAGGCTATCGCCAAAATGAATATATCCGCCATTCTGTCCAACCGGAATGTGGCATATATATGCTGTAAAAATAGTAATCATGGCTGCCATGAGGGCAGTAAATGTGAGTTTTTTAACCTGTGAGTTCATAAAAATATGTTCTCCTTTGTTTTGTGTTAAGCCTAACTTAAGAGGTCAACTGACAATTCGATAAATTTTCTGCAAAGGGTGATAAGAATCACATAAACATCACATCAGCTCCCGCAAAAACTTCTCGAAATTCACTCCGTCATTCGGTGCGGTGTCATCATTCATGGTATCTGCGATGCTGTCATACAGGAATTTTCCGGCGCGCTCTGCGGCTTCCTCTGTGGAAAATCCGTTCAGCCTGCTTCCGCATATAACAGATGCAAACAGATCTCCTGTGCCGGAAAAGCTCACGTCGAAAAAGTGTGATCTGTGGGTTGTGGTGCCGTTTGCGGTGGTCACGAGATTGTAGATAAAGGGCGACTTATCATCCCTGCATTTGATACCGGTGATGATTACATCCTGATTTTTGCCGGACAGGTCTCGCAGCTTCTCGCTTATCTCTGTCGCAAGAGGCAGGAGCACATCCTTTCTCGTGTCACTGTAAACCTTTTCGATATCATAGTCTGCCAAAAGGCATGCCTCGGTCAGATTTGGTGTGATGACATCGGCCTTTCTGGAAAGCGCCTTCATGCCATCCAAAAGAGCGGCAGAGTATATGCCGTAGGTTCTGCCGTCATCGCCCATCACAGGGTCCACGAGCAGCATGGTGTTTTCCTCATAAAATACATCCAAAAAATCCATAAAAAGCTCAATCTGCTTTGAGCCTGTCATGAAACCGCTGTAAATGCCGTCAAAATGGGCATTATTTTTCTGCCAGTTGTCGATGTAGTCCTTAATCATGGCTGTCAGGTCTGTGCATTTATGATATTCATATCCTGTCTGGTTTGTCAGCACTGCTGATGCCATGGGACAGCACTGTACGCCCTGCGCGGACAGTACTGGGATTGCGGCGGTCAGAGAGCATTTTCCAAAGCCGGACAAATCGTTAAAAACGGCTGCTTTCTTCATATATCCTCCAAATTTTTTGCTTAATTTTCTCATACAAAATATAGGATAAGTATACATGCGTCTGACCATATTTCTATGACCAGAAAGATAAAAAAATAAATGCCAGATAAAATGTTTTTGAAAAAGAACGCTGTCTGTGATATTATAGATGTGTATGTAAATACGGAGGTAAAAGCATGTTTCAAAAGAAACAGATTATATATAGTGAAACCCTTGGAGTATGCGTGGTTGACAACATAGTATCGCTTGCGGCATCTAAGAGAGAAAAGGCGGTGCCGTACTATGTGCTGAAGCCTGTGTTTGAGGACAAGGTGTCATATATACCGGTAGAGCATCACCGGGTGGTACTGCGTGATATGTTCACCAGAGAAGAAGCTCTAAAGCTTAAGGAAACTGAGCAGTATAAGAATGATAAGCACCTTAGGCAGGCAGTTGACTATGTACTGGACAAGGTGGCTATAAAATAAAATTACAACAAGGAGGACAGGATTACATGGGACAGCAGCATGCAATACACAAATTTGTGCTGGGAACCAAGGACTTCGATGATAAGCAGTCAGAGTTCATGTACGATAAAGGCTGGTACAGCATCACGGATATAGTAGGCGAGGAGAAAAATATCATCTACAAGTCAAGAAATGCCCAGGAGGCATATCTTAAGTGGAATATCTATATCGGCAGGAAAAAGGAACGCCTCACACCTGAGGAGAGGAAGAGGCAGCGTGAAGAACGCTATGAGAAAAAGAGAGAACAAAACAGAGAGCACCACAGGATATAGGAGGGCATTATGGGCATTTTCAACATAGACAACAAATTTTTCAGAGCATTAAACAAACTGGTAGATATGGTTATTTTGAGCTTTTGCTGGATCATATCATGCATACCTGTTTTTACAATAGGAGCGGCATCCACAGCACTTTACGATACATCGCGCCGTGTCATCCATCACGATGAGGGCTATGTGTGGAGAGGCTACTGGCATGCGTTTAAGGTAAATTTCAAGCAGGCCACCAAGGCATGGCTGGTACAGCTTATAATACTTATCGTGCTTTTGGGAGATATTTATATTACGTGGTCAGGTCTTAAGACAGGCAATCAGTGGGGAACCTTCTCCATCGTGTTCATCATAATGGCACTTATCGCCGCAGCCTGGGCCATATACACATCAGCGTATATTTCACGATTTGAGCAGGTCACAAAGATAACCCTTAAGAATACAATACTCATTCTTATCGCCAACCTGCCGTGGACATTATTGGTCATAGTGATACTTGTGGTATCACTTATACTTGCATGGATTATTATTCCACTCATTTTCATACTTCCTGTCGGCGCAGCACTCACCTATGAGTTTATTTTTGAGCGTATTTTCAGAAAGCTCATGAATGAGGAGGATAGGCTCCGCGAGGAGGAGAAGGATAAGGAGTACAGGGATTAGCATAATAAAAGACAATCATAATAATGCATAAGGAGGAAGCAGCAATGAAGAAAATTGGAATGCTTACCAGCGGAGGAGACTGCCAGGCACTTAACGCAGCCATGAGAGGCGTGGTAAAGGCGCTGGCACACAATGTCGACGAGCTTGAGATTTACGGCTTTGAGAACGGGTACAAGGGACTCATATATGAGAACTACAGAATACTCACATCAAAGGATTTTTCGGGCATCCTGACAAAGGGCGGCACAATACTCGGCTCATCAAGACAGCCTTTTAAGCTTATGAGAGTGCCGGATGAGAACGGACTGGACAAGGTCGCAGCCATGAAAAACACATACAAGAAGCTTGGTCTTGACTGTCTCGTTATCCTGGGCGGAAACGGCACACAAAAGACAGCCAATCTTCTCAGGGAAGAGGAACTTAATATCATTCATCTGCCAAAGACAATCGACAATGATATCTACGGCACAGATGTGACCTTTGGCTTCCAGAGCGCGATCAATATAGCTACAGATGCAATCGACTGCATCCACACCACAGCAGCATCCCACAACCGTGTATTTATCGTTGAGGTTATGGGCCACAAGGTAGGCTGGCTCACACTGTACGCAGGTGTTGCGGGCGGTGCAGACATCATTCTGCTTCCTGAGATACCATACGATATTGACAAGGTCGTAGATGCCATCCACAAGAGAACAAAGGAGGGCAAGGGCTTTACCATTCTTGCAGTAGCAGAGGGAGCCATCTCCAAGGAGGATGCAGCCCTTTCCAAAAAGGAATACAAGAAGAAGCTTGCAAAGAGCAAATACCCGTCAGTATCATACGAGGTTGCAGACCGCATCAGCGAAAGACTCGGTCTTGAGGTCAGAGTGGCAGTTCCGGGACATACACAGCGAGGCGGCAGCCCATGTCCTTACGACAGAGTGCTTTGTACACGTCTTGGCTCAGCAGCAGCAAAGGCCATCATGGATGAGGATTACGGCTGCATGATAGCCATGGTAAACGGACAGACAAAGAGGGTTCCGCTTGCCGACGTAGCAGGAAAGCTTAAGACTGTAGATCCAAAGAGCCAGATGATCAAGGAAGCAAAGCGCACCGGTATCTGCTTCGGAGATTAAGCAGCAATATTAGATATAAGGAAGGTGAAAAGGCGTGTCTTATCAGGCCCTATACCGTAAGTTCCGTCCACAGGAGTTTGAGGACGTAAAGGGACAGGAACACATTGTAACAACACTGAAAAATCAGATAAAAGCTGACAGAATAGGGCATGCCTATTTATTTTGCGGCACGAGAGGTACAGGAAAGACCACTGTGGCCAAGATATTTGCAAAGGCAGTCAACTGTGAGCACCCTGTAGACGGAAGCCCATGTGGCGAATGTCCGTCGTGCAGGGCAATCACTGAGGGCTCATCCATGAATGTCATAGAGATAGATGCAGCGTCAAACAACGGCGTGGACAATATCAGACAGATTCGTGAGGAGGTCACATACCGCCCGACAGAGGGCAGGTACAAGGTCTATATCATAGACGAGGTTCACATGCTTTCGGCAGGAGCCTTCAATGCACTTTTAAAAACACTTGAGGAGCCGCCGAGCTACGTTATATTTATACTGGCGACCACCGAGGCACACAAGATACCCATTACTATCCTGTCCAGATGCCAGCGCTATGATTTCCACAGGATTTCCATAGATACGATTGCATCCAGACTCAGCGATTTGATGGAGCAGGAGCAGGTGGAGGTTGAGGAGCGCGCCATAAGGTACGTGGCCAAGGCAGGAGACGGCTCCATGAGAGATGCGTTAAGTCTTCTTGACCAGTGCATTGCTTTCCATCTGGGTGAGAAACTCACCTATGAAAATGTGCTCGAGGTGCTTGGAGCGGTGGACACAGAGGTGTTTTCAAGGCTCTTAAGGCGCATACTCGACGAGGATGTGACAGGTGCAATCCGCATACTGGGCGAGCTCATAGATGATGGCAGGGAGCTGTCGCAGCTTGTCAATGATTTCACCTGGTATATGAGGAATCTTTTGCTTTTGCAGAGCTCAGACGATATGGAGGAGGTGCTCGACATCTCCAAGGACAATCTTGAGGCACTTAAGGAAGAGGCAGCGCTTGTAAAGCCTGAGACACTCATCAGGTATATCAGGGTATTTTCCGAGTTGTCCAGCCAGGTAAAGTTTGCATCGCAAAAGCGTATTATGGTCGAGATAGCCATAATAAAGCTGTGCAGGCCGCAGATGGAAAAGAGCTATGATTCGGTGCTTGACCGCATAAACAGCATAGAGAAAAAGCTTGAAAAGGGTATACCTATAGCGGCACAGGCTGCGCAGACACAGGATATGCAGCAGGCCGCAGCAAGCAAGCCTATAGTGAAAAAGGAGCTTCCCAAAGCAATACCACAGGATATCTCAGAGCTCATGAAGCACTGGAAATCCATACTTTCGGAGATGGGAGCAACATCAAAGGTTTATCTGAACAAGGCTGTGACATCGCTGGGAAATTCCTCTGACTTGATTTTAATGTTTGATGATGAGAATGCATATGAGTATCTCTCTGAAAACCGTGCAGGCTGTATGGATACGCTGGCTTCGCTTATAGAAAAGCGTATAGGCAAAAAAGTCGAGGTGACGGTCAAGAAAAATAATTCCGCAGTCAGTGCAAAGGAAGCGGTTGTGGACTTGACAGATATGATAAATTTTGATATAGAGGAAGAAAACTAAGTTATAAACAGGGCTGGGATTAGCCCATTAAAAACAAGGAGGACGCCAGAATGGCAAGAAGAGGTGGATTCCCTGGAGGAATGCCGGGAAACATGAACAATCTTATGAAACAGGCGCAGAAGATGCAGCGTCAGATGGAGGAGGCTCAGAAGCAACTTGAGGATGCTGAGGTTACAGCAAAGGCAGGCGGCGGAGCAGTCGAAGTCACTGTTTCTGGAAAAAAGGAAATCACAAAGGTCAAATTATCTGAGGAGGTAGTGGATCCTGACGATATCGAGATGCTCGAGGATCTCATCATGGCAGCAACCAATGAGGCGCTTCGCCAGATTGATGAGCAGTCACAGGCATCTATGTCCAAAATTACCGGTGGCCTGGGTGGCGGTCTGTTTTAATGGATTTTTACAGCAGTGAGATATCAAAACTAATAGAGGAGCTGTCACAGCTTCCGGGAATCGGAGCCAAGACAGCGCAGAGACTGGCATTTCATATCATAAATATGCCAAAGGAGCAGGCAAAATCGCTCTCTGACGCCATAATCGATGCGAAGGAGCATGTCAGATACTGCAAATGTTGCTATACACTCACAGATGACGAGCTATGCCCCATCTGCAAGGATGCGGCAAGAGACCACAAGACCATCATGGTTGTTGAGAATACGAGGGATCTTGTGGCATACGAAAAGACCGGTAAATATGAGGGAGTGTATCATGTGCTTGGTGGCGCAATTTCACCCATGCTTGGCATAGGGCCGGCGGATATCCGTCTGAAGGAGCTCATGGTACGCCTTGAAAAAGACGTAGACGAGGTCATTATAGCGACCAATTCAAGCCTGGAGGGCGAGACTACGGCCATGTATATCAGCAAGCTCATCAAGCCTACCGGCATCAAAGTGACACGAATCGCAAGCGGAGTTCCCGTAGGAGGCGATTTGGAATATATTGACGAGGTGACCCTGCTTAGGGCGCTTCAGGGAAGAACAGAGATATAAATGATAGAAGGAGACATCATGAACAATCTTGAACTTGAGAAGATGGCGAATGAAATTCGCAAGGACATTGTGACAGCAGTTCACAGTGCCAAATCCGGACATCCGGGTGGATCACTTTCATCAGCAGATATTTTTACATATCTGTATTTTGAGGAGATGAATGTAGACCCTGCCAATCCTAAATGGGAGGACAGGGACCGTTTCGTGCTCTCAAAGGGACACGTAGCACCGGGACTTTATTCTACACTCGCAGAGAAAGGATATTTTCCAAAGGAGGATTTAAAGACACTCCGTCATACAGGCTCATATCTGCAGGGACATCCTGATATGAAGCACATCCCTGGCGTTGATATGTCAAGCGGCTCGCTCGGACAGGGTGTATCTGTCGCAGTAGGAATGGCTGCAGCAGGAAAATATGACAAGAAGGATTATCGTGTATACACACTCACAGGAGACGGAGAGATTCAGGAGGGACAGATCTGGGAGGCAGCCATGTGGGCAGGTCACCGCAAGCTCGACAACCTCGTAGTTATCGTTGACAACAACAACCTCCAGATAGACGGCTCTGTTGAGGACGTATGCTCACCATACCCAATCGACAAGAAGTTTGAGGCATTCAATTTCCACGTAATCAATATCGACGGCAATGATTTTGACCAGATCAGGGCAGCCTTCAAGGAAGCCCGCGAGACAAAGGGCATGCCTACAGCCATTATCGCAAAGACTGTAAAGGGCAAGGGCGTATCCTTCATGGAAAATGCCGCAGGATGGCATGGAAAGGCTCCAAACGATGAGGAGTATGAAATCGCAATGGCAGACTTAGAAAAGGCAGGTGAAGCATTATGTCAGAAGTAAAGAAAATCGCTACAAGAGATAGCTACGGAAACGCACTCGTAGAGCTTGGAAAAGCACACGATGACCTTATTGTACTCGATGCTGATCTGGCAGGTGCCACAAAGACCTGTATCTTCCAGAAGGAGTTTCCTGAGCGTCACTGGGACTGCGGAATCGCAGAGTGCAATATGACAGGAATCGCAGCAGGACTTGCTACATGCGGCAAGGTGCCTTTTATCAGCTCATTTGCCATGTTCGCAGCAGGCAGAAACTATGACCAGGTAAGAAACTCAATCGGATATCCTCATCTCAATGTCAAGATAGGTGCCACACATGCAGGAATCTCTGTAGGTGAGGACGGAGCCACACACCAGTGCCTCGAGGATCTTTCACTCATGAGAGAAATCCCGGGCATGGTAGTAATAAACCCATCAGACGATGTGGAGGCAAGAGCCGCAGTAAAGGCAGCCTATGACCATGTAGGTCCTGTATACCTTAGATTCGGCAGACTTGCAGTACCTGTGATCAACGATACACCGGACTACAAGTTCGAAATCGGAAAGGGTATCGTACTCAAAGAAGGCAAGGATGTATCTATATTTGCAACAGGACTTGAGGTATCTGAGACACTTGAGGCAGCAAAAATGCTTGCAGCAGACGGCATAGATGCTGAGGTTATCAATATCCATACAATCAAGCCAATCGACAGAGAACTGATTGTTAAATCTGTATCAAAGACAGGCAAGGCAGTCACAGTAGAGGAGCACTCTATCAATGGAGGCCTCGGAAGTGCTGTGGCAGAGGTACTCTGTGAGGAGCAGCCTGCAAAGCTTCTGCGTATCGGTGTAGAGGACCGCTTCGGCGAGTCAGGACCGGCAGTGGAGCTTATCCACAAGTATGGACTGGATGCAGAGGGCATCTACAACAAAGTAAAGAATTATATGAAGTAGTGGGAGTGTGAGCTTCGCACTTTAAGGCTGTGTTCACCGGTGCAGCATACAGTATATTCCTCAGAAAAATATGAAGTCAGCCGCAGGATTTCGTGTGGATAGCGTGTGGAATGAGTTTAGTCATTCTTGCTATTTTACATAATGGAACCCTGCGGCAGTTCATATTGTTTCTTCGGAACATGCTGTATGCTTTCCGGTGGTATGTAGTTTGTCGAGTGCGAAGCAATATACTACTCCATATGGGAAAAGTCGGGCGCATGGATTCATGCGCCCTTTTTTCGTTATCGAATTACGGTTGGATTAAATGCAAAATGTTTTTATAATCGCATAATATTGCATAAATTTACAATCTGCAAGTGCTATGCTGACCGAAAAAGGAGGCTGGCATGATAGATATTGTGACGAACAACGTCAGGCAGATTGGCACACCGGCGGATGAGGGCCGGGTTTACATATCGGAGAAAGCGTACAAGCGCATAAAGACAGAGGGCTTTAAGGATAAAGAGGTTTTTGTACTTATGGGGCATACGGAGAGCAGCGGAGGCAGGTATGCCACATTTGTGGAGGCGGCGATTGCAGTATATGATATGGAGTTTGACAAAAATGCGCCTCTTTGGACCAACAAGGTATGGAGCAGAGTGTTTGCGGAGATAAAGAAAAGCTACGAGGAGCTGATTATTGTCGGATGGGCATTCAGGCAGGAGAATTTTCCGGCTGAGCCAACACCCATGCTTGAAAATATACACAGGGAGCACTTTGGTGGGGCTCATCAGCTTATGTTCCTTTTGAACAGGACCGAGCAGGAGGAAAACTTCTTTATCAAAAAGAATAATCATCTGAAGAAAAAGACAGGATTTTTTGTATATTACCGCATGAATGAGCATTGTTATAGTGCTGACAGCTATAATGAAACTGACACCTGCAATAAAACCTACAGCTATAGTAATGCAAACAACAATAATAAAATAGACAGTTATAGTAATGACGATGACAATAATAAAAGTGGCAGCCGGTATGAGGACACTGACACAGCGGCCAAAAGCAGCTACAGCCGGATACATAGAAGAGCTCCGGCAGACGACAGAATCAATGTTTCGTTTCCTGAGGAATTTGGCAGCATATCGAAAGAACGCGGCCGGTACAGAAAAGCCATGGAGGCAGGAAAAGAAGAACGCAAGGGTTCGTTTGCATCTGTAGTGATGATTGCAGCGATAGCAGTGCTTATAGTGCTTATCGGGCTTAAAGCCGGCGCTGGAATGAGCGGCACAATAGACAAAAAGGAGACACTTCCTGCCATGTCCACAGAAGAAGATTTAATTCCTGTGGAAAAAATATCCGGTGAATGGTATACTGACAAGTAACAAATATTTTGGAAGTAGACAAAAGGATAAGATTATGGCACGGAAATCAGACTTTAAAACTGTCGAGACCGATTTGGACGAGCTCGAGGAGAAAATACGAAAGCATAGAAGAAAAATAGCAAAAAGAATAATAATAGTCGTGGCAGCAGTCGTGGCTTTATTTCTTATAGTATGGTTGTGGATGGCGCTGCGCACCTACAAGTCATTTGATGTCAAAAACAGCGTGGAGCAGAAGGACAAGAGTGCGGTGTCGTTCGTGGATTTCTGCGGAGCGGTAGTGGAGTACAGCAATGATGGTGTATTGTATACAGCATCAGACGGAAACCGTATATGGAACCAGGCATTTGAGATGTCATCGCCACAGGTAGTCACATGCGAAAGCTTTATGACTATCTATGACAGGGGTGGAACAGACCTCTATATCATGGACAAGAAGGGAGTAAAAAAAGAAATAGGAACATCGTGGCCTATCATAAAAGCCTGCATAGCAAGCCAGGGCACAGTGGCAGTCCTTGTCAGTGAGAATGAAAATTATTATGTAAAGCTGTATGATGTAAACGGAAAAGAGCTGGCAAGTGGCGAGTTTTTCGGAGAACAGAAGAACATACCTGTTGATATAGCTCTTTCATATGATGCTAAAAAACTGGCTGTAGATATGATAGATGTCTCCGGAGGAAAGACGGACAGCGTTATATCCTTTTACAATTTTGGATCAGTAGGACAAAATGAGATAGACAACAATGTCGGCACCTACAAGTATGAGAATCAGCTCATACCTGAAATAGCATATGTTTCCGACAGTAGGATGATAGCAGTTTCAGATCAGAATATTATGGTATTTGACGGAAGCCAGAAGCCAAAGCTCAAGCAGACTATTAAGCTGGAAAAGCTGATAGACAGCGTATTTTACAATAATAAATATATAGGAGTAGCATACTCCAACAATGATAAAAATTGCACCAGTCATATCAAGCTTTATGATTTTAACGGTAAGATGCTTATGGAAAACGACACAGCTATTGCCTACAATAGTATAGAGTTTGACAGCAATAACGAGGTGTGCGTCACAGGAGACACAGCATGTGAGATATACACCATACACGGAGTTAAGAAATTCTATCATACATTTGACAACAAACTGTACAAGGTGATGTATAAATCGGGTATGAATAACTATATCTTCATCTATGACGGCGCAATGGACGAGGTGAGACTGAAATGAATTGGCTGTTAATTGCGGTAATATGTATTATTGCGTGGAATGTGGTGAGAGGCTACACAAGAGGTGTGCTTCGCATGGTATATTCGCTTGCAGCCTGGATAGTAATGCTTGCTGCATCAACCATGGCAGCCCCATATGTCAGGGATCAGATATTATCACAGACAGGAATAGAGCCCGTAATTTTAAACGGTATTGAAAAACAAATAGCTGCACAGGGACAAAAAGCCACAGGAGATTTTGATATGGCAAACATATTGCTGCAGCAATCCGGAGCATACGACACCATATCCGCACAGCTTACAAATGCCATTATGACAGGTTTGTCTTTTTTTATAGTATTTTTTCTGCTGGGAATAGTGGCATACATAGTCCGTCACATCATCAGAAAAATAGAAAGGGTGCCCGTTATTGGCACTGTTAACCGGATTGCAGGCTTTGCAGTAGGTTTTATTAAGGGAATGGTCATTGTATGGCTGCTCCTTGCCCTGACATCATTATTTGCCGCATCTGAAATAGGACAGACAATGACAGCATATATAAATGATTCTATGATGCTTAGGTATCTGTATGAAAATAATCCTGTCATAAAGCTGATAGAAAATATACTGTAGCTTAAACCGGTGTAATAATGCATAAAAGAGAAAAGTACATAAGCAATAAATGGTATGTGGATAAGTATGTAAATACAATATATAGTTATGTAAAAACAATGAGAAAAAAATATATATAAAAAGATAAAAAATGTGTTGACTTTATGCGACACAGATGATATTATATCAAAGCTGACTCGCGGGACACATTGAGTTGTAGAGCTTGTGA
>ERZ1673703.20-NODE-20-length-213441-cov-98.150811_pt1 | contig 213441 bp, 207 predicted proteins | sample MGYA00580233_ERZ1673703 | MGnify/ENA primary metagenome ERZ1673703 (study PRJEB41218, sample SAMN15661748) | gut metagenome | host: Homo sapiens | place: Canada: London | collected 2015-08-20/2019-03-30 | study: EMG produced TPA metagenomics assembly of... | reverse complement strand
GTCGCCGACTTAACAAAGAGCTCTGAGATGAAAGTCTCAGGGCTTTTTTGTTGCGCTATATGCCAAGGGGTTGCAGAACAGGGAAAAAGTTGGTATCCTCAAAGCAGGAAGGGGTGAGAATATGCGTTCGGACAGAACCCGCAAGGATACAGCAAAGCGTTATATAGCGGTACTGGCGCTTTTACTGTTCTGCAGCATCGTATTTAATGTGCAGACACATTATCAGCGCACCACGGCAATCCGGCCGGAGGACGATTATCGGGGCAGGATATCGCAGTTTCATAGTAGCGTAGATCGGGATGATGACGGCGTAGACGATCAGTTGGATATTCTGAACGGCGCACTGGCCTATGTGAGCACACATCCAAAATACAAAAGCCGCTATTATGAGACCGGTTATCCTGACGATGGTTATGGCGTTTGCACCGATGTAGTTGCATATGCGTTGAAGAATGCGGGATATGATCTACAAGAGCTTGTGGACGCAGATATCCGGGAGCAGCCACAGGATTATATGGTGGAAGAACCGGATGCAAACATAGATTTCCGACGGGTACGAAACCTGAAGGTGTTTTTTGCACACACAGCAGCTGCCCTGACCACAGATGTCTCAGAAATAGAGGAATGGCAGGGCGGCGATATTGTGATCTTTGAAAGACATATCGGCATCGTGTCCGACCGGCGAAATAAAAACGGAGTGCCTTATATCATTCACCACAATGACCCATGGCAGACAGCTTACGAACAGGACATTCTGGAAAAACGAACCGACATCGTGGGGCATTATCGAATTTCAAAATAAAAAGCGGCCCCGCTGCACTGTGCATAACAGTGCAGCGGGGCCGCATACTTTATTGGGTGGTGTACCGGTTACGATACAAGCCTCAGCTTAGCCCTTGCCTGCGCAGCCGAACAGCTCGATCTTCTCCTTGCACTTAGCCTCGATGGCCTTTGCGCCGGGAGCCAGCAGCTTGCGGGGGTCGAAGCCCTTGCCCTGCTGATCCTTGCCTTCTTCGATGTACTTACGGGTGGCCTCAGCAAACACCAGCTGGCACTCGGTGTTGATGTTGATCTTGGAAACGCCCAGGCTGATGGCCTTTGCGATCATCTCGTCGGGGATGCCGGTGCCGCCGTGCAGAACCAGAGGAATGTTGTTGGTGGCCTTGTGGATGCGGTCCAGAGCCTCGAAGTCCAGACCCTTCCAGTTTGCGGGGTAGACGCCGTGAATGTTGCCGATGCCGGCAGCCAAGAAGTCGATGCCCAGAGCGGTGATCTTTGCGCACTCCTCGGGATCAGCAATCTCGCCAGCGCCTACAACGCCGTCCTCAACGCCGCCGATGGAGCCGACCTCGGCCTCGATGCTCATACCATGAGCGTGTGCCAGAGCAACCAGCTCCTTGGTCTTTTCCACGTTCTCCTCGATGGAGTAGTGGCTGCCATCGAACATGATGGAGGAGAAGCCGGCCTCAACGCAGGCCTTGCAGCCCTCGTAGGTGCCGTGATCCAGATGCAGAGCAACGGGAACGGTGATGCCCATGGAATCGACCATGGCGCTGACCATGGCGGCAACGGTCTTGAAACCGGTCATGTACTTACCAGCACCCTCGGAAACGCCCAGAATGACGGGGCTCTTCATTTCCTCGCAGGCGGTCAGGACTGCCTTGGTCCACTCCAGATTATTGATGTTGAACTGCGGCACACCGTAGTGGCCATCGCGTGCCTTGAGCAGCATTTCGGTTGCATTTACCAACATTATTCATTACCTCCAAAAATTATCGGGGTTCCGGCTCTGCCACACACCGCATTGTGCATGGTTTAACGAGCCCACATGGCTAGTATACCCCAAACTGCGCCTAAAATCAATCCGAACAGGCGCTTTTTCTTGCATAGAGCTGCTGCGGAACAGTCACGGCACAAAACGGCTGATGCAGCTGCGGCAGAAATACTCTGTGCTTGACAACAAAAATCCATGTACGATGCAACATCCGCCTTGTGCGGAAGCGGCGCGGGTTTTCAACAGATTTTAACATTCGTCAAAATGATGTTGGAGGAAATTGCAAAAGCGGACAATTTCTGGTTCAAAAAATTGTCATAATTCCAACTTGAATTTTACAAATTGTAAGGCTTTTGCCAGGATATGGGGGAACCTGCTGTTGAAAACCCGGTGGAAACTGTTTAATTCCACCCGGAAAACAGGCGCTGCGGCTAGACTTTTACACACTTTCCACTGAGTTTTCAACTTGTGGAAAAATCGCAGGCTATTTACGGAATGTATAGACACATTTTGTGGAAAACTTTTTGCTTTGGCAAAACAGCGGAAATGCGCCGTGCTGCCCGGGCAGCGGGCAAAACATTTTTACAGCTGCCCTGTCCGGCGGGGAAGCTGCGTTTTACTGAAAAAATTTTAGGCGTCAGAAAATAAAATCCCTGCAATTTGTGGCGAAGCCGGGCGAGATATGGTATACTTTATCTTGGATTATCATAAACAAAATAAAACGTTCCTGTGCGGCGCAGCCCGCCCGGAACGGAAGGAGCATAAAAAGATGGAAGAACGTAACCAGCCGCGCCGTCCGCGCCGCGATGCAGAGCAGCCGCAGCAGAAAAGTGAGAGCCTGATCTACGGCAAAAACCCGGTGACCGAGCTGCTCAAGAGCGGCTCCGGTGTGGACACCGTGCTTATTGCCGAGGGGATGGCCCCGGCAGTGGCGGCATACTATACGGCACTGGCCAAGGAGGCCGGAGCAACGGTCAAGCGGGTGCACCCTAACAAGCTGCGCCTGATGACCGGCACCGAGAGCCATCAGGGCGTGGCGGCTTTTGCCAGCGAGATCGAGTACGCGACCGTGGAGGATCTGCTGGCCGCAGCCAAGGCCAAGGGTGAGCCGCCCTTTCTGGTGCTGAGCGATGGCATTGAGGACCCCCACAATCTGGGCGCAGTCATGCGCAGCGCACTGCTGTGCGGTGCCCACGGCATCGTCATCCCCAAGCGGGGTGGTGCATCCGTTACCCCCACCGTCATCAAGTCCAGCGCAGGCGCTGCCGAGCGTCTGCCGGTAGCGCGCGTGGCCAACATCGGCGAGACCATCCGCCGCCTGAAGGAGCAGGGCGTGTTTGTCTACTGCGCCGACATGGACGGCGTGTCTCTGCGCAAGAATAACCTGACAGGCCCCATCGCGCTGGTACTGGGCAGCGAGGGCAGCGGGGTATCCCAGCTGGTCAAGAAGCTGTGTGACGGCGTGGTGCGGCTGGATATGGCTGCCCCCGGCACCGGCGTGGACAGCTATAACGTTTCGGTGGCGGCAGGCATTATCCTGTACGAGATCCAGTCGCAGCGCGCCGTAGAAGAATAAAACAAGCGGTAAACTCCATCCAGAATAGTGGGAGGGACAAGGATGCCGAACAATACAAATGAACGCAAGGGCAAGCAGGCGGGGGAGCTCTCGGCAGAGGAGCGTTTCCGCAATTTTTTCAGCACCAGTGTGATCGATCTGCCCGAGGAGATGACCCGCCGGGACGAGCCTGCCCCGGTGGAGGAAAAGCCCAAGGCCGGGCTGCTGGGCAAGCTGTTCAGCCACGACAAGGAAGAGACGCCCGCCCCGGCACAGCCTGTGCTGGAGATCCCCACCGGCGAGATCCTGCTGGGGGCAGATGCAAAGCCGGTACAGCCGGAGCAGGAGGACATGGCGCTGGAACTGCGTACCGCAGACCCTGTTCCGGCAATGCCGATGCAGCCCGCCAGCCCAGAGCCTGCCAAGGCAGTTCCGGCAGAGCCGGTGCCTGCACCCAAGGCGGCTGCTGCCGTGCAGCCGGAGCCGGAAAAGCCCGCGCCCCAGCCGGTGCCGCAGCCTGTTGCAGCCCCCCAAAAGCAGCCTAAGGCGAAGAACGCCCCGGAGACGCTGCTGCCGCAGGAGGAACTGGAGCAGCGGGAGATGCAGCAGCTGAAGGATATGCTCAACGGCATGAGCGGCAAGGCAAAGCCTGCCCCGCAGCCCGCAAAGCCCGTACAGGTAGCGCCGCAGCCCAAGGTGCAGCCCGCGCCTGCACAGCCTGCGGCAGAGCCGGAGAAAGCCCCGGCAAAGGCTGCACAGAACGCCGCCGAGGAGTTGCCGCCGGTGGTGTTTGCCAGCGCGCCGGCAGACCCGGAAACGCTGCCAAAAAAGCCGGAGAAAAAGTCTATTTTCCAGATGTTCGGCACGGCAGAGGACGAAAAGCCCGCTGCCCGCAAGCCGGAAAAAGAGGATACTATGAGCCTGCCCCTGCTCCCGCTGGAGCAGGACGGCACCCCCGCAGCGGAGACTGCCGCCTCTGTATCCGCACCGGCAGCTGCCGCGACCCCGGCACAGCCGGAGACCGCACCGGAAGCGCAAGCGGCTGCTCCTGCCGAGGAAACTGTGCCGGAATCCACCACCGACAAGCTGCACCACATGGCCGCAGAGCTGACTTTGCGGTGTGTGCTGGCGGGCATTCTGGCCGTGGTGCTGCTGCACCTTGGGCTGACGGCAGAGCGTCTGCTGCCGCCGCTTTCGGTGCTGGACCCGGACGCTGCCCCGGCGGCGTTCTATGCCGCCAATCTGCTGCTGTTTGCCGCCAGCCTGTTTGTGGGCTACCCGGTGCTGCGGGACGGTCTGACCGGTTTGCGCGGCCGTCCCAGTGCGGACACCATGCCCGCGCTGGCTGCTGTGGCAGCGCTGCTGCAGGCGGTGGTGGCCATGCTGAATGCCAACGCCTACCGCAGCACCGAGGGCATCGGTCTGCTGACCGGTATGGCGGCGCTGGGGTTGTTTCTGGCGCTGGTGGGCAGCCGGGTGATGCTGGCTGCCGTGCAGGGCGGCTACGCGCTGGCAGCAGAGGGCGGCGAACTGCGGGGCGCTTACCGCACCCGCGATAAGGACCTCATCCGCGCCCTCGCCCGGGATCTGGAGCAGAAGGACCCGTGGGTGCTGCTGAGCCGCCCGGTACAGACCGCCAGCAATGACTTTGTGGAGCAGAGCCTCAGCGAGCGCGCCAGCGAGCGCCGCGCCCGGAAGGTGGCCTGTATCCTGCTGGCGGCGGCAGTGCTCAGCTGCGTAGCCTTCCTGCTGTTTGGCGGCGGGATCAACTGCGCCGTGGCTGCGGCGGCTGCCGTGCTGTGCATGGGCGCACCCCTTTCCTCGGTGCTGGTGCCCGGTCTGGCGGCGCTGCGTCTGCAAAGAGCTGCTGCCGCTGTGGGCGCTGTGGTGCCCGGCTGGGCGGCCATTGAGGAGCTGGGCGGCATCGACACCATTGAGCTGGACGCCGACGACCTGTTTACCGCCGACAGCGTAACGCTGGAGGATATCCGCATCTTCAAGGGCGGCCGCATCGACCGCGCTATCCTGTATGCAGCCAGTGTGCTGAACGAGAGCTGCGACACCCTGCGCGGGCTGTTCAGCCAGATCATCGAGGACCGCATCGATATCCTGTTCCCGGTCAAGGATCTGGAGCAGCACACCGGGCTGGGCTTCTCGGCATGGTGCGACAATAACCGCATCCTCATCGGCACCCGCCGCTACATGGAGCAGGAGGGTGTGACCCTGCCGGAGCAGGATTACGAGGACGGCCACTCCAAAAACGGCGAGCTGCAAATTTTGTATCTGGCGGTGTCCGGCAACCTGCACGCCATGTTCGTGCTGCGCTATGTGGGCGGCCGCAATGTGGCACGCAGCCTTGCCTCCCTGCAAAGGGAGAACATCCGTCTGCTGGTCACCAGCAAAGATCCCAGCCTGACGGCACGGCACATCACTGAGGCCTACCATCTGCCGGAGGGCATGGTCACCGTGCTGGACGGCGACCAGTGTCAGGCCATTGAAGCAGCCGAGGCTGCCCCGGAAAAGCCCGACTGCTGCCTGTACCACCACCGGGGCTTTGCCAGCTTGACCGGCGGCTTGCAGGCCGCAGATCAGGCACAGAATGCCGAGACCAGCGCTACTACGGTGCAGCTGGTGTCGGTGTGCTTCTCGGTGTTCATTGCGGTGCTGCTGACCTATGCGGGCAGCATCTGGCAGCTTTCCATCGCCACAGTGCTAATGTATCAGGCCGCATGGAGCGCCCTGAGCATCGCCGTCTGCGCCCTGAAGCAGCATAGCTGAAAGCTTTCGCATATTACAAAACGGGCTGTTGCACAGAACTTTGTGCAGCAGCCCGTTTTTGTGATCTTATTTTATTTTCTTGCGCTTTTCGTAGTCGTTCAGAGCGGTCAGCGCTTCGCCGGAAAGGGGAACGAGCGCCAGCATATTGAAGATGGTCATCAGCCCGATGCCCACATCGCCCAGATCCCACACCACGGTGTAGGCCTGTGTACCGCCCACCAGCAGCATGGCCAGCGCCAGCAGCTTGTAGGCGGTCTGGCTCCACCAGTTGTCGCCGCACAGGTAGGCCACATTGCCCCGGGCGTAGTACAGCACCCCCAAAAAGGTGGAAAAGCTGAACAGTGCTAAGATCACCGCAATGAACACGATGCCAAAGCTGCCCAGATGGTACTGCATGGCGGTCTGTAAAAGGTTCATGCCGGTCAGCCCGGCGGTGATCTCCTGCGGCACCAGCAGCATCAGAAAAGCAGTGCAGCTGCAGATGACCACGGTATCGATCAATACGCCCAGCGCCTGTACAAGACCCATCTTTACCGGGTCGTCGCACTCCGCAGCGGCAGCGGCGCAGGGGGCAGAGCCGCTGCCCGCCTCGTTGGAGAACAGCCCGCGCTTGACACCGTTCATCAGCACCGCGCCAAAGCCGCCTGCGGCCACCTGACGCAGGCCGAAGGCCTCGGCAAAGATGCGTGCCAGCACGGCGGGCAGCTGCCGGAGATTCAGCACCACGATGCCCACCGTGATGACAAAGTAGCACACCGCCATGACCGGCACGATGAAGTCAAGGCTTTTCACGGTGGCATTCTTGCGCAGCACGATCAACGCTGCCAGCAGGGTAAGCACCACGGTGGTGGCCAGCGGCGGGACCTGAAAGGCGTTTTCAAAGGCAGAGCTGACCGAGTTGGAGATGACTTGGCTGATACCGCACCAGCAGATCAGACCGGACACTGCAAACAGCGCTGCACACACAGAGCGCTTGAGCTTTTTGCCCCGTTTGCGCTCGGCCAGCACATGGAGATAGTAGGCCGGGCCGCCGCGCCAGCCGCCGTACAGCGGGTCCGGCACGCGGTATTTCTGCGCCAGAGTGGACTCCACAAAGGAGGTGGAAGCACCCAGCAGCGCAGTGACCCACATCCAGAACACCGCGCCTGCGCCGCCCGCTGAAACAGCGGCCACCACGCCCACAAGATTGCCCATGCCCACCCGGGTGGCGGTGGAGATGACCAGCGTCTGGAAGGAGGAAAGCCCGCCCGCAGCCTGCTTTTTTTCGCACACTGCGCCGATCATATCCCGGAACAGGCGTACCGGCAGCAGTCGGGTGCGCAGGGTAAAGCCGATACCGGCTGCAAACAACAGCACTACCATAAAGGAGATGCCAATGCCGCCCGCCACCGGCAGGGTGAATAAATCGCCCCACAGCAGGCGGTAAAACGCTTCAATCAGATCAACTATCAAGAAAACAGCCTCCTGTACTTTTGAGTAATAAAGTTGCTACTTCATTATAGTACAGCACAGAAGAATTGTAAAATCTAAAAAATTGATAGAATAGATTGACCAAACTGAACGCAGTGCAGCAAATGCAAAATAATAATTCCACTGAATATGCCGCAGCTCGGCAGCGGAGGGCATTTTAAATCGTCCCACAAAAAAAGGACTGCCGCACGGTTTGTGCAGCAGTCCCGGAGGAAGAAGCGCCTTTCAGCGCGGGGAAAGCTTACAGGATATCGATGTATTCACCGGCCAGCGCCTTGTTCATGCTGCGCACGGCGCAGAACTTGCCGCACATGCTGCAGGTGTCGCTGTGGTCGTCCTCGGGCAGGCGGGCGTCGCGGATGGCCTTGGCGGTCTCGGGGTCCAGCGCGCAGGCGAACTGTGCATCCCAGTCCAGTACGCGGCGGGCATCGCCCATCTTGTCGTCAATGTCCCGGGCGTGGGGGATGCCCTTGGCGATGTCGGCGGCGTGAGCGGCGATCTTGGAGGCCACGATGCCCTGCTTTACGTCATCTACGTTGGGCAGAGCCAGATGCTCGGCGGGGGTCACATAGCACAGGAAGGCTGCACCGCTGGCGGCTGCCACTGCGCCGCCAATGGCAGCGGTGATGTGGTCGTAGCCGGGGGCGATATCGGTGACCAGAGGTCCCAGCACATAGAAGGGGGCGCCCATGCAGATGCTCTTCTGCACCTCCATGTTGGCAGCGACCTGATTCAGGGGCACATGGCCGGGGCCTTCCACCATCACCTGCACGTTGTGTGCCCATGCGCGCTTGGTCAGCTCGCCCAGACGCACCAGTTCTTCAATCTGGCACACGTCGGTGGCGTCAGCCAGACAGCCGGGACGGCAGGCATCGCCCAGAGAGATGGTCACATCGTGCTCGGCGCAGATCTCGCAGATCTCGTCAAAGTGCTCGTAGAAGGGGTTCTCGTTGCCGGTCATGCTCATCCACGCAAACACCAGAGAGCCGCCGCGGCTCACGATGTTCATCTTGCGCTTGTGCTTGCGGATCTGCTCGATGGTCTTGCGGGTGATACCGCAGTGCAGAGTAACAAAGTCCACGCCGTCCTCTGCGTGCAGGCGTACCACATCGATGAAGTCCTGTGCAGTCAGTTCTGCCAGATCCCGCTGGTAGTGGATGACCGAATCGTACACCGGCACAGTGCCGATCATCACCGGACACTCGTGGGTCAGCTTCTGGCGGAAGGGCTGGGTGTTGCCGTGGCTGGACAGATCCATAATGGCTTCTGCGCCCATGTTCACGGCGCTCATCACCTTCTGCATCTCAATGTTGTAGTCCTTGCAGTCGCGGGAGACGCCAAGGTTCACGTTGATCTTGGTGCGCAGCATGGAGCCCACGCCCTCGGGGTTCAGGCAGGTGTGGTGCTTGTTGGCGGGGATGGCTACCTTGCCCTCGGCGACCCACTGGCGGATCTCCTCGGTGGTGCGGTATTCCTTTTTGGCTACGATCTCCATCTCCGGGGTAATGATGCCCTTGCGGGCGGCATCCATCTGGGTGGTATAAGTCTGCATACGCTGTGTTCCTCCAAATGACAGTTTATCTCTGAACAGCAGGGTGCTGGTCATACAGTGATGTGGGAGCGAACCGCCGGTCGGGAGTTTCTCCGAGGACCGTCCGCTGGGGTGGGACCCTGCTGCCGCAGGCAGTAGGGCGGGCGATGGAATGGCCCGATTCGTGTCCGAGGAGAAAGCTCCCGGCCAGCAGGTAAGTAGCCGCCATTCAGAAAAAACAGTATGCTCTGGATGCCGGCACCTGCGCAAAATACGCTTTTCATGTTGGTTTTCTCCATGAATTTTGTAACGCGGCCCAAGGTGGTGCCCCCGGTTTGCCGCGGGATGATAGCTTACTTTATGATCTGCTCCGAAAGGGCACGCAGCTCACGGCACTCGGCCTCGATGTCCTTTGCGGCAAAGATGGCACTTACCAGCGCCACACCGTCCACGCCGGTGCCCTTGAGCTGCAGAATGTTCTCCTTGTGGATGCCGCCAATGGCTACCACCGGCACATCCACGGCGTTGCAGATGTCCAGCAGGGTCTGCCGGGGCATCTCGCTCACGTCCGTCTTGGTGTGGGTGGCAAATACCGCGCCTACGCCAAGGTAGTCTGCACCGTGCGCCACAGCGTCCAGCGCTTCCTGTACCGTGTGGGCAGAAACGCCGATCATCACGCCGTCGCCCACGCGCTGGCGCACCTGTGCGGCTGCCATATCGTCCTGCCCCACATGGATGCCCTCGGCGTGGCACTGCAGTGCCACTTCCACGTTATCGTTGATGAACAGCGGCACACCGTACTGCTGGCACAGAGCGTGGATTTGGATGGCTTCCTGTAAAAAATCCGCGTCGCCCAGCTGCTTTTCCCGCAGCTGCACGCAGGTGGCACCGCCCTTCAGGGCACTTTCCACCTGCTGATACAAAGTCTGCTCGCCCACCCATGCGCGGTCGGTCACCGCGTACAGGAGCATGGTGTGTTTATCGCACTTCATAGTTTGCGCCTTTCTCCAGCTGTTCGGGGGTCATGTTGTAAATGGCATCAATGATGTAATTGCGGTAGGTGGCGTTGCCATCCTGCGGGGTGAGCCGCTGGTGGGCAACTTCGCCCGCCAGACCCATGGCGCACACCGCCGCAGCGGCAGCTTCCAGCGGGTGGTCGGGGTTGGCGGTGACAAAGGCCGCCGTCAGGGCAGAAAGCTGACAGCCCGTGCCGGTGATGCTGCTCATCATGGCGTTGCCGTTGCGGATGCAGTAGGCTTTTTGTGCATCGGCTACGATGTCGATGGCGCCGGTAATGGCTACCACCGCGCCGGTGCGGGCGGCAAAAGCCTTTGCAAAGGCCACAGCGCTGTCCAGATTCTCCTCGGTCACCTTGTCGGCCACGTCTGCATCCACGCCTTTGGTGGTGCCTGCACCGGAGGCAAGGGTCTTGATCTCCGAGATGTTGCCCCGGATCACTGTGAACTGCACCTCCCGCAGCAGGCGGAAGGCGGTGTCGGTGCGCAGATGGGAAGCGCCGGCACCCACCGGGTCCAGCACCACAGGGTGACCCAGCTGATTGGCCTTTTTGCCCGCCAACAACATACTGGTGACGGTGCGGCTGTTCAGTGTACCGATGTTGATGTTCAGCCCGCCGCAGATGGCGGTGATCTCCTCCACCTCGGCGGCATCATCGGCCATGATGGGGGAGGCACCGCAGGCCAGCACCATGTTGGCGCAGTCGTTCACGGTGACGTAGTTGGTGATGTTGTGGATGAGAGGGCTGCGGCTGCGCAGGTTCTCAAAGGCGGTTTTGAGCATTCCCGGCACCTCCGCTCAGGAAAGGCTGTTCTGCATGGAGCGCAGAGCGCCGGAGCGCTGCAGGCTGAACACCACAGCACCGGCGATCACCGCACCCACGGCGGTGGAGATGAGGAAGGGCACGATGTAGGCGTAGAAGGCGATATCCGCAGCACTCTTGCCCATCAGGAAGATGGCCACGGGCCATGCGCACAGGCCGCCCAGAATGCTGGTGCCGAACACCTCACCCACCACGGTGGCGATCAGGTTTTTGGTCTTGTGGTATGCAAGGCCGCACAGCAGCGCACCGAACATACTGCCCGGGAAAGCCATCAGGCTGCCAAGCCCCAGCAGATTGCGCAGCAGGGAAGCCACAAAGGCTACGCCCACGCCCCACCAGGGCCCCAGCAGAACGGCGCACAGCACGTTGACCATGTGCTGCACCGGGGCACACTTGCTGCCGAACATGGGAAAGCTGAACACGCTGCCCACTACGCACAGGGCACAGAACATACCGGCGAGGGCAAGCTTTTTGACAGAAAGATTCTTCATGATAAATTGGCTCCTTTTCAACCATCTGCGGCAGCGCAGGATGAATACCGGCGCTCCCGCAACAAAACAGCCCGTGCCCGCCGCAAGGCGGGAACAGGTACGGAAGGTGCGGTCGAAACTTACTGGTTTCCTCTCACGCCGGAACACGGCTTCCCATCGCTGCATTCATCCAAGGCTCAGGGCGCTCCCCCTCAGCCGGCTGCGGAACCTCCGCAGAGGCACAAAAAAACAGGAGGGGCCCGGCACGGCTCCTCCTGCAAAAAATCATAAAGGGTATGACTTCCTACGGCGGCATTATCCGCATCAGGTAAAAGGGTCGAAGCTTGCTATACTTCCTCTCAGCCCGCTGCACGAGCTCCCCTGTGTTTGATTGTGACTGTATTCTACACCTCTTTCCCAAAAAATGCAAGAGGGAAGGGGACGATTTGGAATGCGCAGAGCGAATGCGGAGCGCATTTTCAATCATTAAACTGTTTCATTATAAACCAAAGCCGCCGTGCAGGGGTCTGCGCAGCGGCTTTGGTCACAGAAAGGAGAATAATATGAAAAAGCAGAAAAAGTCGGGTTAACCCATGGTCACCTGCACCGTTACCTCAGTCCCGGCGGCAGCCAGCGGCAGAACGTTGCCGGAGATGGCCTTGCCGTCCACGGTAACGGCCTTGATGCCGTGCTGCACCCCGGCGGCGTTATCCACCGTGATGTGGTACACAGCACCGCGGAAGCGGCGGGTCACGGTGAAGCCGGACAGGGTGTGAGGGATGCAGGGGTCTACCTTCAGGCCGTCCAAGGTGGGCTGGATGCCCAGAATGTACTGGCTGATGTTGAAGAAGGTCCATGCCGCCGTGCCGGTCAGCCAGCTATTTTTGGCTTCACCAAAGGTGGGGGCGTCCTTACCGGCTACCATCTGACTGTAAACGTAGGGCTCGGTGCGATGAATCTCGGAAATGTCCTCGATGTAGGCGGGGCAGGTCTTGCGGTACACCGCAAAGGCGCGGTCACCGTGGCCGAGCGTTGCCTCGGCGCAGCTGATCCACGGGTTGTTGTGGCAGAAGATACCGGCGTTCTCCTTGTATCCCGGAGGATAGCTGGAGATCTCGCCCAGATTTAGCTGGTAGCTGGTATAGGCGGGCTGCAGCAGCACCACGCCGTATTTGGTGTCCAGCCGCTCCTCCACGCTGGCAAGCGCCTGCGCGGCCTGTCCGCTCTCCTTGCCGATGCCCGCCATGACGCACATACCCTGCGGCTCAATAAAGATCTGACCCTCGGTGCACTCCTTGCTGCCGATGGGCTTGCCGAAAGCATCGTAGGCACGGCGGAACCATGCGCCGTCCCAACCGGCGGTCAAGGTGGCCTGCTCCACGGCATCAATGTGCTTGCGGGCGGCAGCGGCCTCCTCGGTCAGATTCAGATGGTCGCACAGTTGGGCGTATTCGTGGCCGTACTTGACGAACATACCGGCAATGAAAACGCTTTCGGCCACAGGACCCTCGCTGGGGCCGGTGATCTGGAAGCTCTCACCCGGGTGCTCGGAGAAGCAGTTCAGGTTCAGGCAGTCATTCCAGTCGGCGCGGCCGATGAGCGGCAGACCGTGGGGACCCAGATGGGTGCAGGTAAAGTTGAAGCTGCGGCGCAGGTGCTCCATCAGAGTCTGCGCCTTGGTGGCGTCGTTATCAAAGGGCACCTGTTCTTCCAGAATAGACCAGTCGCCGGTCTCCCGCAGGTAGGCGGCGGTACCGGCAATGAGCCACAGCGGGTCATCGTTGAAGCCGGTGCCGATATCCCGGTTGCCCTTTTTGGTCAGGGGCTGGTACTGGTGGTAGGCGCTGCCATCCTCAAACTGGGTGGCGGCAATATCCAGAATGCGCTCCCGGGCGCGGGAGGGGATGATGTGCACAAAGCCCAGCAGATCCTGACAGCTGTCCCGGAAGCCCATGCCGCGTCCGGTGCCGCTTTCGTAGTAGCTGGCAGAGCGGCTCATGTTAAAGGTGACCATGCACTGGTACTGGTGCCAGATGTTGACCATGCGATTCAGCTTTTCCTCGCCGGATTCCAGATGGTAGGTGGACAGCAGCTGCTCCCAGTGGGTGCGCAGGGCGGCGCGGGCGGCATCGACCTGTGCATCGGTGGCGTAGCGCTCCATCATGGCGTGGGCGCGGGTCTTGTTGATGATGCCCGGGGCAATGAACTTCTCCTGCTGCGGGTTCTCGATGTAGCCCAGACCAAACAGGATGCTGTGGCTCTCGCCGGGGGCGAGGGTCAGGTGAATGTGCAACGCACCCACCGGTGCCCAGCCGTGGGCAATGCTGCCGGAGCAGTGCCCGGCGCGGACGGCCTGCGGGTCTGCCGGGCCGCCGTACACGCCGCAGAAGGCATCCCGGGTGGTGTCAAAGCTGTCCACCGGGCAGTTTGCCCAGAACACGGCGTAGTGGTTGCGGCGCTCGCGGTACTCGGTCTTGTGGTAGATGACGCTGCCCTCTACCTCTACCTCACCGGTGGAGTAGTTGCGCTGGAAGTTGGAGCTGTCGTCCACGGCATCCCACAGGCAGAACTCCACATAGCTGAACAGATCCAGCTCCTTGACAACGGTGCTGCCGTTGCACACTGTCACCCGGTCCAGCTCACAGGCATCCCCCTTGGGGACGAACAGCTCCTGCCGGGCGGTCACACCGTCCTTTTTGCCCTCCAGAATGGTGTAGCCCAGACCGTGGCGGCAGCTGTAACTGTCCAGCGGGGTCTTGGTGGGCTGCCAGCCCGGGTTCCATACGGTTTCGCCATCCTTGATGTAGATCCGGTGGCCGTCCATGTCCAGCGGGGAACTGTTGTAGCGGTAGCGGGTCAGGCGGCGCATCCGGGCGTCCCGGTAAAAGCTGTAACCGCCCGCTGTGTTGGAGACCAGACTGAAGAAGTCCTCACTGCCAAGGTAGTTGATCCAGGGCAGGGGCGTCTGCGGGGTGGTGATGACGTATTCCTTATTCTGGTCATCAAAATATCCGAACTTCATAATGCTTCCTCCTTAAAACTGCGCCTTGTCGGGCGGGCAGTGTGTCGATGAACGAAAACGATTAAGACACTGCGAAAGAAGCAATCTCATCACGCTAAGCATACCGTATCCCACCGAAAAATGCAAGAGCTTTTTGCAAAAATCTCAACGGAAATTTTAAAATAATCTGCGAAGCCCCGGCGGTTTTCTGGGACTTTCGGCACGGCGTACACCGGCGAAAGGGCGAACGAAAGACCCGAAACCCCATTTTAAAAGTAATATATACATACGGCCTCCGGCACCGAAAACCATAACGAAACTGCAACGAAAATTTTTTCGTTTTAATCGAAATGTAACGAAAGTGAATCGAGATGCACAATTCTTACAGGCCGTATTGGAACAAAATGCCAAAAGTGATGCAGCTGAGCTAAAACTTTTGCGTTTCCGCTTGATTTTTGGTACAGAATGCGATATATTGAGGTTGCGAAAACGATTAAGGAACTCGCGAGAAACATCCCGCTGCTCCTATCCTCGGAAGGAGGCTAAAAGATGCCGTCCCTGAAGGATCTGGCGAAAGAATGCGGCGTATCCGTCGCAACCGTCAGCAAGGCTTTAAACGACCAGCCGGATATCGCACCGGCCACGCGGGAGCGCATCCGTGCAGCGGCCCGCCGCATGGGGTACCTGCCCAACGCAGCGGCCCGGGCGCTGAAAACCAACCGCACTTACAATCTTGGCGTTCTGTTCGTAGATGAAAAACAGAGCGGCTTGACCCACGAGTACTTCTCCGCAGTGCTGGACAGCTTCAAGGTAGAAGCGGAAAAGCGCGGCTACGATATCACCTTCATCAACCACAACATCAGCGGCAAGTCCATGAGCTATCTGGAACATTGCCACTACCGGGGTGTGGACGGCGTGGTGATCGCCTGTGTGAACTTTTACGATCCGCAGGTGGTGGAACTGGTCAACGGCGATGTGCCGGTGGTGACCATCGACCATGTGTTCAACAACCGGATGGCGATCCTTTCAGACAACGTGGCGGGCACAAAGGCTCTGGTACAGCAGGCATGGGCCTGCGGACACCGGCGCATCGCCTTCATCCACGGCGAAAAGACCGCCGTTACCGAAAACCGCTTGGCAGGCTTCTATCAAGCCTGCGAGGAGCTGGGGCTGAAGGTGCCGGAGGAGTACGTCCGCTGCGGTGTGTACCACGATGTGGATCGCTGCGCAGAGGAGACCCGGGCGCTGCTGGCACTGCCGCAGCGGCCCACCTGCATCATCTTCCCGGATGACTTTTCCGCACTGGGCGGCTACAACGCCCTGACCGAAGCGGGGTTGAGCATCCCGGAGGACATCTCGGTGATGGGATACGATGGCATCTATCTCTCCCGGGTAGTCAAACCCTCGCTGGTGACCTACCAGCAGAACACAAAATCCCTTGGCAGGCTGGCAGCGGATAAGCTGATCGAGCTGATCGAGCATCCGCGTGTGACTCTGCCGGAGCAGATCCGGGTGTCCGGCAAACTGCTGGACGGCGGCTCCGTCCGCATCCTTTAACAAAGACCCATGACTCCCAGCGCGGAGTTTTTGAGAATGAATTTTTTAATTGGAAAACCATGAAGGAGGTTTACCCTTATGAAAAAGATCTCTCGTCGTAATTTCCTGCTCGCTTCCGGTGTCGTGACTGTTGGTGCTGCTCTGGCAGCCTGCGGCGGCGGTTCTTCCAGCAGCACTGCTGCTTCCTCTGCCGCTCCTGCATCCTCTGCAGCTGCTTCTGCTCCGGCTGCTGCCGAGGGCAAGGTGCTGAACATCTGGTGCTGGAATGATGAGTTCCAGAGCCGCTTCAACGACTACTATCCCGAGGTCAAGGAGATCGCAGCCGACAAGTCCACCACCACCCTGAAGGACGGCACCACCGTGAAGTGGACCATCAACGCCAACGAGAACAACAACTACCAGAACAAGCTGGACGAGGCTCTGCTGAATCAGGACTCCGCTGCCGATGACGACAAGATCGACATCTTCCTGATTGAGGCTGACTACGCTCTGAAGTATGTGGATTCCGACTACGTTCTGGATGTCAAGAAGGATATCGGCCTGACCGATTCCGATCTGGCCGGCCAGTACCAGTACACCAAGGATATCGTTTCTGTGGACGGCAGCCAGCGCGGCACCACCTGGCAGGCTACCCCGGGTCTGTTCGCATACCGCCGCAGCATTGCCAAGGAGGTGCTGGGCACCGATGACCCCGCCGAAGTGCAGACCTACCTGTCCGACTGGGATAAGTTCAACGATGTAGCTGCCAAGGCTGCTGCCAAGGGCTACAAGATGCTGTCCGGCTTTGACGATGCATACCGCACCTTCTCCAACAACGTCTCCGCACCCTGGGTCACCGGCACCACCGTTACCGTGGACGAGAACCTGATGAAGTGGGTGGACCAGACCAAGGAGTACACCGACAAGGGCTACAACAACAAGTCCAGCCTGTGGGACAGCCAGTGGGCTTCCGATCAGGGCCCCACCGGTAAGGTGTTCGGCTTCTTCTACTCCACTTGGGGCATCAACTTCACCCTGCTGGGCAACTCTCTGGCAACTCCTACCGCTGAGGGCGGCAAGGAAGAAGTTGGCAACGGCATCTACGGCGACTACGCTGTGTGCGAAGGCCCTCAGCCCTACTACTGGGGCGGCACCTGGATCTGCGGCGCAGCCGGCAGCGACAACCTTGAAACCATCAAGGACGTTATGCTGAAGCTGACCTGCGATGAAGCCATCATGAAGCAGATCACCATGGATACGCAGGATTACACCAACAACGAGAAGGCCATGAACGAGATCGCCAACAGCGATTACAAGTCCGACTTCCTCGGCGGCCAGAACCACATCGCTCTGTTTGCAGAGGCTGCAACCAAGATCGATATGTCCAACGCCGGCCCGTACGATCAGGGCCTGAACGAGAGCTTCCAGAACGCTTTCAAGGATTACTTCACCGGCAACGTGCAGGAGGATGCCGCCAAGGCAAACTTCGAGACCGCCATCAAGGAGAAGTACCCCGAGCTGACCGACGTGGTATGGCCCGCATAAGCGGTTTTACTCCGAACTGAAAATTGAAGCAAAGGGGCGGGCGGCGTATCTCGCCCGCCCCTTTGGTTTTGCTGTGACCCGGCAGGAGGGAGATCTCATGGGAGAAAAAACAAAGAAGAAAGGGTCGATCAGCTACGCGAAATGGGGCTATATCTTCATTGCACCGTTCTTTATCATCTTCGCGGTATTCCAGCTGATCCCTCTGGCATCCACCATCTATTACAGCTTTTTTGAGTATTACCGCAGCGGTCTGAAGATCATCGGCCCCAACTTTGTGGGTCTGAAAAACTACATCACCCTGTTCGCGACCGATCTGCCCAAGTATTTCAGCAACACGCTGATCCTCTGGATCATCGGTTTCGTCCCGCAGATCATCGTCTCGCTGCTGCTGGCGGCATGGTTTACCGACCTGCGACTGAAGCTGAAGGGACAGACCTTCTTCAAGACGGTCATCTACATGCCCAACCTGATCATGGCCTCGGCCTTCGCAATGCTGTTCTTCGCCCTGTTCTCGGATAACGGCCCGGTGAACGCAGTGCTGCTGAGCATGGGCTGGATCAAGACCCCCATCAGCTTTTTGAATACCGTGTGGGGCAACCGTGGCCTTGTGGGCCTGATGAACTTCCTGATGTGGTTCGGCAACACCACCATCATGCTGATGGCAGCCATTATGGGCGTGGATCCCACCCTGTACGAGGCTGCGGAACTGGACGGCTGCACCCCGAACCAGATGTTCTGGAAGATCACCCTGCCCCTGATCCGCCCCATTCTGGTCTATGTGATGATCACCTCCATGATCGGCGGCTTGCAGATGTTCGATGTGCCGCAGATTTTGACCAACGGCAAGGGCGGCCCCGACCGTACCTCCACCACCATGATCATGTACCTGAACAACCACCTGTTCAGCAAGAACTATGGCATGGCCGGTGCAGTATCTGTGGTGCTGTTCCTTGTGTGTGCAGTGCTGTGCGTCGTCGTGTACTTCTCGCTGACCAAGGAAGATGACGGCCTGACCAAGGCTCAGCGCAAGGAACTGAAGGCAGCCAAAAAGGCTGCTGCCAAAGGAGGGAAATAAGTATGGCACATACGCCTAAAAACCAGTCCGAAAAGGCGATCTTGACCGCCCGCCGTGCGTGGTGCTATCTGGTGCTGGTGCTGATCAGCTTTCTGTGCCTGTTCTTCTTCTATGTGCTGATCATCAACTCCACCCGCACCCACTTCGAGATCCAGAAGGGCTTCTCGCTGATACCGGGCAAGTCCATCATCACAAACTTCCGCAACGTGCTTACGGACGCCAACATCCCTGTGATAAGCGGCATCCGTAACAGCCTGCTGGTGTCTGCCTGCTCGGCAGCGCTCAGCGTCTACTTCTCGGCACTGACGGCCTACGGCATCTACGCCTATAACTTCAAGTTCAAAAAGGCCGCCTTTGCCCTGATCCTGCTCATCATGACCATGCCCACACAGGTGTCCGCACTGGGCTTTCTGCAGCTGATCTCCAAGATGGGGCTGAAAAACAGCTTCATCCCGCTGATCGTTCCCAGCATTGCAGCACCTACCGTGTTCTTCTTCATGAAGCAGTATCTGGACGCCTCCCTTCCCATGGAGATCGTGGAGGCCGCCCGCATTGACGGTGCAGGCGAGTTCTATACCTTTAATAAGATCGTGCTGCCCATCATGAAGCCGGCTCTGGCTGTACAGGCCATCTTCTCCTTCGTGGCCAGCTGGAACAACTACTTCATTCCGGCTCTGGTGTTGGACACTGCCGACAAAAAGACCCTGCCCATCCTGATCGCCCAACTGCGCAGCGCGGACTTCCTGAAGTTCGATATGGGCAAAGTGTACATGATGGTGGCCATCGCCATTCTGCCGGTCATCGTCGTCTACCTGCTGCTGTCCAAGTTCATCGTCCGCGGCGTTGCTCTGGGCGGTGTTAAAGGCTAAAATTCCGACCGCGGCCTGCGGCCGAAACAGGGAGGAATTTTTGGCGCAGCGGTCTGCAAGACGCGAGACCCGCCCAAGGGTCGAAGCGGATGCAGGGAACCGCAAGAGGTTTTAAGAGACCGAACAATAACACCTTCATTTCTCTGTTACAGCATAGCAAAGCCCCCGGGGGACACACCCTCGGGGGCTTTGTGCGTGGTAAAAAAACTTAAATCAAGATCCCATCGCAATGGTCGATCTCGTGCTGGATGATCTGCGCCGTCCAGCCGGTAAAGGTCTTGATGCGGGGTTTGCCGTCCATAGTCTGATACTGCACCTTGATGCTCTGCCAGCGCTTTGTTTTTCGCACGCCTTCCAGCGAAAGACAGCCCTCCTCGGCTTCGTACTGGCCGGATTTTTTCAGGATGACCGGGTTGAACAGCACCAGATACCCGTCCTCAGCTTCCACTGCAATGATGCGCTTGAGCACGCCGATCATGTTGGCAGCCATGCCTACACAGCCATCGGCGTGGGCGGTCAGGGTCTCCAGTAAGTCCCGCGCGACAGGGGCATCCTCCGGGGTGGCAGGGGCGGACTTCTGCGCCAGAAACAGCGGGTCGTGCATGATAGGCTGGATCATAGTAATATCTCCTTTATTCTTCAGTGCAGCTTAAAAAGATGCCTGCCAGCAGCCCGATGACCGCCGGGAGCACCCAGCCAAAGCCCAACGCCGCCAGCGGCAGGGCGTTGGCAAGAGCAGAAAGCGGGCCAAGCGGCAGCGCGGCGGCAATGCTCTGCACGGCAGTGCAGCCGATGCACAGCGGATAGACCCGGCGGCGCTGTTCCAACCCGGGCACGGAGGAAAGCGTAATCAGCACAATGGCTACCGGGTACAGGGCGTTGAGCACCGGGACGGATAACCGTAGGATATCTGCCAGCCCCAGATTTGCGATCAGCATACTGGCAGCGGCAAAAAAGGCGGCAAGAGCAGGGTAGGGGATGCGGGGAAGCAGGGTGTGGAAATACTCCCCCACACAAGCGATCAGCCCTACACAGGTGTTGAAGCAGGCCAGCATAAAGATGGCGGCAAGAAGCACCAGTCCCGCTTTGCCGAACATCCGCTCGGCCAGCACGGTCAGTACCTCGGCACCGGTGGCAAGGCCGGGCGCGGCGGCACCGGTCAGTGCTCCGGCGTGTCCCAGCATGGCATAGACCGCCAGCAGCAGCCCGCCCGCTATAAACCCGGCACGGATGGCACTGCGCTGCACGTCCTGCTCCCGGGCAACACCCTGCGCCCGGATGTTCATGGCAATGACCGCACCAAAGTTCAGCGCTGCAAGGGCGTCCATGGTCTGGTAGCCGTACAATACGCCCTGTAATACGACTGCGAAACGATACGTCTCGGTGGGCGCAGCGTACTGCGCCGCTAGCGGGTGCAGCAGACAGCCGCCGAACAGGATCAGAATCAGAACCAGCAGGCAGGGGCAGAGCAGTCTGCCCAGCCAGCGGGTGAGCCTGTCCGGGCGCAACGCCACCAGAAAGGCCACGCCGAAGAACAGCGCGGAGTACCCCAGTTGAAGCCCGGCGCTGCTGCCCAGCAGCGGGGTGAGCATGGCAAAGGAGGTGCTTGCGGTGCGCGGAATGGCCAGACACGGCCCGATGGACAGATAGATCAAAATCATGAACACCTGCGCGAACACCGGATGCACCCGCCCGGCCAACTTGTCCAGACCGTCAGCCCGCGCCACCGCGATGACCCCCGCAACCGGCAGACCCACGGCGCTGATAGCAAGCCCCAGAAAGGCGGGCCAGAGGTTTGCCCCTGCCTTTGCGCCTAAATCGGGCGGGAAGATCAGGTTGCCTGCCCCGAAAAACATGGAAAATAACGTAAAACCGACAAGCAACAGCTTGCGGCCCTTGAGCGCTTGCGTCAATACTGTCCCCTCTTTCCTGCGCCGGTGCCAAAGTTGCACCGCATATTGTATCCAGTTTACACTGGATGTAAATTCATGTCAAGCATACGATGATTGAATAAAAGTATATACAGCGTGAGCCGACCCGCCGCAGATGGTGCACAGGTCATTCCCCTTTGCGGGGCGGTATGGTATACTATACCTTATAATAGGCAGGGGAAGAGGGCAGTTTATGAAGCAGAACAAGCAGTTTTTCCGCCGTCTGCTGGCGGTGGCGTTCTGGCTGGCGGTCTGGCAGGCCGCAGCTATGGCCATCGGGCAGGAGGTGTTTTTGGTATCGCCGGTGCAGGCGCTGCGCACCTTGGTACAGCTGTTGCCAAGGGCGGATTTCTGGCAGCGGGTGGGCTTCAGTTCCGGGCGCATTTTGCTGGGTTTTGTGCTGGGCGCAGTGTTCAGCGTGGTGCTGGCGGTGTGCGCCGCCCGGTGGAGCGCCGCCGACGCGCTGCTGGCTCCGGTGATGCAGCTGGTCAAGGCTACGCCGGTGGCAAGCTTTATCATTCTGGCACTGGTCTGGGTGCGGGGCAGCGCCCTTTCGGTGCTTATCAGCTTTCTGATGGTGTTGCCGGTGCTGTACGGCGCGGTGCGCACCGGCATTGCCGGGGCAGACGTGCAGCTGCTGGAAATGGCAGCGGTGTTCCGTCTGCCTGCAGGCCGCCGCCTGCGGGCGGTCTGGCTGCCTGCGGTGCTGCCGGCCTTCCGGCAGGGGTGCAGCGTGGCGTTGGGCATCTGCTGGAAAAGCGGTGTGGCGGCCGAGGTCATCGGCCTGCCCAACGGCAGCATCGGCGATGCGCTGTACCGCGCCAAAATCACCCTTTCCACCGGAGAGTTGTTTGCATGGACCTTTGTCATCATTCTGCTGAGCGCAGGCTTTGAAAAGCTGTTCCTGTTTGCACTGGATAAGGCCGTTGGCGCAGTGCTGGGAGAGGAGGGGGCAAAATGCTGAAGCTTCAACACCTGACAAAGCAGTTCGGAGCGGCACCGCTCTTTACCGACCTGTGCATGGAGGTGGATGCCCCCTTGGTGCTGTGGGCACCAAGCGGCTGGGGCAAGACCACCCTGCTGCGCATCCTGATGGGGCTGGAACGCCCCACCACCGGCAGCGTGGAGGGTGTAGGTCGGGTGGCGGCGGTCTTTCAGGAAGACCGCCTTTGTCCTCAGCTGAATGCGGTGCAGAACGTCACCTTGGTGCTTCCGGGGGCGGAAAACCAGTACAAAGAGCAAATTACAAGCGATTTTCAACAGCTTGGAATGGATACTGCCGCCTTGCAGCTGCCCGCCCGCAGGCTTTCCGGCGGGCAAAAGCGGCGGGTGGCGCTGCTGCGGGCGCTGTGGGCACCCAGCGACACCCTGCTATTGGACGAGCCCTTTACCGGCATGGACCCGGACACCTTGCAGCGGGCGGCGGCGCTGCTGCGGCAGCGCTGCGCGGGCAAGCCGGTGCTGCTGGCTACCCACGATGAAAGCGCCATCCGCGCCCTTGGCTGGCCGGTAGTGGAGCTGAAAAAGCTGGGACGCTCTTGAATGCCCTCCGCTTTGCTCTGGGCATGATTTATGGAATTTTTGTTTGTTCAATATAGCTTTTGTCGCGCTCTGCGGAGCGCGACAAAAGCTGCTTGTTTTAAAATTACCTAAAAAGCAAGGACGTGCAGCCCGCGGGCTGCACGTCCTTGCTTATAGAACATTCTTTAACTGAACAGGCTTTTAGTGTTGTGAGAATATACGGATAGTACTAAACCAACACAGATATACAGCATAAGCACCGAGCTGCCGCCTGCGGAGTAGAAGGGCAGGGTGACACCGATGACCGGCAGAACCCGCAGGTTCATGCCCACGTTCACGGCGATCTGCGCCATCAGAGCACCGCCGATACCGGCGCAGATGTAGCTGCCCAGCAGATCCTCGCTGCGGGCACCGGTGGCAAAGGTCTTGATCACCAGCGCCAGCAGAACGCCCAGCACCACGCAGCAGCCCACGAAGCCCGCCACGTTGCCGATCCAGCTGAGGATGAAGTCGTTGTGGGCGTTGGGCACGCTGTAATACCTGCCTCCGAATAGGCCGTTGCCAAAGATGCCGCCGGAGCCCAGCGCGATCTCGCCGCGCTGCTGCTGGTAGATGATGTTCTTCCATACCGTCTCGCTGGGGGCCCAACCGGTGGTGTTTTCCGGGTCCAGCACCGCCAGAATGCGGTACCACTGGTACCCCTTGCCGATCTTATCGCTGAAAAAGGCAAAGGCCACCGCCACGGCAGCACCCGCCGCCGCAAAGGCTGCAAAGATATACTTCCAGCTCAGCCCCGCCGCAAACATCATGCAGCAGCCGATGATGCCGTAGATGATGGCCGTGCCGTCATCGCCCTGCACATGGATGATGGCAATGGGCACCAGCAGATGCAGCAGCAGCTTTGCCAGCTCCTTTGGTTCATTGATACGGCTGCGCACGTTGTTCAGGTGCATGGCAAAGGTCAGGATAAAGCTGATCTTTGCCAGCTCTGTGGGCTGAAAGGTAAAGCCGCCCAGTTTATACCAGGAGTAGTTGTCGGTATCGCCGGCGTTGTAGCCGATGGTCAGCGGACCGATGGATACGTTGCGGATGACCAGCGTGGGCAGCACCAGACCCCACGTCAGCACAACGTGCACCGGCCACACCTTTACAAGGCTGCGGTAGTCCACGCAGGAGAGCAGCAGCGCAATCACGATGCCAATGGCGGCAGCGCCCGCCTGCACCAGCGCCCGGCGGTAGTCGCCAATGCCGATGATGGCACCGGTCACCTCGTCGGTGGCAAAGCCATTGCCCTGCTTGGCTGCCCACGAGGACAGCGCCAGCACCGCCATCACGCTGCTGAAAATGCACAGCAGCAGATACATCTTATCGGTGCGCTTAAAATATTGTCGAATGCTATCCAAAGAAAGCACCGCCTTTCGTCAGAACAGTCTGCCGGGGCGTGCCTGTGTACAGGCGATAAAAACCCAGCATATCGCTATTATACACAAATCCTTGCGCCAATGCAATGCGCCGGGTGTGACGGAATGGTAAAACATTGCCGGGATGCTTGACAAAGCTCCGGCAGCAGCCTACAATGAACCTGTGGGCGCAGCCTTGCGCACAACAGCCCCGGCGGTGTGCCGGGGGAGAGGAACGGAAAAGAAGAAATGGAACATACAGTTTATCGCCGTCTGCTCAGCGCGGTGTGTGCCATTGCGCTGGTCTTCACGGCAGTGTGCCCGGCAGTGGCTGCCGCGCCGGAGGAAACCACCGGCACCCCCCAGACCCTGACCGCTTCCGAGGTAAAGGAGATGCAACAGACAGATGCCGCCGTCACCGCCCTGACAGACAGCGCCGCCTACGCCGGGATGTCGGAGGAAGAACGTCAGGTGGCTGCGCTGGCGCAGCTGGACGAACTGGCGGCGCAGGGGCTTGTGAAAAAAGACAGCATCTATGTGGATGCGAAAAACGGTATGGTAAGCTTTACTTACAGCTGCGGCGCACTGGGCGGTATTCTGCTCACCGATACCGAGAGCGAGGCGGACGCCGCCCTGCCCGGGCCGGAGATGGAGGATGCGCCCGCCCTGCTCGCTGCCGAGAACGGCACGGTGGGCAATGCGGTCATCTACTATGCCTTTGATAATGGAGTCAACAGTAACCGCTACCCCTACTATTCTTATATGAAGGACTACTGGAGCGGCTATGGGCTGGACACCCATCTGGACATGATGGTGACCGTCTCCGACCTGAAGCGGATGGCAGACTACGACCTTGCCATCCTCAGCGCCCACGGTGCGTACTATACCTATGAGTACGGCTGGCTGTGGAAAAAACAGGCCACCGCGCCCATCATCCTGCTGCTGGAAAAATCTGATTTCTGGAACGACCTGCGCTACGGCTTGGAGCTGCTTAGCCACCGGGTCATCAAGGTGAACGGCTGCTACGCCGTCACCGGGGACTTTTTCGGCAATGCCTACCGGGGCGGTAAGCTGAACGGCACCATCGTGCTTTCGGAGACCTGCGAGTTCTACGGACGCAGCGGCCATGTGGACACCGCCCTTTCGGACGGGCTGCTCTCCGGCGGGGCAAAGGCCGTGGCGGGCTTTGTGAACAACGTGTACAGCGTGTACTCCCGCAGTATGCTGTGGGCGACCGTGAACCGCCTGATTGAGGGCGAGACCTTGCAGCAGGCCATTGATTACGGCCTTGAGGTCTACGGCGAAAACGACATCGTGTGGTATCTCAACCAGAACACCGGACGGCGTCCCCACTCGGCGGCGTCCTATCCCATCATTCAGGGCGATGCCGCTGCCCGGCTCACCGCGCCCGGCACGTTGACGAACGGCGCAGCGGCGCAGCAGACCCCTGCCGCCGCCTGACCATTGCACTTTTGTGTGTTTTATATTATACTTAGGGATGGCAGAGTGTCTGCCATCCCTTTTTTGAAACGATGAGGTAACCTTCATGTCAGAATATATCACCCATTCCCGCACCGAAACGGTGGCGCTGGGCAAGCGGATGGCCGCTGTGCTGGCTCCCGGGGCACTGATCGCCTTTACCGGCGGTCTGGGCGCGGGCAAGACCGCCTTTACCGAGGGTCTTGCCGAGGGTCTGGGCTGCACCGACCCGGTGTCCAGCCCCACCTTTGCTATCGTGAACTACTACCGGGGCCCGCGCCCGCTGGCGCACTTTGACCTGTACCGCATTTCTACCGAGAACGATCTGTGTGCGGCAGGCTTCTACGATTATCTGGATCAGGGCGCTGTGGTGGCGGCAGAGTGGAGCGAGAACTTTGCCGACCTGCTGGCGCTGGAAAACCCCATCCGGGTGAACATCGAACGTCTGGACGATACCACCCGCAAGATCACCATTGAGGGGGTGACGGTATGAATATTCTGGCCGTGGATACGGCGGGCAAGACCGCCGGTGTGGCTCTGCTGCAGGATGATCGCCTGCTGTACGAGGTATATCTGGACGGCGGCATGACCCACAGCGAAACGCTGATGCCCATGATCGACAGCTGCTTAAAGATGTGCGGGCTGACCTGCGCGGACATCGACCTGTACGCCGTCAACGCAGGCCCGGGCAGCTTTACCGGCCTGCGCATCGGGCTGGCCGCCGTCAAGGGTCTGGCCTTCCCGCGTGAGACGCTGTGTGCCCCGGTGTCTACCCTGGAAGCGCTGGCCGCTGCCCACACCGGCGAGGGCACGGTGCTCTGTGCACTGGACGCCCGCCGCGCGCAGGTGTACAGTGCAGCTTTTGACCTTGCCACCCACACCCGTCTGCTGGACGATGACGCCCGGGCGGTGACAGATCTGGCGGATTTTGTAGAAAATTGCAAAAAGCCTCTGTTTTTTGTTGGTGATGGCGCGGGTCTGTGCTATAATAAATACAGCAATGTGCCGGGCGTGCTGCAAACACCCCCGGCGCTGCGGGGCGGCCGTGCCGCTGCCGTAGCACTTGTGGCAAAGCAGATGGCCGCAGCCGGGCAGGCTGTGCTGCCGGAGGCGCTGCTGCCGGACTACCACCGTCTCAGTCAGGCGGAGCGGGAGCGGGCGGAGCGTCTGGCTGCCGAAGCCGCAGCAAACAAACAATAAAAGCGGAACTGTGACCACTCACAGGGAAAGGACGGTTTTCCATGGCAAAACCCATTGCACTTGCCGCCGACCACGGCGGATTTGAACTGAAAGAGGCTGTCAAGGCACATCTGGAAGAGCTTGGTCTGGAGTATATCGACTTTGGCACCCACAGCACCGACAGCGTGGACTACCCCGATATGGCTGTGCCCGCTTGTGACGCAGTGGTGAGCGGCCAGTGCGAAAAGGCACTGCTGTTCTGCGGCACCGGTGTGGGCATCAGCATGGCAGCCAACAAGATCAAGGGCATCCGCGCCTGCTGCTGCTCCGACAGCTTCAGCTGCGAGTATACCCGCCGCCACAACGACGCCAACGCCCTGTGCATGGGCGGCCGTGTAGTGGGCGCAGGTCTTGCCTGCCAGCTGGTGGATATCTTCCTGAACACCGAGTTTGAGGGCGGCCGCCATCAGCGCCGCATCGACAAGCTGACCGCACTGGAAAACCGCTGATTGAAATTTTTGTAATTTCACAGAGAAGCCTGCGCTGCAAGCTTCTCTGTGAAAAAAAGCTATTTGTGCGCCCACCGGGCGGGCAAGGCCACAGATCAGTACCCGATAGAATGTTCTATATAAATTAAGGAGCGTGTTTTTATGACCCCGATGATCGTTGAACATCCGCTGCTGCAGCACAAGATCAGCCTGCTGCGCAACAAACAGACCGGCACCAAGGAGTTCCGTGACCTCGTTGGCGAGATCGCAACGCTGCTGTGCTACGAGGCTACCCGCGATCTGCCGCTGGAAGAGGTGGAGATCGAGACCCCCATCACCATGGCAAAGACCAAGGTGCTGGCAGGCCGCAAGCTGGCTCTGGTGCCCATCCTGCGCGCCGGCATGGGTATGCTGGACGGCATGCTGACCCTGCTGCCCGCTGCCAAGGTCGGCTTCATCGGCCTGTACCGCGACGAAAAGACCCTGCAGCCCGTGGAGTACTTCTGCAAGCTGCCGCAGGATATCGCCGAGCGTGACGTTCTGGTGCTGGATCCCATGCTGGCTACCGGCGGCAGCGCCATCGACGCCATCACCCAGATCAAGAAGCACGGCGCAAAGCGCATCAAGTTCATCGGTCTGCTGGGCGCACCGGAGGGCATCAAGGCTCTGCACGAGGCACACCCCGATGTGGACATCTATCTGGGCGCACAGGACGACCGCCTGAACGAGAATGGCTACATCGTGCCCGGCCTGGGCGATGCAGGCGACCGTATCTACGGCACCAAGTAAAAACAGCATAAAGCTTTTCGCCGCCGCCTCCCGCCCGGAGACGGCGGTTTTTGCGTCTGCCGTTTCCCTCCACGACCCCTTCCCGTGAAAAGAGGAACTCGGAGCGCCCGCAGGCGCTCCGAGTTCCTGAATAAAACGATAATTCCTTGATTTATGGCCAGAGCAAAGCGGAGGCCATTAAAATCGTCCGGCGTTATACCTCGCTGCTGCGCAGAAAACGCACCAGCAGGGGCAGCTCGTACAGCAGCATCAGCAGCCAGCCCACCGCGTAGCTGAAGGGCAAAGCTTCGATGTCCATCTTCATCACCAGCACAAACAATGCGGCGGCAGCCACACGGCCGCCCATGTTCAGCATACTGCTGTTCAGGGTGACCTTCAAATCGCCCATGCCCCGGAAAAAGCCCTGAATGCCGTTGGTGGCGGCGGGCATCAGATAAAATAGCGAGATGGTGCGCAAGAACCGCACGCCAAGGTCCACCACAGCAGGGTCGGCGGCAAACAGCCGGATGATGGGCTCGGCAAACAGCAGGCAGACACCGGTAAGTAACAGCGCATAGACGAATTCGATGCGCATACCGCAGTGGTAGCCCTGCCGTACCCGGTCGGTCTTGCCTGCGCCCCGGTTCTGCGCCATCAGGGTGGTCATGGCGTGGCCGATGTTCTGCTGCGGGGTGTAGGCGAAGTCGTCGATGCGGGAGGCGGCGGTAAAGGCCGCCATAGCGTTGACGCCCATGGTGTTCACGATGGCCTGCACCGCAATTTTGCCCAGCTGCACCGTGGCCTGCTGCATGGCGCTGGCCCAACCGTAGCTCACGGTCTTGCGCAGCAGTTTGCCGTCATACACCAGCCACCGCCTGCCCAGCTGTAAGATTGGTACCTTATAGCGGATGTACACCACGCACAGCAGGCAGCAGGCGGCCTCGCTGAGCACGGTGGAAAGAGCGCAGCCCTCGCTGCCCCAGCCCAGCGCCTCCACAAAAAACAGGTCACCGCCAATGTTCAGCACCGCGCTGATCATCAAAAAATACAGTGCGCTCTTGCTGTCGCCCAGCGCACGCATGGTGGCGGCAAGGAAATTATAGAAGAAGGTGAAGATCAGCCCCGCAAACACGATACGCAGGTAGTTCACCGCAATGGGCAGAATGGCCGCAGGCACCTGCAGCAGCCGCAGCAGCGGGTCTGCCAGCAGCACGCACAGGGCAGAGAAGGTCAAAGAGAACACCGTGCCCGCAATGGCGGTGGTGGAGACCTGACGCTCCACCAGCTCGGTATCCCCCGCGCCAAAGGCGGTGCTGACCAGAATGCCCGCGCCCAGACACATCCCGTTGATGAACAGGATGGCAAGGGTCATCAGAGGGTTCGAGGTGCCCACGGCAGCCAGTGCATCCTCGCCCACAAACTTGCCCACGATGATACTGTCGGCGGCGTTGTAGGTAAGCTGGAACAGGTTGCCCAGCACCAGCGGAATGGTAAATTTGATCAGCAGCGGCGTAATGGCGCCGCTGGTCATGTCCTTGGTCATGAAAAACGTCCTTCTTTCCTATTGATAGAAGCAGCCGCTTACACGATGCTGGCGCGTCCGCTGAAAATGGCCAGCGCCGCGCGGCTGTTGCAGTTGGCCAGCAGCTGGGCGGCGGCGTGCAGGGCAGCACCGGCGCTGACCGAAGCGGGGATGGCATCGGTGCGCAGCACCTGCTGGGCAGCCCGCTGGGCGTCCCGGCTGGCCACGGCAGAAACGTTATCCACCACATAGCTGTTGTAGTTTTCCGGCACGATGCCGTAGCCGATATCCGGGATGCCGTGGGGGCCGGTAAGCCCGCCGCCCAGCACCTGATTTTCATACGGCTCCACCGCCACGATGCGCACATCGTTCGTCCATGCCTTGATGGTCTCGCCCACGCCGGTCACCGTGCCGGCGCTGCCCACCCCGATGGTAATGGCGTCCACAAGGCTCTGGTTCTGCCGGGCAATGCTTTGCACGATGGCAGGGCCGGTGACCCGGCGGTGATATTCCGGGTTGTCATCGTTGGCAAGCCAGTTCATATAGTACCAGCCGTTCGCGGCGGCGGTCTGCGCCGCCAGTGCACGCGCCCCGGCCAGACCGCTGCGGGCAGGGCTGTGCCGGATCTGCGCACCCAGCCGCAGCAGGTACTCCTGACGCAGGGCAGGAGCGTCCTCCGGCATCACCAGCACGATGGGGTGCCCGGCGGTCAGGCTGGCCAGCGTCAGGGCGGTGGCAAAGGGGCCGGAGGCCGCCTCGATGATGGGCTGCCCCGGGGCAAGCTGCTTTTTTTCAATGGCAAGCGCCAGCATCCCCTCGGCAAGGCCGTCCCGGGCGGTGCCGGTGGGACCGTTAAAATCCAGATACGCGTACAGATGTCCCTTCAGCCCGCAGGCGGCGGCATAGCCCCGCAGCTCCACAATGGGGCAGGCGGTGGTAAGGGTCTGGTAAAAATTAGAGTAGATCGGCACAAGGGCACTCCTTTCTCTTGGGATACAACACTATTATCCTAACGCAAAGCCCCCGGCTGCGTCAAGATACCTTTTGGCAAAAACAGCGAATTTTGGGCAGATATTTCAGAAAAAACTCCAAAATCCCCTTGACAAGGGGCAGGGGTTCTGGTATACTCCATCCGTAAAGCAAAAAAACTTTACAACACAGCAAGCACAGACAGCAGAGCACCGGGGGTCAACAGCAATGGCAAAAGATCTGGAAATGGGGTATCTGCTGGATTTTTATGGCGAGGTGCTTACCCAGAAGCAGCGCGAGATGCTGCGCCAGTATTACAACGATGATCTTTCGCTGAGCGAGATCGGCGAAAACTTCGGCATCACCCGGCAGGGCGCACGGGACGCCATCAAGCACGGCGAGACCACCCTGAAGGAACTGGAAGAAAAGGTAGGCTTTGCAGCCCGCTACCGGCGGGTACAGCAGAAGCTGGAACAGCTGGAACAGCTGGTCATTGACACCCGTTTCGAGTGCACCGGCCCCCGCGCTAATATCACCACCACGGAATATGTGGAAACGCTGACAAAAATGCTGGAGATCATCCGCTCGATGGATGAAGCAAACGAAAGCTGATCGAATTTTGAAAGGAGCACCGCACAATGGCATTTGAATCCCTGACCGACCGCCTTGCCGGTGTATTCAAAAAGCTGCGCGGTCACGGTAAGCTGACCGAGGCAGATATCAAAGCCGCCATGCGCGAGGTGCGGATGGCTTTGCTGGAAGCCGATGTCAACTACAAGGTTGCCAAGGACTTCTGCGCAAAGGTGTCCGAGCGCGCCATGGGTCAGGAGGTCATGGAAAGTCTGACCCCCGCCCAGCAGGTGGTCAAGATCGTCAACGAGGAACTGGTAGCCCTCATGGGCGGCAGCGAAGCCGCCCGCCTGAACATCAAGAACAAGGGTCAGACGGTCATCATGCTCTGCGGCTTGCAGGGCAACGGTAAAACCACCCACGCGGCAAAACTTGCCAAGTTCTATATCAAGCAGGGCCGCCGCCCCATGCTGGTGGCCTGCGATATCTACCGCCCTGCGGCTATTGACCAGCTGCAGGTGGTGGGTAAGCAGGCCGGCGCACCGGTGTTCGCCCTGCCCGGTGCAAAGCCGCCGGAGATCGCCCGCAAGGCGCTGGCACACGCGAAGGACTACGGCAACGACATCATCATTCTGGATACCGCAGGCCGCTTGCAGATCGACGAAGTGCTGATGCAGGAGCTGGTGGACATCAAGGCTGCCGTTCCCGTGGACGAGACGTTGCTGGTGGTGGACGCCATGGCCGGTCAGGACGCCGTCAACGTGGCCAAGACCTTCAACGAGACGGTGGGCGTGGATGGCATCATCCTCACCAAGACCGATGGCGATACCCGTGGCGGTGCAGCGCTTTCCGTGCTGGCCGTTACCGGCAAGCCCATCAAGTTTCAGGGCACCGGCGAAAAGCTGGATGATCTGGATGTGTTTCACCCGGACCGCATGGCAAGCCGCATCCTTGGCATGGGCGATGTGCTCAGCCTGATCGAGCGCGCACAGGACGCCGCTGACGAAAAGGCTGCCGAAGAGACCGCCAAGCGGTTGATGGAAAACAAGTTCGATATGAACGATATGCTGGAGCAGTTCGCCCAGATCCGCAAGATGGGCGGCGCAGGCGCGATGCTCAGTATGTTGCCCGGCGCATCCGGTATCGACGCCAGCCAGATCGACGAAAAAGCCTTTGACCGCATCGAGGCCATGATCTATTCCATGACCAAAGAGGAGCGGGAAAAGCCCTCCATCATCAACCCCAAGCGCAAGCGCCGCATTGCCGCAGGCAGCGGTACCCGCGTGGAGGACGTGAACAAGCTGCTCAAGCAGTACGAGATGATGCAGAAGATGATGAAGCAGTTCAAGAAGAGCCCCAAGGGCTTTGCCCGCCGTCTGGGCGGCATGATGGGCAACCCCAACGCCTTCCGCGGACTGAAATAACAACGGTATACAACCCCGGCGGGGTTTGTAACATATATCAAAAACAACAATTTTTGGAGGATATCTATTATGGCAGTTAAGATTCGTCTGCGCCGCGTTGGCGCCAAGAAGGCTCCCTTCTATCGTGTTGTCGTTGCTGACAGCCGCTTCCCTCGCGATGGCCGCTTCATCGAGGAGATCGGCACTTACGATCCCAACAAGGAGCCCTCTGAGGTGAAGATCGATGCCGAGAAGGCAAAGCAGTGGATCGCTAACGGCGCTCAGCCCACTGATACCGTTCGTGTCCTGCTGAAGAAGTCCAACGTTCTGTAAGTAGGGAGGGCTGACTCATGCAGGAGCTGTTGCTGGCAGTTGCCCGCGGTCTCGTGGAGGACAAGGACGCCGTCAAGGTTACGGTGGACGAGCCCCGCGAGGACGGTACCATCGTCTACCACCTGAGCGTGGCAGAGGGAGATATGGGCCGTGTCATCGGCAAGCAGGGCCGGATCGCAAAAGCCATTCGTGTGGTGATGCGCGCGGCTGCTGTGCGGGTCGATGAAAAGGTCCTTGTTGAGATCGACTGAGCACCCTACTGGCCCTTTGCCCTTGCGGCAAGGGGCCTTTTTGTTTAGACTTAAGAGGAAGCACCCTCATCCGGCGCGGACGCGCCACCTTCCCCCGACTGGGGGAAGGCTTTCCCGGCTGGTGCACTCTCATAAGGCTTCCCCCGGCCGGGGGAAGCTGTCGAACGCAGTGAGACTGATGAGGGCGTATTGGCACAAGTTTGATAACACAGGAGCGAATTTATGCAGCAATATCTGGAAGCCGGAAAAGTTGTTACCACCCACGGTGTGCGCGGGGAAATGAAGCTGGAGCTTTGGTGCGATGGGGTGGATTTTTTGAAAAAAGTAGGCCGCCTGTACCCTTCGGCGCAGGGCGGCAAGGCGTATAAGATCCTTTCCATCCGTCCGCAGGGGCAGATGGCACTGCTCCAGCTGGAGGGGATCAGCGACATGGACGCCGCCCGGGCGCTGCGCGGACAGGTGTTTTACTTTGACCGCAACGATGCTACCCTGCCCGCAGGCCGGTGGTATGTGGCGGACCTCATCGGGTGCGAAGTGCGGGATGCCGACACCGGCAAGGTGTACGGCGTGGTGACCAGCGTGGACCACCCGGGTGCGCAGGATATCTACACCGTCAAAGCACCCGGCGGCAAGGAGTATATGTTCCCCGGGGTGGATGCCTTTTTGAAAGAGCGTAACCCGCCGGAGGGGTATATCCTTGTTACCCCCATCCCCGGTCTGCTGGATGACGATTTTGACAGCGAGCGGGAGGAGGAGTAAGCCATGGGAATGCGTGTGGATATCGTGACTCTGTTCCCGGAGATGTGCCAGCAGGTACTGGATGCCAGCATCATCGGCCGGGCGGCAAAGCGAGGCTATATTGAGACCCACTGCCACCAGATCCGGGACTATACCCTGAACAAGCAGAAGCAGACCGACGATTACCCCTACGGCGGCGGCTGCGGCATGGTGCTGTACGCCCAGCCCATCGCGGACTGCCTGCGCGCAGTGCAGCGCGAGGTGGCCCAGCAGGGGCGTCCCGCCCCGCACATCGTGTTTCTGACGGCGGGCGGGCAGCGCTACACCGAGGAGCACGCAAAGCGCTTGGCTGAATATGACAACCTGACGCTGGTCTGCGGCCACTACGAGGGCATTGACGAGCGCGTCATCGAGGCTTTTGCGGATGAGGAAATCTCCATTGGTGATTATATCCTGACCGGCGGCGAGCTGGCCAGCCTTGTGGTGGCAGACAGCGTGCTGCGCCTGAAGCCCGGCGTATTGGCCGAGCAGAAGGGCTACGAGGAGGAAAGCTACTGGGACGGCCTGCTGGAATACCCCCAGTACACCCGCCCCGAGGTGTGGGAAGGCCGTGCTGTGCCCGAGGTGCTGCTGGGCGGCGACCATGCAAAAATTGACGCGTGGCGCGGCGAGCAGAGCCGTACCCGCACCCGTCTGCGCCGCCCGGAACTGTACGAGCAGTGGTGTACGAGCCACCCCATTGCCGAAGTGCCCAAGTGGAAGCGGGGCGAGAATGTCCGGCTGGTAAAGACCGCCGAGCAGTTTGCCGCCGCCGCAAAGCTGTTTGCCGAGGGACGGCAGGCTGTCTGCGCCGACAACTGGACGCCGGAATACTGCCGCACCTTGACCGAGCCGCAGTTTTTGCTGCAATTGCAGCAGGAAAAGGCGGCGGGCTGGGTGTGCTACCTGCACACCACCAAAGATGTGCCGGACGGCATGGTGTGCGTCAGCCACAAGGCAGGGCATATCGAGCACCTGTTCGTCACGGAAAAAGCCCGGGGCAACGGCATCGGCACAAAGCTGCTGGATTTTGCCCGCAAAAAGCTGCCGGAGCACGCACACCCGGTGCTGAGTGTGCTGAACACCAACACCCGCGCCATTGCGCTGTATACCCGCATGGGCTGGCAGCTGGATGGCAGCACCAGTCTGGAATTTGACCCGAAGCAATACCCCACCGTGACGCGTAAATGCGCACTGGTGCAGATGCGCTACGCAGGCCCTGTGCAGGAGTAGGCTAGCACCGGAAATGTCGGTGAAAATACACAAAATTCAGAGGAAAACTCCCCGGCAGTCTAAAAGTTGTTGAAAACTTTTGTATTACCCCTCTAACCTTCGGGGCATAATTTTATTGTCTTTGTACAAAACCTGAAAAATGCTCCCTGTTTCATTGGGAAAAGCGCCAAAAATGCAAAAGGGGACTGTACAACCGTTTCGACTTGCGCTAAAATGAGTGTAACACAACAGGCACACTATGCTTTTGTACACCAAAACGATATTAGATAGGAGCGCTTTACTATGTACGTAAAAGAAGTTACCGTTGAAAATCAGGTTGGTCTGCACGCTCGTCCGGCTACCTTCTTTATCCAGAAGGCAAACGAGTTCAAGTCTTCCATCTGGGTCGAAAAGGAAGAACGCCGCGTGAACGCAAAGAGCCTGCTGGGCGTTCTGTCTCTGGGTATCGTTGGCGGCACCACCATCCGCATCATCGCTGACGGCGCTGATGAGCAGGCTGCCGTGGACGGCCTGATCAAGCTGGTGGAGTCCGGCTTTGCAGAGTAAGTCTGTATCACAAGCAACAGAAAGCGGCGGGGGCTCCCTGCCGCTTTTTTGATAAGTTTTTTACTGGGAGCAAAGGGCTTTCCATTGCCGGAAGCCCCGTCCCACAGACACGGAGGAAGGTGCTGCATGACCAAGGCCGAGCTTTACCAGAAAGCCTGTATGCTGCCGCTGCTGCCCGGGGTGTATATCATCCGGGACAAAAGCGACACCATCATTTATATCGGCAAGGCCAAGCGCCTGCGCATCCGGGTAAGCCAGTATTTCCGCGAGGGCGTGCCCCACGATAACAAGGTCAGCCAGATGATCGCCCACGCCTACGCCTTTGACGTCATCGTCTGTCAGAGCGAGTTTGAGGCGCTGGTACTGGAGGCCAGTCAGATCAAGGCGCACACGCCCAAGTATAACATCCTGCTCAAGGATGACAAGGGTTATAGCTATATCCGCGTCACCCGGGAGGACTGGCCGCGCCTTTCCTTCACCCTGCAAAAGGAGGAGGACGGGGCAGAGTATATCGGTCCCTACACCTCCAGCTTTGCAGCGCGGCAGATGGCAGAAACGGCCATGGATGCCTTTTTGCTGCCGCGCTGCTCCAAACGCTTCCCGCAGGAGATCGGCAAAGGACGCCCTTGCCTGAACGCCCATATCGGCAAGTGTATGGCAGTGTGCAGCGGAAAGATCAGCTGCGAGACCTACAATCAGGCGGTCAAAAACGCGGTGCACCTGATCCGCTACGGCAAAAAGGATATCCTGAAAACCCTCAACGAGCGGATGCAGGAAGCCTCCGACCGGCTGGAATTTGAGACCGCCGCCCTTCTGCGGGATCAGATCAACGCCATCACCAAGCTGACGGCAGGGCAGAAGGTGGTGGTAGACCCGGACGTGGAAATGGACGTGGTGGCGCTGGCCGGCACACCGGACAGCGTGTGCGCGGCGGTGCTGCGCTTCCGGGAGGGACGGCTGACTGACAAGCGGGAGTTTCTGTTCCACGATACCTCGGATATCGACGCGGTGCGGGAGGAATTTCTGCCCCGGTACTATCTGGACGATGAACAAATTCCCAAGATCATCGCGGTGGACGCACTGCCGCCGGACGTGGATGCCTTGCAGCAGGCGCTGAACCAGAAACGTGGCAGCGAGATACAGTTGTATGTGCCCCAGCGGGGCGATAAAGCGCATCTGGTAGAGATGGCGCACACCAACGCGGTGGAGCGTCTGGCGCGGGAGAGCGGCCGCTACGCCCGGGAGGAAAAGCTGCTGGACGAGCTGGCACAGGTGCTGGGGCTTTCAAAGCCGCCCCGCGCCATTGAAAGCTACGATATCTCCAACTGGGGCGATGGCAGCAGCGTCTGCGGCATGGTCACCTTCAAGGATGGCAAGCCCTTCAAGGCGGGCTACCGCAAGTTCAAGATGAAGACCGTGGCGGGCACGGACGACTACGCCTCGCTGGCAGAGACCGTCTCCCGCCGGGCGGCAGAGTACGAAAAATACGCTGTACAGGCCGAAAACGGTCAGCCAAGCGGCAACTGGTTCGGGCAGAAGCCGGATCTTTTGCTGATGGATGGCGGCAGGGGACAGGTGAGCGCCGCAAAGGAAGCGCTTGCCGGTACGGCACTGGCAGATGTGCCGCTATACGGCATGGTAAAGGATGACCACCACCGCACCCGCGCCATCGTGGACAGCGACGGGCGGGAAATTGCCATCAACATGAACCGCGGTACCTTTACCTTCATCACCGCCATTCAGGACGAGACCCACCGCTTTGCCAACGCCTACCGCAAGCAGCAGATGAAGCAGAAAAGCTACTCCTCCACCCTGACCGAGGTGCCGGGCGTAGGCCCCAAAACCGCCAAAGCCCTGCTGACGCAGTTCAAGAGCGTGGGCGCGGTGAAGGAAGCCACCCCCGACCAGCTGGAAAACACCCCCGGCGTGGGCAAACAGCTGGCGCAGACCATCTACGAGTATTTTCACAGGGAAGCATAAAAACACCCCCGGCATCCGTTTTCGTTTCGTTCGGATGCCGGGGGTATTCTGCGTTCAGGGGTCAATTCGTATAGGAGATGGAGAGATCGCCGGTGGTGGTACTGAGGGAGATTTTACGAGAGGGATTGGCCTTGCCATCCTGGATGGAAGTGCCCATAAGCCCATTGGTGACGAGGGTATAGTCCGAGGCACTGCCCTCCAGGGTCAAGGCGGCCTTGCCAAGGGTGACCGAGATGTTGACATCCTGAGCACCGGACAGCATACCGATGGTGCAGTCCCCCATGGCAAGTTCGGCATCGAATTCCGGTGCGGACAGATGGTCAATGTGACAGCCGCCCATGGCAAGATCAAAATCTGCATCCTTCACAGTTAGGCTGTCGGCAGAGACGCTCCCCATGGCAAGTTCCAAATCCAGTTCATCCAGAGAGAGGGTGCCAAGGTCAACGTCCCCCATAGCAAGATCAATGTCCACCTCATGCAGGATATTTTCCGGAACGGTAATGGTGAGCAAAGCGCTGTCGGAATCAGGGAGAGCGTTGTATTTGGGAATATGGTAGGAAAACTCTGTGGTCCCAGCTTTTTCGCTGGAATGGGTGAGGTACCGGGTCCTAAAGCCATCAAACTGCAGCGTGATGTCAGAAGCATTTGGGTCAACAACAAAGAGAACGGTACCATAATCCAACTTCAGGGATAACTTATCGTGGACCATCTCAGCAGAGAGGGAGAAAGTCAAGCCGTCTGGAGTGGAAACGGGAACGGCGGGCTGCGTGGAGGCACTCTCGGCAGCTGGTTCCGCAGAGGAAGCAGGAATTTCCGAGGCAGAAGAAACGGGCTCGACCGGCTGCACCGGGGTAGCTTTGGAGTGCTGGAAGAAAAAGCAAACCAGCACCAGCACTGCCAGCCCGCCGCCCAGCACCATGCGCCAGCGGGAACGCGGGGCAGGGGATGCCGGGGCGGCAGAGCTGCCTGCCGGGGTCTGCTCGTCCAGAATTTTGCGGGCGACCTCCTCCGGGCTGCCCAGCTCCGCAATGGCGCGGGCTTCGTTTTCCGGCCCGGCGGCATCCAGATAATCTTCGTAATAACTCAAAGCGTCCTTGCGCTCGGCCTCCGGCAGGGGAGCCAGAAGCTGCTCCAGCGCAGCAAGAAATGCAGTACGGGTCATAGATCATTCCACCTCTCTGAAAAATGTGTCAATGGAAGAACGGTAGCGGCTCCACTCCTGCGCGTAGGCGGCAAGCTGCGCCCGCCCGGCGGAGGTGATCTGATAATAGCGGCGGTTGCGGCCATTGAAGGGCGCATCGTAGACCGTGAGTAGCTGGTCTTTCTGTAACCGGCGCAGCACCGGATACAGGGTGGATTCGCTCAGTTCCAGCGTGTGGGTGACCTGTTGGGTGATCTTGTAGCCGTAGGTACCTTCCGGCTCCTGCGCCACCACGGACAGCACAATGGCGTCCAGCAGCGCGGCACTGATGGGAAAACTCATGTGGGAACAGCCTCCTTTCGGCGTGGTCTGTTTCTATAATATTATATAGCATATAATATTGCACAAGTCAATAGGAAATTCGCCCTCTCAGTCTCGCTGCGCTCGCCAGCTCCCCCGAAGGGGGAGCTTTACTGCACGGACTGGCAGATAACAAAAAAGCTCCCCCTTTCGGGGGAGCTGGATGCGAACGAAGTGAGCAGACTGAGAGGGTCAAGTTTCTTAGTTTTCAGAAGAGATATCCTGTCCGAAATACTTTTCGCTCAGAGTCTTTAAGGTGCCGTCGGCGCGCAGCTCCTCAATGGCGGTGTTCAGTGCGTCCAGATAGGCGGTATCCTCGCTCTTGAGCACCGGGATGGCCACATGGGAAGCCTCGGCGGTCTGTGCCACCAGCTTGAAGTCTGCGTCCGGGTGGACGTTCAGGTAGTCGTAGAAGGAAACGTCTGCGTTCAGGGTGGCGTCAATGCGGCCTGCGGTCAGCAGCTGGATGGTTTCCTCCAGCGTGTCGATGCCCTGCACGGTAGCGCCGTAGCTCTCGGCAAGCTCCATGTAGGTGGAAGCCAGACTGTTGGCGGTGGTCTTGCCCTTCAGGTCCTCAAAGCTGTGGATATCCTCGTTATCCTTGCGCACCGCCAGCGCAGTGTGGATGTAGCCGTAGGGAGTGGTGAAAGCGTAGGTCTTGGCGCGCTCCTCGGTCACCTCCACGCCGTTGCACACCATGTCGTAGCGGCCAGCGTCCAGACCGGCAAACAGGCTGTCCCAGTCGCTCTCCACATACTCCGGCTCCACGCCCAGCTTTTCGGCAATGGCGCGAGATACCTCCACGTCATAGCCCACCAGCGTGTCGGAAGCATCGTGATAGCTCCACGGCTGCCATGCACCCTCCAGCGCCACCACCAGCTTGCCACTCTTCTGGATGCTGTCCAGCTTATTCAGCGGTGCGGAGCTGGCGGTGCTGGCGGCGGTGTCCTTGGAGGAGCAACCGGTCATGGACAGCACACCGGCTGCGGCCATAACACCCATCAGAGAAATAAAGGTTCTGCGTTTCATAAGTAAAAATTCCTTTCTGTCGTAAGAAATGCAAAAAGAAGGCACGCTTATTCAGCGTGGGCGATCCTGCGCAGGAAGGCCCGGGTGCGCTCCTCCTTGGGGGATGCAAAGAACTGCTGAGAGGGTGCCTGCTCCACCACCACGCCGTTTTCCATGAATACGGTCTTGGAGGAAACGTTGCGGGCAAAGCCCATCTCGTGGGTGACCACCAGCATGGTCATGCCCTCCTCGGCCAGCTGCCGCATCACGCTGAGCACCTCGCCGGTCAGTTCCGGGTCAAGGGCGCTGGTGGGCTCGTCAAAGTAAATAATTTCCGGGTCGGCGGCAAGGGCACGGGCAATGGCCACCCGCTGCTGCTGCCCGCCGGAAAGCTGGCGGGGGTAGTAGTCGGCACGGTCTGCAAGGCCTACCTTGGCCAGCATCTTCATGCCGATTTCCTCTGCCTGCTCCTTGGGCAGCTTACGCGCTACGATGAGCCCCTCGGTCACATTCTGCAGGGCAGTCTTGTTGCGGAACAGGTTGTAGTTCTGGAACACAAAGGCGGTCTTTTTGCGCAGCCGGGCAATGTCGGCGCGGCTGGCATGGGCAAGGTCGAAGCTTTCGCCGTCAAACACCAGTTGCCCGGCATCGGCAGTCTCCAGAAAATTCAGGCAGCGCAGCAGGGTGGTCTTTCCGGAGCCGGACGGCCCAAGAATGGCCACCACATCGCCCTTTTCTACGGTCAGGTCTACGCCGCGCAGCACGGACAGCTCACTGATGACCTTCCGTGCACCGGGGCGGTGGAAAAGGCCGGGCTTTGCGTAGGTGCGGAAGGTTTTTTGCACATTGCGGATCTCAAGCATAGCCATGGGTGTGCACCTCCCTTTTTACTGGAAGCCGCGGGCGTTGAGCTGACGTTCCAGCAGCGCCTGCAGCTTGGTGATGACGGTACAGAACAGCAGATACACCACAGCCACCTCACAGTAGATGGGCAGGAAGATGTAGGTGCGGGCGGCTACCCGCTGCCCCGCCATGAACAGCTCTGCCACCGTGATATTGGACGCCAGTGAGGTGTCCTTGATCATGCCGATAAGGGAGTTGGACAGCGCAGGCACAGCGGTGCGCAGCGCCTGCGGCAGCACGATGCGGCGCATGATTTGCCACCAGTTCATGCCCACGCAGTACCCGGCCTCCAGCTGCCCCTGCGGCACGCTTTCCAGCGCACCGCGCATGGTCTCGGCGCAGTAAGCACCCTCGTTGAAGGCAAAGGCGATGACTGCCGCCGGAAAGGCGTTCAGCATGATGCCCACGCTGGGCAGACCGTAAAAGATGATGAACAGCTGCACCAGCAGCGGCGTGCCCCGGATGACCCAGATGTAGAACCGGGCGATCTGCCGCAGCACCGGCACATTGGCGTACTGCACCAGCGCCACCGCCACTGCGATGATCATGGCAAAAAAGAAGGAGAGAAGGGTCAGCGGAATGGTCATGGTCAGGCCTGCCGTCAGGATGCGGGGCAGCGCCTCCACCAGCACGCTGACCGTGCGGTTGGATAAAAGTGCTTCAAACATCGTTTTTTCCTCAAAGCTAAAAAATGCACAAGCCGGCAAAGCCCTTGCCGACTAAAGCAGTATATACCTTAAAGTAGGGTCAAAGTCAAGAGACTGAATCACCAATCCCTACAAAACCTACCAGAATACTATAATAGCATGAAATGCCCCGCAGCGCAAACGGTTTGCACAAAACGTGTGATGTGACCGAAAAATTGCATAAACTTGTTAAATATTTGTGCAATGCGGCAGATGCTTGACGCTGTGGGCGCTTTCGTGTACAATGAACATAACAGTGCGCGGGTGCGGGGCAACGGCCCGGCGCGGCGCAAATCCACCGGCAGGGGCTTGCCCCTTGCCCGGTGCAGACACGGAGGATACGAACGTGAAAAAGTTTAGTATTGGTGTTCTGGGTGCAGGCACCTGGGGCATGGCTCTGGCACGGATGCTGACCGTCAGCGGCAACGATGTGCAGGTGTGGTCGGCCATTGAGGCCGAGGTGGACAACCTTTCCACCACCCGGGTGCACCCCAATCTGCCGGGAATGGTCATCCCGCAGGAGCTGCGTTTTACCAAAAGCATAGAGGAAGTGTGCACCGGCAAGGACGTGCTGCTGTTTGCGGTGCCGTCGGTGTTCGTGCGCGCCACGGCGGCCAAGGCGCGGCCCTATATCCGCTCCGGCCAGATCATCGTGGATGTGGCAAAGGGCATTGAGCCCGATACCTTATATACCATGACCGAGATCCTTGCCGACGAGCTGAGCCACGAGAACGGCCCCCGGGCGGTGCGTCTGGTGGCGCTCAGCGGCCCCACCCACGCCGAGGAGGTGGCGCTGGATCTGCCCACCACCATCGTTTCCGCCAGCCCGGATCTGGAGGCTGCCGAGGTAGTGCAGGAGGTGTTCAGCAACACCTGTATGCGCGTGTACACCAACACTGATATCAAGGGCGTGGAACTGAGCGGTGCTATGAAGAACGTCATCGCGCTGGGTGTCGGCATCTCCACCGGCCTTGGCTACGGCGATAACGCCCGCGCCGCTCTGATCACCCGCGGCATTGCCGAGATCGCCCGGCTGGGCGTGGCCATGGGCTGCAATGTCCAGACCTTTGCGGGTCTGGCCGGTATCGGCGATCTGATCGTCACCGCCACCAGTATGCACAGTCGCAACAACCGCGCCGGTATCCTGATCGGCAAGGGCGAAAGCCCGGAGCAGGCTGTGAAGGAGGTCGGCATGGTGGTGGAGGGCATCAACGCCCTGCCCGCCGCCATGGAGCTGGCCGAGAAGTACCATGTGGAAATGCCCATTGCCCAGACGGTGAACGCCATCGTCAAGGAGGGCATGAGCGCCAGCGATGCGCTGCGCAACCTGATGTCCCGCGACCGCAAGAGCGAGATGCCGCAGGGCTATGAGAGCGTGTGAACCTGAAATAATCGAAAAGAGGCTTCCGGAATGTCTGCGGGCATTCCGGAAGCCTCTTTTATTTGGCGGGAGGTACAGCAAAATTATTAAAACTTTTTACAGAAAACAGACACAAAAGGGTAGAAGGGCGGCAAACTTTCTGCTATACTGGAAACGATAGAATTTTTGGTCAGTGCAGCCGGAACAGAGCGGCGGGCGCTGGCACTGCAAGAAGGAGGAATGAGAAATGCCCTCTACCTACGCACACCGCCGCTTTGGCGCAAATGTGCTGGACCATCTGCCCGCGCCGCTGCGGGAAAAGCTGGAGGCGCACCGGGAGCTGTACGATATCGGCCTGCACGGGCCGGATGTGCTGTTCTATTACCATGCGGAAAAGTCCACCCCGGTCGCCGCGCTGGGCAACGCCATGCACGACGAGCCGGGCAGAACGTTCTTTGACCGGGCACGGCGGGTGGTGCACGAGGAAGCCGACCGCGAGGCTGCGCTGGCCTACGCGCTGGGCTTTGTGTGCCATTTTGCGCTGGACAGCACCTGCCACCCCTTTGTGGAACAGTTTACCCGAGAGAGCGGTGTGACTCACTGTGAGATCGAGACCGAGTTCGACAATATGCTGCTGCGCCGGGACGGCTATGACCCGCTGACCTTTTTTACCGCCAGCCATATCCACCCCAGCGCAGAGAACGCCCGGGTTATTGCGCCATTCTACAAGGATATTTCGGAGCAGACCGCACTGGAATCCCTGAAGGGGATGATCCTGGTGCATAAGGTGCTGCAGGCTTCGAACCCGGTCAAGCGCTGGGTGGTGCTGACCGGCATGAAGGTGCTGGGCAAGTACGATGGGATGCACGGCCTTGTGGCAAACCCGCAGCCGAACCCGCAGTGCACCGAGAGCAACCGCAAGCTGGATGCGCTGTACGCCAGGGCGCTGCCGCTGGCAGAGCGGCTGATCTTAGAGTATGTGGCAAAGCTGGACACGGACGAGCCGCTGGACGCCGCCTACGACCATACCTTTGGGGAGTTTTAAAAAACGCGCCGCCCGGCGGTGCAAAGAGGACAAGGGAAATACGATGAAAACTGAAAAATTCAAGGTGACACCGCTGGAGCGGGCATGGATCCTATACGATGTGGGCAACTCGGCCTTTGTGCTGATGATTGCCACGCTGGTGCCCATCTTCTTCAATGCGCTGGCCGAAGCCGGCGGCGTGAGCAAGGTGGACTATCTGGCCTACTGGGGCTACGCAAGCTCCATCGTTACGGTGGTCACCGCCATTCTGGGCCCCATTCTGGGCACGCTGGCTGACACCAAGGGCTTTAAAAAGCCCATCTTCATGCTCTGCCTCTTTGTGGGCGTCATCGGCTGCTGCGCCATGGGTCTGGCGGGCACTTGGCTGGCCTTTCTGGTCATTTTTATCATTGCCAAGATCGGCTACTCCGGCAGTCTGGTGTTCTACGACTCCATGCTGGGCGATGTGACCACCCCGGAGCGGATGGACATGGTGTCCTCCCGCGGGTACGCATGGGGCTATATCGGCAGCTGCGTGCCCTTTGTGGTCTGTCTGGCGCTGGTGCTGGGCAGCAGTGTGGTGGGGCTCAGCCAGATGACCGCGCTGTCCATCGCGCTGGTCATTACTGCTGTGTGGTGGCTGGCGGTCACCCTGCCGCTGCTGAAAAAGTACCGCCAGATCAACTATGTGGAGGTGGAGCAGCACGCCATCCGCCAGAGCTTTGTGCGCATTGGGCAGACCCTGAAGCATCTGCCGCAGGACAAGCAGGTGTTCTGGTTCCTGCTGGCCTTCTTCTGCTACATCGACGGCGTGTATACCATCATTGATATGGCCACTGCCTACGGCACGGCACTGGGGCTGGATACCACCGGCCTGCTGCTGGCGCTGCTGGTCACTCAGATCGTGGCTTTCCCTTCGGCGCTGATCTTTGGCCGCCTGAGCCAGAAATACGCGTCCAAGACCCTGATCCCGGTGTGCATCGCGGCCTATACCGGCATTGCCGTCTTTGCCTTCTTCCTGAAGAGTCAGTGGCAGTTCTGGGTGCTGGCCGTGGTGGTGGGTATGTTCCAGGGCGGCGTGCAGGCACTGAGCCGCAGCCACTTTGCCAAGATCATCCCGCAGGAAAAATCCGGCGAATACTTTGGCCTGTTCGATATCTGCGGCAAGGGTGCCTCCTTCCTTGGCACTATGATCGTCAGCGTGGGCAGCCAGCTGACCGGCAGCGCCAACGTGGGTGTGGGCTCCATTGCCATCCTGTTTGTCATCGGCTTTGTACTGTTCGGCATTTCCACCCGGACGGAAGAGACAAAGCAGGCCTGACCATTTTATGAAAAAACGAAGCCCGGAGCGTCCGCAGACGTTCCGGGCTTCGTTTTTTGTTCAGAGGGGTCGCTGTACAAAATGCTGTCGGGCGGGGCGGTACGGGCAAAATTATCATGCAAAAAATACATCCTTGAAAAAAGTGGAATTAACCTATTGACAAACTAGGTAGAACGGGATATAATGCAAACATCCAATCCACCAGTCTTGTAGGGAAATGAAACAGAGGTTCTCCGGCGGGTGGTACATAGAGGGATGGAAAAGTTTTACCGGAAGGAGGGCACAAAGATGAAGCTGATCTGGAAAGAACTGCTGCACGCGAATTATCGCTGTGGGCGAATGCATACCAACCGGGCACCGGCATCGGATGTGTACTGTATGTTGCCCTCGGCTGCGCGAATGTGCACCCGAATGTGACAGCAGCAGCTCCGGTAGACCACACTGCCCGGTGCGCCTTTGAAAACGCATCGGGATTTCTTGTACACAACAATAATACTTTTAGTATATTAAGAGAGGCAAATAACAATGTCTGAATATAAATTTGAGACCCTGCAGCTTCATGTCGGTCAGGAGCAGGCCGACCCCGCCACCGATGCCCGTGCGGTGCCCATCTACCAGACCACGTCCTATGTGTTCCGCAACAGCCAGCACGCCGCCGACCGCTTCGGTCTGGCCGATGCAGGCAATATCTACGGCCGTCTGACCAACTCCACGCAGGATGTGTTTGAAAAGCGCATCGCAGCGCTGGAGGGCGGCGTGGCAGCACTGGCTACCGCTTCCGGTGCAGCCGCCATCACCTACACCATTCAGGCACTGGCACAGGCCGGCGACCACATCGTGGCACAAAAGACCATCTACGGCGGCAGCTACAACCTGCTGGCACACACCCTGACCCAGTTCGGCGTCAACACCACCTTCGTGGATGCCCACGACCTTGCACAGGTGGAGGCCGCGATCCAGCCCAACACCAAGGCTGTGTATCTGGAGACGCTGGGCAACCCCAACAGTGATATCCCGGATATCGACGCCATTGCCGCCATCGCCCACAAGCACGGCCTGCCGCTGGTCATTGACAATACCTTCGGCACCCCGTACCTCATCCGTCCCATCGAGCACGGCGCAGACATCGTGGTGCACTCTGCCACCAAGTTCATCGGTGGCCACGGCACCACGCTGGGCGGCATCATCGTGGACAGCGGCAACTTCGACTGGAAGGCCAGCGGCCGTTACCCCAACATTGCCGCCCCCAACCCCAGCTACCACGGCGTCTCCTTTGCGGACGCCGCAGGCCCTGCCGCTTTTGTCACCTACATCCGCGCTATCCTGCTGCGTGATACCGGCGCTACCATCTCCCCCTTCAACGCCTTCCTGCTGCTGCAGGGCACCGAGACGCTGAGCCTGCGCATCGAGCGTCATGTGGAGAACACCAAAAAGGTGGTGGAGTTCCTTGCCAACCACCCGCAGGTGGAAAAGGTGAACCATCCCTCGCTGCCGGATCACCCGGATCACGCTTTGTACCAGAAGTATTTCCCCAACGGCGGCGCATCTATCTTTACTTTTAACATCAAGGGCGGCCGCGAGGAGGCCTTTACCTTCATTGATAACCTGAAGATCTTCTCTCTGCTGGCCAACGTAGCGGACGTGAAGAGCCTTGTCATCCACCCGGCCTCCACCACTCACAGCCAGCTGACCGATGCCGAGCTGGCCGAGCAGCAGATCTACCAGAACACCATCCGCCTGTCCATCGGCACCGAGCACATTGATGATATCCTTGCCGATCTGGAAGCCGGCTTCGCAGCCGTCCGCGGCAAGTAAGCAGCGATTCTCTTTCCCGCAAAGGGAATGTGATCTTCCTTTTATTCCTGTCCAAGCCTCCATAAGTGTGCGACAAGACCCCCGGCTGCCCGCCGGGGGTCTTGTCATCATTAAAAAAGTGGTTCAGAAACGCCTGTGGGCGTTTCTGAACCACAAATTATACTGCCGTTTTTCCGATTAGCGGCCGATCAGCAGGTCGCGGCGGCAGCGCAGACCCACAGAGAGGGTGGCATTGCTGCCCAGGTGCCGCAGGGTGACGCGGGTGCCGGACTTCTGTCCCTCGCACAGCAGCGAGAGGTTCAGTGTGGTGGTGTTCTTCTCGGTCACCAGCACCAGCGTTTTCACGCCGTTGGCCTGCAAAGTCTGCATATCCTCGATGGTGGTGCGGAAGGTAGCCACCTCGGCGGGGACGTCCAGCGTCAGCACGCCGTCCTTCTGGCGGGCGGTGTACAGCAGCTGCTTGCCCAGCAGACCCTTGACGGTGTAGCGTGCCTCGGTCTTTGCGGTGTCGGCCAGCTCATCGCCGGAGATCAGCATGATGTTGCCCTGAATGGGGTTGCCCTCCGGGGCACCGTAACCGCCGTAGCTGGGGTCTTTTTCGCCCACGGCAACGTCACCGCTGTGCAGTGCGATGTCGCCCTGCACCATCTGCTCCTGCGGGGGCAGATAGCCCTCCACGCAGGTGGAATCCACCTCGGCGGCAAATGCACCCACGCTCAGCATGGCAGCGGCACACACCGCCACAGCGGCACAGCTCAGGGTACGGACAAACTTTTTGTTCAGCATCTTCATAGGAAATACCTCCTGAAAACGGCAGCCGCAGGGACTGCCTTGTTTTTTTGCATCATAATCTTTTTTGGAACCATGGTTCAGCTGCGGCGCATCCACAATGGAAAACCGCCGTATCTGCTTTGTAAACGGATACGGCGGCCGGATTATTGCAAAAGATTCAAAAATTTTTATTTTCAGGGATTTTCTGGTTTATTTTCGGTGTCGTCGCGGTTGAGGATATCCATGAACTCCTCGCCGGTGATGGTCTCCTTCTGGTACAGGTACTGTGCCAGCTCGTCCAGTTTGGCGCGGTTCTCGGTCAGGATGCGGATGGCCTTTTCGTGCTGGGTCTTGACCAGCTCTACCACCTTCTGATCGATCTCGCGCTGGGTCTGGGCACTGCAGGCCAGCGATGTATCGCCGCCCAGATACTGGTTGTTCACGGTCTCCAGCGCTACCATGTCAAATTCATCGCTCATTCCGTAGCGGGTCAGCATGGCGCGGGCAAGTTTGGTTGCCTGCTCGATATCATTGGATGCGCCGGTGGTGATGGAATTGAAGGCTACCTCCTCGGCGGCGCGGCCGCCGGTCAGGGTGGCAATCTTATTTTCCAGCTCGGCCTTGTTCATCAGGTAGTGGTTGCCCTCGTCCACCTGCATGGTGTAGCCCAGTGCGCCGGAGGTGCGGGGGATAATAGTGATCTTCTGCACCGGGGCAGAGTTGGACTGCTTGGCTGCCACAAGGGCATGGCCGATCTCGTGGTAGGCTACGATGCACTTTTCGTGGTCGGTCAGGATGGAGTTCTTCTTCTGGTAGCCGGCAATGACCACCTCGATGCTCTCCTCAAGGTCGGCCTGCGTCACGCTCTTGCGCCCTGCCCGTACGGCACGAAGAGCAGCTTCATTCACAATGTTGGCCAGCTCTGCGCCGGAGGCACCGGAGGCCATGCGTGCCACGGTGTTGAAGTCCACACCCGGGGCGATCTTCACCTTTTTGGCGTGTACCTTCAAAATTTCTTCGCGGCCCTTCAGGTCGGGCAGCTCCACGGGCACACGGCGGTCAAACCGGCCGGGACGGGTCAGGGCAGGGTCGAGGGAATCCGGGCGGTTGGTAGCCGACAGAATAATGACACCGGTGTTGCCCTCAAAGCCGTCCATCTCGGTAAGCAGCTGGTTCAGGGTCTGCTCGCGCTCATCGTTGCCGCCAAACTGGCCGCTGTTGCGCTTCTGGCCAATGGCGTCGATTTCATCAATGAATACGATGCAGGGTGCTTTTTCTTTGGCCTGCTTGAACAGGTCACGCACCTTGGAGGCACCCATGCCCACGAACATCTCCACGAACTCCGAGCCGGAGATGGAGAAGAAGGGCACGTTGGATTCGCCTGCCACGGCCTTGGCCAGCATGGTCTTGCCGGTGCCCGGAGGGCCTACCAGCAGAATGCCCTTGGGCATGGAGGCGCCGATCTCCTCGTACTGCTTGGGGTCGTGCAGATAATTGACGATCTCCTGCAGGTTCTCCTTGGCTTCGTCCTCACCGGCCACATCCGCAAAGCGGATGCCGTGGGTGGACTGCACATACACCTTTGCGTTGGATTTGCCCGCGCCGCCAAACATCATGGAGCCCGGGCCGCCGCCTGCTTTTTCCATCAGCTTTTTGTTCATCTGGTTGCCGATGAAGCTGAACAGCAGGATGGGCAGCACGAACCACAGCAGAAAGCTGAGCACCGGCGAACCCTGCTCCACGATCTCGCTGGAGAACTGTGCACCTGCGTCGTACAGGCGCTCGGTCAGACTGGGGTCGTTCATCAGGCCGGTCTTGTAGATCTGCTTGTTGTCCTTATCCGTAAAAATGATCTGGTTGGACTGGATATCCACCTTGCCGATGTTTTCCTGCTCGGTCATGCTCATAAAGGTGCCGTAGTCTACCTCCTGCACCTGACGCTCGGCCAGCCACGGCATGACCACAAGGTTGATGACCAGCAGCACCAGCAACACGATGGCATAGTAGATAGCCAGCGGCTTTTTGGATGGCTTGACTTCTTTCATGGGATGTTCCTCCTTCTATATAAAGTGGGCTTCCACCCGTTTGCTGCGTCCAGTATACCACACCTTACCGCCTAGCAACAGCGCAGCGAGGGCAACTTTGCAAAAACTTAGCAGTTTCTTAACAAAGAGGGCTAAAGCCGCTCAGTTACCATATTATAGGTGCGCAAAGGGCTTGCCGGATGAGGGGGCAGGGGAGCAACGACCTCAATTTTGCATGATTTACCCCATGGTATTGTGAAATGCTTTCATCTTTATCCTGAACGAAACTTCTTGACACTTTCTGGCAGTCGTGCTAAAATTATCTCACTTTCAACAAAGTGCAAATGCGTTGACAGGGATAAAACGATCTTTCTTCTGCGTGCAGAGAGCCGCCGGGTGGTGCAAGGCGGGTGCAGAGAACTTCGGATACTGGCCCCCGAGCGGCAGAACTGAACGGACAAGTAGGTTCTGACGGATGCCCACCGTTACAAGGGCAGCGATTCGCTGTTTTGGCCGATCGTGCAAAGTGGCTGTACCTGACCGTGCAGCAAGGAGAGTGGTACCACGGGTGCCCTGTAAAAGCAATTTACAGGCTCTCGTCTCTCAAGGTTTTCGCCTTGAAAGACGGGAGCCTTTTTGTATGCGGATACCCCTTCAGGCATCGCTACGCGATGCCAGCTCCCCCAAGGGGGCGCCTTTGGGCAATGCCGCAAACTTTACCGCATTCCGGAAAGCCGTCCCCTTGGGGAAGGTGGATGCGAGTGAAACGAGCAGACGGAAGGGGTGCATTTTTATGCACCACAACATCAGGAGGACAACAGGATGATGGACGCTACCAAGTACGCACCGGGGTACTATCCGGTACCCGCCGGTTATGACAGCTGGGTAAAAAAAGACCATATTGAAAAGGCTCCCGCATGGTGCAGCGTGGATCTGCGGGACGGCAATCAGGCGCTGATCGTGCCCATGAGCCTTGCAGAAAAGCTGGAGTTCTTCCAGATGCTGGTGAAGATCGGCTTCAAGGAAATCGAGGTGGGCTTCCCCGCCGCCAGTGAGACCGAGTACGAGTTCCTGCGCACCCTGATCGAAAAGAATATGATTCCCGCCGATGTCACCGTGCAGGTGCTGACCCAGTGCCGCGACCACATCATCCGCCGCACCTTCGAGGCCGTCAAGGGCGCACCCCGGGCGGTGATCCATTTCTACAACTCCACCTCCGTGGCACAGCGGGAGCAGGTGTTCCACAAGTCCAAAGAGGAGATCAAGCAGATCGCCGTGGACGGTGCAAAGCTGGTCAAGCAGCTCAGCGAGGAGTACGAGGGCAACTTCCTGTTTGAGTACAGCCCCGAAAGCTTTACCGGCACCGAGGTGGATTACGCCGTAGAGGTGTGCAACGCCGTGCTGGATATCATGCAGCCCACCCCGGAGCGCCCCATGATTATCAACCTGCCGGTGACCGTGGAGATGAGCATGCCCCATGTGTACGCCAACCAGATCGAGTACTGCGACAAGCACCTGAAGTACCGCGACAGCGTGATCATCTCCACCCATCCCCACAACGACCGCGGCACTGGCGTAGCCTGCGCAGAGTTGGCAGTGCTGGCGGGCGCACAGCGCGTGGAGTGCTGCCTGTTTGGCAACGGCGAGCGCACCGGCAATGTGGACGCCGTAACGCTGGCCATGAATATGTACAGCCACGGCGTAGACCCCAAGCTGGACTTCTCGGATATGCCCGCCATCTGCGCCACCTACGAGCGGGTGACCCGGATGCACATCTACGAGCGCACCCCCTACGCCGGGCAGCTGGTGTTTGCCGCCTTCTCCGGTAGCCATCAGGACGCCATTGCCAAGGGCATGGCGTACCGCAAGCAGACCGGCGAACACCGCTGGACCTGTCCCTACATCCCGGTGGACCCCCACGACATCGGCCGCACCTACGATGCCGACGTTATCCGCATCAACAGCCAAAGCGGCAAGGGCGGCATCGGTTTTGTACTGGAACAGAACTACGGCTACAATCTGTCCCCCAAGATGCGGGAGGCGCTGGGCTACAAGGTCAAGAGCGTGTCCGACCACAGCCACAAGGAGCTGAGCGCTGCCGAGGTGCTGCACATCTTCGAGGATACCTACCTCAACCGTGCAAAGCCGCTGAATGTGGTGGAAGCCCACTTTGCGCAGGTAAACGGCATTACCGCCACAGTCACGCTGGAGCTGAACGGCCAGCGCAAGGTGGTCACCTCGGTGGGCAACGGCCGTCTGGATGCCGTAGCCAACGCCATCCAGAGCGCCACCGGCATGGACTTCCATCTGGAAAACTACTCTGAGCACAGTCTGGACGAGGGCTCCACCTCCCGCGCAGCCTCCTATGTGGGGCTTGTCTGGGGAGACAACACGGTCACATGGGGTGCCGGTACCGACACCGACATTATCGTGGCCGGTATCCGCGCCCTTGTCAGCGCAATCAACAATCGATAAAAAGGAGAAAACTACCATGGGAATGACCCTGACGCAGAAGATCCTTGCCGCACACGCCGGACTGCCGGAGGTCAAGGCAGGCCAGCTGATCAACGCAAAGTTGGACATTGTGCTGGGCAACGATATCACCACCCCGGTGGCCATCAACGAGTTTGAACGCGCCGGTTTTAACCGCGTGTTTGATAAAGAGCATATCGCTATCGTGCTGGATCACTTTGTACCCAATAAGGATATCAAGAGCGCTACCCAGTCCAAGCAGTGCCGAGAGTTCGCCAATAAGTACGATATCCTCAACTTCTACGATGTCGGTCAGATGGGCATTGAGCACGCGCTGCTGCCGGAAAAAGGCATCGTCACTGCCGGTGACTGCGTGATCGGCGCGGACAGCCACACCTGCACCTATGGTGCGCTGGGTGCCTTCTCCACCGGTGTAGGCTCTACCGATATGGCCGCTGGCATGGCTACCGGCATGGCATGGTTCAAGGTGCCCTCTGCCATCAAGTTCGTGCTTACCGGCAAGTTTAACCCCCGGGTGTCCGGCAAGGACCTGATTTTGCATATCATCGGCATGATCGGTGTGGACGGCGCACTGTATAAGTCTATGGAGTTCACCGGCCCGGGCGTGGCAGGCCTTACCATGGACGACCGCCTGTGCATCTGCAATATGGCGATTGAGGCCGGTGCCAAGAACGGCATCTTCCCGGTGGACGAGGTGACCAAGGCTTATCTTGCAGGCCGCAGCCAGCGCCCGCCGGTGTTCTACGAAGCTGACCCCGATGCCGTGTATGAAAAGACCATCGAGATCGACCTCAGCGCACTGGAGCCCACCGTCAGCTACCCCCACCTGCCCGAGAATACCCATGTTGCCAGCGAGGGCAAGGACATCAAGATCGATCAGGTGGTCATCGGCAGCTGCACCAACGGCCGTCTGGAGGACATGGAAGCCGCCTACAACATCCTCAAGGGCAAGCACATCGCCAAGGGCGTGCGCGGCATCATCATCCCCGCCACCATGGCTGTTTATAAGGAGTGCATCCTGCGGGGCTGGACTACCGCCTTTATCGATGCGGGCTGCATCGTATCCACCCCCACCTGCGGCCCCTGTCTGGGCGGCTACATGGGCATTCTGGCAGCGGGCGAGCGCTGCGTTTCCACCACCAACCGCAACTTTGTGGGACGCATGGGTCATGTGGACAGTGAGGTCTATCTAGCTTCTCCCGCCACCGCCGCCGCCAGCGCCCTGACCGGCTACATCACCGACCCGCGCACGGTCTGACCCGAAAGGAGCATGAGCATGAACGCAAGAGGTTCTGTTTTCAAATACCCGGATAACGTGGATACCGATGTCATCATCCCGGCACGCCACCTGAACACGCAGGACGCCAAGGAGCTTGCCAGCCACTGCATGGAGGATATCGACAAGGACTTTGTGAACCGGGTGCAGCCCGGCGATATCATGGTGGGCGGCTGGAACTTTGGCTGCGGCTCCTCCCGCGAGCACGCACCCCTGTGCATCAAGACTGCCGGCATTGCGGTGGTTATTGCCAAAAGCTTTGCCCGTATCTTCTACCGCAACAGCATCAACATCGGCCTGCCCATCATGGAATGCCCGGAGGCTGTGGACGCCATTGAAGCAGGGGACACCGTTCAGGTAGATTTTGACACCGGCGTCATCACCGACGAGACCAACGGCAAGGTGTTCCACGCCGAGCCCTTCCCGCCCTTTATCCAGAACATCATCTCTGCCGGTGGCCTGATGAAGGCAATCCAGAAATAAGCCCCCTCAGCCTCACTTCGTTCGGCAGCTCCCCCAAGGGGGCGCCTTACAGCAATGCCGCAAACTTTCCCACTACCGCGAAAAGCCGTCCCCTTGGGGAAGGTGGCACGGCGTAAGCCGTGACGGAAGGGGTGGTTTGCAGGCGCTGCTAATTATTGTAAAAGGAGTACCTCATGGAAAAAAATATTGCTGTCATCTGGGGCGATTGCTCCAGCCCGGAGATCGTAAAGCAGACCCTCCGGGTGCTGGATAAGGTGGCTGAAAAGTACGGCCATACCTTCCACTACACCGCTGCCGCCATGGGCGGCGAGGCCATTGATAAATACGGCGACCCGCTGCCCCAGCACGAGCTGGACAAGTGTCTTGCCGCCGACAGCGTGCTGCTGGGCGCGGTAGGCGGCCCCAAATGGGAGGGCCTGCCCGGGGAGCAGCGGCCAGAAAAGGGCCTGCTGCGGCTGCGCGCCGGCATGGGGCTGTACGCCAACAACCGCCCCGCCAAGATCTGGCCGCAGCTGGCGCCTGCCAGCCCCTTAAAGCCCGAGATCGTGGCACAGGGCATTGACTTTATCATTGTGCGGGAGCTGATCGGCGGCGTGTACTTCGGCCAGCACCAGACCCACACGCTGGAAAACGGCGAAAAGCAGGCCGTGGACACCATGCCCTATGCGGAGCACGAGATCGAGCGCATTGGCCGCATCGGCTTCGAGACCGCCCGCAAGCGCCGCAAAAAGTTGTGCTGCGTGGACAAGGCCAACGTGCTGGACACCAGCCGCCTGTGGCGCACCGTGATGCACCGGCTGCAGGCCGAGTACCCGGACGTGGAGTACAGCGAGATGTTCGTGGACAACTGCGCTATGCAGATCGTGAAGAACCCCGCGCAGTTTGACGTGATCGTCACCGAGAATATGTTCGGCGATATCCTGTCGGACGAGGCTTCCATGATCACTGGCTCCATCGGTATGATTCCGTCCTCCAGCCTTGGCGACGGCACCCGCGGCCTGTACGAGCCCATCCACGGCTCGGCTCCGGACATTGCGGGCAAGGACATCGTAAACCCCACTGCCTGTATCCTGTCCGCCGCCATGATGCTGCGGTACTCCTTTGGCATGGCAGAGGAAGCCGATGCCATTGAGAACGCTGTGAGCCGTGTGCTGGATAAGGGTCTGCGCACCGCCGACAACATGAGCGATGGCTGCACCTGCCTTGGCTGCACCGCCATGGGCGACGCCATTCTGGCAGAGCTTTAAGCCGCAGCACTATTTTTAATGAAACAAGCCCGAAAGGTCTACCGACCTTCCGGGCTTGAATTTTATATATTATTACAGCATCTTGGAGAGGAAGGCTTTCAGGCGGGGGTGCTTGGGGTTGGTGAACAGCTCCTGCGGCGGCTCGTCCTCCTGAATCTTGCCATCGTCGATGAAGATGACCCGGTTGGACACCTCGCGGGCAAAGCCCATCTCATGGGTGACCACCAGCATGGTGATGCCGGTGTGTGCCAGCTCCTTCATCAGCTCCAGCACCTCGCCCACCATCTCGGGGTCAAGGGCGCTGGTGGGCTCGTCGAACAGGATCACGTCCGGGTCCATAGCCAGCGCGCGGGCGATGGCTATGCGCTGCTGCTGACCACCGGACAGGCTCTTGGGGTAGACGTTGGCCTTGTCGGCCAGACCTACGCGGGCCAGCAGCTCGTCTGCACGGGCAGAGATGGCCTCTTTGTCCTTTAGCTTCAGCAGGCTGGGTGCCAGCTCAAGGTTCTTTTTCACGGTCAGGTGGGGGAACAGGTTGAAGTGCTGGAACACCATGCCCATCTTCTGGCGCACGGGGTCGATGTGCGCTTCGTCCACCTCCACGCCTTCAAACTTGATAGAGCCGGAGGAGGGGGTCTCCAGCCGGTTCAGGCAGCGCAGAAAGGTGGACTTGCCGCAGCCGGAAGGGCCGATCAGGCAAACCACATCGCCGCGGTAGATGTCAAGGTCGATGCCCTTCAGCACGTCCAGCGTGGGGTCGGCCTTTTTTGCGCCGCGCTTCTTTACGCCGCCATAGGTCTTGGTCAGGCCGCGTACTTCCAAAATCTTATCGGTCACTTTGTGCCAGCCTCCTCTCAAACTTGCTCAGCAGCCATGTAAACAGCATAACAAGGATCAGGTAGATCAATGCAACGCCCAGCAGGGGGAACATGGCGTCGTAGGTACGGTTCATAATGCCCTGTGCAGCATACAGCAGCTCCTTGCCGCCGATGGTGGTGATCAGGGAAGTATCCTTGAGCAGAATGATGAACTCGTTGCCCAGTGCAGGCAGCACCGCACGGATGGCCTGCGGGATGATGATGACCACCATGGTGGTCATGTAGTTCAGGCCAAGGCTGCGTCCGGCTTCCATCTGGCCGGGGTCCACAGCCATCAGGCCGCCGCGGATGATCTCGGATACATACGCGCCAGAGTTGATGCCTAAGGTCAGCGCACCTACCATGGTAAAGTTGCGGCTGTTGGCAAAAATGACCATACTCATGATCAGCAGCTGCACCATCATGGGCGTGCCGCGGATGATGGTGGTGTACACCTGACACACCGCGTTAAAAAAGCCCAGCACCGCGTTTTTGTGGCCGGGGCGCTGCTGGTCGTGGGTCACGCGCACCAGCGCCACCACGCTGCCCAGCACCACGCCCAGCGCCAGCGCCAGTGCGGTGACCAGCAGGGTGGTGCCCACACCGCTGATGTACTGCATCCAGCGGTCCTTCAGCAGAAAGGCCTGATAAAACTTGAAAAAGAAATCCTGTTCAAAGCTTAGCTTTGTGCCGCTGTTGAGCAGCTCTTTGAGCAGTTCGTATTGCGCAGCCATTCACATCCTCGCTTTCTGTTTGTCAATAAATTGTAACCACTTTTTTCTAAAAAAAGAGGTGCCCCGGAGCGGGGCGCCTCCTTGGGTACGGAAATGGTACAGGGCACGCGGCTTAGTTTGCGTTGATGTACTTGTCCACGATGGCCTGCAGGGTGCCGTCAGCCTTCAGCTCCTCCAGAGCCTTGTTGACAGCGTCCTCCAGAGCAGAACCCTTTGCCATGCCGATGGCGTAATCCTCCTCGGCGTAGCTGGTATCCAGCACCTTCAGGCCGGGGTTGGCAGCCACGAACTCCTGTGCGGGAGCGTTGTCGATGACCACAGCGTCCACCTGACCATTGTTCAGGGCCTGCACAGCGGTCAGACCGTCGTCGTAAGCAACCACATTCTCATCACCGAAATCATCGGAGCAGTAGATGTAGCCGGTGGTGCCGCGCTGGGTGCCGATCTTCTTACCGGCCAGATCGTCGGGAGAAGCAATGTCGGAATCGTTAGGAACGATGATGGACTGGATGCCGGTGGCGTAGCTGTCGGAGAAGTCCATCACAGCCTTGCGCTCGTCGGTCACGGTAACGCCTGCCATCACGATGTCGGCCTTACCCTGCTGCACGCTGAGCAGTGCGGCGTCAAAGTCCATGTCATCGATCTGCAGCTCCAGACCCAGCTTCTCAGCAATGGCCTTGGCGGTGTCCACGTCGATGCCCTCGAACTCGCCGGCATCGGTGGTCATCTCGTACGGAGGGAAGGCGGCGTTGGTAGCCATGGTCAGCTTGCCGGCCTCTACGGTGGTCAGCTCAGCGGCAGAAGAAACAGCCTCGGAGGAAGCGGCAGAGCTTGCCACAGAAGAAGCAGCAGAGCTTGCGGAACCACCGCAGGCGGTCAGAGCCAGAGCAGCAACGGAAACAGCAGCGGCAGCCATGAAGCTGCGGCGAGAGATCTTTTTCATATTCAAACACTCCTCAATCTATGCAATATAGTTCGCTTTGCCCCGATGGGATGCGATTCATCGCGCTTTCGGGGAACGCACTTAGTATAGTTTGTACAAAACGAAAAGTCAATACTTGTGCATAATAATCCGTGAAATTGAAACGATTTTGCAAACATTTATGCAATAACGGAGAAAATATGTGAATATATGCAGTATAAACCGGCTTTTACAGGCTTCTTGCGATCTCCTCCGCGCTGCGCTTAGGCACGCAGTAGTCGCGGTTTTCGTCCAGATAGTACTTTACGCCGGTCTGCTCGGTCATGGGGACGATGCTGGCTTTGTGGGTGGGGTAGCCGAAAGCCACCATAAAGGCCAGCTTCTGCGGCTCCTCAATGCCCAGCAGCGCGGTCAGGGCGGGCTTATCGATCGCGCCCATGATGCAGCTGCCCACGCCCTTGTCCCATGCGGCAAGGGTCATGTTTGCCAGCGCAATGCCGGTGTCGGTGGCAAGGTCGCCGGGAATGGCGGTATCCTGCACCACAGCTGCATAAAAGGTGGGCAGCTCGTCCGCCTTGGGCGTGCCCTGCTCCGGCGGCAGATAGCCAGCCCATTTGACCAGCGGCTGTACCTTGGCCACCATCTCCGGGCTTTGCACCAGCACCAGACGCACCGCCTGCCGGTTTGCCCCGCAGGAGGACAGCCGCACGGCCTGTACGATATCATTTACCACATCCTGCGGCACAGCTTTTTGCGCGAACCGGCGGTAGGTGCGGCGGGTAGTCAGAAGTTCCATGACAGACATATTGAATCGCTCCTTTATCCGGTAAAATACAAAAACGGAAAAAACTATATATAAAGTATAACAGATGCACCGGCGCACAGCAATGGCTGCGGCACGTTTTTGGGGCGGGAACGGCGGGCAATTTATAAAAAATAGTAGTAGTTCTTTCTTTTTTCTTGTATTTTTTAGTGAATACTTCTACAAAGCACTTGACAACCCGGGGCAGAAGAGGGTATTATAGAGGTGCAAAGCGCATTACACGGAGTGTAAGGCGTGCTTGAAAGAAAGATTGTGAGGTTGATTACTATGTCTAACATCTCTCGTCGTCAGTTCCTGAAGGGTGCAGGCGTTGCCACTCTGGCTGTTGCTGCTGCTGGTGTGCTGGCCGGTTGCTCTGCTGAAGAAGTCCTGACTAAGGACGTCAAGGTTGTCTTTATGTGCAAGGGTGCTACCGTGGGTGAGCAGAATTACCTCAAGGTTGCACAGGATAAGACCACTGTTAAGGTGTCTGAGATCCCCCCCAAGTACTTCCCGAATGGTTATAAGGTCGTTTCTACTGGCGAGCTGACGATTGCTAAGCTTCCTACTGGTGAAGATGGCGTTAAGGTGATGCTGGACGAAATCGAAGTGCCGGTGAATGTTGTCTTCTATCAGGTGGTTGATGGCAAGGAAATTGATATCAAGTACGTAGAGGAGTACAAGCTCTATGCAAGCCAGAAGACTATCAGCAAGAAACTGGCTGATGAGCTGGCAGGTGATTGGTGCACTGTTGTGGGCGAGGGTCCGTTCACCATCAACTGGAGCAAGAACGAAGTTCGTATCGAGGCAAAGAGAAACTAAGGTTTCGGGCAGTTTCTGCTCTTAACACTTAACGTATAAAAAGGACGGCAGTCGTATGACTGCCGTCCTTTTTTACATATAGTCATTTTCGCCGTTTTTTCGGGATAGGCACGCACAGCACCAGACTGATGCCGATGGCCAGCGCCACGGCAATCTTAAAAGTGCTGATGCCCTTGGCAAGGGCAAGGGTGTTTTCGTTCTGGATGAAATAGTAGGCGGTGTAGTAGATGCCTGCGCCCGGCACAAGCGGGAAAATGCCGGTCAGCAAAAACACCGTGACCGGCGTTTTTTGGGTAATGGCAAACACGCGGGTAAGGATGGTAAGCGGAATGACCGCCAGCAGGGAGGCCGTGGCGGCGTCTGCGCCCAGCAGGGTCAGCAACTCGTACCACAGCCAGCCCACAGCGCCTACCAGCGCGCAGTAGGGCAGGCAGCGCCGGGGGCACGCAAACAGAATGGCAAAGCTCAGCGTGCCCGCCGCGGCCAGAAAAAACTGCGCGGTCAGCTCGCTGATCTGTACAGCTGTAAGGGACATCATACCACGACCACCCCCGTAAGTACTGTGTACAGCCGTAGCACAAGACCGGTGCCTATGGCAATGCTGGCGGCAATGAGCAAGGCGTCGATCATGCGGATGGTGCCGGAAAGGTAATCGCCCTGCACAAAGTCCCGGATGCCCATGGTAAAGGCGATGCCCGGGGTCAGGATCATCAGCGTGCCGATGATAGCGTGGCTGGCAGAGGTGCGCAGCAGATTGCACAGCAGGATGCACACCAGCGTGATCAGCGCGGCGGTGCTGATCTTCTGAAAGCCGCCGGGCACCTCGTGCCGCCCGCACCACAGCAGATACCAGCTGGCCACCAGCCCCGCCCCGGCAGCTGCCAGCGCACTGCGCAGGTTGCCGCCGAACATCATGGCAAAGCAGAACGCCCCGCACAGCCCGGAAAGCAGCTGCACATGATCTTTGGGGAAGGGCAGCCGCCGCGCCAGCACCAGACGGCTCTCGGCTTCGTCCAAGGTCATCCCTGTCTGGGCGATCTGGCGGGAAAGCTCGTTCACCGCCGCTACCCGCCCCAAATGGGTGGTGCGCACCGGTACGTTGCGCACCTCGCTGATCTCGGCAGTGCCGGCGCTGGCGAAAATGCCGTTGGTCAGCACATAAACGTGGAACTCCCGCAAATGGAAGCTGCGCGCCATGATCTCCATGGTCTGCTCCACCCGGAACACCTCCGCACCATTTTCCAGCAGGGTCTGCCCTGCGGCCATGATAAAATCCATGATGCGGCGGCGCAGCTCTTCATCGGGAAAAGGGTCTCTGCTGTTCATTGCCTGCTCTCCTTGCAAAAGATGATACCCTATTTTATCATGTGCACCAGCCGCATACAAGGGCGTATAATAAAAAACCGCCACCCCCCACAGGTGACGGTTTTTCTTTGGATAAAAGTTAAACTAAAAACCTAAAGGGCCAACCGCTTGTCGCAGTGCCTTTTGTAGTTATAGTATAACCCTTTTTGTGCGCATTGTCAAGCAAAACGGGCGCGGCAAAAGGCCGGAAGCCATATCCCTACCCAAAAACTTCGTTGAAGGTGTTGACAAATGCCGCCGATGGGTTTATTATAGTGTCAATATCACAAAAATGGCTGTGAAGAGAAGAGTAGGCCTTCGCATTGATCCTTACCAGAGAGCCCGGGCGGTGGAAAAGGGCAGGAAGCAGGAAGCTGAAAATGGTCTCGGAGCCGTGCGGACGAGGCGCAGGAGTGCTAAGCCCGCAACGGGATGCGCCCGTTACAGCGTCCGGCTGTAAGCAGTACACGCTGCCGCAGCATCGAGGCTGTATCCGTAAGGGTACAGTGAACCAAGGTGGTACCACGGAAGTATGTTCATGCCTCCGTCCTTGCAGAGTCTAAGGCTCGTAAGGACGGGGGCATTTTTTCATTCATCCGTTCAAGGCTGCGCGCGGAAAGGTGCCGTGCGGGCCGCAGTACATAATAGAGAACAATAGAGAGGGAACAAAACTATGATTACTCGTCGCGATTTTCTGAAAGTTACCGGTGTGGCAGCCGCAGCCGCTGCCCTGACTGCCTGCGGTGGTTCTTCTTCCACTGCTTCTTCCGCCGCTGCATCCGGCAGCGTGGCATCTTCTGCCGCTGCTAAGCTGGATAAGATCAAGGTGGCTGTGCCCAACGATACCACCAACGAGGCCCGCGCCCTGACCCTGCTGGAGAAGAACGGCTTCTTCAAGCTGAAGGCAGACGCAGGCCTGACCGCCACCAAGAACGACATTGAGGAGAACCCCCTGAACGTCACCGTGGACGAGGTGGAGGCCGCTCAGGTGCCCAACGTCCTGCAGGACGAGGACTACGCCGTCATCAACTCCAACTACGCCATCTCTGCCGGTCTGAACCCCATGACTGATGCACTGGCTATGGAGGACGGCTCTTCTGCTTACGTTAACATTCTGGTGTGCAAGGACGGCAATCAGGAGGAGCCTAAGATCAAGGCTCTGGCTGCTGCCCTGCAGAGCCAGAAGGTGAAGGACTTCATGGACGAGACCTACAAGGGCTCCGTGGTGTCCGTTGTGGAGAACCCCACCGACGGCTATGATTCCACTGTGGATTATGACGCTCTGAACGGCCAGACCGTCAGCTGCGCCGCTACTCCCGCTCCCCACTGCGAGGTGCTGGAGGTGTGCAAGGAGATCCTTGCCGCCAAGGGCATCACGCTGGACATCCAGGAGTACGACGACTATGTGATCCCCAACCAGATCGTCGAGGACGGTCAGGTAGACACCAACTACTTCCAGCATCAGCCGTATCTGGACAACTTCAACGCCGAAAAGGGTACCCATCTGGTATCTGTTGCCGGTATTCACGTAGAGCCCATGGGCGTCTACGGCGGCAAGCAGGACAGTCTGGCACCCATCGAGGGATAATCTACCATCGAGGGATAAGCTAAAGGAGCAATTTCTGTGATCGAACTCAAGTATCTTTCCAAGACCTTCCAGATGAAGGATGGCGCGGTGAAAGCGCTGCAGAACATCAACCTCACCATTCCCGATGGCGCAATCTACGGCATCATCGGCATGTCCGGTGCGGGCAAATCCACGCTGGTGCGCTGCATCAACCTGCTGGAGCGCCCCACCGGCGGCAGCGTGGTGATCGACGGCGTGGCGATGGAGACTTTGTCTCCCGCCTCGCTGCGCAAGCGCCGTCGGGAGATCACCATGATCTTCCAGCAGTTCAACCTGCTTATGCAGCGCACCTGCCTGAAGAACGTCTGCTTCCCTATGGAGCTGGCAGGCGTAAAGAAGGCGGAGGCCGAAAAGCGCGCCATGGAACTGCTGGAGATGGTGGGTCTGCCGGATAAGGCCAACGCCTACCCGGCACAGCTGTCCGGCGGTCAGAAGCAGCGCATCGCCATTGCCCGCGCACTGGCCACCAACCCCAAGGTGCTGCTGTGCGACGAGGCTACCAGTGCGCTGGACCCCAACACCACCCACTCCATCCTGACCCTGATCAAGGATATCAACCGTAAGCTGGGCATCACCGTGGTGGTCATTACCCATCAGATGAGCGTGGTGGAGGAGATCTGCGACAGCGTGGCCATTCTGGACGGCGGTATGGTCGTGGAACAGGGCTCGGTACAGGAGATTTTTGCTAACCCCAAAACGGCGGCTGCCAAGCGTCTGGTGGCTCCCAACGGCGGCAGCGCAGCGCGGGATCTTTCCTGCTTTGCGCCGGATGACCATGTGGTGCGCGTTACCTTTAATGGTTCCTCCACTGCAAAGCCGCTGGTGGCAAGCCTTGCCGCTGAAAAAGGCATTCTGGTGTCGGTGCTCAGCGCCGATACCCGCGATCTGAGCGGCCAGTGCTACGGCTCCATGCTGCTCAAGCTGCCCGCAGAGCTTGCTGTCGCACAGCAGGCTATGGAATATATGCGCAGCCAGTCTGGCGTAACGGTAGAGGAGGTGACCGGTATATGAATATCGCAGATTACGGTTTTGCCATTTGGGAGACCTTTTATGTAACGGTGCTCTCCACCGCCTTTGCGCTGGTGCTGGGTCTGCCGCTGGGCGTGCTGCTGGTAGCCGGTGATAAGGACGGCATCCTGCCCCTGCCCGGCTGGCTGATGCACCTGATCAACATCGTCATCAACATCCTGCGCAGCGTGCCCTTCCTGATTTTGATGATCTGCGTGTTCCCGCTTACCCGCGCCATCGTGGGCACTACGGTGGGCACCAAGGCCACCATTGTTCCGCTGGTGGTCGCCGCCTTCCCCTTCGTGGCACGTCTGGTGGAGACCAGCCTGCGGGAGCTGGATGAGGGTGTGGTGGAAGCTGCCCAGAGCATGGGCGCTACCCCGTTTCAGATCATCACCAAGGTCATGATCCCGGAGTGCCTGCCCGGGTTGATCTCCAGCATGACCACCGCACTGACCACCATTCTGGGCTACTCCGCCATGTCCGGCGTCATCGGCGGCGGCGGTCTGGGCAAGATCGCCCTGTCCTACGGCTACTACCGCTACCAGACCGATATCATGATCGTCTGCGTGGTGCTGCTGGTGCTGATGGTGCAGGCGTTCCAGTCTGTGGGCACCCTGTGGGCCACCAAGAGCGATAAGCGCCTGCGGAAATAAGAAACTTTGAATTTTCGATTCCCCGCCGGAGGCAGCCCCTCCTGCGGGGAATCGTCCTTCCCGACCAAAAAACCAGCAAAGGAGTATGTTGTATGAACCGTGATACCATCTGCGTGCAGGGCGGCTACACCCCCGGCAATGGCGAGCCCCGTCAGATCCCCATCATTCAGTCCACCACCTTCAAGTACGCCACCAGCGAGGACATGGGCAAGCTGTTTGATCTGGAGGCAGACGGCTATTTCTATTCCCGCCTGCAGAACCCCACCTGCGACATGGTAGCCAAAAAGATCTGCGAGCTGGAAGGCGGCACCGCCGCTATGCTTACCTCCAGCGGACAGGCCGCAAACTTCTTTGCCCTGTTCAATATCTGCGAGGCAGGGGACCACATCGTGGCCTCCAGCACCATCTACGGCGGCACCTTCAACCTTATCTCGGTCACCATGGCAAAGATGGGCATTACCGCCACCTTCGTAGACCCCCTGTGCACCGAGGAGGAGCTGAATGCCGCCTTCCGGCCCAACACCAAGGTGGTGTTCGGCGAGACCATCGCAAACCCCGCCCTGACCGTGCTGGACATTGAAAAGTTTGCCAAGGCCGCCCACGCCCACGGCGTGCCGCTGATGGTGGACAACACCTTCCCCACACCGGTCAACTGCCGCCCCTTTGAGTGGGGCGCGGACATCGTGACCCACTCCACCACCAAGTACATGGATGGCCACGGCGCAGTGCTGGGCGGTGCCATCGTGGACGGCGGCAAGTTCGACTGGATGGCGCACGCCGAGAAGTTCCCGGGTCTGTGCACCCCGGACGACAGCTACCACGGCATCACCTACGCCGAGCGCTTCGGCAAGGAGGGAGCTTTCATCACTAAGGCCACCGCGCAGCTCATGCGGGACTTCGGCTCCATGCAGTCCCCCATGAACGCCTATATGCTGAACCTTGGTCTGGAAAGCCTGCACGTTCGGATGCAGCGCCACTGCGCCAACGGTATGGCGGTGGCACAGTTCTTGGAAAACCACCCCAAGGTGGCCTATGTGAACTACTGTGGGCTGGAAAGCAGCCCCTACCACGCACTGGCGCAGAAGTACCTGCCAAACGGCAGCTGCGGCGTCGTGAGCTTTGGTCTGGCCGGCGGACGTCAGGCCGCCAGCACCTTTATGAAGGAGCTGAAGCTTGCCGCCATCGAGACCCATGTGGCCGATGCCCGCACCTGCTGCCTGAACCCCGCCTCCAGCACCCACCGTCAGATGAACGACGAGCAGCTGGCTGCCGCCGGTGTGCCCGCCGAGCTGGTGCGCATGAGCTGCGGTCTGGAATCCGCCGAGGATCTCATCGCCGATATCGCGCAGGCACTGGATAAGGTCTGATGCCTTCCCGTGAAATCAAAAATCATGATTCCTCTGAAGATGGCAAAGCGAACGCGGCGCCATTTTTGAATCGTCTAGCAAAGGAGCGACTTTCCTATGCCGCTGATCATTCCCAAGACCTTACCCGCCTTTGACGCCCTGTATGAAGAAAACGTCTTTGTTATGCACCGGGAGCGGGCGCTGGCGCAGCATATCCGTCCGCTGGAAATTTTGATCCTGAACCTGATGCCCACCAAGATCGCCACCGAGACCCAGATCGCCCGGCTGCTGGCCAACACCCCGCTGCAGGTGCACATGACCCTGCTGCAAACTGCCAGCCACTCTGCCACCCATGTGTCGGCTGCCCACCTTGAGGCCTTTTACAAGACCTTTGACGAGGTAAAGAACAACCGCTACGATGGCATGATCATCACCGGCGCGCCGGTGGAGACCATGGATTTTGAGCAGGTGGACTACTGGAACGAACTGTGCGAGATCATGGACTTCAGCGAAACGAACGTCTACTCCACCCTCCATGTCTGCTGGGGCGCACAGGCCGGGCTGTACTACCACTACGGCGTGCGCAAGCAGCTGCTGCCGGAAAAGATGTTCGGCGTGTTCGAGCACCGGGTCACCCGCCCGGCAAACCCGCTTGTACGCGGCTTTGATGAGGTGTTCTACGCTCCCCACAGCCGCCACACCGGCATCTGCCGGGAGGATGTGGACAACTGCGCCGCACTGCGCATTCTGGCCGAGAGCGACGCCGCCGGACCCTTCCTCATGAGCACCGAGAACGGGCGGCAGATCTTTGTTACCGGTCACCCGGAGTACGATAAGTATACGCTGGATGCCGAGTATAAGCGGGACGTAGCCAAGGGTCTGCCCATCCATGTGCCCGTCAACTATTACCCGGATGACGACCCCGCAAAGCCGCCGCTGTTCCGCTGGCGCGCCCACGCCCACCTGCTGTATGAAAACTGGCTGAACTATTACGTCTACCAAAACACCCCCTACGATTTGGAAGATATCCAACGGGTAAAACACGAGAAATAAATAACAAAAAGGACTGCCGCGAAACAGCGTCAACGAAAAATGTAAAAAAGCTGAGCACCTGATCTTTCACAGATGCTCAGCTTTTTTTACCCTTTTTTGAGAAGCTGTCTTGGAGCTTTCAATATTTTGAAGGTATGCTATTCTGCGGCAGCCCTCTGCCGGATGTTTTTACCCTCTGGGGTGGCCGGTATATGTCAGCGCTACGGTGTCGGGGCCGGTGTTGGCAGAGACCACGCCGCCCAGCTCAAACACGGCCAGCGGCGGCTTGCCAAAGGCCTTGCGGCAGGCCTTTTCCAGATCTGCGGCTTGCGGGATGTTGGTGTGGCCGATCATATACTCAAAATCCTCCACATCCCCGGCGCGCTTCTGGCACAGATCCACCATGGCGGGCACGACTTTTTCATCGCCGCGCACCTTGGCCTCTACCTTGGTTTTGCCGTCGATCAGGGTAATGATGGGACGGATACCCATCAGTTCGCCCATGACGGCTGCTGCGGCAGAGATGCGGCCGCTCTTTTTCATCTGCCTCAGGCTGTAAGGTCCCAGCACGACCTCCATGCAGTTCATCTGCCGTTCAAATTCGTGGATGACATGGCGGATCTCTGCGCCGTTCTGCAGTTTGCGTGCCATCTCGCACAGATACCAGCCGAACACCATAGAATAGGTGTGGGGGTCCAGCAGATGGATGTTCAGATGGTGCTCCGGGCGCTCCTCCCGCAGCATCCCCTGTGCCATCAGGGCGTTGTTGTAGGTGGAGGAGCCGGATTTGTTAATGGGCACATGGATGACATCCGTGTAGCCCTCGTCCACATATTGGCAGTATTTTTCACAGAACTGGATGGGCGTAATGGCGGCGGTAGAGGGCACACCCTTTGCCGCACGCATTTTATCGTAGAACTCGGTGTTGGTGCAGTCCACACGCTCAACGTAGTCCACATCATCCAGCAGGATGTGGAAACTCATGATATCAATGCCGTATTTTTCGGCCATCTCCTGCGGGATATCGCAGGAGGAATCGGTCAGGATCGCGATCTTGCTCATAATTTCCCTCATTTCCATTCATAATCTCGTAGGTGGCCGTGGTCCAGCAGCTCCGGGAAATCCCACTGCCGCAGCACCTCGTACACGCCCACCGCCACGCTGTTGGAAAGGTTCAGACTGCGGCAGGTGTCCCGCATGGGCATGCGGATGCAGTGCTCCTGATTTTCTGCAAGCAGCGCCTCCGGCAGCCCGGCATCCTCGCGGCCGAACACCAGATAAGCCCCGTCCGGGTACTGTACATCGGTGTAGCGCTGGGGTGCCTTGGTGGTAAAGTAGTAGTAGGGGCCGTTGTTGCGGGCAAAAAAGTCCGCAAGGCCGTCGTAGTAGGTAATGTCCAGATAGTGCCAGTAGTCCAGCCCGGCGTGCTTGAGCTTTTTGTCATCAATGGCAAAGCCCATGGGGCCCACCAGATGCAGACGGCAGGCCGTGCAGGCACAGGTGCGCGCCACGTTGCCGGTGTTCTGGGGGATGCGGGGCTCTACCAGCACGATATTCAAAGTCGGCTTGTCCATCATAAAATGCCCTCCGGTTCCTCCCGCAGGGGGCACAGGCGGGGCAGCAGCGGCTCAAACCACACGCCGAAGCGGGTGTCCTGCGTGCAGGGCGTGCCCTGAATGGCCAGCGAAACAAACTCCGCAGCGTTATCGGCGGCGGCGCTCAGGGCGTTGCCCTGCAGCAGCGAGCCGATGAGCACGGCACCATACAGATCCCCCGTGCCGGGGAAGCTGCGGCTGATATGCAGCTTTTTGATGACGAAGCGGTCTGCGCCGGTACCGGCACAGCCGATGTACTTGCCCAGCGGCAATCCGGTGACCACCGCGTTGGAGGCCAGCGGCTGCAAAGCATCTGCCAGTGCCTGCGCGGCGGTATCGTCCAGCTCATCGGTGACCGGCTGCTGCTGCAAAAGCAGCTGCGCCTCGGTGTAGTTGGGCAAAATCAGATCTGCCGCGCGGCACAGGCTGCGGATGCGCTCGACCAGTGCCGGGGTAACGGTGGAATAGGCCTTGCCGTTATCGCCCATTACGGGGTCCACCACCTTGTAGGCGGCAGGCCACAGGGCAAAGGCTTTTTCAGCCAGCGCTACCTGTGCCTCGCCGCCCAGATAGCCGGTATAGATACAATCAAATTGCAGCCCCAGCTCCTGATAGTGCTCCAGTGCGGCCATGCCGTAGGCACTGCCGTCCATCCGGGCGGGGGTGCCAAGGCCGCCGGTGTGGGTAGAAAGAACCACCGTGGGCAGCGCCACCGGCTGGAAGCCCATGACCGACAGCACAGGCAGGATCACCGCAAGGCTGCACCGGCCCACGCCGGACAAGTCGTGGATGCAAAGGATCTTTTTGGGTTCAACGGGTTTTTGCAAATAGGAAAACCTCCTTGCTGAAAAGCCGCGCGCAGCGGCTTATAAAAAGCATCATAGAACAGTATACCACAAATTGCTGCATAAAAAAAGCGTATACCAGATTCTTTTGCGGAAATAATAGCACTGCAAGCCCTGTCATGACAGGCCGAAAGGAGAAATTCAGGATGAAACAGCGAGAAAATTCCGCCGCAGGCATGGTGGTGGGCATGGCCGCCGGTGCAGTCCTTGGGGCTGCCGGTGCCATGATGGCTACCCAGAGCAAGCGCCAGATGCGCCGCAATGTGCGCAAGGTGATGAAGGGCGCGGAAAATGCGGTGATGCAGCTGGATAAAATGGCCGCCGACTTTGTGGAAAAGCACATCGACTGCTGAACAGCAAAAGCGCCGTCCCGGGTGGAACGGCGCTTTTGTTATCGTGCGGTTTATTTTGCCCAGATGCACATCCGGGCGGTGGTGTTGATCTCGCCCAGCAGGCTCAGATCCATCTGGATGTTGCAGGTCACGGTCAGCGCCTTACTCACATCGCTGCCGGTCAGCACCGAAGCGGGCAGGTTCTTGATGGTCAGGATGCCGTTGCCCTTTTCAATCTCGCCGGTCAGGGTGCCGGTGTAGGTCACATCGCCGATGGTCAGGCCGGTCAGGCAGCCGGTCACATTAAGCTTGGTCACCTGCTTGACGGGCAGCATCAGGGTGTAGGTGCCGTTGGACTGGCGGGCAAGGGTAGCCTCGCGGTCAGAATCAATGCCGGAGTTGGCCATGGATTCCTTGTCGGAGTTTTCCTTCCAGAATTTGACCCCAACGGGGGTATTTGCGGCGGCAGAAGCGCCCAGTGTGAGCATACAGAACATCAGCAGCGTCAGCAGGGCAGCGCCGGTACGTTTTAAGGCGGTAGTCATGGTTTTATCCTTTCTGCCGCAGCTACGGCATGGTGAAACAGAGTATATAATGCTCCATAAGGTACTGATTTGTCAATACTAACATAGCATGACCGGACAGCCTTGTCAATGCGCCTTGGCAGTCTTTCACAAAAATGTTTCGAATCCAACACAGAATGTGGAAAATGTGATAAAAAAAGGACGCTGCGACAATGCAGCGTCCTTTTGGATGATTACGTTATAGCGGCTCAGACCTCAAAGTTGGGATCGTCCTTCAGCATGTGGATGTTGGACATAAAGGCGCTCTGCTCGGGGTCGGTGAACGTGGCGTCCTTCACATACTTGTTCAGCACAGCAGCGGTGCGCACGGGGTCGGCAATGGTACCGGCACCGCCGATGCAGCCGCCGGGGCAGCCCATGCCTTCCAGCAAGTAGCCGTTGTACTTACCGGCCTTGGCCAGCATCAGCAGCTTCTTGCAGTCGGCCAGACCCTGTGCGGAGGCGATCTTCACCTCCATGTCGGGACGCCATTCCTTGATCTTGTCGGCAACGGCCTTGGCCACGCCGCCGGACTGTGCAAAGCCGCGGCCGGCAGCAGAAGCGTAGCACAGATCCATCTCGGCGGGATCCACTTCCAGATTGTCCAGATCCAGATCCTTTGCCTCAATGATACCGGCCAGCTCTTCAAAGGTCAGCACGAAGTCCACGTCGGAGCGGACGGTGCGGCGGGAGGCCTCCAGCTTCTTGGCGGCGCAGGGTCCGATGAAGCACATACGGGCATCGGGGTCGGCCTGCTTCATCATGCGGGCGGTGAACACCATGGGGGTCATGGTCATGGAGATGTTCTTGGCAAGGCCGGGGAAGGCGGTCTTTGCCATCATGCTCCATGCCGGGCAGCAGGAGGTAGCCATGAAGTCCAGCTTCTCGGGCACTTCCTCCAGGAAGTCGTGTGCCTCGTCCACGGTGCACAGGTCGGCACCGATGGCAACCTCCACCACGTCGCAGAAGCCGATGGCCTTCAGGGCGGACTTCAGCTTGCCGGTGGAAGCCAGAGAGGGGAACTGGTTGATGAAGGCGGGAGCGACCAGCGCATAGATGCGGTCGCCGCGGTTGAAGCCCTGAATGAGCTGATAGATCTGACCCTTGTCGGCAATGGCACCGAAGGGGCAGTTTACCAGACACTGACCGCAGGACACGCACTTGCTGTAATCGATCTCGGCACGGCCCAGCTCGTCAGAGTGGATAGCGCCCATGCCGCAGGCAGCAGCGCAGGGACGCTCGGTCTTGACGATGGCGTTGTAGGGGCAGACGGTGACGCAGCGGCCGCACTTGATGCACTTGTCCTGATCGATGGTGGAACGGCCGCTCTCCCAAGTGATAGCCTTCTTGGGGCACACTTCCATACAGGGGTGTGCAAGGCAGCCCTGACACAGGTCAGACACCTTGACCAGCTTTTCGGGGCAGCGGTTGCAGGCAAACTTGATCACGTTGACCAGCGGGGGATCATAGTACTTATCGGCGATGGAGGCATCCTCCAGACCGGAGACCACGCTGTTGTGCTCGTCCATGCGGCGGGTGGGCAGACCCATAGCCAGACGCACGCGCTCCTCAACGATGGCGCGCTCCAGGAAGATGTCCTTGCGCAGCTTGCCCTCCTCACCGGGGATGATGGTGTAGGGGATCTTGCGCATCAGGTGGTTGGCCTGCTCGCCCTTGACATTGGCGTAAGCCATGCGGGCGACCTCGGTAAACACCTGACGGCGGATCTGGATGACCGTAGTATTGATTCCTCTGAAACTCATTCCAATCTCTCCTTGCTCAGAAACAGCCAAAAAACGGAGCCGCCTGCCCTGTGTGCAGAGCATAAAAACGGCGCTATACGGGCACGGATGGTACCGTGCTGGTTGCTTACAGCACGCCGGACCCGATAAATCCATCTTCATTTTAACATAAAGACGTGCGTATGGAAAGAGCAAAACACAAAATTTGTTAAAAATTTATTGTATTCATGCGGATGCACAGAATGTACAAGTAAAATGAAAAAATTTCAGCAAAGTGCTGCACGCACCCGCTCGCCATCGTAGCGGCCAAGCTTTACCCGCACGATCTGCCCGCTCTCGCAGCCGGGGGCAGAGACCACCACCGGAATGTACAGCCGGGTGTAGCCGGTGAACAGCGTACCGGACAGGGGCGTTTCCAGCAGCACCTCATCCTCGGTGCCCTCAAAGGCGGCCAGTGCCTCGCAGCGCACCTGCTCGGCTGCGGCGTTCATGCGGCGGCTGCGCTCCTGCTTTTCCCGCTCGTGGATCTGATCCGGGAAATCATAAGCCGGGGTGCCGCTGCGGCGGGAGTAGGGGAACACATGGACTTTGAGGAAGCCGATCTTCTTCAAAAATGCGCAGCTCTCCTCAAAGTCCTCTGCCGTCTCGCCGGGGAAGCCGCAGATGCAGTCGGTGGTAAAGCTGACCGGGCGGCTGCCGTAGGCGGCGCGGATCTGCTCCACCACCTGTGCGTACTCCTGCGCGGTGTACACCCGGCGCATCCGGCGCAGGGTGGCGGTGCAGCCGCTCTGCAGGCTCAGGTGGAACTGGGGGCAAAGCTTGTCCACCGCTGCCAAGCGGGAGATGAATTCCGGGGTGAGCATATCGGGGTCAAGGCTGCCCAGACGAATGCGCTCGATGCCCGGCACCTGTGCGCATTTTTCCGCCAGCTCCACAAGGTTCGTGCCGGTGTCCAGCCCGTAGCTGGGCAGGGAGATGGCGCTGAGCACCACCTCGCGGTAGCCCGCAGCGGCCAGCTGGTGCAGCTCGGCCAGAATGCTCTCCTCGGCGCGGCTGCGCACCGGCCCGCGGGCGCGGGGGATGACGCAGTAGGCGCACTGCCGGTTGCAGCCGTCCTCTACCTTGATAAAGGCGCGGGTGTGGGTCTCGAACCGCTCCACCGGCAGCTCCTCGAACTGCTCGCCGCGCTGGTGCGGGGCAATGGCTACGATGCGCTCGTGGCCGTCCAGCAGCTTTTGTACGTTCTCCAGAATGGCCTTGCGGTCGCCGTTGCCGCACACAAGGTCGGCTTCCATGAACTGTGCGGCCTCCTCCGGGAAGGCCTGCGGGTAGCAGCCGGTCAGCACCGTCACCGCACCGGGGTTTTCGCGCTTTTTGCGGCGCAGCCACTTGCGGCTCTTCTGGTCGCCGAAGTTGGTCACGGTGCAGCTGTTCACAATGAACACATCCGCTGCTTCGCCTTCCTGCGCAATGGTAAAGCCGTTGGCGCGGAACAGCTGTTCCAGCGCACCGGTCTCGTTCAGGTTGACCTTGCAGCCGAGGGTATAAAAACAAACTCGCATGGGGAACGATCCTTTCGATAAAAACGGGGGTGTTTTGCATTTCTTCTCATTATATAACAGAAGCCCACCGGGGTGCAAGACTGTTTTTGCACGGAGACACCGGTCTTTTGCAGTGGCGTCAAAACAAAAAGGGACGCGAAAAATCTCGCGTCCCAAAGCTGCAGGAAGAAATGACGAGCCGTTAGCTGGTTTTCAGGGTAACGTACAGATAATCGGTCTCCTTGCCGTCCAGCGTATCGGTCTTGCGCTCAATGGATTCGACCTCGTACATAGGAAACTGAGATCTCACATGAGCGTTGATGAAGTCCTTCTGGGCGTTCTGGCTCAGGTTGGCCCCGACAGACCACTGCTTGGTGTCCAGAGCCTTCTGGATATCTTTACCGATCACGGTATCAGAAAACCGGACGGGCAGCATGAGCTGACCGGAGCCGGAGCAGCCGGTGAACAGGGCGGCACCTGCAACAGCAGCAGCGGACAGACCGGCGATCTTCATAAAGTTACGGCGGGAAAGATTCATAATGAGACCCTCCTTGTGATTGCATGATTGTATGAAACTGGGCTTGCTCCCTTCTGGGAACAGTTCAATTTTACAAGTTTTGCCGTGAAAAGTCAAGGAACAGGTACCAAAGTTAACAGAAAACGAACACAATATGAAAAATGGTACGGCAAAATTGACGAGCGGCATGCCTGAAAAGACCACTGCATACAGTAGCAGCAAGAGACTTCGCACGGGGAGGGACGGAAATGGAACGGAGAAATCTGGCGCTGCTGTGCGCGGGGGTGGTCTGCTTCTGGCTGTTTGCGCTGGCCTTTGGCACGGCACAGGGCAAGGGGCTGCGCATTCAACCGGCGGTGCAAACGCAGGCAGAACCGGCAGCGCAGACCCTGACGGTCACCCCGCCGCAGCTTACCCTGCCCTGCCGCGCGGCGATCCTCATCGACCAGACCAGCGGCGCGGTGCTTTACGAGATGAATGCAGACCAGACCATGCCCATTGCCTCCATTACCAAGGTGATGACCCTGCTGCTCACCTTTGAGGCAGTGCACGCCGGGCGGCTGACCATGGATACCGCCGTGCCGGTCAGTGAACACGCCTACCACATGGGCGGCAGCCAAATCTGGCTGGAGCCCGGGGAGCAGTTCACGCTGGACGAGATGCTCAAGGCCATCTGTGTGTCTTCTGCCAACGATGCAGCAGTGGCGGTGGCCGAGCTTGTGGGCGGCAGCGAGCCTGCCTTTGTGCAGCAGATGAACGCCCGCGCTGCAGAGCTGGGCATGGAGCACACCACCTTCCGCAACGCCTGCGGGCTGGACACGGAGGGGCATCTTTCCACCGCACGGGATGTAGCCATCATGAGCCGCACCATCCTGACCACCTGCCCGGAGGTGCTGCACTATACCGGCATCTGGACGGACACCCTGCGGGGCGGGCAGACCCAGCTGGTGAACACCAATAAGCTGCTGCGGCGGTACAACGGCATTACCGGGCTCAAGACCGGCACCACCGGCGGAGCGGGCGTGTGCATTACCGCCAGCGCCACCCGGGACGGGCTGAACCTCATCGCGGTGGTGCTGGGTGCACCCTCCAGCAAGGAACGGTTCGAAGCCGCCACCACCCTGCTGGACTACGGCTTTGCGGCCTACCGCGCCGCACCGGTGCCCCTGCCGCAGGAGCGCCCGCTGCAATTAAAGGTAAAGGGCAGCACCGAGGAGACCGTGCCGCTGGATTACGCCGCTCTGCCGCAGACCGCGTTGCTGCCCGCCGAAAGCGCCGGACAGCTGACCGTGCAGCTGGAACTGCCCGACACGCTGGAAGCCCCGGTGACCCGGGGACAGACGGTGGGCAAGGCGCAGCTGCTGTGCGGCGAAGCAGTACAGGGGGAGTACCCGGTGTGCGCTGCCGCCGATGCGCCCCGCATGGATTTTGACACCGCCTTGCAGCTGCTGTGGGACAGCCTGCGGGGGACAGCAGCCTGACTCTGTGCCGAAAAAGGCGCTTCAGCGCACAAAAGTGCGCCGGACGCCCGGCGGGGCTGTTGGATACCTGAACAAATCTGGATGAAGAAACAAAAAAACACTATTAAAATTGTATGAAATCTAAGGAATTTGACCTTGACTTTACCCGGAGGGAACGGTACACTTATACCAAGATATTTCCTCGCAGGGCAAAGGCCCGGCAGATCGTTTGGAGGTTTTAATAAAATGAGTGTCGCACTGAACACGAAACACCTCTCCAGCTTCATCAGCGAAGAGGAATATGCAGCCATCTACCCGCAGGTAGAAGCCGCCCACAAGCAGCTGGAAGCCAAGAACGGCCCCGGCAGCGATTTTCTGGGCTGGATGACCCTGCCCCGGGATTACGACAAGGAAGAGTTCGCCCGCATCAAGGCAGCCGCTGCCAAGATCCGCGAGGACTCCGACGTTCTGGTCGTGGCCGGTATCGGCGGCAGCTATCTGGGCGCACGCGCTGTTGTGGAGGCCGTTAAGGGTATGTACCACAACGAGCTGGAGGATGGTCTGAAGATCTACTTCTGCGGCAACAGCATCAGCCCCACCTACCTGAACAATATCATCAGCCTGTGCAAGGGCAAGCGCTTCTCCATCAACGTCATCTCCAAGTCCGGCACCACCACCGAGACCTCTCTGGCCTTCCGTGTGCTGCGCGAGCTGCTGGAAAAGGAGATGGGCGTGGAGGAAGCCAACAAGCGCATCTACGCCACCACCGACCGTGCCAAGGGCACTTTGAAGCAGCTGGCTGACGCACAGGGCTGGCCTACTTTTGTAGTTCCCGATGACGTGGGTGGCCGCTACTCCGTGCTGAGCGCCGTGGGTCTGCTGCCCATCGCCGCTGCCGGCATCGACATCGACGCTCTGATGCAGGGCGCTGCCGATGCTATGGAGCGCTTCTCCGTGCTGAGCCCCGACAACGATGCTTATAAGTACGCCGCCATCCGCAACATCCTGTACCGCAAGGGCAAGGCTGTGGAGATTTTGGAGTGCTACGAGCCGGACTTCACCCTGATGAACGAGTGGTACAAGCAGCTGTTCGGCGAGAGCGAGGGCAAGGACAACAAGGGCCTGTTCCCCGCAAGCTGCATCTTCTCCACCGACCTGCACTCCATGGGTCAGTTCATTCAGGAAGGCGCCCGCATCATGTTCGAGACCATCGTGGACGTGAAGAAGCCCGCACAGGATCTGTTCATCGACCCGCTGGAGGGCAACTTTGACGGCCTGAACTTCCTTGCAAACCAGAACATGAGCGTGGTCAACCGCAAGGCAATGGAGGGCACCATTCTGGCACACACCGACGGCGGCGTGCCCGAGGTGCTGATCGAGGTGGATGACCTGTCTGCTTATAATGTGGGCTACCTGATCTACTTCTTCTGGCGTGCCTGCGCCTGCAGCGGCTACCTGCTGAGCGTGAACCCCTTCAACCAGCCCGGCGTGGAAAGCTACAAGAAGAATATGTTTGCCCTGCTGGGCAAGCCCGGCTATGAGGGCCTGACCGCAGAGCTGGAGGCAAAGCTGAAGTAAGCTGCCGAACGTTAAAAATGATCTCCCGCCGCAAGGCGTGGAAAATACAGGAGGACTGAACTATGATTAAACTGATTGTTGGTACCAAGGGCTCCGGCAAGACCAAGGCTATGATCGACCAGATCAACGACGCGGTCAAGACCTCCAAAGGCAATGTTGTTGTTGTGGAAAAGGGCATGAAGCTCACCTACGACATCGCTCCTGCAGCACGTCTGATCGATCTGGAAGAGTACAAGATCTCCGGCGGCGAAATGCTGTACGGCTTTGTGGCCGGCCTGATGGCAAGCAACTACGACATCACCGACCTGTACATTGACGGCATCCTGAAGGTGCTGGACCACGATATCAACCGTCTGGGCGTTGTGTTGGACGAGATGGCAGCCATTGCCGGCGACAGCGTGAAGGTCACCGTGACCGTCAGCGCAGACGAGGCCGCACTGCCCCACGATGTGAAGAAGTACCTGTGATCTGATAAAAGAACAGGGCTAAAGGCTTTTCCAACAGGCAGAAGACCGGAGAAAAATAAATTTTTTCGGTTTTCTGCCTGTTTTGGTGTTGACAAAGGGTTGCTTTGGCGCTATACTAACAAAGCAGCCTTTTCAGAGGTGTACTATGCAATTTGACCTGAGAAAGTTTATCACAGCCGGCACAAGACCGTACCATGCAGAGTTTCAGTGTGATTTATCTGCGTACGATTATGCCGGTGCAAGGATCCCGCAGCCGGTCACAGCCGTCTTTGACGCGCAGACCGATGGCGACGAGGTTCAGATAACGTTGCGGGCAAAGGCATCGGTGCACGGAGAGTGCGCCCGCTGTCTGGACCCGGTCACCCGGGAAGAGACAGTCGATACGGAGTGGATCGTCAAGGAGCGGGATCTGGATGACCCGGATTTCGATCTTCCGCTGGACGAAAAAGGACACTTGGACGTGGACGAATGGCTCAATCAGGAGTTTATGTTCCAGATCCCTACGGTGCTGCTTTGCAGCCCCGACTGCGCCGGGCTTTGCCCGCAGTGCGGTAAGAAAAAGGCGGAATGCACCTGCCCACCGGCAGAGCAGACCGACGCCCCCGTAGACACTAGGCTCGCGATCCTTAAATCACTGCTGAACAGATAAACCCATCAAGGAGGTGCAAAAATATGGCAGTACCTAAGAGACATCTTTCCAAGGCCCGCCGCGACAAGCGTCGCAGCAATGTTTGGAAGCTGGAGGCCCCCGCACTGGTGAAGTGCAGCAACTGCGGCTCTCTGAAGCTCCCCCACCAGGCATGTGGCAACTGCGGTTACTACAAGGGCGAGGAAGTCATCAAGAAGGCCTAATTTGCGCGTAATTGGTGGCATAATGGTGTTATGTACAGAAGGGGAGGGCGCAAAGCCTTCCCCTTCTTGTGCTTTAAAGGAGGTGGATGCAGATGGCGATCCGGATCGAGCAGGTGGATGCCGGCAGCGAGGCCGAGGCTCTTGGCCTTGCCCCCGGTGACGAGCTGCTGAGCGTGGACGACAACGAACTGAACGACACGCTGGATTACGATTTTTATACCGACAGCAGCAGCTTCCACCTGAAGGCCCGGGTAGCGGACGGCATCCGGGAGTGGGAGGTGCAGCGGCCGCAGCGCGGCCCCTTTGGCTGCGGGTTCAAGACCTATTTGGGCGATGCGAAGCATTCCTGCTCCAACCACTGTATGTTCTGCTTCATCGACCAGCTGCCCCCGGGCATGCGCGAGAGCCTGTATTTCAAGGATGATGACGAGCGGCTGAGCTTTTTGTTCGGCAACTACATCACCATGACCAATATGCAGGATCACGAGATCGACCGCATCATCAAGATGCACATCTCGCCCATCAATATCTCGGTGCACACCACCAACCCCCAGCTGCGGGTGCGGATGCTGGCTAATAAGCGCGGCGGCGAGGTGCTCAAGTACCTGCCCCGTCTGGTGGAGGGCGGCATTGCCGTCAACTGTCAGCTGGTGCTCTGCCGCGGCGTGAACGACGGAAACGAGCTGCGCCGCACCCTTGCCGACCTGCTGGAGCTGACCCCCATGGTGCAAAGCATTGCAGCCGTGCCCTGCGGCATTACGGATTACCGCAAAAATCTGTACCCGCAGGTGCCCTACGATGCAAAGACCAGCGCTGAGGTCATCGACATTATGGAAGAATTTGGTGATGAATGCAAGCGCCGCCACGGCAAGCGCATCATCTACCCCAGCGATGAATGGTACCTCAAGGCAGGCCGCCCCATCCCTGCGGCGGCGTTCTACGAGGACTACGACCAGCTGGAAAACGGCGTGGGCATGATGCGCCTGTTCGAGGAAGAATTTCTGGCGGAACTGGACAAGCCCCACCGGATCTACGGCACCAAGGAGCTGGACGTGGTCACCGGCACCATGGCAGCGCCCCTCATCACCCGCATGATGGAGGAGCTGCACCGCCAGTACCCCATGATCACCGTGCACGTCCACACCATCCAGAACCGCTTTTTCGGCGGCAATGTTGGTGTGACCGGCCTCATCACCGCCACCGACATCATCGCCCAGTGCGCTGGCAAGCTTGCTACAAAAACACTGGGCATCCCGGCTGTGATGCTGCGGGAGGAAAAGGATACCTTCCTGGACGATATCACGGTGGAGCAGCTGGGGGAGCAGCTGGGCGTAAAAGTGGAGGTGCTGCCCACGGCAGGCGGGGACGAAGCCCGCGCCTTGCTGCGCAGCGGCCTGCACATTGCCCGCAGAAGGAAGAGCGGCAGCTGATAACGCCATTTTTATTGTATTTTACCCCTTTTAAGAAAGGAGGAGACCCCATGAGCAAACCGATCGTAGCAGTGGTGGGCCGCCCCAACGTGGGCAAATCCACCCTGTTCAATAAGCTGTGCGGCCAGCGCCTTGCCATTGTGGAGGATACCCCGGGCATTACCCGCGACCGTATTTTTGCCAACTGCGAGTGGAACGGCCACGAGTTTTTGCTGGTGGATACCGGCGGCATCGAGCCCAAGGCCACCGAGGGCATTCTGGCCCACATGCGCGAGCAGGCGCAGATCGCCATTGACACCGCCGACTGCATCATCATGGTCACGGACGTGCGCAACGGCCTGACCGCAGCCGACGAGGATGTGGCACATATGCTGCGCCGCAGCCATAAGCCCATCATTCTTGCCGTGAACAAGTGCGACAAGGTGGGCGAGGCTCCCATGGAACTGTACGAGTTCTACAACCTCGGCTTTGACGAGGTGATGCCCATTTCTTCCGTGCACGGTCACGGTACGGGCGATCTGCTGGATGCAGTGTGCGCCCATCTGGACTTCAGCGAGACCGTGGTGGAGGAGGATCGTATCCCCGTTGCCATCATCGGCCGCCCCAACGTGGGCAAGTCCAGCCTGACCAACCGCATTCTGGGCGAGAACCGCATGATCGTGGCCAACGAGGCCGGCACCACCCGCGATGCCATCGATACCCCGGTGGACAACGCCTACGGCAAGTTCATCTTTACCGATACCGCCGGTCTGCGCAAGCGCAGCAACATCAGCGATGGCTTGGAGCGCTACATGGTGGTGCGCGCACTGGCTGCTGTGGAACGCAGCCGCGTGGCGCTGATCCTTGTGGATGCCACCGTCGGCTTTACCGAGCAGGACAGCAAGGTGGCTGGCTACGCCCACGAGCAGGGCAAGGCCTGCATCATTGTGGTGAACAAGTGGGATGCCGTGGAAGGCAAGGAGACCAACACCATGGAGCTGCAGCGCCGGGGCTATGCCGAGTGCTTCAGCTTTATGGGCTATGCACCCATTATCTTCATCTCTGCCCAGACCGGCTACAACGTGAACAAGCTGATGCAGCTGATCCGGGATGTGGACGCCGAGAACGGTGCCCGCGTGCCCACCGGCGTGCTGAACGAGATGCTTGCCCGCGCTACTGCCCGGATGCAGCCCCCCAGCGACAAGGGCCGCCGCCTGAAGATCTACTACCTGACGCAGGCCTCCACCCGTCCCCCCACGTTCGTGGCCTTCGTGAACGCAAAGCACCTGTTCCACTTCAGCTATCAGCGGTATCTCATCAATCAGATCCGCGAAAACTTTGGTCTGGAGCATACGCCCATCCGTCTGGTCGTGCGGGAGCGCGGCTCCGGCGAGGTGGGTGCCAAGGACGTATAACACGTCAGGGAGGCTCAGATGATGAAATCTGTTCTCATCGCTGCGGTGTCCGCTGTACAGGCGTATCTGCTGGGCAGCATCGACACCGGTATCCTCGTCAGCAAGTTTTTGTACCACGATGACGTACGCAAGTACGGCAGCGGCGCTGCAGGCATGACCAATATGCTGCGCACCTTCGGCAAAAAGGCGGCGGCACTTACCGCCTTTGGTGATGTGCTCAAGGGCGTGCTGGCCGTGTGCATCGGCCGCTGGCTGTTCACCCAGATGCCGGAAAGCACCACGCTCTCGCCCTATCTGGCGGTGTACCTTGCCGCCATCTTTGCCATTATCGGCCATTTGAAGCCCCTGTATTTCGGCTTCAAGGGCGGCAAGGGCGTGCTGGTGGCGGGCGGCACCATTCTGGCTATCCAGCCGGTGCTGATCCCCTTTCTGGCGGTCATCTTTCTGGCCTGCCTGCTGCCCACCGGCATGGTGTCGCTGGGCAGTGTGACCATGGCGGCACTTTACCCGGTGCTCACCATCCTGTACGGGGTGTTCCGGGGCTATTCTGCCGCCGACCTTACCGTGTGCACCATCGGCTCAGTGATCATGGCCGCAATGGTCATTTATATGCACCGCTCCAATATCCAGCGCATCCGCGAGGGCAAGGAGTACCGCTTTGGCCGCCACGGCAAAAAGTAACAGAAAATAGTAAACCACCCCGCAGCAGCCGTTCACCGGCCGCTGCGGGGTGGTTTTTGTATATGCTTATTCCTTTGTCTCGGTCTCTTCCTCAGGCTTTGCTTCGGAATTCCGCCGATGGAACCAGTCGGCGGGGATGCCGCTCTGGGCGGGGGTAAGATCCGGCGCAGGATGACCGTCCGGCAGGTGTGCGCCAAAGGCCGGGACAAAGAAGAACTTGCGCACAATGAAGATCAGCGCAATCGCGCCAACGCTGAGCAGGTTCTCCACGGCGGAATCGTGTCCCACCACCAGATGGCGGGCAATGGCGTACAGCAGCACCTCAAGGCTGCTGCCGGGGCTGTGCTTGGCCAGCATCTTGATGAACTCAATGCCGATCACAATGTCCAAGCTGCGCTCCAGAAAGGTGCGGATCTCTGCCTCGTTGCCATCGAACAGCAGGCCGGGCATCCAGCGGATCAGGGGCACAACGCTGAGCAGCAGACCAATCAGCACCAGCCCGGATAACAGCACTTCCAGCAGACTGGAAGCCTGAATAATGCGGTTGCGCAGGGAGGTACGCCAGTGGCTTTCTACCGGGTGAGAGGGATGTTCCATAGTAAGACCTTCCTTTCGGCATTCTGCTGCATAAAGATCGACAAAATCCTGCCTTTATTGTAGCAGACGAGAGAAGGTCTGTCAATTTCAATCCACGATGGTGACGGTGGTCTGCGGGCCGACGGCCACATAGCCGGACTTTTTGATGCAGTCCTGCCCGGCGTCGGTATCCAGCCAGTCGTACAGACGGCGCTCCGGGCTGTCGGCGGCGGCATCTGGGTGGATGACGGCGTAGAAATCGTTGCACAGGGGGTAGCTGCCGTCGGCAAGAGTGTCGTTGCTGGGGGTCACACCGTCCACCGCCAGCAGCCGCAGCCCGGGCTTGGAATACATCTGGTCGATGTAGTAATACACGGAGAAACCGATGGCGTTGGCGCTGTTGTTGTAATCGGCAATGCTGTCCACCAGCTCGCCCATGGCGGCAGGTGCCAGCTCAGAGGGTGGGGTCATCAACTCTCCGCCCTGAATGAGCAGCTTTTTGAACAGGGTCTGGCTGCCGGAGTCCTCGCCGCGCTGGAAGGCAACGATTTCCTGATCCTTGCCGCCTACATCCTTCCAGTTGGTGATCTTCCCGGCGTAGATGTCCCGCAGCTGCTGCTGGCTAAGCGCCTGCACCGGGTTGTCCTCGTTGACGATGAACACCAGCGCGTCCACCCCGATGGGTTTCTGCTCCAGCTCCACATTGGCCTTTTGCAGCTCTTCCTTTACATAGTCCGGCGCTTCGTACACCACCAGCATCCGGGTGGTGGTGTCGTACAGGCCAAAGTTTTCCCATGCGTAGGCGGTGGTGCTTACCGTAATGCTGCTGCGGGCTTCCTCCAAGTCCATGCCGGTGGTATCGGCCAGCATCTGCGCCATCAGCGGAATGCAGGCGGTGCTGCCGTCCAGCGGGGGAAACTCCGCTTCGGTCAGGAACGGCTCAGGCTGCTGCACAGTCGAGGACGCTGCAGAGGACGCGGGCGGCTCTGCGGCAGAGGAAGCGGTGCTGCCGGAGGGCGCATCCGTGCCCTTGCAGGCGGTCAGCACCCCGGCGGCGGAGCAGGCAGCTAGCCCCAGCAGAAAACTGCGGCGGGAAATTTTAGCGTTTTTCATAAGAAAGCCCTCCTAACTCAATAGCCATAACTCGGTACATCGTCCGCAGTGGCAGACGAGAAAATGCTCTGGCAGTACAGCCAGTTGCCGCTCGTGTCCATCCAGCCCACATAGAAGCCCCGCTGTGCGGCAAACACATGGTCGGGCAGGGCATTCAGACTGTTGGAATAGTACCCGGTGCAGCTGGAAAGTCCCTGCAGCACCACCTTGCCGTCTGCATTCAGCACATCGCATACGCTGCCGTAGGCGCTGCCCGCAGCGGCGCGGCTGCCGTAGAACATGGGTCTGCCGTCGGGGTCGGTGGTCAGGTAGTTGACGTAACTGTACTTGCCCTGCAGGGCGGTCAGGTCGCTGACAAGCCCCTGCGGGCCGTACAGCCGGGTGGCGGTGGTCTCGTAGCGGTCGTTATCCTGCAATTCCAGCCAGACGTAGCCGGTGCCGCAGTTGCTCATCCGTACTCGCTGCTGGTGCTCCACCGGTTCTACGGTGGTGTCGGTCAGCAGCTTGCCGTTGTCCTTACTGTACACCCGCAGACTGCCGTCCAGCGCGTAGACGGCTACGGTGTTGTCGGTGGCGTCCACATCGTACAGCGGGGTCTTTGCGCCTGTCTCCAAATCATAGAGTTCGTAGCCATGGCCCTCGCCGCTGTGCCATGTTACCACATAGCCCGGGAAATACTGGCTGGGCTGCTCGTCAAAGGTGGAGATCAGTCCGCGGTCCTCTGTGGTCATGTCCCGCAGTTCGTACCGGCCGTCACTGGTGGAAAAGCTGGCAAGACCACCCGGATAGACCTGCAAAAAGCCCGTGTACTGCTCGCCGGTCTGGGTGTTGTACAGGATTTGGTCGGTGGTTTCCTCTCCGGTGGCAACGTCCAGCTTCACCCAGTCGCTCAGGGTGTCGCTGTCGTAGAAAAGGCGGTATGCCGAGGCGGCCTCGGCGCGGTAGACGGGGGTGCCGTCCTTCTCCTGCACCACCACCCAGCGGTTCTGCTGGTAGTCGGTATCCCAGTCGTAATCGTCCAGTCCCTCCGGGCGGGCGTAGCAGCTGAACACCAGCTTATCGCCGCATAGGGTGCAGCTGTATGCACCTTCCGGTACCGGCAGCGCTGCGCCGGTGGCAAGGTCGATGACCTGACAGGTGCCATAACCGGACTCCGGGACGTATCCGCCATCGATCAGGCGGCTCTCCTGCAGCACCAGCAGGCCGTTTTGCAGGGTGGCGCTCTGCTCGCCCTCAAAGGACATTACTTCGGTGCCGGTCTTGTCGTACAGGGCGGTGCGGCGTCCGCCCCGGCCGGTGGGGTCGGACCAACTGCGCAGCCAGTAGTCTGCGGTGCCGGTGACACTGTCCTCCACCAGCGAGACGTTCTCACTGCGGGTAGACTGGTGCAGCGGGGTGCTGCCGCACAGGATGGTGGTGCTGCTTCCGGAACGGCTGTCGCAGTACAGCACCCGCAAACGGCTATCGTTCAGCACGGCAGGGTCGTACAGGGGTTTGCCGTTGTCGTCCGTAGGTACCGAAACCGCAGAGCTTGCAGCGCCCGGCACGCCGGTGGCGGGCGGCAGCAGGGTACAGCCGCAGCCTAAAGTAAGGGCAAGGGCAGTGCAGACTGCCCCGCAGCCGATACGCAAGACAACACGCTTCATAAAAACCACTCCTTTGCAAAAAACAGGGAGGAAATTTTTTCCGTTCACTCAGAATACGAAACAGCCGCATTTTTCATTGCAGAACTTGCAGAAAAATGCGGCTAAAAACGGTTACAATTGCATTACAGCTGCGCCGGGGCATGGGACGCTTCTGCCTTGTCCATCTGCTCCAGCTGCCGCAGAAAGGCCAGCAAAAAGGGTAGAGAAATGAAGCAGGTGAGCGTATCCGCAATGGGCTGGCAAAGCTCCACGCCCACAAGCCCCAGCACCCGGGGAAGTACAAGAATCAACGGGATAAAGCACACGCCCTGCCGGCAGCAGGCCAGAAAGGTGGCACGCCCGGCCTTGCCCACGCTCTGGAAGGTCATGTTGGTCACCACGATCACCGGCTGCAGAAGGATGGCAAAGCACTGGTAGCGGAAGGCGGGCAGCGCCACAGCGGTGACCGCCGGGTCATCCCGGAACAGGCGGATCAGGTTTTCATCGTTCCACCAGCACACCGCGATCAGCACCACCAGCAGCGCAAAGGCGGCTTTCAGGGTAAAGACGGCGGCCTGCCGCACTCGGTGGTATTTGCGGGCGCCGTAGTTGAAGGACGCCACCGGCTGCAAGCCCTGTCCCACGCCGATGGCCACTGAGAGGATGAACATAAAAATGCGGGACACAATGCTCATACCCGCCACGGCGGCATCGCCGTAGCTGCGGGCGGCAATGTTCAGCAGCATCCCGCCGATGCTGTTCAGCCCCTGACGGCCAAAGCTGGGCGCGCCGCCTGCAAGGATCTGCAAAAACTCGCGCGGCTCCCGGGTGACGGCAGAAAGCCGGAACTGGCTGACCGTTTTGCCCCGCAGGAACATATACAGCAGAATGCCAAAGCTGATGGTCTGACTGAGGGCAGTGGCGATCCCGGCACCGGCAGTGCCCAGCCCTAAAGCGAACATGAACAGCGGGTCCAGTGCAATGTTCAGCAGTCCGCCGGTGACCAGCCCGACCATGGCAAGGTTTGCTTTGCCCTCATACCGCAGGATGTTGTTCATCACCAGACTGGAGATCATCAGCGGTGCGGCAAGCAGGATGGGCCGGGCGTAGGCGCAGGCGTGGGGCAGAATGGTTTTGGTACTGCCCAGCAGCATCATAAAGTCCGGCAGGGTGGCAAGGCCGACCACCGCCAGCACTACGCCAAAGGCCAGCGCCGTAAAAAAGCTGGTGGAAGCAAAGCGGGTGGCGGCGTGGGTATCCTGACTGCCCAAGCGGCGGCTGATGATGGTGCCGGAGCCGTGCCCCAGCATAAAGCCCAGCGCCTGAATGATGGCCATCAGGCTGGAAACGACACCCACCGCGCCGGAAGCGCTGGTGGAGATGCGCCCTACAAAAAAGGTATCGGCCAGATTGTAGATGCTGGTGATCAGCATACTCAAAATCGTGGGCGCGGCAAGGCTGAGGATCAGCCGGGGGATCGGAGTCTCGGTCATTTTATGATACTGCACCGCAGTGCGGTCCTGCTGGGTCATGGGAAAATATCCTCCTTCAAAAACGAGAAAGCCGCCCCTTCCAGAGCGGCAGATAGTCCTGATGAAAACAGTATAACGCAGTTGCGACAAAATGTCGAGAGGGAGTAAAAACGGCCTTTCGCCCCTGCGAAGGGGCGAAAAAGCAGGCGAAAACAGGATGGATTCTATATAAAGTGCTAAAGAATTGTCGAATTGCTTGTGAAAAATCACGATATGTGGTATTCTTTATAAGAAGGAATTGGAAAAATCTGTGCATTTTATGATTGGGAGGGATTTGTACATGAAATCCGTAGCACAAACTGTGATCGAGGCCGACCGCTTTTATACCATTGCCGCTCACACCGGCAATGTCATTCAGGCAGTGGAGGGCAGCAAGGACGGCGGCACTGTCCGTCTGGGCAAGTATGACCACAAGCCCGAACAGGAGTGGAGCTTTGTCCGCGAGGGCGATGGTGTGTACCGCATCCGCAACCGTGCCTCCGGCAAGCTGCTGGATCTGACCATGACCGGCACTGCCAACGGCACATGGCTGCACCTGTGGGAGGACGTGGGCGGCACGTCCCAGATGTGGAAGGTGGAGCACACCCCGGAGGGCACCGTGCGTCTGCGCTCTTCTTGGGCAGGCGGCAAGTGCGTGGACACCGTGGGCATTGGCGCCGAGGTGGGCGCTGTGCTGCAGATCTGGCAGGAGGTGCCCGGCGGTGGTGACCAGCTGTGGGTCATCTCTGAGGTAAAGGACCGCGTAAAGCGTGCCGCCAAGGTTGAACAAGCAGCACCCGCTGCCGAGACGAAGGCCGCACCGGCCAAGGAAGCCGCTCCCGCCAAGAAGCCCGCAGCCCGCAAGCCCCGCACCGCCAAGAAGGTGGAGGAGAAGCCCGCTACGCCCGCCGCAAAGGCTGCAGAGCCGGTCAAGGCAGAAAAGCCCGATGCAAAGAAGGCTGCTAAGGCAAAGGCTGAGCCTGCTGCTCCCGCAGTAGAGGTGAAGGCAGCTCCCGCCGTGGCAACCAAGGCCGAGCCTGTTACTAAGGCTGAACCGGCTGCCAAGGCAGCGCCCGCAGCGGAAGCCAAGACTGCCCCTGCCGCCGCAAAGCCCAAGGCAAAGCGTGCACCCTGCAAAAAGACCGTAAAGAAGTAAGAAATCATAAAACGCAAAAAATCGGACAGACCGCGGTCTGTCCGATTTTTTGCGTTTATAGAAGCTTTTTATGCAGCAGGGGCGGCAGCATCATCGCTCTGGGCAGCGGTCTGCACGAACTGCACGATGCTCTCGATGGTTTTGCGCAGCTGCACAAGGCTTTCCACGTCAGAGTCCTGCATCCGAGAGGTGGGCGCGGTCACCACGGTCTGGGAGGCAGTCACCGTGCCGGAAAGTTCTGCATGGATATGGTGGGCGGGCACGTCCAGCAGGATGTGCACCTTGGGGGACAGGGTCTTGAGCAGACCCTGCTTTTCGATGCCCAGAATCAGCTGCGGCGCGTCCTCCCCGGCGGCGAGGTTCGGCAGCTGAAGGTAGAGGTAACCTTCTTTCGCGTTGGCGGGCTGCACGGTTTTGAGCTGTTTCAAGTCCAGCTGGAAGTCGTTCACCTGCTGCAAGCCGGTGGCGGCGGGGTCTACCCCCAGCAGGGTGGCCAGCTGGTCTTGGGAGATATAGCTGCCCAGCGACCAGCCCGGCAGCAGCAGGCTTGCCAGCGGATACTCGGCCACAACCGTGCTGCGCAGCTTGTTGTACAGCTGCCCGGCGTCGTAAAGGGTCTCTTCCTCGCTGATGTACATCCGGGTCAGAGGGGCATCGTTGACGGTGCTGGTGCCCGTCGGGTACAGCGCCAGCTGCACTGCCCGGGGGGTATACTGGCCGGTCAGGCTGCCGGTGGTGCCGCCGAACTTGTCCAGCAGGGCGTAAAGGGCGGGGGGCTCGGCCTCGGTGGAGGTGATGGTGTAGTCCAGCGCAAAGCTGGCACCGCTCTGGAATGCCTTGATCTTGCGGCTGACCAGGCTGTACAGTACCGCCGCAGCCACCACGCACACCAAAACCAGACACAGCAGAACGATCAGCGCCGCCCGCAGACCAGTGCGCTTTTTGTGGGAAGATGCCATGGGAAAACCTCTCCTTCCGGTAAAACGTATTTGCTTCAGCATAACGGAACTGCACGCAAATGTCAAGCGCCGCAAACTGCGGACAAAACAAAAAACCTGAAACATTTCTGTTTCAGGTTTCTGGCGGAAAGATGGGGATTCGAACCCCAGAACGCTTTTGACACGTTACACGATTTCCAGTCGTGCGCCTTAGACCAACTCAGCCATCTTTCCACATCTTTTATTCTGCCTTTGGGCGGGTGCCCTTGGCGCTCCACTATAATACCTGAAAGCAGGCTTTTTGTCAAGGATTTTTTTGAAAAAAATCAGACTTTTTTAAAAATGACGAAAAAACGCGAGAAAGCATTCTGCCGCATGGATGGAAAGTACAAAAAGCCCTTGACGCACCTTTAAAATAGGTCTATATTGAGGGCAAAGAGCACTGCGGTGGGTCATTTTGTGCCGCAGCGGCGGGAAATATAAGGAGGATGCTTTTATGACTTATCCTGAAGTACTTGCCAATGCCCGTACCTGCATTGGTCAATACTGCAAGGCCTGCCCGGTGTGCAACGGCGTGGCCTGTAAAAACCAGATCCCCGGTCCGGGTGCCAAGGGTGTGGGCGATACCGCTATCCGCAATTATAATAAGTGGGCAGATATCCGGGTGAACATGGACACCCTGTGCCCCGGCGGTGCACCGGACACCACGCTGGAGCTGTTCGGCAAAAGCTTCCGCTATCCCTTCTTTGCGGGCCCCGTGGGCGCAGTGAACCTGCACTACTCCGATACCTACACCGACATGACCTATAACGATGTACTGGTGCGCGCCTGCGCAGAAAACGGCATTGCAGCCTTTACAGGCGACGGCACCAACCCCACCGTGATGGAGATGGCTACCCGTGCCATTGGCGCTGCGGGCGGCTGCGGCGTGCCCACCATCAAGCCGTGGAACATCGACACCATCCGCGAGAAAATGGCACAGGCCAAGGCCAGCGGCTGCTTTGCCGTGGCCATGGACGTGGACGCAGCGGGTCTGCCCTTCCTGAAGAACATGACCCCGCCCGCCGGCAGCAAGAGCGTGGAGGAGCTGACCGAGATCGTGCAGCTGGCCGAGCGTCCCTTCATCGTCAAGGGCGTGATGACCGTTAAGGGCGCACTGAAGGCAAAGCAGGCCGGTGCCGCCGCCATCGTGGTGTCCAACCACGGCGGCCGCGTGCTGGATCAGTGCCCTGCCACCGCCGAGGTGCTGCCGGAGATCGCCGCAGCCCTCAAGGGCACCGGCGTGAAGGTGCTGGTGGACGGCGGCATCCGCACCGGTGTGGATGTGTTCAAGGCACTGGCACTGGGCGCAGACGGCGTTCTGATCTGCCGCCCCTTCGTGACCGCTGTCTACGGCGGCGGCGCAGAGGGCGTGAAGTGCTACATCGATAAGCTGGCCGGGGAACTGGCCGACACCATGCAGATGTGCGGTGCCCATACGCTGGCGGAGATCACCCCGGATATGGTGCGGGTCTGAGCGTTCTATTATAAGTAACAAAAAAGGAGATGCCCTGCAGGGCATCTCCTTTTTTGTTACTTCAAGGTGCCGTCCAGCACCTGCTGGTAATACCACGGCTTCGGGGCGTGGAAGGTCTTGCCGCTGAGGAAGGCAAAGTCCGGCTGGGTGAAGCGGGGCATGGTCAGCTCCCATGCGCACAGCGCCTGATACTTCAGCTTCAGCTCCCGGTTGGCGCTGTTGTTGCCGTACTTACTGTCGCCAAGGATGGGGCAGCCGATGCTTGCCATGTGGGCGCGGATCTGGTGGGTGCGGCCGGTGATCAGCTGCACCTTCAGCAGGGCCAGACGGCCGGAGACGGCGATGGTCTCGTACCGGGTCTCCACCTCCTTGGCACCGGGCTGCTTGTCCTCCACGATCTTCACGATGCCGCGGTCAGCGTCCTTCAGCAGATAGCCGCCCAAGGTGGCGTCCGGCGGCATGGGACGGCCAAAGGTGACGCAGAGGTAGGTCTTTTGCACCTCACGGTTCTTGATGGCAGAAAGGAACAGCTCCTCAGCCTCCGGGGTCTTGGCAATGATCACAAGGCCGCTGGTGCCGGTGTCCAGCCGGTGGCACAAGGCGGGGGTGTACAGGTCGTTCTCCTTGTACTCGCCCTGCTTGTTCAGGTACAGCAGCGCACGGTTCAGCAGGGTGTCGTCCTCCGGGCCGTCCACCGCAACGCCGGCAGGCTTGTTCACAATCAAGATCTGCGGGCAGTCATACACCACCTGCGCCGGGGTGCGGGCGTTCTTCCACGCGGGGCCTTCCACCCGGCGGTCGGCGTCCAGAACGTCATCCAGAATGAACAGCTTGATCTCGTCGCCTGCCATCACGCGGGTGGAAAGCGGCTGTTTTTTGCCGTTCAGCTTGATCTTGTTCTCCCGCAGCGCCTTGTTCAGACGGCCGGGGGTCAGGGCGGGGTACTGTTGGGTCAGATAATTGTCCAGCCGGGTGGGGGCAAGACATTTTACTTTTAAAATTTTCACGGGAAATTCCTCTCTATCTTAAAATCAGTTGCAATAGAATGGGTTCTTGATTCGTTTTTATTGTAGCGGAACGGAAACGTTCCGTCAAGCAAGAGAAAGAAGGTTTTCGTATGAGATGGAACCATAAAATAGTGACACTTACTGTGCTTTTGGCTATTGGAATAACAATGGTGGGCTGTGGGGCGTCCAGTTCCACGGCTGGAAGCACAGCGGCTTCCACGGCAAGCACGACATCTTCGGAGGCGCAAAAAACGGAAGTACACCCAATGCAAGGTGTTTTACTGAGTGACCCACTTTCGGATGGCACTTATCACATCAGCTTTGAAAGCGATAAAGTATGGGTCGATGAACGCAAGAATACCATCAACAATGCTGTTGTATACGACTATGACCGGTACACAGCCGCAGATATTGAAGCATTGAGCGAAGGAGATACCATTATAACACATCTAAACGGGACAGAAGAAATTACAGCCCTAACAGTGGAAAGCGTTGAGAGAGAAAACAACTATGTGACCATCAACGGTGGAATAGAAGAAGGTGGTATTGACTTATGCAAAGAGGATGACCACTACCGGACTCTGACATGGGATGATTTTCCCGCTTATTATGAAGTTGGAGTGGCTAAGCAACTTGTTATGGCAGACGATATCGAACTATCGGACGGTGCAGCAGACTTTGAAGCCGACCCAGTGATCGTAAAGGGAGATCGGACGGTTTGTGATGCAATGAGCAATGAAGAAGATGCTTATGGGTGGAATGCAGGAAACACGACCGTGACCATCCAAAACGGCGAGATAACCCGTGCAGACCGCATCTGGGTGCCGTAAATTTTGCTCAAAACCGTTGACAAACGTTTTGCGTATGCTATAATTTAGCTGTACGCGAAGGGACGCTATGTCTGCTTTGCGGAATGTAAAATTATGACAGATGGCAATGATGGGGTCAGAAATGCACACACCACCGTCCAGAGAGAGCGCCCACGGCTGTAAGGCGCTCCGGTCGGGATCATTTCGCGCCACCCCGGAGCTTCCGGCGAATGTAAACCGGACGCTGCGCAGCGTTAATGCGCCGAAAGCGGCAAGGGACACGTTATCCTTTGCAATTTGGGTGGTACCACGGAGTTTGATGCATAAGCAGCCTTCGTCCCTTTTGGGATGAGGGCTGTTTTTTGTTTTTTCACCGTGCCGCCCCTCTGCCATAACAGCATAAAAAACGGCGCCTGAGCGCCAAAGACAATTGAGGAGAGAAAGATCTATGCAATGGACCGGTTTGAATGAACTGCGCGAAAAGTACCTGAGCTTCTTTGAAAGCAAGGGACATCTGCGTCTGGACAGCTTCCCCCTGGTACCCAAGAACGACCCCAGCCTGCTGCTGATCAACAGCGGCATGGCCCCCATGAAGAAGTGGTTCCTGGCACAGGAGGAGCCGCCCCGTCATCGCGTGACCACCTGCCAGAAGTGCATCCGCACCCCGGATATCGAGCGCGTGGGCATCACTGCCCGCCACGGCACCTTCTTTGAGATGCTGGGTAACTTCTCCTTCCAGGATTACTTCAAGGACGAGGTCATTCCTTGGGCTTGGGAGTTCCTGACCAGTGACGAGTGGATGGCTATCCCCAAGGACCGTCTGCACATCTCTGTGTACGAGGAGGACGACGAGGCCTACGATATCTGGACCAAGAAGGTCGGCATCGCCCCGGACCACATGGTGCGTCTGGGCAAGGAGGACAACTTCTGGGAGCACGGCTCCGGCCCGTGCGGCCCCTGCTCCGAGATCTACTTTGACCGCGGCCCCGAGTACGGCTGCGGCAAGCCGACCTGCGGCGTGGGCTGCGACTGCGACCGCTATATGGAGATCTGGAACCTCGTGTTCAGCCAGTTCGACGCCGACGGCAAGGGTCACTACGAGCGTCTGGCACGCCCCAACATTGATACCGGCATGGGCTTGGAGCGTCTGGCCTGCGTGATGCAGAACGTGGGCAACCTGTTCGAGGTGGATACCGTGCAGAGTGTGCTGCACCATGTGGAGCACATTGCAGGCAAGACCTACAAACAGGACCCCAAGACCGATATCTCCATCCGCGTCATCACCGACCATATCCGCAGCTGCACCTTTATGGTGTCTGACGGCATCCTGCCCTCCAACGAGGGCCGCGGCTATGTGCTGCGCCGTCTGCTGCGCCGCGCTGCCCGCCACGGCCGGATGCTGGGCATCGACCACCCCTTCCTCGTGGATCTGGTGGAGACCGTCATCCAGTCCAGCGAGTCCGCTTACCCCGAGCTGCGTGAGCATGACGCCTATATCAAGAAGGTCATCGGCACCGAGGAGGCAAACTTTGCCCGCACCATCGATGCCGGCATGAACATCCTGAACAACATGATCGACCGTCTGGAGAAGGCACACCAGAAGCTGCTGAGCGGCATGGACGCCTTCAAGCTGAACGATACCTTCGGCTTCCCGCTGGATCTGACCAAGGAGATCGCCGCCGAGCAGGGTCTGGAGATCGACGAGGACGGCTTCCACGCAGAGATGAAGAAGCAGAAGGAGCGCGCCCGCGCCGAGCGCCTGAAGAAGAACATCTCCGGCTGGAGCGAGGATCTGTTCGGCGCACTGGAAGCCGAGCCCACCGTCTTTACCGGCTACGACACCCTGACCGACAAGGGCACTGTTGTGGCGCTGAGCGATGAAGAGACCCTGACCGATGCCATTGCCACCGACGAGGAGGCAAAGGACGGCGTGCTGGTGGTGCTGGATAAGACCCCCTTCTACGCTGAGATGGGCGGTCAGGCTGCCGACCACGGCGTGCTGAACGGTGCTGAGTGCAGCCTGCGCGTGCTGGACGTGAAAAAGACCCCCAAGGGCTACTACGTCCACACCTGCGTGCTGGAAAGCGGTATCGTGAAGGTGGGCGATGTGCTGACCGCACAGGTGGACAAGGGCTACCGCATGGCCATTGCCCGCAACCACACCGCTACCCACCTGCTGCAGGCTGCCCTGCGTGAGGTGCTGGGCGACCATGTGCATCAGGCTGGTTCCTATCAGGATGCCTCCATCACCCACTTCGACTTTACCCACTTCAGCGCCGTGACCCCCGAGGAGCTGGCACGGGTGCAGAAGATCGTCAATGATAAGATCTTTGACTCCATGAACGTCACCGTGCAGGAGATGCCGGTGGAGGAAGCCAAGAAGCTGGGCGCAATGGCTCTGTTTGGCGAAAAGTACGGCAAGGTGGTCCGCGTGGTGGATATCGAGGGCTGGTCTACCGAGTTCTGCGGCGGCACCCACGTCAAGAACACCGCCCAGATCGGCGGCTTCAAGATCGTCAGCGAGTCCTCTGTGGCTGCCGGCATCCGCCGTATCGAAGCCGTCACCGGCCGCAACCTGCTGATCCGTGCAAACCTGCAGGAGGCTATGCTGCATGATGTGGCCAACACCCTGAAGGCCAACAACGTGGCGGCTCTGCCCGCCCGCGCCGAGGCTGTGATGGCCGAGAACAAGGCCATGAGCCGCGAGCTGGAGGAGATGAAGGCAAAGATCGCCGCCTCCAAGGTGGACAGCCTGTTCGACAATGCTGAGGAAGCAGACGGCGTGAAGATCGCCTCTGCATACTTTACCGGTACTACCGGCGACACCCTGCGCGGCATGTGCGACAGCATCCGCGACAAGGCCGTGAACCCCGTGGTGGCTGTTCTGGTGGGCAAGGCTGAGGATAAGATCACCATGGCTGTTACCGTGAATAAGCTGGCACAGGAAAAGGGCCTGAAGGCCGGTGTGCTGGTCAAGGAGTTGTCTGCTATCGCCGGCGGCAAGGGCGGCGGCAAGCCGGACTTTGCAATGGCCGGTCTGAAGGACGAGACCAAGATCGACGAGGCACTGGCTTCTGTGAGCGCCATCGTCAAGAAGGCTCTGGGCTAAAAAGATCCATGTCCCCGCCCGGTGCCGGATGCGCGCCGGGCGGCGGGCTTTTGTAGAAGCAGGAAGGAGTGTTCCCCCATGGAAGATTGTCTGTTTTGCATGATCGCAGAGGGCAAGATCCCCTCTAAAAAGCTGTACGAGGATGACCAGGTAGTGGCATTCTACGACATCAACCCGCAGGCAAAGGTGCATTTCCTTGTGGTTCCCCGCAAGCACATCTCCTCTGCCGCTGCGCTGACCGAGGAGGATGGTGCTCTGCTGGGCCACATCTTCGCCGTCATCGCAAAGCTGGCCAAGGAGCAGGGGCTGGAAAACGGTTACCGCATCATCTCCAACGTGGGCGAGGACGCAGGCCAGACCGTGAAGCATCTGCATTTCCATGTTCTGGGCGGCGAAAAACTGCCTGTCTGATTCCAATACGAAAGGGAGATTTTGATTATGGCTGAAACTTATACCCTGCATGTTGCAGGCCTGACCCGTGAGCTGACCATCTGCAAGGTGAACGACCACATGGACATTGCCGCATTTATCATGCTGGGTGATGCCGAGCTGACCGTGGCCGCTGCTGCGGAGCTGCTGAAGAAGTGCCCGGATTTTGATATCCTGCTCACCGCCGAGGCCAAGGGCATTCCGCTGGCACACGAGATGAGCCGCCAGAGCGGCAAGCCCTATATCTGCGCCCGCAAGGGTGTCAAGCTGTATATGCCGGACCCTGTGGTGGTGGAGGATCAGTCCATTACCACTGCCGGTAAGCAGAAGCTGGTCATCGACCGCAAGGAGCTGGAAAAGATGAACGGCAAGCGTGTGCTGGTGGTGGACGATGTCATCTCCACCGGCGGCTCTCTGAAGGCACTGGACGCGCTGGCAGAAAAGACCCAGTGCACCATCGTGGGTCAGGCCGCTGTTCTGGCCGAGGGCGACGCTTCTGAGCGCAAGGATATCATCTTCCTTGAGCCGCTGCCCCTGTTCTTCCACTAAGCCGGGATGCGCCGCCCGCTCTGCGCGTTCTGCGCCGGAATGATGGGCCTTAGTTTCCTATGGACTTTTTTGCCGCAAACGGAGTTTTTTATGCCGTTTGCGGCATTTTTTGTTGCCTTTTTGCTGCTGCTTTGCATCCCGGATGGCAGCCGCAAGCTGGCGGTCTGCCTGCTGCTGGGCGCACTGGCCGGGCTTTGCGCGGTGTACACTACAAACGCCCGGCTGGAGCGTACCCGGGCAAACTACGCCGGGCGCACCGTGCTGCTGACCGCCGAGGTGGAGCGCGCGGACAGTAACTATTTTTCGGACACAGTGGACGCGACCCTGTGGGTGGAAAGTGTGAACGGCAGCCCGGCGAGCTTCTGCATAGCCTGTGCGGAGCTGCCCGCCTGCACGGCAGGGCAGCGGGTACAGGGCTGGTTCGCGCTGCAACAACCGGACATGGAAGAACAGACGGCGCAGTACGCGGACGGCATCGCCTTGCAGGCAGAGCCCTTGGCCGAAAAGCCGCAGCTCACCGTACTGGGCGAGAGCGGCAGCTTCCGTGCCCGCACCCACCGCTTGCAGCAAAAACTGAGCGAGAGCCTGTGCCGTGCCATGCACCGGGACACCGGCGGCGTGCTGGCTGCCATGACGGTGGGCGACCGCAGCGGGCTTTCGGCACAGCTGCGCAGCGCCTACCGGGGCGCGGGGCTTTCCCATGTGCTGGTGGTCAGCGGCATGCACGTTTCCATCCTGTGCGGGGATATTCTGAGTGTTTTACTGCCCTATCGCTGGGAGCAGAGCTATCGCCGCCGCAGACGGCGCACGGTCTGGAAAAGTCTGCTGGCGCTGGTGCTGATGGGCGTGACCGGCTTTACGCCCTCGGTGCGCCGCGCCGCCGTGGCGGTGTGGGTCAGCGCCTTGGGCGTGTGGGTGTGGGGACCGCCGGACGCCCTTACCTCGCTGGCGGCGGCAGGCATCCTGATGACCGCCGCCAACAGCTATGCGGTGTGGGATATCGGCTTTGAACTCTCCTTTGCGGCAGTGGTGGGCACGGTGGCAGGCAACGCCTGCATCCGCCGGATGCGGGACGCCCACGACAGGCGCTTCTGGGTCAAAGCAGGGGAAAATTTGCAAAAGCCGGTCAGACGCCCGTGGTACAGCAAATTGCCGAAGGGCGTGCAGGGTCTTGTAGAGAGTGCCTGCATTGCCGCCTGCGCCTCGGCGGCTACCTTCCCGGTGCTGGTGCTGCGGGGCCTGAGCGTCAGCGCGTGGGCGGTGGTCTCCAGCATCGCGGTGCTGTGGATGGTGCAGCCGCTGCTTCTGTTGGGGTTGGCAGTAGCCTTTGTGGGACTGGTGCCGTGGCTGGCACCGGTGCACGGGGTGCTTTCCCGGGCGGCAGACCTGCTCACAGGGCTATTGAACGGCTGGGCGGTCTGGCTCAGCACAAAGCCCGGGGCAGCCATTTACTTTGATACCGTCTACGCAGCGCTGGTCTGTCTGCTGCTGTGCGGGCTTGGGGTGCTGGCTTTCCGCTGGCGGGTGCGTCTGCGGGTGGCTCTGCCGGGCATTTTGCTGGCGGCAGCGGTGGGCATCGGGCTGGGCAACGCCCTCAGCCGGGACGTGGTGCACATCGACCTTGTGGGCAGCGCACAGGCGCCTGCGGTGGTAATTGCCCAGAACGACCGGGCAGTGGTACTGTTCCGGGGCGGTAGCGCCGCCCAGCGTGCGGTGGAAAACCAGCTAGCGCGGCGGGGCGTGCGCACTGTGGAACTGGTGGTAGACCTGCGCATGAATGCAAAAACCGCCTGCACCCTGCCCGCGCAGCAGGGCATCCGGGCAGAGCGTCTGCCGGTCAATGCCAGCCGCAAGCTGCGCTGCACCCCGGCGGCGGTGGAACTGCTGCGCACCCGGGAAGGGTGTCTTGTGCGGCTGAGCATCGGCAACCGGCAGTTTGTGACCTTAAGCGGCAAGGCAGAACTGGCGCAGCCGCTGCAAACGGAGTGGCTGATCGCTACGCCGAAAAAACCGGAGACAGTGCAGTACCAAAAACTGCTGGCGCTGCGCAGTTACAGCTGGATGCCGCCGGAAACGCAGTACACTGCCTCCCTCAGCCTGCGCCGCACCGGCGGCGAAAGGCTTGAGTGATGCTTTGCAATCCGGGCCGAGTGTGGTACAATACAAGGAGCATTTTATAACAGGAAAGGGGCATTTGCATGGCCACGGAAGCAAAACTCCGGCAGCTGGCCGACAAGGGCTGCCCGGTCTACTATTTTTATTCCAGCGAGCGGTATCTGGTGCGGCAGGCAGTGGCGGCGGCGGTGCGGGTGCTGTCGGCAGACAGCGACGAGGACGCCACGATCCTGGACGGTGCTGCGCCGGAACTGGAACAGCTTATCATGGCAGCGGGTACCATCTCCTTTTTCGGTACCCGGCGTGTGGTGGTGCTGCCGGAAATAGACCCCGCAGCCTACGGCAGCAAGGACCTGGACGAGTTGTGCAGTACCCTTTCCAGCTTGGAAAACGCTGTGGCAGTGCTGGGCAGCGTATTCCCGCTGGAACGCGGAAAGATCAAGCTGGGCAAGCAGGCGCAAAAGCTGCAAGCCCAGTGCAAGGCCATCGGCTACACGGAGGAGCTGGCAAAGCCCCGCCCCTTTGAACTGAAAAATCTGATGATGGAGCGCGCAAAGGCGCAGGGCGCAACCCTGCCGGACGGCGCAGCCACCGCATTGCTGGAGCGCTGCGGCGAGGACCCCTTTCTGCTGGAAAACGAGGTGGATAAGCTCTGTGCCCTGTCCGGCTACCAGACCGTGAGCGCATCCATGGTGGCGGAGATGGGCACGGTGAGCCTTGAAGCGGATGTGTTCGAGATGATCCGCATGATCACCGCCAAAAACGCCACCGGAGCCTGCAAAAAGCTGCAGACCCTGCTGCGGCTGCAGCAGGAGCCCATTGCCATTACAGCGGCCATGATCGGCAGCTATGTGGACCTGTACCGGGTAAAGCTTGGGGCGGCAAAGCGGAAGAATTACAGTGCGGTGCACAAAGATTTTGGCTATAAGGGCAGTGACTACCGGCTGAAGCGCTCGGCAGAAACTGCCGCCCACTACACCCTGCCCCAGCTGGAGGCCTGCTTGCAGGTGCTGCTGGAGCTGGACCAGAGCCTGAAAAGCCAGCCTGTGGCGGCGCAGACACTGCTGGAAACAGCCCTGTGCCGTCTGGCGCTGGCGGGGAGCGGAAGATGATGCAAAGCAAGATGATCCATACCGACCGGGTGCTGATCGTGGAGGGCAAGTACGATGCCGTCCGTCTGGCGCACCTGACCGATGCCATGATCCTGCTGACGGATGGTTTTGGCATTTATAAAGACAAACAGCGCCAGCAGCTGTTCCGGGCGCTGGCGCAGAAAAACGGTTTGATCTTGCTCACGGATTCGGACGCGGCAGGCTTCCGAATCCGCAACTACATCACCAACATGGTGGGTGCGCAGAACGTGGTGCAGGCTTATGTGCCCGCCATCCACGGCAAGGAAAAGCGCAAGGCGCAGCCCGGCAAGGAGGGGCTGCTGGGGGTAGAGGGCGTGGATGACGCCCTTGTGCGGCAGGCACTGCTGGACGCCTTGGGCGCGGAAGTCGGTGCCGCGCCGGTGCGCCCGGCGGGGCGGCAGATCACCTATACTGATTTGTACGAGTGGGGGCTTTCCGGCAAGCCCGGCAGCGCCGAGCGCAAGGCTAGACTCTTGAATGCGCTGGGGCTGCCGCCGCGCCTTTCCAAAAAGGAACTGGTAGAAGCTTTTAACCGGCTATATACTTTTGAACAACTGGACGAGTTACAGTTGAAAATTTTGCAGGAGTGAAAACTAGCCGTTTTTGCCCCACGCCTGCCGCAGCAGTTCCAGCGCGTGGGTCTCCAGCCGGGAAACGTAGCTGCGGCTGATGCCCAGCAGCCCGGCGGTCTCCAGCTGGGTCAGGGGCGGCTGCCCGGCCAGCCCATACCGCAGCAGTAAGATTTGCCGCTCCCGGGCGGGCAGGGTGTCCAGCAGCTGCCGCAGCCGCCGGACATCCTCCTGCCGCTCACAGCTGTCCTCCATGCAAAAGCCGTCCTGTATCACGTCCGCTAAGGTCAGCGCAGAGTCCCCGTCTGCCTCCAAGGATTCTTGCAGGGAAACGGTCTGCCCGCTCTTGCGCTCCCGCCGGAACTGCATACGGATCTCGTTTTCAATGCAGCGGCTGGCATAAGTGGAAAACCGCGCCTTGCGTGTGGCATCAAAGGTATCTACCGCTTTCATCAGCCCGATGGTGCCGATGGAAACAAGATCCTCTTGATCACCCGGCAGGGCGTAATATTTTTTTACGATATGCGCCACCAGCCGCAGATTGTGCCGGATCAGCTTTTCCCGGGCGGCGGCATCCCCGGCGTGCAGGGCGCTGAAAGCGGCGGCCTCTTCCCGGGCTGTGAGCGGACGCGGAAAGCAGCCGCTTTCCAGATGGAGCGCCAGAAACAGAAATTTTGTGGCGAAAAATTGCAGTAAGGTCAGCAGCACACGATATCCCTCCCGGTACATAGTTGTTAGATTGTATGAGCCGGGGCGCGGATAGTTGCCGGAGAAGCCTTTTGTGCGCGGTATCTTTTCCGCAGGAGGAAAAAGCGTGGTATACTGGGGGGATAACTCGGAATTTAGAGGTGTAAGATGGAATATAAAGAATATGGATCAAAGAATAATGATATTATAATTTTATTACACGGTGGAGGTCTTTCTTGGTGGAATTATATAGATGAAATATCCTTGCTTGAAAATGAATTTCACATAGTTATTCCTATATTAGATGGACATTCAGGAAGTGATACAAATTTTACTTCTATTGAAAGCAATGCTCTAGAAATAATAAATTTTATAAATAAAAATTATAATGGAAAAGTAAAACTAATTGGAGGGTTATCATTAGGCGGACAAATTTTATTAGAAATATTATCTAAAAATCCTAATATATGTGAATGTGCTATTATTGAAAGTGCTTTTGTAATGCCAATGGACTTTACCTATAAAATGATAGAGCCAATATTTAATTTATCATATTGTTTGATAAGTAAAAAGTGGTTTTCAAAACTACAATTTAAAAGTTTGAAACTTAAAAAAAGCTTGTTTGCTCTATATTATGAAGATACTTGTAAAATTACAAAAGATAATTTAATTGCTTTTATGAAGTCAAATTCTAATTATGAAGTAAAAAACACTTTATCGCATACTAAAGCAAAGACCCTCGTATTAGTTGGAAGTAAAGAAAGACCTATTATGAAAAAATCAGCAACTAAAATTGTTCATTTAATACCAAATAGTGAACTTGAAGCATTACAAGGATATTATCACGGAGATATTAGCATAAATCATGCAGATGATTATGTTGAAAGAGTAAAGAGGTTAGTTCGTTAAATTCCAGTTTGGAGAATTGAAAAAAACGGAATTTACCTATTAAGACATATAAACTCTTGACAGTAAAACTCCTATATAGTATTATTAAAAAACTACTATATAGGAGCTTTTGCATGAAAACAAATGGCGGATTTCTTGTCACCAAAATAAAACAACTTGGAGACCGGATTTTTGAAAAAATTCTCAGCGAAAAAAATATTGATGCGTTTAATGGAGCTCAAGGGCGTATTCTTTATGTGCTGTGGCAGGAGGATGGTATCCCAATCAGGTCACTCTCGGTCAAATGCGGATTAGCGATAACATCTCTTACGACGATGCTGGAAAAAATGGAAAATCAAGGGCTGATAAGACGTGTTCAGTCTGAAACGGATAAAAGGAAAACACTCTTGTTTCTGACTGAGAAAGCACATTCCTTAAAGGGCGAGTACGATTCTGTATCTGACGAGATGGGAAGTATTTACTACAAAGGTTTTTCAGAAGAAGAAATTGCCCAGTTTGAGGAATGCCTCGACCGCATCAGAAAGAATCTTGAGGAGTGGCAGAAGTCATGAGTATTTGTATCAAAGATCAGATTCAGAACATGAATATCGTCATTGGCTGCACAGTGGGGTGTACATATTGCTATGCCCGCAACAACGTGAAACGCTGGCATATGATTGATGACTTCGCTGACCCTGAATTCTTTCCGGGTAAGCTCAAGATGATGGAAAAGAAACGTCCGCAGAACTTTCTTCTTACCGGCATGAGCGATCTCTCCGGATGGAAGCCGGAATGGAGAGACGAGGTATTTGCAAAGATCCGTGAAAATCCACAGCATCAGTTTCTGTTTCTGACCAAGCGCCCCGATCTTCTGGATTTTGATACCGATCTGGAAAACGCATGGTTTGGCGTTACAGTGACGAGGAAAGCAGAACGGTGGCGTATTGATGCCCTTCGGAAAAACGTCAGAGCAAAACATTACCATGTTACCTTTGAGCCGTTATTCGACGATCCCGGCACAGTTGACCTTTCCGGAATCAACTGGATCGTTGTCGGCACTATGACCGGAGCTCAGAGCAGGAAGATTCATACGGAGCCGGAATGGGCATGGTCTCTGGCGGACCAGGCACATAAGCTCGGCATTCCGGTGTTTATGAAGGAAGACCTTGTCCCTATCATAGGGGATGAAAATATGATTCAGGAAATGCCGGAAGCATTTAATAAAGTGTTAGAGGTACAGAAATCATGGAAGAAGTAATAAATGGAATCCTCATTCGTGAGGTGGAAACAAAGAACATCATGACTAAGTCCAGTCTGCCGGTAGGCGGTTACTCGGTCAATCCCTATGTGGGCTGTACACATGCCTGCAAGTATTGCTATGCTTCTTTTATGAAGCGCTTTACCGGGCACAAGGAGGAATGGGGCACTTTCCTTGATGTGAAGCATTGGCCGGAAATTAAAAATCCGAAGAAATATGCCGGACAGCGGGTGGTCATCGGTTCTGTGACAGATGGCTACAATCCACAGGAGGAGCAATTCGGGAATACCAGAAAACTTCTGGAGCAGCTGATCGGCAGTGACGCAGATATTCTGATCTGCACAAAGTCGGATCTTGTGGTACGGGATATTGATCTGCTGAAGAAGCTTGGACGTGTAACCGTTTCATGGTCGATCAACACACTGGATGAAAATTTCAAGAACGATATGGACTCTGCTTCGAGCATTGAGCGCCGTATCGCTGCTATGAAGCAGGTATATGAAGCAGGTATCCGTACAGTCTGTTTCGTATCCCCGGTATTTCCCGGTATCACGGATTTTGAAGCAATCTTTGAGCGGGTAAAGGATCAGTGCGATCTGTTCTGGCTCGAAAATCTCAATCTTCGAGGCGGTTTCAAAAAGACAATTATGGATTATATCGCCGGAAAATATCCTGATCTTGTACCACTTTACGACGAGATCTATAACAAGCATAACCGCAGCTACTTTGAAGCACTTGAAGTAAAAGCTGAGGAAATGGCTAAGAAGTATGATTGTGCCTTTGTGGATAATGAAATGCCTTATGGCAGAGTCCCGCAGGGACATCCGGTGATCGTGGATTATTTCTATCATGAGGAAATCCGAGGGACAGAGAATACCGGAAAAAGAAATCGCTAACTTCCAGTTTATCAAATAAGTAAATCATTCCATACCTCTGCGGGCAGCGATGAAACGGCTGCCCGCTCTTTTTGTACCCTGAAACCGAAAGGAGGCTTCAAATGCCAAACAAAACCGAAGAATATCTTGCACTTGCCTGCAAAACGGCAGACAGCTTTTCGCGACGGTGGGAGCACTGGGCAGAATTTCTGATCACAGCGGCACGGCTGTACAAATACAGTTACCCGGATCAGCTGATGATCTATGCCCGAAGATCGTCGCAAATGTATTCCTTCAATGGTAACAATCATGGAGATTAGTGTTTATCTGGAGATTACCAAAGGATAAATACCAGCACGCATTCTACCGCAATGAACTTCAGAAACACGGAATCATTCAATCCATGTCCAGAAAAGGTAACTGCTATGACAACTGTATTATGGAGACCTTCTTTGGTAGATTGAAAAATGAAATGTTCTATGGTTTTGAGAAAGATTATCCTTCCTTTGAAGTGTTCTCCAAAGCTATTGCTGATTATATCGACTATTACAATAACAGCAGGATCCAAGCGAAAACAAAATGGATGCCTCCCTCTAAATTCAGGGAAGCATCCATGATGGAAACTTAATTATTCAATTTTGAACCGGTGTCCAGAAAACCGGGTACATATCATTTGCAAGGTCCCGCTCTTATTCATAGAGAAAACCACAAGCTATGCTTGTGGAAGAAAAGAGCCGTAGCGTTGAAACGGTAGAAAAAGAACCTCCTTTTGCTATAATTAGAAGCGGGTAACGCCAACCGCATAGGGCCTTTGGTTCGGCCTACTTTTTGGAGCTGGGCCTCTCGTGCCAGCAGCTCGAACAGAATATCCCGGCCCTCTTCACCGACCCCGCGTGCGGCCATGTGCTGCGGGCGAAAGGCTTCGTACAGGACGAGAACGGCTGGGTGGAGCTGAACGCCACCGCCGACGGCCTGACGGCAAACGCTATCCCCAAGGGGCAGGAAGTGCTCATCGTGATCGGGGAGGGGCTGGAGAAAGAACGGATTGAGGTGAGATTAAAGGGGTAAGGCGGATCCCCCGTATATCGTTGTATCTTTCCATAAATAGTTTGTCTCCCGCCCAAAGTAGGCGTATAATAGGGGAAAAGAAACGCTAAAGGAGAATCCCCTATGAACGGCACCGCATTGCGCAAACCGACTGTCCGGCGGGTGGTGGGCATGGTGGCGGGCATCGTCATCATCGCCCTTGGCATTGCGCTTTTCAAGCAGTCCCACCTCGGCAACGACTCCATCAGCGCCCTGAACATGCGGCTGGCGGAGCTGCTCGGCATCTCGCTGGGCACCCAGAACCTGTGCACGAACATCCTGTTTTTCCTGCTGGAATTCTGGTTCGGGCGCAAGTACATCGGCCTTGGCACCTTCGTCAACGGCATCTGCATCGGGTACATCGTCACGGCGTTCTATGACCCCATTCACGCCCACTTCGGCGACGCGCCGTCGCTGGCGGTGCAGTTGGCGTGGGTCATCGCGGCGGTGCTGGTCACGGCGCTGGGCGCTTCGCTCTACCAGACCGCCGACCTCGGCATTGCGCCCTACGATTACCTTTCCCTCGGTCTGCGGGACTACACACCCTGCCCGTACTTCGGGTGCCGCATCTTCACCGATGCGCTCAGCGCCCTGCTGTGCTGGCTGCTGGGTGGCCTTGTGGGCCTTGGCACCTTGATCTGTGCGTTCTGCCTTGGGCCCTTCATCCAGTTCTTCGATCGGACGTTCTCCCAGAAGGTGCTGCAATACAAACCGAACAATTGAGAAACCCCGCGGCGTCAAATCATACGCTGCGGGGGTCTTTTTTATTGCTGCCGTTAAGCAGAAAATGAAAATGAAGGAGATTTATCTTTCAAAACCGCCTGTGGACTGCTGCGGCGATGGGGAGCCATAACAAACCCATCAGACAGGCTTTGGAAGAAGTAAATTTTTCGAATCTGCTTGTAGAAAGCAACGGTCTATGGTAGGATGAAATCAAAGATACACAGGAGGGCTTACACATGGTTTTACTGGTTGTGGATACACAGAAAGGTATCGTGGATGAACGCCTGTATGCGTTTGAAAAGTTTGTCAGCAACATCATGAAACTAATCCGGATTGCCCGCGAACAGGGAATCGAGGTCGTCTATGTCCAGCATGACGATGGGCCCGGCACCGGTTTCTCCATCGGGGACGATGAATTCGAGGTCTATTCCGGGTTTGCGCCACTGCTGACTGAAAAACGGTTCGTCAAAACCGTATGCAGCGCGTTCAAAAAAGAGAGCGGTCTGCTGGAATGTCTGACGGAAAAGGGCGAAAAAGATGTGATGGTCTGCGGTATCATGACCGACTTCTGCATCAATGCAACGGTGGAGGCGGGCTTTGAGCATGGCCTGCACATGATCGTTCCTGCCTATGCAAATTCCACGCAGGACAACGAGTACATGACAGGGGAGCAGAGCTACCGCTATTATAATGAGTTCCTCTGGCCGGACCGCTATGCCGATTGTGTGCCCATGGACAAGGCGCTGGAACTGCTCAAAAAGTGAGGTGTTTACAATGATTTCTGAAAAAGTAAAAAATCAGATTCAAGTGGTGCAGGGTGATATTACCAAACTGGACTGTGACGGCATCGTGAATGCGGCCAATCGCAGTCTGCTGGGTGGCGGCGGTGTGGACGGTGCTATCCACCGGGCAGCAGGGCCGGAACTGTTGGCGGAGTGCCGCACGCTGCACGGCTGCCGCACCGGCGAAGCAAAAATCACCAAGGGCTACCGGTTGAAAGCAAAGTATATCATTCATACGGTAGGCCCGATTTATTCCGGCACAGCAGAGGATGCCGCGCAGCTGGCGGACTGCTACCGCAATTCGCTGAACCTTGCCAAAGAGCATGATGTCCATAGCATTGCCTTCCCGGCAATTTCGACCGGCGTGTATGGCTACCCGCTGGATGCCGCCACCCAAATTGCGGTGGATACAGTGACAGATTGGCTGCAAAGCCACGTCGACTACGATATGAGGGTCATCTTCTGCTGCTTTGATGCCCGGACGGCGCAGGTGTATCAGACAAAAATGGAGTAAACATTGAAATACAGAGAAATTGTGGACGGCATTTTTGTTGACCGTCCCAACCGCTTTATTGCCTATGTGGAAATGAATGGAGCAGTGGAAACCGTCCATGTCAAGAACACCGGGCGGTGCAAGGAACTGCTACTGCCCGGTACGGCGGTTCGGCTGGAAGTGTCAGATAACCCGAAACGCAAAACAAAATACGACCTTGTGGCGGTACATAAGCAGGGGCTTGGTTGGGTCAACATGGACAGTCAGGCACCCAACAAGGTAGTAGGAGAGTGGCTTGCAAAACAGGGCTACGACTATATCAAGCCGGAATTCACCTATGGCAAGTCCCGCATCGACTTTTACATGGAAAAGGGCGAACAGAAGTACCTGCTGGAAGTCAAAGGCTGCACACTGGAAGTGGACGGTATCGGCTATTTCCCGGATGCACCCACCGAGCGCGGTGTGAAGCACCTGCACGAGCTGGCACAGGCACAACGGAAAGGATATCAATGCGCAGTGGCTTTCGTGATTCAGATGGAAGGCATCACCGAGGTGCGGCCAAATATCAGCACACAGCCGGAGTTTGGCACGGCACTGGCCGAAGCAAAGGCTGCAGGTGTGCGGGTGCTGTTTCTGCTCTGCCGTGTGGGGCGTGACAGCTTGGAAATCGTGGAGCAGAGGGAAGGCTGAAAAATTTTTCGGAAAACCTCTTGACCCTGACGCAGCGTCATAGCGTATACTGTGGCTGTCGCAAGGGAGGACAGCAAGATGATGACAGTGAACGAAGTGAGCAAGCGGACCGGAGTGAGCATCCGGACCCTGCAATATTACGATAAAATCGGTCTGCTGCGCGCGGCGGGCCGTACTGAAGCAGGCTATCGGCTGTATGACGATGCCGCGCTGGAACGTTTGCAGCAGATCTTATTGTTCCGGGAACTGGAATTTCCGCTGAAGGACATCCAAAAAATCGTGGAGAATCCTGCTTTTGACCGGCAGAAAGCACTGGAACAGCAGATCACACTTCTGACATTGAAAAAGCAGCATCTTGAAAATCTGATCGGCCTTGCGCAGAAAATTCGAACCACAGGAGGAATGGTTATGGACTTTACCGCATTTGATACGCAGAAGATCAAGAAGTATACCGAGCAGGCCAAAAAGGAATGGGGCGAAACGCCGGAATACAAAGAGTTTGAGGAAAAAACTGCCCATAAGACCGAGAAAGAGGTCAAGGACATGAGCAGTCAACTGATGGACATCGTGGCGGCATTCGGCGGGATGCAGAGCAAAGACCCGGCGGACTCTGAAGTGCAGGCACAGGTGAAGAAGCTGCAGGAGTTTATCACAGAGCACTACTATAACTGTTCCAAGGTGATCCTGAATCAGCTGGGGCAGATGTATGGGGCAGGCGGAGCATTTACGGAAAACATCAATGCTGCCGGCGGTGCCGGTGCCGCAGAATTTGCGCAGAAAGCCATTGAGATTTATTGCAAGTGAGCCCAAAAACGCTTTGCGTGATTCAGTCACAGAAATCATAAATAGGAAATGTTATCATATAGATACAAGAAACACACCGATAACATTCCAATGGAGGATTTCGATATGAAGGCAAAGTTTTACATCTGCAATCACTGCGGCAACCTCGTCACTACCATCCATAACGCAGGCGTTCCGCTGGTCTGCTGCGGGGAGAAAATGAAAGAGCTGGTTCCCAATACGGTGGAAGCCAGCAGCGAGAAGCATCTGCCGGTGGCAGAGCTCTCCGGCAGTCGTCTCACGGTCACAGTGGGCGCGGTGGAGCACCCCATGGCGGATGTTCACTATATTCAGTGGATTTTTGTGGAGACTGAGAACGGCGGGCAGATCCGCTATCTGAATCCGGGGCGGGCTCCCAACGCGGTGTTTGAACTGGGAAGTGAAAAGCCGGTGGCCGTTTACGCATACTGCAACCTGCATGGCCTTTGGATGACGAAACTCTGATACAATCAATGCAAACGGGGAGTGATTTGATGTCACTCCCTGTTTTTTGATGAGAACATTATGCGGTTCTTTTGGTTCGGAACTGTGTATAAATGGGATGGATATCTGCTGAACGGAAATGCACCGCATAACAACCATCTGAGGGAAAGACTGACGTTTCTTGCACAGGAATTAGAAAAGATTACGGCGGACCTCCCGGTATGGGGATAGGAAAAGCAAAATCCTCTTTTTCAATGCCCAAAAGCGTGGTAGAATAGGGAAAAGATTCAGTATCTGAAAAACGGAGCGCGCAACAATGAAGATTCTGGTCAGCGCCTGCCTGCTGGGCGAAAACTGCAAATACAGCGGCGGAAACAATTACAATCAGGCGGTCTGTGATTTTGCGCGGGGGCATCAGGTGGTTCCGGTCTGCCCGGAGGTGCTGGGCGGCCTGCCCACACCGCGGTGCCCGGCGGAAATCGTGCAGGGCGTTGTCACGAACAAAGAGGGCATCAATGTGGACCGGGAGTTCCGGGCGGGCGCAGCCAAGGCCCTTGCCATCGCAAAAGAAAATGGGGTGGAGCTTGCCATCCTGCAATCCCGCAGTCCCAGCTGCGGCGTGAAGGAAATCTACGATGGAACGTTTTCCGGGACAAAGATTCCCGGACAGGGTGTTTTTGCCAAGATGCTGATGGACGAAGGCATCCGTGTTCTGGATGCCGGGGAATTGCCTAAAATTATCTTGAAAAATGAGGACGGAAAATGTCAATCAGACTGATTTGCAGCGATATTGACGGTACACTGCTGCAATACGGCAGGAAAGAGCTGGAAGGCTGCACGGCTCTGCTGGAAGAACTGCGCTGACAGGAGAATTTTATGACAGAGCGTTATTGTGAAGGTGAACGGTTTGCTGACCTGTCGTTCACCGAGGAGGCTTTTGAGGATTGCGACTTTACCGACTGCGTGTTTGTGGATTGCTCCTTTACCAAATGCGAACTGGATCATACCACGCTGAATGAGTGCAAATTCGTGCGGTGTGAGATCACAGGTCTGCGCAGCACTCATTCTTCGGTGCAGTCGCTGGATTTTGAGGACTGCCGCCTGAATGAAATTGAGTGGGCACCGCTGATGTCCAACGGTGCCTTCCCGGACCCTATCCACACGCTGAAAGAGTGCAGTCTGAAATATAACACCTTCACCGAAATGAACTTTAACCGCTTCGACTTTTCGGACGGCAACGAAATTGTCGGCTCCATGTTTGCCAAATGCGAGATGCAGCTGGCGAATTTCAAGGGTGTAGAACTTCACGAAACGGAGTTCTACCAGTGTGATCTGCGCAAGGCGGATTTCCGGGATGCTACAGGCTATAAGGTGGACATTCTGGGCAGCCGCCTGAAGGATGCGAAATTTTCCCTGCCGGAAGCGGTGAATCTGCTGGCAGATTTGAAGATCAAGCTGTCGTAAGAAGGAGAAAAAATGCGTCAACTCATCATTGCACGAAAAGATCTGCAGATGTCGCCTGGCAAGCTGGCGGCGCAGTGCTGCCATGCTTCGCTGGCATTCCTCACCGTCCCCATCGGTATGGGACAGGGCGTGGAACCCATTGAGAAAGACGGAGAAATTACCGGCTATCGGGCAGAAATCATGTTGGAGAAACCAACCTATGAAGAATGGTTCGATGGCTCTTTTACCAAAACTATCTGCGGGGCAAAGAACCGCAATCAACTGCTGAAAGCAAAGACCATTGCCGAGGAATTGGGCCTTGTGGAAAACAAAGACTTCTTCCTTATCCGGGATGCCTGCCACACCGAGCTGGAGCCGGAAGAATTTGATGAAAACGGAGAAGGCATGACTCTGACCTGCATCGGTTTCCGCCCGCTGCCGGATGAAATTGCACACCAGATCAGCCATAAGTTCCATTTGTATTGAGTGCTGGTTCGCGGAATAATAAAAATAGTCCCGGCCATTCTCCTGTGATTTGCAGGAAAATGGTCGGGATATTTTTGCTTTTTATTGAAGATTCATCCATGCCGCCAGCGCGTCCGCCGTCTGCCGCTGTTGTTCCTCGGCAGAGATGGTGGGTGTGCCATCGCCCTTCTGCGCACCGTAACTGCCAAACCCGGCGTGACAGCCGCCGTCAATGACAGTTTCGGTGGTGTCCTGTGGGAGGTTCGTGCGGTCGGCTTCGTATTTTTCACGGTTCAGCACGCCGTCCTCGCTGCCGTAGGCGGCATAGACCCGCAGGCCGCTGTCGGTCAGGTCTGTGTGGTAGTAATCGTTGACGTAAACGCCGAACGCAACATAGACGGCCAGCAAAACAGCCAGCAGGCAGAGGAACACTCTGCGGGGAAACGATTTTTTCTTCTGGTTCTTCATAGAACTCCTTTATTTTATAAGCATTTTCCACAGTCACTGCAGCCGTTGCAGATCAACTTGCTGCCGCAGGTCTCGCAGTTTGCGCGGAAATGGGGCACATAGAGATCTTCCTGCGGGATGGGGTAACCCCAGTCGTCCACGAGGCCAAAATGAATGGGCCTGCCCTGAAAATTCATGCCGGATTTATAAGCCATCCGGCTTTGCAGCTGCTTGCTGGGCAGGTGGTAGCGTTTACCGTCTTTGATGAACACAGTGCCAGTCTCGATAAAGCAGAATGTTACGTTGGCATCCACGCATTCCTGCCGGAGAGACTTGACCCAATCGAAATTGCAGGGGCGGGCACCATCGTAGTTTTCGCCGCCGCAGATGACCTGCTCGATCTGCCCGGCGGAAAGGTACTGCCGGATGCTTACTGGCCCGATGAAGGGCGCGCACATGATGCCCTTGTGCTTGAAGGGCAGGTCAAACAGAATGGGAATGCGCTCATCGGCACGGCGTTGATTCTCACAGGTGACATTGAAAAAGATGTTATCCCAACCGCTGCCCCAGTCCGGCGGCAGGCACTCCCGTACCCGCTGCGGCCGTTTGGTGAGCAGAAAAAACACCACATCGCTGCGCTGGCGCATGATGTCCCACGCCTCAACCCGCCACGGGTCGGCTTCTTCCAAGAAGAAATCCGAGGTCATGCAGACCCGGATCTGCTCACCACTCTGGATTTTGTAGTGTCCGGTGCGGTCTTTCTGGAGCGGATAGGAAAAGCCGCTTTTCGTTTTGTAGATCTCGGCTCCGTTCTGGTCCCGCATCCGGTCGAGAAAATACATGTAGCAGTTCTGGCAGCCCTCGCTGCACTTGACGCAGCCGTGCCATGGATTCCAGATGTCGTGCAGGAAGCTCACCTTCTTTCTGTACCTATTATAATAGCTGCGCGGACAGGAAACAAGAGCACCCCTTGCGCCGCCCCATCGGATGTGATAAGATTAAATAAAATTTAATAACGCTTTGTATGAAAACAATTTTAGGTAGAATTCCAGGATGATACAATAGAAGGGAATTTGACTATGGCACGATATAGCGTGAATAATTATACGGTGGATGTGCTTTTGGCGGATATAAAATCCGGTAATATTGCGATTCCGGAAATGCAACGTCCATTTGTATGGGACGCAACGCAAGTGCGTGATTTGATGGATTCGCTCTATAAGGGCTTTCCGGTCGGATATATTATCGTATGGCAAAATCCAAGTGTAAAGTTGAAAGACGGAACAGTTGCAATAGGGAAAAAAGTTCTGATCGATGGGCAACAGCGTATTACTGCTATGGCGGCTGCAATTGTGGGACAGGAGGTTTTAGACAGCCACTATAAATGGAAACGGGTCTGTATTGCGTTTAACCCCATTGACGAAATATTTGAAGTGGCAAATTCCGCAAATCAAAAAAGCAGTAAATGGATTCCGGATATTGCAAAAGTGCTGGATGTGTCCTTTGGTTCTTTTTCTTTTGTGATGGAATATTGCCAGAAAAACGGAATTATGGACAAAGCACAGGAAATCAATGACACAATCAATCGGTTGAGGGCGATACAAAATAATAGCATTGGTGTTATTACGCTGGCAGAAGATTTGGATATTGATAGTGTAACGGAAATTTTTATTCGAATCAATTCTAAGGGTGTGGTTCTGTCGCAAGCAGATTTTGCAATGTCTAAGATTTCTTCGAATGAAATATATAATGGAAATGTGACCCGAAAAACGATTGATTACTTCTGTCATTTGTTGGAGTCTCCGGAGGATTTGAAAGAAATCAAGAAAAATGATGCTGAATTTGCGGCGAGACCGGAATTCGAAGCTATAAAGTGGGCAGCTGCAAAGAATGCACCGATTTATCGCACATGTTATACGGATATTCTTCGTGTTGCATTTACATATAAATTCAAGCGAGGAAAGCTAGCAGATTTGGTTAGCTTGCTTTCAGGTCGAGATTTTGAAACGCGTGAATTTAAGATCGAAATAGAAGAAAGGTCGTTCAATCAATTACATGAGGCAGTTCTGCAAGCGGTGAATCAGACAAATTACGAACGGTATTTGATGATTGCGCGCTCAGCGGGAATTGTGAAAAAATCGCTGATTCGTTCACAAAATGTTTTGAACTTTGGCTATGCGCTTTTTCTTGCACTTCGTGAACGAAAAGTGGATAGTAATCAAATTGAAAAGATTGTACGCAAGTGGATGGCTTTGTCTATTTTGACGGGAAGATATTCTTCTGGCTCGCCAGAGTCTGCATTTGATTACGACATTAAGAGATTCTTTGCTTATGATGATCCGATGCAGTACCTGAATATCACAGAGGCGGGCGAATTATCTGAGGCGTACTGGAAGGTAAATCTTGTTCAACGGCTGAACACATCGGTTGCGAGCAGTCCATATTTTAATATGTTCCTTGTGGCACAGGTCAAGGCACACGATAAAGGCTTTTTGTCGATGGAAATTGATATTGAGTCCATGTTGGAAAACAGAGGCGATATTCACCATTTGTTCCCGAAAAATTACTTGATAAAAAATGGAATTGTGCAAGCACAATACAATCAAATTGCGAATTATGCTTTTATTCAACAGGAAATCAACATTAAAATTAAAGATAGTTCGCCAGCCCACTATATGACTGAAGTGATAGGGCAATGCAATACGAAAAAGCCTGTTTATGGTGGAATCATAGAACAAGATAGGCTGGCTGAAAATCTTAAACAGAATTGTATTCCAGACGGATTTGAAAGCATGGAGATTGGCGACTATCAGGATTTTCTACAAAGGCGTCGGGAACTGATGGCCGAGAAAATACATCAATACTATGATTCTCTCTGATTTCAAAGGCGAAACTTGATATAAAGGGATGCACTTCGCAATGCGGTCTCTCTGGGCGGCGACAGCGACACCCTTGCCTGCATCACCGGCGGCATTGCCGAAGCTTTTTACGGGATGCCGCAGGAACTGCGGGACGAGACTTTGAAACGTCTGCCGGAGGATATCCGGGAAGGATATGAGCTGTTTCGGTGGAACATCGGCCAGAGATAAGACATTCGGAGAACCAAGGAGCAGATACAACACACTCGTGATGTGAAGTATCTGCTCCTTGGTTTTTAATAAGACTCGATGGAGGCGTCTTGCATCGGCCTGAAAAATCCGATATACTGAACCCAGAGAGTATATCGAATTTTTTGGGAAAAGGAGAGAATGGTATGGAACATCTTTATGAAAAGGCACTGGAAAGTGCGGAATATATCAAGACGCACACGAAAAAGCGCCCGAAGATCGCGGTGGTGCTGGGCTCCGGCCTTGGCAAGCTGACCGCGGACTTTACGGACACGGAAGAACTGTCCTACAAGGATATCCCCAACTTCCCGGTATCCACGGTGGCAGGACACAAAGGCGCATTGTTGGCTGGCAAGCTGGGGGACACGGAAGTCTACGCCATGGAAGGCCGCTTCCATTTCTATGAGGGCTACTCCATGAAGGAAGTCTGCTACCCGTTCTATGTGTTCAAGTTGTTGGACGTGGAAAAGGTGGTGTTGACCAACGCCTGCGGCGGCATCAACCGGGAGTTTGCGCCGGGCACCCTGATGCTCATTACCGACTTCATCAACATGATGGGCACGAACCCCCTCATTGGCCCCAACGATGAGCGCTTCGGCCCCCGCTTCCCGGACATGACCGAACCTTACAGTCTGGAACTGCGGAACCTTGCCAAGCAGACCGCCGATGAACTGGGCATTGCCTACAAGGAGGGCGTTTACATGGGCTTTATGGGCCCTTGCTATGAAACGGCGGCTGAAATTCGCGCCTTTGCGGGGATGGGAGCCGATGCCGTGGGCATGAGCACCGTGCCGGAAACCATGGTCTGCAACTACATGGGCATGAAGGTGCTGGCCGTCAGCTGCATCACCAACATGGCCACCGGCATCCAGACGGTCAAGCATAGCCACGCCCGCGTGCTGGAGATCGCAAATCAGGCAGGCGATACCCTGTGCCGATGGCTGGGTGCGGTGATTCAGAGAATGGAGTAAAAAAGATATACCATGAAAATCCTTTCGTTTGGTTCCCTCAACTACGATTATGCGCAGATCATAGATGGCGTTTTGCCGGCGTATGATGTGCCGGAAAGCGCACTTTCCGACTATCTGCGGCCAGACTGGAGCGATGCGTGCATCAATGTCCGCACCGAGGAAGCCTACGAAACGGCCCATGAGGTGCTGCGGGCGGAAGGACTGTTTCTGGGCACATCGGCAGCAGCGGCTTTGCGCGCAGCGGTGCAGGTGGGCCGCAGACCGGAGAATCAGGGAAAGAACATCGTGGTCATCGTCCCGGACAACGGCATGAAATATCTGTCTACGCCGATGTACCGGCAGAAATGATAAAAACACGATGATGCGACTGAATTTTGAAAAGATTGCATGGGATTTTATGAAAGTATTATTCTTTTATGAATTTTAGCACTCTACGCTTGACAGTGCTAAATAATTATGCTATAACAGTGGCGTGCTCAGGAGGAAGGGCAAAAGGAGAGCCGCAGGGTTCCCCGGAAAGCCTTTCTGAGTGGACGCTTCAAAGTTTTTGCCCCGACCCGAACGCCGGGATTGGAGGTATGTTTTATGTTTATGCCGACTGTTTTTCATGAGAACCTGTTCGATGATCTCTTTGATCCGTTCTGGAACGAGGGTGCACTGGAGCGTGCGATGAACCGCGAAGCCCGCGACACCTTTGGTAAGCGCGGTGCAAACATGATGAAGACCGATGTCAAGCAGACGGACAACGGCTACGAAGTGGACGTTGATTTGCCGGGCTGCAAGAAAGAGGACGTTCAGATGGATCTGAACGACGGCTACCTGACCATTCAGGCAGTGCGCAGCCACAGCAATGACGAAAAGGACAACAAGGGTCGCTATGTGCGGCGCGAGACCTTCTCCGGCAGCTGCGCCCGCAGCTTCTATGTGGGCGAAGTGAAGAAGGAGGACATCCACGCAAAGTTTGAGGATGGCGTCCTGCACATCGAGCTGCCTGCTCCTCAGCAGACGAAGGCTTTGCCTGAGAACCCGAATCTGATTGAGATCGAGTAAATGCCGACCGTGTGCGCCAAGGCATAACGTATATAGGATGCCCCCGGAGAGCTGCAACAAGCTCTCCGGGGGCATTTTTTGTTTCGCTATCTTTTCCGCAAGGGAAAACCATGGTATACTGAGAAAAGCAACTCAGAATTTATGGAGGTACTTCACTATCCTGTGAGCCGGGAGAGCGGCTGGCTTTTGCGGTATACTCCGTTCGGAAAGATCAAAGCGCATGGAGGTAAAAAGCATGCTGACCTATACCTATGTTTCAGAGGGAACGTTTGCCCTGATGGAAAAACCAAAGCCGGTGCTGCAGCACGAGCGGGACGCCATTGTAAAGGTGACCCTTGCCAGTATCTGCTCCAGCGATCTGCACATCAAGCACGGCAGCGTGCCCCGGGCGGTGCCCGGCATCACGGTAGGGCACGAGATGGTGGGCATCGTAGAAGAAGTGGGCAGTGCGGTGACCAATGTGAAGCCCGGCGACCGGGTGACGGTGAACGTGGAGACCTTCTGCGGAGAGTGCTTTTTCTGCAAAAAAGGCTTTGTGAACAACTGCACCGATCAAAACGGCGGCTGGGCGCTGGGCTGCCGCATCGACGGCGGACAGGCCGAGTATGTCCGGGTGCCTTTTGCGGATCAGGGACTGAACAAGATCCCGGACGGCGTTACCGATCGGCAGGCGCTGCTGGTGGGCGATGTGCTGGCCACCGGCTTTTGGGCGGCACGCATCTCGGAAATCACCCCCGAGGATACCGTGCTGATCCTCGGTGCAGGGCCGACCGGCATCTGCACGCTGCTGTGCGTCATGCTGCACAGCCCCAAGCGCATCATCGTCTGTGAAAAGGACGCAAGCCGCCTGCAGTTCATCCGTCAGCACTACCCGCAGGTGCTCACCGTGCAGCCGGAGGACTGCGCCGCCTTTGTGCGTGCCCACAGCGACCACGACGGGGCAGATGTGGTGCTGGAGGTGGCAGGGGCAGACTCCACCTTCCGGCTGGCATGGGAGTGTGCACGGCCCAACGCCGTTGTGACGGTGGTGGCGCTGTACGATAAGGCACAGACCCTGCCGCTGCCGGAAATGTACGGCAAAAACCTCACCTTTAAGACCGGCGGCGTGGACGGCTGCGATTGTGAAGAAACGCTGCGTCTCATCGCAGAAGGCAAGATCGATACCGAACCGCTCATCACCCACACCTACCCCCTGCGCCGGATCGCAGAGGGCTACGAGCTGTTTGAAAAGAAACGGGACGGCGTGATCAAGGTGGCAGTGGAGTGCTGACGGTCTGCGCCAAGGCACAACGCACATAAAGTGGCCCCGGAGAGCTGTAACAACAAAACGATCCCATTTTATGAGCGATATGGCTTTCAACAATATGATAATTACTCTGCAATGGTGCGGAAGCACTTTTTGTGAGTTGGTATGATGGATCGATTTGCAGCTAGCAAGGAAACCGTAAGGAGTACAGAGCGTGGATGCAAACTGTACCAGTAAAAGAAGGAAAGTCAAGAGTATGGAAACGGCATACATTGCAGGCGGGTGCCTTTGGGGTGTCCAGCATTTTTTTGACACGGTGCCCGGTGTACGGACGACCGAAGCCGGGAGAGCCAACGGAACAACAAACACGCTGGACGGCCCGTATGATGGATACGCAGAGTGCGTTAAAGTGGTCTTTGATGAGAAATGTACCAGTGTTACAGAGCTTATGGAGCATCTGTTTGAAATCATCGACCCGTACAGCCTGAACAAACAGGGCGTTGATGTTGGAAAAAAGTATCGCACGGGGCTTTACAGCACAAATCCCGGACATCTGGAAGAAGCAAGAGCCTTTATTGACAGCCGGAAGGACCGGGATAAAATCGTTGTGGAAGTGCTGCCGCTGACGAATTACGTCCGGAGTGCAGAGGAGCATCAGCACCATCTGGAGCGGTACCCGGAAGACTGCAGCTACTGTCATATCCCGGATGAAGTCTTAAACAAATACAGGAATCAGTAAGCAAAGGAAAAACGAAAATGCGGGGATTGGGAACGATCATCAATGCGCTGGCCATTGTGATAGGCGGTGTGCTGGGTATTCTGTTCAAACGCTTTCTGAAAGAGCGCTATCAGGATACAATCATCAAAGCCACGGGCTTTTCCGTGGTGTTTCTGGGAGCGGCGGGAACGCTCTCCAAGATACTGACGGTTAGGCCAGACGGAACTTTGAACACCGGTGGCTCTTCTGACGGGGATTTTATGAATCGGAATTTGTAGAGGGAGTGTGATTATATGAAAAACAATAGCCCACAAAAGCAGGCTGCCATTTCTTGGATCATTTTGATGATAGGAATATTGCTCGCAGTAATAGGAGCAATGACGGCAAAGGAGTACAGAGTAAACCTATGCCTGCTAATCGGTGCAATGGTTGTTGTTGGTGGTATTGTATATCATCTCACCATGATGAAATGTCCTTATTGCGGTTGCTCGCTTGTTGGTTATAGGCCGATCCCTAAAGAATGTCCAAAGTGTCATAAAAAATTTGAAGAATAAGTTCGCGTTTATCAAGGTGAACATTTAAGTATTAAAAACGGGAGTGAAACAAATGATGACCATTGCACAGATCATGGAAAAGATGATTGCCTTTTCCGAAGGGAATATCCATGACATCACGCACCTGAGCTGTGTGTGGACCTATGCCAAAACCATTGGTGAGCTGGAGGGGCTGGACGCAGACACGCAGTTTATTCTGGAGGTGGCGGCCATCACCCACGATATCGCCTGCCCGCTCTGCCGCAAAAAGTACGGCAACACCAATGGTAAATATCAGGAGCAGGAGGGTGCCCCGCTGGTGCGGGAGTTCTTGGCGGATACCGGCATGACAGCGGCACAGATCGACCGTGTGGCCTATCTGGTAGGGCACCACCATAGCCCGGCGCAGATCGACGGCATTGACTATCAAATTCTGATTGAGTCGGATTATATCGTCAATGCGTCCGAAAGCGGGTACGACCAGCAGGCAATCCGAACCTTTATGGAACATACGATGAAGACGGCCGCAGGTATCCGGCTGACGAAAACAGTGTTTGGAGTGTAAAAATGATTCAGAAGCATTGCTTTGAATGCGGTACGGCATTGATTGAAAAAGAACTGGAAGAAGAGGGCGTTGTGCCTTATTGCCCGAAATGCCAGCAATACCGTTTCCCGATGTACAATGTGGCAGTCAGCATGATTGTTGTGGATGAGGAAACCGGGAAAATTCTGCTCATCCAGCAGTACGGCAAGCCCTCTTATATTCTGGTGGCTGGATATGTGAACCGCGGTGAGGCAGAAGAACACGCCGTGGTGCGGGAAGTCCGGGAAGAAACCGGGTTGGAAGTAGAGCACCTCCGGTTCAACCGTACCAAGTTTTTTGAGCCGTCTAACACGCTGATGTGCAACTTTACGGCTTTCGTCAGAACCGCAAAGGCGCTGCATATCAACCACGAAGTGGACCGCTGCAAGTGGTTCACCCCGCAGGAAGCCAGAGAAAACATCCGTCCCAACAGCCTTGCAGCGGAATTTTTGAATGCGTATCTGGACGAAGTGGGGAATAAGCCGATGGAGATGTGATCCGTGACGGAACCACGGGAATTTTGACGGAGAGTATGGAAAAAAGTTGGTTCGGCCTGTTTCGGTTGACTTTTTTATAAAGAATCGATATATTGATACTATATAGTATCAATAAGTATCAACTGCGAGGTGGACAGAATGGATGGGGCACAGTTTGCCAAAATGCTTTCAGATAAGCATTTGCTTGAACTCAATCGGATGGAATACAAGTACTCGACTGTCAGCGTCAAAGAATTTGCCGAATTGCTGCGGCAAAACTTTGCGCAGCCTCTGCCGTTGACTGATTTTTCTGGAAATAAGCTGTTTTACCTGCCGAACCTCGCGCAAATTTCAACAAATGGTATACAGAAAACAGAATAGAATCATCTTCGATGTCTCGTTGGGAAACTAACGGGGTATTTTTTGCCCAAATTCGGCTGTATAGAACACTGAAAAGTCAAAACGAACCGTAGGTAGTCCTGCAAGGACAACTAAAGTGCGCCTATGAGGCCGACGCAAAATCGGAGGATTCTTGTTAAACTTACTATACTATACCATTGCAAAAAAGAAGTGAGCACGATATAATATGGATAAGAAGGCAAAAGCCACCGCAATGGTGTGAAAATAGATTTTGGCTGTTTCCATAAGGAGTAGATCGAGAGGTGTTATCCTCAGTGGCTGAAAGCGCAGATGTGTGATGCTTGCAGCAAGCTATTTGTATAAGCCGAAAGGCCGCAGAAATGCGGCTTTTCCTAAATGCATGAAATTAGCCGAACCTAACTTGTAAATGTGCGCGTGCTGGTTAGATGGAACTAACTATAAAAGGAGAGACAGCAATGCGAGAACACAAGAATTTCTGGGACAGAAATGCAGGTCTGTATGACTGCTTTATGCGAAAAGACAGGGCAGTATACGAGAAAATGTATGAGCTGATCCGTCCGGTCGTGAAAGACAAAACAGTGCTGGAGGTGGCTACCGGAACGGGACTGATCGCCAAGCACATCGTAAAAGCAGCGGCACACATCGAGGCGACGGATGCCTCTCCGGAAATGATTGCAGAGGCCAAACGGGGGAATTACTCTGCGAAGCTGCGTTTTTCCGTGCAGGATATGTTTTCTCTGCCATACGCGAGCAAATCATTCGATGTGGTAATCGTATCAAACGCACTGCACATTGTGCCTCAGCCAGAAAAATCACTGCGAGAGATCAAACGGGTGCTGAAGGATGACGGTGTGCTGATTGCGCCTACCTTTACGCACGCAGAAAACTCATTTCCCGGGAAGATCAAAGCCTTTTTCATGAATTTGGCAGGCTTTCCTCTCCACAGCAAGTGGACGAGTGAAGAATACCTAAAATTTCTGCAACAGAATGATTGGACAGTGCGAAAAAGTGTTGTTCTAAAGACCTCTTTTCCGCTGACCTATACGGAATGTGTGAAATCGGAGGTGTGATATGTCCTTCTTTGAAAACACCCGCAAGCCCGTAGGCTTTAGCGGGAAGATCATGGTTGCCATGATGAACTTTGGGCACAGTGCAATGGCAGCGTGGGGATTGCATTTTTTGCAGCCTGCCCCGGATGCCATGGTGCTGGACTGCGGCTGCGGCGGTGGGGCGAACATTAAAACGCTGTTGAAACTGTGCTCCAACGGCAAGGTGCAGGGCATCGACTACTCGGCCGTCAGCGTGGAAAAAGCGCGAAAAGTCAATGCCAGAGCCATTGCGGCAGGACGGTGTACCGTGCAACAGGCAAGTGTGGCAGAGCTGCCGTTTGAGGCGGAGCAGTTTGATGTGGTGACCGCCTTTGAAACGGTCTATTTCTGGCCGGAACTTGCGCAGAATTTCAGAGAGGTTTATCGAGTGCTGAAGCCCGGCGGAATCTTTTTCGTCTGTAACGAAGCAAACGGCGAAACGACAAAAGACGACAAATGGACGCAGATCATCGATGGCATGACCATCTATACGGACACTGCACTGAAAGAGTATCTGGAACAAGCAGGCTTTGGCAGGGTTCAGAGCCACAAAAATAAAAGGGGCTGGCTGTGCATCACAGCACAGAAATGAGGTGCGATCATGTCGAAAAAGGCAACGGAATTTCAAAGAAAAGCAATGAGCTGGATGTACCGGGGCAAGGAGATCTTCAAGCCTTTGAACACCGGCTGGATCGACGAGAATGTTGCCTGCGTGCGCGAATGGGTGGCGAACATCTTCTTCTACCGCAAAGGCGATACGACCATTATGGTCGATGCGGGATATAACTACGACCGCCTTGCCGAAAAAATGGGCTGGCTTGGGATTGATCCGAAGTCGATACACCATATCCTTATCACCCATCAGGACACCGACCATGTGGGTGCGGTGGAAGCAGACAGTCCGGGGCTGTTCCGGAATGCGAAGCTGTACATCGGAGAGATCGAGAACCGGTATCTCACCGGCGAGGAGCGGCGAAAAGTCATCTATCATCTCTATAAATTGCCGCAGGTCACGATCAACAACGAAAAGGTACTGCTGCACGATGGGCAGGTACTTGACATTGACGGCGTCAGGATCGAGTGCTTTCGGGTTCCCGGCCATACATGGGGACATATGGTCTACCTCATTGACGATAAGTACCTTTTTACTGGCGACACGCTGTGGTTTGGCGCGGACGGCGGCTACAGCTTCATTTCCTCGCTGGCGGAGGACAATAAGCTGGCTGTGCAGTCACTGGCGGAGCTGGAGCGGAAACTGCGCGCACGTGGGCTGCATCCATATTTCATCACCGGTCACACGGGATGGACGGACAATTTTGCCTTTGCGTTTGCCCACAAAGACAAGAGCTGTTCACCATTCAAAAAACGAGTACATGACCCATCGGCACCCTATGATGCCTACGACGAATCGGACGACACTGAAGAAAATGCAAAGAGCGGTTTTCTGAAAGGCGTGGGAAGATGAGGGACAGCGAATTACAAATTGACCGCAACTGCCATGTGCTGTATTCCACGCCCTGCAAAAAAGAAATTCTGGCGAAAATCGCCCTGCACTATCCGGAGGTGGAGCGCGAGGTGGTCTGGGAGCAGGTGCAGCTGAGATACGCAGAGCTTCTTTCCAAGTGGCGCACCGACCTCGGCGGTAAAAAGAATTTTCACAACGGCGTAGGCGGCACCTACGACTGCATCGCCATTATGTGCTATTACGATGTGTGCCGGGATGTGACCACATTCCGTGAAATTGAAGAGATGGAGGAAAAACTGATTCTTCCAACTTTCCGCAAGCTGAAATTTGTGGACTGCAACAAGCCGTTCTGGAGGAAGCTGATGTACAAGGCGTTTGTTCGTGCGAAAAGCGGCTGCGACAAATGGCACGATTATGAAATGACGGTGGCTCCTTACGAAAAGAACTAGCCCATCTATTATGAATTTACGGCGTGCCCGGCGGCGGAATTTGCCAAGCGGTTCGGATTTACGGACATTATGCCCGCCCTGTGCAATGTGGACTATGCGTCCATGGAACTGCTCCATGCCAAGCTGGTGCGGACGACCACCTGCGTGGACGGCTGCCGATGCGACTATACCATCTGCGGCGACAAGGATCCATACGTAAAGGAACATCCCGAATACCGGGATGAAAACGGATACAGGAGGAATAAGTAATGCTTTTACAGGTGATTCTGGAAGGTCTTGGGCTGGGGGCTTTGCTGGTTCTTGTCTGTGCTGTGGGCATCTGCAAAGGGGCTGTTGGGATGGTGCATCTTTACAGCCCGGCGGTGCAGCAGCGGTGCGTGAAGCTGGGACTTACAACACACGAGAAAATCAAGCGCAATTCTCTACTTTTCAAAGCCGTCTGCGTCCCCGGCTATATCAGCTATGTGCTGGTCTGTGTCTATGGGATAAACGGTGCGCGCAGCTTTGCGGCGGGCTTCTGGCAGTTACTCGTCATCTTGTCCGTTATGAATCTCATGGACCGCCTGTTGGTTGACGGCTATTGGGTGGGGCACACGAACGCATGGACGATCCCCGGAACAGAAGATCTGAAGCCGTACATCACCGCAAAAGACAAGCAGAAAAAGTGGCTGTTCGGCACGGTGGGCATGGCAGCCATAGCGGCGGCGCTGGCGAGAATTATGATGTTTCTTATGGAAAACTGAGGCGATATCAATGATGTTTCAAACTTATGGCAACAGGAATCATCCTGCGGTGCTGTTCTTTCATGCTATGGGTGTGACGGGGGAGAGCAGCGAACCGGTTGCAAACTATTTACAGGATCGGTATTTCTGCATTTTACCTACCTCCACCGTGTACTGCAAAGGGCAGAAATATGTCAGCAAGGCGGACGAGGTTCGTCAGGTGGAAGAATACCTGAAATCGCAGGGGGTGGAACGCCTTGAACTGGTTGTGGCTTCTTCGATCGGTGCTGACCTTGCCATGGCGTTTTTGACAGGCACGAAGCTGCCCATCGGACATGTTTTCTTTGACGGCGGGCAGTTTGCACAAATCGGAAAAGGTACACGCCGCATGATGACACCGTTTCTGTATCTGGCCATCAAGAGCCTGTACTGGTCAAAGGGCGGCACATTGAAAAAGATACTGTGGTGTGACGATAATTCCATAAAGCCGTATTTTATAGCCGCAGGGGAAAATCTGACCTATACAAATTTGCGGCGACAGATTCTGGACAGTCTGGAGGATAAACCCTTTCCGTCCCTTCCCGAAGAACTGCAAAAGCATATCTATTTCGAGTTTGGCAGCATAGAAGAGCATTTCAAATACCGTCAGGCAGTGATGGAAGCCTATCCCTGCGGCAATTACCCCGTATTTGAGGGATACGATCACATGCAATATCAGATTCGTGATCCGAAGGGCTTTGCTGAAATGCTGGCATTTATCGCTGAGCAGGACGGTATGCCGAAGCTGCCGTTTATCAGAAAGTGAGAGGACCCGATATGAAATACAAAATCGAGAAAAACACCGTGCAGGAGACGCTGATCCTCCCACTGTATTCCCGGAAGCTGTGCACCGAACTGTACCCGAACCTTTACCGGGACGAAACAGCGGTGCGGCTGTTCGACCAGATCGACTACGATTTTTCAGAGGCAGAGAAAAACTCCCGCAGCCTGATGCAGTGTTTCGGTGCGCTGGAGGTGGCCATGCGGCAGAATGACCTTGCGTGGGAGGTGCGGGCGTACCTGAAAAACCACCCCTGTGCGGCAGTGGTCAATCTGGGCTGCGGGCTGGATAATACCGGCAGAGCCTGCGACAACGGCAGATGCAAGATCTACAATCTGGACTTCCCGGATGTGATTGCCTTGCGGCAGCAGCTGCTGCCCGCCGGGGAGCGGGAGCAAAACATCCCCTGCGACCTGAAAGACCCCGCATGGTTTGACAAGATCGATGCCTCCGGCGGGGCGGTGTTCTTTGCCTCCGGGGTGTTCTATTACTTCCTGACGGAGCAGGTCAAGGCGCTGGTGCAGGGGATGGCAGATGCTTTTCCCGGCGGAGTGCTGGTCTTTGATGCTGCCAACCGTACGGCGGTGAAGATGATCGCCAAAACGTGGCTCAGGACGGCGAAAATCAAGGATGTGGGAGCATATTTCGCGGTTTCGGATGCGAAAAGCGAGCTTTCCCCATGGGACAGCCGTTTGCAAGTATCCAGCAGGGGCTATATGATGGGGTACAACGATTTGAAAGACCCTTCTGTCAGCGGCTTTTTCCGATTCCTCGCAAAGGTTGGAGACAACGGGATGAAAATGCAGATCGTGAAGATCAGATTTGGAGGCAAGAAATGAAGATTCTGGTATATGGTGCAGGCGTTCTGGGGTGCAATCTGGCAAGAAATCTGCTGCGCGCCGGAAAGGATGTCACTCTGCTTGCGCGGGGAAACTGGGCTGCGGAGATCAAGCAGAACGGCCTGCGGATCAAGGATAAGTTTTCACCCTGCACCTCGGTCAGCCGCATTCCGGTGGTGACTGAACTTGCACCGGATGCAATGTACGATGTGATCTTTGTGGTCCTGCGCTATACACAGCTGGATTCCGTTCTGGACACGCTGCGGGCGAACCGGACGAAGAACATCGTTTTTGTGGGGAACAATGTGCAGGCGAGGGCACTGGCGGCGGTACTGCCGGAAAAGAACGTCCTGTTTGCCTTTGCACTTTCTGCCGGGCATCGGGAGGTTGACCGGGTGGTCTCCATCGACCTGAAAAAGATCACCATCGGACAGCTGCCGGGTGCAATCTCCAATAAACAGCTGATCGGGCGCATCTTCCACGGCACAAAATATAAGGTCGTTTACGAGCCGAACATGGAGGACTATCTGCTCTGCCATGCCGCGTTTGTGATGCCTGCGGCCTTCGCCTGCTATAAGACAGACGGCGACCTGAAAAAGCTCAGGGGAGATACCGCGTACCTGAACCGTGTGCTGGATGCCAACATCGAGGGATACCGCGCCATCCGAGATGCCGGGCACACCATTCTGCCCAAGGAAGATGCAGACTTTGAAGGGGAGAAATACCGCAAGACCTGCCTGCGCTTTTTCAAGCTGATGTGTGCCACCTCGCTGGGGAAACTCTGCGCCTCCGACCATGCCATGAACGCCATCGACGAAATGAGTGCGCTGAATCGGGATCTCAAGAAATTTTTCGATGAACATGGCGCAGTCTACCCGGTATGGCAGGCACTGGAAGCGGAAGCCGGGAGGTATCTGCAATGAAGTATGCCGGAATGCCCTTTGGGATGTGGATGCTGTTTGCCGGTTCCTTTCAAAAGCAGCTGACCGCTGTGCTGGGCTATGATGCAGCCACCGCAAGAGCTATCACGAAAAAGGCAAAGCCGCAATACCGGCAGATCATCCGCAGGCTGCCGGAGTTTGAAAAAGCGGACCGCTTCAAGATGAACATCGTCAACTGCGCAATGCTCGGCGCGTTCATCCTCTCCATGCCGCAACGTCCGGAGGTGGACAGGCTGACGGATTACTACGCAAAGTCCATGATGACAAAGCCCATGCAGTGGTTCTGCCGCAAGAGCGGAAAAAACAAGTTTACCCCCAAAGATATTTCCGGCATGAAGGCGACCGCCACCTTGAAAGCCGCCGACCGTAACCCCTATTCGTGGAACATGGAATTTTACGAATACCCGGATGGCAGCGGCTACGAGGGACGCTTCACCAAATGCGGCATCTGTGTGCTGATGAAAAAGCTGGGGCTATATGACCTCACTCCCGCGCTGTGCCGTCTGGACTACACCATGAGCGAAGCGGGCGGCGTGACAAATTTTGTGCGGCAGTACACCCTTGCCTCCGGCGGACCCTACTGCGACTGCGGGTACAAAAAGAAGGGGTGACGGACGATGAAGGCGAAGGAAACCTATCTTTCCCGTGACTTTCGGGAGACTGCGGCGCAACGCTTTCCTGCGCAGGCAAAGCAGCTGAACGCCGCTTTTGATATGCGCCTGAATGCGCTGCTGGCTGAAAACGCGGGTGCAAGCAAGGAAAAGCAATACCACCTCAAGCGGCAGATATTGCCGGGCATTGCGGCCTACGAGACCTTGCAGCGGGTCATGCCGAAAGAGGAGGCACTGCAAACCGTTCACGGCTATGTGGAGCACTTGGCGAGAACGAGCCACAAACAGCTTGCCGCCCTGCTGCACATACCGGGGCTTTACCGCCTTGTTCCCGGCGTTTTCGTCAAATCCACCCGGAGCATTTTCGGCCCGGCGGCGGGCTTTGCCCCAAAAGAACTGCAGACCGGTAACGGCGTCTGGCGTGTGGATATGATGAAGTGTCCCTATCACGACACCTGCGCAGAATACGGCTGCCCGGAGCTGTGCCGCTGTTTTTGTGACAGCGATGACATCAGCTATACCGGGCTGCATCCGAAGCTGATCTGGGAGAGAAGCATGACGCTGGGGCGTGGAAATGACCGCTGCGATTTCTGCATGAAGGTCAGATAATAGTGGGCGGCATATTGAAATGGAAATCAAACGATTTGGTACATGGTATTTCTGGCATACGTTCTTGTTTTGTATGAACCACAATGGAAGACGAAGGAAATGGGAGCATATGCCCGATTCGCACGCAGACTGAGAGGAGAAAAACAATGATCGTACTGCAACTGCTGCTTTATTGTCTGCTGTTTACCGCAATGGTAAAAATCGCTGTGATCGGTGGTGCTGTCAACGGACTGTACTTTTATCCCAAGGAGGTGCAGGATCGCGCCATCGAACTGGGACTGATCGACCGCAATACGATGAACCGGAAACGAAAATGCTTTATGATACCGTTCTTTATCGTGATGCTTGCTGCTCTTGTGCTGATCATCGGTTTGTGGAACGGGGCTTCCTCCTTTGGTGAGGCCTATTGGCAGGCGCTGCTGTTTCTTGAGGTTATGAATATCTATGACGGCGTTGTAATCGACAAGCTATGGGTCGGGCACAGCCAGTTTTGGGTGCTGCCAGGGCTTGAAGATGCGCCGTTCGTGCAGACCTGGAGGCAGGTGCTGAAAAAGCGAAGCATACTGGCGCTGATCTGGGTTGCGGGAGCGGCAATTGTCGGCGGTATTGTCCATTTGATTTTCTAAGAAGTTGGAAATTGCCCAAATGAAAAGCAGAATCATGAACTGCAATCGGAGACAAAAAAGATGAAGACGGAGAAACCGAAAAAGCTGATTCGCTGGTGCATTCTTGGCGCAGTCGGATGCGGATTTATGGCTGCCGGGGACTGGCTGCTGGGCTGCATTCCGCTTCGGGAAACGGACACCGGTCTTTTCAATAGAGCCTATTATCTGTCCGGCTCCTACGGGCTGTGGAAGCCTGTGCTTACCGTTGGGCTGGGAGCGGTCGGCGGCTTTCTCTATTACTTCGTAGTAAAAGCGCTGAATGCGGACATTGATACAAAGTACAGAAAAACAAAGATCATTCAGTATCTGTGCGGAATTTTCACCGTTGCGGTGGCGCTGACTATCCACACCTGGGTGGCTACCATGGCGTGGTTCACCACCTATCTGGGCCCGCGCATCGGAGAAGAAGCTGCCATCGCGGCGGTCACCGCCTATCAAGACGGCATGCTCCTCGCCATTGCGCCGATGTACGTTCCGATGATACTGGCTTTCGGCATCCATTTCGTGATGCTGCTTGCGGGCAAGACACGGTATTCCCGGTGGATGCTGGCTTTTCACCCGGTCACATGGAATCTTCTGCTGGTTACTGTTCCTGATATTGCACAGGCCATGCAGGTGCCGGTGGCCACATGGATGTCCGTAATGAGCCAGAGCAGCACGAACAGTGCCATTATGGTCTGGTGCATCGCGGCTGCGGTTTATGAGAGAAGTCACACTCAATAAAAAAGGAGTCTTGAATATCCCGGCTGATAAAAAAATAAAACCGTCCTCATCATCGCCCACCGGATGCGCACTGTTTCCAGTGCAGGTAAGATTGTGGTGCTCAAAGATGGAGTAGTAGCAGAACAGGGATTGCTTGCACAGTTGCTGCATACGATGAAACCACCATCATTGAAGATTTGTATTTGAAAAAAGTTGTCTAGGACTTGACATCGTGCAGAGTTCATGATCACGCATGCCGCCATAGCAGTCATATTGAAAGACATCCCGCCTGAAAGTGAAAGCTTTACTTTCAGGCGGGACTTTTTGTTTTTTATTGTAAAGGCTGGTTCCTGTTCTTTAAGGAGATGGCTACACATTAAAGAACTTTGGCCCCATTGGCCGTCAACTTGAAGGTTGCTCCCAGCATATCGGCAGCCCCGCGGCACATCAGCATCCGCTGCAGGAAAATCTCAAAATATTCGTACATGCTGCAAATGTCGGTGTCGATCTGCAGATTCAGCGAGATGACCTTTTTCTCGGTGTTGATTTTCAGAGTCTGGTCTGTCACCGCGTAAGAGAAACCATACAAAACCTTTTCCAAACGCCGTTCGAGGGGAACCACGGACGGCGTTTTTATATATCAGCGAAAAGGAGTACGCAAATGAACCGTAAGACCACAAAAAAGGTGGATGAATCCACCCTGACAACTTTGTGCGCCGTCTGCCGAGGGGCATTTTTGGACGCAAAGGGCGTCCATCTCCGCAGAGCCGACCCCAGGCAGCTCGTCAAGGATGTCTGCACGTATTGCCAGACACGATATGGGTTTGACTACTACGTTCAGCCCATTGTCCGTAAATCAAAAATGACCGGAAAGGAGAACCGACGTGAAACTGAGCCAGCTTAAAATTGACCCGGAGTTCCAAAGCAAAATTCCGCCGCTGCAGTTTGAGGAAGAACAGCAGCTTGAGCAGAACATCATTGCCGAGGGTCGTCTTCTGAATCCCATCATCACATGGAATGGCTACATTCTGGATGGGCAGAACACGGTAGAAGCACGTCGAACCTGCAACGGTGGTATGGAATTGCCCATCCGCTGCAAGGTCTTCTATGGCCTTACCAAAGAAGACGAAGCAACGCTGTTTGCGATTCAGACGGGCAATGCTACCTGCCTGACGGCGGGCGAACGTCTTCGTGCAAATCTGGTGGCCGAAAACCCGGATGCACTTTACTTTGTGGGGATCACGTCGAATGCCGGTGTGGAATTTGCCTATGACGGCATCCGGGCACCCTGGAAAATCTACTGCATCGAAACGGCATACGAACTGTACAAGCAGTATGGCTGTGAGCGCTACGTCGAGATGCTTCACATCATCAACGAGGCGTGGAAGGGCAATGTGGATTCCTACCTTGCCGGTGTAATCCGTGGTGTGGCCCGCTTCATCTCCGTATACGAGGGCGAGTACAGCCGGGAGCGCCTGGTGCAGCAGCTGGCAAGGACACACCCGAAAACCATCACGCAGCTGGCTCAGAAAGACACCGGCAGTTCTGCAAACCGCCACATGCGGCAGATTCTCCGCATCTATAACGGTGCCAGCCGTGAGATGAGTCTGCCGCTGAAAAACTGACAATTTCGTTTTACCTCCTGAACAACAGCCGTCGTGGTATCCGTCTGCGGCGGCTGTTTCTTACATAAAAAGGAGGTTGATTTTTATGTTACCGAACAATTGGAGATATCTCAGAGGGGACATCTACTATGCAGACATGGAGCCGCATATCGGCTCGGAACAGGGCGGGAAACGCCCTGTGGTAGTTCTGCAGAACAACATTGGAAACCGTCATTCGCCTACATTGATCGTTGTAACTGTTACCACCCGGACGGAAAAGAAGAAAAACCAGCCCACCCATGTGCTGGTGGATTCCAACCCGGCCTTTGAAGAACCGTCCATGATTCTTCTGGAGCAGATCTTCACAATCGATAAATCCCGCATCGAACGCTTTATGGGCTATGCCAGCAAGGCTGAAATGCTCCGCATTGATATGGCTTTGCTGGTCAGTCTGGCTCTGAACGTTCTGAGCGGAAACCGCAGCGAATAGCGGACAACCAGTAACCCGTAAAAATGAGGTGATAGCGATGTAACCGGAGGTGAGTGAGCCATGCGAAAGAGTGCCCCCATTGAAGTGGTGGTACATTACCCCAAAACGAAAGAGGGATGGGACGAACTCGGAAAACGGGTCGCAACCGCCCACGCCAACTATGTGATCGAAAAAATCGACCGTCTGAACTGCCCCACATGGCAGAAGCTCGAATTGCTGCAGGCGGTGATCGATACTACCAAAGGAACCTACAAACCCAAAGAACACCAAAAGCCCGGCTGGCAGCCGAGCCGATAAACAAAGCCCCACGCTCAACATATGCTTTTCTGCTCTGACCAGAGACGGTCAGATTTAGAGGCAGTGTTGAGCGTGGGGCTTTTTGTGTTACATAAGTTTTTGGAATTTTGCTGACAAAAAATCATTGATTGTTGGCGGCCAATATGGTATCCTATGGCATTGCATAACACTCAAAACAGTTCCGCTTTTTGCTGAAAGAGCGTATCGAAACCGTCCTGATGGAGCAGCAGAAAAAGCTTTTTGAAAAGTAAAAGCTCTTGCGTCCCGTGAAAAAAGAAGGTAATATAAATACAGAGCAAGACACAGAACGCAGGGAGGGATGAAAACCATGTTTTACGAGATCATGCACCGGGAAAGCTGTGTGGCACAACTCAGCACGACAGGGGAATGCAGGGTCTGCCTCGAGGATTTCATGCCCTATGATCTGGTTCTGGTGGAATCGGATGATTTTGACGAGCGCATCAATAATGTAACGAACTTTTACTATTGGTGCGCCTCCCGGATGTTGACGTTGGATCGCACCTACGCCAAGGAAATCCTGAACAGTATCGGTGCATCTCAGAGTGTTACGGACAGGGAACGAGCACAGATTGCATTATCCTACCATTGTCTGTCTTTGCTGGATGTGTTCTGGGTGAAAGAAGAAAACGAGAACATTCGATTCGAGGATATCAACCTTTTTGCACACTCCTTAAGCAATGCGCTTGTGGATATTGCGCTGCGGGGGCACCAAATGACGGTGACAAACGCCCATCTTCTGGCAAATGACCTGTCTACGGGCGGCTTGTACCCCAAGGCGTGGGTGCGAAAAGAGGATGGCTTCTATCTTTACAAGGATGGTGGCAGGGAAGCGGTGGAACGTGAAGTGCTGGCAAGCAAAATCTGCCGGTGCTTTGACTGCCATCAGGTACTGTATGAGCAGGGAATGTTTGAAAATGAGCCGGTTTCTATCAGCAAAATCATGACATCTCAGCGATACAGTCTTGTGACCTATGCAGCCTATGACGTCTACTGCACGAACCGTGATTGGAATACGCTGGATAAGATCTTAGAGCTGGATGCTCCCGGCTACTATATGATGAACATTCTGGATTATCTGGTGGGCAATACCGACCGTCATTGGGAAAATTGGGGTCTGCTGGTAGACAACGAAACCAATCAGCCCATCCGTCTGCATGACCTGATGGACTTCAACCGGGCGTTTCAGCAGTACGACACGCCAGAAGGCGCAAACTGTCTGACCGTGGGAAAACGCCATCTGAGCCAAAAAGATGCTGCAGTGGAAGCGGTGCGGAACATCGGACTGAACCAAGTCCGTCAGGTGGAGCACACCGTATTCTCCGAGCATCCGGCATGGAAAGCAACGTTTGAAGAACGACTGCGTGTTTTACGGAACGCCATGTAAGTCAGAGCGAATATCAGAATAATTGAAACAGAATGATTCCATAACGAAAGCCCGTCTGCGCTGCCACATATCGTGGCTTGCAGACGAGCTTTTTCGTTTGACCGGAGAAAAATTACCATACCTCACATGCGAAGCATAGATGGAAAATCGGAACCAAGGTTTTCCACCAGATGGCAAAAGCACTTCTGACTGATGGTCTTTTGTCCACTCTCCCAGCAGCGGATGCTTGTCCTGCTGACCTTTGCATGGTCGGCAAGCTGCTGACGGTTCCAGCCTTTTGCCTCCCGGTATCTGCGGAGGAAGTCTCCTCCGCCCCGGTGCAGAAACAGGGTGTAGTCGTCCAGAATGTCCTCCACCGGGATGCCGTAAAGGGCGGCGAGCTTGTCCGCAAGTTCCGGCGTAAAGCTGCGGTGAAATATGCCGCTTTCTAGATCCCGATAGAGCCATTCCTCCATGCCCACCATGGCGGCAACCTCTTTTTGCAGCAGGTCAAGACCATAGCGGCACCAACGCAGACGGTCCCATGGATTCGGGATGTCGGCGTAAGAGTGGTACATACGGTAGAACGCCTGCGCCTCTACGGTGGTGCGGGGGCCTGCCAAACTTACCTGTAAGATGTATAGAGGGGTTAGACCACAACCCTCACATGACACCCTCTGAAGCAGAAAAAAGGAACCGCTCTCTCGGCTCCAAAAAATCCATTTTGACGTAGATGCGTCATTGCGTGAAAGAGGTGGATTCTCTTTTCCATCCCAAAGTGCGCTGGGGAGAGGATAGCATTTTCAATGCAGCGGCTGGCATAAGTGGAAAACCGCGCCTTGCGTGTGGCATCAAAGGTATCTACCGCTTTCATCAGCCCGATGGTGCCGATGGAAACAAGATCCTCTTGATCACCCGGCAGGGCGTAATATTTTTTTACGATATGCGCCACCAGCCGCAGATTGTGCCGGATCAGCTTTTCCCGGGCGGCGGCATCCCCGGCGTGCAGGGCGCTGAAAGCGGCGGCCTCTTCCCGGGCTGTGAGCGGACGCGGAAAGCAGCCGCTTTCCAGATGGAGCGCCAGAAACAGAAATTTTGTGGCGAAAAATTGCAGTAAGGTCAGCAGCACACGATATCCCTCCCGGTACATAGTTGTTAGATTGTATGAGCCGGGGCGCGGATAGTTGCCGGAGAAGCCTTTTGTGCGCAGCAGCTTTTCTGCAGGGGAAAAGCGTGGTATACTGAGGGGGATAACTCGTAATTTGTGGAGGGGAGCCTGATGAAAGAAAAGACTTGTCAAACTCGGTGCGGAACGATTCGGTATTGGGTAAGTGTGTCAAACCCGGATACAATTACGCTTGTTTTTCTGCCGGGATTGACTGCGGATCATAGATTGTTTGATAAGCAGATTCAGTATTTTGAGAGCAGGTATAATGTTATTGTCTGGGATGCACCGGCACATGCTTCTTCATGGCCGTTTCGGTTTGATTTTGATCTGTTCGATAAGGCAAAATGGCTGAACGATATCTTAAACCAAGAAGGAATCACAAAGTCTGTTATTGTCGGGCAGTCCATGGGTGGATATGTGGGACAGGCTTATGCACAGCTTTACCCAGACAAAATGACAGGCTTTGTCTCCATTGACTCTGCACCGCTGCAACGAAGCTATGTGACGGCAGTTGAAATTTGGCTTTTGAAACGGATGGAACCGGTATATGCTCACTATCCGTGGAAATGGCTCCTGAAATCGGGGTCGGAAGGCGTTGCTACGTCTGATTACGGTAGAAATCTCATGCGTGAAATGATGCTGACTTATGACGGAAACCAGAAACGCTATGCACAAATTGCCGGACATGGTTTTCGTATTTTGGCAGCGGCCATAGAAAAGAATCTGCCGTATGAGATCAAATGTCCGGCGTTGCTGATATGCGGCACACAAGATCACGCAGGTTCGTGTATACGGTACAACAAAGCATGGCATCGCAATACGAAAATCCCATTGATGTGGATCGAAGGAGCAGGGCATAATTCCAATACAGACAAACCCGAACAGTTGAATCGGCTGATAGATGAATTTGCTGCAAATATTTTATAACAGGAAACTTAGCAATTCAACCTTTTAATACAGCAGCAACAGCGTTGAATTGCGTATCGCAAATATGCTGTTTGAATGTTGCACTAATTTCTTGACTTGTGATTAGAAAAGTTCACCGCAAAACACACTTCGGGAGGTGCGAGGAATGAACTTCTGGAAAAAGCTGTTTGCCGGCATGGGCTTTGTGTGCGGCTTTCTGGTCTTTGAAACCATGTCGCTGGCGTACCACAACTCCGGCCGCCGTCATAAAAACCACAAGGGGCGCTACCGGTGCAACAGTTTTTGGGATACGCTTACCCGGTACATGATCTTTGCGTGGATCTACGATGGTGTGAAGAAAAGCAGGGAACAGGTGGGCAGACGATACTACCGCCGCACCGGGAACGAGTTTCGACCGTCCTACGATTCCGGTACAAGAAGCAATCCCTCTGAACCTGCAAAAGCCGCCCCGAAAACCGCAGATGCAGCACAGCCCAAAAAGCAGCGGTCGCCTCCGTCTGCGCCGAAAACGACAGCAAAGACCGCATCGGCATCCATGGCAGATGGGCTGAAAGTCCCTGCTGCGGAGGCAAAGCCGCCCTGTGAAACAACGGTGAAACCTGCCCCTGCGGCAGAAAAGCCTTTGCTGGATACCGAAAACCTACCTGTCCCGGAGCCAAAAACACCGCAGGAGGTGGAGGCGGAGCATCAGCAGATGCTTGCCCGGCTGCGCACCGAGCTGCGGGAGCAGGTCTGTGCTATCCATGCAGACGTGACCCTGCCGCCCGACAGGGAGCAGGGAAGCGAGGCAACGGAGCAGCAGCTGCACATTCTGCTGTACCAGACCGATGTACCGGAGGCGGAACTGGACGCCGCCCTGTCCGACCTGCGTACCCAGCGCAGACGGGAAAAAGCCCAGTATCAGGGCGCACCCTTTGCGGATGTGTTTCAGGTAGAGCTGATCTTATCGGAGGAGGACAGCGACCGGGCCTGCATCGTGGATGTAGGGGACACCGGCATGAGCTATGTGATCCCGTGGAGCAGCATCCCACAGGAACTCCAACAGCCGCTGCGCCGCTATGTGGCACAGGCAGACGGAAAGCTCTGCGGCTATTGCAAAGAGGACCTCTGCAACACCGAAAACGGAAGAATGATCGTGGAGTTGTATCTGGGTAAACAGGAACATCACGTTTCAAGGATCTTGTATTGAAATAGCTGCACAACCGCAGCGATTGGGTTGAAAAAAAGGCTGAAGCCCCAATTGCTCCAGCCAATGTCAGAGTTTCTTAATTGTCCATCAAAAATACGTTGGTACGTTTTACACTGTGACGATTCAAAAAACAGAGGAGAAATGTTTTACTATGATCTACAAAAAGCAATACGGTCAACCGTTTGATACCGAAAGTGTAGTGGGTTCTTTTTTGCCCATGATGGAAACGATACCCTATCTGACCAAGGAGCCGGATGGTTTCTCCTATGCCATGGAGCCGCAGGATGTCCTGTATGGTCTTGGCGAAAACGTCCGTGGTATCAACAAGCGCGGGTGGGTGTACGAAAGCAAATGTTCCGATGACGGCAACCATACCGAGGGCAAATCCTCGCTGTACGGTGCTTATAATTTTATGATCGTGTCCGGCAAGGATACATTTGGCTTTTTTATCGACTACCCGGGCAAGGTCACCTTTGACTGCGGCTACACTGACATGGATACCTTACGCATCACGGTGGCCGAGGAAAATTACGATTTCTACATCATTGAGGGCGAAAGCCTGACCGATATTGTGCACCAGTTCCGCCAGTTGGTGGGGCGCAGTTATATTCCGCCCAAATGGGCTTTTGGCAACGCCCAGAGCCGCTGGAGCTACATGAACGAGGACGAGGTCCGCGAGGTGGTGGCAAATTACCGTGCCAATAATATGCCGCTGGACGCTGTGGTTTTGGATATTGATTACATGGAGCATTACAAGGACTTTACGGTGGATGCGCAGCGCTTCCCGCGTTTTGCAGACTTTGCCGCCGAGATGAAAGCGCAGGGCATCCATCTTGTCCCCATCATCGATGCAGGAGTCAAAATCGAAGAGGGATATGATGTGTACGAGGAAGGCGTGAAAAACGGCTACTTCTGCACGAATCAGGATGGCACCCCCTTTGTAGCCGGTGTGTGGCCGGGACGGGTACACTTCCCCGATATGCTCAACCCGGAAGCCCGCGCTTGGTTTGGCAGTCAATATAAAGTTCTGCTGGATCAGGGGATCGAGGGCTTCTGGAACGATATGAACGAGCCTGCTATCTTCTACGCAGAGGAAAGACTGAAAAAGACCTTTGCTAAAATTGGGGAATACGACAAGCAAAACCTGGATATTTCCAGCTTTGCTGCTTTTACCGGCATGGTGGCAGAGCTTTCCAACAACGAAAACGATTATAAGCTGTTCTACCACAACACCAAGCAGGGGCGTATGCGGCACGACAAGGTACATAATCTTTTTGGTTATAACATGACCCGTGCTGCAGGCGAGGCTTTCGAGCGGCTGGAGCCGGACAAGCGCATTTTGATATACTCCCGTTCTGCCTGCATCGGGATGCACCGGTATGGCGGCATCTGGACTGGCGACAACCATTCTTGGTGGAGCCACATTCTGCTTGCGCTGCGCATGATGCCCTCCCTGAATATGTGCGGCTTCCTGTACGAAGGCCCCGACATTGGCGGCTTTGGCAGCAATACCACGGAGGATCTGGTGCTGCGCTGGTACGGCTTGGGCATCTTCTCTCCGCTGCTGCGGAACCACTCTGCCAAGGACACCCGCCGGCAGGAGCCCTACCGCTTTAAAAACAAGGCTGCCTTTGCCGGTATTTTACAGCTGCGCTACCTGCTGCTGCCCTACATTTACAGCGAGTACATGAAGGCTGCCCTGCACGACGGCATGTACTGTATGCCGTTGGCGTTCGCCTTCCCGGAGGACGACTTTGCCCGCCGGGTAGAGGATGAGGTGATGATCGGTGAAAGCCTGTTGATCGCCCCGGTATATGAGCAAAACGCCCGAGGTCGGTATGTTTATCTGCCGGAGGAGATGCTGCAGGTGCGGGTAAAGTACAGCGAAAGCAACCGCATCGAAACCAGCGTACTGCCGGCAGGCCATCATTACATTCCGGTGGAGCTGGATGAAGTGGTGTTCTTTATGCGCAAGGGACACCTTCTGCCCCTTGCCAAGGACGGCAAAAAGATCCAGAGCGTTGCCGATGTGGATTTTGCAGATCTGCGCCTGCTTGCCTATGCTCCCGATGGTGCATCCTATGAATACTATACCGATGACGGCGAGACAAAGGATTATGATAAGCCGGAACATTTTGTGCATATCACGCTGGATGCGGATGGAAACGCAAAGAGTGATCGTGCTACGGTCAAAGTAGAAGGATAATCGTCAGTCATTACGCAGTTCCTACAGAGTGGCAGCGTTTCAGCTTGAAATGCTGCCACTCTTTTTCGTTGTCTGTATCACAGATAAAATAGCGTTCCATCTTGAAAACAGCGTAAAGATTTATTATAATAAGATAAATAGTTGTTACTTTTGCAAAGGAGGGCTGAATCATGGCAGCACAGCGCACCTATCTGGCAATCGACCTGAAAAGCTTCTATGCCTCGGTAGAGTGCGTAGACCGCCATCTGGACCCCTTGACCACCAATCTGGTAGTGGCGGACGCCTCCCGCACCGAAAAGACCATCTGCCTTGCGGTATCGCCCTCCCTGAAAGCCTACAAGATACCCGGCAGAGCGCGGCTGTTTGAAGCCGTCCAGCGTGTCCGGGAGGTCAACGCCCAGCGGCTGCAGACTGCCATCCGACAGAAAAAGGCAGTCCGGGGAGAGGACGGCAAATATCACTTTGCCAGCACCTCTTTTGATGCTAACGCCCTGAACGCAGACCCTGCACTGGGGTTGAGTTACATTGTTGCGCCGCCCCGGATGCAGCGGTATCTGGATGTGTCCACCCAGATCTACAAGACCTACCTCAAATATGTGTCCCCGGCGGATATCTACCCCTACTCCATCGACGAGGTTTTCATTGATGTGACGGGCTATCTGCCCTACTACCACATGAGCGCCCACGAGCTTGCCATGACCATGGTGCGGGAGGTGCTGTACAACACCGGCATCACCGCAACGGCAGGCATCGGCACCAACCTCTACCTTGCAAAGCTGGCCATGGACATTGTGGCAAAACACATCCCGGCGGACAAGAATGGTGTTCGCATTGCGGAGTTGGACGAGCAGTCCTACCGGTATCTGCTGTGGAACCACAGACCGCTGACGGATTTCTGGATGACCGGCCCTGGTACCGTCAAGCGGCTGGAAGCCCACGGCATTTATACGATGGGGGACTTGGCACGGTTTTCCATCCACGGAGAAGATCGACTGTATGAAATTTTTGGCGTGGATACGGAAATTCTCATTGACCACGCATGGGGTTACGAGCCCTGCGGTATGGCCGAGATCAAAAGCTACAAGCCCAGCACCAACAGCATCAGCGAGGGGCAGGTGCTGACCTGCCCTTACCCCAATGACAAAGCCAAGCTCATCGTCCGGGAGATGGCGGAGATTTTGATGTTCCGGCTCACGGAAAAGAAGCTGGTGACGGAATCCATCACCTTGGAGGTGGGCTACGACCGGGAGAACGTAGACAAGGGCGGCTACCGTGGTCTGACCCAGACCGACCGCTACGGCAGAACCATCCCCAAGGCAGCTCACGGCACTATCCGGTTTGATGCGCCCACCAATCTGGGTAGCACCATCATCAACGAAAGTGCAAAGCTGTTTGAGCGCATCACCGACCCGGCGCTGACGGTGCGGCGCATTACCATCAATGCCAACAAGGTCACGCCGGACGAGGGCTTCTATCAGGTGGACTTTTTCACCGACACCAAGAAGCTGGAAAGGGAGAAAAAACTCCAGCAAGCCATGCTGGGCATCAAGAACAAGTACGGCAAAAACGCCGTGCTGAAAGCCAGCAGCTACGAGGAAGGTGCCACCATGCGCCGGCGCAACGCACAGATCGGCGGTCACAGCGCAGGAGGTTCGGCGGGAGGTTCAGATGGAAAACTACAAAAATAGCAAAATCGGGCGGGAGACCGCCCAAAAGTACGGGGACATCCTAGAGATGGAACGCCCCCAGACCGAAGAATCCCTCCGCAAGCACCCCCGCATGACCCTTCAGAACCGTGCCAAGATCTTCTCTCCCTTCTCTCCGCTGCGGGGCTATGACGAGCAGCTTGCCGCAGAAAAGCAGCGCACCGAGCGCGTGACCAAGCGCATTCTGACCGAGGAAGAAATGTCGGCTCTGGCCGATCGGCTGATGCAGGTCACCAAGGGCATGACCATCACAGCGCGGTATTTCAAAGAGGATACTGCCCACCCGGAGGTTCCCGCGGTGGGCAACTACATCACACTGACCGGAAAAGCAGACCGCATCGACCCGGTGTTCCGCACCTTGCAGGTGGGCGACACCGTGGTGCCCTTTGAAGATCTGGTGGAGGTCAGCGGGGAAGGCATCATGGAAATTGACGCATATCTGGGAATCCGGGAAGAATGAGATGACAAGAAATGCTGAAAGAGATGTTTATGGGACAGCTCTTTCAGTAAAATGACCTCAGAAGAAGCAAAACACACTTCGGATGGAGGAAAACACAATGGCAAACGGTGATTACGGCTATTTCGGCAAAGGTGACACGGGCTATGCCCAGTACATGACGGCTTTCAACCGCAACTTCGGCGGCTCGTCCGGCGGCGGTGGCGGTGGGAACCACAACAATGGCGGCGGTGGCGGGGGAGATGGCAGCGGCTGCGGCTGCCTCATCGCCATTGCGGTGGTGGTCGTGCTGGTGCTCCTCGGCATGGGGAACTGAGGGCATTTCCATAGCACAAGGCTGTCTTACGTGACCCGGTCACAGAAAGCATAACTAGGAAATGTTATCATATAGTCACAGGAAACACCAACAACATTCCGATGGAGGAATTGAATATGAAAGCAAAGTTTTATATCTGTGAGCACTGTGGCAACCTGGTCACCACCATCCACAACGCAGGCGTCCCGCTGGTCTGCTGCGGCGAAAAGATGAAGGAACTGCTCCCCAACACCGTGGAAGCCAGCGGCGAAAAGCATCTGCCGGTGGCAGAGCTTTCCGGCAGCACCCTCACGGTTACGGTGGGTGCAGTGGAGCATCCCATGGTGGATGTGCACCACATCCAGTGGCTCTTTGTGGAGACGGAAAACGGCGGACAGCTCCGCTACCTCGCCCCCGGGCAGGCACCCAAGGCGGTATTTGAGCTGGGCAGCGAAAAGCCGGTGGCGGTCTACGCTTACTGCAACCTGCATGGTCTGTGGATGACGAAGCTGTAAGAAATAAACGGGCTCCTGCCAGTGGTTAAACGCTTGCAGGAGCCTGTTTTGCGTGTAGACGCTTTTCCGTGGAAAGGAAGCATGACACCGTTATAATGGTTGTATGGACAGCAAAATAAGCGCAGCCCTTGCACCGCCCCATCGGATGTGATAGGATGAAGAAAACCGTGTAAGGGAGGAACCACCATGCCTTTTTTGATGATCCGCAACGACATCACCAAGGTGGCAGCGGATGCCATCGTCAACCCCGCCAACCGGAACCTTTTGCAGGGCAGCGGCACCAGCCGTGCCATCTATCAGGCGGCAGGGGAGCGGGAGCTGACCGCCGCCTGTGAAGCCATCGGGCACTGCGATTTGGGCAGGGCGGTGTGCACCCCGGCATTCGGACTGCCCGCAAAGTATATCTTTCATGCGGTCTGCCCGGCATGGCACGGCGGATTTTTTGGCGAAGCAAAACAATTGGCCGGTGCGTACCATTCTGCACTGGAATTAGCCGCAGAATACCACTGCGAGAGCGTGGCTTTTCCGCTGCTGTCCAGCGGAAACTACGGCTACCCCAAGGAGCAGGCTTTCCGCATTGCAGTGGATACCATCACGCAGTACGTCATGGAGCACGACCTGACCGTGTATCTGGTGCTTTACGACCGGCGCTCGCTGGCTGTGAGCCGCAAGCTGTTCGCCTCGGTAGAGGAGTACATCGACGACCATTATGTAGCCCAGAACGATGAAAGCTACCAGTTTGACCGTCGGCGCAGAGAATACGTGGAACGCTGGGAAGATGCTGCGCTTGCCGACCGGGAGTATCCTGCGCAAGAGTGCGCGCCGCCGGTCTTTGCGGCTGCACCGCCTCCGCCTGCCACCCCCATGGCAGCCCGCAGTCTGGAAAACCTGATGGACAATCTGGGCGAGAGCTTCACCACCCGGCTGCTGCGGCTCATTGACGAGCGGGGGCTGAAAGACTCCACCGTGTACAAGCAGTCCAACATCTCCCGGCAGCATTTTTCCAAAATTCAGTGTAACCGGGACTACAACCCCAAAAAGAAGACCGTGCTTGCCTTTGCGGTGGGGCTGCATCTGTCGGAGGATGAGACCATCGACCTGCTTAAAAGCGCAGGCTATGCCTTCTCCGATGGCTCCAAGCGGGATTGGATCGTGCGGTACTGTCTGGAACACAAAATCTATAACATCAATCAGGTCAATACGCTATTGTTTGAATACGATCAGGAACAGCTGGGTGCGTGATTTGTCGCCTGCCCGTTGACCTTTTGCCCTCCGGTTTGTGGTATCCTTTTGCCAACGAAAGCGATACACCACAAAACGGAGGGCATTTATTATGAAGAAAAATCTTACCGAGCTTGTTTTCATTCTGGACCGCAGCGGCTCCATGGGTGGGCTGGAACCGGACACCATCGGCGGGTTCAACGCCATGCTGACCCGGCAGAAGGAGCAGAAAGGCGAAGCCAACGTGACCACCATCCTGTTTGACCACGAGGTGCAGTTGCTGCACGACCGCTTTCCGCTGCACGCCGTTGCGCCGCTGACCGAAAAGGACTACTACGTCCGGGGCTGTACGGCGCTGCTGGATGCCATCGGTTACGGCGTGGAGAAGATGGTAAACATCCAGCGCCATCTGCCGGAGGACGAGCGTGCCGAAAAGGTCATCTTTGTCATCACCACCGATGGGCTGGAAAACGCCAGCAAGCGGTTTGGCTACGAGAAGATTCGCCGGATGATCGAGCGGGAAAAAGAACGGTACGGCTGGGAATTTCTGTTCCTTGGTGCTAACATGGACGCCGTGCAGGAGGCCGCTCGCTTCGGCATCGGGGCAGACCGGGCGGTGCGGTTCGAGAATGATGCGCAGGGCGTGGCAGTCAATTACCATGTGGTCAGCGAAACGGTCTGCCGGATGCGGCAGGCAGCCTGCCCGGCATCCATCGGCGCAGAGTGGAAAGAGGAAATTGAAGCCGACTTCAAGAAGCGGCATCAGGAGTAAAGGAGGAAACAGCGACACCCTTGCCTGCATCACCGGCGGCATTGCCGAAGCCTTTTACGGGATGCCGTCTGAATTGCAGCAGGAGACCTTGAAGCGTCTGCCGGAGGAGATGCGGGCAGCGTATGAGCTGTTCCGGCAGAACCTTGAGCGCAGGATGTGACACCGTCGGCGCTGAGAGCTAGAGAGCCGCTGCACAGGGATCTGTGCGGCGGCTCTTTTGTGCGCAGGTGCTTTTCCGCAGCGGCAAGCCCTCGTCAAAACTCCGGGTGCCATTCGTCCCGAATGCCAATGTCGGCACAGACGATCTTTCCGCACAGCGGCGCAGAGATTTTTGCGATATGCAGCGGTTTATAGCTGTCGAAGGTTACGGTCAAATCTGCATGGGCAGCACCGTCGGCAACCTCGCCGGTGTCCGTATTGATGCCGCTGGGCAGGTCCACGGCCAGCACAAAGGCACCGCCCTTGTGCAGATGGCGTATCAGTCCGCAGGTAGCAAGGCCGGAAGGCCGCAGTTCACCATGGAATCCGGTGCCGTAGAGGGCATCCACAACGGCAGCAAAGCTCTGGGTTTCCAGTACAGAACCGTCAGTGCAGATGTGCACCGGCAGGGAGTGCAGACGCTCAAAATTGCGGATAGCGTCAGAAGTTTTCGGCTCGCCCTCGGCCAGAAGAACGGTCACATTCCAGCCGTCTTTTGCAGCGGCACGGGCAATCACGAACCCATCGCCGCCGTTGTTGCCCTTTCCGCAGACCACCAGCAGCCTGCCGGGATGCGGGAACTGCTTTTGCAGTTCAGCGTAAGCCGCCAGCCCGGCGTTTTCCATCATTTGCGGGTAGGGCAGACCGTGGGCATCCCCGGCTTGTTCAATTTCCTTCATCTGCGCAGCCGTCACAATGCGATGTTTCATGTTGGCACCTTCTTTCTATCTCTATTATAATGGATGAGAATGTTTGGAACAAGATGAAAGATACCGGTGCATAGAATCTGTCCCCGGAGAGTTGGAATAAGCCCTCCGGGGGCATTTTTGCTTTTCACTATCTTTTCCGCAAGGGAAAACCATGGTATACTGAACGCAACGAATCCAAAGTAATAAACCGGGAGGTACCGTTATGAAGTGGGGAATTTTAGCGACCGGCACCATTGCCAAAAAGTTTGCGTCTACGGTGGAACAGATGGGCGCAGAAGGAGAGCAGCTTGTTGCCGTGGGGTCACGGCATCTGGAAAGCGCACAGGCGTTTGCGCAGCAGTACGGCATCCCCCGCTGCTACGGCTCCTACGAAGCCCTTGCCGCCGACCCGGAGGTGGAGGCAATCTATATTGCCACCCCCAACACCCTGCATTACGAAAACTGCAGGCTCTGCCTGGAGCAGGGTAAGCACGTTTTGTGCGAAAAGCCCTTTACCATTAGCCCGGAGCAGGCGCAGGAGCTGTACCGTCTGGCAGAGGAAAAGCACCTCTTTCTCATGGAGGCGTTCTGGATCTGGCTGCTGCCGCTGTACGATCGCCTGCGCGAGATCCTTGCGGCGGGCACCATCGGGGAGCTGAAGCAGATCACCTGTCAGTACGGCTTTGTGGCCTCCGGTGCCCGGAAGGACCGCAAGTTTGATTCCGGTCTGGGCGGCGGTGCGCTGCTGGATATCGGCATCTACAATCTGGGCTTTCTGCGCATCCTTACCGGACAGGACCCGGAGAAGGTGGAGACCAAAGAGGTCCACATCAACGAGTACGGCACCGACGATTACAGCCGCCTTGCGCTGACCTACCCCGGCGGCTGCAAGGCAGAGTCGGTCCAGACCATCGGGCAGGAGCTGGAGCGCAATGCACGCATCCTTGGCACCAAGGGCAGTATTTTCCTGCCGGATTTCCAGCACGCCGAGACCATGACGCTGGAAGTGGAGGGCAAAGAGCCGGAGGTCATCCGCTGCCCGGTGGACATCAACGGCTTTGAGTATGAGGTCCGGGAAGCAAGCCGCTGCGTGAAACTGGGACGTACCGGCAGCGACCGCTACACCCCGCAGGACAGCCTTGCCTTGACCCGCCTGATGTACGACACCCGCATGAGCTGGGGCATGAAGTTTGCGGGCGAGGTGTAAGCACGCACCTTGCACAGGGGGCTTTTTGTGTGCGGAAACCATGGGACACTAAGAACGACAACTTGGAATTTAATGGAGGGATGTTTCTATGAAATCTTTTGTTTGCAGTTTGTGTCACAATGGCATAGTTGGAGGAGGTCTGTACCTCGATAGTCAGTCGCTTACTTACAAGACAAACAAGCTTACAGTTGGCAAAAAATACAGAAATTTAGTTTTGCCGATGCAGGAAATAAAAGAAATCTCTTGGAAGTGGATAGTCTTTCCAATTGCAACAGTTAATATGAAAAATGGAGAACTATATAAATTCATTATTTTCAATAAATCACGCTTTGCAAAATGGTTTCAAGAGTATTCTCGATAAATACAAAGTGTCAAATTCCAGTTTGTCGGGCAGACAGGTAACTGAAAAACACAAAATGAGGGAGCAACCATGGTACTTTATTTTACGGGAACCGGCAACAGCCGGTATCTGGCGCGGCGTATTGCCGAAGGGCTGGAGATGCCGCTTTACGACCTGAACGCCTGCATCAAGGCAGGGGATACTGCCCCGGTGCAGACCGGGCGGGATGTGGTGCTGGTGACGCCTACCTACGCATGGCGCATCCCCCGGGTGGTGTCGGGGTGGCTGGGCAAGACCGAGCTGACCGGGGCAGAGCGTATCTGGTTTGTGATGGATTGCGGCAGCGAAATTGGCAATGCGGCAGGCTATAACCGGGAGCTTGCAGCGCAAAAGCAGCTGCAGTATATGGGGACTGCCCAGATCATCATGCCGGAAAACTACATTGCCATGTTCAATGCGCCCCGGAAGGAGCAGGCACGGAGCATCGTGGAGCAGGCAGAGCCTGCACTTCAGAAGGTGCTGACCCAGCTCAGAGCCGGGCAGGAATTTCCCCCGCCGAGAGACAACCTCTACGACCGCCTTATGAGCGGCCCGGTAAACCCGGTGTTTTATCGCTTCTTTGTAAAAGCCGATGCCTTCCGGGCAACGGACGCCTGCATCGGCTGCGGTAAGTGCGTGGAGCTGTGCCCCCTGAACAATATCTATCTGGAAAACGGCAGGCCGGTCTGGGGCAAAAACTGCACCCACTGCATGGCGTGCATCTGCTATTGCCCCAAAGAGGCCATCGAGTACGGCAAAAAGAGCAAAGGCAAGCCCCGGTATCACTTTGAAGCACTGGAAAAGCAGCAGGACGTATGAAATTAAGGGGGCTCCGGCGGCGGGCAACCGGCGGACGAAAGGACAGATTTGTCTTTGATAGAATAAACCTATTGACATGGTGTGAAAATTGGCTTATACTATCCCCAACACAAGGAAGGGAGCACAGGCAGATGAAACATACAGCAGATGCCCGGCACAGACTACCCGGGCGAATGCGCTGCTCCCAGACAAATTCCCGGCAGACAGACTGAGAAAAAACAGGAAGATGCCGTTGTCTGGGAGAGGTGCCTGAACATACATCGTCACAATAAAAGGAGAACCGACAATGGCTGATTATAAACTGTGGAACGCACTGAAGGATGCTAAAAAATATCGCTGGGTGGAACTTTCTCACTCGCTGAACAACGAAAGCCCCTACTGGTCCGGCATCCCGGAAGGCTCTGTGGAGCTGGCAAAGACCGTGTGGGACTGGGGCAAGCCGGAACTGGAATGCCTGATCCAGACCTTCAAATTCCCCGGACAGTTCGGTACCCATATCGACTTTCCGGGTCACTTCATCAAGGGCAAAGCATTGTCCGAAAAGTATGATGTGAACGACCTGATCTTCCCGCTGGTGGTCATCGATATTTCCCAGCAGGCCAAGAAAGACCCCCGCTACGCTGTGACGGTGGAGGACATCAAGGCCTATGAAGCAAAGTACGGTCCTATCCCGGATGGTGCGCTGGTGGCTCTGCGCAGCGACTGGTACAAGAAGTGGCCGGATATGGATGCGCTGTCCGGCATCGATGCAGAGGGTAAAGAAAATGCCCCCGGCTGGTCGCTGGAAGCATTGGAGTATATCTACAAGGTGCGCAACGCCGCCGCCAATGGCCACGAAACGCTGGATACCGATTCCTCTGCGGTGGCGGAAGAAAAGGGCGACCTTGCCTGCGAGCGCTATGTTCTGGACAACGACAAGCTGCAGGTGGAGGTGCTTGCAAATCTGGATAAAGTTCAGCCTGCCGGTGCGGTGGTCATCGTTTCTTATCCTCGCATTGAAGGTGCAACTGGTCTGCCCGCACGGGTCTGGGCCATTACCGAATAAGAGCGGAGAAGTGGGAAAATGTCCTTTGAAAAAGCAAAAGCAGACCTGGAGGAAAAAGGTCTGGGAGACCATGTCATTGTGCTGAACGAGTCCTCGGCAACCGTGGCAGAGGCAGCCCACGCATTGGGCGTGGAGCCTGCCAGCATCGCCAAAACGCTGTTGGATGGACCCTTTTGTGATTCGCAGAGTAATGCCGGCAATATTGATTCCGTATTGCAGACGTAAAAACTGTTGACCCTGCGATTGGGCTCCATCTGCAATAAAAAAGGGGCAAAGCCGCCTGCATGCAGGAGACCTTGCCCTTTTGTGTTATATTTTACAATAAATTAGGCAGTTTTCCGTGTATTCACAGCGCCACATTGACCGGCAGGACATACACGCCGTCGGCGGCGTAGAAGGTGATCTGAGTAATCGTCTTGCCGATGATGGATGCAAAGTAAGGATCATCGGCATTGAAGCCCAGCTTGGTACCATGCCAGATGTTGGTCACATGATGCAGGCCGTACTCACTGCCATCGGCGGTGGTCAGAACTACGCCGTAGACCTTGTTGGCCTTGTAGTCCAGATCAAAACCGGAGAGCTTCATCTCGTAGGTGGTGTGGTGACCGTTGGTATTCAGCTCCACAGTGGCGCCCTCTACGGTGGTCTCGGTGGCGTGGACCTTGCCAAACTCCCACTTGCCGCTCAGCAGGTTATACCATGCGGTAATGTAGTAGGCAGGGGTCTCACTGAGCTTGTAGTAAGCGTAGCTCTCGTTCTCAAACAAGGCATCTGCGCCGGTGTAGGTAGTGGTGGATTCCTTGCCCTTCAGGGTAACGGTAATGTCGTAGCAGTCGGCATCGGTGACCTGCTTTGCGTTCTTCAGCGCCCACGGGGTCAGCACCTTGACCGGGAAGGAAACGCCGGTGATGTCGGTGCCATCTGCGTTGACGTGGTAGGAACCGCCGGCAAGGTTGCCCGCACGGGTCTTGTTCTTGGTGGCGCTGGTCACAGCGTCGATCTCAGATGCGTTGTCCACACCGGCAGCCTTGTAGAAGTCGGCGTAGGGGATGTTCATCTGGACATAGCTGGAGGTCAGGCAGTTTTCCTGTTCCACCTCTTCCGCAGCGAAGGCCGGGACTGCCACAGCGCATACCAGCATAGCGGCCGCAAGTGCACCTGCAAATACTTGTTTCAATCTCATGGTAACACACCTCTATCTCAGTTTTGAAAAAACAGTTAGCTTTACCTAACAATCGATGCAAAAAAATGCAGGGGCAACGCCCCTCAGATGGTTAGGCAAAACAAATTCGCGAAATAAAAATAGCACTCCCACCGGGCGTTGTCAAGTAGAAACCGGCAAGTTTGCAGAGGTAAATTTTTCGGTGCAGGAAACGATCTGCATCCTCTATACCGCAAAGCCCTTGACCTTTTTGCCGGAGCGCAGTATACTGCCTGTATGGTTAGTTACGTTTAACCGCAAGGAGGTACTACATGATACAAGACGCATTCTGGGGGATATTGATCCCCTTTCTGGGCACAAGTCTTGGGGCGGGCTGTGTGTTCTTTTTGAAAAACTCTCTGTGTGACGGCATCCAGCGTGCCCTCACCGGCTTTGCTGCCGGGGTCATGGTGGCGGCATCGGTATGGAGCTTGCTGATCCCGGCTATGGAGCAGGCCGCAGATCTGGGCAGGCTGGCATTTTTCCCGGCGGCGGTGGGTTTCTGGCTGGGTATCCTGTTTTTGCTGCTGCTGGACCATCTCATCCCGCATCTGCACCAGAACAGTTTGCAGGCCGAAGGGCCAAAAAGCCAGCTCCAGCGCACCACCATGATGGTTCTGGCGGTGACGCTGCACAACATCCCGGAGGGTATGGCAGTGGGCGTAGTCTATGCCGGTTACCTTGCCGGAACTGCTCAGATCACCGCCGCCGGGGCGCTGGCACTTTCCCTTGGCATTGCCATCCAGAACTTCCCGGAGGGGGCCATCATTTCCATGCCCCTGCGGGCGGAAGGAATGAAAAAGGGCCGGGCGTTCTGGGGCGGTGTACTGTCCGGCATCGTAGAGCCCATCGGGGCAGTGCTGACGATTCTGGCAGCAGGCATCGTGGTGCCTGCTTTGCCCTATCTGCTCAGCTTTGCCGCCGGAGCCATGCTGTATGTGGTGGTGGAGGAACTGATCCCGGAAATGTCGCAGGGACAGCACTCCAACGTTGGCACGGTATTTTTCGCGGTGGGCTTCAGCGTGATGATGGTGCTGGATGTGGCACTTGGGTGACGGATGGAGCCCTCGAAGGCGAAATCTTTTTCGGAATCTCCGAAAATGCTTAAACTTCTTGACAGAGGAGACGGCAGGGCGTATTATTTTGGCAGAAGGACCGCTGAGAAGCGGCTTTTTATAGAATAGAAAGTTAGCTTTACCTAACTTGCAGCACGAGGAATTGCTGGCCTGTCACCCGGAGCAGTGGGCGCATGCGGTGCTGGCGGCAATGATGACTATTTTTACTCACTGAGGGAGGAACCTATGAAATACAAAATCGAGAAAAACACCGTGCAGGAGACGCTGATCCTCCCACTGTATTCCCGGAAGCTGTGCACAGAGCTGTATCCGAACCTTTATCGGGACGAAACAGCGGTGCATCTGATCGACCAGATCGACTACGACTTTTCAGAGGCAGAGGAAAACTCCCGCAGCCTGATGCAGCGCTTCGGTGCTCTGGAGGTCGCCATGCGGCAGAATGACCTTGCCTTTGAGGTGCAGGCGTACCTGAAAAACCACCCCTGCGCGGCAGTGGTCAATCTGGGCTGCGGGCTGGATAACACCGGCAGAGCCTGCGACAACGGCAGCTGTAAAATCTACAATCTGGACTTCCCGGATGTTATCGCCTTGCGGCAGCAGCTGCTGCCCGCCGGGGAGCGGGAGCAAAACATCCCCTGCGACCTGAAAGACCCCGCATGGTTTGACAAGATCGATGCCTCCGGCGGGGCGGTGTTCTTTGCCTCCGGGGTGTTCTATTACTTCCTGACGGAGCAGGTCAAGGCGCTGGTGCAGGGGATGGCAGATGCTTTTCCCGGCGGAGTGCTGGTCTTTGATGCTGCCAACCGTACGGCGGTGAAGATGATCGCCAAAACGTGGCTCAGGACGGCGAAAATCAAGGATGTGGGAGCATATTTCGCGGTTTCGGATGCGAAAAGCGAGCTTTCCCCATGGGACAGCCGTTTGCAAGTATCCAGCAGGGGCTATATGATGGGCTACAACGACCTGAAAGACGCTTCTGTCAGCGGCTTTTTCCGATTTCTCGCCAAGGTCGGGGACAACGGGATGAAAATGCAGATCGTGAAGATCGGATTTGGGGGCAGACAATGAAGTATGTCGGGATGCCCATGGGGATGTGGGTGCTGTTTGCCGGCTCTTTTCAAAAGCAGCTGACCGCTTACGATTTGAGCCTTGTAGTGGTTGTTTTGCAAAACTTTTATTCTTTACTTGATAACTGTATACGATAAAACCAAAGGGAGCTCTGCCCGGATCTTCGTCCGTGACGGAACTCTCTTTTTAGCTTTATAAAAAAACCATAAGTCATCTGCCATGGTCAACGGAGCAAGAACCACACGCCCAGCAGGAGCGCAAGGAAGATCAGGTTGGACAGGGTGAACAGTCCAAAATACTGCTTCTTCCCCTGTGGCAGCTCCCGTGCGATCTGTCGGTAGGAAATAAGACTGGCCATGGATGCGATCAAAGTGCCAAGACCTCCCAGATTGGTGCCGATGATGAGGGCTTGTGTCTCTGCCGTGAACCCGGACAGCAGCAGGGCGGCGGGAACATTACTGGTGACCTGCGAAGCAAGAACCGCCACCAGAACTTCCCGGCCGGTCAGAAACTCCTGCAGCCAGCCGGAAAAGGCCGGAATGCGGCCAAGATTGCCAATGAAGATGAAAAAAGCCACAAAGGTCAGAAGCAGGGAATAGTCCACTGCCCGTAAGGTGTGCGGGTCTGCAAAAAGGGCGCAGACGAGCACAGCGGCAAAGGCAATGCCATAGGGCAACACCCGGATCACGGACAGCAGGCAGACGGCAAACAGAACCAGATACAGCAGGATGATCTTCTGATCCCCCTGAGATGCAGAAGAAGAAACAAGCTCGTTCACGGAGAGGGCGGCAGAGGTTTTCCGGCAGACCATTGCAGCCCAAGCCAGCAGCAGGAGCAGAGAGACCAGGGTATAGGGCAGCATAAGAAGCACAAATCCCCCGATGCTCATGCCACTTTTTCCGTAAAGATAGAGGTTCTGCGGGTTGCCGATGGGGGTCAGCATACTGCCAAGGTTTGCCGCAATGGTCTGCATACAGACCACCGGGATCAGAAGAGCGCGGCGGACATCCGCTCCCAGACGGCTCAGGACCACGAACGTAAAGGGAACGAAGGTCAGCAGGGAAACATCGTTGGTGATGAGCATGCTTCCGAAAAAGCACAGCCCGACCAGTACCAGCGTCAGCTGAAAGGTGCTGTGGGTGCGGGACAGCAATGCCCGTCCCAGTCCATCAAAAAAGCCCTGCCGCCGCAGCCCGGCCATGACCGTCATCAGGGAAAACAAAATCGCCAGCGTGCGCAGGTCGATGTAGCCGAGATACTGCGCATCCGGCGGAACAAAGAAGGCGGAGACAACGGCCAGCACAGCGGCTGCGGTGAGGACCGTTTCCTGTTGAATGAATTGTTTGAGTAGTTTCATAGAGACACATCCTTGTAATGTAAAGGCAGCCCTGCTGCGATGCCGGGCGGCCTTTTTTCGTATTTCAGAGCAGCAGCTCAAACAACCCGATCATCAGCGGCATGGTCAGGATGGAAAGCAGCGTGCTCAGGACATAGATCGCGCTGGAATGAGAAGCATCCCGGTCATAGAGCTGTGCCATGGAGGTGACCGTTGCACAGGCGGGGGTAATGGCAGAAAGGTAGACCGTCATCAGGATGGACTTGCCGTCCGGGATCCAAAGAGATGCTTGAACTGCCCAAAGCAGCAGGACGATGACCAGCGGAACACCCAGCAGACGCAGAAATACCGGCAGATAGTTGCGCGGGGTGCAGAAAACCTTTTTCAGGGGCACTTCCGCAATAGCCATGCCTGCCAGCAGCATTCCCATGGGGCCGATCATATTGCCGACACTGCTCAGTGTGCTGGTGATCGGGGCAGGCAGCGAGATGTGCAGCAGGTACAGCAGAGCACCGGCTGCAATGGCGATCAGGTTGACATTGGTAAGGAGCTTGCGCCATTCCAGCTGGGCAGACCCCTGCAGGCAGGCACTTGCATGGGTCCAGAGCAGCACCAGCTGTACAATGACAAAGGCACAGGAGTAGACAACATATTCCTCCCCCAGCAGGGCCTGCACAATGGGGATGACCAGCGCGGCGGCATTGCTGTAAATGATATTGACCTGCTCCACGGCGTCCAGCTTGAGAGCTTTGCGGAACAGCGCATTCAGAAGCAGAAATACAACGTGCATTCCAACGGCGATGCCCATGGAATAAAGCAGCCCGGTGCGGATCTCCGGTGTATCCTTGATCTGAAAGGCGTTCAGAACGACACAGGGCATGACCAGATAGACAAAGACCACAGACAGCACCTTGCTGTCCGATGCCTTCAACAAGCCGGTTTTTACAACGGCATATCCCATCAGCAGAATCAGAAATAGCTGCGCGATCTGCTGCATCAATAAAAGGCTGATTTGCATTTGGATCTCCTCTTTTGCAATTCGTTTTTGCAGCACAATCCTACTCCATTAGCGGGGCATCGTCAAGAGAAAACAGAAAAATGCAATCTGAATAAGAAAAAACGGATGGCTCCGCAGAACCATCCGCTAAAACTGGCATCATCAGTCTTTCCGGTACTTATATGCACCCTCAATGGCGTCAATTTCCGTGGGAATGCAGAGGTTTATGTCCTGATACATGGAAGAGTAGCCTTTTAAGCAAGGATCCCGGTGGACTGCAAAAACAGCACCAGCATCATCACCGGGGCAACATAGCGGATCATCACCCGGTAGAGCTTCTTGCGGCGGAAGGTCTTGCCGCCCCGCTGCATCTCGTCAATGACGTAATCCGGCGTCATGACCCAGCCGATCAGGATGGTGGACAGCAGGGCAATGAAAGGCATCATGACGCTGTTGCTGACATAGTCCATGATATCCAGCAGCTGAGCCGCAGAGCCGTTGGGCAGCTGTACCTCAAAATAGAAGATGCTGTAACCCAGCGCAATGATGGCGGACGCGGCCAGATAAATGACCGTCAGCACAAGCACCGTCTTTTTGCGGCCCGAGTGGAAGATCTCCATGCAGTTGGCGGTGATGGATTCCAGTACCGAGATGCAGGAAGTGAGAGTGGCAAAAATAGCAGTGACAAAGAACAGGATGCCCACGAAAGTACCGGCCTTGCCCATAGCGGCAAACACCTTGGGCAGCGAGACGAACATCAGGCTGGGGCCTGCACTCATGCCCTCGGTACCGGAGAACACATACACGGCGGGGATGATCATGGCACCGGCCAGCAGAGCCACGCCTGTATCGAAGATCTCAATTTGATTCACCGCTTTGTTCAGGTTGACCTCCGGTTTGACGTAGGAACCGTAGGTGATCATAATGCCCATGGACACGCTGAGGGAGAAGAACAGCTGGCTCATGGCGTCCAGCAAGATCTGCAAAAAGCGGCTGACGGTCAGCCCTTCCATGTGCGGGGTCAGGTAGTAGCGCAGCCCTTCCATACCGGTGCGCATCTGACCGGAAGCGTCCTCATGGCGCAGGGTGAGGGCGTAACCAGCGATCACCACCACCAGCACCAGCAGAATGGGCATCATGTAGCGGGACACCCGCTCAATGCCGCCCTCCACGCCGTTGTACACGATGAAAGCCGTCACGCCCATGAACAGCAGAGCGAACACCACAGGCGACACCGGCGAGGTGATGAAGCTGGTAAAATAGCCGTCCTCCGCAGCAGCGGCAGACTGTCCGGTGAGGTAGACCACCGCATATTTCGTGATCCACCCACCGATGACCGCGTAGTAGGTCATGATCAGAACCGGCACCAGAAAGGTGAGGATGCCGAGGAATTTCCACTTGGGGCGCATCGTCTCGTAGGCGCGGATGGCACTCTGCTTGGTGCGGCGTCCGATGGCAATATCCGAGGTGAGCAGGGTAAAACCGAAGGTCAGCACCAGTACCAGATACACCAGCAAAAACAAACCGCCGCCATCCTTTGCGGCAAGGTACGGGAACCGCCACAGGTTGCCGACACCCACCGCACTTCCGGCGGCAGCAAGGACAAACCCGATTTGTCCGGAGAAACTGCTTGCTTTCTTTTCCATGATTCTCAAACTCCTATCCTAAAAACCTATTGTAATATAGGATAACATGAAGTATCATATCAGTAAACCCAATAAAATTACTACGACCTATAAATTTTACTTATGGAGCGTTTGCAATGCGGGAACAGAAAGACCGATACGAGATATTCTTGAAAGTATGCGAAACGGGCAGTTTTTCCAAAGCAGCGGAGGCACTGAACTATACCCAATCCGGCATCAGCCAGATGATGGCAGGGCTGGAAGAGGAATTGGGCGTGCAGCTGTTCGCCCGCATCAACCGGGGCGTGACCCTGACCGATAACGGCACCCGCCTTTTGCCCTACATCCGGGAGCTGGCCAACCAGAAGACCCGGCTGCGGCAGGCAGCGTTCAATATCAACCACAAGGTGGAGGGCAAGCTGCGGGTGGGCAGCATTTCCAGCATCACAACGCTCTGGATGCCGGAAGTCGTGCATTATTTCAAGGAAAACTACCCGAAGGTGAAGATTGAAATTCTGGACGGCAACTATGATGAGATCCGGGAATGGATCATCCGTGGGCAGGTGGACTGCGGTTTCCTCTCGTCCATTGTGGCAGACGACCTGAAATTCTACCCGCTCCGGGACGACCCGCTGTGCGCTGTGTTCCCGGAGGGGCATCCGCTGGCTGCACATTCCAGTGTGATCCTGCCGCAGCTGTTTCAGTATCCGCTCATCATTGAAACGCCCGGCTGTGATAACGACATCCAGCACCTGATGCTCAAATGCCCGGTGAAGCCGAATATTTCATACAGCTTCCGGGACGATACCCTCATCATGGCGTTCGTGCGCAGCGGGCTGGGCGTGACCATCTCGCAGGAACTGGTGATGCAGGCATTTGGCTGCCCCGGTGTGGTGTCCCGCCCGCTGGAGCCTGCCTGCTGCCGGACATTGGGGCTGGCGTTTTCCAAGACGGCGAGCTCGGTGGTGAGCCAGACGCTGCTGGAATATCTGAGCTCCACCCGGCAGCGAAAGGAAACACCGGAGATAAAATAAGAACAAAGCGCGGAGAACGGTATAAAAGCCGCTCTCCGCTTTCCCAGCAGCAACTCCTTGATCTCCTTGGAGATGACCGCCTGAAAATCGCGCACGATGGTGGGGAGCAGTTCCCTGCACCCTCAAAGGACTTTCTCTGTTGTCATTCTGCCTGTATCTCTTCCACCAGCGGCAGATAGTCGGCACAGTATTTCCGGTACAGCGGCTGTACCAGCTGGCGGAAGTTCTGCATTTCCTCTTCGGGCAGCGGCAGCTCCCGGCACCCGCCAGCCAATGCCGCTTCTCGGGCGGCAGTTTCTTCCTGTGCCCAGAGTTGGCGCTCATATTGTGCCGATGCCCGGGCGCATTTCTGCAGAATCTGCTGGTACTCCTCCGGCAGTGCATCCCATGTGCGGCCGGAAGCCAGCTGCACCTCCGGTACGCGGCTGTGCTCATCGGCCATGTAGTACTGCGCCACCTTGTAGTGCTCCATGGAATAGTAGGCCGGCCAGTTGTTTTCGGCGGCATCGATCTGCCCGGTCTCAAACGCCGAGTACACGTCGCTGTAAGCCGTGGTCTCCGGCACTGCACCCAGCAGGCGGATCATGTCGATCACGATCTGCGAATCCTGCACGCGGATGGTCTTGCCCTGCAGATCGTTCAGGCTGCGCACCGGCTGACGGGCATAGAACGAGCGGGCACCCGCGTCGTACCAGCTCAGCCCCACCCGCCCCTGCGCGGTAAAGTCCTGCAAAAACTCTGCTCCGATGCTGCCATCCAGCACACGCCACATATGGTCGGCATCCCGGTAGAGATACGGCAGCAGCAGCACGTTGAGTCGGGGCAGATCGTCTGTGACCGCCGAAAGCGACACACGTGCAAAATCTACGCCGCCAATGGCAAGCTGCTCCCACACCTGCTGTTCCGAGCCGTACTCGCCGTTCGCTTTGACCTGAATGACCACCTTGCCCCCGGTCTGCTGCTGCACAAGATCCGCAAAATACTGTGCGCCCTGTGTGGTGGGGTACCCGGCGGGCTGGTTGTCGGCATAGGTCAGCACATAGTCCGGTGTAGTCTGCGGCTTTGCGCCACAGCCTGCCAGCTGCAAGGCTGCAAAGCCCAGCCCGGCTAAAAAGGTCCGTCTGCGCATGGTGTCTCCCTCCCTTTGCAGATAGTATAGCGCACAAGACTGCTTTTGTGCAAGAGACAGAAAAAGGCGGTGCCTGCCGCAAAGCAGGTACCGCCTTTTTAGGAGAAGAAGGGAATGTCTCAGTTACATCAGGCCCATTGCCTGCGGCAGTGCGGTAGACACTGCCGGGATAAAGGTGACCAGCAGCAGGCCGCCGATGATGGCCACATAGTACATAAGCATATACGGCATGACCTTGGAAAGCGAGGTGCGGCCCACCTTGATGCCCACGAACAATGCGTTGCCCACAGGCGGGGTGATGTTGCCGATGCAAAGGTTATACACGAGGATCAGACCGAACTGGATGGTGCTCATGCCAAAGCTCTGGCAGATGGGCAGAAACAGCGGGGTGAAGATGAGGATGGCCGGGGTCACATCCATGAAAGTGCCGGACACCAGCAGGATCACGTTCATGATGAGCAGAATGATGTACTTATTGCTGGTCAGGCTCAGCAGGGCTGCCGCCACGGCATCCGGGATCTGCAAAAAGGCCATGACCCAGCCCAGAATGTTGGAAACACCCACAAGGAACACCACCATGCCGGACATCTTGGCAGAGTCCACGATGATCTTCCACAGGCTCTTCAGGTTGATGGAGCGGTAGCAGAAGGCAAGCACCAGTGCATAGACAACGGCAATGGCAGAGCCTTCGGTGGCAGAGAACACACCGCCGATGATGCCGCCGATGACCACGATGATCAAGGACAGAGAAGGCAGGGCGCGCAGGGTGCAGACGCCGAGATTTTTCCAGTCAAATTTGCCGGGGGTGCCTTTATAGCCCAGCTTGACCGCCAGCAGCACGCCCACCACGCAGCAGCACAGCGCCCAGATGATGCCGGGAATGTAACCAGCCATGAACAGCGCAGCCACAGAGGTGCCGCCGGATGCCAGCGAGTAGGTGATCAAGGCGTTGGACGGCGGGATCAGCAAACCGGAGCAGGAGGAAGCAGCGTTGGTGGCAGCGGTCACGGCGGGGTCGTAGCCCTGCTCGTCGGCACCGTCGCGGATCATGGAGCCAACAGCAGCCGCCGCAGCGGAAGCCGAGCCGGAGATGGCACCGAACAGGGCGTTGGTGCCGATGTTGGTCACCAGCAGTGCGCCGGGCAGCTTGCCCAGAATGGCCATGACGAAATCCACCAGACGCTTGGCGATGCCGCCCTGATTCATGATATTGCCGGCCAGAATAAAGAACGGGATGGCGGTCAGGCTGAACTTGCTCATGCCCACAAAGGTGCGCTGGGCAGCGGTCAGCACGGCTACGTTCAGATCAATGGAAGAAAGGATGGCAGTCAGAGAAGAGACTGCAATGGCGTACGAGATAGGCACGCCGAGGAACAGCAGCACCAGCAGCACTGCCAGAATTACGAGTAATGCTTGAATTGCCACAGCTTAGTCCTCCTTGTTTTCCTTGTCGGCATCGGCAGCCATTTCGGCTTCCACTTTTGCAAAGTCTGCATCCTCCGGGGTATCCAGACAGATGGAGCCGTTGGCGATACCGATAATGTTCAGCACGGAATACACCAGAATGATCACGCCGCAGATGGGCATGACCCAGTAGAACACGCCCACGGCTACGCCCAGCGAGGAGGTCTGCTGTCCCATAGCCAGCTGGGACACCTGAAAACCGCCGAACACCAGAATGGTCGCGGAGAAGAGGAAGGCGATGACCTCGGCAAAGATGTGGAACGCCTTGCGCATGATGGGGTTGAACCGGTCCACCAGCACGGGGATGTTCATGTGGCCGCGCTCGCCGGAGACGATGGTGGCGCCCAGCATGGTGCTCCAGCCGAACAGATAACCCACCAGCTCTTCCGACCATGTGGAGGGAGAGTTGAAGATGTAACGCACGATGACCTGATAGGTGGTCAGTACCACCATGACTGTCATGCTCAGACCTGCCAGCAGGTTGAGCACCTTGTTCAGGGTATTTCTCAGTTTTTCCATGATGCTCCTCCTCAGTCCGCAGTATGGGCAGCGTTGTGCTGCTGGATCAGGTCATAAATGGGCTGCAACTCCGGGTTTGCGGCCAGCACGGAATCGTGCAGGGGGGCCATAGCCTCCTGAAACGGTGCAGTGTCCGGGTAAATAAAGTTGACATGCTGCTCATTCTCGGCCTTGTCTTTGGCCTCAGCCACAGCATCCTCCCAAGCGTCCTGCTCGGTGCGCTTCACGATCTGGAAACCCTCTTCAAAGATCGCGCGCTCCTCGTCGTTGAGCTCGTTCAGGAAAGCGTAGTTTGCCACCAGCAGATCCGGCACCATCTGATGCATATCGTAGGAGTAATACTTGCAGATATCGCCGTGGCCGTTATCGGTCAGAGCCAGCTCGTTGTTCTCGGCACCATCCAGAATACCGGCCTGCAATGCGGTGTACACATCACCGAAGCCCATGGGAGTAGCCGTGCCGCCCAGCAGACGCATCATTTCCACGTTGGTGGGCGACTGCTGCACGCGGATCTTCAGACCCTTCAGGTCGGAGGGCTGGTTGATGGGGGTCTTGATGGTGTAGAAGTTGCGGGTACCGGCATCCAACCATGCCACCGTTTCCAGACCGGCTTTAGAAGTCGTCTTGAAAATGGGGTCTGTCACCTCGGGGTCATCCATGGCCTCGTGGTAGGCTTCCACGCTGGAGAACAGGTAAGGCAGGTTGAAGATCTGGTATTTGGCGCTGAAGGTCTCCATAATGGCATTGGACGCCACCACAAAGTCGATGGCACCGGTCTGGGTCAGCTGCACCATTTCGGTCTGGGAGCCCAGCAGCTCGCTGGGGTACACCTCCACGCGGTACTTGTCGCCCAGCTTCTCGTTGATATAGTTGGCGAAGGCTTCCAGTCCCAGATGATCCGGGTGGGTCTGGGACTGCACATGGCCGATGCGCACGATCTTGCGGTCGTCATCGGAGCCGGCGCCGCAGCCGGTAAGCATCATGCTGCTGGTCAGTGCCGCCGCGCCCATCAGCGACAGAAACGTTCTTCTCTTCATGAATGGCATCCTCTCTTTTCGCGTTTTTCTATGATTATAGTTTAACAAACCGTTCATTTTTGCGAAACCGGATTATTTTGTGAAACGCAGTACGATTTTGTCTTTGTTGTATCCAAGTACAATTTTTGTATTTTGCGGACGAAAGAAACTGGCAAAAATAAAGAAGCGCCCGTCCCTCTCCTGCTGACAGGCAGAAAAGAACGAGCGCTTCTTTTGTGTCGGATTTATCCTTGTACCGCTTTTTCCGCTGCGGCCATGCGGTATTCCGAAGGGGTCTGGCCGGTCAGGCGCTTGAACACCCTTGTAAAATAGTTGGCGTCGCTGTAACCCACAGCAGCGCCGATATCTTTCAGGCTCAGGCGCGGGTCCAAAATCAGCTGGCGCGCCTTGTTCACCCGATATTCGTTCAGGTAGGCCGAAAAGTTCACCTTAAAGCACTGCTTGAACAGCTTGCAGAAGTAAGCGTCCGAGTAGCGCAGCGCAGCGGCGGCATCCTGCATGGAGATATCCTCCCCATAGTGAGCGTCGATGAAGCGGCTGATCTCTGCCCGGATGATGGCGGTGCGCATATCCTCATCCTCTTCCCGGCGGAGGGGCTCTGCAGGCGCAGGGGGCTGTGCCGGGCGGGCGGGCAGCTGCACCGACACCTGCCGGATGGCATCCTCCACCGCGAATACCAACTCCTGCTCGTTGTAAGGCTTGAGCAGATAGTCCAGCGCCCGCACAGAGATCGCCTGCCGTGCGTAGTCGAACTTATCAAAGCCAGTCAGAAACAGTATGGCGCAATTTTTGTCCGTTTCGCGGATCTTACGCGCCACCTCCAGCCCGGTAAGACCCGGCATTTCAATGTCCAGCACAGCCACCTGCGGCGCTTCGCGGGCAAAAATTTCCAGCGCTTCCCTGCCGTTTTTTGCTTCATACAGGCTTATCAGATCTCCCAGATACTTCTGCAAGGTCCTGCACAGCACTTTGCGCTCGATCAATTCATCCTCTGCTACCAGCAATTTGCACTTCACGAGAGCGTCTCCTCCTTTTCTTCCGGCTGCTGCGTTTGCGGCAGTTCAAACCGCACCACAGTGCCATGACCTGCGCGGCTGTATACCTGCATTTTACCGCCCGAATACAGCATCCCGATGCGGCGGGAAATGTTGCCAAGGCCGATGTTACGGCCGGTCTGCTCGCTCTGGGCAATTTTGGTTTGCACGGCGTCCAACTCCTCTGGGGTCATCCCCTTGCCGTTGTCTGCGACCGTGAGCACCAGCACCTTGCCCTGCATCCATGCCCGCAGCAGGATGCGTCCGCCTTCCTCGCGGGACTTGAGCCCATGCGAGTAAGCGTTTTCCACCACCGGCTGCAGCATAAAGGACGGCACGAAAACCGCCGCAGGCTGCACCCGGATGCTTTTTTCTACGGTAATGCGTCCATCAAACCGCATCTGCTGCAAATAAATGTAGTCCTCCAGCCCGTCCAGCTCCTCCTCCAGCGTGATCTGCTGGCGCTTGGTGCGCAGGTTGTGCCGGAACAAACTGCCCAAATGCACGATCATCTGGTCGGTGGTGGCAGCATCCTCCAGCCGCGCCATGCAGGAGATCATGTTCAGGGTGTTGAATAAAAAATGCGGGTTTACCTGACTTTTAAGCACCTCCAGCCGGGTGTGTTCCAGATCCTTTTCCAGCGCAAGGTTCCGCACCTCTTCCCGGTGCAAGGCCTGCTGCGTGGTCAGCTGCTGCGCCATGGCGTGTTTCATCTGGTTGAAGGTGGCTGTCAGCCGCCCCACCTCGTCGCTGCTTTTCACCGGAAGGTCCGGGCTGGAAAAATCTCCCTCGGCAATGCTGCGGGAAGCCTGCGCCAACCGCAGCAGCGGACGCACCACCGCGCGGCTCAGCACCCGGATGAGCAGCAGCACCAGCACAGCCGCCGTCAGGAACAGCCCCAGATACAGCCACGGCAGATGCCGGATGTGAGCCGCCGTGCTGCTGTAAAGGGCGTTTTCCTGTTCCAGCGTGGCCTGTGTCAGGCGCAGCGCATACTCGGCAAGGTAGTCTTGCAGCGCCATCACATGGTACATCTGTTCAATATAGGTATCTGCTGAGGGCGAAAGCTGCAAAAAGGCATCCCGCTCCTGCCGGTAACCCGCGTACCCCTGCAAAAGGTTCCATGTGCGGGCATAGCGTTCTTCGCCGATACGGGCGTAATCGAAGGGCAGGGCCGCAAGGCTTTGCTCGGAAGCGGTGCAGGCGGCGGTATAGGCTTGTTCGGTTTCAGAAGTAGGCTGGCGCACATAGCGCGCAAAGGCCTGTGCTTCGTCCTTGAGAGCGTTCTGCACCGTGTAGCAGACGGCGTTGTCGGCCAGCAGCGTATCAAAGGAGTGCACCGTCCATTGACCTGCCATGGTAGCAATGCCGGTGGAAAGCATTGTGACCAGCAAAATCGCGGCAAGCCATACCGTGACCCTGCTGCGCAGGGAAATACCGTCCTGCGTGGTTTTGTTCCATGCCATACGCTTTCCCTCCTGCCCTTGCAGCACCCGGTCTTTTTTATAAGATAAGTATAATAATCTCCCGGGAAAAGTGCAACTGCAAAAAAGCACCGGTTTTCGCAAAGAAGCCGGTGCTTGCAGACAGTGTACCAAGCGGTCAGCGGGTCAACAGCTCAAAGTGGTTCCGTTTGGTGACCAGCAGCCCTTCTTTTTGCAGCTTGGAAAGCTCCACCGACATGGCGGCACGCTCCACGCAGAGAAAATCCGCCAGCTGCTGACGGTCAAAGGGGATGTCAAAGGAAAGGGAGGACTGCCGGATGGATTCGGCGGACAGGTAGGACAGCAGCTTTTCCCGGGTGGTTCGCTTGCTGACATGGGTGATTTTATCGTTAAAAAGCAGTATTTTGTTTGCCAGAACGCTGACCAGATTGCGGATGAGTTTCTGGTGATGGTCGCAGGCGGTGGGGCAGGCGGTGAGCAGCCGCTTGACGTTCAGCAGCAGGATCTCGCAATCCTCCTCTGCCACCACGCTGATGTTCAGGATGGCACCGGGGGTGGCGGCGTAAGGCTCCCCGAAAAAGTCTCCGGTATTGCACTTGGACAGGATATTGCGGTGTCCCCAAAGATCCTCCTGTATCACAAGGGTGGAGCCAGACAACATGAGCCCCATGACCTCCGTGGAATCTCCGGCACGGAAAATGTAGGAACCCCGGGGACGGGTGATTTTCGCTGCACTGACACAGTGCAGGATGGACAAGATCTCATCATCGCAAAGCCCGGTAAAGAAGGGGCAGCTCCGCAGAACAGGCAGATATTTTTGCATAAATGCTCTCCTTGTTGGAATTCAAACATACAAGATGGCTTTAGTATACTATAATAAACCTGCAAATGCAAAAACACCCACAACAGGAGAGTATAGATATGATTCGGAAGATCATCCATATTGACGAAGAAAAATGCAACGGCTGCGGCTTGTGCGCAACCGCCTGCCATGAGGGAGCCATTGATATCATCAACGGCAAAGCAAAGCTGGTGCGGGAAAATTTCTGCGATGGCTTTGGCGACTGCCTGCCGGGCTGCCCCACCGGAGCTATCACCTTTGAGGAGCGGGAAGCCCCTGCCTACGACGAGGCAGCGGTGCAGGAGAACAAAAAGAAAAAGGAATTGCAGGAGAAGATGAAGCACCTCCACGAGGGCGGCTGCCCCGGCTCCCGGATGCGGATGCTGGAACAGCCGGAGACCGCTGCCGAAAGTGCAGTTGCCGCCCCTGTGCAGCCGGTCTCCCGCCTGCGCAACTGGCCGGTTCAGATCAAGCTGGCACCCATCCATGCGCCTTACTTTGAGGGTGCAAAGCTCCTGATTGCAGCGGACTGCACGGCCTATGCCTACGCCAATTTCCATCAGGAGTTTATGCGCGGCAAGGTGACCCTTATCGGCTGCCCGAAGCTGGATGCTGTGGATTACAGCGAAAAGCTGACCGAGATCCTGCGCAGCAACGATATCCAGAGCGTGACCATCCTCCGCATGGAGGTGCCCTGCTGCGGCGGCTTGGAGATGGCGGCGAAAAAGGCGCTTCAGACCAGCGGAAAGTTCATTCCGTGGCAGGTGGTCACCATCTCCATTGACGGAAAAATTCTGGATTAAAAGCACAGGGCAGACCTATACCGCCTTTTAATGCTTTACGCATTTCTTGCCTTGCGGTAAAATACCATAGATTCCATAAGCGGGCGACCTGAAAAAGGCTGCTCGCTTTTTTATCGTCATCGCAGTATTTTTGCGGGAACGGCTTTTTGCCGGTAAGGGATAAAAGCGTTCCATAGAAAATAGGTGCTCTTTACAAGAAAAAATCTTGAAACGCTTCTGTTATAATGTTACAATTATGCTACATAATAGGATAGATATTCAAAAAAGCTGCTGACAGCAGAACGAGAATGATATTGCAAGCACCTTCCTGAAATCGGTGAAGTGAAAATAAAGCCGGAATGAGACCGTCTGGGGTGGAGAAAGATTGGATAAAATGAAAAACTCTGGAATGAGCGAAACCATGCAGACCTTGACACGGAAAAGCGCCTGTGTGATGCTGAGCCTACTGTTGCTACTGTCAGCCGTGCTCCCTGTGAAAGCTGCCGCGGAAACCGCCTCTGCAAAGGTTGTTCGTGTCGGCTCGTTTGAGGACACCTTCAACTATGTCAACGAGAAGGGCGCAAGAAAGGGCTACGGCTACGAATTGCTGGAGACCTTGTCCGGCTATGCAGGCTGGCAGTTCGAGTATGTGACCTGCGACTGGTCAGACTGCTTCGAAAAGCTCAAAAACGGCGAGATCGACATTATTGGCGGTATCTCTTATACGGAGGACCGCACCCAAGAGATGCTGTTTTCAGACGAGCCGATGGGAGTGGAAAAATATTACCTCTACGCCGATCTCTCGCGCGCAGACATCTCCGCCTCCGACTTCAAGACGCTGAACGGCAAAAAGATCGGCGTTCTGATGGGAACAGAGCCGGAAGTGATGCTGGCCGAGTGGGAAGAAAAATACGGCCTGAAAACGGAACACGTCAACATCTCCAACAACGAGGATGTGAAGCAAAAGCTGGCAAACCACGAGATCGACTGCTTTGTTTCGCTGGAAGAATCCTTCTGGGCAGAGCGTGGCATCTCGACCATAACCCGTGTGGGAGAATCCGGCATCTACTATGCGATCAACAAAAACCGGCCTGATATCAAGGAAGAACTTGACGATGCGATGCGCGCGTTGGACGAAGCTGTGCCTTTTTATACGGCGGATCTGTACAAAAGATATTTCTCAATGGATTATACGCCCATCCTTACAGGGGAGGAAAAGGCGTGGCTCAGAAAGCACGGTGCGATCAGGATGGGCTTTCTGGCGAGCGACAGCGGCGTCAGCACCTTTGACCCTGCCACCGGGGAGTTTACCGGGGTAATCACGGACTATATTCAGTTTGCAGCAGATTGTCTGGGCAATCAGGAACTGGAATTCCAGCTGGTCGGCTATGACAGCAAGGAAGCAGAACTGGATGCGCTGAAATCGGGCGAGATCGACATGATCTTCCATTGCGACCAGAACCCCAATCTGGCGGAAGAGTATCACTTTGCCTGTACCAACACAACGTGGACCTCCAACCTGATGGCGGTCACGAACAAACAGCACTTTAACGAAAACAATGTAAACCGCATTGCCGTTCCCCAAAACAAACTCTCCCTGAAAAAGTACCTTGCGTTTTATTACCCGCAGTGGGAGATCGTGGACTGCGATACACAGGAGGATGCGGCAAGGCTGGTCAAAGACGGACAGGCAGATTGCTTTGTTACCGGGATCAGCAGTGAGAATAAATACAGCAAGAAATACAGCTTTTACAGCGTTCCGCTGGTAAACCCTGTAAGATCCTGCTTTGCGGTCAATAGCGGAAACCGCAGCCTGCTGTCCATCCTGAACAAAACGATCAAGGCAATGCCTGTTAATATGCTTGCCGGCGCGCTTGCGATGTATAAGAGCTCCGCGCGGAAGGTTACCCTGAGCGATTTTATAAAGGATAACTTCTTTAAAGTTATGTTGATCAGCAGCATTGCTGTTGCAGTTGTTCTGCTCACGATTTTGATGCTGCTCCAGAAGGCGCGTAAAGCCGAAGCTGCTGCAAGGAAAGCCGCAAGCGATACGCAGGAACTGAATGCAAAATTGCAGGTCGCCGTGGAAAAAGCAGAGAGCGCGAACCGCGCCAAGAGCACCTTCCTTTCCAATATGTCCCACGATATCCGCACCCCCATGAACGCCATCATCGGCTTTACCACGCTGGCGCTCAGCAATATTGACGATACAGACCGGGTGAAGGATTATCTTGGCAAGACCCTTGCATCCAGCAACCATCTGCTCTCCCTCATCAACGATGTGCTGGATATGAGCCGCATTGAAAGCGGAAAAATTCATCTGGAAGAGGTGGAAGTTAACCTTTCGGATGTGTTGCACGATTTAAAAACCATCGTCAGCGGGCAAATTTATGCAAAACAGCTGGAACTTTACATGGATGCCATGGACGTGACCGACGAAGACGTCTACTGCGACAAGACCCGGCTGAATCAGATCTTGCTGAACCTGCTGTCCAACGCCATCAAGTTTACCCCGGCGGGCGGCACGGTCTCGGTACGGGTGCGGCAGCTTGCCGGTAAAGTGCGCGGCTGCGGACAGTACGAGTTCCGCATCAAGGATAACGGCATCGGCATGAGCCAGGAGTTTGCCCAAAAGATCTTTGAGCCCTTCGAGCGGGAGCGCACCTCCACGGTAAGCGGAATTCAGGGCACCGGCCTTGGCATGGCCATCACCAAAAACATCGTGGATATGATGGGCGGCACCATCGAGGTGCAGACAGCGCAGGGCAAGGGCACCGAGTTTACCGTCTGCGTGCCCATGCGCGCACAGACCGAGCAGCGCCCGGTGGAAAAGATCACCGAGCTGGAGGGCCTGAAGGCACTGGTGGTGGATGACGACTTCAACACCTGCGACAGCGTGACAAAGATGCTGGTCAAGGTGGGCATGCGCGCCGAGTGGACCCTTTCCGGCAAGGAAGCGGTGCTGCGTGCGCGGCAGTCTATCGAGATGAGCGATGTCTACCACGCCTATATCATCGACTGGCGTCTGCCGGATATGAACGGCATCGAGGTCACCCGCCAGATCCGCAGCCTGCACGATGATACGCCTATTATCATCTTGACCGCCTACGACTGGTCGGATATTGAAGTGGAAGCAAAAGCAGCCGGCGTGACCGCCTTCTGCGCCAAGCCCATGTTCATGTCCGACCTGCGCGAGACCCTGATGAGCGCCCTTGGCCAGAAGCCGGCGGATGCAGTGCAGGGGCTTTTGCCGGAAAAGAACGCCGACTTCAAGGGCAAGCACATCCTGCTGGTGGAGGACAACGAGCTGAACCGCGAGATCGCGCAGGAGATCCTGCGGGAGTACGGCTTCCTTGTCGATTCGGCTGAAAACGGCGCTGTGGCGGTGGAAAAGGTGAGCACTGCCGCGCCGGGCAGCTACGATCTGGTGCTGATGGATGTGCAGATGCCGATCATGGACGGCTATACCGCCACCCGGAAGATCCGCGCACTGGACGACCCTGCGCGGGCAAAGCTGCCGATCCTTGCCATGACCGCCAACGCCTTTGACGAGGACCGCCGCAACGCCTTGGAAAGCGGCATGAACGGCTTTTTGTCCAAGCCCATCGTGATCGACGACCTTGTGCAGGAGCTGCACAAAATTTTGTAAATGAAACGCCGGTCAGGTGAATAAAAAAGAATGCACCCGCAGTATTTGCGCCCGGAGGCCAAAACCTCCGAAAAGCCTGCGGCGGCATCATGGAGCCGGTAGCTGTCTGGGTACGCAAGGGCGGCGAGTGGGCCATCATCCACCGCTGCAAACGCTGCGGAAAGCTCAGTTTCAACCGTGTGGCGGCAGACGACAACCCCATGAAGCTCATGAGCATTGCCATGAAGCCGCTGTGCTCTCCGCCGTTCCCGCTGGACTATATTGAGGAAATGACCGCCCTGATGGGCGGTGATGGACGGATGCGGTAAGCCGCAGGAGGAACTACAGGATGGAGTATATCCGAATCACAAAAGAAAACATCGACAAGGAACACATCTGTTGTGCCATGTCCGGCAAACAGAGCCTTGCCAAGAAGGAATGGCTCAAGCAGTGCTTTGAGGAGGGGCTTGTTTTTTACCGCAGTGCAGAGCGCGGCAAATGCTTTATCGAGTACATCCCGGCAGAAAACGCATGGGTGCCCATTGAAGCGGCAGGCTGGCTTTATATCAACTGTCTGTGGGTCTCCGGTTCCCTGAAAGGGCACGGCTATTCCAGCGAGCTGCTGGAAGAATGCCTTCGGGATGCCAAGGCGCAGGGCAAAAACGGCGTTTGCATCCTGTGTGCAGAGGGGCGCAAACGGGAGTTTCTCGCTGACCCAAAGTTTTTGACCCATAAGGGCTTCAAGGTTTCGGACACCTCCGATTGCGGCATCAACCTCATGTACCTGCCCCTTGCAGAGAGTGCCCAATCGCCAAAATTCAAGGCCTGCGCCAAGCATCCCAAGGTGGAGGAAAACGGCTTTGTCCTCTACTATACCGACCAGTGCCCCTACACCTATTATTGGGTGCCAAAGGTGCAGGAGGCCGCAAAGGAACATGGGATTCCGTTCAAAGCCATCCACGTCACAGAGAAAGAGACGGCACAGAATGTGCCCGCACCGGTCACAACATACGCATTGTTCCGGGATGGGAAATTCGTGACACAGGGCATCCAGTCGGACAAGAAATTTTTGAAATTAGCAGGCGCAGCGGATTGAGAGATTCAGGAGGAAAAATGCAATACGATCAAACGGTTATCACCCCAAAAGGACTGGCAGTCCACATCCGAAACGGCGTGGCATCCGATGGAAGCACTGTGCTTGAAAACTTTGATTTGACACACGCAGAAACAGATTATCTGCTGAGTTATCCCGATGAAAATCACTTTGATGCGGAACAGGAAAGCCGCTACTTGGAGAAAAAAGCAACCAGTCCGAATGAGATCGAACTGATCGCCTTTGTGGACGGTAAAGTGGCAGGAACTGCCGGGATCGATGCAATCGGAGCGCAGTATAAAGTGGCGCATCGTGCCGAATTTGGCGTCAGCATCCTAAAAGAGTATTGGGGTCTGGGGATCGGGCGAGCCTTGATGGAAGCCTGTATCCATTGCGCTAAAACCGCCGGATACGCTCAGTTGGAGCTGGAGGTAGTGGCGGAGAACGCAAGAGCAATCTCCATGTACCAGACGGCAGGATTTGTGGAATATGGCAGAAACCCAAAAGGTTTTCGCTCTCGGAACGCTGGATTTCAAGAACTGATCTCCATGCGGCTGGAATTGTAAAGCTTATCGACTGAAAACAGCCCTCCTGACCATGACGGCCGGGAGGGCTGTTTTTGGTAGGGAGGTTGACCAGTATGAGGACAATACCCGGACTACCGCAAGGCAAGGAATGAGATGCAGGAACTGGTTCGGGCACAGAAAAATGTAGAACGTTTTTTTGCAGAGGAAAAGAACACCACCGAGAAAACACAGACACGTTAAAAAAGTCGCCGAGGAGCTTTCCCTGTTGGGAGGCATCCTCGGCGGATTTTTTAGTTTATATAGCAGCTTTGCGGAGCAATGCGCCTGTTACCCGTATATTTTCCCCACGATCTTTCCGCGTGCTGCGGCGGGCAGAAGCTTGCACAGCAGGCTCAGGAACTTATACTGTGCACCGGCAACATAAACGACCGCCGGCTTCTTTTTCTCCACAATACCGGCGATGTACCGTCCAATGCGTGCCGGGTCCATGCCGTTTTGCTCGTCGTGCTCCATCTGACTGACGCTCCGGGAGATACGTCCACCGTATTCGTCATCGCCGAGAATGCTTTTCTGACGTGCTTTTGTAAAACCGGTGCAGATGTCACCCAATTCTACGACGGTGACATGGATGCCGTAGGGCTTGACTTCATTTGCCAGAGCGTAAGAGTAAGAAGAAACGGCGGCTTTGCTTGCGGAGTAGAAGGTCTGGAACGGAATGTGCGCTACGGCGGCAACGGAGCTGATGTTCACAATATGCCCCTTCCCCTGACGGCGTAGGAAGGGGAGAACCGCTTTATTTACAGTGACTGTCCCGAAAAAGTTCACATCAAACTGTGCTTTGGCTTGTTCCATGGACGTAAACTCCACCGCACCGGAAATGCCAAAGCCTGCACAGTTGATCACCGCATCAATTTTGGTCTCTTTTTGGATGACCTGCTGCACAGCGGCGTTGACCGCATCTTCATCGGTCACATCGACAGACAGATGGGTAACGCCCTCCATAGGGATATTTCTGCGGCTGAACTCATAGACGATGCAGCCGTTCTCCTTCAGAGCGGATGCCGTGCACCGCCCGATGCCGGAGCTTCCTCCGGTAACGATGACCACCTTGTTGTTTTCTCCCACCATGATTTTCCTCCTGAAAATGTTGATTTGGTTCGAGTATACCGCATCGCAGGGCGGCTGTCTATACGGATAGCCGGATTGTGGAAAAGTACAGGGATCAACTTGCGTAAATTTTTACGCAGATTGGCCTCTCTTTTTTACACAGCCAATGCCAATTAGCGCTTGAAAACGAAACGCCGCACAAGTATAATATAATTGTTATACTGTACAACCTTGATCAAAAATCAGTATGCCAGTTGACCATAAAAGACATACCAGAATTGAAGCGTGCGGCGGGGTCAAAACCCTACGAGGATGAAAATGAAATTCGATAGAAGACTTACAGATGAAATCTACACTTCCGATACGGTAAGGCTGGGAAAAAATGCATTTCAGGCCATGCAGGAGACGATCTATCATAATGGCGGTGTCGGAACCATTACCGGGTACTATGATGCCGAATTGTCGATCCTGTCGGTCAGTGATCTGTTGCTGCATAATCTGAACCACAGCTATGCGTCCCTGATGGAGCAGACAAAGGGTTCGCTGAAGAATCTTTTCTATAAGAAAGATGCCGCATTCCTCGACAATGCACGCTTTCGTCAGCTCCAAGGCGAAGGGGAAGGCCGGATCCTCACGGCAGATGGGGCTCCCGTCTATGTGCGTCTCTACAAAAAAGATGCAGTCGATACGGATGGAACACCGATCTGGATCATGTCAGTACAGATGAACTGGGCGTATGAGAACCTTGCGCTGGTTAATGAATCCATCCATTCTGCACTATGGTATTTTGAGTGTAATGAAAACGGTGAGATCGTTCATGTGAACTGGAGCCATGCGTTCCGGCAGATCCTTGGTTATCATGACATTCTGGATTTTCCGAACAAACTGGATTCGTGGTCGAACCTTCTGCACCCGGAGGACCATGACCGGGTAATGCAGCTGCTTTTGGAAACGATTGCGGACAAAACCAATACTACAAAGTATAATGTTGAGTACCGACTGAAAATGCAGGATGGCCAATACCAGTGGTTCCGGGCATCGGCGGAGGTGATACGCCGTCTGGATGGTTCGGCCAATCGAATTGCCGGAATCATCAGCAACATTGACGCGGAAAAAAGAAGCCGGATGCAGGCGCAGCGGGCAGCGGCATTTCACCGTGCATTTACCAGCGCAAACCTCTGCGAATACTATGTAAATCTGGAAAAGAACACCTTTGACACTTTCAAAGTGGAGCCCTCTTTGATGACGGCCTTTGAGCAGAACCACACATGGGATGGACTAGTCAGATTCCTTGTGGATAACTATGTGGTTGAAGAGGACAAAAAGTCTGTAACGGATTTCTACAATCGCGCCTACATCACGGAAAAACTAAAGGGGCTTGAGACGGAGCTGCGTCAGGAGTGCCGCATCGTTCTGGATGGGGAGGAACGATGGGTCAGCAACGTGGTCATGCGCGGCGAGATTGAAGATTCCGAATATGCGATGATTTTTCTGCGGGACATCACAGAGTCCAAAGCAGAGACGGCACGGCGGATGCAGATGGCCTCAGATAACGCATCGATGGATCTTTTGATCAAGAGTATGGTGCGTCTGCTGGACCGCTTTGTCGTCTGCGATCTGGAGAATGACCGGTATCGGTTCTATAATCTGCAAGGTGAAATGATATATGCGCCGACGGGGGCTTACCATGATTTTGTGGAGCAGGTGGCTGCAAAGTATAAGACGTTGGAGCCATTGGCGGCGGTGGACGCATTGTTCTCACCGGAAAATATCCGAAAGAATCTGCAGGGCGAGAACGACATCTACAAATTTGAATACTGCTCCATAGATGAGAACACCTATAAGATCGCTTCCTTCATTCCGCTGGAGTGGGATGGCACAAAGCTGGTCAAAGCACTGTTGGCATCTATGGATGTGTCACAGGAGAAAAAGGCCGAGATCGAATCCCATAAGGCACTGAAGGATGCGTACCGGGCGGCGGAAAACGCAAGCCGTGCCAAGACGGAATTTCTCTCCAATATGTCCCATGATATCCGTACACCGATGAATGCAATCATTGGCTTGACCGCCATTGCGGGTGCGAATATCGAGAGTCAGGACAGGGTGGTCGAGTGCCTTGGAAAGATCACAAAGTCGAGTCGTCATCTGTTGGGACTGATCAATGAAGTGCTGGATATGGCCAGAATCGAGAGCGGGCGAATGAGCCTTGCCGAGGAGGATTTCAGCCTGCCGGAGCTGGTCGATAACCTGCTCACCCTCACAAAACCGGCAATCGACGAGCACAAACATCAGCTCGAAGTCCATGTTGAGCACATCGAGCACGAAGCTGTCTGCGGCGACAGCCTGCGCATCCAGCAGGTCTTTGTGAACCTGATGAGCAACGCCGTCAAGTATACCCCGGATGGCGGAAACATCACCCTTACGATCAAGGAAAAACCGAACGGCTTCTCGGAGCTTGGCTGCTACGAGTTTTCCATCGAGGACAACGGCATCGGTATGACGCCGGAATTCCAGAAGATCATGTTCGAGCCGTTCAGCCGGGCAGACGATCACCGGACGACCAAAGTGCAGGGCACCGGTCTTGGCATGGCCATTGCAAGAAACATCGTCAACCTGATGAATGGTAACATTCAGGTCGAAAGCGCTCCCAACAAGGGAACGAAAATCACGGTCACGGTCTATCTGAAGCTTCAGGAGAACGAGAAGGAACAGGAAAAAGAACTGCTCGATCTGCCGGTACTGGTCGTGGACGATGACAAGACCTGCTGCGAAAGCACCGTTGCAACCCTTCAGGAGATCGGCATAGCGGGCGAATGGGTCCTGACCGGCAAGGAAGCCGTGGAACGCTGCGCGGCGCGGCACAAGACCGGCCGCGACTATTTTGCGGTGATCCTGGACTGGAAGATGCCGGAGATGGACGGCATCGCAACGGCCAGAAGGATTCGGGAATGCGTTGGGGAGGACGTCACGATCATCATCCTGACTTCCTTTGATTTCAGCGAGATCGAAGAAGAAGCCAGAGCAGTGGGCGTGAATGCGTTTATGGCAAAACCGCTGTTCCGTTCTCGTCTGACGGCAACTCTGCGGCAGTTTACATCCGGGAAGAAGGAGAAAAACGCCCGGAACTATCTGGAAGATTTTGCGAAGGAAAACTATGCGGGTAAGCGGATCCTTCTTGTGGAAGATAACGAGCTGAACCGTGAGATCGCAACCGAGATCATAGGCATGACGGGCGTGACCATTGACAGCGCCGAAAACGGAAAAATTGCAGTCGAAAAGGTGATGGAAGCACCGGAAAAGTGGTACGATCTCATTTTTATGGACATCCAGATGCCCATCATGAATGGTTACGAAGCCACTGCTGCGATCCGTGCGCTTGCCGGCAGCCGGGGCAAGGTGCCCATCATTGCCATGACGGCAAATGCCTTTGCCGAGGACGTGCAGCTGGCAAAGAACACCGGCATGAACGAGCATATCGCCAAACCGCTTGATTTGAATAAGCTGAACGATGTGCTGAAACAGTGGCTGTGATCTGTGCATTGCCGTAAGGCACGTGATACTGTTGACCGGGCAATCAAAAAGCATGAAATGAAGAACGCCGAGGAATCCCTTCCCATATGGGAGGAACCCTCGGCGTTCTTTAGTTTATATAGCAGCGGTCCTCACCGGGCAGCAGATAGATCGTATCCACGTTCAGCAGCTCCTTTTCACTATGTTCGTGTGCAAACCGCACAACACGCAACGTCTGCTATTGTACCATGAACCATCAAATTCTTCTATTGACCCTTGCGCCAAAAAGGTACAGGCTTTTTCGTAGGATGTGACGATTGACATCCTCAAAAGCATCCCGCAGGGAGGCGCAGCCTGCATTGAAAATGCAGATCAAAGGGGTTTGGGGTGTTCCCCAACAAGCGTTTTGCAACGCAAAAACTGTTTTTGTATAGACGAAAACATTGCTTGCTGGGTCACTTTTCGTCCGGGGCGGAGTCCGGAGCGCTGCCGCTGCCGGAGTTCAGGATTGCCACGAACTGCTGCAGCTGCTTGAGGGAGCTGACACCCAGTTTTTCGTAGATGTTCTTGTTGTGGAAGCGCAGGGTGCTGTCCTTGATGTCCAGCTGCTCCACGATCTCCCGGGTGCGCAGCCCGGCGGCGTAGCCGTCAAAGATGCGGCGTTCGGTCTTGGTCAGGGTGGGAATGCCCGCCACAAAGGTCTGGAAGGCATCGGGCACCGACTCGTTGCGGCACACGTCCGCCAGCCGGGATAGTTCAGTTTGCATCTGCTGGCGTTCCAGCTGCAGCTCGTCCATCCGCCGCCGGGATTCCCGCCGGTCCTCCTCGAACTGCCGGAACGCCGGCGAGAGGATGCGACGGTGGAAGTTCATGCAGCAGAACACCACGAAAAAGGCGATGAACAGGCCGATGAGCAGCATCTGCAGATTGCCGGAAAAGACCAGTCTCCGGTAGTCTGCCATGGGGATGCACACCGCCAGCCGGTAGGACTGGCTCTCGCTCAGGCGGCACAGCTGGGAGATGCCCGCATAGGCGCTGTCGGGGCCGGTCAACTGGGTCAGCCCGCCGCCCATGCTGCGCAGCACCAGCGTGTTCCGGGGGGCATGGTAGTAGCCGCCGGTGGTGCCGCTGCTGAGGGCGGCATCGGCGGCAAGGCCGTCCCCCGCCGGGGCCAGCAGGCAGCTCAGCCGGTCAAAGCCGGTGGGCTGGGCAAAGTTCTGCTTGAAGTAGCTTTCGCTGATCTCAAAGCCGCACAGCCCGTACATCGTGCCGTCCCGCCCCCGCAGGGGCAGCAAAAACAACTGCACCTCCTCCGAGGTGCCGGGCAGCTCGAGCCGCTCGGTCAGCGTGTAAGACTGGTACAGCGGGGCGCTGCCGGGGGTCATCCAGCGGTCGTAGTCCGGGAACTGGTCGGTCTGGAACTCCATGCGCCACTTGCGGTGGGGCATCACGCTGTGGGCCTTGCCCACCTCCGCACTGCCCCGGTACAGCAGCAGGGGCACGGTGGGGGTGTCGGCACCGCTTTTCTGCACATACAGCCCGGCGCGGGAATGCTCTGCTCCCTCCATGCGGGTGTTGACGGTGGCATCCAGCAGCACAAAAGCGCCGGAACAGCCGGTCTGGCGCAGACGGCGGCACAGCGGCTCGATCATTTCCTCCTCCAGCGCGTTCAGCACCTCGGGGGAGTCGTTCAGCTGGGCAAAGGACATCTGCCGCAGAGCAAGCTCCTTGTCCACCTCTGCGCTCATGTCCTCGGACAGGTTCACGCCCATGACCGCCAGCTGGTCAAAATAGCGCTCCATATCGTTCTGGAACACCGAAAACTGGATCTGCAGACTGCGGCTGATGTCCTTTTTGGTGTTGTGCAGGCTGGCAAACAGGAACAGCGCCGCACCAAAGGTCAACACCAGCAGCACCACCAGCAGCAGACAGGCCCACAGCAGCCGACTGCTCATGGGGCTTTGGCGGATCTTTTCACGGTGCCGGTCAACAAAGTGCATCAAAGTCCCTCCTTTTCGGCTGAGCGGCAGGCTCAGGCATTGTCACACAGCAGCTGCCATGTTTCCTCGGCAAGGGCTTCCAGCGTTTCGCCGTCCGCAAGGCGCTGGGGGTAGTCCTTCTGGCGCTGGCGCAGGCTGTCGTACAAGGTTTTGGCCTTGGCGTGGTACCCCACAATGCCCGGTTCGGACAGGGGGGTGTTCTGGATGCGCATTTCGTTGTAGACGTCGTACAGCCGCTGATAGCTCTGCTGCTCAAAGGGATAGTCCGCAATGGCGTCAAAGGCGGCGCTGGACACCGGCATGTAGCCGGTATCGGCGGCAAATTCCAAATTGCGCTGCTGTTCGGTGAGCCAGCGCAGGAACACGGCGGCGGCTTCGGCCTTCTGGTCGGTGGTCTTAAAGGCACACAGGCCCACACCGGCCTGCGGCATCAGAGGCGTGGCGGTGCCTGCGGCGTGGGGCAGGGGAGCCAGCAGCAGGTCGGTGGGCTCGGTTGTGTTGTCCGGGTAGGTGACGAAATCATTGTAATAAAGGATGGCCGCAGAGCTGCTAAGGCCCGCCAGCGTCTCGCCGGTCATCACCTGCGTGTTGGAGTACAGGTCCGACACCAGAATATCGCCCTGCACCAGCGCCCGGGCAAACTCCATCCACGAAGCGCGGAAGGTCTCGTTGGTCAGATCGTACCAGCTGCCCTTGTACAGCTCGCCGCTGCCCTGTTCCAGCGCGTTCAGCTCCACCAGACGCAGGGGGTAATCCAGCGCGCAGAAGGGCTTGCCCTGCGACCACTGCCGGTAGGCACCCGCCATTTCAAAAAAGCCGTCCCATGTGGCAAGGGTGGAAAGCTGCGCCCCGGTGTCCGCCGCAAACCGGGCGTACTGGGAGCCGTTCAAAAAGATGAGCTGGGTGGATTTGGACACCGGGAACACCACCTGCTTCCCGTCAATGATGCCGTCCTGCACAAAGCCGGGCACATAGGCCGCCATGTCCTCGGCGGTGAACCAGTCGTTCCAGTCCACAAGGTTCTCAATGCCCAGAGCGCTGGCGTCCGCGGAATGGGCCGAGAACAGATCCGGCAGGTCCAGTGCGCCGGGCTTGCCAGCCTTGGCGTCCTGTAGCTGGCCGCCGATGGCGGCGCTGTTGGTCATGTTGGTCACGTTGAGCAGGATGCCCTTCTCTCTGCCCACCGTGTCGTTGAACTCGGTCAGCAGGCGGTTCATGGGCGAGTCGGCCTGTTCGCCGTACACATGCCAGATGCTGAGCATGGTGGGGTCCTTGGGCGAGAGCAGGGTCTTGCTGCCGCCGCAGCCCGCAAGTGCCAGACCGGGGACGAGCGCCGCAAGCTTTAAAAATGTCCTTCGTTCCATCTTCGTAACTCCTTTCCGCAATACGCCAAACAAGGGGAAGACCCGGCAAAAGAAGCGCCGCAGCGGCCTGCTTTGGCGGAAGACCGCCCCCAAATCCCCCCAATTTTGGGCTTTTTGGGGGGATTTCTTACGGGGACGGCCCGAGAGCCCCAAAATTTATTTTTAAATCTCCCCCCAAAAACGGCTTTTCTGGGGGGGCAATTTTTTCCGCAGTATGATACAGTACAAACAGAAGATCTCCTGCACCAGATGCAGACATCCCGTCGTTATGCACAAAGCGTCCCAACAGATGCAGCGTGATTCTATCCATAAGGATAGCACAAGATGCGTCAGTCTGCAAGTGCAGAGTACCCCCCAACCCAAAATCCCCCCAAAGAAAACAGGGGGGACAAACAGAAAGGAGCACCCCATGAAAGAGATGAACCGACGCGAATTCCTTACCCTTACCGGCGTAGCCGTTGTGGCGCTCTCGCTGGCAGGCTGCGGCGGGCCCTCCACACCTCCCGAACCTCCCGCACCTCCGGCCTCTGAGAGCAAAGAGATGGCCCTGTTCAAAGCCATCAACGAGGTCTGGTATGAAGTCAACAGAGAAGTAGTCCCCAATCCCAAACTTGATATCTGCAAGTCTGTGGTCTACTGTCAGGAGGCTGCCGACCTCGCAAAGTTTACAGCCAGCCCCTTTGAAACCTATGAACCTGAAGTAGACGAAGAGGATTACCGCAAATGGAACTTGCCTGATGATGTATTCCACGAGTACCAACTCCGTGAGTCTGAAATGATACAGGAAATCAGGAACAAATATGGAAACGGAAGCTATCGGGGGACTGCGGGAGTTTCTAACAGCACCCATGACGGTATGCAATTAAAGCAACTGTATCCTCGTAGTCCGAGCGAGGTCAGGGAGTTTGTGCGGTATCTGGCCGGGCATGGACTGGCGAGTCCGCATCCCGAGCAGTGGATGATCGGGCTCTACTGCCCCACCATTAAGGGCAAGACCTATACGGTGGCGGTAATGGTAAACTTTGCACCGAGCTGAAGCGGGGCAGAGATGCACGGACTTCCCGCAAATCCCGAACCGTAATCTATAATATATTGCATCGAAAGGAGCACCCCCATGAAAGAACTGAACCGACGCGAATTCCTCACCCTCTCCGGCGCAGCTGTTGTGGCGCTCTCGCTGGCAGGCTGCGGCGGGCCCTCCACGCCGCCCGCCCCCACTACGTCCAAAGAAACCGAGCTGCTGACAGCCATCAACAAGGTCTGGAAGGAAAAGTTTGATGCAGGTCTGGTTGACCATGAGCAGCTGACCCTCAATCAGGATGCGGTGGGTGCCATAAGGTGCTACGGACGTGTTTTTGAAGAGGCCAACGAGACACCGCATACGTTGAAAGACCCTGACCACAAGATCATTTTTGGGGAACTCAATGGACTTGAGGACAAGATACGGAACAAGTATGGCAAGGACAGTTTGGCAGGTATGGCCGGCATCTCCGAACCGTCTCCCGAGAATGTGGTGGCTCTGGAGGATGCGTATTCTTGCGAGGATGCTGCCGTTCGGGCTTTTGTAGCAAAACTGCTGGACAATTCTAATAGCGCCAAGGCAGAGTTCATCAGCATTTATCTCCCGGTGGTTCAGGGCAAGACCTACATGACCGCTGTTGTGTTCCGAAATAACAAGGTATAAGATAACAAGACATCCCCCTGTTTGCCCCGGGCACACTCCCCCTGTGTCCGGGGCTTTATAGAAAGGAGCACCCCCATGAAACGATATGACCGACGGACTTTCCTGAAGCTCTCCGGCGCATCGGCGGTGATGCTGGCGTTGGCAGCCTGTGACGATAGCTGCTCCTCCGGCTCTACAAGTTCCGGCTCTGCCACAGAAACGCCTCCTTCGCCGCCGATCCCTGTGATCCGGGACGGGCAGAAGATCCTGACCATTTTCAACGCAGAGCTGGCCCGGCGAAAGGTGGAGAACATCAAGTTCGAGTACAGCAAGGGTCTGGAACACGCCATTCAGGCAGATGTGCAGATGTTTGTGGATAACGGCAGCCCGGAGTTCCCAGCGGAAGAGGGGCTCAGGCTGCGGATGGAGGGCGACTATGCCGCAAAGATGTGGGATGGTCTGCACGAGGCGGGTTACAGCTCCGGCTCCACGGCTATCTTCGGTATGCTCAATCAGTACCGGGTGGGCGTGGATTTCGACCACGAAGGAAAGCACCTTTACAGCATGGATCGTCTCTACCCCGCCACCGAGGCCCAGTTCCAGCAATTGGTGGATGAACTGATCAAGGACTACGGCGGTGTGCCGGGGCTTCATGAGGACGACCCGGTGGTGAATAAGGTAGGCATCACTGTGGTGGATATCAACGACAAGACCTATTGGGCCGCCTACATCATCGACAAGTGGCAAGGCATAGGAGACGGCTGAGCCATACCATAGAAAAGGAGCCTACTATGAAATACCAACGCTTTGCGGCCCTTGTGCTGGCTGCGGCCCTGCTGCTGGCGGGGTGCGGCGGCACCCAGAGCAGCCCCAGCGCCGCTGCCGACCAAAGCTCCGACAGCAGCCGAAGCACCCCCGGCGCGGTGGCGCAGGCCGCCCAGACAGACCGCATCACCGACCAATACACGCTGGAAAAGAATGTTTCGGGCGTGTGGGGGGAGGACGCGGTGCAGTACATTTCCGTCCATGTGCCGCAGCTGGAATGCGACAGCCCGGACGCCGCCTACATCAACGGTGAGCTGAACGCCATCTATGCGGCGGATTTCCGGGAGTTCGAGAACAGCGAGGAGGCCGGGCAGCCGGGCGGCGAGTACCCGCAGATCGGTGTGGGCTGGGATGACTGGTGGTACGGCGACTGCGTCAGTCTGGTGGTGCGCAGCCGCTACGGCGGCACCGCCCCGTGGCGTTACAGCGGCTGGTGCTTCGATTTTGCCAGCGGCCGGCAGCTCACCGTGGCCGAGATGCTGCGGCGGATGGGGCTGGACCCGGACGAAGTGCAGGCGCAGGTGCAGCGGCAGGCCATGCAGGCCTTTGACCGGGAGATGGCGCAGGGCGCGTATTACGAGGGCCTGCGTCTCGGCGGAGAGCTTTCGCAAATGCGGATGGATACGCTGGAATACAATGAGCTGGAAAACCTGTGCCTGCTTTTGCCACAGCAGGATCAACTGGTGCTCCGGGGTAAGTACAGCTGCGAAGAAGGCTGGCAGCAGCTGGATATGGAGCTCTCGCTGCCCCCCGCTGACACCCCGGTGCTGACCGACACCTACGATGGTGTGCAGGTGCAGCTGGAGGGAACGCAGGCCACCATCACCCTGAGCCCCACGCCAAAGACCGACCAATGGGGAGACATTGGCATCCGGGTGGAACAGGAGCACAGCTACCCCATCCTTGGCGCTTATAACGAGTATGTGGACGTGTGCATCGGGGAGCGGGAGGACGGATTCTTCCACCCGGTGGTCTATCTGCTGACCAAAGACGGCGTGGTGGAGTATGTGGACGTGTTGCGCTGCCTCATGTTCGGCAACGCCATGATCTGTCAGGACCCCATCTACTTTGCCAACAACGGCACTGCGCTGGAACGCAGCGGCAGCGAGGTGAACCTGCGCCGGGCGGATGGCTCTGTGCTGGAACTGGCTCCCCTGTCGGCAGAGTGGAGCGCGCAGGAGATTCCCTATTCCGTCACCGGCTCCTACAACTACACCTCTGAAACCGGTTGGAACTGGATGGATCTGACCAGCGACGGCAGCGTTCAGCTGGGCGTGCAGGACAACAGCCGCATCTATCGGGGCGATGCCGCGTATCTGGGCGTGGTGCCCGAGGGCGTGGTGCTGGGCATCGCTGCCGATGAGGAGCTCGAATTTGTGGCGGCGTTCAAGAACGACCAGTACAACGAGAACCTGACCCTGACCATGATCGCCGGACAAAACCCCTTTGCCGAGGGCGAGACCCAGCTGCAGATGACCCGCAGCTACGGCTGAGAACACAGGAGAACGACCATGAAATACAAACGCCTTGCCGCTGCGGTGCTGGCGGCGGCTCTCTGGCTGACCGGCTGCGGCGGCGCGGCGGCTCCCGCTGCCCCCGCAGGCTCCGGCGCAGCTGCCCAAAGCACCGCAGACACGGCGGTGCAGACAGCACAAAAAGACCGCATCACCGAGCAGTTCACGCTGGAAAAGACCATCCAGCTGTACGAGTGGGGCAGCGCACAGAAGCTGACCATCCATGTGCCGCAGCTGGTGTGCGACGGCCCGGACGCTGCTTATCTCAACGATGAGCTTGCCGCCATGTATGCGGCAGACTTCCGACAGTACGAGGACAGCCCGGAGATCGAGCCGCAGCAGGACGAGTGGAGCCCGGAGATTTATATCAACTGGGACGCCTACTGGTACGGCGACTGCGTAAGCCTTGTGGTGTTCCGCTACGACGGCGGTACCGACCCGGGGTATTCCCGGGGCTGGTGCTTCGATTTTGCCACCGGAAAGCAGGTCTCGGTGGCTGAAATGCTGCAGCGCATGGGGCTGGACCCGGATGCCGTGCAGCAGCAGATGCTGCGGCAGGCTATGCAGACCTTTGACCGGCACATGGCGCAGGGCGGCTACTATGAGGGCCTGCTCAGCGGCGGCAATCTGGCAAGCATGCGGATGAACACGCTGGAAAACAACCAGCTGGAGGACCTGTGCCTGCTGCTGCCGGAACAAAACCGGCTGGTGCTCCGGGGCGGGTGCAGCTCCACCGCCGGGTCGGGCTGGCGGGAGCTGGATGTGGAGATCCCGCTGCAGGCTGCTGACCCGCAGCCGCAGACGGTGCTGACCGATACCTACGGCAGCGCTTCGGTGCAGCTGGAAGGAACACAGGGCACCATCACCCTCCGCCGCACGCCGGAGACCGCCGCGTGGGAATCGGATTACGGCATCCGGCTGGAACAGGACCGCACCTACCCCATCCTTGGTATCTATAATGAGTATATCGACCTGTGCATCGGAGAACTGGGCGCCTCCTTCCACCCGGTGGTCTATCTGCTGACCAAGGACGGCGTGGTGGAGTACGTGGATGTGCTGCACTGCCTCATGTTCGGCAGCGCTCTGGTCTGTCAGAACCCCATCTACATTGCAAATCAGGGCGTGGCGCTGGAACGCAGCGGCAGCGAGGTGAACCTGCGGCAGGAGGATGGCTCTGTGCTGGAGCTGGCTCCCCTGACGGCAGAGTGGAACGCGCAGGAGCTCCCCTACGAGGTCACAGGTGCGTTCAACGATATGGGCGACGACCAGTTTGACTGGATGGACGTGGAAAGCAATGGTTCCGTCCAGATGGGCGTGCAGGACAACAGCGTTTTCTATCAGGGCTATGCCGATTATCTGGGCGTGGTGCCGGAGGGAATGGTGCTGGGTGTCTGGACCAACGAGACGGCGGACGGGGCACCCGGCATCACCTTTGTGGCGGCGATAAAGTACGACCTGTACAACGAGACCCTGACCTTGACCATGCTCAACGGTCAAAACCCCTTTGCCGAGGGAAAGACCCAGCTGCAGCTGATCCGCTGCCCGGATAACTGACCACGGCGGGAGCCGCTGAGAACACAGGAGAACCACCATGAAACACAAAGCATTCCGCTGGATACCGGCAGTTTTGCTGGCGGCGCTGCTGGCAGGCTGCGGGGCAGAGACCGCAGCCTCTGCCCGCCCGGCTGGCAGCCGGGAACTGAAATCGACCCCGCCGGATTCCATGCACGCCACCGCGGCGATCACCGAGCAGTACACCCTTGAAAAGGTGGTGCAGGCGGAAAACGGCGGCAAGGTTCGGCTGAACATCCATCTGCCCCGGCTGGAAAGCGACAGCGCCGATGCCGCCCGCATCAACGCCGAGATCGCCCGGCTCTACGAATACGATGTGCAGGAGTACGCAGACTGCCCGGAGGCAGCCGATCCGGACGTGTGGGACATCTGCATTGAGATGAACTGGAATGCCAGCTGGTACGGCGACTGCGTCAGCCTTGTGGTCAGCAGTTATTACGGCGGTACGGATATGCCCTTCCACAATGGCTGGTGCTTCGACTTTGAAAGTGGAAACCAGCTTACCGCCACCCAGCTGCTGCAGCGCATGGGGGCAGACCCCGCCGCGCTGGAAGAAGCACTGTACCGCGACGTGAAGCGCCGGGATGAGCTGGACCGGCAGGTCGCCTGTGAGCGGGGGCTGCTGCCTCCCGGCAGTCTGAAAGAGGGAAACACCGCATGGTGGGCTACACTGGATGAGCTGCCGCTTTCATTTGACGAAACGAGAAACGTTACCTTTTTCGTCCGCCGGTTCAGCGCCTCCCGGGAGGAGTATGTGAACGATGCCCCAACCATCCCGCTGGACGCGCAGCCGCTGCCGCAGGACTGGGAGCAGCAGGTGCTGGCCGAGTGGATGGCAGTCACGGCGGTGACGCAGGGTGAAAGCTATGTCCCCGCCGACCGCAACGAAAGCTTTACCCTGCGGCTGGAAAAGGCCGAGATTACCGGCACGGTGACCGTCTCCTTCATCCGGGAAACATACGTCAGCCCGCAGATCCAGTCTGCTGCCGAGACCCGCACCGGAGAGCTGAACGCCGGAGCAATTACCCGCTGGGACGGGGAAAAAAGTCAGGACTGGAACCTGACAAGTCTCAGCGAGGACGGCAGAAGCCGCTGGACCATCTCCATGATGGAGGACGGCTCACTGCTGATGCAGTCCACCGGCCCCAAAAAGGGCAGTGAGGTCTGGTACGTTTTTCAGCGCACCGAGGCGTGGGACGATATCGGTTTCTCCGCAATCCCCCGCAGGCTGTGGGGAACTTACCGCGCCGGAGACGAAGCCGCAAAGGGGATCCGCTGGATGACCTTCCTGCCGGACGGCAGCTGCTGCATGAGCGTGGAATGGGACGGGTGGAACGGCATTCTGACCGGCACCGCAGAGGGAACACAGGGCCGCACCGAGGATGGCACCGAGCTGCACTTCACGCTGACCGACACGGACGGCAAGGCGTGCGAGTTCTGGGCCATTTTGCTGAACGATGACGGCAGCCCCAGCGGCTGCAGCCTGAAATACCGCGCCGGAGAGCAGTTGTTTGACCGGGACACACGTCCCGCTTACTGGAAAAACGACTCCCCGGAACAACCCCTTGAACCGTGACCAAGACCGGAAACCGTGCGATAACAGAAAGTTATCGTTTGCACAAATAAAACATACAGGAGGAAATTACTATGGGTCTTATCAAAGCAGGTATGGGCGCACTGGGCGGAACCCTTGCAGACCAGTGGAAGGAATTTTTCTACTGCGATTCTCTGGACAAAGATGTGCTGATGGTAAAGGGCCAGAAGCGCACTTCCCGCCGCAGCTCCAACAACGGCGAGGACAACATCATCACCAACGGCAGCGGCATCGCCGTGGCAGACGGACAGTGCATGCTCATCGTGGAGCAGGGCCGCGTGGTGGAGGTGTGCGCCGAACCGGGCGAGTATACCTTCAATTCCTCCACCGAGCCCAGCGTGTTCACCGGCAACTTCGGCGACAGTCTGGCAGCAACCTTTCAGACCGTAGCCAAGCGCTTTACCTACGGCGGCGACACCGGCAAGGATCAGCGGGTGTACTACATCAACACCAAGGAACTGGGCGAGATCCTGTACGGCACCGCCACCCCCATCCCCTTCCGGGTGGTGGTCAGCGAGGAGCGGGGCTACAAGCTCTCGGTGAACCTGCGGTGCAACGGCAGCTTTACCTACCGCATCTGCGACCCGCTGCTGTTCTACACCAACGTGTGCAGCAACGTCTCCACCCAGTATGACGCATCCGAGATCGCTCCCCGCCTGAAGAGCGAGTTGCTGAACGCTTTGCAGCCTGCGCTGGCTACTCTTTCTGCCAACAAGGTGCAGTATTACGAGATCCCCGCCCACACGCTGGAGATTTCGGACGCCCTCAACGAGCAGCTGTCCAATGTCTGGCGCAAAAAGCGCGGCATTGAGGTGTTCTCCTTCAACATCAACTCCCTGTCCATCCCGGAGGAGCAGCAGAAGAAGATCACCGAGTGGGAAGAAAACGCCATGACCACCGACCCCACCACCGCCGCAGCTCGTTTGGTGGGCGGCCAGATCGACGCCATGAAGACCGCCGCCGGCAACACCGCCGGTGCCATGACCGGCTTTATGGGCATGGGTATGGCAGCCGGTGCAGGCGGTATGGGTGGCATGAGCGCCCAGAACCTGTTTGCCATGGGCCAGCAGGCCCGTCCGGACAGCGTGGACGCGCCCCAGCAGGTCAGCCGCCCCGCACCCACCCCGGCAGACAGCTGGAAGTGCAGTTGCGGCGCTACCGTTACCGGCAAATTCTGCCCAGAATGCGGCAGCAAAAAGCCGGAGCCGAAGCCCGCTGCGGACAGCTGGACCTGCAGCTGCGGTGCTACCGTTACGGGCAAGTTCTGCCCGGAGTGCGGCAAGCCCCGCCCGGCGGCAGCAGAAGGCTGGACTTGCAGCTGCGGCGCAGTGAACAAGGGCCGCTTCTGCTCCGAGTGCGGCAAACCCAAGCCCGCCGGTACGCCCAAATATAAGTGCGACAAATGCGGCTGGGAGCCGGCCGACCCCGCCCACCCGCCCAAGTTCTGCCCGGAGTGCGGCGACCCCTTTGACGACAGCGACCTGACCTGACAAATACAGAGCAATGAAAGGAGCATACCATGATGGGATTCTTTTCCAACCTGTTCGCAAAACAGAACTGCGCCGTCTGCGGCAAGGAGTGCGGCACCATGCACCGCTCCAAGCTCCGGGACGGACAGTTCCTCTGTGATGACTGTGGCAACAAGTGCTCCAAATATATCCGGCTCAGCGAGCTGACGCTGGACGAGGCCAAGGAGCACATGGAGTATATGACCCGGATGAAGCGGGTATTCGACGAGGTGTTCGACAAGACCGAGTTCCGGGTCAACGCATATCCCTCCACCCCATCGCAGATGGGGCTGGTGTTCTGCGATGAGCTTGGAATGCTGTACATCGACGACCGCACCGGCGGCCGGGGCAAGATGCCGGAGCTGATCCGCTACGACCAGATCGCCAGCTATGAGGAGTATCTGGACGAGACCCCCGCCAAGGAGCCGGGCCAGAAACCCACCCTCAACGGCGGCGGCCTGAAGCTGAAGCTGGTGCAGCCCCGCAGCATCACCGAGGCCCAGACCCAGCGGGGCATGCATCCCCACCCCTACATCAAGCAGGAGCTGGTCATCTGCTTCAGCAAGCGGGACCGGCGGGAGATCGGCTATGCCCACATCGCACGGCAGCATCTGGACCACATCTTCGGGGTCCACGATAATGAGACCAGCATGTTCGGCCGCCGGATGTCCAAGGCAGAAGAGCGGGAGCTGAAGGGCCAGGTGGGCATGATCAGTGCCATGGGTGCCGTGGCATCCGCCGCCATGAAGGGCGGGCAGCTCTCCGAGGAAGAGAAGGCCCGCTTTGTGGAGAACATCAATCTGGCAAACGATGCCCAGACCGGCGGCATGGCATTGTACAGCCGCCGTGCTGACGAAGCCTTTGCAAAAGTGCAGTGACTGAAAAAGGAGGAACGGATATGAGAAAGATCCAGCGCAGAGATTTCCTCAAGGCCATGGGCCTTGCCACCGCCGCCCTCGGCCTGACCGCCTGCGGCGGCTCCAGTGCTGCCAGCGCATCCAGCGCTTCCAGCGCACCGGCTTCCAGCAGCAGTGCCCCGTCAGCCTCGACACAACCGGAAGCAGCAGAGGACAAAGCCGCCCCTGCAGGGCCCCCTGTGACCCAGTTCCAGACCGGGGAGCTGACCATCGGCGACTACACCTTCAAGGCACAGTACATTCCCTTTGACGTCCGCCGCGAGGTATGCGGTGCCTATCATTTGATCAAAGCGGACAGCTACCGGGGCAATTACTTCTTCAGCTTCTACAACGAGGACGATGAAGAGCAGTCTGCCAAGATCTTCGAGTATGCCATCAAGGACGACCGACTGACCCCGGTGGCAGAGTACAACATTGACGGCAGCAACGCCCTCAGCATCGACCGCAATGGCATCCTGTACGCCATGGACCACTTTGATGTCTACTGCTACGATCTGAACAGCAGCGACCCGGAGGAGCCCAGCGACGCACTGGACTACTCGGGCAGCTGCTATTCCTCCAAGGACCGGGATCTGACCGTGATCTACTGGCCCTTCGCACCGGTGCTGGTGCAGGACGGCGAGTACACCGAGCTGACGCTGAAGGGCGATAACGAGATGGGCCCCTTCTACAGGATGTCCTCCCTGAACCTCAGCGGGGACGAGCTGCTGACGGTGGGCGAGCTGGAATCCAGCGGCGACGACTACTTTGCTGCCTTTGATCTGGACGGCAATGAGCTGGCCCGCAGCTCGCAGCCGGTGGGCAGCTTTAACGCCGTGATGATGAAGCGCCCCAATGGCTATCTGCTGGACACGGGCTATGTATGGGAGCTGTACGCGCCGGACGGCACATTTTTGGAAAAGTCCCTTCCCGTGGGCGAGCGCGAGACCCTGTGCCAGCTGTGCGGCAACTTCTGCATCTTTGACGTCTTTTTGCCGCTGGAAGAAAACGCTTTCCTGGCAGTGGGCCACTACGGCAAAGCCAGCGAGCCGGACGAGCCGGTGGTGTTCCGCATCACCACGGACTTCTGAGCTGACCGCTTCGGCGGGGAGACCAACGCAAAAACAACGGGGCCGGGGAAGAGCCCCCGGCCCTCTTTGAAACAACAGGAGGAAACGCTATGGCAGGAATGCTGGAATACAAGTGCCCCTGCTGCGATGGCGCCATTCAGTTTGACAGCGCCACCCAGAAGATGAAATGCCCCTACTGCGACACCGAGTTTGAGGTGGATACCCTCAAGGGCTATGACGAGGAGCTGAAGGACGAAAAGCCCAGCGAGATGGAGTGGGCGACCCCCGGCGGCAGCTGGGCAGAGGGCGAGACTGCCGGTCTGCATACTTACAGCTGCAAGAGCTGCGGCGGTGAGATCGTGGGCGACGACACCATGGCCGCTTCGGCCTGCCCCTTCTGCGGCAACCCCATCGTCCTCACCGGACAGTTTGCCGGGACGCTGCGGCCCGACCTCATCATCCCCTTCAAGCTGGACAAAAAGGCCGCCAAGGCAAAGCTGCAGGAGCACCTCAAGGGCAAGACTCTGCTGCCCCGGGTGTTCCGCAGCCAGAACCACATCGACGAGATCAAGGGCGTGTATGTGCCCTTCTGGCTCTTTGACAGCGACGCCGACGCCCAGCTGCGCTTTACCGCCACCCGCACCCGCTGCTGGTCGGACAGCGAATACGACTATACCGAGACCAACTATTACTCCGTCCGGCGGGATGGCACACTGGGTTTTGACGCCGTGCCGGTGGACGGCTCCTCCAAGATCGAGGACGACCTGATGGAGTCCATCGAGCCCTTTGCCATGCAGGACGCCATCCCCTTCCAGACCGCCTATCTGGCGGGCTATGTGGCAGACAAATACGATGTGAGCGCCGAGGACAGCATCGAGCGGGCCAACAAGCGCATCCGCCGCTCAACTGAGGAGACGTTCCGGCAGACCGTTACCGGCTACGATTCGGTCAAGGTGGATAACAGCAGCATCCAGCTGCACGGCGGCAAGGCAAAGTACGCTCTGTTCCCGGTCTGGCTGCTGAGCACCAGCTGGCGGGGCGAAAACTATCTGTTTGCAATGAATGGTCAGACCGGCAAATTCGTGGGTGACCTGCCCGTGGACAAGGGCGCTGCCCGCAAGTGGATGCTGGGCCTTACGGCTGCCCTTTCCGCCGCGTCCTACGGCGTGATGTGGCTGCTGTGGCTGGCACGGATCCTGTAAAGGAGGGACGAACGATGAAAAAGACTTCCAACCGACTGCACTCCCTCTTTGCGGCGCTGGCAGCACTGATTCTTGCGGCGGCGCTGGCTGTTCCGGCCTTTGCGGTGGAGGGCGGCTTTGCCGACCTGTACTACCGCATGTTCGACGACGCTGAGGTGCTGACCGAGGACGAGGACAACGAGCTGGAGGACGCGCTGGAAGAGCTGAGCCTGCGCCAGAGCTTCGATGTGACCATTGCCACCATCGAGTCGATGGAAAGCGTTGGTGCCGACAGCATGGAGCAGTTTGCCGATGATCTGTATGACTACTGCCAGTACGGCTACGGCCCCGATATGGACGGCGTGCTGCTGCTGGTGAGCGTGGGCGACCGCAAATGGCACATCTCCACCTGCGGCTACGGCATCACCGCATTTACGGATGCAGGCATCCAGTACCTTGGCGAGCAGATGACCCCCTTCATGGCCGATGGAGACTACGCCGGTGCCTTCCGCACCTTTGTCCAATGGTCGGATACCTACATTGACGCTGCCCGGGCGGGCCACCCCTACGATGTGAATAACCTGCCCCGGGAGCCGCTGTCTCTCATGTACCTGTTCCTTGCGCTGGGCATCGGCCTTGTGCTGGCATGGGTCGTCGTCCATGTGATGAAAAGCCAGCTGCGCAGCGTGGCGTTCCAGGAGAATGCCGCCAGCTATGTGCGGGAGGGCAGCATGAATCTGACCAACAGCCGGGAGCTGTTCCTGTACCGTGACGTGCACCGCACCGAGCGGCCGAAGGAGTCCAGCTCCAGCGATTCCGGCGGCAGTTCCACCCACACCTCTTCCAGCGGCACCACCCACGGCGGCGGAGGTGGCTCGTTCTGAAAGGAGTATGTTTATGAACCCTTATCTTTCGGAAAAAGCCCGCGGCGATATCCCCCGTGTCCTCAAATGGCTGCGGAACGCGGGGCTTGCCTTCTGCGTGTTCTGCTCCTTTGGTGGGCTGTATACCCTCTGCCTGAGTTTGCAGGATAAGGACTATTCCCACGTTGGCGGGTATGTGTTCTGGATCGTGGTGGGCGCAGTGCCCCTTGTTCTGTTCGCACGCAACGAAAAACGCCGCTACCATGCAAGAACCATCGCCCGCAGGGTGGAGAGCTACTCCGGGCCGGAGGTGCCCCTGCGGTGGCTGTGCAACAGCGTTGGCATGGACTCCAAAGACCTTACATGGTATTTTGAAAACGGTTATTTTGTAAACCTCAGTCTGGATCTGAACCAGAAGATCGTTCGCAGGCGGACCGTGCCCCGCCATGACCCGAACCGGAGCTGAACCCTCACAGCTGAAACAGAAAGGAGTATTTTCATGGGACTTTTTGATAAGATGAAGCAGGCCGCCGCAAATGTTTCCGGTAACCAGACCGTCACCTTTACCTTTCAGGCTCTGCCGGAAAGCCTTGCCCAGATGCAGGCACTGCCGGAGGCCAGTCTGGACACCCCCTTTAAGACCGCAGCCCTCACCGTCTGCGCGCTGTGCGCCTACGGTGCCGATAAAAACATCGGGCTGGAGATGCTCAACTGGCTGCGGGGTCCCCGCCCCATGAACGGGCAGGAGATTTCCTTCCTGAACGACCGCTTTCGGGACGGCAAGAGCTATATCCCGTTCTCCTACTTTGTGGGTGCGTCGCCGGAAAACGGCTATACCCCCCGCCAGCCCTTCACCCTGCTGGTGGGCAGCAACCACACCTCCAACACCGAGGAAGGCTACTGCAAGCTGTTCATCCCCTGCGGCGGCGCCGACAGCCCCCGCCCCATCAAGCTGCGCCGCAAGGGCGACGGGCAGTGGTTCTTGTGGGAGCAGTACCTGATGACCGGCATCCGCATCCCGGCGTCTGCCGACCCGTGGGCGTAAAACAAAGGGGCTGACATGAAAGCCATGAAAACTTTTGCAGCACTGCTTGCACTGGCTTTCAGTCTGGCAGGGTGTGGTGCGGTGGACGGCGACCCCGTCCGCCCCGCTCCCGGCAGCGCCGGGCAGGGCAGCAGCGCAGCGGCTTCCGGTGCCGATTCCGCTGAGCCGGAGCAGCTTGCCGCGCTGCGGCAGCTGGCCGGGGAAAACGGAGACCTTGCTGGGGTGCTCTATCTGGGCAGCGTCCCGGAGCGCACCACCGATGTGCACGCCGTGCTGGACAGCTTACCGGAACAGCCGTGGCAGTTTGTTGCGGACATCCCGGCAGACCGCTGGGTCGCAGCGCCGGGCGGCGGGCGGGAGCTGTACTGCATTTTTGCGGTGCGCGGGGAGGATACACTTTTTGTCTATGAAAAACAGGACCCCGCGTATCCCGCGCAGCTGGGAAAAGAACTTTACGGCAGGCAGGGTGGCCAGCCCATTCTGCTGCTGTGCAACGGCAGCAGGGAGGACACCGACACCATGGTAACGGTCTATTGCAGCACCGGACGCCCGCTGGACTGGAACCCGCAGCTTTCCGCCGAGACCGGCCGCCCTGTGCCGGTGGAGGGCGTAGACGATTTTTCCCAACACCCGGCGCCTGGCGCTGCCCCCTGAGGTGCGCCCCGGCAGGGTATGAGAAAGGAGAACTTATGAAAAACCTGAAACTTTTGGCAGCCCTGCTGGCGCTGACCATCAGCCTTGCAGGCTGCGGCGGGTCGTCCAAAGGCAGCAGCGCGTCCAGCTCCAAGCCCGAAAAAATGCTGGACGGAGACAACATGACCGCACCCAGCACCCAAGAGCAGGAATACGAAGAGCCGGAGGACGTGGCCTATATGCGCCTTCTGGCAGGGGAGGACGAATACCGCGCCTGTGTGCTGTATCTGGGCGGCTCCTACGAGGTGACCACCGATGTGCAGAAGGTGCTGGACAGCCAGCCGGACTTACGCCAGCTGTGGGGCTTCGTCTATGACATCCCGCAGGATCACTGGGTCGTGGCACCGGATGGCGGGTGCGATTTGTACTGCATCTTCCCGCAGGACCCGGATGCCACCCTGTTCGTCTACGAGACGAGCCTGACAGACGATGCCGAAAACCCGCTCCAGCGCGGCAAACAGCTTTATTACAGCGAGGACGGTCAGCCCATCCTGCTGCTGTGCAACATCAGCGATATCGTCCCCAACACCGAGGTGGAGCTGTACCCTACCGCTGGCGAGGAACTGGTGTTCAGCCCCTTCCTTTCCGGCGAGAACGGCCATGTGGTGGAAGCCGAGGGCGTGTGCGATTTTACCATCTACCCGGAAGGGGACGACTGGGAGACCGACACCAGCCCGTGGTCGTTGGAAGGCAACTGGCTAGAGACCGCCCGCGACACCGACGAGGGCTATTTTGAGACCGCCCCGGAGGATGCCGACCGGATGTGCTTTTTGCCCACAGACGCCGACACCGAGGGCGACCAATTGCCCCTGACCGCCAGCTACATCACCCCCTACCCGGAGCTGAACGTGGAGGAAGCCGACCTGTTCTATCAGGAGGGCACCCCGGAGGTACCCTTCCGGTCCAATCAGGAGTGGTACGCTACCTTTACCGGGGAGGACGGCTCCCGCTACGCCGTCACGCTGGAGGACGAGGACACCCTTGCCCTGAAGTTCTATCTGGACGGCGGGGAGAGCTACCTGAGCCTTGTCAACACGGTCTACTTTGCACGGCAAGAGGCCATGGGCTGACCGGCGCGCACCCCAACACCGGGAGGAATGCACCATGAAACAAACCAAAAAGATCACCATCCTCCATTCCAACGACCTGCACGGAGACTTTCTGGCAGAGCAGGTGGACGAAAAACTGGTGGGCGGCGTTTCCATGCTGTCCGGCTACATTGAAAAGGTGCGGGCAGAACAGCCCAACACCCTCTACGCCATTGCAGGCGATATGTTCCGGGGCTCGGTCATTGATTCCGAATACAAGGGGCTTTCCACCATCGAAATTATGAACGCCCTTGCCCCGGACGTGGTCACCATAGGCAACCACGAGGTGGACTACGGCATCGCGCATCTGCTGTTCATCGAGAAATGCGCGCGCTTTCCCATCATCAACGCAAATCTTTATATTAAAAACACCCCCACACGGCTGTTCACCCCCTACAAGATCCTGCGGATGGACGGCATGAACATCCTGTTCATCGGCATCATCACGCAGGACGTGATCAACCAGACCAAGTCCGAATCTCTGGTAGGCTCCTTTGTGGACACCGCCGCCGCTGCCGCCGAGGTGGGCAAGATCTGCAACGCCCACAACAGCATCGATATTGATTTTACCGTGCTGCTGACCCACATCGGCTTTGAGGAGGACCGCCATCTGGCGCGCCAGCTGGACCCGGCGTGGGGAGTGGATCTGATCATCGGCGGGCACAGCCACACCCTGCCGGAGCACGCGGTGGAGGAAAACGGCGTGGTCATTGCGCAGGCGGGCACCGGCACCGACCAGATCGGACGCTTTGACATCATCGTGGACACGGACAACAACTGCATCGATTCCTACACATGGCGCACCGTGCCCATCTGCGCCGAGACCTGCCCCCGCAACCCCGCCATGGAGCAGGTGCTGCACCGCTTCACCAGTCAGGTGGACGAAAAGTACAGCCACATCGTAGGGCGCTTCCGCCGGGAGCTTACCCACCCCCAGCGCACGCAGGAGACCGAGCTTGGCAACCTGTTTGCCGATATCTTTACCCGCAGCCTTGGGGTGGATGTGATGCTGATCGGCTCCGGCAGCATCCGGGCCGAAAAGCTGGGCCCCATCGTTACCTACGGCGACCTTATCGAGGGCTTCCCCTACGATGACGGCGTATTCATGTTCAAGGTGACCGGCCAGCAGCTGCGCCAGATGCTCCGTTACATGCTGCGGGAGGAAGCCTACACCGGCCATACGGAGTTCTACCAGCTGCCCTCCACCCTGCGCCTGCGGTACGACCGCCGCAAGGGCGATTTTGATTACTTTACCTACTGCGGCAGGGAGGTGGGCAAGGAAATCGGCGATGACGCCCTGTTCACCGTGGGCTTGCAGAACTACCACTTTAAAAACATCGAAAGCTTTTTCAACATCTCCTACGACACCCTCTGCAAGATCCAGAAGCCCCGCAGCGTGGCAACCTCCTGTCAGGATATCCTGATGGAGTATTTCCGGGAGCACGAGATGCTGGATGCCGCCGTGGACGGCAGAATGACCATCCTGCCCTCTACCGCGCAGACCGGCTGAAACCCTTTACCGCACAGCAATAACAACACAAAAAACGAAAGGAGCACCCCATGAAACAACGATTCACAAAACGAACGCGCCTTGTCAGTGCCCTTTTGACGCTGGCTATGGTATTCACCTTCCTGCCCTTCAGCGCCTTTGCGGCGAACACAGAAATTGATTTTAATTCGCCGGATTTTCAGCTTGATTTCCCGGATGCGGAATTTCAGCGCTTTCTCAAAGAAAGATGTGACACAAACCACAATGGCAAGCTCGATGCGCAGGAACTCAGCATCACAGAGATGACGATTACTGACGATTACAAAATCAAAAATCTTGAGGGAATTCGTTTCTTTGAAGATCTCGAAAAGCTGGATTGCCACGGTATCGGCTTGACAACACTTAATGTTGGCAAAAATTTCAAACTGAGGGAGCTGGATTGTTCCTATAATCAACTGAAAGATTATCTTTATATTCTTTCAAGTGGACTGAAAATATTGAATTGCTCCCATAATAACCTGACCTCCATGGATCTGGGCATTCTCTCTGGGTTGAAACTTGAGGAGGTAGATTGCTCCTATAACAAAATATGGCGAATCGTAATGCGGAGCGAAGAGGAACTGATCAAATTTGATTGTTCCAACAACGAACTGACGGCGCTGGATGTTAGCCGTTGCTACCAGCTAAAACAGTTGAATTGCTCGGTAAATCAACTGGTAGAGCTGGATGTCAAAAACCAGACTAACCTGACACTGCTGGATTGTCACCATAATGAATTGATAGAACTGAACGTAAGCCGGAATCAGAATCTGGCATCGCTGACGTGTGATGGAAATCAGCTGACAACGCTGGACTTGAGCAAGAATAACAGCTTGAGCCATCTGAGCTGTGCGGAAAACCGGCTTGCTTGTGTGGACTTTTCCCATATGGTCGGAAGCACTATAAATGCTGATGGCAACAGGCGTCCCATTGCAGTTCGTACAGACGGAAAGTTTGACTTGGCCACACTGCCCGGTTTTGACGTGAGCAAAGCCACCAACTGGACCGGCGGCTCTGTTTCCGACACAACTCTAAGCGTGAATGCGGGCGTAGAGGAAGTGAGCTACCAATACGATTGCGGCAAGGGAGTAAAACCTACATTCATCTTTGAAACCAGTCTGCCCATCAATGAGAAAAATTTCCCTGACCCTAACTTTAGAAAGTACATCAAAACCTACAAAGCAGGTGGCAGAGATGTCCTCACGGTGGAAGAACAAAGAAAAGTCGAAAGTATCGAAGTCAAAGGATGGAACATCAGCAACTTAAAAGGCATTGAGGCGTTCCCCAACCTGAAAGAGTTGAATTGCGAAAACAATTCTATCCAGAAATTAGACCTGAGACAGAATCCAGAGTTGGAAAAATTGATATGCAATAAGAATCAACTGACCCAGCTAGACCTGAGCAAGAATCCGAATATCTACTTTCTGAATTGCTCTTGGAACCAGTTGGAACAACTGGATGTATCGCATCTGAAAGATTTGGTGACGCTCGATTGCTCGCACAACGATCTGGAGCAACTGGATGTCAAAAATAGTAAATCTCTGGTAGCACTCAACTGTTCTGCAAATCAGTTGACAGAGCTGGACGTAGATGTGACTCATAAACCCAATCTGGAAAGGGTAGAATGCCAAAACAACCAGCTGACATCGCTGATTCTGGGCCAAAATAAACTGCTGAAGAAACTGAATTGTGCCCATAACCAGTTGACCCAGCTGAATTTGAACAATATGATTTCCTTAAAGGATCTGAACTGTTTCAACAACCAGCTGACCGTGCTGGATGTCAGCGATAGTCCAAAATTGACTACATTGTGGCTTGGGGATAACCATCTCACCAGCCTGAATCTGGACAACAACCCGAAGCTCGATTTCTCTCTTACGGATATTTACAGCGGTGATAATGTTTACACCGTTACCCTGAACCCTGACCGTACGTTTGACCTGAGCACTCTGCCCGGGAACTTTGATAAAAGCCGGGTTACAGGATGGGAGCATGGCAAAGCCAATGGGAACATTCTGACAGTCGATGAAGGCACAAACGTAGTGTACTACGCTTATAAGTGCAGAAGCGATATATTGGAAGTAAGTTTCAAGCTGGATGTGACTGGCACCGGCGGCACCGTTCCCCCGGTAACGCCTCCGGAACCCCCGGTGACGCCTCCCTCCGGCGGCGGTGACGGCGGCGGTGCGGTCGTCATCGTGGCAGCGGCTGGCGCAGTGGCGGCTGGCGTTGTAGGCTACGGCGTGTACAACTATGTTTCCGGCCAGAAGCTGCAAGCCCTGCTGCCGGAAGGTGTGGCTGCACCCGAGAACCGCGCCCAGACCGCGCTGCTGCTGTGGAACACCGCAGGCCGTCCAGAGCCTGCCGACGCTCCGGCCTTTGCAGACGTAGCAGACCCGGATACCGCTAAGGCAGCCCAGTGGTGCGTGGAGCAGGGCCTGATGAAGCGCCGCCTGAACGGCAAATTTGCCCCGGGCAGCAGCATCCCGGCTTATCAGGTGCTGAACGCCTACCGCAAGCTGGCAGGAGGCTGACAACCGAAGGATCATTCTGCCCCCTGCCGGGCAATGACCACTTTTTGAAAAAGGGTACCCTTTTTTCGGGGGAAGCTGACGCTTCTCCCGAATGGGGCCCTGAAAAAAATTTTACCACAGAAAGGAGCACCCCATGAAACAACGATTCTCAAAACGAACGCGCCTTGTCAGTGCCCTTTTGACGCTGGCTATGGTATTCACCTTCCTGCCCTTCAGCGCCTTTGCGGACGATGAAGTCCCTTTCTGGGTTCCCCTGAACAGCGAAAACTTTCCGGACAAAACGTTCCTGGAATATACCAGAACGACGTTTGACAAAGGAGGATCGGAGGATGGAGAACCGAATGGAATTCTGGAGCCAAGCGAATATAGATTTGTCACTACGATCGATGTCAGCGGTATGGAAATTACCAGCCTGAAGGGCATTTCGAATTTTCGCGACTTGAAGAAGCTGAATTGCTCCAATAACCAGCTGACATCTTTGAACCTAAGCTACAACACCAAGCTAACGCAAGAAAACCTCAAGTGCACTGGAAACAAGTACCCCATTACCATTGATGAGACCGAACGTACGTTTGACTTGAGTACCCTCCCTGCTGAGTTTGACGTAAATAAGACCAGTGAATGGGCTGGCGGCACTGTGGAGGGCAACACCCTGAAGGTGAAGCCAGGTGCAACGCAGGTAACTTACACCTACGATTGCGGCAATGGACTGACCAGCGTATTCAGTCTGCAGGTGCTGACCTTGACCAGAATCAAGCAGGTGAATCTCCGTGTAAACACCCCCAGAAAGAACGAAATGCCGGACGAGACCGTTGTTATTCTGGACAACGGAGCAGACGTCTGTGACGCCAAGATCTACTGGGTCGAGGGCGACGGCGTAGGCGGCAAGCCGATCACCGGCACCTTCAGACCGGGCAAACGGTACACCCTTCAGGTGGGTCTGTACGCAAAACCCGGATATAAGTTTAGCAAGGATACCGTCTGCACAGTGAACGGACGGGAAACAGAGTTCATCTGGACCCAGAACGATGATACGGAATATTGCGCAATAAAACATTATTCGGTGTCGCTGAGTCCGGGCGGATTTGAGCACGACCACAAGATGGAAATGACCCACGACGAGTACAGTCACTGGATGGAGTGCCCCATCTGCCATACGGTGCAGGACACCGAAGCCCATGTCTATGATAACGACAAGGATACCACCTGCAACGTCTGCGGCTATGTCCGCAGCCTGACCCCGGGCGGCGGTTCTACCCCGGGCGGCGGCTCTACCGGCGGCGGTGACGGCGGCGGTGCGGTCGTCATCGTGGCGGCGGCAGGCGCAGTGGCGGCTGGCGTTGTGGGCTACGGCGTGTACAATTATGTTTCCGGCCGCAAGCTGCAAGCCCTGCTGCCGGAAGGCGTGGCTGCACCCGAGAACCGCGCCCAGACCGCGCTGCTGCTGTGGAACACCGCAGGCCGTCCAGAGCCTGCCGACGCTCCGGCCTTTGCAGACGTAGCAGACCCGGATACCGCTAAGGCAGCCCAGTGGTGCGTGGAGCAGGGCCTGATGAAGCGCCGCCTGAACGGCAAATTTGCCCCGGGCAGCAGCATCCCGGCCTATCAGGTGCTGAACGCCTACCGCAAGCTGGCGGGATAAAACCTCTCAGTCTCGCTTCGCCCGGAAGCTCCCCTGACCGGGGAGCCAAGAACGCAGGCGTGTTCCGGCAAATGACATCAAAACGCAGCCGATGCTCTGACTTTCCCATCAGGAGAGGGGGCGCGGCATAAAAAATAAGCATCCGCAGCGCACTGCGCCTGAGCTGAAGCAGCCCGGCCATGCGCTGCGGATGCTTTTGTTGTGCGGCGGGGCACGCCGCCAAAAACAAAAAATCCGAACCCTTCTCTTTCGAGAAAAGGTTTGGGTCTTCCTTGTCTGGTGCGAGTAGTGATGCAGAACTTTTTAAAAACAATCGTAGTATAATTTGTTTTTGAGGTTATCGGGTAGCAACTTGCTTGTATCACATCCCGATGGGCAGCTGTATTGAAAAAACAGCTACCCAAGACAAAAAGAAACGCCGTATCGTTTAACACGATACGGCGTTTTATGGACCTAGAGGGATTCGAACCCTTGACCTCTCGGATGCGAACCGAACGCTCTCCCATGCGGACCTTAAAGAAGCCCCCAAAGGAAAAAACATTTCTTTGGGAAAACGGCAAAAAATATAGGCGTAATGCGGGTTTTCAGACGAGCATTACTTTCGAGAAAAAATTGCCGTTTTTGCTTCAATGTAAAAAAGTCACACTTCAGGAGAGATGCGCTTCAGATGCGATTTGAACGGGCGACCATCTGAATACTTCTTGCGGATCACGCACCGTATGGGGATGATTCGGATTATATCCCCTGTACAATAAAATTGACGAGAAACAGTTAGATTTTTTCTGGCTGTTTCTTTTTTATTGCACAAATCGGCAAAAACAGTGCCGACGGTTACGCACCCAACGAAGATGAAAATGCCTAAAAAAAGCTATCAAATATCGCGTTGCTCTATACAAAATATAGCAATCGGTATACGCACCATAAAACATATACGGTATAACGTCAATTTTTGTACATATCTCAACTGAATGACTGGAGGTGAGTTTTCAAAATGCCTGTTATTTATGTTGCAAAAACATCTTCCTACGCACGAAGAATCACGTTCGTTTTAGGACAGACGGTTGAAAAACAGCATGATCCTTGATTATTTCTACGGGCAAGCCGGAGAGCTGTTTTCGTTCTACCGCATTCCAAAGGCTCTGTTTCAGGAGCCACGGTTCCAGAGCCTGTCAACCGATGCCAAGACCCTGTACGGTATCCTGCTGGACCGCATGAGCCTGTCCGTGAAAAACGGCTGGCTGGACGAGCAGAACCGGGTGTTCATCCTCTTCACGATACCAGACCATGCCCATCGCAGAATAAAAGCTCCACAGCGCATACCTGTTGGTATAAAATACTCGGCCATCCCAATGGCTTTTGATGGAATAAGGATGGCACCCAACCGCTGATCTTAAAAATGCCCAGATAACACAAAGCCGGGCTGCTGCACAGAAACTGTGGAGCAGCCCGGCTTTTCTACAACGCAGTCACACCGCTGCAGCCCTGATCCAGAGGAACAGAGTGGGTGCGCTTAGCCTAGGGTGAGGGTGTTGGTGACGGAGACCACGCAGGCGAGAATGCCCATGATGATGCCGCCGATGTAGGGGTTTTTGGACTTCTTGTAGATCTTGCTGCACACAAAGACGGCAAGGGGCAGCATGAAAACGATGGGGTAGAGCCAGATGCCGGTAATGGAGCCGCCAAGGTGAGTAAGCTCGGACCACAGGAAACCCTTGTTGTAGAAGGTGATGTACTGAACGCCGATCATGATCTCGGGTCCGATAAAGACGAAGAACATCTGCACCAGAGTGCTGAGCCAATTGGACTTACCCAGCTGTACAAAGTTGAAGCCGTTGGTGGCAACAGACAGGGCAATGTAGTACACCAGCCAGAACACCAGATACTTTGCAATGGTGGCAAAATGCATGGGTGCAAATGCACGGATGGTGATGAAGCACCACAGGCGGAAGTCGGTGAGGAACAGGTAGTCGGAGATGAACACCAGCGCATAGGCGGCGACCACTACGATAAGGGACAGAACGATGGTCTTCCAGAGCTTGCGGCCGCTGATCTTCACGCCGCGCTCTGCCAGGTCCAGGCCGTTCTTCTTGCTATAGCAGTTATAGGCCACCACCATAAACAGGATGGTAAACACGCCACAGAGGAAGGTCCACATACCGATGTACCAGGTGGCTTCCTGATTCCAGAATGCCGGACGGTTCTTACTGCACCATGCATAGATGGTGGGGTAGAGGATCACGCCCATGATGGCACCAAATGCAAGACCGCCCCAGTACCAGCCCTTGCCCTTGCCCTTGGGAGCAGGGAGCGGCTGTGCGTCTGCAGCAGGCTTGAGCTCTGCAAAGTAGCGAGCGTCTAGAAGGGCGATGGCGGCGTAGATGACGAACATAAAGAAGCCAGCGATGCCCACCGTATTGAAGAATGCCTTCCACTGCCATGTCTGGTTGTTGGCATCCAGCTTGATGGGAGCATCCAGTGCCTTGTCAAAGAAGGTGACGCTGTCAGCAACAACATTCTTGGAGAAGTGTGCCCAAGGGTGGGTGATGGCCGGGTTGAAGATGACACGGATGGATTCCTTGCCGTCGATCTGCTCGGTGTAGTAGGTATCGGCACTGCGCTTGTCCAGACCGGTGGGGTCTACGCCAAAGTGCAGGAAGGACTGTGCAGTATTCTGGTCGATGTAATCCCGGGGAGCACTCTTGGTGCCGTCTTCCTGCTTTACCCGGTGGAAGAACTCGTCGTACTGGCAAGCAACGATACCAGCATCACGGCTGCCAAAGATGTTGACCCACTGATCGTCCTTCTTGTAAACGGCATCGTTGGACACCAGCAGTGCGGCGGCGATCAGCCCTTCCTCGTCCTGCATCACAGCCACACGGCTGGCAAGTGCGCCGTTGGAGTGACCGGTAACGCCGATGCGGCTTGCATCAACATAGGGCAGGCGAGCAATGTACTTTACGGCATCGTAAAGACCGTTGGCGTTGTTCTCGGCGTTAAACCATGTGCCGTCCGGGATGATCTCAGAGTCGCCGTGACCGTACATACTGATGGAGATGACCACATAGCCTCTGCGTGCGTACTCAACATAGTTGAGGTCCTGCATCTCACGGTTGTTGTACCAGCCATGGCTGGTAACGATCGCCGGAGCGGGGGTCTCTCTGGTGGCGTTTTTCGGCACCAACAGAAGGGCGTCCAGTTCGTGACCGCTGTCGGTGACCATAGTGATGTCGTGGTACTTGATCGCACCGCCGCCTGTCTGCACCATGGATGCGCCCAAAGAGCTTATAAGGCATAGGATCAGAGCGATCGCGACCCAGAAGCTCGCGCTCTTTTGCTTTTTCATTTTGTTTCCTCCTTGTTGTGATTTTTTTCTTTTTATTGAGTGTAACACTTCACACTCAACTGCCTAATGAGAATTTATCAAAGATGCACAAAAAATGCAATAAATAAGTTTGCTGCTCTTTTTATGGATTTTGTTGCTGTTTTTTGTCATTTGTTTGCTTTTTGTCTTTTCCGTTTGTATACAAAATAACTTCCACAAATTAAAGCTGCTGTAATTGTGAGAACTGAACAAAGGGGCTGCAGCACGTGATTTTGTGCTGCAGCCCCGATCCGGTGCTTTTTTGGAAAGCAGTGCCCGCTATTATGAAAATTTTTTTCGTTTTTTCGACGACCGGTAGACGGAAGGGGGGATTCCTTCCGTGCGTTTGAACACCGCTGTAAAGTGGCTGATGTTGTCATAGCCTACCTCTTCAGCGATCTGGGAGATGCTTTTGCCAGTCTCCAGCAGCAGCTCCTTTGCCAGTTGGATCCGGCGGCTGCTGATGTAGTTCACAAAGCTCTCTCCCGTTTCCTTATTAAAGGTCCGGGAAAAATAGCTGGGGCTGAGGTGGCACAGGTCTGCCATCTCCTTCATGGTGATCTCCTGCTGCAGATGATCCCGGATGTAGACCACCGCCGGGTAGACCACGCTGCTGGGGTTTACCGGCAGCACCCCGGTCTGCTGCGGTCTGTGCTCCTCCTGCGGCAGGAGCTCCTGGATCTGGATCTCCTCGCTGGACTGTTCGGCGTTGGCACTCATCAGCCACTTGTAGGTCTCATCCCGGGTGTGGCTCTTTACGGCACGGTCAACAATATAATGCACCATATCGTTGATATATTCTGCGACCTGAACGATCCGGTCGTAATCCATTTCTGGCAGAAGCTCGTATTTCCGCAGGATCTCCTGCTGTGCAGCGTCCTCTTGCGGAAGGATGGAACTGATCTCGTTTACCAGACGCTCCGCCTTTTCCTGGTCCTTGTGCCGCAGACGCACCTGCCCGAACATCACGGCACCAAGGTAGATATCCCCCACCATGACGGGGACCGCTACGTCCACGATGCCGCAGTGGCACAGGTAGATGTAGGGGCGGCCCCGGCGCACTGCCTCAACTCCTGCCAGCGCATCGCAGCGGAAGCAACGCTTGCGAGAAACGGGATTCTCTCGCACGATGCTGCAGAACGCGGTACGGCCACTGTGTTTCGTGACAGGCTTCCCCTTGATGTCGATGCAGACGATGGCGGTACCGGTCAGCTCCGCCAACCGGTCCTGCATTTTTTCCCAGAGAGGGATATCCAAAACGTTTTCTATGGTGTATTCAAACCTGCTCATACCTTCGATTTTCCTTCTCCTTGCCGGACATTCGAACACTGCCATCATAAATGACCCGGCATGGAAAAGCAAGGTCCTCGGAGCAAAATCATGGTAATGTACAAATTTTCTACATTGAATAGGGTATATTGACGAGGGATTCCGTGGACAGATCTGCCCAAACCGAATGCAGCAGGCCTTCATCAGCCCTGCGTCGAGCGGAACGACCATCCTCAGGCTCACAAAAAAGCAAAACGCCTGTTGGGACACGGCATTAGCGGCAGCATCCCCAGTAGACATTCCTACTGGTTGGGAACCGCGCACTAAGCAACAGCAATGGGTTGCGTTTGCTGATTTTCCGCAGTGTAGTGTTTGCAGCGAAATATCGGAGAATGGTGATTTATGGCCAAATCAAAAAAGATATTGGTCAGATACTTCGCAAACTATGCGAGCAAAAGGATATTGAAATAATTGAAGCAGAAGCCTGCCCGGACCATATCCATATGCTGATAAGTTTTTCGCCGAAGTATAGCATTTCTTACGTTATGGGATATCTCAAGGGAAAGAGCAGCCTCATGATTTTCGACAGACACGCGAATTTAAAGTACAAGTATGGAAATCGGCATTTCTGGGCCAGAGGATATTTTGTGGATACTGTTGGAAAAAACAAGCAGAGAATCCAGGAGTATATCAAGAGACAGCTAGAACAAGACCAAATTGCAGACCAGTTAAGCCTTAAGGAATTCACGGACCCGTTTACGGGTAGCAAGGGAACCAAGGCGTAAATAAAAGGCCCCTTGAGGGGCCTGCCACGAGACAGGAATGCAGTTGGCAGACCCATTCGTGGCCCCTTAAGGGGCTTTACTAGTATTATGCCCTTCTAGGGCTTACTCAAGCCACCGGCTCAGCCGGTGGTTTTGACTGCACAAATCGGCAAAAACAGCGCCGACAGCTACGCACCCAACAAAGATGAAAATGCCTAAAAAAGCTATCAAATATTGCCTTACTCTATACAAAATATAGCAATCGGTATACGCACCGCAAAACATATACGGTATAGCGTTAATTTTTCGTACATATCCCAACTGGAAGACTGGAGGTGAGTTTTCAAAATGCCTGTTATTTATGTTGCAAAAACATCTTCCTACGCACGAAGAATCACGTTCGTTTTAGGACAGACGGTTGAAAAACAGCATGATCCTTGATTATTTCTACGGGCAAACCGGAGAACTGTTTTCGTTCTACCGCATTCCCAAGGCTCTTTTTCAGGAGCCACGGTTCCAGAGTCTGTCCACCGATGCAAAAACCCTGTACGGCATCCTGCTGGACCGCATGAGCCTGTCTGTGAAAAACGGCTGGCTGGACGAGCAGAACCGGGTGTTCATTATCTTCACGATAGAGGATGTCAAGAGGGCGTTGTGTTGCGCAGACAACAAAGCGACCAAGCTGCTCCGGGAACTCGAAAAGTTTGGTCTGATTGAACGAAAACGCAGAGGTCTGGGAAAGCCAAGTTTGGTGTATGTGAAGAACTTTTCGGCAGAATCGTCAAAATCAATATTCCAGAATCGTGATTTTCACGATTCTGGAGGCTTCAAAAACGCAAGTCAAGACCCTTCAAAATCACGATGTAATAAGACTAAAGAGAATGATACTGAAATGAGTGAGACTGATCCCTTCTATTCTGAAGAATCGGATGAGATGAGCAAACGCACCCAACTGGAAGAATTTTTTTCTCAGTCTTTAGAGGTGGAACTTCTGCTCCGGCTCTGCCCGGACGATGAGGACACCATCTATCAAATCGTGGATTTACTGGTAGACACCTGTGCCACCAAACGCAAGATGTTGCACGTCGCCGGGGACGATAAGCCCGCCGAGGTGGTACGCAGCCGGTTTATGAAGCTGAACGCCGACCATATCCGCTTTGTGCTGAAGTGCCTTGCAGAGAACAGCAGCCCGATCCGAAACATGAAACAATATCTGCTCGCTTCTCTGTATAACGCACCCACCACCATGCAGCTTTCCTATCAAAACCAAACCAACCACGACTTAGCGAATCGGAGGTGATGAAAATTTCAAAGAAAGCAACCACGATTGCCATCGTCAACCAGAAAGGCGGCACTGGCAAGACCACGACCTGTGAAAATCTAGGCATCGGTCTGGCGATGGAGGGCAAGAAGGTCCTGTTGGTGGACGCTGACCCGCAGGGGTCACTTACCATCAGCATGGGCTGGCAGCAGCCCGATGAACTGCCCACGACCCTTTCCACCCTGATGCAGAAAGCCATGAACGACCAGAGCATTCCGCCCGGCGAATGTATCCTGCACCATGCGGAGGGCGTTGACCTGATTCCGGCGAACATCGAACTGGCAGGGCTGGAAGTTTCCCTTGTGAACTGCATGAACCGGGAAAAGATGCTCAAACAGGTGCTGGAAGGTGCAAAGCATGAGTACGATTTCATTCTGCTAGATTGCACCCCTTCCCTTGGGATGCTGACCGTGAATGCACTGGCAGCGGCGGACACCACCCTGATTCCGGTGCAGGCGCAGTACCTGTCTGCGAAAGGCTTGGAACAGCTTTTGCAGACCGTGCAGAAGGTCCGACGGCAGATCAACCCGAAACTGAAAATCGAGGGCATCCTGCTGACCATGACTGACAGCCGCACCAACTATGGACAGCAGATCGACAACCTGATTCGGGGTGCCTACGGCAGCAGGATTAAAGTGTTCGATCAGACCATTCCTAGATCTGTCCGTGCTGCGGAAATCAGTGCCGTGGGTAAGAGCATTTTCCAGCACGACCCCAAAGGCAAGGTGGCAGAAGCCTATAAATCTCTGACCGAGGAGGTGATGGCGAATGCCGAAAGGCAGCTTAAACGTGTCGCTGAAAGGGGCAGATGACATTTTCTCAACCGAGGAATCCCGGCAGGAGCAGCAGAGGGAACAGGTGCAGCAAATTCCCATTGGGGAATTGTTTCCCTTCAAAAACCATCCCTTTAAGGTTTTGGATGATGAATCCATGCAACGCACGGTGGAAAGTGTGGAACAATACGGTGTGCTTTCTCCGCTGATTGCCCGTCCTCGCGCGGAAGGTGGCTACGAGATCATCTCCGGGCACCGCCGCCAGCACGCTGCACAGCTTGCCGGGCTGGATGCTCTGCCTGTTATCGTCCGTCAGATGGATGATGATGCCGCAGTTTTGCTCATGGTGGACAGCAATCTCCAACGTGAGAATATCCTACCCAGTGAAAGGGCTTTCGCCTACAAAATGAAGCTGGAAGTCCTAAAAAATCAAGGTGCTAGGTCAGATTTAACTTCGGCCCAAATTGGGCCGAAGTTGACAGCAGCCGAAAAGGTGGCAGAGGAAGCCAGTGATACCAAGTCGCAGGTCAAGCGATTTATCCGCCTGACCAACCTTGTCCCGGAACTGCTGGACATGGTGGACGAAAAGAAAATCGCCTTCAATCCCGCTGTGGAGTTGTCGTATCTGGACGAAGCCCAACAGCGGGATTTTTTAGAAGCGATGAACGACACCCAGAATGCACCGTCCCTTTCCCAAGCGCAGCGGCTTAAAAAGCTGGCACAGGAAGGGCACTTCTCGTATGACGTTGCCTTTGCGGTCATGGGAGAAGAAAAAAAGGACGAGCTGGACAAGGTGGTCATCAAAAACGACACCCTGCGGAAATACTTTCCCCGCAGCTACACCCCGAAACAGATGGAGGACACCATCATCAAGCTGCTGGAACAGTGGCAGCGCAAACAGCAGAGGCAGAACGAACGCTGACTTATACCGTAACGAAAGATCCGATGGGGTCTTTTTCTTTTGCAAACAAAAGGAGAACAGCCTATGAAAAACAACGCTACCCGTACCATCCGCTCCGAGGAGATCACCATTGACGTGCGTATCTGCGCTGCACTGGCGGCAAACCGGGGCGGCGAGGTCTATCTTGCAGCCATTGCCCCGGATATGGAGCTGACCGTCATCACGCTGGACGAGGCTCCCGACATCCTGCCCTGCTTTGAGGAGGACGATGCCTGCCTGAACCTTCCCAACACCTCGCTGCTGCTCTGCTACAACCCGGCGCAGGTGCTGAAGATGGGCGGCAAGCACTACCTGACCGGCCCGGTGATTCTTGTCCGTACCAACATGGACGGCAGGGTCATCTCTTTGACCATTGATGAGGTCTACCTGTTCCAGAAGTATCTGGAAAGCCACAGCATCACCTTGATGGCTGACGACCAGAAGCTGCCCTGCATCTGCATCGACTGAGGTGCCGCTATGTCAACGAGAGCGGAATTTTTCCAGAGTATGTATCCGGGACTGTCCGATGGTGAAGTCATTGATGAACTTATCAAAGCCAGCATATACGGCTTTGAACACGGCCCGGAGGTTGTGACCATCAGTGCCGCAGAGGGCATTCATTATGTGCCTTACGATGCGGAAATGCAGAAAAAGCTTCCGTATTATGGAGGTGCCTACGAAGCCTGCAATATTCCTTTTACGGATTTCCAGATCCGCTACCAGCCGGAGCAGATTCGCATTGTGGATGGTAAACGCATCCTAGAGGATACAGCATTTCTCTGCCGAGCATTTATGAGAAGCTGGACTTGGATGACTGGCTTCTGGCACACCTGTTTTTCTACGACAAAGACGGAAAACGGTATATCGGTGTGGAACTGTCGGAGGTTGAGTGATGCGATTTGTCTTTGGATTTATGCTGTTTGAAGCCGGCGCTTTTTTCGGCTTCTTTGTGGCAGCTCTGTTGAACGCCGCCCGTGCTGGGCAGGAAATCACTATCAAATTTGAGGAGGAAGATAATGGAACAGAACGAGAACACTCTGTCGGTGCTGAAAATTGCACCGGGACAGTATCCGCAGCAGGTCGAGATCGATAACGACCTGAAAGCCTTGCAGCAGGCGGTGGGCGGTTCCATCGGCGCAAGCTACCCTTTTGAAGATCCGGTTGCCATCGTTTATAACGATGACGGCAAGCTTATGGGTCTGCCGCTGAACCGGGCCTTATGGGACGAGGACGGGCTGATGTACGATGTTATTGCCGGAACCTTTCTGGTGGTAGGTCTGGGCGAGGAAGATTTTGTATCGCTCTCCCCGGAGCTGGCGCAGAAGTATGAAGAAGAATTCCATCAACCCGAAGCCTTTCTCCCTCTGGGGCGTCGCCTGATGGTCATTCCGGTTCCGGATGAATCAGTTCAGAGTGATGCAGAAAAGGCTGTGAGTAAGCCCCCGGTGGAACATGACCGTTAAGGCGATTTTCTGCACAGGAGGTGGTAACGATGCAGGAAGAAATCGAGCATAAGACGGTCAACCTTGCCATCTCGACCACAAAACTGTCCGCCCGCACCCTGCTGCGCGGAATGCAGTTTCTGTTGCGGCAGTATGACAAGCACGCTTCGCAGGGCAAGCAGTCCATGAAGCGGTTGGTACGGCAGAACCGTGGCGTGACCAATGTGGAGATTCAGAAAACCGGTATCAAGGATTTTGACCGCTATGCCAAGCGGTATCACATCGACTACTCCATCCAGAAAGACCTGTCCTGCAAGCCGCCCCGGTATCTAATCTACTTCAAGGCACAGGACACGGATGCCTTGAATGCAGCTTTCAAGGAATATTCGGCATCGGTGCTGGATAAAACCAAGCGTCCTTCCGTGCTGGCAAAGCTGCATGATCTGGCGCAGTCCGTTGCAAATCTGCCGGACAAAGTGCGGCACAAGCAGGAGGAGCGTGGCCTATGAGCAAAAAGAAGCTTTCCAAGCTGCTGGCGCTCTATCTGCCCTATGTGGTGATTGGGCTTGTAGCTACCAATCTGGGCGAGGCATGGCGGCTGGCTGCGGGTAAGGAACTTGGCGACAAAATCGTATCGCTGATGGATACGCTCCCGGCTGCATTTTCAAATCCGCTGCCCAGTCTGCACCTATTTGACTTGTTCATTGGTCTGTGCTGCGGTGCTGGAATGCGGCTGGCGGTGTACCTGAAAGGCAAAAACGCCAAAAAGTACCGGCATGGCATGGAGTACGGCTCTGCCCGGTGGGGAACTCCGAAGGACATTGAGCCGTTCATGGCACCAAAGTTCGCCGACAACATCATCCTAACCAAAACGGAACGGTTGATGATGAGCAATCGCCCACCGGACCCCAAGAATGCCCGGAATAAAAATGTGCTGGTGGTGGGCGGTTCCGGCAGCGGTAAGACAAGGTTCTTTATCAAGCCGAATCTGCTGCAATGTGATTCCAAGAATTTTCCGGTATCATTCGTGGTTACAGATCCGAATGGGAAAAACTGAGTACAATAGAATATAGAAGGAACAAAACCTTCTGAAAGACCGAAAGGTCTTTACATGAAAACGGAAAGGGAGGTGAAAAAAGTGCCTGACAAAGAGAAAAAACGCTATACGGCTCTGTATGAGCGGCTTTCCCGTGATGATGAGCTGCAAGGCGAATCCAACTCCATTTTGAACCAGAAAAAGTATCTAGAGGACTACGCCCGACAGATGGGTTTTTCCCACATCCGGCACTTCACAGACGATGGCTATACCGGAACAAATTTTGTTGAGGTAAGATAACGTAACCTTTTTTGCAGAGGGTGTTATCTTACCTCTTTTTGATGTATGTTAGATAGCATAACTCTTTACGTCGGCTCCAATCTGTCTGAAATAGGAGATACTTTCAGTAGGCTTGTCGCCTGTATCAACTCTGCCGACAAAGCTATAAAAGATTTCGATTTTGCGGGTGTTCGTTTCCTTATCCAGTTCGTGAATAAGAATGCGGTCAATAAATTCATGGACGTTTTCGTAGGTCAGTTCGGTAATGGCGGTGTATTTGCGTACCAGTGCGACAAACCTTTTCACGTCCGCGCTGCGCTCGGTGGCGTTGTCAATTTCCTGTGACAGTTCCGCAATCCTCCGGGTCAGCGTCTTTTTTTCTTCGTCATAGCCGGAAGTCAGAAAAGCAAATTGTTCATCTGAAAGTTTCCCTAAAGCGTTGTCCTCATAGAGCTTGCGGAACAAGATATTCAGCTCGCTAATCCGGCTCTGCGCCTTGTCAAGCTCTTTCCGTTGCTGCGTCAGCGTCTTTTGTACTGCCTTTGCGCTGCACTCGTTGGCGGTTTCGATAAACTCCTGTTCATGCTCTTTCACATAGGACAATACCCTTTGTAAATCGGCAAGGACAAGTTCTTTAAGGACGCTCTTTCGGATATAATGGGTAGTGCAAAGCTCGCCAGTCCTTATCCTGTTTCGATACTTGCCGCAAGTGTAGGCGTGTTTGCGTTCCAGTGTCCCGGCTCCCTGTTGCAGATACATTTTATAGCCGCAGTCCCCGCAAAAGAGAAGCCCCGAAAAAATGTCAATTTCATCAACCTTTGTAGGGCGGTGTTTGGTGGCAATCCGTTTCTGTGCAAGCTCAAAGGTTTCTTCATCAATCAAGGGTTCGTGTGTGTTGGGGAAGAAGTAACGCTTTTCCTCCGGGTTCTTCTTCGTCTTTTTCGATTTGTAAGATACCTTATAGCTCTTGCCTGTAATGGTATGCCCCAAATACTCTTTACGCGCCAGAATGTCATAGAGCGTCTTATCCGGCCAGTTGTAAATACAATTCGGGTGTGGGCGGGGGTGCCTGTGGCTTCCTGTGCGCCTGTACTGCAATTCTGCAACAGTCAATACCTCATGTTCCCGTAGCCAGTTCTGGATTTCGCAGATACGGTCGCCGCGCACATACATAGCGAAAATCTGTTTTACAATGTGCGCCGTTTCCGGGTCGGGCAATAGATGATTGCGGTCGTTGGGGTCAGCTATGTACCCATAAGGCACTTGCCCGTTGACGCGCTCGCCTTTCTGCGCCTTTGCCTGTTTGACAGCCCGGATTTTCTTTGAAGTGTCGCGGGCGTAAAACTCGTTGAACCAGTTCCGCAGAGGGGTAAACTCGTTATCTTCCCTTGCTGTGTCTACACCGTCGTTAATGGCAATGTAGCGCACTTCATATTCGGGAAAAACAATCTCTATCAGCTCCCCGGTTTTCAGATAATTACGTCCCAGACGGGAGAGGTCTTTTGTTATGACGGTCGCCACGTTCCCGGCTTCAACTTCGTGCAGCATGGCTTGAAGCCCCTCACGCTCAAAGCTCACGCCGGAAAATCCGTCGTCTACGAAAAAGCGCGTGTTGAAAAAGTGGTGTTCGTCAGCATACTTTTGTAAAATCATCTTTTGGTTCTGTATGCTCTCGCTTTCCCCGGCCTGCATATCTTCCTGGCTCAATCTGCAATATAAAGCGGTAATCTTGTCTGTCTGTAACATTTTGTCCTCCTTTCCGACGACAGACAAGCATGGCATTTGTACTGTCTATATTATACCACATACCGCTGCCTGTGTCATGTATAAAATGTGAAGAAACGCCCTATTTCCGGGCGTTTGCGGGGTTCAGTTCCATGTCTTTGCGAATGAGTTTTTTTATCTTTTTATCCAGTGTGTCCGTTGCGCGTTCACTTGCGGACGAACATACAAGGTAAGTAACTTTTCCTATTTTATGCTCCGTTGTGGTAACGGGCGTTTGGTTTTGCGTCAAAGAAAATCCCCCTTTCTTTCGCAAACATATAATACAGTCTATGAATAGCAGCAAGTCCACTATTCAATAAAACAAAGGCTTTAATCGGACGGTTATTAGCATAACCTCATGGGAATTTCACCCCGGCATGGTTCTCATGCAGCCCTACCCATTGCCTGCGACGCTCTTAACGCTCGGACTGTGGCTGTAAGGAAGTATCATTGTATATTCTGCGTGTCGTCGCCCGCAAGCCGCTACACTTGCTTTCCGGCGCGGTGTTGGTCGCTCGGCTGTCCGGGCGGGGATAACCTCACCCGGATAGCGTCATGGCGCACCCGCCGTATGGCTCGGCGCAAAAGGAACGTATCCGATTTGCCCTATGCTGCGCCGCCGTTATCTTGCGCCGCTTTCTTTGTCAAGGTTCAGAATGGCTTTGCTGCCGCGTCAGCAGCGGAACGGAAAAGGGGGAGAGAGAAAGCGTCCCGCCGCCGCTGCGGTTTATTCCTCTGCCTTAAAGGTGAGGACAGCCATCATCAGTTTTGCTTGCAGCCGTTCCCGAATGTCGTGGTCTACGCCGAAATAGACATTCCCGCGCTCGTCGTACAGCTTCCGCATGGAGAGGCGGGCTATGTAGCCGCTGAAATGCTGCAAGACAATCTTCATAGCGTCCGGGTCGCCCTTTGTCGCTACCACAATGACAGGATAGGGAACAAGGGCATTTTCCGGGTAGCCGGGTTCGTTACCATTCGTCCCATTCATCAGCATTTTCCTCCAGATATTTTCTTAATCTCTCAAAAGAGCTTGTCCGCCTGTACTGTATCGTGCTTCTCGACGTATTGAACAGTTCCGCAATCTCGGTATCGTTCATTCCCTCGAAGTAATACAGCAGTATGGCTTTGCGCTTTTCTTCCGGCAAAGTACGGATTGCTTCAAGAAGCAGCTTTGGCGTGATTTTCTTCCCGGCTTTCTCAAAGACGGTTTCAACAGTTTCCCGTTTGAAATATTCATCAAACGTATGAAGCTGTCGCGCTTCGTCTAAGGTCATGTCGGAAAAGGTCACTTCCTTTGCCCTGTGTCTGCGAAGCTCTCTATGAGTGTCGCACGCTTCATTGTGAAGTACCGTATTACAAAACTTCTGAAAAGCACACTGTTTGTAAAACTCCCTGCTGTTAGGTTCCACATTCTCACCTCCTTTCTCGTTGGAAAGTTGGTGGTGCTTCCCCCTTTTCGCGGGGCAATACGGCGGTTTTCAAAAACGCCGAAGATTTTTTGAAATTTCTTCAAAAAATTTTTTGAGCAGCAAAATGCGCCTGTCCGAAAAGCCCGGACAGGCGCATTGGTATTGTGAGTAGTATTTAGATGATTAGACAGTTCATATATACAAGCGTAATTTCCCCCGGTGGTGGTCGGGCTTTTTTTGATGTGTCAATGACCGTCGGATTTTGTCGATATGGTATGTGCTTCATGGCGGCTACCTCCTTTAGCCGCCGCTTTTAACAGTGATACCGCGTCATTTCTTGAGAAGATAAAAAGAAACGGCGGCTTTGATTTTTCAAAGCTGCTGCGGAAATCAAA